>OEQY01000005.1_pt1 | contig 191598 bp, 134 predicted proteins | sample 1539871 | NCBI WGS metagenome assembly OEQY01 (sample SAMEA3891877, study PRJEB23780) | metagenome | biome: terrestrial biome; feature: animal house; material: Caecal content | place: Italy | collected 2015-05-05 | reverse complement strand
TGCTTCGTTTTTCCTTGGATACAAAAAAAATCCGCAAGCCTCTTTGGTAATTTTTCAGACAATTTTTTTGTTGAAATAAACACGCTTATATGCCGTAAAAGACAGATTCGACAAAACACAATGCTTTGTTTTCCATTGGACACAATAAAAATTCGCAAGCCTCTTTCAATGCAATTTTCTTATGAAATGTTGTTTGTTGAGAAATCACGCTTAAATGTCACAAAAGACATATTCGACAAAAAATGATAAAAAAATTGTTGGATTTTGTGAGAAAAAATATTAAAACTGCCAGACAGTTGTCATATTTTCTTTGTTATTATAGCCGTGAAAATAGAACAAATGTTCGTGAACGATGAAAGGAGGTGTTAAAATGAATTACGAATTGGTAATGTTGAGGGGCATTCCCTATTGTAAAAAAACGGCGCAGCGTTTGCAAAAGCAATGCCTGTCGACGGCGTTGCGTTCTTTTTCTTCATCGCAGGCAAAAGGCGGAACATTGGGTCAGATGACGGAAGTTGCCGAACTTGCCCGCATGAGAGATGATTTTTTGTATTTTCTTTCCTGCGTCAAAAGTGCGCTTACCGCATTGCCCGACTCTTTCCGAGCGTTGCTGGTGGAAATTTACATAAAAAACACAAGCAAAGAACACATTTGCCAAACCTACGGCGTGTCCATGTCCACCCTGTACCGAAAACTCGCCCGAGCAAGAGAATGTTTCAAAGGCAAGTTGGAATTTTTGGGTTGCGACGAGCAGTGGTTTGAAAACACCTACGGCGACACCGATTGGGTGCGAAAGTTGCTGGACAAGCAACACAACGGCTCTCGCATTGCATTGTGATTGCGCAATGCCGTCGTTGTGATTGTGTGCAACCTGAGGTTACGCTTTCGGTACTGTCTTGCGTGAACATATGCGCACATGTGCATTTGAAAGTTGCCCAAGACCGTTACTTTTAATCACAAACTTTCTGCGGTATTAAACGACGTTTTGACAGGTAACAAAAGGCAATTTGGAGGGATGTCTTTCGGGACGTCTTTATTTTTGCGAAAATTGTCGCAAATCAACATTCAAATTGACGGCTATTTTGATGTTTGGCATGTTCAGGCACTTTCACAAGCGTTTCAGACACTGCGTAACTTTATTTGCAATGTAGCCAATTTTTGTACGGTCAACAAGTACTTTTTTGCCTTAAAGTTGCGCCTCAGCCAAAAGGCAAGTTTACTGTAACGTTTCGGGGTGGCAAAGGGCAGTACCTTTTTGTTGTTACACGTCAGCATTAAGCACATTGTTCAGATGCCTGCAAGTTGCCTGAAACGAACCACGGCATTTATCGCACAGCCCGACGGCAATTTTGCCGTAACGTTTCGGGGTTGCAAAGGGCATTGAACTTTCTGCTGTTATCGTACAAGCATAGTTTACATTTGTTGCAAATGTCGCAAGTTGCCTGCAACACGTTGTTGCATCGGCTGTCTATCGCCTGTAAGTTGCAAAATTTTGTTGCCCTAGCCCTGTTGGTGTCATTGCACAGTACAAAAAACGTATTTTTAAGGGCGGGTGAAAGTCGAGACAATTTTTGTCGGTGGTTACCGTCAGAGGTCTTTGTCGAAGACGTCTTTCTTTTTGAGGTTTCCCGGCAAAAACAATGCCAGACAAACGCTTACGGCTAGTATTGCCACAAACACGATGAGGAAAATTTCCGTTGTAATGCCCGTTTCGCCGTCAGGTTCCTCTTCCAAGGGAATGTCGGGAATTTCATCCGTTGGCGGAACAACGACGTCCTGTGGCAAAGGGGTGGGGTGCAAGGCAATTATCGGTTTTGTTACGCAATCGGAGGTTACGTAACCGAATTTGCCGACAAAGTACACGTAGTACCACGTTTCTCCGTAGGATTTTGTTTCACCGTAGTAACTCATGGTTTGAGTGTTGGTAACGGTAATGAGCGTTTCGGCAGAAGGCACGGGAGAAAGTTTCAGTTGCGCCGAATCGGTGTTTACTGTTATTTTTTCCGTCGGATAGTAGGGCGGTTGGGGCGGTTCGTCGCAGTCTTCCACCTCGATTTTCCACACGTACCCCGTTATTTGCGGAAAATCCTCTTCGTTTTGCATTATCGCAACGTTGTACATGCCGTTTTTCTCCCCCAAAACCTGCAAGTAGTAACTTTTGGGAAGTTCAAACATAACTTTGGAATTTTCGCAGGTGGCGTAGAGATTCACGTCATCTTCCGTAATTCTTACCCATTGCACGTCCTGCGCAACTGCCTTTTGGGGAAAGACGGCACACAGGAAAAACAACAGCAATATTGCAACACAAAACCTTTTCACAAATTTTACCTCCATGCAAATTGTAACGTAAACTTCACATCGGTTTTTGCCGAATATTGATTTTTGCGGGCGAGTATTGACTATTTGAAAACTGTAACAGACGGTGGTGATATGAAAGAAATCGTTGAGCGTCTTTTGGACATCCAAAAGGAGGAAAACAGGCGCAAACACACCCCTTTGTCGGGGTACAACAAAGTAAAAATACACAAAAAACAAATGGCTTTTCACAAATGTCAAAAGCGCAACAGGTGGGTTTTTGGCGGAAACAGAAGCGGCAAGACGGAGTGCGGCGCAGTGGAAACGGTGTGGCTCGCACGGGGAATTCACCCCTACCGTCCCAACAGAAAAGAAATAAGTTGCTGGGTCGTTTCCCTTTCTCAACAGGTGCAGAGGGACGTGGCGCAGCAAAAAATACTGTACTATCTCGATAAACGCTGGATAAGGCAGATATCCATGCTGTCCGGTTCAAAATCCAGCCCCGAATACGGCGTGATAGATTACATCGTGATAGAAAACGTGTTTGGAGGCACATCGAAAATCGCCTTCAAAAGTTGCGAAGCGGGAAGGGAAAAGTTTCAGGGAACGTCGTTGGACTTCGTGTGGTTTGACGAAGAACCCCCAAAGGAAATTTACGAGGAATGCCGAATGAGAATTCTGGACAGGGAGGGGGAGATTTTCGGAACAATGACGCCTCTCAAAGGGCTGACGTGGGTGTACGACGAAATTTACCTCAACAGCAAAAACAGCAGCGAGGTGTGGTGCGAGTTTATGGAATGGGCGGACAACCCCTATCTTTCGCAAAAGGAAATCGTCGCCATGTCGGAGACGCTTTCGGCGGACAGCCTGGAATCTCGCCGCTACGGAAGATTTCAGTCGCTGGGAGGAATGGTGTACAGCGAATTTTCCGAGCAAAACGTCATTCAACCCTTTGACGTGCCTGCGGAATGGCAGGACAAACTTTCCATCGACCCCGGTCTGAACAATCCGCTTTCCTGTCATTGGTACGCCAGGGATTTCGACGGCAACGTGTACGTTGTGGCGGAACATTACGAGGCAAAAAAGGACGTGGCTTACCACGCACAAAGAATACGGGAAATAAGCCGTCAACTCAATTGGCACAAGGACAAGTTCGGCAATTACACTGCACTTATGGACAGTGCGGCAAACCAACGCACGCTGAACGGTCAAAAAAGCGTGGCGGAACTGTTTTGCCATGAAGGCATAGACGTGGACACCTGCGTCAACAAGGATTTGTACACAGGCATAAACAAGGTGAAGTACATGCTTAAACCTCTTAACGGTGCGCCCAAACTTTTTGTCTTTTCCTGTTGCGTCAACATGATAAGGGAATTCAAGGGGTATTTTTGGGGCGAAGGCGACAGACCCGTCAAAAAGGACGACCACGCAATGGACGAACTGCGTTACTACATCTCGTCCCTTTCCGAACGCAAAAAACCGCAGGAACAAAAGAGCGCAATAGCGTTGGACAAGGAAAAACTTGCAAGAAAACTGCGTCAAAGGTAGCGCAGCACAACGTGCTTTGAAAGTCCTTGAAACATGTTGAAAAGTTTTTGAAAACCTTTTGAAGTTCCGAAAAGGCTGTCGCCTTGCCTTGGCAAACGGTGCAGTTTTTTTGCGCATTGATGACGGACAACGGTTTGAAAGGTTTTGCCCAAGACGCACAAAAACCTGAAATTTTTGTTTGAAAAGGTGCGTCAAAAAAAGCGGCACGGGCAACGGTGCAAGAAACTTTCAGCATTTGCAACTACGGCACGCAACAAAGGGCGTCAAATGCCCTTTGTGCACAAAATGTGCAACCGTATGTAAAAAGTTGGTACAAAATGCTTGTGCAAACAACTTTGCACGGGAGGGAAAACAATGTTGGAATACAAAAAACTGCTGACGGAAATATTGCTCAAAAAAGCCAAAGGATACAGTTTCCGTGAAAAAACGGAGGAGTACAACGTCAGCGACGGAAAGGCGCAACTGGTCAAAAGAAAGGTGGTAACAAAACGGGTGCATCCCGATGTTTCCGCCGTCAAAGCCCTGTTGCAACTTTCCGCCGAGCAAAATGAAATTTCCCAGATGACGGACGAGCAGTTGCAGGTGGAAAAACTGCGTTTGTTGCAGTTGCTTAACATTTGCGACGAGCAGACATCGGCGCAGTGCGTCATCGAGGAAGAACAGTAACGCCCGACGGCGAAAGGAGGAAAAATGATTACCGCAACAACAGACAAAACAAAGTGCGACGTAAGGGATTGTCGCAACATGGCGCAATACGTTTTGCCATGCAAGGGAAGAGGAGGCAAATTCTTTTTGTGTAAACAGTGCGCAGAAAAAATTGCCGACGCCATAAACGCAGAAAGAACGCCCAAAAGTCCCAAAAACGCCATCAAAAAAATGATAGACAAAAAGATGGAGGAAATGTATGAGTAAAAACAAGAAAAGGGAGGAAGTGCTGTTTGCCGAAGACGTGGTGGCGGATGTCAGGAAGGATTTTTCGGAAAGGCAAAACATGCGCCGTCCCTACGAACTTTCCTGGCAGTTGAACATGAACTTTATGATGGGCAATCAGTACTGTCAGATTACCCCACGTGGGAGCATCGAACAGGAGGAAAAATTTTACTTCTGGCAGGAAAAGCAGGTGTACAACCACATTGCGCCCATTGTGGAAACACGTCTTTCCAGGCTGAACCATGTTCGTCCCCGTCCTATTGCCCGTCCCTTCTCAAACAGCGACAGCGACATCAGTTCCGCCAAAGTTTCCACAAAAATTCTGGACAGCGCACGGGAAAAAACGCACCTGGAAGAGGCTGTTACCCGTGCCACGCTGTGGAGCGAAGTGTGCGGAACGTCTTTTTACAAAATTACGTGGGACGCACAAAAGGGCGGCGACGTGGCAATATCCGTGTGTTCCCCCTTTGAAATCTACCCCGATTCCAACGTGGCGCAGGGGTTGGAGGAATGCACGTCCGTCATTCACGCCAAAGTCTTTCCACGAAAGGAAATTGAAGAAAAATGGAAGGTTAGTCTGAAAGGGGAAAACATAAAGGTGTTTGCCCTGTCTTCAACGGTGGGGATAGGCGGTTTGGGATACAATTCCGCAGTGCCGTCCATCACGCAGGAAAGCAAAAGCGACCAAGTGTTGGTTTTGGAAAGGTACACCGCACCCGACAAAGCGCACCCCAACGGCAAACTGGAAATTGTAGCGGGGGACGTTTTGCTGTACACGGGCGACCTTCCCTACGCTTTGGGAGAGGACGGAAAACGCATTTTTCCCTTTGTAAGGCAAATTTCCTCCGAACAGGCAGGTTGCTTTTGGGGAGCAAGCATCGTGGAAAGGGTAATTCCCGTGCAGAGGGCGTACAATGCCGTCAAAAACCGCAAACACGAATTTATGAACAGGCTGGCAATGGGCGTGCTTACCGTCGAGGACGGTTCGGTGGACACCGACAACCTGGAAGAGGAAGGACTTTCACCGGGGAAAATTCTGGTGTACAGGCAGGGCGCCGTCAAACCGCAACTTATGGACAGCGGTGCGGTGCCGTCGGATTTTTCCGACGAGGAAGACAGACTGTTGCAGGAATTCGTTACCGTTTCCGGCGTGTCGGAATTTGCCCGCAACAGTACCACGCCCACAACGGTTACCAGCGGACTTGCATTGCAACTTATTGCCGAGCAGGACGACATACGTCTTGCAAGTTCCATCGACAGCGTCAAACTTGCCATCAAAAAACTTGCCAAATACATTTTGCGTATGTACAAGCAGTTTGTAACGGCAAGCAGGCTGGCACGTCTTGCGGACGGTCAGGGGGGAGCGGAACTGTTTTACTTTTCCGCCAGCGACATAGGCAGCGACGATGTGGTTTTCGAAACGGAAAACGACCTTACGGACACCCCGACAACAAGGCGCACCATGGTAATGGACTTGCTCAACGCAGGCATCATGAACGACGCCAACGGAAAACTTCCCGAAAGCACCAAGGCTAAAATTCTTACGCTGATGGGCTTCGGAAATTGGGAAAACGCACAGGACATAACGCAAATGCACTTGCAAAGGGCGGCAAAGGAAAACGTGGACATAGACAGTGCGGAAATTTTGCCCGTGGACGACCACGCTCTGCACATCGAGGAACACACACGTTTTGTGATATCGGGCCTTACGGACGGCAACAAAGACTACCGCCAAAAGGTGCTGGACCACATTGCCATGCACCGCAAAATTTCGGCGCAGAAACAAGGAGAATAACACATGGATTTCGGCAAATTCGCTTCGGCGGAAGAATTACTTAAAAGTTACAATCAACTGGAAAAAAGTTTCACGCAAAAGTGTCAGCAACTTTCCGCTTTGGAAAGGGAAAAGACCTTGCTGGAAGAAAAATTGAAGGGCGGTACAAGCGAGAATACGCCACCGCAAGAGAGGGTGCAGTCAACGACGGTTGACAGTGCCGATACAGTCCCGCAAGACGCCTTTGACGCAAAGGCGGTTTTGAACGGTCAGGCACCCGTATCGACGGCTGTTTCGGCGGACGGTTTGCAACAATTACCTTCTGACGGCGTCAGCGGTGAGGGGCACACGCCTCAAACCCTGCAAGATACGCCGTCGCAACTGCAAAACGTCGCCGCAGTGGCCGCTCCTTCCGTTATGTCGGGAGGGGGAAACGTGTCTATGGCGTTGCCGTCACGCCCCAAGACACTGAAAGAAGCGTCATTGATGGCAAAAGAACTATTCAAATAAAGGAGAAAAAATATGGTAACTCTCACAAGTGCGGAAAATGCGCTGAAAACATTGTATCTCGGCGTTGTGGCAGACCAACTCAACACCAACGTCAACCCCCTGCTTGCCAAAATATCTCAAACCACAAGCGATGTGTGGGGAAAGGAAATAAGAAAACTTGCACCCTTCGGCATTAACGGCGGTATCGGCGCAGGCACGGAAGACGGCACATTGCCCGGTGCTGCGTCCAACAATTACGCACAGTTCGTGCTTACGCTCAAAAACCTGTACGGCACCATCGAAATTTCCGACAAGGCAATCAGGGCAAGTCAAAACAACAGCGGCGCTTTCGTCAATTTGCTGGAAGCGGAAATGGAAGGACTGATTAAGGCATCCAAATTCAACTTCGGCAGAATGTTGTTCGGCGACGGCTCGGGCGTGCTGTGCAAGGCGTCGGCGCAAAGCGGCAACGTCATCACCGTCGATTCCGTCAAAAACGTCATCGAAGGCATGGTGGTGGACGTTGTAGACGCTTCCACGAAAGGCGTGGTTGTTTCGGCAAGACGCATCACCGACGTGGACCGCAGCGCAAAAACAATAACTTTGGCGGGCGCATCCATTGCGGCGTCCACCGTTTCCGCAGGCGACTGTGTAACGGTGCAGGGCAGTTACGGCAACGAACTTACGGGGCTGGGAGCAATTTTCGGCAATTCCGAAACGTTGTACGGACTTACCCGTTCGGCTAACAAGTGGCTTGCGCCCTACAAGGCAACGTCTACGGAAATAAACGACGTGGTAATTCAGAAGGCAATAGACACCCTGGACGAAGTGGCAGGTTCCGTAGCCGACTTCATCGTGTGTTCGGCAGGGGTGAAGCGTGCCTATCAGGATTACCTCATCACCAACAGAAGCAACATCGACGTGATGAACCTGCAAGGAGGCTACAAAGCCATTTCCTACAACGGCATTCCCGTCGTATCCGACAGATTTGCCCCCGAAGGCACAATGTACATTCTCAACACGTCGGATTTCCACCTTCACCAACTTTGCGATTGGCGTTGGCTGGAGGGCGACGACGGCAGAGTAATCAAACAGGTGGCAAACAAGCCTGTGTACACGGCAACTCTTGTCAAGTACGCCGACATGATTTGCGACAGACCCATCGGACAGGCTGTCATCAGCGGTATCACCGAAAAGTAACAAATTACAAGGCGTTTGCGGACTTTTCCGCAAACGCCCTCTTGACAAGGAGGGATTTTTCCGTGAAAAATTTGATTGCAATTACCGACGATTTGTTTGATATTGCCAACAGGCTGAAAGCAATCGACCAAAACTATCGGGTGTTTTTCAACGTGGAAACGCAAAAATTCGAGGTGCACAACATGGCTCAACGTTTCGGCACTCTGGCATTTGTGGTGCCTTTCGACGAGTTGGACGCCCGAACGGTGCAGTACGCACGTTTTACCCGTGTGGAAAACGCCCAAAAACTGTTTGACGAGGTGGACAAACACAATCAGTCGCTGGAAAAGTCTTGCTTGGACATTGTGTAAAGAGGAGGTACAATGAAAGTTCTGGAAATATTGAAACTGTGCAACGGAATGGCGGATTTGCAACTGCCCGAAAGGTACTTTGCCGAGCAAAGCGATGCGCTTGCCGACGAAAGAATTACAAAACTTGTGTATTGTTGCAACAGCCTTTTGGAACAACTGTACTGCGATTACGCAACGGCTTTGAAAAAATGCACGCTGGTGGCAACGGACGGATTTGCCGATACTTCCGGCCTCGATTTCAACCGAGTGGTTTCCCTTGTGGATTCAAACGGCAACAACGTGCGTTACCGCTACACCAAAGGCGGTTTGAGCGTTGCCGACGGCACCTACACCCTTACCTACGCTTCGTTGCCTCAACGTGTCGGGTGGACGGAGGAAGTGGAAATGCCTTCGCCACGCATTACGCCTCGCATTTTTGCCTACGGTTGCCTTGCGGAGTACTTTTTTTCCGTCGGAGACGTTGGTCAGTCGTCGTTGTGGAATGACAAATTCCTCAATGCGCTGAAAACGGCAAACGTGAAAAAATCCGCAATGACCATGCCCCCTGTGGGGAGGTGGTTGTGATGTTTTCGGCTACTCGGACAAACGTTTCTGCCGAAAAAATTTTGGTAAACACAAGTTTTGACGGTGAAAAAGGCGGTTTTACCCCTAAAAAACAGCAAAACGTAGTTGTAAAAAGGGGAAGCCTGCATCCCGCATGCAAGTCGAAGCAGGTGTTTTCCACCGACAAAGAGGTATATTCCGCATTCGAGTTGCCCAACCAAATTGTGTTTTTTGCATGGAACGGCTTTTCCCGAATAACGGACGGTAAAGAGGAAAAAATCGGAAGCCTGCAATTCACCCGCCCCGTCTATCTGCACTGTCAAAAGCAAAATGCGTTGATTTTGTCGCAGAAGGGGGAATACACGGCAATGTACACGGAAGAGGGCGTTTTCACAATCTGCAACGTCGGCATGGAAAGCCTTGCGCTTTGCAAGGAGAGAGTAGTAGGCGTTGCGGACAACAAGGTGTATTTTTCCGATGTGGACGATTTTTCCCGTTGGAACGAGATAACGTTGCCGGAAAAGGTATGCGCCGTAACACAACTGCAGGAGAATGTTCTGCTTTTCGGAAAAGACGTTTTAAGGCTCAATTTCGGCAAAGACGTTGCCGACACTACCGTGGAAACGGTGTGCCGTAACGTAGGAATACCCTTTGCGCAAACTCTTTGCGCAGTTGGCAACAGCGTTGTGTATCTCACGGCAAACGGACTGATGAAGTTTAAAAATTCTTCCGTTACGAAGTTGGCAGAGGCATTCGCCGACAATACCGAAGCGCAGGCAACGGTTTTGGGCGGAAAATACGTTGTTTGTTGCAACACCGAGGAACAAAAGGGCGTTTTGCTGGAAACGGACTGCGAAACGGGGCAAAGCGTCGTTATCGGTAAAGCCGATTTTGTTACCGCAAACGGCGACAGACTGCTGTTTGGCATGGACGGAAAGGTTTGCACCTTCGGCGAGGAAAAAGCCGACGCTTTCTGGCAAAGTTACCCGCAAAGTTTCGGTAACGCCGCAGCAAAAAAACATTTGCGCAAACTGACGGTGGACGCAGTGGGAAGCGTGGAAGTGCGCCTTATCGGGGAAATTGACAAAAAAGTTTTCCGAATGCAGTGCAAAAATCCGCAAACGGTGCATTTGCAGGGAACGTTTCACAAACTGACTTTGGAAATTCTGACGTTTGGCAACGCCGTGGTTCATTCCGTCGGCGTTCTGGCGGAGATTTTCCAATTGGGGGAGGTGTAGAGTATGGCAGAGATTTCCGCCGACAGGCAACAGAAACTGCTGGAAGAATACGAGCAACTGAAAGAAAAAATACTGGAAATCGACCACAAATACAGCCTTTCCTACCACGAGGTTAAGTTGGACATGCCGGAATCGTTGGGTTTGCAGAAACTGACGTTTACTCCCCACACCGAAGAAGAATTGCAACAACTGGCATTGCAGGAAGTGAAACCCAAGTACGACGAAAAATTGCGTGTGTTGCAAAAAAGCACGGACACGTCCAAAAACACCGTTTTGTACAACATAAGCGTTCAGGAAGAGAAAAACCGACAGCAACTGTCGCAACTGGAGGAACAACTGTCCGACGACAAAAAAACGCTGTCAGACAAACTTGCGTACAACGGATTGTGGTACTCTACCGTCAAACAGCAGGCGGAAAACAGTTTGCAACAGGACTACCTTGCGTCGGTGGAGGAGCAAAACACACGCCACGAAGCGCAGATTGCCGCCCTTGAAGAGAAAATCACCCAACTTGACAGCGTGTACAGAGAAGGTGCGGCAAGCATCCAAGAGCAACTGCAAACGGCATTGGCTGCGGAAATAGAGGTTTTCAGGGAAAAGGACGAAAAACAACGCATCGCCGTGGAAAAGTACAACAACACGGTGGACGAAAAGGAAAACAAATACAAGGCAAGTTGCGCACGTGCGTTGCAGTACGCCATTCAGGCAGAGTACGAGCGTGCTTTCGAAGCGGCGAAAATCTATGCCGAACTTGGCGAAGCAGGCGTGCAGCAACAAATGATGTCGGAAAAACTGAGTTGTTGCAAAATACAGTTCACCGCCTACAACAGGACGGAAGCGTTGTTTGTAATGAGTATCGATTCTTTTTTGCAAACTAACCTTGGCGACTACTATTCCGCTTTGGAAGATTGGGTAAACACAATTTTGCGTCCGTAAAAATAACAACTAACCTTACGCACACAACGGACGTAAAAATGTTTGCCACAGTCACAAGCGGTGAAGTGCAAAATACGGCGTTTTGCAACTTGTTGCAACTTGTCGCAGGTTTATTGCAAAAGCAACTTTGTTTTGCAATTGGTAGTAACGAAAAAAACGTTTCTTTGCACACAGCCACAAGCGTGAAGTGCAAAAATACAGTGCTTTGCAACTTGTCGCATGTTCTTACAAAAAGTAACTTTGTTTTGCAACGGGTAGTAGCGGAAAAAAGCGTTGTTTTTGTTTGCCCTGCCCGAAATTTTGTTTTTTGAATTTGCACCCTTTGTTTTTCCTTGCAACGTGTTTTTCACGGCATTGCGACGAGGTTTCGGGGAAAAATTTTTGCAATGCCTGTTGTGGCGAGGGCAAGTGCCAACTTCGCCACGTGTTTTGTGCAACAAGCGCAAAGGGGCAAAAGCATTTGTTTCAACTTGTAAATTTTTTCAGGGGGCGGTTTCCGCTCCCTTTTGTTTTGCACAAATTGCCTTTTGTTTTGCCAAATTTGCCTTTTGTTTTGCAAAAAATTGCCTTCTGTTTTGCAAAATTTACCGTTGTGTTTCAAACAACGAAGTTGACGGCAAATGAAAGGCAGTACCTTGCAAAAATTCGGGCAGAAAAATTATTTCGGGGTAGGTTTTGGGCAATAAAATAACTGTTGTTTCAAAGACTTGCTTAAAAAATATAATTGTTGTATAATATCTGCAAAAGGACGGCGTGAAACGCTGTGCGTGAGCGTTGTCCAAAACTTTTACGGAGAAATTGCTGTGAGATATCAAAGTAAATCGGCAATTGCATATTTTTTCCGCAACTTCTGGCATCTTGTTCCGTGGAGCGTGGTGTCGGCTGTTTTGCTGGGAATGTTTTGCAACAACAATACGGTAATTGTGGTGTATCACGATTTTATTGCGGGAAACATTACCGCCGAAAACGTCGCCACTACGGTTTTGAACTACGCCGGCGTTTTGCGTTTCGGGCAGTATTGGTGGGGGTTGCTTGTGGCATTGGTGGTGTTTTCCTTCACGGAAAGCCTGCTGATGGTAAAGGTGGAACGCCACATGCGTGTAGGGGAAATGAAAGCCTTTCCCTTCCGCCGTGCTTTGTCCCTTACGCCCACGGTGTTTGTGTTTGTGCTGTGCGTAACTGCGGTGCTGGAATGTCTCAACCTTATTGTGGTGGGAATTGCCTTTCTTTTGCAATCGTTTGGGGTAACAGCGGTGCTGTGGACAAGTGCGGCTTTGCTTGTATTGGTAAAGGTGCTGTTGATGCTTCTCATCGGGACTTTGCTTGTGGCGTTTCCCATAATGATTTTGGAAAATTACAGTTTCAATCAGGCGTTGTCCTACTCGGTGAGATTGATGAGCGAAAAACGCAGGTTTTTGTGGTTGCTTGCAACGCTGTATCCCCTCACGGAAATAGTGCTGACGGTAATTTCCGCTTTGATTGACGTTTATGCTGTTACCGTTACTTTATTTGCGCTGATGTACCTTGTCGGCATTGCTCTTATGCCCAGCGTAACTTTCAAATTGTACTACGACAGCGTCGGCGGCGAGCGCAGAGATATTTCCTGCGTTATGTTCGGCTGACAACGGGGGCGTTATGTTACTTAACAAAGCATTGATTCTTTCTGCAAACAACTGGAAAGTAATGGTGAAAGCGCTGATTTTTCAGGTGCTTATTCTTGCATTGCTTGTCGCCCTGTGCTTTTTGATTTTCGGCGGAATAGTAAACGACATCATCAGCGTTTCCACGGCAGGCGGTTGGGATGATTTTTTCCGTGATACCGTTCAATCAATTGCCGACGGTACTTTTGACGGCACAACGTTTGCACAGCAGTTGGCGCAAAGCATAGACAAAACGCAGGCGGCAATAGAGGCAATCCCCAACATGTGGAACAGGGTGGAATTTTCCTACATCACCTGCATAATACTTGTAATTTTGTACCGCATGCTCATTTCCTTTTCCGACGTTGCGGTATGTTTTCAGATTGCGGAATTCATGACGTCCAACACGGAACGTCCCTTCACATGGTTTGTGGTGAAAAAATTCGGCGAAAGTTGCAGTTTCATTTTCCGTCAGATGCTGTTGGCTTTGCCGTTGGATTTGCTGGTACTTATCGGCAGTACGGGGCTCAGCCTCATCTTTGTGCTGACTCTCAGATGGTGGTCCATCATTCCCGCAGCGATAATTGCGTTGTTTATGTATTCGGCAAGGCACGCCTATCTTGCTTTTTGGCTTCCTTCGCTTGTTACCGAGGGCAAAAACGTACGTCAAAGTTGCATAAACGGGCTTACCGTCATTCCCCGCCGTTTCTGGCACGTTTTCTGGAAAACTTTTGTGGTAATTTTGCTTATGGCGTGCATTTCGTTGGTGTCGTTGCTGTACATCGACAACGCGTTGCTGAAACTTGCCGTAGGCACGGTACCCAACCTTTGCCTGTTTTTCATTTTGAAATGTATCAACCTTGTGGAATACTTTCAGGCAACCAACAAACCTTACTTCTACAAAAAGGTGTACGTCGAAGGTACCGACCAGTTCAACAAAAAAATGGCAAGAGAAAAACGCTCTTCCAAATCGGCAAAGACAACAAAAAACAAGTGAGGAATTTTTGCTGTAAATTTTGCCGACACTCAAAATGATACTTCGTTTGCCATGGAGTGGCAAACTGCCGTTGCCTTTTCAAAGGCAACACAGTCAGGTTGCATCTGACAAAAAATTTGACAAAAAGACAAAATATTGGCAAACAATCTTCGAGGAGATTGTCTTTTTGTGTTGTTAACAAGAGGAATTTTATGAATAGAAACAAAACAAGAGGCGCAGCGACAAAACCTGCGTCAAACGGGAGGTTTGCCAAAGCCTCAAAGACGGCAGGCAGGCAAACTACCGATATCGGACGGTACAGGCGAGCCAAAGGCAGTGCCAAAACCGCCGATAACAGACAAAAAAAGGAAAACATGAAAAACAGTCAACAAAAATCGCTTTCCCAACAAAATGCGGAACGCAACGGCGTTTTTCGTTACGGACACCCCAAAGGCAAACTTAAAGTAATGTTTTTGGGCGGAGTGGGCGAGATAGGCAAAAATATGACGGTTTTCGAGTACGGCGACAGCATTGTCGTTATTGATGCGGGAATGTCTTTCCCGGGAAACGACATGCCCGGCGTGGACGTAGTCATTCCCGATTTTTCCTACCTTGTGCAAAACCGCAACAAGATAAAAGCGGTGCTTCTCACCCACGGGCACGAAGACCACATCGGCGCCATTGCATTTTTGGTGGAAAGGTTGGGCGGTAAGTTGGATTTGTACGGAACCAAACTCACTTTGGCTTTGGTGGAAAACAAACTTGCCGAACACAGCCTTACGGACAAAGTCAACCTTGTGACTATTTCCGACAAAAGCGTGGTGTCTTTGGGAGATTTCACGGCGGAATTTATACACGTTTCCCACTCCGTTGCCGGAAGCGTGGCAATTTGTCTGCGTACACCTGTGGGCGTGGTGCTTCACACGGGCGATTTCAAAATCGACTACACGCCGCTTGGAAACGAAATAATGAACCTCAACCGCATTGCCGAAGTGGGCAAGCAGGGTGTGCTGCTGTTGATGAGCGAATCCACCAACGTGGAAAAGGCAGGCTACACCATGAGCGAATCGGTTGTAGAAGACACAATGAACAAGGTGTTTCACGAGGCTAAGGGCAGAAGAATCATCGTTGCCACCTTTGCATCCAACGTCGACCGCATCGGCATGATTATTCACCTTGCCAAATTGTACAAACGCAAAATTGCCGTTTCCGGCAGAAGCATGATAAAGTACATCGAAACAGCCTGCCGTGTCGGGCAGATGTCGGTGGACAACGACATTTTTGTGGACATTGACAAAATAAACAACGTGGAAGACGGCAAATTGCTTATTCTTTCCACGGGAAGTCAGGGCGAGCCTATGTCGGCGCTCACCCGCATGGCAAGCGGCGAATTCAACAAAGTGCACATCGGAAGCAACGACACGATTGTAATTTCCGCCACGCCCATTCCCGGTAACGAGAGGGACATTTACAACGTGATAAACAAACTGTACCGTTTGGGGGCAATGGTGGTGTACTCCGCCTTGGAAGCGGTGCACGTTTCCGGACACGCCTGCCAGGAAGAACTTAAACTCATCTACACGTTGGTCAAGCCCAAGTACTTCATTCCTATTCACGGCGAGTACCGACATCTCAAACAGCACGCCATGCTGGTGGAAAAATTGGGGCACAAGCGTTCCAACATAATTATTCCCGACATAGGCGACTGTGTGGAATTGGACAACAGCGTCTTTAAGGTGTGCGGCACCGTTACCAGCGGCAGCGTGATGGTGGACGGTCTCGGCGTTGGGGACGTTGGCAACATCGTGCTTAAAGACAGGCTTTCCCTTGCCGAAGAGGGCATCTTGGTGTGCAGCGTTGCCGTCAACGAAAAGGGACGTGTGGTGTCTTCCGTCGAGGTGGCAAGCCGAGGCTGTTTCTTTGTGGGGGACGACCACAACGACGCAATGGTGGACGAACTCAAACGTCTGTTGACGGAGGAAATTTATTCGGCGCTAAGAAACGGCAAAAACGTGCCTGCGGTTAAATCGGCAATTCAACGCACGGCAAGAAGTTACTTCCGCAGTAAGTACAAGCGCAATCCCGTTGTGTTGCCTTTGGTGCTGGAAGTGTAGCATGAGCGTGGATTTGCAGGAACTTTTGCGTTACGCACGCCAAAGATACATTCCCGTTATGCTGGACGACACCCGTCAACTTTTGTTTGACGTTGTCAGCCGTTGCCGTCCCAAACGTATTTTGGAAATCGGCACTGCAATAGGGTACAGCGGAATAATTATGCTTACGGCAAGCCCTCTTGCCACCCTCAACACCATCGAACTGGACGAACAGGTGGCAAACATTGCCAGGCAAAACTTTCAAAAGGCGGAAATGTCCGACAGGGTCAACCTGTTTGTGGGGGACGCAAGGGAAATTGTAACTTTGCTCACGGGCAGTTACGATTTTATATTTATGGACGGTCCAAAGGGACAGTACGAAGTGTTTTTGCCCTATTTGACGGAAGTGCTGGAAGTGGGAGGAACGCTTGTGTGCGACAACGTGCTGTACAAGGGACTTGCGGAAAACGTCCCCGAAAACAAACGGCACAAACACATCACCGTGGCACGCAACATGCACGCTTTTTTGCAGGACATAACCACAAACCAACGTTACCGCACGCAACTGTACCGAACAGGCGACGGAGTCAGCGTGTCGGTAAAATTGAAGTGAAGCGTTTGCTGTGTGAAGTAGTGCGACAAAAGTTTGTCTGGAAAATACGTTTCGCACTTTCCAACTGCGGAACAAGTGTTTTCATGTTTTACGAGCGTTGTTCGTTCAACGTGGCTTGCTGAAATGATTGCACGAAACGCTGTGCGTACTGTTTGCTACGGTGGAAGCAGTAGCGACACAGTTTGTCCAAAATACGTTTCGCACTTTCCAACTGCGGAACAATCGTTTTCATGTTTTGCAAGCGTTGTACATTCAACGTGGCTTGCTGAAATGATTGCACGAAACGCTGTGCGTACTGTTTGCCCCTGAGAAGCAGTAGCGACACAGTTTGTACAAAGGTCGTTTCGGATTTTCCAACTGCGGAACAATCGTTTTCATGTTTTACGAGCGTTGTTCTTTTAACGTGGCTTACGCTGAAAAAGTTACAAAAACGCAGTAGGCTGACTGACGGGCGTACAGGTAGTAATTTGCCTGCCTGTAATAAAGTGGATAAAACGCAACTGTCGGGCAGTCGGTTTCAAATAGAGTAGTGTATTTCTCCGCAGAACGGGAGTTCGGTTGCCCTTTTTGCGGAGTTTTCGCTGTAATTGCATTGTGAGTGTGCATGTAACGCTCAATGCACAGCAAAGTGAATGGTATGTCGCATTTTGCCGTCAAAAAGCGTTTTTGTTGCGAAAAAAGGGATTTTTTCGCAACACAATTTAAAAAACAAAGGAATTGAAGAATACTATGACAAACATAATCCCCCAAAAAATGGAATTACTTGCACCGGCAGGCAACATGGAAAAACTGAAAACCGCCTTTCACTTCGGGGCAGACGCCGTGTACCTTGCAGGTAAGCGTTACGGCTTGCGGGCATTTGCCGATAATTTCAGCGACGAGGAAATAGTCGAGGCTGTGCAATACGCCCATTCTTTGGGAAAAAAGGTATACGTAACGTTGAACATTTTTGCCAAGAATTCCGACTTCGACACGCTTGCCGACTATCTTTCTTTGCTGGAAAAAGCGCAGGTGGACGCAGTGCTTGTAAGCGATGTCGGGGTGTTGGACTTTGTGCGCAGTCACAGTAAGTTGCGTGTACATGTTTCCACTCAGGCAAACACAACAAATGCCTACGCCGTGGGTTTTTGGAGCAAAATGGGCGCCGAAAGAGTGGTGCTTGCAAGGGAAATGTCCATGCAGGACATAGCCGAAACTCACCGCCGTTACCCCGACATGCAGTTGGAGTGTTTTGTTCACGGCGCAATGTGCATCAGTTATTCTGGGCGTTGTCTTTTGTCCAACTATCTCACTTCACGGGACAGCAACAGGGGCGAATGTGTTCAGGCGTGCCGTTGGAAGTGGACTGTGCGGGAAGTTTCCCGAGAGGACAGCCTTCCTGTGGAAGAGGATAGCCGTGGCACCTACATTTTCAATTCCAAGGATATGAACATGCTTGCCCATTTGCAGGATTTTGCAAATGCCGGCGTGGTAAGTTTGAAAATAGAAGGAAGAATGAAATCGCCTTTTTACGTTGCAACGGTAGTCAACGCCTACCGAAGGGCGTTGGACGCTTTGTACAACGGCACACTTACCCAAAGCCTTGTGCAAACTCTCAACTCGGAACTTGACAAGGCTTCGCACCGAGAGTACACAACGGGTTTCTACTACCACGAGGAAGAAAGCCGTCAGTACTACAACGACAGCAAGGCGGTGGAAGAATACAAGTTCATTGCCGTCGTCAGACAGGTTTTGGATGGCAAAATCGTAGTGGAACAACGCAACAGATTTGTTGTGGGCGACTGTCTGGAAACGCTTTCCAACACGGAATTTTCCTCCAAAAACTTTGTTGTCAGGGAGATTTCCGACGAAACGGGCAACACCGTTCAGGTGGCAAACAGGGTACAGCAAATTTTGACGATAAACTGTCCCTATCAACTTTCAGTAGGCGACATTCTGCGCAGAAAAAACTGACCTTGCCCATTTGACGGGAAAAGTCAGTTTGCGTGAAAAACATTTTTGCGTCCAAAAACCGCCCTGTTGCTACATGGAAGTTTTGTGTTTCAAGTAACTTTTCAACAGTTAATTACTCTGTCCGTCAGCATTGCGGGCAGAGTTTTTTTTGCAAAAAAAGTAGTGCTTTTTTCATAAATTCGGTGTCTTGCGTTTGTTTGACGTTTTAATTCATTTTTCAAGTGCTAATTACTCTGTCCGTCAGCATTGCGGGCAGAGTTCTTTTATTCAGAAATGTCGTTTTTTTGAATTCGGCGTCTTGCGTTTTAACTTATATTTCAACCGTTAATTACTCTGTCCGTCAGCATTGCGGGCAGAGTTTTTTATGCAAAAAAAGTAGTGCTTTTTTCATAAATTCGGTGTCTTGCGTTTGTTTGGCGTTTCAATTTTCAATTTGTTTTGTTTTGTAGCATTTCTTCCGCCCTACGTACTGCGCCCAAAGCGAAAATTTCCACGTTTTCCGCCTGATGAGTAACGGTTATGCTTTCGCCGTCGGTGGCAAAAACAACTTGGTGCTTGCCGAAATTGCTTCCGCAACGCAAAGAATGTACACGTACAATGCGTGTGCCGTTTTGCATAATGTCGCAGGCAAGCAGTTTAGCCGTACCGCTGGGGCAATCGGCTTTTTGCTTGCGGTGCGTTTCCACAATTTCGCAGTCCCAGCCCAAACGGGCAAGCACCTTGCACACCTTTCTCATGGCGTCTATGCCTATGCTGAAATTTGCGCTTTCGCACACTTCAACGCTCTTTTTCAACTCATCCAACAACCGTTGTTGATTTTCGTTTCTGCCTGTTACGCCCGTTACGAGGGGGCAACGCATTTTTCTGCAAAAGTCGCACACCTGTCGTGTGGCTTCCGCCGTAGAAAAATCCACAACGATGTCCACCTGCTCCGTTGCGCAAAGGTCGTCGCCCTTTTCAATGGGAACAACCGTGTGTTTTCTCTCTTTGGCTATTTTGCAAACGCTTTTGCCCACTCTGCCTTTTGCCCCGAAAACCGCCAGTTTCATTTTGCCTCCTTTATTTGTGCGTTCAATTTTTTCAACAGTGCGGTAGTTGTCACCGTAAAAAGGGTAAAAATTGCCGCAAAAATTCGTCTGCGTCCTTTTGCAGATTTTGGCTTGCTTTTGTAAGAGGTAAGCGCATTTCAAAGTTGTCAAACACGCCCGTTTTGTACAGCAGATATTTTATCGGCAGAGGGTTTATTTCCCTGAAACACAGCGATGCAACCGTAGCAAAAACTTCTTGCTCTCGGCAAATTTCCGACGTAGGGCAAAGGCTGTGCAAGGACTTTTCAAGGCACGTTTCTTTTTTGCAACGGCATTCCGCATTGCTGTTGCAACGGCACGGTTCTTCCTCGGTTTTTGCGGTAAATTCGCCATTGTCTACGGCATTTTCACCGTCGCAGTGTAACGAGTGCAAAACGTCGGCAGTAAGATGCGGTGCTACGTTGCTTACCACCGACACAACGCCGTACATGTCCGTTTTGCAAAATTCCGACAGTTTTTCTTCGTTTCCGCACAGCAATTTGATGTGCTTTTCGCAGTTTTCGGCGTACCCGATGTCGCTTCCTGCGTCTTTGAGGTATTCTATGCCCTCTTGCGCAAGTTGTTTTACGGCGTCTTCCCACAAAACATATCCGCAACGGGATGGCGCATTGTACAGCATTATCGGCAAATCGCAAGCCTCTTTTATCAGTTGCACGTGTCGCACAAACCCTTCCTTTGTACATTTGGAAAAGGACGGCGGAGTAACAAGCACCCCGTAAACGCCGTTTTTTGCGGCAAATTCCGCCTCAACCTGCGCAACGGCGGTAACGGAAGAGGAAACTCCCAACCAGATTTGCTTGTCGGGCAACACGGCTTTGCAGGCGTTAAGCAACAATTTTTTTTCACAGGCGCACAGTGCCGCCCCTTCGCCCGTAGTGCCTGCGCACAGCACGCCGTCGGCACAAATCTGGCTTTCCAGCAGTTTAACAAAACTTTCCAAATGTATTTTGCCATGCAAAAAGGGTGTGGCAAGCGCAGTAATTAGTTTCATTGCAAATCTCCGTTGTTTTTCATACATTGAATCAGTATTTGATAGGCGTTGTAGGCTGCGCCACGCAAAAGATTGTCCGCCACGACAAACATGTTGAGCCCTTTGCCCGTGTCGTCTCGGAAAATTCTTCCCACCCCAACAAAGTGAGTGTGGCGCAACACGGCAGGCATCGGAAACAGTTGTTGTTGAGCGTCGTCAAACAAAAGTACGTCTTTGGTGTTTTTAAGCAATGACCGTATCTGTTCTATTTCAAACGATTGTTGCAGGCGGACGTTGACAAAAGCGCAATGTCCCACCGTTACAGGTACACGCACGCAAAAAGCGTTTACTGCAAGTGAGGATTGGTGCAAAATTTTTCCCGTTTCAAAACGCAACTTGTTTTCCTCGGTGGTGTTGCCGTTTGGCAACACATTGCCTATTTGTGCAATGACGTTGTCGAACAGCGGATGCGGAAAACTTTTCAGTTTGCCGTAGGTTCGTTTTTCCGTAAGGTCCGTCAGTCCCTCTTTGCCTGCGCCGCTCGACGCCTGGTAGGTTACCACGGTGAGATGTTCCATTCCCAACTTTTGCAAAGGCGCAAGGGCTATTGCAACCTGAATTGTGGTGCAGTTTGGATTGGCAACAAGTTTGCATCTGCCAATATCCTGCGCATTTATTTGCGGAACAACCAACGGCACGTCTTTTTTCATGCGAAACGCCGAACTGTTGTCGATGCACACAACCTTTTTCTCTACAAGTTGCGGTATGTACTTTGCGGAAACTTCTTCGTTTGTCATAAACAGTGCGTAGTCTACATCGTCATCTTTAAGACTGTCTATGTGTTTTACCGTGTAAGTTTTACCGAAATAGCACAGTTTCTGCCCCACGCTGGCATTGCCGTACATTACAATTTTTTCACCGTCAAGTTTGTCCGTAAGGATTTCACACAGTTTGCTTCCCGTAATACCGCTTGCTCCCACAATAGCAATAGTCGACATCAATTTCTCCGTATTACTACAATATTACTTTTCACCTCAAAAATTACCAATGCAAGCACCCTGCACAAGACCACACTTGTACACAATTTGCATTTGTGGTGTTTGTCGTGGAAAAATGCCGAAAATACAAGGTGCACATTGCCTTTGCACATGGTGCAGAACGAAGTTGCACACATGCCGTTTAAGCACACAACGCCGTTGTTGCACAGATAAAATTCGATAATAAAAAAAATCCTTAAAAAGTATCTGCAATAGTTGTTTGCAGTCGTTGAAACACTCAGCACCGTATATGCACACACGCCGTTGCAGTCGTTGAAACAGTCAACGCCGTGGAAAGGGTGTAGTTGCAAAATATTTCCCAAAACACAACTGCGGTAAGCATTTTCAAACAAATTTCAGGTGTTTGGCGGATAATAAGGGTGCAATAAAATTTAATTAAAAAACCAAACAATATAATTGAAAAAATAAATATTTTTTGATATAATAACTAAATGTAGTGGCTTTTTGCGCAATTACTTGCAAAAAGCCGTAGCAACAATAAACATTTAGGGGTTGTTTGCAACTCCGAAGGAATTTTTATGGATTTCAGCAAAATCAGGCTCAACAATGAGCGCAACTCTCACGTTGTCAAAAGACTCAACCGTCTCAGCACCACGAAGTTTTTCGGCGTGCTGTACCGTGAAAACATGTTTCGTCTTTTCGGTTTCAGTCTGCTGATGATAATTTGCATGGCTCCCATTTTCGGCATGCAATTTTTTGCCACCATGCAGTTGACGGAATTGAAACAGACCTTGCCCACATTGAACGGTTTCGGATTTTCCACCGGCGTGTGGATGGGCGTTGATGGATACTACGCACAGCAAGTGGCGTCCAAAAACGTCTACTACGGTTTGCTCACAGTGGCGTCTTCCCTTTTGGTGTCGGTGGTGTTCAGCGGCGGCTTTGCCGTAATTCGTGACTCTTTCTGGACGGGTAAACTTTCCAAAGTGGGCGTTTTCAGAAGTATCGGCAAGGGAATTGCCGCAAACTTTTTGTACGCTGTGGCTTCGGTGGTAATAATTGCCTTCGGCGTGTTTGGAATTTTTATGTTCTATCCTTGGGCGGCAACGGTAATGCCCGTTTGGCTGGCAATCGTTCTCACCGTCGTGTTGAGTTTGGTTTTGTTTTTGATTACATGCTACCTCATGATTTTGTGTTCGGTGGCGGTAACCTACAAACAAACTTTGTACGAAAACCTCGATGACAGTTGGCGTCTGCTGTGGCTCAACTTCCTGCCCAACATTCTCCACCTGATAATGGCTTTGTTGCCCATTCCCCTTTACTTCGCATTCTCCGGCGGTTCGCTGCAAATTTTGTACATCACGGTGTTGCTTTTTGTTGGCGGAATGTACTTCCCCCTTGTTTGGCACACCCACATGATGAGAACGTTTGCATTGTTCCATCCCGTGGCAAGCAAAAAGAAAAAGGAAGTGCGCAAGGAATTGGAAGCAATGGAACAGGCTCAGGCTCAGGCAAAGGAACAGAAAAAACAGCGTGCTTTGGAAAAGAAACAGTCCAACAAAAAGGCAAAAGTGGTTGTTAAACCTGCTCAGCCCACAGTCAAACCCTCCGTTAAGCCCTCTGTCGTAACAGAAATTGTAACGGAAGAAACATTAGTGGAAGACCCATTAGCGGAAGAAACCCTAGTGGAGGTAACGGAAGAAACTTCCGTAACTTCCGAAGCGGAACCTCAAAGCGACAACAACAAATAACAAATGAAAAACTACTCGATACTTGCAAAGTACTACGACAGATTTTCTCACAACGATTGCGACTACGAAAGTTGGTCGCAATATTTGTTGAATGAGGCAAAAAAACGCCACGTCAAAACGGTGGCGGATATTGCATGCGGCACAGGCAAAATGTCGGTGTTGCTGTGGCGTTCGGGGCTTTCCGTAACGGGTGTGGATAGCAGTGAAGAAATGCTTTGTCAGGCAGCCGACAAATGCCGTGGCGTGTTTGTTTTGCAGGATATGCGCCGTTTGCAACTGACGCAACCGTTGGACATGGCGGTGTGTGTAAACGACGGTGTCAACTACCTCAAACCCAACGAGGTGCAGCCCTTTTTTTGCCGAGTTGCGGAAAACATCAAGCAAGGTGCACCTTTCGTGTTTGATGTGTCTTCGCCCTACAAGTTGCAAAATGCGTTGGGAAACAATGTCTTTTTTGTCGATGACGACGACGCAACTTTACTTTGGACAAATGCTTTCCGTTCGGGGAAAGCAACCCTTTCGCTTACATTGTTTGAAAGGCAAAGTAACGGCAGTTACCTGCGTTTTGACGAAAAACACATTCAGTATGCGCACAGCGTGGAATTTTTGACGCAGTGTCTGAAAGAAGCGGGATTTGTCGTTGCGGAAATAACTTCCGACTACGGCGAAAAACTTTCTGCCGAGAGTTTGCGTATTACGTTTTTGACGAGAAAAGAGGTGTAACAATGGCTAGTGTGCTTGTAAAGGCTTTGGTGGAAAATTCTCTTATCATTTCCGCCGTGGAAAGCCGTGATTTGGTGAACAAAGTAATAAAAATTCACAATCTGTCGCCTATGGGGGCGGCAGCGTTGGGAAGAGCGTTGACAATGGCAAGTCTTATGGGTGCGGAACTTAAAAATGCCGACGACTACCTCACGGCAATTATCAAAGGCAACGGTCCGTTGGGTACAATCACCGTGTGCGCCGACGGCAAAGGACACGTCAAAGGCACTGTTCAAAACCCCGTAGTGGAAACGGTAGTGCGTGAGGACGGACATCTGGACGTTGGTGCCGCCGTGGGAAAGCAGGGACAACTTACCGTAATAAAGGACATAGGTCTGAAACAGCCGTACGTCGGCACGTCTCAACTTGTAAACGGCGAAATTGCCGCCGACTTTGCCTACTATTTTGCCACAAGCGAACAGCAACCCTGCGGAGTAACGCTGGGTGTGGGATTGCAAAACGGAAAGTGCAAATCGGCAGGGGGCGTCTTCGTGCAGGTGTTGCCCAACTGTGACGGCAAGTTGCTGGAACAGGTGGAAACGGTAATGTACGCCATGGACGAAATGAGTTACCAGTTTGAAAACAACACCGCAAGACAGGTAATTGAAAAGTTTTTCGGCAGTTTTTCCCCCGTGTTCACGTCGGAACGCCCCGTTACCTACAAGTGTAATTGCAGTAAAAGAAAAATTGACGGAATTGTGCGCGGTCTGGGCAAAGAGGAAGCGCAATCGATAATTGACGATGTCGGTAAAATTGAGGTTTGTTGCCATTTTTGTGGCAAAAAGTACGTCTACACCCAATCCGACGCCGACAAACTGTTTGAAAAATGAAAATAGAGTTGACAGATAAAACCAAAATGCACACGGCGCTGTCCCTTGCCGACAAGGGGCAGTTTTATGACGCTTTGTGCATTTTTTCACAAGTGGACAGTTACGAAAGCATGATAAACCGCATCATGTGTCTGTGCCAGACGGAGGACAGCGCCTATGCCGTTGACGTGTACCGCCTTGCAAAACAAAAGTACGGTCTTACGCACGCCCTCTACACCGATTGCATGAAGTTGGCGGAAAATTTTTCCGCTTTGAAAAGCGTAGTGCAGTTTTGTGAACCGGACAGAACGGTAACTTTGAAGTACGAAGGTACAATTCACGCCGACAAATCGCTGCTTGTCAACTTCTACGACGAGTTTGACGACAACTATCCGTCGCCCGACCTCAACTATGCAGGCGACACGGCAATGTTTGACGATCCGCAGTACGCATCCAACAATTTTTACGACGTAAAGTCGGTAAAGTATTTGGAAAGTTTGCGTGTCAACATGGAAAGATGCTACATGGAGGGCGATGACGAAGGCGCCGAGAAATATGCCCAGCGTCTGTTGGATGCCGACACCGACCACATTCCCACCTTGGAAGCGCAAATATCTTTGGCTTTGTACAGGGAAGACTACAAAAAAGGCGTTCGGTTTGCCAAGCGGCTGGCAAACACCGACGGCGGTTCTTATGCCTCGATAGGCGGTGCGATAGAAATACTTTTCAAAGTAAACGACAAGCGTCTGCGTTCCACCCTGAAAAAACTGATGACCAAGGCGCTGGCTGTAAAAGAGGAAGCGACGCTGTACGATTTGGAAGACTTTGTGCATATTGCCACCGTACACCTCAACGATGTGGAAATGGCGGTGCAATTTGCACAGCAACTGTACGCCAATTTCAAAAACACCAGTTTGGAAGCGATGAAACTGTGTTCTATGGCGTTTTACAACGTCGGAAATCTGGCAATGGCGCAGGAAGCGGCATTCAATCTGTTGCGTGCCGTGCCTGAAGATTGTTACGCCAAGGTGCTGTGCGACTACTTGAAACAAAACAGACCCGAAGAGGAACTGACGCATTTCGATTCTTCCGCAAGGGTTTTCCGCCACTTTTTCGTGCCTTACAAGTTGTTGTATTTTGCAGGAACGCAGTGCTACAAGTACCTGCAAATGCCTGCCGACTCACAAACGTCGGAAAAACTCATGTTTTACATCGAGCCGATAATTTACAACAGCAAAGCAATGTTTCTGGCAGGAAAAAGCGAGGAATACTACGAAAATCTTCCTTTTGTGGCGCAGGTGATGGGTGCATTTCCCTTTCTGGACAGTCACTATCTGGCTTTTGCTTCCCGACAGTTGTTTTCCACATTGTGCGACCAGGGCGTGGCGCAGGTGCTTGTGGAAAATCTGGTGCGACTGCATTACGACGGAAAACTGTTTGTTTGCGTAACAAACGCCTACAATCTGGTGGATTTTTCCGTTCTGAGTGAATTTGCCGAAAACGAGGCGTTTATTCGGGCTTTTGCAACATGCGTAACAATTGCACGCAGGGTGGAAACACAGGCATTGGTGGACGCCTACAACACGGTGAAACAATTTTTGTCGGAAAAGCCGAAGGAAAACGTAAGCAATATGCTTGCCTACGCCATGCTGAAAGTGTGCGACATCAGTTTTGACGACAACTACCTTGACGAATACTTTTTGCACGGTGATGAAAAACTGTACGCAAAATACATTGCCGAAAGCGAAAAACAAACACGCTGACTTAAGTCTGTTTTACATGAAAAAAGGAACTTTGCAAATCGGTAAAGTTCCTTTTTTTTGTGTTTTGAAACAACGGCTTCAACACATTTTGCCTCAGGCGTCATTGATATATTGGTGAAATTGTAACAAATTTCACAACCGTACTAACGTTTTGTGTACAAACCGTGTTTGGTATTACAATTTTTGCACATGGATTTTTTGTGTGAGAGATGTCCGCATTTTTTGCCGAGTTTCGCAGTCGCAGTCAAAAGCAACACCAATCCGACAGCGGAAACAAACACATAGCCGTACTTCAATGCAAAGTCAAACCCGAAAAGCGAAAACGCCAACGCAGGACAAAACAACGTGAAAAGCGTCAATGTCTTGTCGGGAATTACCGTTTCCATGAAATCCGTCAACGGCAGGGCATTTGCCACAACGCCGGTAACGGTAGTAAGAACTATTGCGGCACATCCCAGAATATTCACGGCAACGTTGTCCGTCTTTGCAAAAAGAGGCAGATTCAGCGAAAAGTCGGAAATGTACAGCACGGCAAGCATGGCTATCGTCAGCAGTGCGGTGGCTACCAAAGTTGCTTGTGTGTTACGTTTGCTTTGCGACATCGGTACAATCACGCCAAGCGACATCGTTGTGGAAAACAGCGCATATTGTATCGGCATGAAAAGAGGCGTTTCCGCCCTTTGAAACGTGTTGTTTGTGGTGAAAGCCAAGGCAACAAGGTAGGCTACGGCAAGCAACAGCGACAGTGCATTGAGTACTTTCAATGCCGTCAATCCCTTTTTCAAAAGTAGTGCGGAAATGACCGCCACAGCCACGGAAAACAGCGGCAACGGTGTGGGGAAACAAGAGGCTGCGCAGTCCTGCACACCTGCAAGCATGGTTACCACGCACACAAAACTGCAAGTCAGAAACAGCGTTAGAAACACACCCGCCGTTTTGGGAAAGCAGGCGTGCAAAAGGTCGGCAACGTTTTTACATTTTTTTTGGTGGCAAAAGCGTCTTAGAATGGTGTTTGCCACAAAAAAACACAGAGCAAAAATGCCTATGCCGGCAAAATTTCCCCAAAAAAATTGCGCTTCCTTGCCACTTAGAAAGCCTACGCCTATGCAACAGCCTGCAACCGTTGCGCCGTCGGACAAAACATCTTTCATCTTCATGCTTTACAAATATTTTCCTGTTTGTAAATTTATTCCTGTAACTGCAAAGTCGGAAATATCTGAAACTTTCAGTAAAGCGTTGTCAACGTCGTTAGTAAGGCGAGCGGAAACTTGGCAGGTAAAAATGCTTTCAAACCTTGTCTGAGCGGAATTTTTTTGTTGTTTTACCGTACTGCAACATGCTTTTGGTAACAAAAACAAGCACACGGTACAAAGTTTTGCGTACCGTGTGCCATTGTGGCTCTGTGTGCGTCGTGGCAGAATTGCCTTGTGCCACTTTCAACTTTTTCAATTTGTTTACCTTTCTGCTTACAAAGTTTCAAAAATGTTTGACTTACTATTTGTCCTTGACAGGCTGTCTGAATACATTTTTCGTATACCGCCTGTTTCGTATGCCTTGTAAAAATACGGCACGCCGTTGTTGTGTTTCAACCTGCAAGTTCTGTACAAAGTTGTTTTGAACTTTGTTTGCGTCTTTTACTTTGGCTGAATTTTTACGCCTAAATCATTGTACTTGACAGCCGTGTTACAGGCATTTTGGCGTTTGTGCAATTTCAATTGACCTTTTCAAAAAGGTCAACTGCTTTAAGTATTTTTTGTTCGTATTTTCTCTGCGCAACGCTTTGCTGTGTAAAGTGTCAAAGTCTTGTTTAATTTCACTGTTTGGACGTTTCACCTTGCAAAATAAACGTCGGTTTACACAAGTTTCCCTTTTCGAGGTATATGTTTTACAAATACTCATTTACACACTGCTGTCAACGGTAGTTTTTGACTACTATTTTTTCCAGCAAAGCCACAAGCGCATACATCACGCCCGCCAAGGCACACAGCACAATGGTGCATGTCATCACCAAATCCAGGCGGAAAACCTGCGACCCGTACACGAGCAAATATCCAAGGCCTTCTTTGGACACAAGGTATTCGCCCATGATGGAGCCTATCCACGCCATACCGACGTTTATTTTGAGCGTCGCCATAAGCGTTGGAACATTTGCAGGTGCAACCAGTTTGGTAAAAATTTGCCATCTGTTGGCACGCATGGAGCGCAACAGCAAAATTTTTCCGCTGTCCGTTTCCAAAAAGCCGTTTAGCATGGTGATGGTGGTGATAACTACGGAAATCAGCACAGCCATGGTGATTATTGCCGTTTTTCCCGTGCCTGCCCAAATTATTATTACAGGTCCCAGCGCAATTTTGGGCAAACTGTTAAGCACAACGACGTAAGGCTCGAAAACTTCCTTCAAAAAGTTGTTCCACCACAAAACGACGGCAACAACGTACCCCAAAATTGTGCCGATGGCAAATCCTGCCAACGTTTCCACCGTGGAAACCCACGCATGACGGAATATTGTTCCGTCGGCGACAAGTTCTTTAAGCGTTGCCCAAATGCGTGACGGACTGCTGGTGATGAAACTGTCTATCCAACCCAGTTGCGCCGCAAGTTCCCACACGGCAAGCATAATAAACAGCACAACTACCTGCGTTACGTGCACGGTGATTTTGTGTATCTTTTGTTTTCTCAAAAATTGCAGATGTTCCGCAGTAAATTGCCTATTCATTGGTGTTCTCCGTCAGGTATTTGTGAAGTTTTTCAAACTGTTTGGCAAAATCGGGGCTTTCCCTGCGTTTTAAGGGCGTCGCTATGTGTTGAAGATTGGTGTTGTGCACCGTCAGCACAGTTGCGGGGCGTTTTGTAAGCACGACGATTGTGTCTGCCATGGAAATGGCTTCGGAAATATCGTGCGTAACAAGCACCGCCGTTTTGTTTTCCTTTTTGATGATGGAATACACGTCGTCGCACACTTCCAGACGTGTCTGAAAGTCCAATGCGGAAAACGGTTCGTCCAAAAGCAACAGGCCGGGGCTTGTTGCAAGCGTGCGTATCAACGCTGCCCTTTGGCGCATACCGCCGGAAAGTTCCGTCGGGTAGTGATTGCGAAATTCCCACAAACCGTATTTTTTAAGCAACTGTTCCACAACGGGTTTTCTTTGTGCAACGTTGCCCTTAATCTCGGGGCCGAGAAGCACGTTTTTCCAAATGGTGCGCCACTCGAAAAGTTGATCACGCTGCAACATGTACCCTACGGAATTTTCCTGCGAAAACACAACTTTTCCGCTTGTCGGTTGAATCAAACCGCACACCAGCGACAAAATTGTGGTTTTTCCGCAACCGGAAGGTCCGATAATCGCCACAAACTGTCCTTCCTCTACGGAAAAAGACACGTCGTGCAGCGCCGTTGTCTGTTGCGTCTTGGTGTAAAACACCTTGCTTACTTTGTCAAATTGCAAAATTTTCATTTGCTCCTCCTCGCTGGTAAGCCTTCTCGGGCTTTACTTGACGGGGGAAATTTTGTTGGCACAGGTATTGTCCACAATTTTTTCGTAATCCACCCTTTGCGACAGTTCTCCCGCATTTTCCATGATGTCCTGAATACGGCTGAAAGCCTCTCTGTCGGTAACGGGGGTTACCGTCCACACGTCAAAGTCCTGGTAGTTTTGAATGGCAGTTGTCAGCAACTCCAACGTCGTTCCTTCAAAGTAGGGGGCAACAAGTCTTGCGCAATCTTCCGCCGAGTGGGACAGGGCATATTCCGTACCACGCCAAACGGCACGCAAAAATTTTTCCACCTTTTCCGAGTTGTCTTTCAGAAATTCCGCCGTTGCGGTGTAGCAGGTGTAGGGGATTTCTCCGCTGTCCATTCCGATAGCCGAAACAATGTATCCCTTGCCTTCCTGCACAAGTTGACTTGCCGCCGGTTCAAACAACGGCACGAAATCGCCCGTACCGCCGGTAAAAGCAGGTCCCAATGCGCCAAACTGAATGGAGTAGTCCATTGTGATGTTGACGCCGTCGGTGTAGCCTTTGTTGTTTAGTACGTATTGCAAAATCATTGCCGGCATACCGCCCTTTCTGCCCATAAGCACGGTGCTTCCCTCTATGTTTGAGTAGTCGAAGTTTTCCGTGTCCGTGCGAGCCACCAAAAAACTGCCGTCACGTTTGGTCAATTGTCCGATAACTTTCGGGTAGTCCTTTTTCCCTTGCAAATACACGTAGATGTTGGCTTCGCAACCCATAAGTCCGATGTCCGCTTCCCCCGTGAGCAATGCCGTCATCACGTTGTCTGCGCCGTTGCCGTTGGTAACTTCCACTTCAAGTCCTTCTTCTTCAAAATATCCCAACGCCATTGCCAGGTATTGGGGCATGTAAAACAAACTGTGCGTAACTTCGTTTACACGCACGACGTTCTCCTTTTTGTCGCATGCCGTTGCAACAACTGCAACGCACACAAGCAGTGCTACAAGTAAGATTGCTATGGTTTTTTTCAAGTTGTACCTCCCGTTTGCATATTGCATACTACTGTTTTTACAAAAAAAATGTGCCGATGTTAGGCGGTAAAAAAGGAATTTTACCCTAAACTTTTTTACACGTGCCGTTTCAGTACTGCAAATGCGGTGTAAAATCGGGTTGTTTCCGCCAAAAATCACAACCGACGCAAAACTTCTTGTGCCGTTTTGGTTATCGGTGTTGTTTTGCAGACAATTTTGCACCCAATTGCCCACAGTGCGGAGAGGGGATTGAAAAGTGTTGTCGGCAACCTTTTTGTTTGTCTTGGAAGTTTTTCAAGGTCTTTGAGTTTTGCAACGAAGTTCAATGTAAAAGCAATTTGCATTGCAAGTGCCGTTGTCGTTTGCCGAAAACCGTCATTAAATGCGTTGTGTCTGTTGAAATTTCATAAAAATAGTGGTACAATTTTACCATGAATTACAGTTATATGTTGAACGGACGTACGGCAGACGGTACGCTTTTGAAAAATCACGGCTTCGTGCAAGAGGGAAACTGCTTTTCGTTGAGAGTGGAATTGCAAAACGGTTTGTACACGGTAATTAAAATTTACAACAACAAACTTGACGTTGACGTTTTCGACGAAATTTTTCACAAAAAGTACACGGCATTTTCTTCCGGCCACAGTGGCAGTGCCATTCGCACTCAGGTGAGGGAAATAGTGGAAAAAATTCTGAACGATTGCTGTGTGTGACGTTGGCAAAGGGGCAAATTGCATTTGCAACATTGGCAATGAGGGCTTTTGAAAAAGTCGTCAATTTTCCCCAGCCTTTCGTTGTTGCCCTGCAAAAGGCACAAAAACAGGCGCAAAACACTTGCCAAAATCGCCTGCAATGTGGTACACTTGCAATCAGAAAGACTGCGGACAAAAGGTTTTTCGTTAGCGTCGGTTTCAGAGAGCGGACTGCGGTGAAAATTCCGTACCGATGTGCGAAAAATGTAGTTTGTTCTGTCGACGGGGAGAAACGGCGCAATTTGCGAAAGTATCTTCGTACGGGTGGCTCCGTTAGAGGCATCGAGGACGGTTTTCCGTTGAAAAAAGGTGGTACAGCGACGTAGTTCGCCCTTTATTGGGCGTACTGCGTTTTTTTGTTTTCAAAATGCCTTTTTGTGCATGTAACGGCGCACAGGAAAAGCCCTTTGGGCAAAACGAACGTCCGAAACGTGCATGCACGTTAATTTTGCTGAACTGCCTGAACAAAGTCAAAAAATTTTCGGGAGAAAAGTTATGATAGAAAAAACTTATCAGCCAAATTTGTTTGAAAAGGAACTGTATTTGCGTTGGCTCAAAAACGGTTACTTCACCCCAAAAGCGGAAATAGGCAAACCCTATTTTTCCATGGTTACGCCTCCGCCCAACATCACGGGGCAACTGCACTTGGGGCACGCTCTTGACAACGCCATTCAGGACAGCCTCATTCGTTTCAAACGTATGCAGGGTTTCAACACCTTGTGGTTGCCGGGCACCGATCACGCCAGCATTGCCACGGAAGTGAAAATCATCGAAGCGTTGAAAAAACAAGGCATAGACAAGCACGACCTTGGAAGAGAAGGCTTTTTGAAACGTGCTTGGGAATGGAAAAAGCAGTACGGCGGACGCATTGTGGAACAACTCAAATACTTGGGAAGCAGTTGCGACTGGACACGTCTTGCCTTCACCATGGACGAAAATTGCAGCAAAGCGGTGCGTCAGGCGTTTGTCAGAATGTACAAAGAGGGGCTTATCTACCGTGGCGACAGAATAATCAACTGGTGTCCTCACTGTCAGACGGCACTGTCCGACGCCGAGGTGGAATACGCCGAACAGGACGGATTTTTCTGGCATTACGGATACACCACAAAGGACGGCAAAACTACCGTAACGTTTGCCACAACACGTCCCGAAACAATGCTGGGCGACACGGCTGTGGCGGTAAACCCCAACGACGAGCGTTACAAACACCTTGTCGGCAAAACCGTCATCGTGCCTTTTGTCAACAGGGAAATTCCCGTCATTGCCGACGAGTACGTGGACATGTCTTTCGGTACGGGCGTTGTTAAAATCACGCCTGCGCACGACCCCAACGACTTTGAAGTGGGCGTAAGGCACAATTTGCCGATAATCCGTGTTATGAACGACGACGGCACAATGAACGAAAATGCAGGCGAATTTGCCGGTTTGGACAGATACGAAGCACGCAAGCGCATTGTTGCCAGATTGAAAGAAATGGGAATTTTGCAAAAAGTGGAACCTCACAAGCACAATGTGGGCAGTTGCTACCGTTGCCACACAACGGTGGAGCCCATCGTTTCCAAGCAGTGGTTTGTCAAAATGGCGCCCCTTGCAAAACCTGCCATCGACGCAGTCAGAAATGGCGAAATAAAGTTTCACCCCGAACGTTTTGAAAAGACCTACTTCAACTGGATGGAAAATGTGCGGGATTGGTGCATATCCCGTCAACTGTGGTGGGGACACCGCATACCGGTGTGGTACTGCGACGATTGCGGAGCGGAAATTTGCGAAGAAACAGACCCCAAAGTGTGTCCTCATTGCGGAAGCGCACACATTCACCAAGACGCAGACGTGTTGGATACATGGTTTTCCAGTGCTTTGTGGCCCTTCTCGACATTGGGATTCTGTTCCGACAGCGACGATTTCAAAGCATTTTTCCCGACCAGCGTGCTTTCTTGTGGCTACGACATAATTTTCTTCTGGGTGGCAAGGATGATTTTCAGTTCGCTGTACGCCACAGGCAAAGTACCCTTCAAAGATGTACTTATGCACGGCATTGTGCGTGACGAACAGGGCAGAAAAATGAGTAAATCCTTGGGCAACGGCATCGACCCTGTGGAATTTATCGACAAGTACGGCGCAGACACGTTGCGTTTCGCATTGCTCAACGGCGTTGCAAACGGTTCGGACATTCGTTTCTCTTCCGACAAAATCGAAGGCACCCGCAACTTTATGAACAAAATCTGGAATGCAAGCCGTTTTGTTTTGATGAATTGCGAAGGCAAAACGCTGGTAGATTTGTCGCAATGCAAACTGACGCTTGCAGATAAGTGGATTTTAACACGCCTAAACGACATTACACGTCAGGCAACGGACCTCATTGAAAAGTTCGAACTCGGACTTGCCTGCCAGACGCTGTTCGACTTTGTTTGGAGCGAATTTTGCGATTGGTACATCGAACTCACCAAGCCGGTACTGTACGGCACCGACGACGTTGCACGCAGGGACACTCTTTCGGTGTTGGTGTACGTTTTGGACAAAATTCTCAAACTGTTGCATCCCTTTGTGCCTTTCATCACAGAGGAAATCTATCAGGCTTTGCCACAACACGGCGAAAGCATAATGATAGAAAGGTACCCCGTCTATGACGAAAAACTCAACTTCGCCTCCGATTGCCAACTTGTGGAAGAATTGAAAGACCTTGTTGCAAAGATAAGAAACATTCGTTCGCAGTACGGCGTGGCGCCTTCCAAACGTATCCGCCTGTACATCAAGGCGGGGGACGACAGGCTCAATTGTTGCGATATGTACCTTTCCAAACTGTGCGGACTGGAAGAGGTCATTTGCAGTTGCGCTCCTGCTGGCGAAAAATGCGTAAAAGCGGTGAGCAGCGCCGCCACATGCGAAGTGCCTTTGGGCGATTTGGTGGACAGGGACAAGGAAATTGCCCGTCTTACCAAGGAATTGGAAAATGCCGAAAGCGAAATTGCCCGTGCAAAGGGTAAGTTGAACAATCAGGGCTTTTTGTCCAAGGCACCGCAAAACTTGGTGGAAAATGAAAAAGCAAAACTCGCCAAATTCACCGATTTGCGCAAGGAACTGCTTGACCGTCTGGAAGAATTGAAGTAGTCAATACGACAAGAAACAACGTCCTTTTGTGGGCGTTGTTTTTTTGTCCAAAACAAATTTCTATGAGTTTAATTTTTGAGAAAACGGCAACCAACACATTTTTGCACAATTTTTGCCGATGTAGTTTTCTTTATTTTGCAGTCTTCTTACCGTTGAAGTTTTCTTTCTGTTGTAGTTTATTGCCGTTGCAGTTTTCTTTCTGTTGTAGTTTGCCGTTGGTCTTCTTTCCGTTGTGTACATTCGTTTGCTTTTCGCTTCGGGTTTGATTTTTCAAACTGTGTTTTTGTAAAACCGTCAAAGTTTTTTGCTGTTTCAAAATGCGTAGCAGTAAAACTTCACAGAAACAACTGCGGTGTTTTCATCGCCAATTCATACAATGAAAAAGCCTCGGATTTTCAAAATCCAAGGCTCAAAAGCAAAGCGTCGTTTATTTGTTGCATAACTTCCGGAGGCAATTCGCCGATTTTTTCCTTTATTCTGCTTTTGTCTATTGTTCGTATTTGCTCCAACAGCACAACGGAATCCTTTGGCAACGGCGAAAGTTCCTTCGCCAGAGGAATGTGCGTCGGTAATTTGGCTTTTGTAAGTTTGGAAGTGGTGGCGGCGGCAATCACCGTCGGACTGTACTTGTTCCCCACGTTGTTTTGCAACACCACAACGGGGCGTATTCCTCCCTGTTCGCTTCCCACAACGGGGTTAAGATCGGCGTAGTAAACTTCTCCACGTTTGATGGTCATTTGCAGGTTCTCCTTGCAGTTTTTTGCGGCGAACACTGTTCGGACGTATCAACAAAAACACAAATGCTCTGTTGTATTGTTATGTAAATTGGCGTAAAACTGTGTCCGTAGCATTAGTTAGTTTTGCCACGCTTTAAGGTATCTATACCTGTGTGTTCTTACTTAACAGCGGTGCAACGTACAAGCACACAACATGACGTTTTTTATTTTCAGAAATTACAAGGTCGTTGTTTCAAAGTGTTTTTCTTAGATAGTTTTGAAGGTGTCGTTTTGTGAAAGTCTGTAACTTTTAAGTTTTTCCTGCAATGAAAAAGTGCTTTGCTTGCGCTGAAATTCAAGCGGAATTTTAACTTGCAAATACTGATTTAACGGTCAAAGCACGTCGTTATTTATGGCAAGTGTGCCTTTGTTTAACCTCATCACAACACTTTTGAACAGCAGCATTCATTGATTTTCCTCCTATATCTCAATTAGAACAGACTTTTTGCAGGCGCCCCCCTCTTTTAGCGCAATGCTAGGCTGTTTTAAGCAAATCGTCCTAAACTGACAAAAATGCCCTGCAGTTTTACTTGCGGCGACGGGCGCATTTTGCAGCCGTCGGCAATACAAAAACGCCCTAATGCACATACTAACGGCAGAATTATGCAAAACTATGACGAAAAAGAAGGAAAAATCACGCAAAATGTTATTTAACCTCGCCAAGTCGTTTGACAGCGCATTGCTGTTATCGCATTGCTGTTATAGTATAATGTGTAAAAGCAAATATTTCTGTTATTTATATATATCAGAAAATGACACACCCGATAATCTGCAAAACGTCGCGCCGTCCGACGGTGAAAGGCTTTGACACAAGGTCGTACAGGCTCCGAAAGTTTCGCCAGCGGCGGGCGGTGCGCCGACAGCCGTGGCAGACAGAGAAACAGGCAGGCGCGGCGTCACTCGGCACAAGGCAGGCGTTGCCGGCGGCAGTAGGGCGTCTGGTCGTAACAATGCGGCAGGGCAATCTTCAAAGAATGGCAAATTGCCTGTTCGGTCGCACACGGGACGTCACAGGCGGCGCATATTCGCTGCGTTTAACATATACAACTACAAAAACGACATTCCTATCGAGGAGGACGATAAAATGAAAACGAACAAAATTCTGATAATACTTTTGCTGACTGCGGCAATGGCGTTCTGCGGAGCGCTGGCGGCATGTCAGCCGCAGGAAGAGCAGTTTACCGTCACCTTCATTTCGGAGGGAGAGCAGTTCCACTCCTACACGGAGGAAAAAGGCTCCGAGGTGCAGTTCCCCGAAAGTCAGCCGCAAAAGACGGAAGACGAGCAGTACACCTATCAGTTTGTGGGCTGGTCACTTTCGGAAGGTGGCGTCACGGTGCAGTCGCACACGGTAACGCAAAACGTTACGTTCTATGCCGTGTTCGAAGCACACGAAAAACAGCCTCCCGCTCCCGTGGAATACACCGTCACCTTTATCGACGGCGTAACGCAGCAGGTGCTCAAAACGGAAAAGGTGCCCGCAGGGGGCAACGCTACTCCGCCGCAGGCTCCGCAGCACGTCGGCTACGAGTTCTCTCGTTGGCAGGGCAATTATCAAAACGTCACCGCCCGCACCGACGTGACGGCGGTATACGTGCAGAAGCAATACACCCTCGTGCGCCACTATCTGGGCAAACAGGTAACGCAGACGTTGCACTACGGCGACGCCATTCCTGCCGAATCGTTGGAAAGCCCCGTCGGGCTCAACTTCTTGGGCTGGTTTGCCGACAGCGACTGCACGCAGCCCGTCAGCGAGGTTTATCCCGACGGTATGCCCGACGCCGAAAGAGCGGTGGAAGTGTACGCAGGCTACGAGGTGGATCTTTCCTCCGCAGTCATCAACCTGCCCGCAAACCCCGTCTACGGCGACAGCGTAACGCTTTCACTGCCCAATACGGAAAACGTGGCGTTTTCCTACAAATGGCAGACTGCGGCGGGCGCAATGGAGGGCGCAAGCTTTTCGTTTGAGGGCGCCGGCAGTCAGACCGTCACGGCGGTGGTCACGGCAAACTATATGGACGGCTTGGTGATAACGCAAAAAACCCTTTCGGCAACTGCGAAAGTGGCAAAGCGTCCGTTGCAGATAACGCTGGACGTGGAAAAGGAAATAATCTACGGTCAGACGGCGCAGCCCGTGGTGACGGTGACGGGGCTTCTCGAACGCGACTCCGAGCTTAAAAACAACGTCACGGCGGACATCGTCTGCGACGGCGACAAACTTGCCGTAGGGCAGTATTCCGTCACCGTCACGGCGCATGGGCTGGACAACTACTCCTACACTTTGCCCTCCGCCTCTCTTACGGTAAAACGCGCCCCCTTAAAGGTGACCGTTTCCGCCAATAACGTCACCTACGGCGAAGAGGCAGACGTAAATTACAGCGTTACGGGCTTTGTGTATGGCGAGGACGAAAGCGTGCTGGGCGGCAGCATTGTCTACACCTACCAAAAGGATAGTGAAAACTATACTCAAAGCGTGTTTACCGTGGGAAACTACACCGTCACTGCAAGCGGTCTTTCGGCAGACAACTACGACTTCAACTATACGCAAGCCTCCTTCGAGGTAAGCAAAAAGCAAGTCACGGTAACGGTTTCGGCGCAGGACGTCACCTTCGGGCAAAGCGCCGACGTCAGCTTTACGGTTAGCGAACTTGCCTTCGAGGACACGCAGCAGGCGCTGGGAAACCTTGCCGTGCAGATATTGAAGGACGGCGAGCCCTACTACGGCTACGAGCAAAGCAAGCTGCTTGCGGCGGGGAGTTATACCGCCACCGTCACGGGCTTTAACAACGACAACTACGACGTGCAGGTGCAGCAGGACGAGTTTACCGTGCAAAAAGCCACCTTCACCGTCACCGCCAATATGCAGGGTGCGGCGGACGCAAGCCTTTCCTACACCGTGCCCGAACAATTCGGCATTTTCACCTTCAAAGGCACCTTCTATCTTACCAATACCGACGAAGGCGTGTACGAGGCGACGGACGAAACTTCCTTCAACAACTATTTCGCGTGGCAAAACGGCTATGCCATTACCGTCACCGAAACGGGCGAGGACGTGACGGCAAACTTCCGGCTTGCCTACGATGTCACCTTCACGCTGACTGCGTCGGACTTTGTCATAACGCTGCCCTCGCAGCTTACGGTGGTGTACACCGGCAAACCCAATTCTTACGGCATAACGGTGCAGGACGCCGACCAAATTGAGGGGCTTTCCGTAACCTACGCTGTCAAAAAGGACGGAACCCGTTCCGAATTTACCGAAACGGTGCCCGAGCTTACTTACGCAGGACAATACACGGTGTACTATCGCGTGTCGGCACCCGGCTACAAAATGCAAGCAGGCAGCTTCACCGTTACGGTGCAAAAGGCAATGCCTGAAATTAACGTGCCCCAACAGGCAACGGAGTTCACCTACACCGGCGAAAGGCAGTATTTCAACGCTGACGGCGTCACGTGGAGCAGCCGCGAAGATGGCGCAGAGCTGGCGATAGAGTCCTTTTCCTTCGTCACCGTGGCGGAAGGCAACGGCAAACAGATAAAGATAACCAGCACGGAAACGGCAAACTACCTGTCGGCGGAAATAACGGTAACGCTCACCGTCCGCAAGGCGCAGTTCACCCTGCCGCAGCCGGAAACGCAACGTTACACCTACACGGGCAGTGCGCAGGGCGCGCCCATTTCGGTAACGGCGCTGGGCGACGACCAATTCACCGTTTGGTATAACGGCGGCACAACCGTGGCGCAGTTTACCGACGCGGGCAGCTACGAAGTGACCGTTCGGGTGGGTGGCAACGACAACTACAATGACGCAAGCACTGTGTACCGCGTGGAAATTGCCAAGGCAACTCACAACGAAATAAACGTTTCCGACGTCAACAAGCAATACGTCTGGGACGGGCAGCCCGTCACCGTCAGCGGCGCAACGGCGCTGTTCGGCACGGTGCAGTACAAAAACGGCGTGCTTACCTCCGCCGGTCAATGGCAGGTAAGGGCGTACGTCGAGGGAACGACCAACTACGTCGGTGCGGAAAAGCAATTTACCGTGTACGTAGCAAAAGGCACCTACACCGACGAACAGCTGCAACAGGCATTGCAAAACGCCGTGACGGACGAAGTGGTGTTCGGCTTGGGCAAAACGCTTGCCGACGTCCCCCTTGCCAAAGGGTTTGCGTTCAGCAATCCGAATGCGGCGCTTTCCGCTAAAAACTTCACCCTGTCCGACGGCACATACGTGGGCAGCTTTGACGGCACCTATTGCGGCGACGCCGATAACTACAACCCCGCCGAGGTCACCATCACATTTACCGCCCGCAAGCAAAAGGTAACGGTATCCGTAGAGGGCGTTTCCCGCAAAATCGGCGATGTGAAAAGCGACGACGGGCTGTTTACCGTAACGGCGCAGGGCGAAAACGGCGAGCTTTCGGCAGAGGAGATAGAGGTACTTTCCGTCAGCGTCAGCCACGGCATAAACTTTGACGTGGGCGGCACCTACGACGTGACGTACACCCTCGGGCAAAACGACTACTACGACGCCGCCTTTGAAAACGGCGAAAAGGAGATCACTTCGTGGTTCAAGCTTTGCTCCGTGCTGTACGACAACCAATACTACACCTTGCAGGACGCGCTAAAGAATGCCACAAGCGGCACGGTCATAGTTGCCGAAAACACCGTGGCTTCCAACAGTTCGGCATATGACGGCGCCGACTATGACGCCTATTACACCGTCAAAAAGGGCGTAACGTTGCTTGTGCCCTACGACAAAAATCATAGCACAAACACCAAGGACATTCAGCGGTGCTACAAGAACGGCGTTACCGTTCCCGCCGTGGGCACGGCGTATCGTACGCTTACTCTGGCGGCAGGCGTAACTCTGACGGTGGAAAATGGCGCAACGCTTATCGTCAACGCCAAAGTGGTGTCGGCAAGTGCGCCCGTCACCGGCATAGTGTACGGCAGTAACTTTGGTCAACTGGAAGTGCAGAAAGACGCCCAAGTTGTCGTCAACGGTACCTTCGAGTGTATCGGCTTCACCTACGGCGAGGGCAGCGTCACCGTCAACAGCGGCGCATATCTGTACGAGCTGTTCAACATGATAGCATACAAGGGCGGCACGGCGTCTTTAAGTCTTAAAAATAAACTGTTTCCCTTAAACCAATACACGCTCACAAGCCTTTCCTGCCAAACCACCTTTGTGAGCGGCAGCAACTACTACGCCAAGGCTTTTGTGACGGGAGAACTTCCGTTTTTTGGTATTATGGATCAAAACGCCGACGTGCAATTCGTGTCCAACGGCAGCGACGCATTCATTCAGATGAACAGCGAAGACGCAAGCGTGGTCAAGCGTATCTGCGAAAACACCGGCAGGACGTCTTTCGACTGCTACGGCGACGTGATCCTCAACAATATCACCCTGTCGTTGGGAGGCATATTTGCTTTCGATACCGCCGGCTTGCCGGTGCCCGTTCCGGGGCATTTCTCCATAACCGTGCACGGCAACGCAGCCATGGCAAAGGAAACGCAGATAAAGCTGCTGCCCGGCGCGCAGCTCACGGTGGAAAAGGGCGCGACACTCACAGTCGAAGGTTCCGACAGCTCCGTCAAGGGCGGTCTGTCCTCCTACGACGGCAACGCCGCGTTCGATAGCGGCGTGACGCAATGGAAGGACGGCACTGATGCCTATCCCATAGCGCAGTTCAAAACGGTGTACCGCACCGCTCCCACACCCGACTACTCTGCGGCAACTCCCGCTGTGATATTGGTAAAGGGCACTCTGAAAGTCAGCTCCACGGCGTACTTTGCCGGCGTGGTCACAGGCGAGGAGGGCGGTATCGTCGAGCTTGCAGAGGGAGCGGCGACAACCGTTACCTTAAATGAAATTCTCAGCGGTTCAACCACCTACACGGCAACGCTCAACGCCATTCTCAAGGGCGCAAACACCATAAACCAAGTCACTGCGGGAACCTATACGTACACCGACGGCAGTTGGGTGCTTAAACCCGCTGCGTAAATGACGGCGAGCCCTCTTCCCATCGGGAAGGGGCCCTCTGTCTGTACGGACATATTTTGCGGCGGCTGCCGCACACTAATACAGGAGAAGCCTCTGTTTGGGGGCAAAGGATATGCAACAGACTATTCTTCAGGTAAAGGATCTTTGCAAAAAATATTCCGCCAAGGCGGACTACGCCGTGCAAAACGTCACCTTCGACTGCGCCGCAGGCGAGGTGGTGGGCATTCTGGGGCACAACGGCGCCGGCAAAAGCACCACGTTGAAGTGCCTCGAGGGCATGATCCCCTTCGACAAGGGGGAAATTTCCGTGTGCGGCTTCGACGTAAAAACGCAGGCGGTGCAGGCAAAAAGCAATATGGGCTTTGTCACCGACGACCACGCCGTGTTCGTCAACATGACGGGCTTGCAGTATCTGGAATTTATGTGCGACGTCTACAAGGTGCCCGCAGGCGAAAGGCAAAGCCGTCTGGAGCAGCTTCAGCAGATATTGGATCTGGGCGACAGCGTCTACGACGTCATTTCTTCCTATTCCCACGGCATGAAGCAAAAAATCTGTATGATGGGTTCCCTTATGCACCGCCCCAAGCTGTGGATACTTGACGAACCTATGACGGGGCTGGATCCCGTCACCATGCGTTCGGTGCTGCAATTTATGCGCAGCTACGTTTCGCACGGCAACGCCATACTGTTTTCCTCTCACGACCTCAACGTGGTGGCGAAGGTGTGCGACAGAGTGGTTATGCTGCGCAAGGGCAAACAGCTGTTGAACCTCGACGTGGCGGTGCAAAAGGCGCAGGATCCCAATTTCGATTTCGAGGAGTACTTTTTGGCACATGAAGCAAAAAATTGATTTCACGCTTTTGCGCGCGCTGTTCCGCAAACAGCGTCAGGAGCGGCTTTCCGCCTTCAAAAAGAACTTCGATTTCGTGGGATTTGTCATGCGCATAGTGCTGTACGGCGCATTGATAGCGGTGCTTTCGGTGTTTCTGGCGCGGTTTGCCGATATGTATCTGGACGTAATGGTAAACTACGAAATCAACCCCGCCGAGCGCGCCTACGAGGTGCTGACCTTGTGCTATTCGGCGGTGCTGGCGCTGATGGTGCTTTCCGCCGTGGCGCAGATAAACCGCGAGCTGTTTTTCGGCGACGACGTCAGGATACTTTCCGCCCTGCCCGTAAACGCCAAAACGCTGTACGTTTCCAAGCTTGCCTCCATCTATCTGGGGCAGGCGGCGTTTTCCGCAGTGACCGTCACGCCCATCAGCATTGCGCTGGGCAGCGTGCTGCCACAGGGCGCGTGGTTTTGGTGTATGACGGCGGTGGCGGTGTTCACCCTGCCGCTGGTATCGCTGGGCATTGCCTCGCTGCTTGCCCTTCCCTACTACTATCTGCGGCTTATTCTGCGCCGCAGGTATGTTTTGAATTTCGTGGTTGTCACGCTGATAACGGCGGCGCTGATAGCGGTGTATTGGGCGTTACTGGAAGGCATAAAACAACTGCTTTTGGGGGACGACCTCAAATACTTTTTCAACGAAAAGGTAATGAGCGGCATAGCGGCTACGGTGCACGCGCTGTTCCCCGCCAACTGCATAGCCTCCTTCGTGCTGGGCAGGTACGCCCTGTCCTCGGCGGGTTGGGTGGCGCTGCTGCTGGCAATATGCACGGCGGTGGGGCTGGTGTTCACCCGCCTGCTGCTGGTGCGCTCCATGCAGCAGTGCATAGGCGGCGTTCCCCGCTACCGTGGCAGACGGCGCCCCTTCGGCAAAGCAAAAAAGCCCTTTGCGGCGTTGGTAAAAAAGGAATTTCTTGCCATTTTCCGCACGCCTAACTACTCCTTTTCCTACTTTTCGATGGCGCTGGTACAGCCTCTCATGGTGTATCTGTGCATGTCCGTAGGTTCCTCGCTGGTGGTGCAGCTGCTGGGCATAGCCTGCAACTGGGAAATAGCGGTGTTTCTCACCCTGCTGTTCGGGTGTCTGGCAAATATGTTCTGCACCACAAACGTCAGCCGCGACGGGGCGATGTTTTTCTCCGTCAAGGCAATGCCGCTGAGCGGCAAAGCCGTCATGTACTCCAAGGTGGCTTTGTGCATGGTGGTCACCGCCGCTTCGCAGCTGTTTTCCGCCCTGCTTTTGGGCGTTACGGGCAGCCTTGCGTGGTACTACGCGGCGTATCTGTTCGCGCTGGGCACCGCCTTCGGCTTTGCGCAGGTGTGTCTGGCAACGGCTATCGACTTCCGCCGTCCGCATTTTGCCGTGGCAAAAGGCAATGCGGAGGAGGGCAACACCGTCAGCACCGTCGCGCTTTTGGGCATAGCCATAGCCTTCGTGGTGGGCATCTGCCTGCTGGTGCTGCGCATGGCAATTTCCCTTCGCAACCTCAAAAATCTGGAATTTTTGTCCTACGTCATTTGCGCCGTGGCGGCGGTGGCGGCTGCGACTGTGGGGGCTGTGTGCCTCACGCACAGGCTGGAAGACAAATACTACAACTTCGAGGGCAGCGCGCACTGACGGGCAAATTGCACGAAGGCTGCGTTGTGAGCGGCTTCGGCAATAGCGTTCGACGCCCTTTCAACCCGACCGACGTGCGGCAGCCCCGCAACAACGGCGGTGCGCTTTGAATATACACAAACGACTATGACAATGACAACAAAAATTTTATGCAAAACGCAGCGCAATGCGCTTTTTTACAATGGTAAGGGAGGTAACGAATGAAAAAGAACGTAATAGCGTTGATGCTGGTTCTGCCTTTGCTGTTCGTGTTCACGGTGTTTTCCTCCGGCAACGTGGCAAGCCTCGGCGTGTCCGTTTCTGTAAACGGCGTGGAAATTCTCAACTCGCCGCAAAACGACACTTTGCACGTCGATCTGGCAAGCTATAACGGCGATTTTACGCTGGACGTCAAGGTCACTCCGGAAAACGCCTCCGACAAAAAGGTGTCCTTCGTGGTGGAGGAGGTGCCCGGCTCCGCCTTTGCCGACGTTTCCGTAAGCGAAGCGGGCGTCGTCACGGCAAAAAGCACGGGCATTGCCCGCATAAGCGCAGTCACTAACGACGGCGGCTACCGCGACAGCATAACCGTCAACGTCACTTCCTCCAAGCCCTACGGCATGAACGTTTCTCTCTACGGCTTAAACGGCGACGAAAATCTGCTTACGCCCACGGCGAACGGCTACACCGCGCAGGTAACTACCGGCACCTACCGTTACGAAACCTCGCTGTATCCCGAAGGCTACGGCGTAAAGGCGGAGGTGCAAAGCGGCTTCGCCGTGATAGACGGCAACGCCGGCACGTTGCTTTTGCCCTTCTCGGGCGAAACGGTGGTGGATTTTTACTACGACAACGGCGCCTTCGGCGTCATACGCAAGCGGGTGACGCTTTCGGTGCGGCAGTCGTCGGAAAGCGGGCTGACCGTAAACGGCGAGGAAAGCTGCACTTTGGCATTGGAGCAGGGCAGCACGTCCTGTGCCTTCTACGTGCAGGCACAGCAATCTCCCGTGGTCAAAGAAAACGCATACGTACAGGGTTTTTCCGTACAGCAGTTGCAGCAAAACTGCTACAAAGTGGCCGTCGAGCTTTCTCCCGACGCCACCGACACCGTTTTGGAAGTGGCTGTGGGCGACAAGACGGCTTTTGTAAACGTGGTATATGCCGAATTTGCCTTTTCCGTGCGTGGTGACGTGGCGGTAACGGATGACAGCGCGGTGGTGCTGGCAGGCTCTCCCGTCACCTTCTATGCCGTGGCAGAGGTTGCGGCGGAAAACGTCACCTATCAGTGGAAGGGCGACGGGTTGCAGCTGGACGAGTCGCAGGACGGCGCTTCCTGCACGGTTACTGCGGCGCAGGCAGGCAGCTATTCCCTTACCGTCACCGCATTGAAAAACGGCGTGGCAATGGATATCTACCCCGTTACGTTGTCCGTTCAGGCGGTGGTGCCCGTGTCCTCCGTGCAGTTTAAGAGCGTAGCCTCGGGGCTGGCAATGCAGCGCGCCGTGGCAGGCTACAAGTACAGCGGCAGCAGCCTTGTGCGCAACAGCTTCACGCTTGTGCGCAACAGCTTCACGGTAGATTTCTTTGCCTACTACAACGGTCAAACGGTGCAAAACGCCTTGCAATATATGGACGTAGAGTACGACGAAAAAATTGCCGACGTGGAAATTTCCCAAAGCGGAATAATCGTCACTCCCAAAGCCAAAGGGGAGGTTACCGTTTCCGTCAGGTGGAAGGGCAACGCCTCCTTCGGCACCGACGTGGGAGCGCAGGTGACGTTATTGTGTCTTCCCGACGCGGTGGCCGTTTCCACAAGCGATCAGGCGTTTGCCGCTTCCAAGGCGGGGCTTGCCATGGTGCTGGAAAATGACGTCGTGCTGGGCACGGCGGAGGACGGCAGCGTGTATTCGGTGGAGGAGCGCAAAGCCATGATGGGCACAATGCAGTCCACCTACAATACTCAGTACTACCACAACGTCGGTCAGGCGGAGCAGGCAAAGGTAAACTACGTGCTGGAATTCCGCAACGACGTGTACGGTAACGGCTATTCCATAAACGCCATGCACTTCACCGCCGTCAAGGATTCCTCCGGCGTAAGCCAGATTTTCCGCGGGCCGCTGCACTTTGTCAGCTACGGTCAGGTGGCTTCGGTGGCGGGGCAGGATAACTCGGCGTATCTGGTGCGCACTGACGGCATTACGCTGTGCAACGTAACGCTGCTGGGCTGTTCGGACGAAACGCTGTCCGACGGCAAAGGGGGCTACGACCTCTCCGCCCTCAACGAAACGGGCACCGTGCTGGAAGTCAACGCCGATTGCAGCATTATCAACTGCCGCATACGCAACGGCAGAAACGGCGTAAGAATTTACGGTGGCAACAGGCAGGGCAACGGCTACTTTATTCAAAGTCTGGAGCAAAACGACGGCGCATGTCGTCACCGTGCCGACGTCACCATCGAAGGGTGCATAATTTCACAGGCGAGGGAGTTTTTGGTAAAGATAGGCTCCAACCGCGCGCTGCAGGCAAACAGCGGACTTTCCTCCAACGTCAACGCCTGTGTGGAACCGAGTCTGCTGGACGAAAGTGGAAACCCCTACGACGTGCAGACAAACGACTACCTCAACGACAAATATTTCTACGACACCTACGTCATGACGGACGTCACGCTTAAAGACAGCGTGCTGGAAACCAGCGGCTTGTTTTCCGTGGGCATAGAAACCAACTTTGCGGGAACGGTGCTTTACGCCCAGCAGGACAGCATAATCTTCGAAGGCTGGCCGGGAACGGGCGGCACCTCCTTCCCGTCGGTGCTGCGGCTGGAGGGGGACGTCAGAATGTACGACTGGAAAGACCTTTCGCTGGTGGACAGCAGCACTCTGATAGATTCCGAGCAATCTCGCTTCAAGCTTAATATTTCCGCCATGCTGGACTACGTCTGCACCAACCATTCCGGCACGCAGTACGGTTACGAATACATCATCGACCGCAAGCAAAACGTAAACTACGTTCACGGCGGTATAGCCTTCTACGGCGGCGGCAAAAACTATTCGCAGCTGGACGTAAGCGGGCTGGACGAAAGCCTTGCCGATTTGTCGGTGTACCCCGTAAACCTCAATATGCTAAGCGGTGCCGAGGGCGAAACGGGCGAACAGGCGGATTTTCTTCCCTTGGCTGCGGGCACGCAGAATTTCCGTTTCTATATGTACGGCAGCCGCAGCGACAACAACGTGGACAAACAGCTGGCGGATCAGGCTTCGGGGCAAAAATACAGCGGCGTAAAGCCCGTCCCCTTCCGTTAGTTCGGCGTAAGAAACCCGCACAAATTTGCCCCTGCACGCTTTGAGGCTTGCATCGCGCACTTTGAAATTTACGCTTGTGCGCTTTAAGTTTTGTGCTTGTATGTTACAAAATTTGTGCTTGCCTTTACACACGTTAAGAAATAAAACGTTATCGTTTATTTGATTGGGAAATAAAACGGCGTGAAAGAGCGACGGGATAAAACTTCAAAAGACGAAAACTTTCGGACTTGGTGCAAAGCGGTGGGGCTTGTAAAAAAACAGAAACGTGCCGAATTTTTGAAATATCGAAGAGTCAGACACCTTGTTGCAGTGCATGAAAGACTTTATACTCATTGCAATGAAATGTGAAAACTCTTGCGACCGCACGAAAAAATGCATAAAAAAGGCAGGGCGTCAAGTTCCCTGCCAAGTGTGTCAAAATGTTTGTCCGAAACGTTTTTTGTACACAATTTCTACATACGGTATTAAAACATTTGTACAAAATCGCTTTTTCAAATTTGAAAACAAACTCAATTACAAGTTGAAGTTTCTTTCCATTTCGTCTTTCAAAGCCCTGTTGCACACCAAAAACACAATTATGTTGTTGAGTATCGCAGCGAAGAAAATGACGAAGTTTATTATTGTTTTGGGGCGATAAATTCCCAGATATGAGGTTATCCACAGCGTTATTTGTGGCAGAATGTCAAACACGGTGCAAAACACCAAAGTGGAAAACAGTTGTTTGTTGGTGTTGCGTTGCACGCCGATAAGCACTACGGTGATAATTGTCGCTGCGACATAAATCCACGGCAACACAAATTCCACCGTAAACCAGCAAAATTTTCCGTTGCACAGTGCAAATTCCATTGCTATGGCAAGAATCGTCAGGACAATCAAATCTATCCGAATTTGTTTGACAAGTTTGTATTTGGCATTTATGGGCGTCATCACGCAAAACACTGCGAACACAACGCCTATTGCAACGTAGGCACTCCAATGATACTCAGGCGTAACAATTATGTTGAGAACGGCGCAAAACGCCAAAAGCACAAGCAAAATTCTGTTGAATTTGAATCGGAAAAAGTTGACGCTTTTTATTTCGTGCAGTACGGGGTATTCTATTTTTCCGTCAATGTCACGGTACACCTCGCATTTGTCGTTGTCGTCTTTTTCGTCCAGATAACTACCGCAAAGGGGACAGTTCGTAAGTTGGTGGTGCACATTGGCTTTGCACTTTGTACAGTATTTCATTCTTCCTCCCAGATGTCGCTTTCAAGTGCGATGTCAATGCCCATTTCCGCAAGTTTGTTGAAGAAAAATCTTTCGCAATCTCTTTCCCAAAAGATGTTTGTCACGGCAATTACGCACACGTCGTTGTAGGTAGCCACGGTAAAATTGTTGGTGCCTTTTGCGGGACGTCCCAACATAAATTCGTAGCGTATTACTTTGTCGGCAAATTCTTTCGGGGCATCCACCTTGCCCAGGTTGGACAGCGTGGAACAGTTGACGATGCCGTCCCCCCTGCCATGCACGATGGTTTTAAGCACCAGTTTCTTTACGGCAAGAGGCACTATTTTCAAAACGGGATTGTTTCCGCTGTTGTAGTTGTAACTCACCATTCCACGGAAGTAGTCGTCGGTGAGTTGTTCGTCACGCTGTTTCTGAATGTCCCTGATTACGTCGTCCAAATCTTTTTGTCCGTTGTATTGGTAAAAAATGTAACTGGAAAAGTTACGTATCGTTTCCACGTTGTAACGGCGACGAAGGTTGACGGGAATGAGTATTCTTATGGGGCGTGGGTCTTTGTTGTTGGTGCTTTGGCAAAAGTGGTCCAATGCCAGAAGTTGCACTGCGCTCAAAAAATCCGTTATTGTGGCATTGTGACTTTTGGCAAGTTGATGAAGTTGCGTTGCGGAACAAATTCCTTTAACCGTTACATACTTTTTGTTACGAAAGTACGTTCCAACCAGACGTTTGCTTTTGATTATCGGCGGTAACGGCGGAGGATTTTTGGCAACGGCAATGTTGGCAAAGTTGTCACGCAGTTCCGTTAAGGTAGGGGTATCTCGGTAGTCCAGACAGTTGCGTTTTTCCACCTCAAAACCCTTTCTCAAAAAGTAGCAGCGAAGCAACGAATTCAAAAACACAAGTCCGCCCGTTCCGTCCGTTGCCGAATGAAAAAATTCCACTGCAATTTGATTGTGGAAGTAGTTTACACGAATCTGACTGCGTCTTGCGTCCACGGGCATCGGGCGCCCGGGAACCTTAGTTTGTTCTTTTACCACAAGAGGCACTGTCGGTCTGTCGATGTAGGGCCAGAAAAAGCCGTTTTTTACGCTGCCGCAAATGGAAGGGAAGCGGTAGAAAACGTCGTTTACAGCCAGTTGCAAAGTTATCGGGTCAACCTTTTCCTGCAACTGCACGGCAAGACGAAACACAGAAATGCTTTCGCCCCTTGCTACCAGCGGATACATGAGAGCGGCATTGTCCAGTTTGTACCATTTTTTGCTTTCCTTTTGTCTGCGTGCAATAACGAAAAGTTTTTGTTGCAGCAGATGTTTTTCGTCCACCTGTGCGTGGCGTTTGGTTTTGTTTACGGCTTTTTTTGCTTTGCGTACAAGTCTTGCCCGCCTGCGACGTTGTCTGCGTGTGGATGTCGGCGTTTTTGCCGAATTTTCTTCGTTGAGAGCGTTTGTCGCCGCAGTTTCCTCTTGAAAATCCGTCGGCAGGGCGTTTTCCGCAATCAAAACCTCTTTGTCATCTTTTTTTGCCATTTTTTCACCTGCAAGTCGGCTTTGCCGACCTTTTCTGTTATTTTACCACATTTGCCGCTTTGCCACAACAGAAAAGTGAAAAAGAATGAGAATTTTCCGCTCATTTCGTGCAAAATTTGTTTTTTAAGGCAGTTTTGCGCTTGGCAACCTCTTTGCATTTGCGGAAAACACAAAAAAATTTTGTTCCTGTTCGTTTCACGACAGCGTATTCCGTTGTTTGCACCGTGTTGTGTTTTTTGGTCGGTACAGCAACGACATGATACCTTGTTTCGTGCAGATTTTTTTATCTTTGACAGTTATTGTTTGGCATATTGATTTGAAACTGTAAATCAAAGTTTTTTGCGTTCGTTTCCCGACAGCGTATTCTGTTTTTTGCACCGTATTGTGATTTTTGCGAATGTGAGATTTTTCCTGATACCTTTTTTATGGTTAATCTCTTTTGCATTGATATATGTTTTCTATTTATATGTGCAGACATTTTGAATTGTCAGTGCAAATTTTGCGACATATTTATTTTTTACGACGCAGTTTATAATGGAAAATATTTACAAAATTTATTTTCCGTTTCCGAAATTTTACATTTCAAACAAAAAAAGTGCAGGAAAATGTGTAATAATGTTATTTTTTAGACGTATTTCATTATTTATTTATAAAAAACATATTGAAACGTAAATTTATTTGTTTTATAATTAAAAGCGATAGAGTGGCGTCGGATAAGCACGTCACCCAATCATAAACAAATACACAAAAAGGAGAACAGGCATATGAGCAAAATCAGAAAGTTGTCTATGACATTTTTCGCGATAGTTGCTTCGCTGTTGTTGGCGTTCAGTCTTGTGGGCGTCGGCAACCTTGCGTTTGCCGCCCAAGTGGGAGAGGACGTTGCAGTTTCTTCCGTTACGGACGGCGAAAATGTTACCTATCACGACTCTTTGCAGTCGGCTGTAGATGCCGCACCAAACGGCGCAACGGTAACATTGCTACGTGACGCAACGGAAACTGTTTCTGTTTCTAAATCCCTTACGTTGGACTTGGGCAAACACACCCTTAGTGCCACTACGGGAAGTGCAGTTACTGTTTCAACCGTTTCCGGCGGTAGCGAAATAGCGGTGGAAATTACCAACGGTGCCATTGTTGCTAAAGGCGATACAGACACCGATGTCATCGGCGTTACGGCGTTTGCAGTGGAAGCCAATTCCAAATGCACGGTAACGCTTACAGACAGCCTCACGGTTACTGCAAGTGAAAAATGCGTGTACGCCTACGGCAAAGCCATCGTCAACACATCGGCAATGCTGACGTCCGACGGGTTGTTCCCCGCAATCCAAACGGACGAAACAAGCGGAATGCGTGGCGGAACAACAGTCAACGTTGTAGGCGGCAGTGTAACGCATGCAAACGGTACGGCAATCTACTTCCCTTCGGAAAAGGGTACGCTGAACATTTCTGGCGGTGTTGTTAGCGGAAAAGTCGCCGTAGAAGTTCGTGGCGGAACGGTAAACGTAAGCGGCGGCAAACTTGTCGCTTCTGGCGAATACAAGGCATCCGAAACCACGGCGGAAGGTCGCATTTATGAAAGCGGTGTGGCTCTCGGCATTGCTAAAATGCAAGACCGTGAAGTTTCGGCAAGCGTTTCCAACGGCAGTATTTCTGCGGAAGAGGGTGGCAAGGCGTTGCAAGTAGACGCAGAAATTTCTTCCTTCGTTTCCGGCGGAACATTCAGCCAAAGCATCGACGCTTCCTACATTGCGGAGGGCAGCGTTGTAACGGATGAAGATGGCACAACTACGGTAGTTGTGGGCGAGCAATCCGATTACGTTGCAAGAATAGGCACAACAGGTTACGACAGTCTGCAAAGTGCAGTTTCTGCCGCTCAAAGCGGGGAAACAGTGGTTGTTCTTAAAGATACGGAATTGACCTCTTCCATTTTATTTACTCAAAACATCACTTTAGATTTGAACGGCAAGACAATCACTTCCGCTGAAATCGTGTTTAAGTTGAGCGATGCACATGGTGTCGAAGTGACTATACAAAACGGCACAATCGATGCTACCGCAAGTGTTATTTATGCGCAAAACGTTGTTGAAAACTGTAAAGTTACCTTTGAAAAAGTCAACATGACAGTTAACACAAACAGTTACGACGCAATTTGGTTTTCCTACAACACAGGCGCCGGTAATGTGATTGAGTTTGTAGGCAGTTCTTTGCAAACAAAGGCTCGTGCTTACGGAATCAACGTTAAGGATACGGAAATTGTTTTGACGGATTCCGAAGTTCACAGCGAAACGCACGCAATTGCTCTTTTCAGCGGTGCGAGACTTTCTGTAAACGGCACAAGCAGCGTCGTTTCCGATAACGCAAATGCCATTGCCAACAACGGAAGCGAACGTAACAGTGATACTGAAATTATTATCAACGGCGGAACCATCAGCGGTGTCGTAGGTATTTATCATCCCGGCGCTGGCACACTTACTATCAAAGGTGGAACAATCAGCGGAAAGGGAAGTGCTGTAGAAATGCGTAACGGCACATTGATTGTTACCGGTGGCGCATTGACTGCAAGTTCGGAATTTGCAACCAAAGCAGAAGGGAGCGGTTCATCCGTTTCCGGGGCAGTCATTGCAATCAGCCCCTACAAAAATCGTGAAATTTCCGTTACCGTCAGTGGCGGAGAAATCCAGTACGTTGGCAACGACGTAAACGGTAAGGCATTTTACGAGGCATTTATTCCTGTCGAAGCTAATGAAACGGCTCCCGTTCCCACAATTTCCATTTCGGGTGGTAAATTTGCAGGCGGCGTTGTCTCCACCCGTGCTGACAACTACATAAGCGGTGGAAATTTCACAGTTGCCCCCGGCTACTCGGAATTTGTCGACGGCTATTCTGTTAAAGTCGGCGAAGACGGAGTTTTGGAAGTTGTTCAACAATCCTTTGTAGCGGTTGTGGACAACGTTGGCTATCATTCTTTGCAGGAAGCCATTGACAACGCAGGTGACGGCTCTACCGTAACACTGCTTGTAGATACCGACGAAGCGGTAGCTGTTGCCGAAGGAAAGGATATCGTTCTTGACCTTGGCGGACACACCGTAACGGTGGATACACAAGAGAAAAATGTTGCCGCAATCAAAAACTACGGCAAGGTAACTGTCGTCAACGGAACAATCATTCGTCCTGTGGAAAGTGCCAACTGGTACACGCTGTACAACGAAGGCACAATGACGTTGGGCGAAGGTTTGACGGTAGAGTGCATGTACGTTGATGTATACGGAAACTCCGCTAGCGTAATTGCCAACAACGTAAGTTGCAAGGCGGCAGGCGCAACTCTCAACATTGTGGGCGGAACGTACAACAGTGCACGTATCACCGTTAAAAACGATGAAAACGGCGTTTTGAGAATCACCGGCGGAACGTTCAATTCCGACGATCAGGCTGTTCAAAACTGGTCTTCCGCAACACTTGAAGGCGGCGAATTCAACGGCTCGGTAGTAGGTTGGATGTACAGCGGAATTACCTGCGAATCCACATTGAAAGTGGTTGGCGGTGTGTACAACGGTGCAATTCAGTCACGCATCTACATCACAGGTACAGAGAACGTTGAAGCGCACGAACGTCCCGACCTAACGGCGGCGGAAGTTGCAATCAGTGGCGGTAAACTCAAATTACCCGCACAACATTATCTGTTTGCAGACGGCTACGTGGCGGACACTTCCAAAGTGGATGATGAAGGTTACGTTACCGTAGAAGCAAACGAAACAGGTTACGTTGCTGCAGTTGGCGGAGTGGGTTATGTTTCCTTGCAGACAGCAATAAATGCTGCGGGTTCCGGTGAAACCGTTACATTGCTTAAAGACACTTCCGAAACGGTAAATATTGCCGAAGGCAAAGACATAGTGTTGGATCTCAACGGCAAAACATTGACGTCCGACAAGGCAAGCACTGCAACGGTGTCCAACGACGGAACGGTACGCATTACCTCTTCCGTTGAAGGAGGAAAGATTACCCGTGGAACAACGAAATACTATGTAATTCTGAACCACGGCACAATGACCATTGACGGCGCAATAACCGTGGAAAACACCAACGGTAGTGACACGTCATCTTTGATAGACAACGGCTGGTACAATCCTGCGGACAGACCGGAAGGCAAGTACGCCGTACTTACCATTGACGGTGGCGAATTTGTTACGGCTACTCCCATTGCCATCAAGAACGACGAGTTCGGCAGACTTACGGTAAACGGCGGAACGTTCACGGCAACCAACCAGTCGGTGCAAAACTGGGGTTATGCCGAACTTCACGGCGGACACTTCACAAGTCAGGTAATCGGTTGGTCGTACGACAACATGCCCGATGACAAAATCGGAACGGTAATTGACGGCGGTAAGTACGACAGCGGTGTAGGCTCCATCTACAGTGGCGCAACAGGCGATGTGATGGGCTATTTGGTTCCCGACAAGGCATCTCCTCTCGACATCAGTGGCGGAAGTTTCAAGGCAGCGATACATTACAGTTACTATGCCGACGGCCATGTGGCTGACGTCACCAAAGTGGACGAAGAAGGCTACGTTACCGTAGAAGCAAACGAAAAAGGTTACGTTGCTGCAGTTGGCGGAGTGGGTTATGTCGATTTCATCGACGCATTGGGCGCGCTCAGAGCCAACTCCACACTCACGTTGCTCAACAACGTTCAACTTGGCGCAAGTTTGCAAATAGGCGTCAACCTCAATTTCGACCTCAACGGTTACACAATAACGTCGACTTTGTCTAAACCTACAAATGTTTTGTTTGCAGTTGTCGGTTCGGACGTAACAGTCAACATTTCAAACGGCACAGTTGTCGGAACAGGCGAGTTCATTTATGTGTTCAACAATGTCGAAAACGTCAACGTTAACTGCAACAATTTGACTCTCACATCATCCAACTCGGCAGTGTTGTTCGGTTCGCAAAGTTGCAAGAATGTCCTTTACACATTCACCGATTGCACCCTTACCAACAACACGACGGGCGGTTCCGTTGCGGAACTCAACAACTCCAAGGCAATACTCAACAACACAAAATCCTATGCCAACGGTGAAGACAGTTTCAACGTGTTGCTTTTCAACAATTCCGCAGTGGAAGTAAACGACGGTACGGAAATTTACGCTCCCAACGGCGTCGGTATTTACACCAACGGCAGTAACACGGTGGAAACAAACATCGAAATCAACGGCGGAAAGGTCAGTGCGGCAGTTGGTATCTATCAGGCAGGCAGAGGCACGCTCACGGTGAACGGAGGCGAGATTGTCGGCGTTGAAAGCGGTATCGAGTTGCGTGCAGGAACGCTCAATATCAACAGCGGTACCATCAGCGCAACGGCGGACTTTGCTACTCAGCCCAACGGCAGTGGAACAACCGTTAACGGTGTTGCTGTCGCAATCAGCCAGCACTCCACAAAACTTCCCATTACCGTCAACATCAGCGGTGGCGAACTCAAGTACTTGGGAACAGACCCCGACGGTAAGGCTTTCTACGAAACCGACATACAAAACGAACCCGGCACGGCACCTGTTCCCACAATTTCCATTTCGGGCGGTGCGTTTGCAGGCAGTGTAGTTTCCGAACGTGTGGACAACTACATAAGCGACGGCAAATTTACTGTTGCTCCGCAGTACACGGAATTTGCCGACGGACGTGTTCTGGACACGGCAACGGTGGACGAAGAAGGCTACGCAACGGTTGTTGAAGGCGAGTACGTTGCTTTGAACAGCGGAATAGGCTATGTTTCCTTGCAGTCTGCTATTGACACAGTACCCACAGGGGAAACAATCACGTTGCTTTGCGACGTTACCGAAAGCGTTGTTATTCCCGAAGGAAAGGAAGTAACAATCGACCTCAACGGAAAGACAATCACCAACATTGACGGACAGCACACAATCACCAACAACGGCACGCTTACAATTGCCGGCGAAGGCACGGTGGACAACGTTTCTCACGGAAAAGCCGCATTGTACAACAACGGCGTTGCAGTGTTGAACGGCGGTGTGTACAGCAGAAGTCTGGAAGCAGGCACTGCAACGGGTGCAAACGGTAATTCCTGGTACACAATCTTCAACGACGGCGACCTTACGGTAAATGCAGGCGTGGAAGTTTGCCAACGCAAGGAAAGCACCAACAATTTCAGTTCGCTTGTGGAAAACGGCTACAACAAGCCTGCAACCCTCACAATCAACGGCGGTACATTCACCGCAGGACTCAACGCAGTCAAGAACGACAGCGGCACAGTTACCATCAATGACGGTACATTCCTTGGCGGTGGCGACGATGCCGAACAGAAATCCGTTCTCAACTGGGATACATTGGAAATCCACGGCGGAACATTCGAAAACGTCGTGCAGACATGGACGTGGACGGACAGCACCACGGGTGAAGGTTCGCACGCTACTACAAACATCCACAACGGCACATTTAACGGCGGAGTTGTCGCCGAAACCTATCACGGAGAAGAAGCTCCCGCACCGGTAGTTAACATTACAGGCGGAACATTCACCGGTACGGTAAGCGGCAACAAGGCGGAAATCAACGTGTCCGCAGGAACGTTCTCTTCGGCTATTTCGGCAACGGAAAGCAAAGTAACGGTAAGCGGTTCGTTTGACGGCGAAGTTTCCACCGACGGCAACAGCACGATAAAGGTGGAAATCGACAAAATGGCAATGGAAACCGTTGTGTACTACATCGGCGCAAAGGAAAACTTTGTGGTTGCAACTTTGGAGGAAGTTCCCGAAGGAGCGGTGCTTATCGCAGGCAGATCGGAAGTTTCCAACTTCGACGGCTACACCGTGGACGAAGACTACATCGTTTTGCAAGAACCGGACACCGGCTATTGGAAGATAATGGACGTTCAGGACTTTGCCGCTTATGCAGCCGATTACATTGCAGGTTACGCAACTAAACTTGCCGAAAGCGGAAGATACTCCGCAGGCGGAATTTACGACCTCAACGTTTTGGCAGAGATGGCTGCATCCGAAATGGAAAAGGTGGACATCACCGCCGACTTTGACCTTGTCAAACAAATCACCGAACTGTACACGGCAAGCATGGACGCAGTAACAACACGTATCGACTACGAAGTTGCTCTCAAAGAGGCAAAAGCGCAGGCTTTGGCAGACGTCAGACTGTACGCATCGCTTCAAGGCGTTGCCCTTACCGATGAAATTACGGCTTTGGTAAACGGCGAAGCGGTTGTTGCAATCAGTCAGGTTTCCGAAGGCAAACTTGCCGCATACGACGCAATCGACGCTTTGGCTCAGGAAGGCGCAACATCCCTTGACGAAGCAAAGGAAAACGCTGTTGCGGAAATTATCGCAGCGGCAAATGCCGAAGGCGAAACGGCAGTTGTTGTTCCCACTGCAACGTTGCACGCAATCTACGACGCAACAACGGTTGAAGAAGTGGAAATCTACCGCACAAACGCTTTGGCGGAAATTGCCGACATACGCACCTATCGCCAGCAAATCACCGACCTTGTAAACGACACAACAGTAATGGATGCCGTCAAGGCACTCAGCAGTGCATTGTTGGGCGATGGCGAACAACAGGGTAAACTTGCGGAAATGCAGGCTGCATTTGAAGCAAAGATTGCTGAAGTGCAAACAACGCTTGCAACGCTTGCAACCTCGGAGGAAGTTGCTCAGTTGAAGTCGGATTTGCAAAGTTACATTGACGGTGCGGTGGAAGAATTCACAACGGCTATCAGCGGTCTGTTCGAACACATCACGGCAATGGAAACTTCGTTGACGACTTTGGGCGAAAGCGTAACGGCAGTAAGCGGTAAGGTGGACGCAGCAAACACGGCGCTTACCGAATTGCAACAGGCTCTTGCAACCTTGCAAGGCACCGTTGACGGACTCAACAACGTCAGCATGGAAGAAATTCAGGCTGCTATCGACGGCGCAACGCAACAGTTCAGTCAGGCAATGCAAGACATGTCTGCGGACATCGGCGAATTGAAGACAACACTCGCCGCCCTTGGCGAAAGCGTAACGGCAGTAAGCGGCAAGGTGGACGTATCCAACCAGGCACTTACTACATTGCAAAATGCAATCACAACGTTGCAAGGCACCGTTGACGGACTCAACAACGTCAGCATGGAAGAAATTCAGACGGCAATAACATCCGCCACAGGCGAATTGCAGTCGGCTATTTCGGGAATTGCAACGGATCTTGACGGTTTGAATCAATCGTTGACGACTTTGAGTTCCGATTTGGCGACAGTTGGCGGAAACGTAACGGCACTGAACGGAACGGTTGCTACAATTCAAAGTGCAGTTACTACTTTGCAGTCTACCGTTGACGGACTCAACAACGTAAGTCTTGCCGAAATTCAAACGGCAATCGACGCTTTGGAAACTTCCGTAACACAGGCAATCGATGCTGCGGAAACGGCTGTTACAGAGCAACTTACTGCAATCAGCGGAAAGGTTGACACATTGACGGGTGCGCTTGCGACAACAAGCAGTTCGCTCACAACGCAAATTGGCGAAATAAAGGAAGCCATTGCCGCAATCGAGGCAACAAGCCCCGAGGCTATTGCACAACTCAACGCTACGCTTGCGGACATCGGCACCAAACTTACTGCGCTTGACCAAAAGGTAACGGCGCTCACCGCCGTGGAAGAATCCAAGACGGAAGGCAAGCAGGAAATTGACAACTGGCTCAACAGTTACGTTGAAACCATGCTTGCATCGGTAAGTGTAGGAAAGCAAAAGAGCGGTTTGTTTACAACGGCTACCGCTGCGGAACTTTCCACAACGTTGAAGGACAAACTGGTAACGTTGTTCGGCACGGAAAACGCACAACTTGTTGAAAAGTATTACAACGACGCAATGGAAGCCATTGACAGGGCGGAATCGGTAAGCGACGTAAACATCGCAGTATCGGCATTCCAAACCAAAGTTGCAATGGTGGAAGTTGTCAGCGGTATCACATCCACAACGGCAACGCAACCCACAAGCGACGTGGAAATCTTCGTTTTGTTGGCTGTGGCAGTCGTGTTCGGTTTGGTAACGGTAGTACTTGCAATGGTAGTGCTTTCCAAAAGAAACAAGTAACAGTCATTTGACCTGACACAAAATTACGGGCTTTGCCGAAAGGCGAAGCCCGTTTTTTTTGCTTTGGTGAATGTGCTTTCAAGTGCAACACTCGAGTAAAAAAAGAAGTTCAAAAAATCTGCGGTATAATAGAGTTAAAAAAACTACGCAGTTGTAAAACGTGGATTTTTGTTGGCAAATGTCCTTTGTGTTCATTTGCGCAACTGTACACGTCAACCTTTGCGACACTTTCGGCTGTAAACTTTTCAAAACACAGTTTTTGCGTTCTTATTGCGTAACGCCGCTGTTTTGTCTGTGCTTGCATGCAGACAAAAAAACCGTCCAAATTTGCCGTAGCATATTACTTTCGAAACGTCCGTCAGGCACGGCAAATTTTCACCGACAAAACGTGCAGTGTTGTGTTGTTGCAACGGAATTTCGTCGTTGTGTTTGTTCGGGATATCAAAAGGTAAAACTTTGTCGAAAAGGGACGATATCGGCTACGGGCGTCGTCAAAGGGTTGCAAAAAGTGTTTCCTACAATTGATACGGTTTCTGAATTTCGTCGTTGCGTTTGTTCGGGATATCAAAAGGTAAAACTTTGTCGAAAAGGGGCGATATCGGCTACGGGCGTCGTCAAAGGGTTGCAAAAAGTGTTTCCGACAATTGACACAGTTTAATAAAGATAGTAAAATAAAGTAATCTATTACATAAAGAAGGAACTCATTTGTTAAATTTACTCGCAGAAATAACCACAACCATGCAGTTGGAATGGGGCAACGCCTATTTTGGCGTAGGTACCAGCGGAGGCAGACCTGCGCTGTGCATTTTCGGTTTTCCCATCTATTTTTACGCCCTGTTCATAGTAACGGGTATGGCGTTGGCAATTCTTATCGGCGGTTTGTACTTCAAAAAACGTGGTTACGATCCCTACGACATTACAATCTATGCCTTGGTGATAATCCCCATAGGCGTTTTGGGTGCGAGAATGTACGTGTACATTTTCCCATGGGACGAAACGCACATGATGTCGGGGTGGTCCACCTTTTTCGATTTCCGAAGCGGCGGATTGGGCATTTACGGCGGCGTTATTTTGGGTTATCTTGCGGCATTTGTGTGTTGCAAGGTGCGCAAGCAGGATTTCCGAATAATTGCCGACAGCATAATGCCGGGGCTGTTTTTGGCGCAAAGTATCGGACGGTGGGGCAACTTTGCCAATCAGGAAGCGTTCGGCAACCTCATCACCACCGACTACGACGCCATGGTCAACCTCTTTTCCTTTTTGGGACGTGGACGGGACCACGGTTTCAACGGCATTGCCGTGTGGATTGACGCCAGCAACGCAGGCGGTGTAGCGGGATGGTACCAGGCGACATTTTTCTACGAAAGTCTTTGTACATTTATCGGCTTTTTAGTGTGTGTGTTGGTGCTTTTGCGTAGCAAACGTTACAAATTGGGCTGGTGCGCCGCTTTTTACGGCATCTACTACGGCATTGTGCGTTTGGTAGTGGAAGGCTTGCGCACGGACAGTTTGTACCTGTTCATAGGGGCGCACAAAACGGACATTAAAATTTCGCAACTTGTTTCCGTTTTCACCATAACTTTGGGCATATTGCTGTTGAGTCAAATTTACCGCAAGCAACTGCACTCACTGTACGCCAAACTGTTCAAATCGGAAAGGGAACAACTTGCAAAATCCCGTTGGATACTCATTCCCGTAACTGTTTTGTCGTTGGCGCTTGCCGTAACGATGTTTGCTTTGGGAGGAGAATCCCGTTTCATTGTGGGATTTTTCGCTACACTTTTGTGTCTGTACTCATTTTTTGGAATTTTCGCCTTGCAGGACAGGCTCAAACTGTATTGCGCAAATTGCGGAAAACGCAACCTTCCGCAGGGCGGTTGGCAAAGCGACAGGGACAAGTACCGTGTTCAGACTGCCGTGTATGCCGTTGTAAGTGCGGCATTGGTGGCGGTAGCGTTGTTTTCCCTCATCAAATGGGGCATTGCCGACGGTCTGGACAACGGCTATGTTTTGGCTGTTGCGGCGCTTTTGTGCTGTGTCTATTTCGTTGTTGTCAAACTTGTTCCCGCCGTGAAAAACTACATTTCTGCGGAAAACAAGCCCTTTGAAAGCAACATTTGTTGCGAGTGCGGCAACGTCTACGACGTGAAACTCAACGCATTTCTGCTGTTTTTCTTCCCGCCCAAGGTGTACCCCGACTACGGCGTGGAAAATCTCAAACCGTGGGTTGACCCCGAACCCCAAAAGAGAAAAAAACACAAGGAGAAAACATGAGAAATCTCACTTTACTTACGGATTTTTACGAACTTACAATGATGTACGGCTACTTTTTGCAGGGCAAAACGGAGGAGGAAGCCACTTTCGATTTGTTCTTCCGTCCCTACGAAGAAAGTAACTTTTGCATTGCGGCAGGTTTGGAACAGGCGGTGGAATACCTTGAAAATCTGCATTTCGGCGACGAAGAAATACAGTATCTGCGTTCCACCAATTCCTTTTCCGAGGAATTTTTGGCGTGGCTCAAAGATTTCCGCTTTACAGGTTCGGTAAAAGCCGTTCCCGAAGGGACGGTGGTGTTCCCCTACGAACCGTTAATGGTGATAACGGCGCCCATTTGTCAGGCGCAACTGGTGGAAGCGGCATTGTTGAACATTGTAAACTTTCAAACGCTTATTGCCACCAAGGCTCGCCGTATCTGCCATGCGGCAAGCCCCGCATCCGTGCTGGAATTCGGTTTGCGCAGGGCGCAGGCACCCGACGCATCGCTGTACGGCGCAAGAGCGGCTGTCATCGGCGGATGTTCTTCCACAAGCAACGTGCTGTGCGCTAAAATGTTCGGTCTTCCTCCCAAGGGCACGCACGCTCACAGTTGGGTAATGTCCTTCCCTACGGAGTTGGAAGCCTTCATGGCGTATGCCGACACCTATCCCACCAACTGCCTGCTTTTGGTGGACACCTACGACACGCTGAAAAGCGGCGTGCCAAACGCCATCAAAGTGTTTGACTATCTTAAAAGCAAAGGCTATCAACCTTTGGGCATACGTCTTGACAGCGGCGACCTTGCATACCTTTCCAAAGAGGCACGCAAGATGCTGGACGAGGCGGGACATGCCGATTGCAAAATTTTTGCAAGTTCCGACATCGACGAATATGTGCTGAATGCTCTCAAACAGCAAAATGCCGCAATCGACATTTACGGCGTCGGCACAAAACTCATCACCAGCCACACGACGCCAAGTCTGGGCGGTGTGTACAAATTGAGCAACCTGCGTGTAAACGGCGTGGATTACCCCAAAATGAAAATAAGCGACAACCCCATGAAGATGACCAATCCCGGCAAAAAGGTGTTGTACCGCTTGTTTGACAAAAACAGCAACAAGGCACTTGCCGACCTTATTTGTCTGGAAGGGGAGGTAATCGACGAAACCAAACCTCTCACCATCATCCATCCCGTGGACAGATGGAAGACAAAGGTTATCACCGATTTTTACGCACAACCGCTGTACGTTGACGTTTTTGAAAAGGGCAAATGCGTGTGGAAGCATCAGGATGTTTACGCATTGCAAGAGCAGTGCAGGCGCAGCGTGGACGGTTTTTGGGAGGAGTACACACGTCTTTTCCAGCCTCACGACTACAAGGTGGATTTGTCCGACGAGTTGTACCGTCTGAAACAGTCCCTCATTCTGGACGAACGCAAATTGGTGAAATAAAATGAAATTCCGTCGTGTTTTCAGGGGCTATTCTCCCCGTCAGGTGGACGACTTTGTCGAGGAATTACAAAAGAAGGAAAGCTCTTTGCGTGCCACTCAAAAACAGCGCATAGACGAACTTTCCGACGAAAACTACACGCTTCGCAAACAGTTGGAAAAGTACCGCACCGATTCCGACGCCATTGCCACGGCAATGATTCAATCGCAAAAAACGGCAAAAGAAACGTTGTCGGAAGCGGAAAAATTTTCTCAACTGACGCTTTTGCGCGCCAAAACCTTCTATTGCGCATGGCACGCCTTTGCGCAGACTTTTGTTGCGTCTTTAAGCGACGAAGAGGTAAAGCGTTTCAACAGCCTTAAACGTCGTCTGGAACAGACGATAAACGCCTACGACGGTGAGAACGTCGCTTTATTTTCCGATGAAGTGCAAAAAAATGTCGGCAATCAGTCTTGCAACCGTCAAAATGCCGAGCAATCCGATGGCGACGTAAAAAAGGAGGCTGTGGGAAATTTGCAAAATCCGCTGCAAAAACTGAAAAGTTTTGTTGACGGCGTGGAAACCCAACAGCCAAAACAGGTAATAGATTTGCAGGAACTCACCAAAACGGAGGAATCGCTTGCCGATCTTTGTCAGTCGTTGGGGCTTAATGCGAAAAACGGTAACGTGCAAAAGTGATTGACGCAAACGTCCCTTTGCACAATGTGTTTGTACTACGTGAAAATATGTGGGAAGTAATACTTGATTCTTTGAAGGACAGCGCAATTGCGCTTCCCTTTCTGCTTGTAATCTATCTTCTTATAGAGTTTCTGGAAAGCAACGAAAGGGCTAAAAACAAAACGGTAAAGTTGCTCAACGGCAAATTTGCTCCTTTGGTGGCAAGCGGCGTCGGGCTTATCCCTCAATGCGGATTTTCCGTTATGGCTACGGACTTGTATTGTCAAAACTACCTGAAAACGGGTACATTGATAGCATTTTTTGTGGCAACCAGCGACGAGGCGCTTCCCATATTGCTGACAAACGCCAAAACGGTGAAAATCGTGTGGGTGGTGGTGCTGATAAAAGCCGTCTACGCAATTTTGTTGGGATTTGTAATCAACCTTTTTGACAAGCGCAAACTCGATACGCAATGCAACATTGTGTCCAAGGGCTGTTGCCATCATCCCCTTTCTGCCGAGCAGGAAGAACATCACCAACATGACGAGCAGACAAAGGGGCAAAAGTTTTGGAATTTTGTCAAACATCCGCTGTTGCACACTTTCAAAATTTTCCTGTACATATTTGTGATAAACACGATATTTGCCTTTTTGCTTTACTACTCAGAGCAGCCCATTTTGCAATTTACGGCAAAAATAGGGTTCTGGCAAAATCTGATACTGCCCCTCATCGGTTTGATACCAAATTGCGCCAGCAGCGTGATTATCACGGGGATGTACACCGAAGGCATAATTTCCCTTTCGGCAATGCTGGCAGGACTAGTTGCCAACAGCGGTATTGCATTGGTAATTTTGTTCCGACAGAAAAAATGGCGCAACTTTGCCATTTTGGGCGGTTTGTACCTTGCAGGCGCCGTGTTGGGAGTGGTGTGTTACTTCCTGTTTCCCGCCGTTGGTTTGGCGTAAAATTGACACCGTACGGCGTAGAGCGACACCTAATAAACAAACAAATTTGCGAAGAATCAATCCAACAACTTGTAAATACGAACAAAATTTTGTACCACCAAACAATTTGTGAAAAATTAAAAGCAGTTTGTTTACAAACAAACAACTTGCGGATTAAGGCAATTGTGTGCCAAGAAACAACTTGTGAAATTTGAGGCAATTGCGTGTCGACAAACGGCTTATAAAAACAAAAGCAGTTGTGAATCATCAAACAACTTGTGAAAAATTAAAAGCAGTTTGTGTACCAAACAACTTGCAGATTAAGGCAATTGTGCCACAAACAAATTTTGAAAAATTGAAGCAATTATTTACAGACAAACGGCTTGTAAAGTTAGAGCAATTGCTTGAAAACAAACAACTTGTAAATAAAAGCAATTGTGTATCACTTAACAATTTGCAAAAAATTGAAACAATTGTGTGCCTGCAAACGGCTTGTAAAGTTAGAAACAATTTGTGTACCGCCTAATAACTTGTGAAAATTAAACACAATTTGTGTACCAACAAACAACTTGTAAAATAACAAATAATTTGCGAAAAAATCTTCCTCCTGTGAGGAAGATTTTTTTGTGAGCTCATTGTCTTTGCATTCTTTCTGCGCAAAACTTTTTGCTTGTAAGGCTGTTGCGCAAGTGCGCTGAAGGTCGCCGTTTCAGCATTTATCCAAAGCCTGTCGGCAATTCGCATACATTCTGAATTTGCCGAATTGGCAGACGGCGGCAGGCAAATGCCTGTTGTTCAGGATAACGCTAACGTTTGGCAACGTGTCTGCAGTAGCGGTAATGGTAAAAGAGAGAAACTTTCCGTTGTTCCCAAACGGTACGATTTTGTGTTTTTGGTTCCGCCTTGCCGATTTTCCCCCCCCGATTCCGTTGTCTGCAAGTGCCTAAAGGAACAGCAACGCAAAACAAACGTCTTTTTGTCTTTTGCTTGCAACGGGGCGGATGATTTGAGCCTTTACGCAGTGTTTTGACGATTTTATGACGAAAAACGCCCTTTTGTAAACTACTATGTTTGACATAGCAACCGAATTTTGCCGTCATTTGCGTGATTTTCGTCGGATACGACTCTTTGCAGTCAAAATTTTGTAGTCTTCGTGCAACGTTTATATTTTGTGCAGCGATACCCACTTTGCCCTGATGAGAAAATTTTGTAAAAGCAATTTGAAAAAATGCACAAAAAAAGGAAGCGGTGTACGCTTCCTTTTTTTGTCTGTCATCAATACATATCGGGGTTAGGTGCAGGTGCCGGTGTCGGCGGTTCGGGGATGTCGCACACAATGGATTCCGTAGTGAGCAATGTTCCCGCAACGCTTGCGGCGTTTTGCAAAGCCGAACGGGTAACCTTTGTGGGGTCGAGTATTCCCTTTGCAATCATGTCGCCGTAGGTGCCCGTTAAAGCGTCGTAGCCGTAGTTTGTCTTTTTGCTTGCAAGAACCTGCGCCACGATGACTCCGCCGTTTACGCCTGCGTTTTCGGCAATTTGTCTGATGGGTGCTTCCAACGCCTTGCGCACAATTTCCGCACCTGTCTTTTCGTCGCCCGAAAGCGTCTTTACAAGTTTTTCAACGTCGGTAATTGCCGAAAGCAATGCAACGCCGCCTCCTGCCACGATACCTTCTTCAACGGCGGCACGGGTAGCGTTAAGTGCGTCTTCAATACGCAGTTTGCGTTCCTTCATTTCCACTTCGGTGGCTGCGCCCACGTTGATTTGAGCAACGCCTCCTGCAAGTTTTGCCAAACGTTCCTGATATTTTTCTCTGTCGTAGTCGCTGGTGCAATCTGCCATTTGGTTGCGGATTTGCGAAACACGCTGAGCAATTTGCTCGCTGCTTCCTGCACCCTCAACGATAATGGTGTTTTCCTTGTCCACTTTGACTTGTTTTGCACGTCCCAACATATCGAGTGTGGCGGATTTCAAATCCAAACCGAGGTCGTCGGTAATCACCGTGCCACCCGTCAAAATTGCGATGTCTTCCAACATTGCCTTTCTTCTGTCGCCAAATCCCGGCGCTTTAACCGCCACGCAGATGAAACTGCCACGCAGTTTGTTGAGGATAAGAGTGGTGAGGGCTTCGCCTTCCACGTCCTCGGCAATAATCAGCAATTTTGCGCCCATCTTGACAACCTGTTCCAACAGGGGCAAAAGGTCCTGAATGGAAGAAATCTTTTTGTCGGTGATGAGAATGTACGGATTGTCCAGGTCGGCAACCATTTTGTCCAGGTCCGTTGCCATGTAGGGCGAGCAGTAACCTCTGTCAAACTGCATGCCTTCCACGATGTTCAGTTCGGTGCGCATGGTTTTGCTTTCCTCAACGGTAATCACGCCGTCGTTGCCCACCTTTTCCATAGCGTCGGAAATCAGTTTGCCGATGGTTTCGTCCGCCGCCGAAATGGAAGCGACCTGCGCAATGGACTGTTTTCCTTCCACGGGGGTGGAAATTGCTTTAAGTTTGTTGACGCAAACTTCCACGGCCTTGTCGATGCCTTTACGTAAAATGATGGGATTTGCGCCTGCGGCAACGTTTTTGTTGCCCTCACGGATTATTGCCTGAGCAAGCACTGCCGCCGTGGTGGTGCCGTCGCCTACAACGTCGTTAGTTTTTGTGGATGCCTCTTTGATAATCTGTGCGCCCATGTTTTCAAACGGGTCTTTAAGTTCTATTTCCTTTGCAATGGTAACGCCGTCGTTAATTACCAGCGGTGTGCCGTACTTCTTTTCCAAAATAACGTTTCTGCCTTTGGGTCCCAACGTAATTTTAACGGTATCTGCAAGTTGATTTACGCCGTTTTCCAAAAGTTTTCTGGCTTCGTCGCCGTATTTAATTTGTTTAGCCATGTTATCACCTCTTATTCCACAATAGCGAGAATGTCGCTTTGCTTAATTATCGTCAATTCTTCGCCGTCAATTTTGAACTGACTTCCTGCGTACTTGCTGTACAGCACTCTGTCGCCCGGTTTGACGACCATTTTCACTTCTTTTCCGTCTACCAATCCGCCCTCGCCAACGGCTACAACGGTGGCAATTTCCTGCTTTTCTTTTGCGGCAGTGGGAAGGAAAATTCCTCCGACAGACTGCTCCTTTTCTTCAACTTGTTTTACGACAACTCTGTCGAACAGTGGTTTTACTGACATTTTTTCGTATGCCTCCAATGATTGATTTGCAAGTTAGCAGTCGTCGTATTCGACTGCTAACTATATTATACACCATAATTACCAAAAGTCAACCTATACGCCTGTTTTTTTGTCAAATTTGTACAATTTTTTTTGTAAAAAAATGTTGATTTTCATCGGCACATTTTTCTGCATGGAAAAAGCGGTGGTTACCTTTCCCACAAAAAACACGCCATGACGGCAAATTTACAAGTCGGGCAGGTGTGAACTGCTGTAATAAACATGTTTTTTCAAAATTTTCACGCAAAAAACTTTTTATTTTTTCAAAAGATATTGTCGAACAAAACCGAAAATGATATAATATACTAAATAACACGCTTACTGGTTTGCGAGCGGTCTTTCCGTTTGTGCTTTTGTGTGTTGAAATTTTCAAATGGAGGAAAATCAGATGTCTGAACCGTTGTTTAACATTGGCGACTTTACGGTACTTGTGTGGCACATTGTTGCTGCCGTGGCGGTTGTGCTGGTATTGGTAGTAATCATTGCCGTGTCGTGCGCCGCAAAAAAGCGCAAAAAAGCGCAGAAGGCTGCGCAAAAAGAGGCTTCCTCTTCACCCAAAGACCAATCCGCAACACCAAAAGAGCAACCTGAGGCTGCCATGCAACCTGCTCCCGTCAAAGAGGACGTTGCAACAGAACCTGTAAAAGAGGAAGAGGTTACTTCCGAGGCGTCGGAAGAGCCTGTAAAAGAGGCTGAACCTGCAAAAGCAACACCCGTCAAAGAGGAACCTGCCGCAAAAGAGGTCAAAAAGCAGCAACCCGAACAGGAAAAAACCCTTTCCGACACCAAGAAGGCTGCGCCCAAAAAGACGGAACAGCCCAAAAAAGAGGAAGATGACGTCAAGGTGCGTGTTGTAGACGACAGCAACCCCGAAGACGTCGCCGCCGAGGAAGCGGAAGAAAAGGCAGTGGCTGCGCAACGCCCCAAAAACTATCATGTGTCTTTGCGTGAAGACGGCAAATGGCAGGTTAAACTGAGCAAGGGCGGAAAGGCAATAAAACTGTTCTCAACGCAACTTGAAGCAATCGCTTTTGCCAAGGAAAGGGCAAAGAGTCAGGACGGTTACATAACCATTCACAAGGTGGACGGAAAAATTCGCAAGCAACGGTATTGATAGGCAAGTATGAACAAGTGGGATAAACGATTTATGGAACTGACGGAGCAGGTGGCAACCTGGTCCAGTTGTTTCAAGGAAAACAGACAAGTCGGCGCCGTAATAGTAAAAAACAAAAGGATTCTCACCACGGGATACAACGGCGCTCCGCAGGGAGTAAAAAGTTGTAAGGAACGTGGCGAGTGTTTGCGTGTGAAGTTGGGAATAGAAAGCGGCACAAGGCACGAACTGTGCTACGCCGTGCATGCCGAACAAAACGCAATAATTCAAGCCGCCCGTTTGGGCATTGTGCTGGACGGCGCAACGCTGTACTGCACGCATCAGCCTTGCGTCATCTGCGCCAAAATGATTATCAATGCAGGCATACGGCGCATCGTCTACAAGGAGGGCTACCCCGACGAGTTTGCCTCACACCTCATCAACGAGGCAGGTGTAGAGTTGGTGCAGTACAAAGACTTGTAAACAAAAACAAAAGCAACCTTTTCGGGTTGCTTTTTTGTTGAAAATTTTTGATAATACTTTGCCTGCCGTTGTAAGTTTCGGCGCAGTTGCTCAAAATCGTGTTGTTATTTTTTGCCATGACTTGAAACGCACCAACGGCAACAAAATCGCCGTTGACGTGGCGACAATTGCAGTGTGTGCCAATTGCGTTGAGCGTTTGATGCCGTTGCTTTTTGAAGCAAGGCAAACAAAACGCAACGTCCGCAGAAATTACACCTGCCAAATGTACTTTCGTGGCAAATGTAAAACCTTAACACGTCAAGCAACTTGCCTTGAAAACTTTTTCCGCTAGTTTGCAACAAGGCAAACAAAACGCAACGTTCCTCACACCGGATTTCACCTGTCAATGTACTTTCGTGGCAAATATAAAAACTGAACACGGCAAGAAACTTGCCTTGAAAACCTTTTTCCGTAAGTTTTCACCAAGGCAAACAAAACGCAACGTCCGCAGAAATTTCACCTGCCAAATGTGCTTTCGTGGCAAATACAAAAACTGAACACGGCGAGCAACTTGCCTTGAAAACTTTTTCCGTCAGGTTGCAACAAATACCAATGCTACGACGCTACAATGCAAAACTGCGCTGTAGGGTGAAACTTTTGCCTTTTCACGTAGGTTGCAATTTTTTGTTGCCAACGTGTGTGCCGTAACCAAACGTGTGTGCGTTGCCGTCAGATGAGGCTTTTGGGTGCAAGGTACTTCATCGGAATGTCGAAAGAGTCCAGTGCGCCGACAAAACCGTCCTTTTTCATTTGAGGAATGGCTTTGGCGTAGCAAAGCATGATTTTTGCCGTGTAGTAGGCGTTGTCCCGCACCTGCAAATGTACCAGACTTTCAAAAGCGTCGCTTCTTGCCACAACCTCTCCGCAATGAGATTTTTGCTCTTTTATTTTTTCCACTTCCTCTTTGGAGCAGAACATAATTTCCGTTTTTTGTCCTGCAAAGTAGTTGGGAAGTTGTCTTACCGTTTCGGATATTCTTTCTTTGTCCTGCGGCTGGCAGGCAATGTAGCACAGCCTTGTGTGCATGTCGTTGGCGTTTGGCGTTTCGCCCTGCAAAAATTCCGACTTTGCAACAGGGTTAGGCACGGTAATTTCCACGGCGTCAATTACTCCCGATACGCTTCTGATGGCGTTGGAATGTCCCTGTGAAATTCCTTTCCCCCAAAAGGTGGTGGTAGTGCCACCGCCTACGGAAAACAATCCACGGCACAAACTCAACACGCCAGGGTCCCATCCTACGCCGAACACCGACAGGGTGTTTCCTTTCACTTCCTGCAAAAGATTGCGGTACTTGCACATGTCTGCGTGGGTGTCGAAACTGTCCACCGTGTTGAATTTGGCAAACCTGGCAATGTTTTGCGTAATGTCGGAGTAACTGCCCAATGCCAGCAACACAACGTCCACATCGTCCAGAGAGGACGCATTTTCAAAGGGTATGTAGTAGGGCGAAGCAATTTTTCTGCGTGAAAGCACCCCTTTAAGGCAAACGCCGTCATCGGCAAGTGCAACTTTTTCCAGACACTTGCCCAAATTTCCGTATCCTGCAACGGCAACGTTAATTTTCATGAAATCCTCCTTCAATTCAAATGACACAATATATGCGGTAAAAGGGGTAAAAAGTGGTAAAAATGCAAAAAAAATTGAAGATAATTATTTTTTCGCTTTATTTTTTTTGTAAAGTATAGTATTATATAAATACAAAAAGATTTTTCGGGTGATTTTATGCCTAAGATATTGAAATTCATACAGGACTTTTTCACAAACGGCGAAACGACGGACATAATTGCACGCTGTCTGCTGATAGCAGTGATGACAGTTGTGTATTTTGTCGTGTTCTACTATGCCAAAAAACGCAATCTCAACATGCTAATCTGGATTGTGTGCGTTTCTCTGGCAATAATGTTTGTGTTTGCCTTTTTCGATATTCCAAGGTATCAAATCTATGTGCTTGTGTTGCTTATGCTCATTTTCATTGCAAGTCTGTTGCTGTTTGCGCAGGACTTCCGCAGGGACCTTTTCCGCAAATCACGCAAACGTTGGCTGAGCGATTGGCACGGCGAAACGCTGGGGCGTGAGGATTTGCAATCTTCCGTGGAAGAGATAATCAAAGCCTGCCAAAAAATGAGCAAGACGGACACAGGTGCGCTGATACTGATTGCCGACAACGTTGCCGACAGCATTTTGGACAGCGGAACACCCGTCAATGCCAAAATTTCCGCCGACCTGTTGCGCACGCTGTTCTTTCCCAAAACGCCCCTTCACGACGGCGCCGTGGTGATAATGAACAATGAAGTTGTTTCGGCAGGTTGCTACCTTCCGATAACTCAGGAAAACATCTATCCGAGGGAATTCGGCACAAGGCATCGTGCCGCAATAGGCGTTACCGAAGCCTATCCCGACATTACCGCCCTTGTAGTAAGCGAAGAAACGGGTATCATTTCCGCCATGCACGACGGAAAGGTCAAACGTTATCTCGACGCCGAACAACTGCGGGAAATTTTGTACTGTGCAATGGGCTTGTCCGACGAGGGCGAAGAAGAAAAAATTTGGGGGTGGATAGCCAATGAAAAGGAATAACAAGGACGTAAGTTTCAGCAAACGCCTCCTGCATTTTATGAAGCATTATTCCGGTTACATTTTGCTTGCGCTTTTCTGTGCTACCGTTACCGTTTTCATCGTGGGTTTCGGAGGCTGAACCTCGGTGCTGGAAAAGGCTTAAAGCATCGCCGTGTATGCAAAAATGAAGTAAACAAAAAAGTTTGAAATTACCGCACCTTTCGGGGTGCGGTTTTTTTGTAAAATTTTTTCGTGTAATCAAATCGGTGGCAGATATTGTAGAAAAAACAATATATTATTTGTATGATTACTGCAAAATTCGGCGGTACGGCGGTTACGCCACGCAATTTACACTGTTTGAAAGAAATTGTCGGACAAAAACACGGATGCGTGGTGGTAAGCGCAATCGGAAAGGAAAGTGCCGACGACGTAAAGGTTACCGACCTGCTCAAAGCCTATTACCGTGGCGACGAAAAGGCGTGGCAGGCGGTGGAATGCAAGTACAAGCGTCTCGCACTTGTAAACGGAATAAACGAGGATGTGGAAAAGTTGCTTTTCGACGCCAAAAAACGCAGTCTTTGCAACGGTGCCGACTACTGCCTTTCGTTGGGGGAGGAACTTGCGGCAAAACTGGTGGCAAGTTTTCTCAAAGTACCCTACATCGAGGCGGAAAAGTGCGTTGTGTTCGGAAAAAACAGCCTTGATGTCAAACGTACTTTTTGCAATTTGCAAAACAGTTTCGGCGGTGTGCCGATGGCGGTTATGGGTGGTTTCTACGGCGGATGCGAAGGGGGCAGGAAGGTCTTTTCCCGAGGCGGAGGGGACGTTACGGGAAGCATTTGCGCCGTGGCATTGCACAGCACGCTGTACGAAAACTGGACGGACGTCAACGGCGTGTGCGTGGCAAATCCTCATCTTGTGCAAATGCCAAAAACGATAAGCAGTTTGAGTTACCGTGAAATGTATCTGCTTGCCAAAAACGGTGCTCAGGTTTTGCATCCCACGGCGGTGAGAATTGCTCAACGCTGTGCAATTTCAATAAGAGTCGCCAACTACCTAAACCCCTGCGCAAGGGACACTTTGGTGTCCAACTGCCCCTCCAAAGAGGCGTTTCTTGCCGTTACGGAAAAACCCAACGGCAAAGGTTTTTTGACTACCCTTTTGCACCGCATGCCGCTAGGCAAGGTGTTTGACATTTTGCACCGTGCCTTGGACAACAACCGTTTCAACGGCGTCGACGAGGGCATTACTTCCGTTTTGACAGACAAAAACGTGGTGCAGGTTCAGTCGCAACAAAGTCTTTTACGCACCCTCTACGACGCCTTTTGCACCCTCTGACGTTCAACTGTTGACTTATTGTTCCGTGTGGGCTACAATATAAAAAAGGAAGGTGCGCAGTGAAAACACTTGTTATCGGCGGAGGCATGTCGGGGCTGACCTACGGCATTTTGTCGGCGCAAAAGGGCAACGACACGGTTATTTTTGAAAGAAATTCACGGGTAGGCAAGAAAATTGCCATGACGGGCAACGGCAAATGCAACATAGGCAACGTCAACAGCAACGAAAGTTGTTTCAATACCTGCAAAACCGTTTCTTCGGTACTTAAAGCCGTGCCTGTGGAAAGGTACGTGCAATTTTTGCAGAGTTGCGGCATTTTCACCTTTGCCGATTCCGAAGGAAGAATGTATCCGCTGTGCGAAAGCGCATCCAACGTGGTGGATTGTCTTCGCAAAAGGTATGCCGACGTAGGGGGCAAAACGGTGTGCGACGCCGATGTTCAGAGTGTGCACGGGTTGAAAAATGGCTTTGAAGTAACGTGCAACGGCAGTCAGCACCTTTTCGACAAGGTTGTTGTGGCTTGCGGCAGCGGCAGCGGTTGTGCCGACGTGCATCTGGCGCAACTTGTCGGACAGCAGTATCTGACACCACTCTTTCCGTCCCTTGTGCCTTTGCGCACCGTCAAAATGGACAAGTCCCTTTCGGGATTGCGTGTCAAAGCAAATGTGCGTCTTTTGTCCGACGGCGAGTGTCTGGCGCAACAAAGCGGCGAGGTGCAGTTCAAGGAATACGGTTTGTCGGGAATTTGCATTTTCAATCTTTCGTCAACGGTTGCACGCCTTAAATGCAAAGGCAATTTTGTCATCTGTCTGGACGTGGTTCCGCATCTTTCTCTGCAACAGTTGCAAAAAGTACTTGCTTCCCGCATAGGCTGGCAGGAAAAAAGTTTCTACGGAATTTTGCACAACAAGTTGGGCGAATACGTTGTAAAACACAGCGACGGTACGCCACAGGGAATGGCGCAAACCGCCAAAAATCTGTCCTTTGCAGTGGACAGACCGTTGGATTTTTCTATGAGTCAGGTTACTTCGGGTGGCGTTTCGGAAAAGTTTTTGGATGAAAACCTCACTTTGCCCAACGGACTTACGGTAATTGGCGAGGCATTGGACGTTGACGGCATTTGCGGGGGTAACAATCTGTATTTTGCCGCCGCTTCGGCGTTGTATCTTTTTAGGTGATATGAAAAATTGTTTTGTAACTGCGCCTGTCAAGGTGCCTGTGGGCGCAAACGTGTTGGACGTAAAGGACAGGCTTGCCAAACTGTTGGGCATTTTGCCTTGTCAGATTGCCGACATACAACTGAAAAAACAAAGCGTCGACGCACGCAAAAAAGAGGACGTGCATTTTGTGTGTTCCTATCTTGTGCAATGCACAAAAACGCCCAAAAGAAATGCACAACGCTACACTCCGCCCGTCAATTTGCTGGAACACCCCCAAAAGGTGAATGTCGGCAGTTGCATAGTGGTGGGTAGCGGCCCGTCTGGGTTGTTTCTTGCAAGATACCTGTGCAACTGCGGAGTGCGTGTAACCGTTGTGGAGCGAGGAAGCGACATCGCCGAACGGTGCCAAAAGGTGCAGCGCTTTTTTGACGGAGGAGAGTTCGACAGCGAATGTAACGTGCAGTTCGGTCTGGGTGGCGCAGGAACATTTTCCGACGGCAAACTGACAACGGGTATTTCGTCCCCTCTCACTCACACGGTGTTTGAGGAGTTTGTGCGAGCAGGCGCACCCAAAGAGATTTTGACCTCTTCTTTGCCTCACATAGGTACCGACAAACTTGTGGGCGTTGTGGAAAACATGCGCAACGAAATTGTGCGAAGGGGAGGAAAATTCATTTTTGACGCTTTCGTGGATGATTTGTTGGAAGAAAATGGCACGGTAAGGGGCGTAAGTTACGTCAAAGAGGGCGAAAGGCAAACGCTTTTTGCCGATTGCGTTGCGCTTTGCTGCGGACACAGTGCAAGGGAAATGTTTGTTACGCTTCAAAAACACGGAGCAGAAATGCAGTTCAAACCTTTTGCCGTCGGTTTGCGAGTGGAACACCCCAGAGAATTTATCAACAAAGCGCAGTACGGTGAAATTTTTGCCACACACAGGGATTTGGGAGCGGCAAGTTACAAACTTGTCAACAACATGGGGGAACGCAGTTGCTATTCCTTTTGTATGTGTCCCGGAGGAACGGTAGTGTGCGCAAATTCCACACCAAACACAGTGGTGGTAAACGGAATGAGCAATTTTGCCCGAGCAGAAGCCAACAGCAACAGCGCTTTGGTGGTAACGGTAACGGCTAACGACGTTGCCGATTGGGGTTTCGGCGACGATTGTCTTGCAGGCATTCGCTTTCAGGAAAAGTTGGAAAAGGACGCATATCTTTGCGGTAAGGGCAATTACGTTGCCCCCTGCCAAAACGTAACGGACTTCGTTGCCGACACAAAAACGGCAGTTTTTGACGTTGCGCCAAGTTATCCCCGTGGCGTGGTGTCGGCGGATTTGCGTCGGCTGTTGCCTCGGAAAATTTCCGACGCCATTGCGCAATCACTGCATGTTTTCGGGCAAAAGATGAAAGGCTTTGACGCTTGCGGAGTGCTGACGGGGGTGGAAACACGCACCTCGTCCCCCGTGAAAGTTGTGAGAGACGAAAACATGCAAAGCAATCTCAAACACCTGTACCCCGTGGGCGAAGGGTGCGGACATTCGGGCGGCATAGTCAGTTCCGCCGTGGACGGCTTGAAAGTGGCGCAGGCGATAGCGCAGTTTCTTTTGCAACACAGCAACGCACGGTAGGCTACTGAACATCCCTGTTGCTTTCAGTTATCAAAACAAATTTGCAAACTTTTCTTAAATGGTCAGTTTTGCATGTCAACGAAACCTCTTTCAAGGTGTAGGTGCAGTAAAAACAACGGCAACAAAAAAACAACGGCGTAGAACCGTTGTTTTTTTGTTTTATTTGCATCGTACTTGTTGCAACTACTGCACAAGAACATGTTTCGTGCTTTCACCATGGAAAGGCTTGCGACAATTTTTGTTTGTGCTTGTAGTAAGTTGTTTGCTCTTTTGCCGTTTTTCGTAAGTTGAAACGACTTTCGTGCCTGATTTACCAAACAATTTTACTTGCGTAATTTCTTCCACTTGTGGAAATTGCTCCGTCAGGTCGTCCGACTTGAAAACGTCAAGCACTGTTTTGATGGGGGCAAGGTTTATCTGAGTTTCAAGCAAAACGATTTTTCGCACAGAAACTTCCGTTAAAACGCATTAAGCAGCGAATCGATAAACTCCGTCAGACGCATATTCTGCCATTGTGCGGCACACTCGCTGTCGTGGGTGAACTTGTCGTAAAATGCCTCTGCAGTGGCGTTCTCGTGTCCGTTGTTCTGATAGGTGATGAAGTCCACAATGTTGCAGTGGTAGGTGTAGGGAACAAGCCCGTTGCTTTCCGTGAAGGATTGTTCGTTGTCGTTGCAGAAAATGATTTTGAGTTTGTATTCTTTGTCTTTGTCTGTGTCCAACACAATCATTCCGCTGTCCATCAAATCGCCTATGGTGAGGGTATTTGTTATTTCCGTGATACCGTTGCCGGAACCGAAATCCTGGATACTCATTTCGGCAATTTTGGCGTTGATTCCCTTGACGGGATTGCCTTCTCCGTCCACCCACACGTTTTCGTTGTTGAGGGTGTATCCCAACGCCACGCCCAACTTCATAGTGTTGAGTTGAGTGTCTATTTCCGAAAGGGGAACGTCCTGCAAATAGGCAAGAATGTTGTTGTCGCCGCCTATTCCCAACTTGGCAAGGGTGAAGTTTTCCAACTTCAATCTGTCGCCGATAGTGTTGATGGTGGCGTTGGAAAGCATTGCTTCCAATCCGGAAACGGCTTGAACGCAGGTTTCGTCGGTGTACCACACAAAGCCGTAACAATCGGAGTTGTGGACGTGACTTTCGGTGCAATCGAGTTTCGCCTCGTACCATACGTCGCCGTCTTTCCTGACAAATTCGCCGTTGTTTTGCAAAACGTCGGCAACGTCGTCAACCGCCGTGTAACCGCTGATATCGGCGACTTGCTTTCGGGTGTATTCCAGCACCGTTCCGATGTAGATGTTGTCAATTTCCGCACTGATTTGGCCGATAGGCACATTTGCAAGTTGACGGAAAATGCCTGTGAGGTTTTCCTCGCCCAAAACTTCGGCAAGAGTCAGTTGTTGCAACATATCTGACATATCGCCCAAAGAATTTACCTTTTTGTCGGCAAATTTTGCCATCAGACCTTCCACGGCGGCGCTGCCGTCAGTCCAGACGTAGCGGTAGCAGTCCCTTGTGTGGTCGGCGTGCTGTTCGCATGTCTGTTGTGCAAGGTACCACGTTTTTCCGTCGTCGGACATTACCGTTTTGCCGTTGCAAACGCCCACTTTGGTGCCGTCGGGAAGTGTTGTTACGCCTGTTACTGCGGAGGAATCCGCCTGCGTGCGGGCATATCCCAGGAAACTTCCCAAGTACATGTCTTCCAAACCGCCGTCCAGCAGTTCGCCCAAAGACATGTCGGCAAAGTTGGCAAGAACTCCGCTTACTTCGCCGTTTACGATATCTGCAATGGTCAGTCCCTTAACTTTGTTCAAAATGGCGTCGGCGGAGCCTCCCGTAAGGTCGGAAACCTTCAGATTTACCAACGCTCCGTACAGCGACGACACTTTTGCGTGATGTACGCCGTTTTCAATCAGTTCCTCGTCGGGGTTGCAGTCGTGATCGGAGGAAAGGGCGGTAGAGTTGTACCACACAAAGCCGTAGCAATCGGCGGTGTGGGTGTGTTCCTGCGTGCAGGTAAGTTCCGCCTCATAAAACTTGCCCTTTTCTTCCTTGACAAAGTGTTGTTTTTCGTTTTCCGTTTTTACCCAAACGGTGCCGTTTTCCGACGTTGCAAACACGTTGTAGCCGTTTGTATCGGTAATTTCGTTGCGTATACAGCCAAGCAAACTTCCCAGATAGAAGTTTTCAAAACCGCCGTCCAGCAGTTCGCCCACAGTCATGTCGGCAAAGTTTGCCAAAATGCCGCTGACTTCACCGTTTACAATTTCACCGATAGTGAGGTCCTTTACTTTGTCAAGTATGGCATCGAAGGAACCTCCCGTAATGTCTGCAATGCGCAGGTTTACAAATGCGCCGTACAACGAGGACACTTTGGAGTGGTGCAAACCGTCTTTTATAAGTTCTTCATCGGGTGTGCAGGGGTGGTCGCTTGGCAAAACGGAAGAGTTGTACCACACAAAGCCGTAGCAGTCGTAGCCGTGCACGTCGTGTTGTTCCGTGCAGGTAAGTTCCGCCTCGTAGTATTTGCCGTCTTCTTCCTTGACCAGACTGTCTTTGCCGTCAATTATGCCGTACAAAACGTCGCCGTTTGGCGAGGAAGCCAAAACGTGATACCCGCTGACGTCGGTAATTTCGTTGCGGATACAACCCAGCAAACTTCCCACATAGGTGTAGTTGATGATGTCGTCCACGTTGATTTCGCCGTTTTCGCCCACAAGGTCGACAACCAACGTGTCGCCAAACAGCGAGGAAAGCGTGCCTGCCTCACTACCCAACAGGTCGGTGACTTCCATCTGTCCCAAGGTTTCCAACGCTCCGCCGTCCTTCAACTGCAAAAACAAACTGTCGTTACTGCCAAGCGCGGTGTACAGTTTGCCCACGCTGGACTGTCCCACAGCCCACATAAGGGCGTTGTCGCCGTTGGGGTCGGAGGGGAAGTTTTCCGGCAACAGTTGAGAAAACGTGATGTTTTCGAAAACGTAGGCGATACCTTGTTCCTTTGTCATCAGTTCCACAATGTTGTAGTTGGAAAGCTCTTCCATCACGTTGTCGTTGACTATTGCCGAGCCGTCCTCGTTTTTCACAAAGAGGTTCAGCAGGGAAGGAATTGCGCTGACCTTGATTTGTTTCAATGCACGTTGCACTCCGTTGTTACCCTGACTGTCGGTGGTGGCGCTGAAAAATTCAAAAACAGGCACTTCCAACAGGTCGTCGGACAAACTCACGCCAAACAGGTTTTGAGAATCGATATTGTACTGCGTACACAAATCTCCCAAACTGTAGTACTTGCCGTTTTGGTCGGCGACGCCTATTTTTTGCGAATACAGCGTAGAAAGATTTTTGTAGATGTCCAGAAGGGACATGTTTGCCAAATCGCCCAAAACCGCCGTTTCCTGCGATATGTCGGCAGGCGTAACTTTTGTTACGGCAAGGTAAACGCCAAGCCCCAGACTGCCCAGCAAAAACACTATGCCGAAAATCATTCCCAGAAAAAATGCCAGAACTCTGCTCATAATAATCACCTTTACTTAACTAACTTTGTTTGAAATTTCCTGTTTTAATGTTTGCCTCTTTGCAACTGCGGTAAACGCAAAAGACGCTACCCGTTACTTTCCAAGCGCCTGCAAGTCTTTGCGTTGCGGAACGAAACTGTCAAAAATCATGTTGTCGAAGCAGTCGCAAAGTTGGTCGTGCTGACGTTGACTTTTAACCGTCCAACAGATAATTGGAATTTTCTTTGCGAACTTTTCCACGTATCTGTTGCCACGCAGATATTCTGCGTCAAAAGCGATAAACTGACTGCCGTTCCATTTGCACAAACTCAGGTGGGAAAGCAACCTGCGTTTAAGAGGTGTAAGCGCATTTCCGTAGTTTACCGTGGCAAGTTGACCTCGCACGATGTGCGGCGCATGCACTTTGAACCAGCGCACGATGAAGGGATTGAAAGATTCGATACAGTAGTTTCCGCTGTAATTTTTCAACGCTTCAACCACCTTTTTTTCCGTATCGCCTATGTTTTTGTGCGTTTTGATTTCCACAACCAGATTGACGCCCTTTGCCGCCTGCAAAAATTCTTGGAAAGTAGGAATTTTGCACTCGGTGTTGCCCAGTTTCAACCGGCGCAGTTCTTCAAAGGAAAAGTCGCACAGTTTGCCGTGAACGCCCGTCATTCTGTCCAGCGTGTCGTCGTGAAATATCATCAGAACGCCGTCCTTGCTTGCCTGAACGTCCGTTTCTATGCCGAAACCCATTGCCGCAGCCTTTTCAAAAGCGGGCAGGGAATTTTCCGGCACGGTGTCGTTGTCAAAAAGCCCACGGTGTGCGACGTAAATTTCCGTAAGCCAACGGTAGTTTTCACAAATCATGTTTGTACCTCGCAGTTGCGTATTTATTTTAAAATATCAACTATTAATAATTATAAACTTATTATATGCAAATTGGCAAGCGATAAACAAAAATAATATTTACTTTGTGGACAAATGCGCCGTTGTCGGGTATAATTAAAGAAAAACTTTGGAAGTGTTTATGGCTAAAAATATACGCAATTTTTGCATAATAGCGCACATCGACCACGGCAAAAGCACCCTTGCCGACAGGTTGATGGAATTTACGGGTCAGGTTGCCAAAAGAGACATGGAAGATCAGATGCTGGACAGTATGGACATCGAACGTGAGCGTGGGATAACCATCAAACTCACACCCGTGTCCATGAAGTACACCAAGGACGGCGTAGAGTATCTGCTCAACCTCATCGACACCCCGGGGCACGTGGACTTCAACTACGAAGTTTCACGTTCTCTTGCCGCCTGCGAAGGGGCGTTGCTTGTTGTGGACGCATCGCAGGGCGTGGAAGCGCAAACGCTGGCAAATTGCTACCTCGCTTTGGAAAACGATTTGGAAATAATTCCCGTCATCAACAAGATAGATCTTCCCTCGGCAGACGTGGAGGAATGTAAGAGGGAAATTGAAGACGCAATAGGGCTTGATGCATCCGACGCCCCTCTCGTTTCCGCCAAGGAGGGAATAAACATAGTGGACGTGTTGGATGCCGTCGTGGACAAAATTCCCGAACCGAAGGGGGAGGAAAACGCCCCGTTGAAGGCGCTCATTTTCGACTGTCAGTACGACAACTACAAAGGCGTGATAATTTTTGTGCGCATTGTGGACGGCAGTGTGGCGGTGGGAAGCAAAGTAAAAATGTTTGAAACGCCCGGCAAGGTGTTCGACGTAACGGAAGTGGGGATTTTTGCCCCCTCCATGAAAAGCGTGCCGTGCCTTACGGCAGGGGACGTCGGTTACGTTTGCGCAAGCATAAAAACCGTCAGCGACACCAAAGTGGGGGACACGATGACGGATGCGGAAAAACCCTGTTTGCAACCGCTGAAAGGCTACAAAGAGGTTAAACCCATGGTGTTTTGCGGTATTTTCCCCGCAGACGGCAGTAAATACAACGATTTGAAGGACGCTTTGGAAAAACTCAAACTCAACGACGCTTCCCTTGTGTACGAACCGGACACTTCCGTGGCGTTGGGCTTCGGCTTCCGTTGCGGTTTTTTGGGACTTCTGCACATGGAAATTATTCAGGAGCGTTTGGAAAGAGAATTCGATTTGGATTTGGTAACAACCGCCCCCAGCGTCAGTTACAAGGTGTTTACGACGTCGGGGGAAGTGCTGCTGATAGACAACCCCACCAAATTGCCTCCCGCAACTTCCATCGACCACATGGAGGAACCTATCGTTTCGGCAGAAGTGTATTGTCCCCCCGAATACGTCGGGGACGTGATGGGACTGTGTCAGGAAAAGAGGGGCGTTTTCAAGGATATGACCTATCTCGACAAACGCCGTGTAAAACTTTCCTACGACATTCCGCTAAACGAAATCATCTACAATTTCTTCGATACGCTCAAATCACGCACCAGGGGATACGCCAGCCTAGACTACGAACTGAAAGGCTACAAAACGGGAAAACTCGTGCGGTTGGACATGTTGCTCAACGGAGAAATGTGCGACGCATTGTCCATAATAGTCAACGAGGAACGTGCCTACGCACGTGGCAGACAGATTGCCGAAAAACTCAAAGACGCAATTCCTCGTCAGATGTTTGAAATTCCCGTGCAGGCGGCTATTGGCAACAAAATTATAGCCCGAGAAACGGTAAAGGCGCTTCGCAAAGACGTGTTGGCAAAGTGCTACGGGGGAGATATTTCACGCAAAAAGAAATTGCTGGAAAAACAGCGTGAGGGCAAAAAACGTATGCGTCAGGTAGGTTCGGTAAGCGTGCCTAGCGAAGCCTTCATGTCCATTTTGAAAATTGACGACTGATAGTTTCTTCGCAGAAACATAGTAACACTAGGCTCACAACAATACAAAAAGCAGTGCTCACGGGGCAGGTTGTTTCAACTTGCCTTTTACACTGCAACACGGCAAAGTGGTGGCAATGCGCAAAAATGTGCGTGTCGACAAGTGTTTAGGTTGCAAAATTTCGTCAAAAAGGGCGGGATGCATGATGGAAAACTTCACCTGTTTGCAAGGCAATTCGGGACGAAATTTTCTTTTTTCGTTAAAATAATATCGAAAAATACGGATGTGTAGAATATTATTACAGACATAGTTTGTCGATTTACGCATAATTGACAACCACGACAGTAAAATATGGCAAGAGATTACGCAATTTACGTTCACATACCTTTTTGTAAATCACGGTGTTACTACTGTGCTTTTTCCTCCTGCGTGGATTTCTCCCGTCAATCGGCTTACTTTGACAAACTGTGCAACGAAGTGGCGCAGGCGGATGTTTCCGACGTAAAGCAAATTTCCACAATGTTTTGGGGCGGAGGAACGCCAAGCAGCGTTGAAACGCCTTTTTTGCAAAAGTTGTACAATGCCTTGTCCATTAAATTTTCATTAAAAAATTTGCAGGAATTCACCGTGGAATGCAATCCCGAAAGTGTTACCGATGAAAAACTGCAATTTTTCAAAGAAATAGGAGTCAACCGCTTAAGTTTCGGCTTGCAAAGCGTCAATGACGACACGTTGAAAAAGATTGGAAGGTTGCACACCTACGGGCAGTTTTTGTCTGCGTTGGACAGGACTCAACGTGCAGGTTTTTCCGACATAAACGCCGACTTGATTTTAGGATTGCCGGAAAGCAGGGAAAGTTTCCTTCACACCGTGCAAACAGTGGCGCAGTTACCGTTGCAGCATGTCAGTTTGTACGCTTTGGAAATTCACGACGAAAATTCCGACTTTGCAAAGTTGTGCCAAAGTTACGGACACACCGAAGACGACCTTGCCGACATGTACGACGCAGGCAGAGCCATTTTGCGGGAAAAAGGCTTCCAGCGTTACGAAGTTTCCAACTTTGCAAAAAGAGGTTTCCGTTGCAAACACAATCTTGTGTATTGGAGGGAAAACCGTTACTTCGGCTTTGGCGCATCGGCAGCAGGGTTTGTAAAGAACACCAGGTACGTCAACAATTTTTCCGTTGCCGATTACACGCACAATATCGATACTGTGTCGTGTGCGGAAAACATTTCCGTTGAGGAGGAAATGCGGGAGTTTGCAATGCTGGGGTTGCGTCTGCAAGAGGGAATTTCTCTCGACGAATTTTCCGCCCGTTACGGCAAAAACTTTTTTGAGGTGTTTCCTGTCGGATACAAACTTATCGGCAAAGGCTTTTTGCAAAGCGAAAAAGGGCGTGTGTTAGTTCCTGACGACAAATTTTATGTGTTGAACGGCATTTTGGTGGAACTTTTCGGGTAATATGTTGCAATTTATCTGATAAATTTTTCATTTCAAAATATTTTCTGTCCATCCGAGGCGATTGGGTTACTCAAAGTTTAATTTTTGCAGTTTGATTTTGTTCAACACACAAAAAGCATTGTGCCGTTGTTTCTTTCCGCCGAAACACTGTTCAGGCTGTGTCGGCTTGGAAACAACTTTTTTCATTACAATCCAAAGTCTGTGTATATTCGTTACTGCCCAAAATCGGTGTATATTCGTTACTGCGTAACAGCAGAAGCAGCAGGTAAGTTTTTGGGGCGGTGCAACAAGTTGGCGGTTGAATTTTAGTTCTTGAGATTTTCTGTTTCACAAATTTCTGCGATTTCAATATTTTTTTGTTGCAATGCAAGCGTTTAGGTAATGTGTCGGGCACAAATGTGTAAGCAAAAATTACTCGCACAACACAAAAAGCATTGTGGCGTTGTTTGCTTTCCGCCGAAACACTGTTCAGGCTGTGTCGGCTTGGCAAACAACTTTTTTCATTACAATCCAAAGTCTGTGTATATTCGTTACTGCGTAACAGCAGAGGCAGCAGGTAAGTTTTTGGGGTAGTGCAACAAGTTGGCGGTTGAATTTTAGGTCTGTAATTTTTTTATTCCACAACTTTTTGCTATTTCAATTTTTTTGTTGCAAGGCTTTGGTGCTATGGAACATTTCTTTTCGTGGGTAAAAGACCTTTTATGAGCAATAGCACCGTTTCGGTTTATTTTTTTGTTAAAATTTCAGTAAAACGCATTCAAAAATGAAAGATTTTTACTTTTGTTGACTTATACCCTTGTCAAATTAGTTTTTTTCTGCTATAATCATAAAAAAAAATAATAGAAAAGTGCTAATAATCGAAAAAAATTATTTGTACTTTGTGAGGTCGCCATGAAATTGTTGCAACTTAAATATTTTTACACTGTTTGCCGTTACGGCAGTATCACCAAGGCGGCGGACAAACTTTTCGTTAGTCAGCCCACGATATCCTTTTGCATAAAGGAACTGGAAGAAGAATTCGGCGTCAAACTGTTTCACCGCAAGCACAACCGCCTGCGTCTTACCGTTGAAGGGCAGTTTTTCTGCGAGAAGGTCAAATATATTTTGCAATCCGTCGATTCGTTGGAAAAACAAATGAAAGAAATGTCGTCTAACCGCAGTCACGTCAAAATTGCAGTGCCTGCCATGATTTCCACCTTTCTTTTCCCCCGAATGTTCGATGCTTTTCAAAAAAAGTATCCCGATGTGCAGTTGGAAATGCTGGAAACGGGTTCTTTGCAGACACGCAAACTAATCGACACCAACGCAGTGGATTTGGGCATCACAATTCTTGACGGCGCAGTAAACGACAATTACAACATTTTGCCTCTTGTTACCACCGAACTGGTGTTTTGCGTAAGCAAACAGCATCGTTTGGCGAAGGAAAAAAGCGTCAGCATACGTCAACTTGCTCAGGAAAAGATAATACTCTTCAAAGCCGACAGTTACCAGAACGTTGTCATTAAAAACGCTTTTGCCGAAGAAGAGGTGGAGCCTAACATTTTGTTGTATTCTTCGCAACTGTACACAATCAAGCAGTTTTTGTCCTACGGCACTGCAGGGGCATTTTTGTACCGTCAGGTGGCGGAAATGGACGAAGACCTTGTTTGTATTCCGCTGGAAAAGCCAATCGTCCAAAAAATTGTGCTTATTTGGGCAAAGAGCGGTGTTGTGTATTCCACTGCGGAACATTTCATTCAGTTTGCCAAAACCTTTGAAGAATAACGCCAACTTTCACAAGTAACCGCTGTATCACGTCCAAGCCACGTTTTCGTGGCTTTTTTGCCGTTGCGGTATGCCGAGTAGGGCGGCTTGCCTTCCGATTTAGTACAGTTTGCCAAACGCATTAAAGCACAACTTACCAAACGCCGTAAAAGTTTTTCGTTTTTCGGGTGAGGAATGTTTTTTGCCGACGTACAAAAAATATTTATATTTTTTATTGTTGCCGTTTGCTTGCAATACGCACAAAATGATGTTATACTTGTACCATGGTACAGTTTGAACAAAAGTCAATATTTGAAAGTCAAAAAACGGAAAACATACCTCTTGCCGAACGTATGCGTCCGAAAGTGCTTTCGGAATTTATCGGGCAGTCGCACATTATCTACGACGGCTCTCTTCTTTGCCGTGCCATCAAGGCGGACAAGTTGGGAAGTTGCATTTTTTGGGGCGCACCCGGCACGGGAAAAACATCTCTCGCCAACATTGTGGCTTACACAACGGGCAGTCATTTTGAAAAACTCAATGCCGTCAGCAGCGGTGTTTCCGACGCTAAAAAAGTAATAGACGAGGCAACGAAACGTTTCAATGCCTACGGGCAAAAAACATATTTGTTGCTGGACGAGTGTCACCGTTGGAGCAAAGCGCAAAGCGACTGCGTTTTGCCTGCAATAGAAAAGGGATTCATTACTTTCATAGGCTCCACAACGGAAAATCCCTACGTTTCCATGACAAGGGCGATAGTGTCCCGTTGCAGAGTGTTTGAGTTTTTACCCCTCACCAAACAGGACATTCTGAAAGGCTTGCAACAGGCATTGAAGAGGGACGTCGTGTTTTCTCACCGCAAAATCGTGGTGGATGCCGACGCTTTGGACTACATCGCCGAAACTGCCGCAGGCGACTTGCGCAACGCCTACAACGCTTTGGAACTTGCAGTGATAACCACCGACATGGACAAAGACGGCACGGTGCACATAGATAAACTCACGGCAACGCAGTCTATGCAGAAAAAAGCCCTTTCGGTGGATACGGGAATGTACTACGACATGATTTCCGCATTCATAAAAAGCATGCGTGGCAGTGACGCCGATGCGGCGTTGTTTTGGTTTGAAAGGTTGTTGGAGGCGGGAACCGACCCCTTGCTTTTGGCAAGGCGCATTGTAATTCATGCATCGGAAGACGTCGGGCTTGCCGATCCCAACGCACTTGTTGTGGCAACGTCGGCATTGACGGCTTTTCAGAATATCGGACTTCCCGAAGGCAGAATACCCCTGACGGAAGCGATACTTTACATTTGCAACTGTCCCAAGTCCAATTCCGTAGTTACCGCTTTGGAAGGGGCGACGGAATGTGCCAAGCAACATCCCACCGCAAGGGTGCCTTCCTACCTTATGGACAAAAATTATTCCCGTGATACAGAAACGGTAGACAACATTCCCTACAAATATCCGCACAACTACGGAGGATGGGTTAAACAGCAGTACCTTCCCGACGAGGTTGCAAATGAGGTGTTTTACACACCAAGCGGTAACGGCGAAGACAAGGGATGCCGCCAAAAGAAAAATCAAGGAGACGCAAAACAATGATAAGGCTCAACAACGTTTGCAAAACGTATGCAAAGTCCAATACCATGGCAGTAAAAAACCTTTCTTTGGAAATAAAGGACGGTGAAATTTTCGGATTTTTGGGTCCCAACGGTGCAGGAAAATCCACAACAATCAAGATGATTACCGGTATTCTTACACCCGACAGCGGCACAATCGAGGTTAACGGCACTCTCATGTCGGAAAATCCCTCGTTGGTGAAAAGTCAAATAGGCTACGTGCCCGACAACCACGAAACTTACGACACTTTGAAGGGAATAGAGTACCTCAACTTTATCGGCGCAATGTACGATGTAGCGGAGGAACAACTGAAAGTCCGGATTGAGGAATACGCCACACTGTTTGGTCTCAAAGACTCTTTGGGCAACATGATTTCTTCCTATTCGCACGGAATGAAACAAAAACTTTCGCTTATTGCCGCTTTGATACATCAACCCAAAGTGTGGATTTTGGACGAACCCATGACGGGATTGGACCCTCAATCGGCGTACACATTGAAGCAACTCATGCGCAAGCATGCCGACAATGGCAACACGGTGTTTTTCAGTTCGCATGTAATTGACGTGGTGGAAAAGGTGTGCGACAGAATAGGTATCATCAATCACGGCGAACTTGTGGCGGTGGACACCCTGGAAAAAATCCGTGCAGACAAAAACGTGTCGCTGGAAAGCATCTTTTTGGCAATCACTTCCGACGGCAATGTGCAATCGGAAATTGACGCCGCCCTCAACGGAGATAAGAAATGAAAAAGTATCTTGCACTGATAAAATTGCTGTTGACTCAGCAATTCCGCTACAAACCGCTTGCCGACAAAAAGAAACGTGCAGGCACAATAGCGTTGTTTGTGGTTGTCGGGGTGTGTCTGTTGCCGACGTTTGCAATTTTTGCCGTGGGGTTGTTTGCAATCGGCACAATTGTCGGACTTGACGAAGGGGTTGTTTCCCTTGTAATACTGATGTGTCAAGGCGTTGTGCTTGTGTTCGGAACGCTAACATCCATGTCGGTTATTTTCAACGGCAAGGACGCAGAAAAAATGCTGTGTTTGCCGATACCTTCAACAACGGTGTTTCTTGCAAAAGTAACGGTGGCGTACATCGGGGAAACGATAACTTCTGCACTTACTGCCCTGATGTTTTTGTTGCCATTTGGTTTAGGCGCAGGTGCGGGCGCAGGCTACTTTTTAATGTTGCTGCCTGCCTTGTTGCTGATGCCTGTTTTGCCTACCCTTTTGGGAATAATAGTTTCCATGCCTTTTGTGGCTTTGTTCCAAAGGTTACGCACAAATGCGGTGTTAAAAAGCGTATTGCAAATTGTGCTGTACATTGCTTTTATGGCGGCTTACATGGCGATGATTTTTTCCTTCACTTCTTTGGGAAACAGTATCGATTCGTCCGGTCAGACGGAAGCGGAAATGTTGCAGAATTTGGCAAATGCACTTAAACTTGCGGGGAGCAGAACAGTATTTGTACATTGCAACTTTATGCTTGCTACAAGTCTTGTTTCCCTTTCCTTCGGAAACTGGATAATCTCACTGCTTGTCTGCATTGCGGAAAATGCGCTTATCGTGGCGTTTGCCGCCCTCATTTCTCTGCCGTTTTACAGATGGATTTTGTCATCGTCGTTGGAAAGTACGGGTAATACAAAATCAACTGCGGAAAATTTGAACAAGTGGCATTACAAACGTGGTACCTTGATAAAGGAACTTGCCATGAACGATTTCCGACGTGTGTTGCGTGATTCGCAGATGAGTTTGCAGTCGCTTTCGGGAGTGGTACTTATGCCCTTGCTGATTGTACTGTTTTACTTTTCTTTCAACGCAGGAAGCGGCGAAGACAATATGTTGCTGTTTTTGTCTTCCAGCAAACTGTATCAGGCAATTGCCCCTGTTGTGTTTTTGGGGTACATGGGGATGATTGGCGTAGGAATGAACGTGCTTGGCATTTATCCCATTTCACGGGAGAACAAAGCCTTGTGGCACCTCAAAGCGTTGCCTGTTCCCTTTGAAAAAATACTGCTTGCGAAAGTGTTGCTTGCAACGGTTGTAATGCTTGTGTGCGATTTTCTCACCTGTGTGTTGCTTGTGGTGTTTTTCAAAATTAGTTGGTACATAGGCATTGTCATGATGATAGTTATGTCCCTGACGGGATTCGGTTCTATGTGCATTACGACGCTTTCCGACCTCAAATCTCCCAAACTCGGTTGGACAAACTTCAACCAGAGTTTGAAAAATGCCAAAAACAGTTGGATAGCAATGCTTGTAGGTTTGCTGGTTATGTTGGGTATCGGCGTGTTGAGCGTGGGATTTATCGTGTGGTACGCTTTGGCTGACAGAGTCTTTGCGCTTGTTGCAATGTGGATAGTAATTGCTGTTGCGTCGGCTGTGTTTGCAGTGTATTCCTACAAGTACATGACTTCACGGGCAAAGAACTATTTTGAGATGATAGAAGCCTGACGGCTTTGAAAATACGGCGTTTCGCCTTTTGGAGAATTTTATGAAAAATGTTTTGGATGTTTTGAAAGAGAGAGGCTACCTCAAACAAATTGTGTACGAAGAGGAATTGTACAAACTGCTTGACAGCGAAAAGGTTACCTTTTACACGGGATACGACCCAACTGCGGACAGTCTGCATGTGGGGCATTTCGTAACGCTTATGGCTATGGCGCACATGCAGCGTGCAGGCCACCGTCCCATTGTGCTTATCGGCGGAGGCACGGCAATGGTGGGAGATCCGTCGGGACGCACCGACATGCGTCAGATGATGTCCAAGGAAACCATCGCCCACAACGTGGAGTGTTTCAAAAAACAGATGGCACGCTTTATCGACGTTTCCGACGGCAAAGCAATTTTTGCCAACAACGCCGACTGGCTGTGCGACTTGAATTACATCGATTTTCTGCGGGATGTCGGGGCGTGTTTTTCCGTCAATAAAATGCTCACTGCGGAATGTTACAAACAGAGATTGGAAAAGGGCTTGACATTTTTGGAATTCAACTACATGTTGATGCAATCCTACGACTTTTTGCACCTCAACAGAGAGTACGGCTGTGTGCTGCAAATGGGAGGGGACGACCAGTGGAGCAATATGCTTGCAGGAGCCGACCTCGTAAGACGCAAGGAACAAAAGGTGGCTTATGCCGCAACTTTCTCCTTGCTTACAACGTCTGAAGGCAAAAAGATGGGCAAGACGGCAAAGGGTGCGGTGTGGCTGGACGCCCAAAAGACATCGCCTTTCGACTTCTTCCAGTATTGGCGAAACGTCGAAGACGACAGGGTGGAAACGTGTCTTAAACTGCTCACATTCCTGCCTTTGGAAGAGATTTCCGAACTGTGCCGTTACCGTGACGAAAGAATGAACGTTGCCAAAGAACGTCTGGCGTACGAAGTAACGGCTATCGTACACGGAAAAGAGGTTGCCGACAGCGTACTTACGCAGGTTAAGGCGGCGTTTTCACGTGACGCAGACAATATGCCTACGGTGGAAATTTCTTCCCCCACAAATATAATAGACATTTTGGTAAAATGCGCTTTGTGCAAGTCCAACGGCGAAGCACGCCGTCTTGTGGAGGGCGGAGGCGTTTCCGTAAACGACGAAAAGATTTCCGACTATTCCTGGACATTGCCGTCGGCGTTGCGTGATAAGGGCGAATTTTTGCTTCACAAAGGCAAAAAGGTGCATCTCAAAGTAGTTGTAAAATGAAAGAGTACACGACGGTAAAAGGCGAAACGGTGCATGAGATAGTGATTGAAAAATCACGGTTTATTGCGTCGGTGAAGGGCGTTGAAAGCGTAGAAGAGGCAACGGAATTTGTAAATTCCAAAAGGAAAAAGTTTTTCGACGCCACGCACAATTGCTACGCCTACATTGTGGACGACAAAATTAAGTACAGCGACGACGGAGAACCGCAGGGCACTGCAGGCATGCCGATATTGGAGTGCATCAAAAACAACGCTCTCAACAGGGTGTGCGTTGTCGTTACAAGATACTTTGGCGGAATCAAATTAGGTGCAGGCGGTCTTGTGCGTGCCTACAACGGCAGTTGTGCGGAAGCGTTGAAACTGTGTGAAAGAGTGCAGATGACGGATTGCACAAGATTGTCGGTATTGGTGGATTACTCGCAATTAAAACCGTTGCGCAGAGCCCTTTCGGCTTTTGCAAGGGAAGAAAATGCCGTATATTCCGATAAAGTTGAGTTAGTACTGCTGTTTCCAAGTGTTTTATCAACTACTATTACAGACATAGTAACAGAAAACACATTAGGCAAAGCGCAATTCGGCAATACGGAACGTCTGCTTTGTCATTTTCCGCCGTTGTCGCAGAATAAATGACGGTTTACACGTCTTTGTAAGGGTGGAAACTCTTTCAAAAATAATTCCTGACGCACAAGTCAGACGCTTTCTGGTAATACATAAGTGATTTTGTGGGAAGCGTTTGAAAGAGAAATATGCGAAAAATCGGTTTTGCATTCGGTGCTTTTTCCACTCGTCAGCGTGTTTTCGCAGAGATTTTTTTGTAGTGAACAATAGCAGTGTATGGTGGAAAGTAGTGTACAGTTGAATTTTGTTGCAAGCGGCGTATTGTACCTTGTAACTTCTTTACCGATTACAAAATCCGCTTTGCATGCAGTGTAATAAAAAGGTTGTTGCCTTTGATTGTTTTCAAAGTTTGCCGTCTTTGTAACGAAAACAGACTTTTGCAGCGGCAGTGTGCGCTTGGAAGGAAACGTAACGAAAGGCGTATTGTTTCGTCGTTCGGTTGCCGATGTTTGTGGAAAACTTGCTACGTCAAACTTACGCTGAAAATTTTTTGCGTGGAATTTTATTGTTGATTTGGAGAAAGATATGTCAAAAATACTGTTGAAAGGTTCTACGATTCTGGCTCCGTTGCCTGTTGTGATGGTAACAGTGGGAGATATGGAAAAATCCAACATTATCACCGTCGCATGGACGGGCGTGGTTTGTTCCTATCCGCCAAGAGTGTATGTTTCCATCCGGCACGACAGGTATTCCTACGACATAATCAACAAAAACAGACAGTTTGTCATAAACTTTACATCTTCCGATTTGTTGCCCTGTTGCGACTATTGCGGCATACGCAGCGGACGTGACGAGGACAAATTCCTGCAGATGAAACTGACAAAACTGCAGGCTTCGGCTGTGCAACCCCCGCTTATCGAGCAGTCGCCTATAAACATGGAATGTGTGGTGTTTGACGTACTGAACCTCGGGTCGCACGATATGTTTCTTGCCGACGTGGTGGCTGTTCACGTCGATGAAAACCTTGTCGACGAAAACGGAAAGATAGATTATTCCTTGGCAAAACTTGTAAACTATCAGCACGGCGAGTACTACGCAACGGGCAAGCACCTGGGGCGTTTCGGCTTTTCCGCACAACGCAAGTTTATCGCCAAACACGGCAAAGGCGTTGAAGTGGACATGAAAAAGGTTACACTCACCAAGAGAAAACCCTCTATTAAACACAAAAAAGACTGAATGTTTCAATATTATTGAGGTTGACATTGAACTTGCAAAATCTGAATTCCGCACAACTTGCCGCCGTTACCGCCCCCCTTGGACCGACTTTGGTGTTGGCGGGTGCGGGTACGGGGAAAACCCGTGTGCTTACCAACAGAATACTTTACCTTGTGCAGGAATACCGTGTGAATCCGTCGGAAATTCTTGCCATAACCTTTACCAACAAAGCCGCAAACGAAATGAAACGCAGGCTTTTTGACTTTCAATGCAATGCGCAGTTTATGCACATTTCTACCATACACTCTTTTTGTGCCACCGTTTTGCGCCGTGAAAGCAGTGCTTTGGGCAGAAACAGCAATTTTTCCATCTACGACGAGGAGGAGAAAAAAAGCCTTCTCAAAAAAATAGCACGGGAATTCTGGGACGAATGCGACGCCAAAAACGTGGACAAACTCAGCGAGGGTATTTCCTCGATGAAAAACAATTTGACGTCCACGGGTATGTTGGACAGTGCAAACACCGTCGAAGAATCGTTGGATACAACTTTAGACGAATACATCGAAAGTCAGTTGGAACAGTTGAGCCAGTCTGCGCAAAGTTCACGGGAAGATTTGTTGAAGATAATTTCACAATACAACGAGAAAATGCAACAAAACAATGCGTTGGACTTTGACGATTTGCTGTATTTTGTACATAAACTGTTTTCACGTTTTCCCGATATTCTGGAAAAATACCGTGAACGTTACAAGTACATTCTTATAGACGAATTTCAGGATACCAACAAGGTGCAGTACGAAATTTTTCGCTTGTTGGGGGAAAAGTACGGCAACATTTTCGTTGTGGGCGACGACGACCAATCCATTTACAGTTGGCGTGGTGCGGAAGCATACAATCTGATGAAGTTTTCCAAGGATTTTGCCGATTGCAAAATTTACAAATTGGAACAAAACTACCGCTCTACAAAAAGAATTCTGGACGTGGCAAACAATATCATTGCCAAAAATGCCGACCGCTTTGAAAAATCGCTCTGGACGGAAAACGAAGAGGGGGTAAAGGTGCAACTTTTCACCGCCTACAACGAACATGACGAAGCGTACTTTGTGTGTGAGCAAATTAAGCAGTTGCTGTCCAGAGGATACACTTTAAGCGATTTCGCAGTGCTAGCACGTGTCAATGCCCTTTCACGCAGTTTCGAACAGGAATTTCAGCGCAACGGCATGCCGTACAGAGTGTACGGCGGTTTTCGATTTTACGAGCGCAAGGAAATCAAGGACGTTATCGGTTACCTGCGTTTAATTGTAAATCCCTGCGATTCCGAGGCTTTCTTGCGTGTAATAAACGTTCCTCGCAGACGTGGCATAGGCGACACTACATTGGAAAAGTTGCGCAATCTTTCGGCGGAATACGGCATATCGCTGGTGGACGTCATTTCCGACGAACGCAATCTTGAAATTTTCAATTCGTCAACACGTGCAAAATTGCTGGATTTTTACAAGTTGTATTCCGAACTTTGCGATTTGTCGCAAAAACTGTCCCTTAAAAATTTTGTACATTCCATGCTTGATATTTTGGAATTCCGCAAAGTGTATCAGGATGCGGGCGACGATGACAGGGCATTGAACATAGACGAGTTCGAACAATCGGTAGGTGAGTTCCAGCAGGTCAACCCCACGGTGGGGCTTGCAGAGTTTTTGCAGTCTGTTTCCCTTCTTTCCAGCGTGGACGAAGGAAGTGTCGAAAACGGATTTATTACCATTGCAACGATACACGCAGTGAAAGGACTGGAATTCAAAGTGGTGTTTGTCGTCGGGTTGGAGGAAGGAATTTTCCCCTCCCGCCGTTCGTCGTACAGCAGCAGGGAAAACAGCGAAGAACGGCGTCTTATGTATGTCGCCGTTACTCGTGCGGAAAAGAGGCTGTATCTTACAAGGGCAAACGACCGCTTTCTTTGGGGGTCGCACAAACGTTCCTACGCCAGCACATATTTTTCCGAAACGCAAAAGTTCTTGCAACCGCAACGTGCGCCTGCTTCCGAAAGGCAACTTGAAGACACTTCCTACCTTGACAAACTAATCAATACGGAACCTATTGCCACCGCCCCCAATCAGGGTAAATCAAAAAACGAAATTCCCCCCTTCAAGGTAGGACAGATGGTGCAGCACAAAGCATTTGGCAGAGGTATGATTTTGCGCATTTCCGGTGAAACTGCCGATGTAGTGTTTGAAAACGTCGGCAAAAAATCTCTCAACGTGCGATTTGCGCCGATGACAATAATTAAGTAGGAGAAAACCGCCATGACAATGCAGGAAATTGTCAAACAACTCAATCAGTGGGCATACGAGTACTATGTTCTGGACAAGCCGACAGTTGCCGACACGCAGTACGACGCCCTATACGACCAACTTGTTTTGTTGGAAAAACAAACGGGTGTTGTTCTTCCCGACAGTCCGACACACAGGGTCGGAGGCGAACCGCTCAAAAACTTTGTACAGCACAAGCACCTGAAACGTTTGTACAGTCTTGACAAGGTGCAAGGTTTCGGCGAGTTGCAGGAGTGGATGCAAAAGGTCAACAAAGCCGTTGGTGAAGTGGAGTTCACCGTTGAATTGAAGTATGACGGACTGACAATAAACGTAACCTACGAAGACGGCAATTTTGCAGGGGCGGCAACACGTGGCAACGGCATTGTCGGCGAAGACGTAACGGAGCAGGTAAAAACAATCAAAACCGTTCCCCTTTCCATACCTTTCAAAGGTAAGTGTGAATTGCAGGGCGAGGGCATAATGCGTCTTTCCGCCTTGGAAAAGTACAACATGGAGCATCCAAAGGACATTCTGAAAAATGCACGCAATGCCGCAGCAGGTGCAATACGCAACCTCGACCCAAAAGTAACGGCGCAACGTAACCTTGACGTAGTCTTTTACAGCAACGGTTACGAGGAGGGATTGCAGGTACATTCTCAAACGCAACTGGTAAAGTTCTTGCAGGAAAACGGAATGCTGACAAATTACGTTTTCAAGAGGGCAAAAACGTTTGAAGAGGTAAAGGCGGTAATAAATTACATCGGGGAAAAACGCAGTTCCTTCGATTTTCTGATTGACGGCGTTGTAATAAAAATCAATGACTTTGCCGTCAGGGAGAAATTGGGCTACACCGATAAATTTCCCAAATGGGCAATCGCCTACAAGTTTGACGCCGAACAGGTCACCACAAGACTCAATCAGGTGGAGTGGCAGGTGGGAAGAACGGGCAAACTTACCCCGATAGGCAAGTTGGATGCAGTTGAACTGTGCGGAGCCACCATACGCAGGGCAACGCTAAACAATTTTGGCGATATATTGCGTAAAAAACTTAAAACCAACGCCCTTGTGTTTGTGAGAAGAAGCAATGATGTAATTCCCGAAGTGCTGGGTGCTGCCGAGGAGGGTGGCGAAGAAATCGTAAAGCCCACCGTGTGTCCCGCTTGCGGATTTCCGTTGCAGGAAGTGGGAGCAAACCTGTATTGCGTCAATGCCGAAAACTGTCGCCCGCAAATTGTCGCCCGTCTTTCCCATTATTGCGAAAAGGGCGCCTGCGACATAGAGGGTCTGAGCGACAAAACCGTGAACCTCATGGTAGACAAACTCGACGTGCGTTCCGTAGCGGATTTGTATCGACTGACAAAGGAACAGTTGCTGACGTTGGAGGGATTCAAAGATAAAAAAGCACAAAATGTCGTTGACGCCGTGGAAAAAAGCAAAAACGTTGCGTTGCCACAATTTATTTATGCATTGGGTCTGGACAATGTCGGTACCGTTACTGCCAAAGACTTGGCTGCAATGTTTGGTAGCGTAGACAATTTGCAAAAAGCAACAACGGAACAACTGACTTCCATCGACGGCATTGGCGACGTTGTAGCGGAAGGCATAGTGCAGTACTTCAAAGAAAGTCAAAATTTGGAAATAATCCGTCAACTTAAAGAAGCGGGAATAAATCCGCAAATGCACCTGCAAGAGAAAAAAGGACCTTTCCTCGGCAAAAAAGTGGTGCTGACGGGAAGTCTTTCCCATTACACAAGAAGCGAGGCGTCCAAAATCATCGAATCTCTCGGCGGAGAGGTGTCTTCCACCGTGTCGAAAACCGTTAACTTGGTTGTTGCGGGAGAAGACGCAGGCAGTAAGTTGCAAAAAGCGCAAAGTCTGGGAATAGAAATTATCGACGAACAACAATTTGACAGTATCGTAAAGGGGTAAAACGCATTATTTTACAGGTTTTACCCCTGTATTTTTGCAGTAAAACAAAGCAAGTGTAATTTGTGTTGACAGCGTGTTTTTTTTGTGTGTTTCAGTCAATTTTTCAGCCGCAAAAGGCTAGATTATGGCGAAAAACAACAAAACACAGAACACTATTACAGACATAGTATCTGTTTTGTGAAAAATATTGCTCTCAAAGTCGAAAGAAGCAGACGCTTCGGGTTGTGTGTCGATACAAATTGTGTTTCTTGTGCCTTATCTCGGTTGAAATGCTTCGTAATCTGATTGTCAAAAACTTTCACTGTGTATGCAGAGTTTCTTGTAGTTTGACGGCAGAAATTTACGGTAATTTTGCATAGTATTTTTTTATTTATATTATTTAGTAATTGCTTAAATTTTTCTGTTGTGCTATAATACGTAGAGAGAAATTGTCGGTGAAACATTTTCAGAATAATTGTGAATTTGGTGGTAATTTATGAAAAGCATGACCGGTTACGGCAAAGGTGTTTCCCTTCGTGACAACAGGGAACTTGTTGTGGAATTAAAAAGCGTCAATCATCGTTTTTTGGATATATCCACAAAAATGTCCCGCATGTTTTTGTTTGCGGAAGACATCGTGCGAAACATGATTTCTCAACAGGTTACCCGTGGACATATTGACGTTTACGTCAATTACCGTCTGCTTGGCACAACGGACAAAGTAGTTACGGCAGATTTAGCCTTGGCAAAAGGTTACGTTGAAGCGGCAAGTAAACTCAGCAACGAGTTTCCGCAACTTCACGACGATTTTGCCCTTACTGCGCTTATGCGTTGCGGGGACGTGTTGTCGGTGGAGCAGGCTGTGGAAGACGAATCGGTTTTGCGTGGCATGATGCAAGAGGCATTGACGCAGGCGTTAGGTCAACTTAACGTTATGCGTGGGGAAGAAGGCAACAAACTGCGAGAGGATTTATTGAAAAAACTTGACGTCATGCAGCAACTTTTGCTCAAAATCAAAGAATTTGCCCCTGCCGTTGTGGAAAATTACCGTGAAAAACTGCGCCAGAGGGTGGAAAGTGCTTTGCAGGGCGTAGAAATCGATGAAGCAAAACTTGCCAACGAAGTGTGCTTCTTTGCAGACAAATGCTGCATCGACGAGGAAACTACACGTCTTGCCACTCACATTTTGCACGCAAAGGAAATTTTATCGACAGAACAACCTGTCGGAAAGAAACTGGATTTTTTGGTGCAGGAATTCAACCGTGAAGTAAACACCATTTGCAGTAAATCCAACAGCACCGATCTCACCAACATTGCGTTGGACATGAAAAATGAAGTGGAAAAAATGAGGGAACAGGTGCAGAACCTGGAATAATCACAAACACAAAAAAGAGGTACAATATGGAAGAAAGAAAAAAAGGTAAACTGATTATTTTGTCCGGCCCCAGCGGAGCAGGCAAAGGAACTATTTGTGCAGAACTGTTGCGTCTGATGCCCGACTTGGTGATATCACGTTCGGCAACGACACGTGCGCCACGTCCCAACGAAAGAAAGGACAGAAGTTACTTTTTCGTATCGACGGAAACCTTTTTGGAAATGGTGAAGAACAACGAACTTCTGGAATACGACCAGCATTTTGAAAACTACTACGGTACGCCCAAAAAATTCGTTGTGGATATGCTCAATTTCGGAAAGGACGTAATTTTGGAAATTGACGTTAAAGGCGCATTGCAGGTCAAGCAAAACTATCCCGACAGCATTTTGTTTTTCATAGAGGCGCCCAGCGAACAGGCTCTTTACGAAAGACTTGTTCAGCGTGGTTCGGAAACGCCGGACAAAATACAGATTCGTATGGCAAGAAACAAATTGGAACTGGCTCAGCGCAGCAAGTACGACTACTGCATTATGAACGACAACGTTGACAGAGCCGTTAACGAAATTATCGAAATTTTGAAGGAGAGAAGGAAATGATTACAAAACCCCCTATTGACGAATTGACGGCAAAAGCAGGCGACAAGTACGCTCTTTGTTGTGTTGTGGCAAAGCGTGCAAAGGAATTGAACAACAGCACGGAATTGCCTCAAAACATCAAACCCATCTCTTATGCGGCAAACGAGTTTGCCGAAGGAATTACGGAAATTAAAAAATAAACATGCTGACATTGAAAGGTAAAAACGTAGTTTTGGGCGTTACCGGAGGAATTGCCGTGTACAAGGCATGTCAGGTGGTGCGCGGACTGAAAAAACTCGGCGCAAACGTTGACGTCATAATGACGGAACACGCCACCCAATTCGTAACTCCGTTGACGTTTGAAACTTTGTCCAACCGACCTGTTACAACGGACATGTTTGCCCAAAAGAAACATTGGGAAGTAGAGCATATTTCCCTTGCTCAAAAAGCAGATTTGTTTTTGGTGTGTCCCGCAACAGCCAATATTGTAGGTAAATTTGCCAACGGCATTGCCGACGATATGCTTTCCACGACGCTTATGGCTACAACTGCGCCTGTGGTTATTTGTCCTGCAATGAACAAAAATATGTACCACAGCGACGCTTTCACGGAAAATTTGCAAAAGTTGCAAAAGCGTGGCGTTCACGTTGTGCAGGCAGGGTGCGGATTTCTGGCGTGCGGCGACATTGGCGACGGCAGGTTGGCGGAACCGCAGGTAATTGTGGATTATTGCGAAAAACTGCTGTGTCCCGTGCAGGATTTGCAGGGTAAAAAAGTGGTAGTAACCTGTGGCGCAACGTTGGAAAAACTTGACGACGTGCGTTTTATCACCAATTTTTCCAGCGGTAAAATGGGGTGTGCGGTTGCTCAACGTGCTTTGGCACGTGGGGCGGAGGTAACGCTTGTGCTGGCAAGGCACACTGCGGAAGTCCCCCAAGGCGCAAATGTCGTAAATGTGGAAACAACGGAGCAGATGTACGAGGAAACACTCCGCCACGTTGACGGAACGGACATTTTCGTTATGGCGGCAGCCCCCTGCGATTACAAACCCAAGCAGTTTTCCGAAAGCAAAATTAAAACGCAAAACCTTGTTGTGGAATTTGTCAAAAATCCCGACATAGCCAAAGCGGTGGGCGAAGTTAAGAAAAACGCCTTCTTGTGCGTGTTTTCCGCCGAAACGGATCACGGAGAGGAGAACGCACGCAAAAAACTTGCGGAAAAGCATGCCGATCTTGCCGTGCTGAACGACGTTAAGCACAACAGCGTGTTCGGAAGCGACACAAACGTGGTTACGTTGTTGGACAAAAACGGAGAGAAGAAGTACCCCGAAATGTCCAAAGCCGACGTTGCCGACTTGATTTTGGACAGGGCTATCGGCAAATGATTTATTCCGTTATTGTAGATGTTTCCGCAAGCGAAGTGGACAGGATTTTCCATTACAAAGGGGAAAATTACTCCGTCGGAAGCAGAGTTCTGGTGAACTTTGCAAACAGAATCGTGGAGGGATTTATTGTCGGTCAGCAGGAAACAACCGATTACCCTTCGGAAAAAATCAAAGAGATAATAAGGCCTTTGGACGACTTCACGGCAGTTTCGCAAAACTTGTTGCAGTTGGGCGAATATATGCGCAAACAGTACAATCTGCGTTGGGTGGACGTTCTCAGGCTTTTTATTCCTGCGCAAATGCGTGGCGGAAGGGTGAAATCGTTGTCCAAAAAGTTTGCGCAACTTTCCGTGCCTTCTTCCGAGGTTTTGCCTCAACTGAAACAAAACGCCGTAAAACAGCGTCAGTTGGCGGAGTATCTCCAAAAGGAAGGCGCAACCGCATGTGAAAAACTCAATGCAATGTTCGGCAACGCCGCATTGAATGCGCTGTGCAAAAAGGGTTTTGTTTCTGTTTTCGAAATGTCTGTCAACAGGACGCCTTACAGAAATTTGCCGTTGCAAACTGGCACCGCAAAAATTCTCACCGATGCACAACAGAAAGTAGTGGACACGTTGTTGCAGGACGGAATCGGTAAGTATCTTCTTCACGGGGTTACCGGTTCCGGTAAAACAGAAGTTTATCTCACAGTTATCGACGCCATTGTCAGACAGGGAAAAACAGCGATAATGCTCGTGCCGGAAATTTCTCTCACGCCCAACATGTTGCGACAGTTGCGTGAGCGTTTCGGCAATGCAGTGGCTTTGCTTCACAGCGGACTTTCGGCGGGCGAACGCTACGACGAGTGGCTTCGTCTGAAAAAAGGCGAGGCACAAATTGCCATAGGTGCGAGAAGTGCCGTATTTGCTCCATTGGACAACATCGGCGCAATAATAGTGGACGAGGAACACGACGCAAGTTACGTTTCCGATTTCAATCCACGTTACGACGCCATTCAGGTGGCGTCATTCCGTGCACAGCAGGAAAAGGCTTTGCTTATTTTGGGTAGTGCAACCCCCAGCCTTTCGGCATTTTACGATGCGCAACGTGGCAAACTCAAACTGTTGTCTTTGCCGGAAAGAATAAACAAAAAGCCGTTGCCAAAAGTGGAAATAGTCAACATGTCCAAGGAAGTGGCGGCAGGCCACCGTGGAATTTTTTCTCGTTTACTTTTGCAGGAACTGAAAGAAACTTTGGACAAGGGCAATCAGGCAATGATTTTCCTCAACAGAAGGGGGTACTCTTCCTTCCTTATGTGTACTAAGTGCGGGTATGTGGCAAAATGTTCCGACTGCGATGTAAGTCTGACGGTACACCGAGAGGAAAATTTGCTTAAATGTCACTATTGCGGCAAAAAGTACTACATGTTGACAAAGTGTCCCAACTGCCACGAGGAAAGTTTCCGACAGGGTAGAATCGGCACTCAACAGATTGTTTCTTTGCTTCAACAGGCATTTCCCGGCGTAAAGATATTGCGTATGGACGCCGACACCACTCAGACAAAGGAAAGCCACGGCAAAATTTTGGAAGCGTTTGCCCGGGAAGAAGCGCAGATTCTTGTCGGCACGCAAATGATAGCCAAAGGACATGATTTTCCCAAGGTAACTTTGGTGGGAATACTTGACGGCGACCAAAGTTTGCATCACGACGATTACATGGCAAGCGAAAGAACTTTTCAACTTCTGACGCAGGTGGCAGGCCGTAGCGGCAGAAGCGTTGACGACGGAAAAGTAGTGTTGCAGACGTACACGCCCAATCACTACTGTCTGACGTTTGCCGCCAGACAGGACTACCTTGGATTTTACAAAAGGGAAATAAGCATACGTGAGGCGGCGGGATTTCCGCCCTTTACGGAAATAGTGAGAGTGCTTTTTCAAGGTGAGGACGAAAAACATTGCATAGATGAGTTGACGGCGCAGTTTGCCAAACTTTGTAATCTGCGTCAGCAAAAACCGCAGGCTTTTTTGTACCTTGACAAAATGCGCTGTCCGTTGAAACGTGCGGAAAAGAAGTATCGTTTTCAGATACTGATGAAACTTGACGAAAAATATGCGGAGGAAATTATTGCGGAAGTGTTTGACGTGGTAAACGCCAAACAGCGAAGCGACGTTTCCGTTTTTGCCGAACGCAATCCGCAAAACTTATCTTGAAAGGTGAATTTATGGCTAGAAGAAACATTGTTAAAATGGGAGATCCTCTTTTGAGGAAAATATCCAAACCTGTGGAAAATTTCGACAGTAAATTGCATCAGTTGTTGGACGACATGGCGGACACGCTGCATTTTGCCGAAGGGTTGGGGCTTGCCGCCCCTCAGGTAGGCGTGTTGAAGCGTGTGTGCATTGTGGAATACGACGATGTGCTGTACGAATTGGTAAACCCCGTGTTGAAACACAGCGAAGGCAAATGCGTGGACAACGAGGGCTGTCTTTCCGTTGTCGGATTCCGTGGTTTGGTGGAACGTCCGGAAAAAATAGACGTGGAGTACTTTGACAGATACGGAGTAAAACACAAACAGCACGCCGAAGGTTACTTTGCAAGGGTATTCCTGCACGAAATGGACCATCTGGACGGCATTCTGTTTGCCGACAAAATGATAAAGAAAATTTTGGATTGAAAAGTCTGCGAAAGCATTTGACGTAAAAGGGCGTTTTTTCGGTGTTTGCGCAAATTGGAGGTAAAAATGGCGTTAAAGGTTATATTTTTAGGCACACCCGATTTCGGCTTGCCTGCGTTGCAACGCATCTACGAAGAACATCAACTTATTGCATGCGTGTGTCAGCCCGACAAAGCGGGGGCAAGAGGAAAGACGGAATTTTCCCCCGTTAAAAAGTTTGCATTGCAACACAACGTGCCTCTTTTTCAGTTTGAAAAAATTTCCCGTGACGGTGTGGACACGTTGAAAGCGCTTAAACCGGATATTATGGTAACGGCGGCGTACGGTCAGATTTTGTCGCAGGAGATAATAGACATTCCGACACACGGCATAATCAACATACACGGTTCTCTTTTGCCAAAACTGCGTGGAGCGGCACCTATTCAGTACGCTGTGCTGACAGGCTTACAAAAAACGGGCATTACCATTTTGAAAACCGTGCGTCAGGTAGATGCGGGGGACATTATACTGCAAAAATCTTTGGACATTGCACCCCTTGAAACAAGCGGCGAACTTTTTGACAGAATGGCAGTGTTGGGGGCAGAATGTGTTTCCGAGGCGTTGAAGCAAATTGAAAATGGCACCGCCGTGTACACGCCGCAAGCGGAGGAAGAAGCGACATTCTCCGCAAAAATAACTGCCGAACAGGAAAAGATAGATTGGTCGCTGCCTGCACGGCAACTTGTAAATCTGGTCAGGGCGCTTTCTCCCGACATAGGCGGTTGGACGACATTGAATGGCGCTCATCTCAAAATATTTCAACTTATTCCCTGCGACAAAGCCTATCAGGGCAAGTGTGGCGAGGTAGTGGAAAGCGGCAAAAAATCTCTTGCCGTAATGTGCGGCGACAGTAACGCAGTGTATGTTACCAAACTGCAACTGCAAAACGCAAAGCGTCTGGACATAGCAAGTTTTCTGTGCGGAAAACGTATTGCCCTTGGCACGGTGTTGGGTGAGTAATGAACGTTGCATTTTTGAAAAGTTTTGAAACTTTGCGTCAGGTTTTCCAGCAGCGTGCGTTTTCCACTTTGGCTTTGAACAAAACTTTGCAAAGTTGCACCTCGCAGAACAGAGCGCTTATTACAAAAATCGTGTACGGTGTGCTGGATGAAGACATCAAATTGAAGTACATACTGTCAAAATACGTGCGCAAAATGCCCAAAGGGGACGTGCTTATTGTTTTTGAAATAGGTTTGTACTGTCTGCTTAATTTGTCGCTACCGGTGTACACAGTTGTCAACGACTGCGCCGAGTTGGCTAAAATTACCGAAGACAGACGTCAGGTGGGTTTTGTAAACGCTACGCTGAAAAAAATGTCCCTTTCGGTAAAACAGTTCGACGACTACCCAGAGGATGCCGTAACACGCCTTTCGGTGAAGTATTCCTACCCTGAGTGGGCGTTGCGCAAACTTATAAAAGATTACGGAACGGATGTCGCCGAAAAGATTGTTTCATTTGTACCTGACGGTAAGACGTCTGTGAGAATTGCCGACGACAAGGCAAAGGAATATTTTTCCGTACTTATTCCGACGGTTTTCCCCGACGCCTTTTTAACGGACGGAAAACTGCCCGTGTCGGACGGTACCTTCACACCGCAAAGTCTGTCTTCCATGGCGGTAGCAAGGGCGGTATCAAGCGCAAGCCCTGCCGAGGTGTTGGACTGTTGTTCGGCGCCTGGCGGAAAAGCGGTGTATGTCAAACAACTTTGTCCAAATGCGCATGTTGTAGCCTGTGACGTTCATGCACACAGGGTAGACTTGATACGCCAATATGCATCTCGCATGGGCGTACAGTTGGACACCTTTTGCGCGGATATGACGCAGTACAACGCAAAGTGGGAAAAAGGTTTCGACGCCGTGCTTTGCGATGTGCCTTGCAGTGGTTTCGGTGTGTTGGATTCCCGTCCAGACATTAAACTTTTCAGGGAAAACATCGACATTTCCAACCTCATGAAGTTGCAGTACGCAATTTTGGAAAACTGTTGCAACTACGTAAAGGTGGGCGGAAGACTCATTTATTCCACATGCACGGTGTTTGACAACGAAAACGGACAAAATATACGCAAATTTTTGAAGCAACATTGCGAATTTTCTCTCGGAACGATAGATATTCCGCAGTTACCGCAAACGCAGGGCAAAAGTACCTATCAATTTTTACCCTACAAAGACGGTATGCAGGGATTTTTCCTTGCGGTATTGATGAGAAACAACTAGCATGAAAACGATTTTGAACGATTTTTCATTGGAAGAACTGACGCGGTTTGTAACTTCACAATTCGGCGTCAAACCTTTTGTCGCCAAGCAAATTTTCGGCTGGCTTACAAAGTGCGTCGATTTTGACTCAATGACAAATATTTCCAAAGATTTGCGTCAGAAACTTTCGGAAAATTGCGTAGCCGTTTCGGCAAAAATAATAAAAACGCTGACGTCCTCCGACGGCACACAGAAATTTCTTTTTCAACTTACTGACGGAAACGTGGTGGAAGGCGTGTTGATGCGCTACAAGTACGGCAATACTTTGTGCGTGTCCAGCCAGGTGGGGTGTCGCATGGGATGCAAATTTTGCGCCAGCACATTGGGCGGTCTTGTAAGGAATCTTTCCGCAGGCGAAATTTTGGGCGAAGTGCTGAGCGTAAACGCATTGGGCGAAGGTAACTCACGTTACGTTACAAACATTGTTATGATGGGAAGCGGCGAACCGCTGGACAATTTTGACAACGTTACAAAATTTCTGCATCTCGTTTCGCATCCTGACGGTATCAATATTTCCGAAAGAAACATTTCTCTTTCCACATGCGGAATTGTTCCTGCAATACGCAAACTGGCAGACATGGATTTTTCCGTAAATCTCACTTTAAGTTTGCACAATCCTTTTGACGAGCAACGCAGGCAAATTATGCCCATTGCCAACGCCTACGACGTATCGCAGACTATTGATGCGTGCAGGTACTACTTCGAAAAAACAGGCAGACGCGTAATAGTGGAATACACCCTCATTGACGGGCAGAACGATTCCTATTCGCACGCCGTGAAACTTGCCTCGCTTTTGCGTGGAATGTCGGTGCATGTGAATGTGATTGCATTAAACCCTGTGAGAGAAACGGGTTTGAAAGGTACAAGTGAAAGCAATCTGAAAAAATTTCTCTCCTACCTCGAAAAATTGGGCATTTCCGCCACACGTCGCCGTACAATGGGGCAGGACATCGAGGGGGCATGCGGGCAACTGCGCCGAAGGTATCTTGCGGAGGAAACAACAAATGAAAACTGACCTTTTGCGAGGTATTGTTACCAAGGGCGTCGGCGGTGTTTTTTCCGTACTGTGCGATGACAAAAAATACACCTGCTTTTCACCCAAGAAGTTGCGCTACAACGACTTTGACGTGGTGGTGGGCGACACTGTTCTCTTTGAAGATTTGCACCGTGGCAAAGGCAATATTGTGGAAATTCTTCCCAGAAAAAACAAGTTGACAAGGCCGGAAGTTGCAAATGTGGACGTGTGTTTGTTGGTTTTGGCGTGTCAGCCTCAGCCTGACCTCTATTTGGCAGACAAAGTGCTGATAAACTGTTTTCAACAGGGCATCGAGCCTGTAATTGTCGTCAACAAAATGGACATAGACGACGGAACTGCATTGGAAATACGCAAAAATTACAATACTATTTGTGACATAGTATCAGTTTCCGCCTTTGACACACAATCCGTTGAGGTTTTGCGCCGTTTCATCGAGGGGAAAGTTGTGTGTTTTGCAGGACAATCGGCCGTAGGCAAAACTTCCATACTCAATGCGTTGTTGCCGGAATTTAACGGAAAAACAGGCGGATTGTCGGAAAAAACGGGGCGTGGAATGCACACGACACGGCACAGCAGTCTGCACAAAGTGTTGGGCGGTTTCATTGCCGATACGTGCGGATTTTCGCTGCTCACTTTGCAAAATATTCGTTCCGAGGAATTGCGTCTGTATCTTGACGATTTTGTGAAAATTTCTTCGGGGTGCAGATATCATTCCTGCACGCACACGGTCGAGCCAAATTGCGCAGTAAAGAAAGCCGTTGCGGATGGCAAACTTTGCAAGGAAAGATACGACCGTTACATTGAAGAATATGCCGAACTTGTTGAAGAGGAAAAACGGAAATACTAGCGTTTGTTTTGCTTGAAAAAGCATTTTAGGCTTTTCGCTTGAATTTGTGCAGATTTCCGATGTTTTATCTTTTCGCTTTCGAAGTACGGCAGAAAAATCGGAATTACTTGTGGTGTAGTTCATTGCAAGCGTTCGGATTATTGCGCATGTTTACGTTTTGAAAGTAAAAAGAAATTTAATGTTTGCTGAAAATGCCTGCGAAACGTCGGCGTAAAACGTCGTTGCGAGGCGAAATCCGATTACAACAAATTTTTCTGAAAGGAGTTAATATGAAAATTCTCGTTAGCCCGTCTGTTTTGAATGCCGATTTCGGCAAACTTGCCGAGGAATGCGTTTCTTTGGAAGAAAGCGGAGCGGACTGGATTCATTGCGACGTTATGGACGGCGAATTCGTGCCCAACTTGTCTTTTGGTCTTCCCGTGGTGGAGGCAATAGACAAAGCGGTAACAATCCCTCTTGACGTTCACCTGATGATACGCCACCCGTTGCGTTACGTCAGTCGTTTCGCCGCTGTCGGGGCCGATTGGATTACCTTTCATCTGGAAAGCGACGACGACGTTGCTTCCACCTGTCGTGCGATAAAAGACTGCGGTTGCAAAGTGGGCATATCTTTGAAACCTGCAACGGATGTGGAACAACTTTTGCCGTATTCCTCTTTGTTCGACATGATTTTGATTATGTCGGTAGAACCCGGCTTTGGGGGACAAAAATTTATTGCAAATTCCACGGAAAAAATTGCCAAGGCCAGAAGACTTTATCCTGACAAGTTAATTCAGGTGGACGGCGGAATCAATGCGGAAAATGCGCAAACCGTTGTGAACAGCGGTGCCGACGTGTTGGTGGTGGGAAGCGCCTTGTTGCACTGTGCGGACAGAAAAGCCATGATAAGCACCTTGAAGGCATTGAAACGCAAATAATTTTTTTGTCGCATTTTGTAACGACATTGCATATAATTTACCAAAAACCTTGGAGAAGTGTATGAAAAACAAAATTGTCTGTTACAAATTGCCGTCTTTTTTGGGAAAGTTTCTACGATTGATTTTGGGAAAGTTTGTTGCGAAGAAACAGTAAAAAGATGTTCATGTGGATTGTGCTGAGCGCAGTCCACTTTATTTTGCCGTAAATGTTGACATAGGCGTAAAAGTAGTATATTCTTAAATCTGCGGTCAAAATTGTCGTTGTTTTGCAATATAATATTGCGGAGCAATGGATTGAAAGGAAAGTTTTTTTCACATATTATCGTTAACGTCGTTTTGGTAGCGCTTGTTTTGTGTATTTCCGCAGTTAGTCTGTTCGGTTCGGCAGCCAACGTCTTTCACGGGCAGGATTATTCTCCCGTTTACCGAGGTCAAAGTTCCGACAAAGTGTGCCTGATGATAAACGTCTATTGGGGAACGGAATATTTGGACGGATTTTTGGAAATCTTTGAAAAGTACGGTGTAAAAGCCACGTTTTTTGTCGGCGGCGTTTGGGTAGCGGAAAATCCGCAGTACGTAATTAAAATACACGATGCCGGACACGAGTTGGGAAATCACGGCTTTTACCACAAAATGCAAAGTCAACTTTCCTACGACGGGAACGTCGACGAAATAGTCAACTGCTCAAAACTTGTGTTTTCCGTGTGCGGTGTTTTCCCGACGTTGTTTGCCCCGCCCGGAGGCGACTTCAACGACGACACGCTGAAAGCCGCCTACGACAACGGCATGAAAACGGTGCTGTGGTCGAGGGACACTGTGGATTGGCGGGATAAGGACAGCAGTTTGGTGTACACCCGTGCAACAAAGGAAACGGAAGGCGGCGAACTTATTTTGATGCATCCCACTGCGCACACGTTGCGTGTGTTGGAAGACATAGTCAAGTACTATTTAGATAAAAATATACAACCTGTTACGGTTGGAGAAATGTTGGGAGTATAAATGGAATTTTACAAACAATACCCAAGCGGATTGCGTCTTGTGGCAAAGAAAACGGAAAACTGTTACACTGTCAGTCTGGGAGTGTATGTGGATGTAGGTTGTGTGAAAGAAAGCGAGAAGGAAAACGGCTACTCGCATTTTATAGAACACATGTTTTTCAAAGGTACAAAAAGAAGAAGCGCAAGGCAGATATCGGAAGAAATGGACGATATCGGTGCAAATCTCAATGCCTTCACTTCCAAGGACTGCACCTGTTACTACACAAAAAGCGTTTCAAGCGATTTGGAAAAGTGCGTGGATTTGCTTTCCGACTTGTACTTTTTCTCGGAGTTTGCCGAAGAAGAACTGAAACGTGAAAAAAGCGTAGTGATAGAGGAAATAAACATGAGCGAGGATACGCCCGACGATGTAAGCCAGGACGCAATATCCGCTGCGCTGTTCAAAAATCAGCCTTTAGGACAAACTATTCTCGGTTTACCCGACAACATAAAATACTGTGACAGACATAGTATCAAAAATTACAAGGAAAAACATTACATTCCATCCAACACAGTCATTTCCGTTGCGGGCAACTTTGACTTTGAAAAGTTGGACAAGTTGGTGGAAAATTATTTTGAAACGCACTTTGAAAGAATGGTTGCTGTTTTGCCCGAAACGGAACCGAAAGTGACCTACACTTCGGAATTCGTGCATCGGTTCAAAGACATTGAACAATGCCACTTGGAAGTTGCCGTCGGCAGTTGTGCCTTGAATTCTTCCGACAGATATGCCTTGAGTATTCTTTCCGGCATTCTGGGCGGTGCAACTTCCAGCAGACTTTTTCAGACAATACGTGAAAAACACGGTTTGGTGTATTCCGTCTATTCCTATCCTTCATTCTATTCCAACTGTGGAATGCTGGAAATTTACGCCGCATTGAGCGGTTCCAACATAGAAAAGTATTGCGATTTGCTCAAAACGGAATTAAATGAATTTTTGGACAAAGGCGTTACTCAGCAGGAACTTGTCCGTGCGCAGGTGCAGGCTGTAAACGGTTTGTACATGAGTTTGGAAAACAATATGACGCTTATGCGTTTGTTCGGAAGATGTCTGCTTAAAACAGGCACGGTGTACAATGCAGAAAATGAGGTGGAAAAATACCGTGCAGTTACCGTCAGAGAAGTAAACGACTTGGCACGTCGACTTTTTTCGCAGAGTTTTGCCAGTTCCTATGTGGGAAAACAACACAAAAATTTTGACAAAATTTCGCAACTGCACATTTAGATTGTAAAAACATGCACACACAAAACGTAGAAAATTCGAGATGACTTGAAAACGCCAAAACCTTTGGCGTTTTTTCTTTACAATTTGAGTATCAACTTGACGGTTTTTGCTTAAACAACCGTCAAAAACAACTGACAGTTTGCATGCGTAGCAAAATTCTGTATTTTCAAAACTAACGTTAACTTGCAATCATAGCAAAATTTTTCCAAAACTGACGTTATTTTAGCAAATCAACGTTGAAACTTTTTAGGCTTTTGGTTTGCATAATCATTTGGACCGCAACTTTATCTTTTTACATAGAGCGGTGCAAAATAATTGGCAGTTTGCATGCGTAGTAAAATTCTGTATTTTCAAAACTAACGTTAATTTGTAATCACAGCAAAATTTTTTCAAAACTGACGTTATCTTCGCAAATCAACGCTTAAACTTATCGGCTTTTTAAGATATCTATCATTTGTGCAGGGATGGCAGGAATTTTTACGTTTACTTAGGTAACTGCGAAAAAAAACAGACTGCTTGGCATAGCGCAGCAAGAATCTGCCTTTGCAAAATTTGCGTTGGTATCTGCAAAATCAACGCTGAATTTCACAGCGTTTTTAGTGTATTTTTCATTTGATCAGGGAGTTGTCTTTTGGTGTAGCCTACCGTGTAAAAAAACGATAAAGTCTGACACGACAAAATTTGGTCATCGCACGATGTGCTATTCGTGCGGCGTTTGAAAAAGTAAAAAAAATGTGTCACACTTTAATTTTGAAGTGTTGATTATTTGGTAAATATACTGTATAATATTACAAAATACGATTTGTCTTGTTTACAGTACCGTTTACGCACTGTAAACGGTTTTTTTGTTGGAGGTTGTTGGCTTTATGGGCAAAAACATTACGACACAAAAGAAAATAGGGTGTTCCATTGCCATTGCAATATCTGCATTGCTTATCATCTTTGCGTTTTGCGGCAGGTTTTTCAACTCATGGCTGAAAGATGTCGCAAACTTTTTCGTGGGATGTTTCGGAATGGCGTTTTATGGGCTTATGATAGCCGTAATTGTGTGTTGTTCCTTTTTGCTTGCAGGCAAAACAATAAAAATCCCCTCCAAATACATTGCTCACTTTTGCATGCTTTTTGTTGAAATAGTGTTGCTTGTGCATATGTTCACTACAGTATTTCTGTGCTATGGCGACGGCAGTATCATTCCTTTCGGGGAATACGCCTCGCTTGTGTACAACTACTATTCGGGAGTTCCCACCTTCGGCGGAATTGTCTTCGGAACGATAGTGTACGGATTGCAGCGAGTAATCACCATCTACGGGGCTTCGGTGGTGTTGTTCGGTTTGTTGGCTTGGTCGGTGATAGTCACAGGAGATTTCTTTTTCAGTTACTTCACAGGCAAAATTGCCCTTTCCAAACCTGTACAGAAGAATTCCCCTGCAGATTTGGTGCCTTCGTCCACAACGAAGCAGGAAGAACACATCGAAGACGAGCGTGAAAGAGCCATTAAAATTTTGTTTTCAGGCAACGAAAGTTCTCTTGCAGGCGAAGACGTTACGACGTCGGAAGTGTACAAAACTGCAGATCAATCCACTTTGGATGCAAAATCCGAAGTGAGCAAACCTTCTGCCGAAGAAATTTTGTTTCCTCGTTCCGCTCCGCAGATGCAGGAGCCTTCATCGGGATTTTTCCGTCAGACCAAACAAAACAGTGTAGAGGATGACGACTTCCCCAACGACGACGAAATAGGTGTCAAAGGATTTTTCACACCTCAAACGCAACAGGAAGAACAGCCGAAAACAACAACTTCCACTGACGGAGATTGGCGTGCCACTTCGCACGAAAGCGGATACGACCGTAAAAAGCCTGTTGTTACCGAGGGCGAGTGGATAATTCCCAAGCAGGAAGAATCTGCCCCCAAACAAGAGCCTGTCGTTGAGCAAAAAAGCGAGGAAAGCGAAACTTACAGCCCTGTGAGGGAAGAGGTGGACGTTACCGACGTGTTTGTGGAGCAAACTCTGCCTGTTGAAACGGCGTCTGAGGAAGACAACTCCGAGCCACCCAAGGACAAACCCGTTATTGCCGATGAGAAAGACGACGAGAAAGAACTTGTGCCTGTCGACAAAGTAACGCCTGTTCCCGGTGGCATGCAGGTGGGGTACGATTTCCACACAAAGGAAGAAATACGCAAGGCGGAGGAAAAAATTCACAAATACCCCAAGTATGTTACTCCTCCTCTCGACTTGCTCAACGAAGCCACTGTGGTGGCAGAGGACGACTCCGAGTACCGTGAAAAGGCGGCGCAGGCTATCGTAAACAAACTTGCGGTGTTCGGAATCAAGATAGAATCCGCAGGACAGGTTGTCGGACCGACTGTTACAAGGTACTTGTTCAGCGTAACTTCTCTTAAAACAAGAATGAGCGATTTCAAACAATATTCCGCCGATATAAAGGCTTGTTTGGAAGCGCAGGATGAAATCCGTATCGAAGCCCCCGTGCAGGGCACAAACCTGGTGGGTATCGAAGTTGCCAACAAGGTGCGTACACCTGTAATGCTGCGCACGCTGTTGGAATCCAAGGATTTCAGGGAGAAAAAGGGCGAACTTGTATTTGTTATCGGTCAGGAAATTTCCGGTGAAATAATCATTGCCGACCTTGCAAAGTTGCCTCACCTTCTGGTTGCGGGAACTACCGGTTCCGGAAAGAGCGTATTCCTCAACACAATGATTGTAAGCATGATGTACCGTTACGGACCGGAATATCTGCGTTTCGTTATGGTAGACCCCAAATTCGTGGAACTTTCCCGTTACAACGGCATTCCTCACATGCTCACAAGCGAAACAATCACCGTTGCCAACGACGCTTTGGCAGGCATGGACTACCTTATTTCCGAAATGGAATCACGTTATCAACTGTTCCGACAAAACGGCGTTGCCAACATTACAGAGTACAACGCAAAGATAAATCCCAAAATTACTCAGCGTTTGCCCTATCTGGTGCTTGTCGTGGACGAGTTGGCAGACCTGATGACTGTGTGTCAGAAGAATTTTGAAGCGAAACTTCAACGGTTGGCGCAAAAATCCAGAGCGGCAGGTATCCACATAGTGCTTGCCACACAGCGTCCCGACGTAAAGACAATCACAGGAACAATCAAAACCAACCTTCCCTGCCGTGTGGCGTTCAAAGTATCGTCGCCACAGGACAGCATCACGATTCTCAACGTCGGCGGTGCGGAAAAGTTGTTGGGCTACGGCGATATGCTGTACATGAACCCCAGCAAGTCCGGTTTGTTGCGTGCGCAGGGTGCGCTCATAGAAAACGAAGAGATTTCCGAACTTGTGCAGTACATCTGCGCTCAAAACGAAGTGTATTACGACGAAAAAATTTCGCAAGAGATTTTTGTGTCCAAACAGCAGCCGCAGCAAGAACCCGAACAGGATGAATCGGGAGACGACAAAGATGAAAAGTTGGACCCCTACTGCAAAAAAGCCTTGCGTTTCTGGCTGGAAAGACAGGGTGGCCGTGCTTCCATTGCGTCCATTCAGCGTTCTTTGAAAATTGGCTTTAACCGTGCGGGGCGCATTATGGACAGTTTGCAGAAACTGCATTATGTCGAAGAACTTGCTTCCAACGAAACAAGCACAAAACCCGTGAGAGTGTTGGTGTCGCTTGAAGACCTCGACAATCTTTTCCCCGATATGGAAGACTGATATTTTATGAGTACAAAAGTAGGCGTCGTATCTTTGGGATGCGACAAAAACAGAGTAGATACCGAAGTTATGCTGGCAAACTTGCAGCGTGGCGGCTACGAAATTACCGCAGACGCTGCAAATGCCGACGTTATCATTGTCAATACCTGTGCATTTTTGGAATCTTCCCGAAAGGAAGCCATAGACACGGTAATGGAAATGTTCCACTACAAGGACAACGGCAGTTGCAAAAAACTTATCGTAACAGGGTGTCTTGGACAGAAGTTCGGCAAGGAAATTTTTGACGGACTGGACGAAGCGGACGCCGTGGTGGGTACCAACGAGTACGAAAACATTTGCGATATCGTTGCCGAAACGCTTGCAGGAAACAGAAAACTGTACAACCAAGGCAATCCCTGCAACATAACTTTCGGGGAAAGGGTGCTTACGACTCCGTCGCATTTTGCCTATCTGAAACTTGGCGACGGGTGCAACAACTTTTGTTCCTACTGTCTTATTCCGTACATACGTGGACGGTTTCGTTCCGTGCCGATGGAGCAGGTAGTGGAGCAGGCAAAAAAGTTGGTTGCAGGTGGCGTAAAGGAACTCATTTTGGTAGCGCAGGACACCACAAAGTACGGTTCTGACCTGTACGGCGAACCAAAATTGGTGGAATTGTTACGGCAGTTGAGCAAAATTGACGGAATCAAATGGTTACGCCTGCTGTATTGCTACCCCGAACTTACGGACGAAAAATTGATCAGGGAAATAGAAACTAATCCCAAAATTGTCAAGTACATCGACATACCACTGCAACATGTGAACGGCGCAATGCTAAAAGCGATGAACAGACGTTCGACGGCGGAGGGTGTGCGTATCTTGTTTGACAGGTTGGAGAAATCAACCCCGAAAATACAAGTGCGTTCCACTTTTATTTGCGGTTTCCCGGGCGAAACGGAAGAAACGGTGCAGGAAGTTGCGCAGTTTTTACAAAAGTACCGTCTGCGAAACGTCGGTTTTTTTGCCTATTCACGTGAAGAAGGCACTGTCGCCGCAAAAATGCCAAATCAGGTGCATGCGGTAAAGAAAAAAGCGTATGTAAAACAATTATACAAAGTACAGCGCAGTGTTGTCGCTCAACTGTTGCAAAACGATATCGGCAAAGTTTATGAGTGCGTTGTCGACCAATTTTCCAACAAAGAAGACAATTTTTACGTCTACAAGGGCAGGACGGAATTTATGTGTCCGAAAATAGACGGCGTGGTGTACATCTATTCGGCAAAACCGTTAAATGACGGCGACTTTGTAAACGTTAAAATGACTGACGTTTTGGAATATGATTTGATAGGAGAGGTTGTATCATGAATTTGCCAAATACTCTTTCTGTGGTAAGAATGTGCATGATACCGCTGTTTATCGTAGCATATTTTCTTTCGCCTGTATGGGCTGTCGTTGTGTTTGTTTTGGCGGCGTTCACCGATTTTTTGGACGGCTACATTGCCAGAAAATACAATATGGTAACGGACTTGGGCAAGTTGCTGGATCCGATGGCGGACAAAGTTTTGGTAACTGCTGCGCTGTTTTGCGTGGTTGGCACAAATCCGTTGCAGTACGGAATGGACGGAAATGCGTCGTCAATATTCCTTATTTGTTGTGCAACGGTGATTATTGCAAGAGAACTGCTTATAAGCGCCGTCCGTATGATTGCCGCATCAAAGGGAATTGTGGTTCAAGCAAACGTTTACGGAAAAATCAAAACGATTTTTCAGGACGTAAGTTTGCCTCTTTTGGTTTTCTGCAAAATAGGGGAAAGATATGTCCCTATATCCATGGAAAATTGGTGGCAATCGGCAGGAAGATACATTTGCATTGTTGCAAGCGCCTTGTTTGCCGTTGCGACATTGCTCACGATTGTTTCCGGTGTGATTTACCTCGTGCAAAACAGAAAAGTGTTTTCTGACGGCTCAAAGAAACAGTAAAAGACTAACAACGCAGGGGTGTTAGAGGATAATTGCTGTTGAGATTTGCCCCTCGTCATCTTGCAATTTTATGTCCTTCCCCGTTGTACGGCACAGGCGATGTGTTAACAAAGCGCATCCCGTGTTTCCCGTTTTAACGTGAAAAATCAAAAGGGTGAAAAGGCTTATCATCAGTTGTACCGAAATGAAGGGGTATTATTCTGAAACATAAATACAGTTAAATTTGAATTTTTAAGGTAGTTCAAATGATAAGAATTTTAGCAAAAGAATATTCCAACGCCGTTGCGACGCTGTGCGCAAGGTTGGATAAAGAGGCGGCGCAGTACGACGTCTACTACACACGAAGCAGTAAGGCTTTAAGCGAATTGTTGGTAACATCGGTGGGGCTGACTTCCGTAATGCTGGTTGGCGACACGGGCAAATGGTGCAACACATTTGCACAGACATTCGAACTCGCTATGGTATACGACAAGTTTGCCGAAAAAAACATAAGAGAATACTGCAAAATCTCCGGCGTGTCTGTGCCTGCGCAGTATCTGTTGGACAGGTATTGTATGTTACCGGAAACTTTCATCCACTGTGCTCCCGTGTACGGTTTTCAGTGCGGTTGCATAGGGGAATACGGCAAATGCCATGTGTACATTTTGCCCGACAACGGAAAAGAGTGCGAAGTCATTTTCGACACGTATATTTCCAAAGATTTGTTCAGGGTTTCCTCAAAAGTACCAATCTATACCTACAAAATTTTCGGTCTTTCCCGCAGGGATCTTGAGGATAAACTGTCCCGTCTGAATGCGAAAATTGTTTCACAGCGCAGTGAAACAAACAGTTTGGACAGCAAAGTTACCCTCACTTTTTCGCCCAATTGTGCAAAAAAAGTCATTACTGCCTACCTCGATGCTTTCGTCAAGGAATTTGGCGAAAAAATTTATGCCGACAGCGATGTTTCGCTTGCCGAAACCGTGGTGAAATTGCTCAACGAACGTTACAAAACGGTGGCTACTGCGGAATCCATAACAGGCGGAATGATTGCATCGTCAATAGTGGACGTGCCCGGTGCAAGCAACGTTTTGCAGGAGGGGTGTGTTACCTATTCCGTCGAGGCAAAATGCCGCAGGTTGGGAATAAGCCCGCACCTTGTGGACGAATACGGAGTTGTTTCGGCGCAGGTTGCCAAGGAAATGGCTTTGGCTCAACTGGACAATGCCGATTATTCCGTGGCAACAACAGGCTACGCAGGGCCGCTTGCCGACAGAGGAATGCCTGTAGGCTTGTGTTACATAGGCGTCGGATGCAATACTGCACGGGGCAAGTCTGTGCGAGTATACAAAAACGTTTTCGGCGGCGACAGAAATTCCATAAGACATCAAGTTACGAACACTGCCTTGTATCTTTTGATAAGGTCAATGGTAAATGCAGAGTTCTTTTCCGTTAAAAACAATTTAGGAGAATAATTACAATGAACGAAGACAAGAAAAAGGCGCTAGAACAAACGATAATGCAAATTGAAAAAGAGTTTGGCAAAGGCTCGATAATGAAGTTGGGCAGTTATGCCGCAACACGCAACATCGACGTTATTCCTACAGGCTGTCTGCCTTTGGACATTGCTTTGGGAGTAGGCGGTTTGCCTCGTGGAAGAATAATCGAAATCTACGGACCGGAGGCTTCCGGTAAGACAACCGTTACGCTGCACGTAATTGCACAGGTACAAAAAATGGGTGGCACTGCAGCCTTTATCGATGCCGAGCAGGCGTTGGACCCTGTTTATGCCGCAAATTTGGGAATAAATCTTGACGAACTTTACATTTCCCAGCCTGACAGTGGCGAACAGGCTTTGGACATTTTGGATTATCTGGTGCGCAGTAACGCCATCGACCTTATTGTCGTTGACTCAGTTGCCGCCCTCACCCCTAAGGCGGAATTGGAAGGGGACATGGGCGACAGTCACATGGGTGTTCAGGCAAGACTTATGTCGCAGTGCCTGCGTAAAATTATCGCCGTTGGCAACAAGTCAAACACCTGCATAATCTTTATCAACCAGTTGCGTGATAAAATCGGCGTTATGTTTGGCAATCCCGAAACGACAACGGGAGGCAAAGCGCTGAAATTTTACGCCAGCGTGCGTTTGGACGTCAGAAAAATCGATCAGGTAAAGGACGGTTCGGAGATTGTAGGAAGCAAAACTCGTGTGAAAGTTGTTAAAAACAAAGTTGCTCCTCCTTTCAAAACAGCCGAATTTGAAATAATTTTCGGCAAAGGCATCTCCAACAGCGGTTGCGTGTTGGATTTGGCTGTGGCAAACGGCATCATTGAAAAAAGCGGTTCGTGGTTCTCCTACAACGGGGAACGTGTGGGGCAGGGCAGAGAAAATGCCAAGGCATGGTTGGAGAAAAACCCCGAGGTTATGTCTGCAATCGAAGCAAAGGTAAAAGAAGTGTTGCAACCCGCACCTGCCGAACAGCCCGTGTAACCTTTTGAATTAGTAAATTATTTTTGAATACTGCATTGCAAAAGACATCGCAAACAAGCGGTGTCTTTTTGCATTATTTAAGATGAAAACTAAAATTTTGTTTTTCCGCTGTTTCGACTGCTCAACACACCCAATTTGTGATTTTCTGCAATACAATTTGTGAAAAAGCCATATCGCTGCCAATCGTACGCATTGCCGTTGCAACAGTGATGAACGATTTTCAACTTTCAGAAAAGGAAATGTAATTTTTTTGTTGTCTGCCTTGCAAAAATCGACGAACTACTTTGAAATTTAGTATTTTATAAAATACTATTACACACATAGTAGTGCGATTGTTGTTATTTTCAGACGAATTTTTATTATTGTTTCAATTGTTTGCAATCAAAAGGTCAATGTTTGCAACAATTTGCCATTTTAAGAATTGGAATATTGTATAATGCCGAAAAAATATTTCGTCAGTAGGGTGTCCCAAAAATATTTACGTAACAACAAAATTTTGCGTTATTTCCGTACTCGATGTTGTAAACCTTTGTTTTGTACTATTTTTATACCAAATTTTTGCATTTTATTTACCGATAGGTATTGACATATAGCTTTAAATTCATTAAAATAATATAGGTGAACTTTGTGTTCACTGTAAATTAAGGAGGAATCAGATAATGACCACGTTATTGTTCTTCCTTGCTTCAACAGATTTACTTTCTTGGTTAATTCCCCTCGTTTGCGTTGTCTGCCTTGGCGGTGGCGGCGTTGCAGGAGCATTAGTTTATAGAAGTTACCGAAACAAACAAGTTGGCACAACTCAGGAGCAGGTGTCCGCAATGTTGGACGTTGCCAAAGAAGAAGCCAAAACGTTGAAAAAGGAAGCCATTGCAGAGGCAAGAGAAGAAACTCAAAAGTTAAAAAACGAACAAGAACGTCAGTTCAGAGAACGCAACAGCGAACTTCAGAAACAGGAAAACCGAATGCATCAAAAAGAAGAGGCATTGGACAAAAAAGAAGAAATGTTTTTGAAAAAGTTGGATCAGATAGACGTTCAGCAAAAGCAAATTACCGAAAAGCAGCAGGATTTGTCCAGACGCCAACAGGAATTGGAAAAATCCGAAGAGAAAAAGCGTTTGGAATTGGAAAGGGTTGCCGCCCTCACCCGTGAGGAAGCAAAGCAGATGCTTGTGGATATGATGGTTTCCGACGCTCGCAAAGACGCTGCCGGGCTGGTTCGCAAGATTGAAACCGAAGCCAAGGAAAACGGCGAGCAGAAAGCCCGTGAAATCATTGCTACGGCAATTCAGCGTTGTGCCAGCGAACAGGTAAGCGAAGCCACCGTAACAACGGTAGCCATTCCCAACGACGAAATGAAGGGGCGCCTCATAGGACGTGAAGGACGAAACATTCGTGCTTTGGAAAATGCCACGGGTGTGGAACTTATCATTGACGACACCCCCGAAGTTGTCATCCTTTCGGGATTTGATCCGGTAAGACGTCAAATTGCCCGCATTGCCATCGAAAAACTCGTTGCCGACGGACGTATTCATCCGGCACGCATCGAGGAAATGGTGGAAAAAGTCAAACGTGACATTGACATCACCATTAAAGACGCAGGCGAAGCCGCATCTTTCGATACAGGGGTATTCGGCTTGCATCCCGAACTTATCAAATTGTTGGGCAGATTGAAGTACCGCACAAGTTACGGACAAAATGTTTTGAATCACTCTATTGAAGTGAGTTACATTGCAGGAATGCTTGCATCGGAACTCGGCTTGGACGTTGCCCTTGCAAAACGTGGCGCACTGCTTCACGACATAGGCAAAGCGGTGGACCAGGAAATCGAAGGCACACACATGCAAATCGGTGCCGACATTGCCAAAAAGTACAAAGAAAGCAAGGAAGTTGTCAACTGCATTGCATCTCACCACGGTGATGTAGAGCCGATGACGGTTGAAGCTGTGATTGTTGCTGCAGCCGACGCTATCAGCGGAGCAAGACCCGGCGCAAGGCGTGAATCGGTGGAAAACTACGTAAAACGTCTGGAAAAGTTGGAAGAAATTGCAAACTCTTTCAACGGCGTTCAGAAATCCTATGCCGTACAGGCGGGACGTGAAATTCGCATAATCGTAAAACCCGAAGTGGTCAACGACGAAACAACAGTGTTGCTGGCGCATGACATTGCAAGAAAAATCGAAAGCGAATTGGAATATCCCGGTCAAATCAAAGTCAACGTTATTCGTGAAACCCGCAGCGTAGACATTGCAAAATAGAATGGGAAAGTAAAAGAGCAGAGAAAAATCTCTGCTCTTTTATTTTGTTGTTTTACAATGTTTTTAAATTCAGATGAGTACAGTTTGCCTGTAGATAGAAACGGTAGATAGCAGTAATTTTATCAGTTAAGTTACTGCTTTTACATTGTTTGTTGGTTTGTCGATTGTCGGAAATTTCGTTTAATTGTCAAGTTGTTTTAAGTATTAAAAAATTACAGCAATTAGTTTCTGGTCTTCAATTTTTCTGCATCTGATATTGTACGTTAAAATGTAACCGTACAAACAAAAAAGCAGTCTGAAAACAGACTGCTTTTGGCAGGGGAGACGCGATTCGAACACGCAACCGACGGTTTTGGAGACCGTTGCTCTACCATTGAGCCACTCCCCTAAATTTTTTGTAAATTCCGTTGCAAAATGCTAGCTTTCTTATTATAATAAAAGAAGAAAATAATGTCAAATAATTACAGCAAATTAGCGGTGAAAATATGAAAAAAGTAACAATCTACACAGACGGTGCTTGTTCGGGAAATCCCGGCGTCGGCGGTTGGGCGGCAGTGTTGGAATACAAAGGGAAACAAAAGGAAATCAGCGGCAGCGATGGCGAAACTACCAACAACAGAATGGAAATGTATGCCGTCATTCAGGCATTGCGAACTTTGAAAGAAAGTTGTCAATGTCTTGTGCACAGCGATTCTCAGTACGTTGTCGACGCATTCAATTCCGATTGGGTTACTTTATGGCAAAACAACGGTTGGCGAACGGCATCTAAAAGTCCGGTGAAAAACGTCGATTTGTGGAAAGCCTTACTTTTTGAAATGGGAAAGCACAGCGTTACTTTTGTCAAAGTCAAGGGGCATGCCGACGACCTTCTTAACGAGCGGTGCGACAAACTTGCAAAAGCCGCTATCGAAGAGTATCAAAAGACGCATGGGGCAAAACAAGCACCTGAACAATAAAAATTTCAATTTTGTAAAATAGTATGACAGACATAGAATTAAAAGACGACGCTGAAATAGTGCGAGAAAATTACAATAAGAATGCCGAAAAGGAATGGCAACGTCTTGAGGGATTCAGTTTTGAATTTGAAATAACCAAACGCTTTTTGAAAAAGCACATGCACGGTAAAACAGTATTGGACATAGGTGGCGGTCCGGGCAGATACAGTATTTATTTGGCACAGCAAGGTTTCGATGTTACAATGGTGGATTTGAGTGAAAACAACATTGCCATGGCCAAAGAGAAGTTTTCTCAATACGGCGTGAATGTCAAGGCGTACGTGTGCGATGCAAGAAATCTTTCCTGCCTTAATCTGGGCAAATTTGACAACGTTTTGCTTATGGGACCTCTGTATCACCTTACAGTCGAAGAGGATAGGGCGGCATGCGTACTTCAGGCGAAACAACATCTTTCCGAAAACGGCGTTTTGTTCGCCTCTTTCATAACGCTCACAGCGGGATTAAACTATTACTTTGACCATGCGCCTGATCAGTTGATAAACGAACCTGCGTTGGATTTATTTGACCGAATGGAAAAGGATGAGTCATGGTCTGGAATGGCATTCACTCGGGCATTTTTCGTTAACAGCAGAGAGGTTTTGCCGTTTTTTGAGAAGTTGGGATTCGAAAAGATAACTTTGTTGGGACAGGAAGGAATTGTCGGTCCTCGCCTGGGCGAAATAGAGTGTGCCGACGAAAAGGTAAGACAGCTGTATTTTGACATTTGTTTGCGTGTGTGCGAAAATCCGCAGTACTTTGCATACAGCCAACACTTGCTTTATATAGGAAAAGCAAAGAGGTAATTTTTTTACTTCACGGCTTATCGTTAACGTATTAAGTCCAGTCACAATGTTTTAAGTTTAATTGCGTATAACACAACTTAATTGAATTATTAAAAAAAAGTATCCGTGATTTACGGATACTTTTTTACTTTAATTATGTTGCCAACAATTGCGTTTCGAACAGTGTGTTGAAATTGAAATCAGTACTTTTTGTAAAAGTAGTTGTAGATGCTGACGTAAACGGGAAGCAAAATGGCAATGCCCGTAGGAATGAGAATTTGTTTTGATACCGCAACATAGTCGTTGAGTTCTATTTTGGCAATAATGCTCAGTCCTATTGAAAACAAAACAATTATCGCCGCAAGGGTAGCCGTTGCCGTCAGAAACCGTCCGAACATAAACTTGGGTTTTTCCTTTCTGGACGGATCGTACAAAGCGTAAAAGGTAAGCGCTATCGGGAAAATAGCCAACACGGCAAGAGTTATCAAAAACGGTTGCCAGTTGTTGTTGGTAATGGACGTGAAAATGAGTATTGCAAAGTATACGGCAGCCACGGCGAAAGTCAACCATGCCGTTTTGCACAAAATGCTTGCGTTTGGCATTAGCGTATTTGACTTGTAGTTTGCGGAAGCATGGTTGTAGATGCGCATTCTTATTCCTTCTTTTGCCATGCTTTCTGCAACGTCTTCCAACGCAACAGGGTGATCGGTGTAGTACTTTTGCGCACCTTCCTGCTGTTCGTTGCTGAACTGCTGCATTTCGTCCAACTGATCGCCAACAACTTTCATCAATACATGTTGATAGTTTTCGCTGGATTCCGATTCGGGCGCTTCTCTGCTTGCGGAAACAGAGCGAGCGCGCTCTTCGAATTTCAGCAAAAAGTCTTCGGCATCGTCCTGGTTTACATCAAACTTGGATTTGTGGTCTTCCTTTTCTTCTACCGTTTCAACGGCAGTGGTGGCAACGACGGTTTCCTGCGGTTGAGGTGCAGGTTCTTCCTCAACATAAGCGGGGGCTTCCTGCTCTTCGTAGATTACCTGTTTTTCTTGTTGCTTAACGTCCGAATAAGGCTCCGACTCTTCCTGTGTTTTTCCTATCAGTGCGTCAAGTTGACGTGCAATTTCGTCCTGTTCGTCTATTGCTGCCGAACGGATTGGCTTTTGGGGTTTCTGTTTGTGTTTTTCGCCAAACAGTGGCGTTACGTCCTCCTGCGAAACTTCCAACGTGTTTTCGGATGTGTCCACAAGAGTGCTTAAAACTGTCTTGTGGTATTCCCATTCCGCCATAAACTGTTCGCAATCCCGTTTTCCTTTGGGTGTCAGTTTGTAGTACCGTCTGCGTCCGCCGTTGGACTCCGTGCCCCAATAGGATTCAATCTGTTGTTGCTGTTCCAAACGTTTAAGGTACGAATACAAAGTGGGTTGTTTGATTTCGTATTTATTGTCCGTGCGTTCCTTTATTTCTTTTGCAATTTCGTAGCCGTACTTGTCGCCGCTTTTTCCGTCTTTTCCGTAAAGCGAGCACAATATAATGGTATTGATGTTGCCTTTAAGGAACGAAAAATCTCCGCTCATTATTCTGTGCCTCCTTGCAACAATTTTACGTTATTGCCAACGATTTGTCAATATCTAATAATACTATTTGTGACATAGTATCTGTATTTTTGTACGTTTTGGTGATTTTTGGCAAAATTTTGCAAAACTTAGACAAAATTAAACACGCAAAATGTGATAAACAGAATGTTATGAAAGTAGTAGTCTGCCGAACTAATAAAAAAATATTTTCCATAAAGGTTGAAAAAGACGTCGTTAAGGTTACGGCTTTCAGAAAAATGACGTTGGAAGAAATTAAACAACGTGTTTCGGACAAACGCGAGTGGATAAATTCCCGAAGGAAAAGTTTTTCAAAGGAAAGTTGCAACGCAGGCAAAAGCAGAGAAAACAATCCCGACAGCGTTGTGGCACAGATGTTTTGCGGAAAAAAATGTTTGTTGGCAGGAAATACCTTTGAGGTGGTGCAAACAACGGAAAGTCGGTGCTTTTTGGATGGCGACAAGGTGTGTGTACCGGAAAAATACTACGCATCAAAGGAATTGCGGCTTAAAGCATTGCGATCATTTGTTAAAAAATTGTCATTGCAAAACATATCTACGGAAGTGTCCAAGTTCGGGTGCTTTGTTTCGTTGTGTCCCACAAAAATAGAATTCAAAAACCTGTCCAACGGATGGCTTAAATGTTCCAACCCCCGAGACAGAATCATTACCTTTGATTTTCGCATTTGTCAGTTGCCGGAAAATTTGCAACGCTACCTCATTGTGCATGCTTTTTGTCACTTCTTGTACGAAGGGCATGACGCATCCTTTTGGAATGCGGTTTCAAACCATATTCCGCAATACAGGCAGTATGTTGAAGCACTGGTTTACTACGACTTTCTGAAAGATATTTGATGCGCAGTTTTTTGGTGTAATAACAAAAATCATGCAGCATAAGCTGTTGTGTGAAATAAGGTAGTTGAAACAGTCCTTTTTTGTGTGTTGTACATCAGATTTAGCGTTACAAACAGGTTTTTTACAATTTGCTTGCAAAAAATTTGTCGGGTACCGTACTTTCAGGTTTTAAGTTGCTGTTTTGGGCAGGTGGATGTTTGTCGTAAGAGTCAAAAGCAATAGTAAAATAGTGATTTTTACTTGATTATTATTAAAGTTTATTATATCTACTGTACTCACTCACAAAGTTACTGTTAGGAAGTAGCGGTGTCAAAACAATCGGTGCCAAGTAACGGCACAGTAATTTATAATCAAATTTATGCTGTTTGTTACAAACGCAACAGTTTGTGTTTTTTGCAAATCATTACGAAAGATTGTTATTGCTGAAATTTTAATGCGTTTTTGCAAGAATCACCGTGACCGACAAAAATGTCTTTGAGTATTTTGCTGCGACAGACGGAAACAAGTTGTTTGACGGCAGGCAAAGCCTGTAAAGATTTTTTGAGACTTACGCAGTCTTTGGGCGTAAGATTGTTGTAGGCAATTTTGGACGTCAGCCGCTTTTGACAAGGTAGTGCGAGTAAAAGAATCGTGCGATAGAGCGCAACGGTTGCCATTGCACTTCAAACAAAGATTGCTTTGTACGTTCGCAATGAATTCATTAAAATTTCCGTTAATTCCATTAAGGGCAGACAAGTCCGTTTAGTTTTTGAAAGCAGATTGTCGCCAACTCTTCTGCGCTTTGTTTCATGCCGTAGTCTAGCCAGTAAATTATTGTGTTGACAATAGCGCCCGTCCACATAAGCCGTTCGAATTTTTCCGTTTCGGAACGTATGTGTTTGTTTGCAAGCACAATTTTATTGATAGTGTCAAGGTATTGATATTTGTCGGCACTGAAAACAATTTTTACCGTATTGCGGTTTTCCGTCATTACGCTGAAAAAATGCAAATACCAGTTGTAATCTGTAACGGAAGAAAAGGGCGTGCCGACGGCGGAAATAAAGTCGCTGTTGAGGGTGGTTACGATGTGTTTGAAAAGTTCTTCTTTGGAAAGAAAGTTGCTGTAAAACGCCATACGGGAAACACCTGCTTTTTTGCAGATGTCTGTAACGGAAATTTCTTCAAAATTTTTCTTTTCCAAAAGTATGATAAGTGCTTCCTGCAAGCACTGTCTTGTGAGTTTTTTTGTATTTTCGTTGTGCAGGGTAAGCCCCGAAGTGTTGTGTTCGGACATTACAAATCCCCCCTTTTTGTAAACAACGTGATGTAAAATGTTTTCACAAATGTAATCTATGAGTATAATAATCACGGTCTTTACAGTTGTAATATCTGAATGATATCACACCGACTAATTTATGTAAAGTCAAATTTGCCGAAAGAGGTTGAAATGAAACAGTACAAACTTTTTATGGACGTATCGGGCGATGTTTTGCATGAAATTGCGGGGGACAGTGTCGGGCTGGTACCTATGGAATTTATTATCGACGGCAAATCCTACATCTACACCGATTCCGACGAAGGAATGAATCCGATAGAGTTTTACCAGTATGTAAAGCAGGGAATTGCAATCAAAACCAGTCAGATTACGCCTGCTTTTTACGAAAATTATTTTGACGAAACGCTCAAAAACGGATATTCAGTGTTGTATTTGTGCCTGTCAAGTAAATTGTCTTCCACCTATATGTCGGCATGTCACGCATCGGAAACGTTGAAGGAAAAGTATCCCGATGTGGACTTTGTGCCTGTCGACTCGTTGCAGGCGACGGTAGGAATGGGGTTATTGTGTGAAAAGATGATTGAAAATCGCAACAACGGACTTTCCATAGAGCAAAACAAAGAAAGTTTGCTTGCCGCTCGCTCGCACATTACAACCACAGGCGTTGTAGACGACCTCAACGCTTTGAAACGTGGCGGCAGAATAAGCGCAACAGTTGCAGTAATAGGCGGTGTTCTCAATTTCAAACCGGTGGTAGCCGTAAAAGAAGACGGTTCGCTGCAAATGAGTACGACCACGCACGGTATGAGGAAAGCGTTGAAATACTTTGTGGATTTGTTTACGGAAACGCACGACGAAAACAGCAAAGTGGTGTACATTATGCATGCCGACGAAGAGAAAAATTCTCTCGCTTTGCAGGATATGCTGTTGCAGGCATTTCCCGATTTGCAAATACGACGCCGTTTGCTTTCGCCAATCATTGGCGCTCACCTTGGGAAAGGGCTTGTCGGTTTGGCGTTTTACAAAAAGTAACAAAGGCGTTGAGCCTGACAAACACAACGGAAACGTAAAAAAACTAGCGCAATAAATGTTTCAGAGTTTATTTTGTGTTTAGTGATTTACCGCAGACAGTTACAGAAAACTAAAAGCGACGCAAAGGCGTCGCTTTTTTGTATAATTTGATTTTTATATTCAAGCAAAATCTATCTGACAAACAAATCTTTCAAAGTTGTTGTTTTTGCAAACAAGGTGTAACGCAAAACAACATTTTTGCATTGTAAAGTAGAGTAGTAATATCGGCGATTTCCGTTACACCGAAAGACCCAAACAAATTGCAGTGTAAGTAAAAGAGGAAACGCCCTTTTCAGTCGTCAGGCAATCGGCAAGAAAATTCACGCTGACAAAATTTTCACGCTACGTAGTAGCAAACAAATTGCTGTGAAGTGTGTAATCGCAAAACTTCTGCGAAGTTTCAGAATTTTTTTAGGCATCCGACAACTTTACCTATTATCGAAGGCGACTCGTCGGGGGTAATTACAATGTCTTCCATGCTGTCGTTTTCGGGATGCAGTACCAGATTGGGCGATATTTGCGCAATGCGTTTAATGGTGGCTTTTTCCTGCCATAAAACAACGGCAATTTCCCCCAAATCCACTTCGTTTTGTTGCCGTACAACTACGAAGTCGCCGTCGTCAATGCCGGCATTTATCATACTTTGACCTTCGACACGCAACAGATACAAGTCCTTTCCCGTAAACATGCTTTGTGGCAGAGGAATTTCTTCCTCGATGTTTTCCTGTGCCAAAATGCCCTTACCTGCGCTGACATTACCCACAAGCGGAACGAAGTTAGCCCCCGTGCGGTTGTTGCCGTTTATTACCACTGCACGTTTTTTGTTTTCTTCCTGCTGAATAACTCCGCTTTGTTTGAGTTTTTCCAAATAGTAGTGCACGGTGGAAGTGGATTTTATTCCGAATTTTGCGCCTATTTCCCTGACGGAAGGCGGAAAACCGTTTAAGGCGGAAAATTCTTTCAGAAAGTTGTAGATTGCATTAAGTTTTACGTCACCCTTTTTCATACAAGCATTATACAATATTCGCCCTGCCTTTGCAAGCGTTTTTGAAACTTTTGTTCTAAATAAACAAGTTATTTTGCTTTATTACGCTTATAAATGGCATTTTGCAAAATACTATTTCAGACATACTATTAAATTTCTAAAAAACGGCAACTAAAAGTTGTTGCCGTTTCAGTCGAATTTGAGGTATTCTCCAAACAGTGCCACGTATTTCCGTTTGACAGTAGCGGAAAAAACAGTACAACAGTCTGTGTAATCGGTGGTAATTTTCACTGCATATTTCTGCAGTTTGGCTGCGATTTTTCCGCTGTCTGCGACTGGAACTTCCAATTTGATGTCGGCATACTGACGGTAAATTTCCTGCTTTATCATTTCCAAAAGCACATCCATGTTTTTGCCTGTAAGTGCAGAAACAAACACCGATTTGTGGTTGCCGGGCTTTACGGAGAATGTCGTTTTGTCACACTTGTTGTACACTCGTATTATTGGGGCGGTTACTCCGAGTTGTGCCAAAATTTCCTCGGTAACGGCAATGTGATTTTCCACTTCGTCGGAGGAAACATCGCACACATTGAGAATAAGATCGGCGTAGGTTACTTCTTCCAGGGTTGATTTGAAAGCGTCAATAAGCAGCGTCGGCAGGTTCCTTATGAATCCTACGGTATCGCAAAACAGTACATCGAAGCAATCAAGCGAAACTTTCTTTACCGTAGTGTCAAGTGTGGCAAACAGCCTGTCGTCTGCGTACACGTGGTAGCCTGTAAGGCTGTTGAACATGGTGGACTTGCCTGCGTTGGTGTATCCTACCAGCGCAACGGTGAAAATTTCGTAGTCGAGGCGTTGTTTTCGTGTTGTACTTCGCTGTTTTGCTATTTCCTGCAACTCTTTACGCAAGCGATACATTTTTTCCCTTGCGATACGTTTGTCCGTTTCAAGTTGAGTTTCTCCCGGTCCTCTTGTGCCTATTCCGCCGCCCTGACGGGAAAAATCTTTGTCGCTGCGTGTTGCCAACGAGTAGGACAGTTGCGCCAACTCAACCTGTTTTTTGCCTTCGGCAGTAGTGGCACGCAATGCAAAAATGTCCAAAATAAGGTCAACAACGTCGATTACGGTTACGCCAAGCGACTCCGTGAGATTTCTGCGCTGTAAAGAATCAAGTTTTTGCGAAAAAATGACAGCGTCTATCTGACAGTCGAGGTTTTGTAGTGCAACTTTAATTTCTTCCACTTTGCCCGAACCTACCAGCGTTTTTGCGTCGGGGGTGTTTCGGCTTTGTTTGCAGAAAAGTTTAACCTCACCGTGTGCCGAACGTATCAAATCGTACAGTTCCGATACTTCGTCGTCGTTGTGAGAAGGTTGCTCCAAATACACCAAAGCAACGTTTTGAATGTTATGTTTTGTTTCAGTCTTCATCGTTTTTTATATCTTCCGTTTCGCTGCGCAGAGCGACTTTTGTCGATGCGTTGCGCCTTATGTCGTCGGTAATGGCGGCGTAGTGCTTTTTTGTTGTGTTGACGTCTTTGTGTCCCAAAACATCCGCCACAACGTAAATGTCGCCTGTACTTCTGTAAAGTTGCGTGCCGAATGTGGAACGCAATTTGTGTGGGGTAATGTGTTTCAACGGCGTTGCCACCTGACTGTACTTTTTGACAATATTTTCTACTGCACGTGTTGTAATGCGCTTTTTTTGCAAGGACAAAAACAGTGCAGGCTCGTTTTTAAGCGATGTGTCGGCTTTCCGCATGCTGTAATAGTCGTACAGATACCCTGCAATTTCGTCGGAAAAGTACAAAATTACACGTGCGCCACCTTTTCGTGTTACTACAAAACTCAAATCTTCAAAATTGACGTCGTCAACATCGATTCCCACAAGTTCGCTGACACGGATTCCCGTTCCCAAAAACAGGCTGACTATTGCCAAATCACGTATTTTAGTGTTTTCCTGATACTTTTGCTGATGTGCCGAAAGCCCTTCGCCCGTTTCCACAACGTCCAGCATAGCACCGATTTCTTCGGTGTTAAGACGAATAATTTCTTTTTCGTGCAGTTTGGGCGTTTCCACCGAAGCGGTGGGGTTGAAACGCATTACCTGTTTTTTTTCAAAGTACTTGACAAGCGATCGTATCGCCGAAAGTTTGCGGCTTTTGCCACGCTCTCCGTTGCGTATCAGATTGCCCTCTTCGTCTTTGTAAATTTCAATGTAGTTGAGATATGCTTCAACCTCAAAGGGGGAAAGCGATTCCACATCGGCAGTAGTCAGTTCCTTTGTGCTTTTGCCCTTAAACCTACTGATACGGCTGCACATGTACTTGAAAAAAGTGCGTATATCGTAGGCGTAATTCAAACGGGTGAGCGCACTGGTGGAAGTGGAAATTCCTACAAAATATTCTCGGCAAAATTCCGGCAAATCTTCATCCAGAATCTTTTCGGTGCGCTGTACGTTTATTAAATCTCTGTTGTTAAAATAGGTTTTTGACATATATGCATTTTATCATACTTTTACGTTAAAAACAAGATTTTGCGAATAAATACATATTGTTTTTGCGAATAAATAGTGGTCGTGGAGTAAAATTTTGCACTTTTTCGGCAATGGTAGTGGCATTTTCTATAAAATAAGGCTTTGAAACAGCCTGCGGATTTGCTGTGCAGACTCAAACAAAAGAGGGCTAAATGTTATTGTTGAGTTTACAGGGCGTTTAATAAGACCTAAGACCCGAAACTAACCTATCATAGAGTTTCTGCGCAGCAGCAGACCATATACATATACAGATAACGCAGACGTAGAACACAGCCGTAGCAGTCCATAAGAGTCCATAAGCACCCCGTGCCGTGCTTTTTTAATGCTCTCGCACCCGTCGACGCAACGGGCGATTGTCGGCTGAACCGCATTGCACAAAACGCCCTTTTCCGTGCCTTTAAGGTAGGACTACAAACTACAATAGGCTCCCCGCTCTGCTGTCCAGTGTTTGCAAACAAACACCGCCAAACCCAACCAAGCAGGTGGGCGACGATAAGGTTACATAAAAAAGACCTTTTGCTGATTACGGGGAAAAGGGCAAGCCTTTTCCCTGTGTGTTCAGGGTGGTGGCGGTAGCCGTGGCTGTCAAGTTCGCCCGTCAAGCGTAATGTCCGCAAGCGGCTGCCTTGCCGTTCTTCCTTGAATGCCACTTTGTTGGCTGCGGAAGGCGTTGTTTTTGTGTTCCACCTGTGTGGTGGAAGTGGCGGCGTAACTCGTACGCTCCCTTTGCACCTACGGGTTTTGAATTAACACCCTGTCGGGCGGTAATAGCCTGTTTTGTTGGCTTTTGTAGGGCGTTGTTTGACGTGAAGTAAGCGGTTTTCTTTGCAGATATACGCAAATGACTTACATATATCTCTTCGCAAAAGCATAGTTTTGCGAAGAGATATCGGCAAAAAAAGGTTTTTTGAGAGTGATTGAGCCCTTTTGTGGCTGAAAAACGTCTTCTGACTGCGATTAAAAATCAAAAGTCATTATTAAAGTCATTATTATAATTAAAAATAAATTAGTCAAATTGCGATCTTGAGAATTTTTATTCTGACTTATATTTGATCTTGTTCGATTTATTATTTGTCCTCAAATTTCCCGATGTATCTATTCAAATAAAAAATGTGAGTTATTTAATTCTTTGGACACCGCAACATAGTCTTTAAGATAAATTTTAGAATTTATGTTTGCCGAATCAGGCTTTTTCACATGCACGTCGTATTTGCATTCAACTATTTTTTGGTAATGCTACGTTGCCCCTCTAAAAAAACAGTTCATCACATCTAAAAAACAGTTCATCACATTTCAGAAAATTTAAATTTTGAAATAAAATTTCATTTGTTTTGTGACGAGTTTCCCTACTCACATCTCGGCATAATTGGGCATTGTCGGCTTAAATTCACGCTTTGTGCCATATTTTTGGGGGTAAAATAGCCTAGTAAAAGACATTACAGACAGATTTCGACAACAAAACAATATTGCGTATGGTTTAATTTGTAAAAATTGTATCAAATTCGGGTCGCCTCTGACTCTGCACGACCGTAAACAGTTTCCATGATTGCGTCAATGCGTCTTTTTGTAGCGACTCGCATAAAGTTTCCATGTGTTGGATTAGAGTATTGAGTTTTAATAGTACGAATTTGTTTTGATTTACAGACGAGGACTCCACATATAAACATTGTTTGGCTGGCTGAAACAGCCTTTGAGTCAGAATCAAGAAATCTATTTGAATAAATTCCCGATTATTTTGTTTTACATCGGCAAGTTAATTTCATAAATGCAATACAGATTGCAAGATTTATGAAGAGTTATGCAAAAAAGCATTACATAAGGAAAATTTTTAGTAATGCAAATGCTCACAAAATTGTGCGAACGACTATTTGCAGATATTGTGCGAAACTTTTTTTTGGTGTATTGAAGTCTTGTGTACATTCAAACAAATTCAAAAAAATAACTGAAATAATGTAAAAAGTCTTATAAATAAGGTTTACACTACGGAAAACTGCTACGCTTGCGGCAATAACTGTTTTGCTTGCCATAGGACTGAGAAGCATTTATTTTAAATTTTAACTGAACGAACTATGTTGCGGTTTCAAAACAAACTTTGTTTCTAATGATTGGCATTAGTTTACTTGCAATTTTAATTTGAGTGATAAATTTTAGTACAATTTGAATGCAACAATAAGAAATCCGCTAAAAAATGAAAACTGCATTTACAAGGTACACAGAATATATTTCTTTAATTATTACAGGAATTTTTCGCAAAGCAAACAAACACTTGCATTACATTTTACAAGTGTTTATACAAAAACCGAGGAGTAAACTGTGCTGTGTGCATGCATTCAATTAATTTGCATTCAAGGTCCTTACGCAATAATCAGAGTCCGATATTCTAAGTGCAGGGAAAGTAAACATACATAAATATCATGGATCATTCAAAAACGACGAGCATAAAAAACGCCGTTTTGATATCAAACGACGTTCTTTAAGGTAACATAGAAACAATTTATAATATTTGACGATATGTTGCTCATGTTTTGTATTCTTCAGAGCGTTGTTTTCTTGTGATTTAGCCGGAGAAATCAAAGTTCGAGCATATTTTATCTTTTAACAAGCACATTTTATCTTGTAGTTTCATCTGAATTACAATATTTCCAGCACCTTTTCCAAGGCATAAATACCGTGTTCGAAGGTTAATCCTCCTTGCAGATAGGCAATGTACGGAGGTTTAACGGGGCCGTCGCAACTTAATTCTATGGAAGAACCTTGAACAAAGCACCCTGCCGCCATGATTATCTCGTCATTGTAGCCGGGCTGTTTCCACGGCTCGGGGGTAACGAATCCGTCAACAGGAGAAACCGACTGAATCGCCTGACAAAATCCAAGCATTTTCCCTTTGTCCTGCAATTTTACTGAACAGACAATGTCGCCGAAATGTTGATTTGGTCGGGGTAAAACCTCGTAACCTTTATCGGTGAGTGCCTGCGAAAAAGCAACGGCCGTTTTCAATGCCTGACAGACAACGTGAGGCGCAAAAAACAATCCCTGGTAAAACAACCTGTACCCGCAGGCATAAGAACCTATTTCCGTGCCTATCGAAGGCGCAGTCAATCTGCCTCCCACAAGCTGAACTACCGACGATTTACCGGCAATGTATCCGCCTGTAGGCGCTAGTCCGCCACCTATGTTTTTGATGAATGAACCTGCGCAGAAATCCACTCCGACCTGCGTTGGCTCTTGTGTTCCGACAAATTCACCGTAACAGTTGTCGCAAAAAATAAGCGTATTGGGGGAAATTTCCTTGACAAATCGGCAAAGCCGTTGTATTTGCGCTATGGAAAGAGCCAATCTCCATGCATAACCACGTGAACGCTGTACGTACACCATTTTTATATACTGATTCTGCAAAGTCTGTTTGATTGCCGTGTAATTAAAGTCGTTGTCCACAAGGTCAATGCATGTGAAATGTACTCCGAAGTCGGCAAGACTTCCGTTGCCTTTGCCGTAAATTGTGTCGTGCAAAGTGTCGTAAGGTTCACCACAAACGGACAAAACGTTGTCGTTTGGGCGTAAAACTCCAAAAAGAGCCAGCGTCAAAGCATGTGTCCCCGATGCAATGGACGGACTTACAACGGCGCTTTCTGTTCCGAAAATTTCTGCTACAACATTATTTAATGCATCCCTTCCCGAGTCATCATAACCGTATCCGCTGGTTCCGTTGAAGTGTCGTAATGCAATTTTGTTGTTTCTGAATGCGGTGAGGACTTTCTTTTGATTGAAAAGCGCAACTTCCTCTATTTTCTCAAATTTATTTCTTGCTTTTACCAATATTTCTTCTATTTGCTTGTTCATTTTTTTGCCTATATTCTAAACTATTACAGACATAGTATTCTGCAAAATGCGTATTTCTGCTATACTTTGGTCTGTTTTGGTTTAATTTATATTATTTTCGTTGTAATTTTCTTCGTTTTGTAGTTCCGATTTGCAGTTTTGCGTAAAAAATTGTTTGTGTATTGCGATAAAACACGCTGAAACAGTGCTTTTCAAACTAGTAAAATAATTGCAACAGTAAACGTTTTTTTAACCGCATTTCAAATTGCTTTATTGCATTATCAACGGTAAATTTCCGTAAATTACAGCAATTAGTCCGATAAAACTTTAAATTTGCCGAATTCCTGTCCAATTTTACAACTATTTGCAATTTTACGTTTCTTTGCACAATTTTATTTTGTGTTTTGCTTTTCGCTGTCATTTACTGCAAGGTTTGAATTATTTCCTGCACTACTTGTTCTTTGGAAAGTTTCCCAACGTCAATAAACTTGCACACGTTCATTTTTTTGAAGTAGGTTTGCTGTCTTTTAGCGTAGTGTCTTGTGTTTATTTTAATTTGATTTATAGCCTCGCTTAATGTCGTTTCGCCTTTAAGATAGGATATTATCTCTTTATAGCCTATTGCCGAAAATGCCGAAGTGTCGCAATAGCCGAATTTAGAAACAAGATTTTCCACTTCCTGTACAAGTCCTTGCTGTACCATCAGGTCGACACGCTCGTTTATTTTGTCGTAAAGACTTGTTCTGTCCAGTTGCAACACAAACAGTTTGCATTGAAAGCGAGGTTCTCTGTTTTTCCCTCTGCCTTCACTGCGTTTTTCGCCACTTTGAACAATTTCCAATGCACGCAACACACGTACGGGATTTTTTATGTCAATGGAGTTGTAGGCGTCCCTGTCCGACTCTTTCAGTTTTTCCTGCAAATACTGCAATCCGTAGACATCCAGTTGCCGTTTGAGATTTTCCCTCAACTGTTTGTCGGTGCCGCCAAACTCCGGCGGGAACAACAAACTGTCAAAATAAAACCCCGTTCCTCCCACCACTATCGGAGGTGTTTGTGCGTTTTCAATAAGTTGAGACGCTCTTTCGGCAAACTCAAACGCAGAAAAATCCTGATTTGGTTGGACGATATCCAACATGTAATGGGCAACTCCCCCCATTTCCGACGGTTTGATTTTTGCGGTACCGATATCCATTCCGCAATAAATTTGCATAGAATCTGCCGAAATTATCTCACAGTGCAATTTTTGCGCAAGCATTACCGCAATGTCGCTTTTGCCCACGCAGGTTGTGCCTGTGATACCGATAAACTGCTTCATCACACAATCCTCTTGAACATTTTTTCAAGTTGAGTTTTGGAGAAGACGACTGTTATCGGTCTGCCGTGCGGACATTGCAAAATTTTGTTGTCGTAAATGCCTTTCAAAATGTACTTTATTTCAAATTCCGTCAGCACATATCCTGCCTTAACGGCAGCCTTGCAAGCCATGCTTGCCACTTTTTCCACTATCAGTTGTTTGTCGTCCAGGTTTAGTTTGTCGGCGTCGGCAAGCAGATAGCGTACAAATTCGTCCATTTTGGTGTCGGCAAGCAACGTCGAAACGGAACATATACGGAAAGTGTTTTTACCGAAAGGCTCCACTTCCACGCCTGCTTTTAATATGTTTTCCAGATTTCTTTCGATAAAGTCGGCTTCGTCGTCCTTTACGGAAAACACAAAGGGAAAAAGCAGCGGCTGCATTGCTTGCGATTTGCCTTCCATAAATTTATCAAACAAAATACGCTCGTGCGCGGCGTGCTGATCCACGAAAATTACCTTGTCGTCTATTTCCAAAATAAGATAGGTGCGAAAAGCCGAACCAAGCACTCGTGTTTTTTCCAGCAGTTCGTCGGCAATGTCCTGCGGTTCAGGTTGCCCCTTTGCAGGCATTTCAACAGGTAGCGGCTGTGCCTGCATTGTCATTGTTGCCGCAGGCTGGCGAACTTCTTCTTCGTCCAGTCCCATTTCCTTTCTTGCCGACTGCACCGTTAGCGTGCGTTCCAACTCATCGGCAAATTCTTCCAGAGGCTGAACACGTTGCAGATTTGTTTGTTTTTGTATTTCCAGCACATCGCTTACCTGGTCGGCTGTCATTTCCGAAATGTTTTTGAAAAACGTGCTGGGAACAAATTGCCTGTTTGGTGCAAAGTAAATTTCTTCCTGTTCCGATTGTTGCGTCGGTGCAGAATCCACTCCCAAAGTTTGCTTTACACGTGCTTCGGTGAATTCTTTCAGCGTTTTTTCCACCGCACGGTAAAATTTTCCGCACACCATTTGTAAATTTTGAAAACGGACTTCGGTTTTCCTGGGATGAACGTTTACGTCCACCGTGTCGCATGGCAACGCCACGTCCAACACAAAAAACGGATACTGCCTTCCCATAAGGTAGGGCTTAAAGGCTTGCGCAATGGCATTCTGAATGTTTTTGTCTATTACGCAGCGACCGTTTACCGACAGAGTCTGGTAGGTGGAGTTGGGTTTTGAGTATTGTGGTGAGCCGATGTAGCCGTTGATGCTTATTGCCTCGCCGTCGTATCTGACGGGAAGACAGTTTTCCAGACAGTCGGCTCCGTACACGGCGAAAATCGCTTCAGACAGTCCTTCCCCCTTTGTCTGATACACCGTTTTTCCGTCCAAAATGTAAGTTATTTGCAAATTCGGATTGGTCAGTATCAGTTTAGCAACAAATTTGGAAATGTCCACCGCTTCACGTGCTGGGGCTTTCATAAACTTTTTGCGTGCAGGCGTGTTGTAGAACAAATCTCTTATTTCAATTTTAGTGCCTACATTGGCGGAAACGTACTGCTTTGAAGTTATCTTTCCGTTTTCTACAGTAACGGTGACGCCCGTTTCGGAGGTTGCTTTTCGTGAAGTAAGTTTTATGCGTGAAACCGCCGTAATGCTGGACAACGCCTCTCCACGGAATCCCAACGTCTGTATGGAAGTCAAGTCTTCCGCCGAAGAAAGTTTGCTTGTTGCGTGTTTGATGAAAGCCGCTTCCAAATCCTCTTCATAAATGCCGCTACCGTTGTCGGAAACGGAAATGAGTTGGAAACCGCCGTCGGTAACCTCTATCAAAATTCGTCTTGCGCCTGCATCGATGCTGTTTTCCACAACTTCCTTCAAAGCCGAGGCAGGTTTTTCCACCACCTCGCCTGCGGAAATTTTATTGTAGATGTCGGGCGTCAAAACGTTTATTCTGTTACTAATCACTTTGTTTCACCCTCTTGACCAGATTGTTCAGAATGTCAAACGCCTCTATCGGCGAAAGTCTGTTTATGTCGATATCCCGCAAGATGGACGCCACTTCCTGCACCGTGCGGTTGCTTTTTCTGTTTTGCATGGTTTCCTGCAAATTTTCGATGTTGTAACTGATGTTGCTGCACTCCAACATGGAAACAATTTCCTTTGCCCTGTCGCAAACCTGTTGGGGTACGCCTGCAAGTTTGGCAACCTCTATGCCGAAACTTTTGTTTGCGCCCCCTCTTGCAATTTTGTGTAGGAAAATTACCGAACCGTTAAATTCTTTAACGGTGATGCGGTAGTTTTTCACGCCGTCCACACGTCCTTCCAGTTCCGTCAGTTCGTGATAGTGCGTGGCAAAAAGAGTTTTTGCACGTACTTTCTGCGAAACGTATTCCATTACTGCCCAAGCGATGGAAAGTCCGTCAAAAGTGGACGTGCCACGTCCCACTTCGTCCAGAATAATGAGGCTGTTTGTTGTGGCGTTGTTGAGAATGTTTGCAACTTCCACCATTTCCACCATGAAGGTGCTTTGATTGAACGCCAAATCGTCGCTTGCCCCCACACGGGTGAAAATTTTGTCTACAATGGGAATTTCCGCCGACGAAGCGGGCACAAATGAGCCGATATGCGCCATAAGCGTTATCAGGGCAACTTGCCGCATGTAGGTGCTTTTGCCTGCCATGTTGGGACCAGTAATTACCATTGTGCGGTTTTCTTCCGTGTCAAGATGTACGTCGTTTGTGATGAAGTTGTCCCGTTTCAGATAACTTTCCACAATGGGATGACGTCCCTCGGTAATGTTAAGTTGCGTATTTTTTGTGTTTATTTTCGGCTTGCAGTAATCGTTTGTTTGCGCCACCGTTGCCAAAGAAAGCAAACAGTCGAGAGCGGCCACGCATTGAGCCGTCTGCTGCAATGTCGGAATGTACTGCAACAGATTGTTGCGGATGTCGTCAAAAATTTTCTTTTGCAGACGTTGTTTGCCTTCCAGCGCCGTCAGCATTTTTTCTTCAAGTTCTTTCAGTTCCGGACTTACGAAACGTTCTCCCGTAGTCAGCGTCTGTTTGCGTATGAAGTTTTCCGGCACCATATTTTTGAAGGAATTGCTCACCTCAAAGTAGTAGCCGAAAATCTTGTTGTATCCCAGTTTGAGCGTGCGAATGCCGGTGCGGTTGCGTTCGTATTCTTCCAACTGTGCAATTTTGTTACCGCCGTTTTTGGCAAAATCGTAGAGTTCGTCAAGTTGCGCATTGAACCCTTCCTTTATGAAATCGGCGTCCTTTACAACAACGGGCACGTCTTCGATTATTGCTTTTTCCAAGAGGTCTGCTACCTCTTCCAGACAATCCATGCCGACAAAAATGTCTTTGAGTATTTTGCTGCGACAGTCGGAAATAAGTTGTTTGACGGCAGGCAAAGCCTGTAAGGATTTTTTGAGACTTACGCAGTCTTTGGGCGTAAGATTGTTGTAGGCAATTTTGGACGTCAGTCGCTCGATATCGTACACGCCGTGCAACGCTTTGCACAAATTGTTGCGTTTGAGGTACGCTCCGAACAACTCTTCCACACCGTCCAGACGGGCATTTATCATTGAGGCTTTTTGCAGCGGTCTGTCTACCCAGTCGGCAAGCATTCTTGCCCCCATGGATGTTTCCGTTTTGTCCAAAAGCCACAAAAGACTGCCCGTACGTTTGTTTTCCCTGTAAGAAACGGTCAGTTCCAGATTGCGACGTGTTTTGACGTCTATGGACATGTAGCGGTTTTTGTCCACGTAGCGAATATTTCTGAGGTGAGAAAGTTCCCTCTTTTGCGTTTCGTCGAGATAGAAAAGCAACGCACCGCATGCGCACACGGCAAACTGTTTGCCCGACAAACCGAAACCGTCCAAAGTCGTTACCTTGTAGTGTTCGAGAGTTTTTTCACGGCAACGTTTTTTGTCAAAGTTTTCCTCGTCGTACAGCGTAAACTGCGGAACATACCCTGCTTTTACACATTCCAACGAATATGATTGCTGCAATGCGGCATTGTTACAAATGATTTCCGCAGGTTTGTAGGAAACAAGCAGTTCCTGCAAATCTTTGAGTTGCGAAGCGTCGTCGGAAAGTTCCGACGTGCAAAATTCTCCCGTGGATACGTCGCAAAAGGCTACGCCGATTTTTTCTCCGCTGCACACGCATGCAATGTAGTTGCTTCGTTTGTCTTCCAGAATGTCGCTTTCCACTACTGTGCCGGGAGTTATCACACGCACTACGTCTCTGTCCACCATTTCTCTGCTTTTGTCTTTGGGGTCGGAAAGTTGTTCGCATATTGCTACCTTTTGTCCGGCGTCGATGAGTTTGGCAATGTAGTTGTCCACAGCGTGGTAGGGAACGCCGCACATGGGCGCACGCTCTTGCAAACCGCAATTTCTGCCTGTCAGCGTCAGATCGAGAATTTTGCTGGCTTTTTCGGCGTCTTCAAAAAACATTTCGTAAAAGTCGCCCAAGCGATACAGCAAAATGCAGTCTTTGTACTGCTCTTTGACGCTGAGGTAATGTTTCATCATGGGTGAAAAATCTGCCATTATTCCTCCGTAACAATTCTGCCCCACAGTGTGGCAGAACTTGCTCTTTCAATCTCTACCGTTACAAATTTGCCCGTGTAACTGTCGTCACAGTGAAAGTTTACAAGCCTTCCGCTTTCCGTTCGTCCGCACATTGTGTTGTCGTAACGGAAGTTTGCCCCTTCCACAAGTACTTCGTACCTTTTGCCCACCATTGTTTTGCTTATTTGCTTGGTGACTTCATTTTGGCAGGCAAGCAGACGTTCTATTCTGTCCTGTTTGACGTCGTCGGGCACCTGTTCCATGGAATAGGCTGGCGTACCTTTTCTGCGTGAGTAGACAAAGCAGAAAGCAGAACTGAACTTTGCCTTGCGAACCAAATCCAAGGTGTCGCAAAAATCCTCTTCCGTTTCGCCCGGGAAACCCACCATAATGTCCGTCGTTATGCCTACATCGGGAATTTTACTGCGTATCTTTTCCACTAATGCAAGGTAATCTTCACGAGTGTAGTGCCTGTTCATTTTGTGCAAAATTTCCGTGCTACCGCTTTGTACGGGCAAATGCACGTTGTCGCAGATATTGGGGCAGGCGGCAATTGCGTCTATTATGTCTTCGGTGAGGTCCTTCGGGTGGGAAGTCATGAAACGCAAACGGAATTTTCCCGGAAATTTTGCTATTTCGTTGAGCAATGTAGCAAAAGTCACACTGTTTGGCAAATCTTTTCCGTATGAATTGACGTTTTGCCCGAGAAGGGTTATTTCTTTGTATCCTTCATCCAACAGGCTTTTCACTTCTTTGAGAACGTCTTCCAAAGCACGGCTGCGTTCACGTCCCCTGACGTAGGGAACGATACAGTAGGTGCAAAAGTTGTTGCAACCGTAGTTAATGTTCACCCATGCATTGGGATAACTTGTGCGATACTGCGAAAAATCTTCTTCGTTGTACACGCAAAAATCCGTATTGACAAATTTTTTGCGGTTTTGAGCCTGCACAACGGCATCTTTAAGCATATGAAGGTTGCCGGTGCCCAAAATAATGTCAACGAAGGGATATTTTTGCCTGATTATATCGGCTACGCCTTCCTGTTGCGACATGCATCCGCACACAGCAACGATTTTTTCGGGATTTTTACGTTTGAGTTTTTTCAACTGTCCGATGTGCCCGTAAATTTTCTTTTCGGCAGTTTCTCTTATGCAGCAGGTGTTGAACACCACAACGTCTGCCTGATCGGCGTTTTCGCATTCGGTATAGCCCAATTCCCGCAACATTCCTGCAATTTTTTCTGAATCGTGAATGTTCATCTGACACCCGTAGGTGTGAATAAAGTACTTCAAAAATAACCTCCGAGCATATGAACCTCGTCATATGCATACTTCCACATATAAAAACATTTTACTATCTTTTTTAAGATTTTTCAAGAAAAATAAATATAAAAATACAAACAACAAAGAATATAAATACTATGACTAAAAAAGTAATAAAGATAGTTACCATTTCCCTTTGCGTAACGGTTTTGATTTATTCCCTTTCTTTGCTGGTGTTTCTCACTGCGTTGCAAAAAAGCGACGGCTACGTGCGTTACGACGAAAGCAAACTGAACGACGCCTGTTTTTCGCTGAAAATTGTCGACAACAGCGGCAATGAACTTGCCGACGCGATGTATTTCGGAGAAAACAAGCAGGTACCGCTGTCTTCGCTGCACAAATACACTTACATGGCTTTTGTTTCCGTGGAGGACAAAAGATTCTTTTCCCACCGTGGTATCGACCTGAAACGTGTTGGCGGCGCAGTGCTTCACAATGTAAAAAGCGGCGGATTGAAAGAAGGCGCCTCCACCATTACTCAACAACTGATAAAGAATACGCACCTTGACAACGGCAAAAATTTCAGACGCAAAGTAAATGAAATGTTGCTGGCGTTGCAGTTGGAAAAACGCCACAGCAAAGAGGAAATTTTGGAAATGTACCTTAACACCATTTACTTCGGACGCAATGCCTACGGTATCGAAAACGCCGCAAACGTCTACTTTGACAAAAAGGCAAGCGACCTGACCGTTGCGGAAAGTGCCTTGCTTGCAGGGATGATCAAAGCGCCAAACAGTTACGCTCCCGACAAAAACGTCGCCAAATGCCGAAAAAGAAGAGATACCGTGCTGTCGTTGATGCGTCAGCAGGGGGTAATTACCGATGAAGAATATTCTTCCGCAATAAACGAAGCAATAACGTACATCCCCTACCACAACACTTTTGAAAAAACCTACGTAAATTTGGTGTTAAATGAGGCGGAAAACGTACTGAAAATGTCGCAGCAACAACTTTTGCACAGTAAAATTGTAATAGAAACCTACTGCGAACCGTCAATGCAAAGCACCTTGTACGGCATCGCCTCACACGACGAAACGCTGGATAAAAACGGTAACAAAGCGGAAATTGCCGCTGTAATTTGCGATAACCAAGGAAAAGTGCTTGCCTGCTACTTCCGTGGAGAAGGCGCAATGCGCAGTAAACAAATAGGAAGCACGGCAAAACCCATTGCCGTCTACACGCCCGCCCTCTGCGAAAAACTGATTACACAGGCGTCGCCTGTTTTGGACGAGCCAACGGATTTTTCCGGTTACAAACCCACCAACGCCAACGGATACAACGGTTGGACTACCGTCAAAAACGCCGTAATAAAAAGTCTGAATATTCCCGCCGTAAAAACATTAAACACTTTGGGGCTTGAAACTGCCAAGAAATACCTTGGAAAAATGGGCTTTTACGGAGAAGAAAATCTTTCTTTGGCGTTGGGAAATATAGACGGAGGCATGACTGTTTTGCAGTTGGCAAAGTGCTACGCCACACTTGCTAACAACGGAGTGTGCAACGAAGTGAGTTGCATTAAGCAGGTAAAGCAGGGCGACAAGGTGCTATACAAAGACACTGCACATCCTCAAAGCGTGTTTGACGCAAAATCAACGTATCTTATGACGGACATGCTTAAATGTGCAACGAAACAAGGCACAGCGAAAGCTTTGGGCAATCTTCCCTTCCAGGTTGCAGCCAAAACGGGAACTGTGGGGGACAGTGAAGGCAATTCTGTGGCAGTTGTGGCTGGTTACACAACTTCCAACACATTTGTGTTTCGTTTCGGGGGTGAATTGCCAAACAGCGTCAACGGCGCAACGGCTCCCTGTCAACTTGCCGACAAGGTTCTTAAAGTAATTTGCAAAGAGAAACCTGCCGATTTTACACCGCCGCAGGGTGTCGTGCAACTTACTGTGGACAAAAAACAACTGTACGGCAATCAACTTGTAAAACTGTCGGAAAGCGGCGAAAAATTTTGGTTCGATGTAAACAACAAGCCCACCGAAACACAACAAAAAGAGATTTTCCGTTACACTTTGACCACCGAAAAGGTGGACGGACAAATAAACCTGGTGTTGCCCGTTCTTTCAGAGGGAAGATATTGGAAAATATACCGTGTAAACGGCGGAGAAAAACAGGAAATCTTTACCACAAGAGTGGAAAACGGGGAATACTTTGCAGAACTTTGGCAGGACGAAGAATTGCTGTACACTACTCCTAAAATAATTGTCAAAAAAGCGGAAGAAAAAAACTTTTGGGACTTCTGGCTACTGCCGTCATTGGGAAAATAAAAAAATTCAACTGCAACACAATCCTGTTTGTGGGGCGTGCACAGAAATACATTCCCGTTAGTTTTCTGTATGCTTTTTGTGTTTCACTTTCCCGATAAGTTTTGCTCTTTTGCTATTAGATGTTTTCGGTTACAAAACAAAGCTTTAATTACAAAAAACAGGATTTAATACAAAAACAGAGTTGCTATTAGAAGTTTTCAGTTACAAAAACAAAGCTTCAAAGACATGGTTATTTACAAAAACAGCCTGCAAGGTAAATACATTGCAGGCTGTTTATTTTATGATTACTGACGGTAAAAATTGCATTTACAATCGGCTTTGTGTTTTTTTGAAGCAACAAACGCTAATGTGTCACTTAACGCCGTTTATTTTGTCGCAATTTGATGTTATGTCTGTAATAGTATTCTGTAAATTGGCAAAATGCAACATACATGACGGCTGTAAGATAAACTAACATGTCATTTTTTTTGAATGCACCACCAATAAGCACCAAAGAAGTCTTGTCGACGTAAATAGTACTGCAAGTTGTCAAAATACACCAAACACGACGTCGCCACGACAGATTAGCATGTCTGTTATTTTAACGCACTACTTGTAATAATCAAAACCGCCTTTCCGATTTGATTGTGTTTGGTAATTTTCCTGTGTCTGACAAGGCAAATTTTATCGGTAGTATTCAAAGTTTTTGTATTTACAGGCAAATACCAAGAAATGTTTCCAACGGTGTTCTCTAGTATGAACAAACTTTAAGAGCGAGGAAAAATTTTTTTGAAGGTTAGTAACTTGTGCGCCGACGCATGTTATTTTGCAAGGAATGAGGAACGTTACTACCGCCACCCCAGACATACAGATCAACGGTCGTCCTTCTCCCTTAATCAGCAAATGTTTTTTTTGTAACCTTTCACGCCTTGTCTGTTGTCGAGGTGAATATGTTCGTAAAACGACACACGCAACAGATGCAAATTGATGCGTGTGTTTACCCACCGCTACTCTATTACCACCGATTCCACGCTGTTCAAAGCGTTTTCCACCAAAGTTTCCACGTCTAAAACGCTTTCCACTTTTTCCACTGCCGAAAGCCTCGGCTTTGTTACGGGACGTTTAGGAAGAAAAATAGTACAACAATCTTCGTAGGGCAAAATAGAAGTTTCATATGTGCCGATTTTTTGTGCTATTTCAATAATGTCGTCCTTGTCAAATCCGATAAGCGGACGAAACACTGGAATTGTCGCCACTGCATTTGTGCTTGTGATGCTTTCCAATGTCTGACTTGCCACCTGTCCCAAACTTTCACCCGTTATCACGGCACCTGCGCCGTTGAGTTTCGCCAAGCGTTCGGCAATGCGCATCATAAAGCGGCGCATAATCGTTATCATGTATTCTTCGGGGCATTTTTCATGTATTGCCGTTTGTATTTCCGTAAAACTGACAACGTCCACCGTTATACGCAAAGTGTACTTCTTGACGATTTTTGCCAAATCCAACACCTTTTGGCGTGCTTGCATGCTTGTGAAAGGAAAACTGTGAAAATGAACCGCACGCAATGTCATACCACGCTTTGCCATCATGTAAATTGCCACGGGACTGTCAATACCTCCCGAAAGCATTGCAATTCCCTTTCCGCCGGTACCTACGGGCATTCCGTTTACCGCCTTTATTACGTCGCTGTACACGAAAGTTTTTCCGTTTTCTCGAATGTCTATGTTGATTACCGTTTGCGGTTGGTGTATGTCCACGGTAAGGTATGGATTGGCATCCAAAATGTCGCCCCCTATTTCTGACGAAACGTCCATGGAACGCATGGGGAAGCGTTTGTCGGCACGGTTGGTGTTTACCTTGAAAGTGCCGCTCTTGGGAGCAATGGAAATTGCCGCACTGCGAATTTCTTCCAGATTGGAAGGCACTTCTTCCGCCACGCTGAGAGAGTGAACGCCGAAAACGTTTTTGACGGCGTCAATGATTTGAGGAAGATTATCCTGTTGGAAATTGCGTATGATGTAACGTGCATTGCTTCTTGCAAAATCGTACTTAAATTCTTTCAGTGCAAATTTTAAATTGGAAATAAGCGCACTTTCAAAAAATTCCTTGTTGTTGCCTTTCAGGTGAATTTCCGAGTAACGAATGATAACTACTTTCATTTTTGCTCCTTGAAATAATTTTTCAATGATAAATTTATTCTTGCTTGAGGTGTATACTTCCTAGTGTTCGTCCAACGCCTACCCAAAAAATAGTTTTCATAGGGGGCGACAGGTCGGCAACGTTCCGTATTCCGTCTGTTTAGAACGTTGTCCTAAAATGCCCGCCATGACGAAGAGGGGAACGTTTTAACAAAACAAGATACAGGTTTCAATTTTCACGGTGAAATATTGCAAACTGCTGAATATTTGAAAATTGCTTTTTGCACGGCGCTTTGAAGGTAACCGTACAAACTAATTTTTAGTCATGCGATTAGACAAAGCAAACACCGTGAACGCTTCAATTTGACGTCGGCTAATGCCTTTTCAAACAAACGTCGAAGGTTAAAAATCAAAGTGTTGAAACCACATTTGCTTGATCGGTTTGCAGAAACGCTGAAAATTCCACGTGCAGAAATTTCGCAATATTCAAACGTTTTGTAAATACTACTTCCCAAACATTGTCGCACGCAACGCTTGCGAACAGTCTTTCAGTTTTTCCGCAAGGAATATTACTTCTTCCTCGGTGTTGTACTTGGAAAAACTCAAACGGATTACGCCTTCCACAAATTGCTTTTCCAGCCCTATTGCTTTGGCAATGCGGCTTTGTTTATTTTTTGAACTGCATGCCGAACCTGTGCCGACAATTATGCCGTAACTTTCCAACATGTGAAGCAACACTTCGCCTTTGATATTTTCAAACGCCAAAGTCATTATTGCAGGTGAGCAATTTTCCACACAAAGTTCACGGCAATGTGCGTCCGATATTGCGTTGCGTATAATCTCTTTGAAATACAAAAACTTCTGTGTGTTTTGCGGGACATTGGTAACTGCCAACTGCACGGCATCGCCCAAGGCGATTGTACCGCCGACGTATTCCGTCCCCGAACGCATACCCTTTTCCTGTCCGCCGCCGTACACCAAAGAAGATATTTTTACCCCGTTTTTCACAAAAAGAGCACCGCATCCCTTACCTGCGTGAAATTTGTGTCCGGAAAGCGTGTACAGGTCAACTCCGAGGTTGGCAAGATTGACGGGAATTTTCCCCACTGCCTGAATACCGTCGGAAAAGGTGATTGTGCGGGGATTTTTACTTTTTACCTTGTCGTTTATGTCCTTCACATCGTTTATTGCACCCGTTTCGTTGTTGACGTGAATGAAACAGGCAAGCACCGTGTCGGCATCGACCTTGGAAAGGAAATCTTCGACATCTATGTGTCCGTCGTTGGAAACTTTAGCCAAACGTAGTTGGTAACCACGGCTTTGAAGTTCCAGCAAGGTGTTGTACACTGCAGAATGTTCCGACATGGTGGCAACAATGTTGCCTTTGCGTGATTTTACTGCGCCGAAAATCGCAATATTGTCCGATTCGGTTCCTCCTGACGTAAAGTAGACGGACATGTTTTGTGCCCCGAGACTTTTGGCTATTTTTTCTCGGGAAAGTGCCATTTCGTTGGAAACAAGCAAACTTGCACTGCTGCGTGCAGACGGATTGAAATATCTGTCCCGCTGATATTCTTCTATTTTTGCCAAAACACCGTCGTCGATTCGTGTTGTGGCACAGTTGTCAAAATAACAAATTTTCATATATTATGTCTGTAATACTATTCTGCAAAATTCAGTTTTCTGATATACTTTTGTGTTTACATATCGCAATACTACAAAATCTGAGTTTTTTCTTTTATGTTCGCTTCAATATGTTTATGTCAAATGCCCTTGCAAACACTTTACAACTTCCCTTTCCAACTGAAAACATGTTTCGCTTTGGTAATTTTGGCATATTTACCGTGAAGAAAAAATTGTCTTTCAAAGGTGCTTTGTCTTTAAGAAAACGGTACTTTACGCAACACTGCCTGTCGTTGTGCGGAATCGTGTTACTTCAACGTAACTACCGTTACACCGCTTTCGCCTTCGCCGTATTTGCCGAGACGGAAATCCAAAACGTTTTTGTTGTTGCGCAAATAGGAATGTATGCCAGCACGCAAACGTCCCGTCCCCATGCCGTGAATTATCCAGATTTGGTTCAGCCCCGCAAGCAATGCCTGATCGATGAACGCATCGACGTTGGACACCGCTTCATCCACAGTTTGACCTATGACATTTATCTCGTTGTTTATGCTTCGTGTGTTTATTTCCGTTTTGGGTGCGGATTTTCCGCCATAGGTGCGAGCAGTTTTTTTGTTTACTTCCGATACGCTGTAAAATAGGTCGTCGGCGGTAACTTCCGTACTTATAGAACCGCAACGCACGGTAATTCTTTTGGAACTTTTGATATCGGTGACTTTCACCTGAACACCGAGGCGGTTAGAATAGACGGTGTCGCCCACTTTGAGTTTGGAAAAGTCCACCTTGTCGCCGGTGAAAATTATTTCGTCGTCGTTGTTCTGTTGTTGGAAAGATATGTTTTTCAGTTGTTTTGCTTTGGCACGTGCGGCAAACAAATCTCTGTCGGCTATTTCGTTGCCGGTGAGCAACTCTTTCATTTCAGCAATAATTTCATCAGCCTGTTCTTTGGCTTTTTCCACTATTTTTTCCGCTTCTTTTTTCGAGCCCTGCAACAACTTTTCCCGTTCGTTTTGCAAACTTCCGTTCAGACGTTTGGTTTTTTCTCTTTCTTCCTGCAAAAGTTTGCGTTCGTTTTCTACTGCATCCAACTGTTCTTCGTATTGCTTTCTGATTTTGTCGGCGTTTTGCAGCACCCGCTCAAACGCCAACTTTTCGTCGGAAACGTTTTCCCGTGCAAAATCTATTACGTCTTTGCGCATTCCCAGTTTGGAGGCTATTGCCAAGGCGTTGGAACTGCCTGGCACCCCCATTATCAGTTTGTAAGTCGGGGCAAGCGTTTGCAGGTCAAATTCCATTGAGGCGTTTTCCACACGTGGCGTGGAAAGCGAATATTCTTTCAGTTTTCCGTAGTGGGTAGTAATGACGCACTTTGCACCGCTTTTACGCAAAAATTCCGTAACAGCCAATGCCAGCGCAGTGCCTTCGTTTGGCTCTGTGCCTGCGCCGACTTCGTCGATAAGCACAAGATCGCCCTTTTTGCAGACGTTGAGAATGTCCCGCAAGTTGGTAATGTGTCCTGAAAACGTGGACAGGTTTTGTTCGATGCTTTGTTCGTCGCCTATGTCGCAAAATATATCGTCAAAGTAGGAAACCACGCTGTCTTCGCCACACGGGACGAACATTCCGCTCATTGCAAGCAAACACATAAGCCCGATTGTTTTCAGCGTAACGGTTTTGCCGCCCGTGTTTGGTCCCGTAACGACAATTATGTCGTAGTCCTTGCCCAAACTTACGGAAATGGGCACAACTTTGCGTTTGTCAATCAGCGAATGGCGTGCTTTTTTGAGGTTTATAAAACCGCTGTCGTTGAGAATAGGCAAGGTACATTTATTTTCCAAAGCGTACTTTGTCTTGCTGAAAATTACGTCTATGTCGCTGATAGTTTCTTCCGAAACAACGATCTTTTGCGAAACAGGAGATATTCTGTCGGTAAATGCCTGCAAAATTCTTTGTATTTCCGCTTTTTCTTCGAGAGTGGCTTCTCGCAGGGCGTTGTTCAGTTGCACTATTGCCATTGGTTCCACAAAAAGAGTTGCGCCCGTTGCCGATTGATCGTGTACAATTCCGTTTACAAAACCTTTGTATTCCTGCTTTACGGGAATAACGTACCTGTCGCCACGCAAAGTAACGATGCTGTCCTGCAGATACTTGGAAAGTTCGCTGTTTTTGGTGTAGCTTTGCAACTTTTGCTTGATGTCGGCGTTTATCGCCTTGATTTTTTTTCTGATAGCGAAAAGTTGTTCCGACGCTTTGTCGTTCATTTCCTCTTCGCTCAAAATGCAAAAATCAATGTCCTCTTCCAATTCCTTGTCTACGTACAAGGCGTAGGCACGGGTTTGCAACAGCGATATGTCTGTGCCGTAGTCGGTAAAAAGCGCCGTTTGCAGGTTGCGTGCCGTGCGCAGCGTGCGCATTATTTGCAACAGTTGCCCCATCGAAAGGCAGGAGCCTACCCGAGCGAGAGAGCAAATTTCCGCAACGTCGTCCACCGAAAGGTCAAAGGAAGTTTCGTACTGAAACAGACTGTAAGCCTGCTTTGCTTCTTCCAACGCTTTTTGCGCTTCTTCGTAGGTGGCAAAAGGACGCAATTTCTGCACTTTTGTTTTTGCAACACTGCTTACCGCGAAGTGCGAAACCTGTTCCATTATGTCGGCATATTGAAGTTTTGTCAAAGTTTTAGAGTTTACCATGGTAAATAATTGTGCAATAGGTCAGTTTATCTTGGAAAACAGTCTGCCACGGGTGAACGGTTGTTGCTCCGTGTAGCCGTCCTCTTTTCCCTTGTTAAGCAACAGATAGTGTTTCACCACATCACGGTTGAAGTCTACGCAGTACCTGCCCGATGCGTGCAGTTTGCCAACTGCAGAAAGTTTTTTGCCGTTGCAAAGTTCAAAAGTACAGCGTGAATCTTTGTATCTGCAAAAATAGAATTCGTTGCCTAATTCGTCGGTGTAGCGGAGAGGTTTTTCCGCTTTGCAATCGGCACATGTTCCGCCGAAAACGACTTTGTAGGGGCAATGCACCAATTTCATCAATGTCAACTGTCCGTCAACAAACACGATGCCCTTTTTATTACGAAACAAACTTATTTCTTTCAGCGTCAGTTCCTGCGAATAGAAAAATGTTTCGGCATCCTCGAAAATCTCTGCCATGTAATCGTTGTAGATGTTGAGACCGCTGCCGGCAATGTATTTGAGATTAAGTTCTCTTGCCAACTGTACCTGTCCTACATTGTGGCAAACAATTCCCACTTTTTTTCCATCAAGAATTTTGCGCAGATAGCCGTTGTCGGAAAATGACGGCAAGTACAAAAACACACCCTTACCGTCCACCTCTTCTACGCATTTTTCGTCCAGCATTTCACTCTTCAAAATTACGTAATCCGCCACAGTTAACGCTTCGTCAATTTGACGGACATGGTTGCAAATTACGGCAAGACACGGTTTTTGCATTAACTGTGCGTCGTCGTGCACCGTGTAGTCGCATTCCGACGACAACAATTTTTTGCGTGCGGAAAATTTGCTGTTGTATTCGGCAATTATCTCATCGTGCAAAATTTGGAAACATTTTCTGCGTAAAGCGTTTATTTGCGATTTTGGCATGAAAATGCCGTTTGTTTCTATTGCTATGTCTGAAATAGTATATTGCCAATCGCCTGTTTTGCAAAGTTGTTGTTTAAGTTGTTGCTCCGAAAGGCACGCATTTTGGGCTTTCTGACAGAATTCTTCACTTTCTACGCAAATATTTGTGCCGTTGCACTGTGCAAAAAGTTGTGCCTTTTCATCGGCAAATGCACGCAAATGCAACGATATAGGCAGTTTTTTGCGAGCGTTTAGCGTTTGCTCGCACAAAAGAACGTCGGTAGTACGTCGCACGGTCATGCATTCAGCAACTTTTCCCGAGAAGGAAACCCTGACAACGCCGCTACCGCTTTCCAACGCTACTCCTCCGCAAACTTCTTTTTCGCCGTCAAAAATTTTAAGTCCGTCGCCTTTGGTGAGGGGGACAGCGCATTTCACTCCGCCTTTCACCACTTTGCCAACGGCAACACCTATGTGATTTTGCACCGACGGGAAAATTATTCCGTCGTTTTTGCCGTAAAGGTAGTTGCATGCAGGCAGGTTTCCCCTGTTGTAGGCTTCGCAAAGCGTTTCGTGCATATTATTATCGCTTTTGAAACCGTCGGCAAAAAACTTGGAATACACGGCGGAGGTAATGCCTGCGTATTCCGCACGGCGGTTTCGCCCTTCTATTTTGAATGTGGTAACACCGCTTTTCAAAAGTTGTTCGGCAGTTTGCAATCCGCAGTTATCGCAAGGGGAAAGCAGATATGCCCCTTTTGTAAACCTTCCGATGTTGGACTTGTACAGTTTTCTACACGGCTGTGCGCACAAACCACGGTTTCCGCTGTTTCCGCCCACCATGGAGGAAAACAGGCACTGCCCCGATTGACAAACGCACAACGCTCCGTGCAAAAAACATTCGGTATTTACACCGCTTTGACTGATACGGCGTATTTCTTCCAAGGTGCTTTCCCTTGCACACACCACCGTTGTTGCCCCGAGTTTTTTCAAAAATCTTGCGCCGAAGTCGTCGTGAGCGTTCAATTGAGTGCTTGCGACTACCTCAAAAGGTTTTGGCAGAGTTGCGGCAAATTTCAGTAATGCCAAATCCGTTACTACTACGCCGTCGGCATTGTTCTCGTAGGCGGTAATAAGCATTTTGCGTGCGCTGTCAAATTCTTCGTTTTTAAGTGATGTGTTGACGGTAACGTAGACTTTGACGCCGAAAAAATGACAATAATCCACCCACTGCCCTATGTTTTGAGCAGTGAAGTTCGGTGCTTTCATCCGTGCGTTGAACCCGTCCAAACCGAGATACACGGAATTGCACCCGTTGTTTACCGCCGCAGTCAACTGTTGTTCGCTTCCGGCAGGTGCAAGAATTTCGTAGTTGCCCTTCATCTAACGCAGTTCCGCTCCGTATTTTTCCTTTATGTTTTTCAACGCCTTGCCTACCTGTTTTTCTATGTCGCTGTCCTGCAATGTTTTGGTGTTGTCCTTAAATTCCACGGAAATTGCCAGACTTTTTTTGCCTGCGCCAATCTGTTCGCTGCGGTACACGTCAAACAAATTTGTCTGACAAACGTGAGGCAACGCCAAAAATTCGTTCATTATGTCCTGAGCGGCAGTATCTTCGTCCGTAACGAAGGCAAAATCTCGTGTGATGGAAGGGAACTTTCCGAAAGGTTCAAAAACGATTTCCGAACGTCTGGCGTCAAACAGTGTCTGAAGCACAATTTCCGCAAAGTAGCAATCCACCCCAATGTCGAAGTTTTGCGCAATTTGCGGATGGATTTTGCCGAAACTACCGCACAACTTTCCGTCAATGTAGATATCGGCGGAAATTCCCGGGTGCAAAACAGTGTTTTGTGAACGCACAAGTTTAACGCCTCCGTCCACAAAAGCATGAACAACCTGCAACACAACATCACGGAACTGTTCAAAAGTTACTTCCGTTGCAGCCACCGAAAGACGTTTTTCCTCAACGGGAAGGGTTGTCAAGGGCAAACTGTCCGCAAGATACGCCTTTCCTATCTCGAACAAACGCAAATCGTGCATGTTTCTTGTGAGGTTAAGCGATACGCATTGCAGCATATTCGGCGCAAGCGATGTGTTCATAAGGGAAAGTTCTTCCCCTATCGGGTTGAGAATGTGAATATACTTGCTTTCATCCACAGGTTCTATCGACGCTTTGTCAAACAAAGCCTTTCCGCCGAAAGGATAAAATACACATTCGTTGTAACGCATGCCTGTAAGCACACTGCGCACTTTGTCGCACAACTTGTCTTCCTGTGTTTTTCCGCCGCAGGTAATGTGAGAATTTTCCATCAAAGTGCCGGTTATGTTGTCGTAGCCGTACACACGGATAAGTTCTTCCACAATGTCGCAATCCCTTGCGATGTCGTCCCTGTAAGGGGGTACCGTGCAGGTGAGCGTGTCGTCGGTAATTTCAACTCCTATGTTGAGCAAGTTGAGAATACGCTTTATTTCCTCATCGGGAATGACAATTCCCAACAGTTTTTCCACCTTTTGTTTTTTGAAACTTACCGTTTTTTCCTTTGCAACTTCCCCTACGGCAATTCTTCCGCAAGTGATTTTTCCGCAATGCAACTGTTCCGCCAGATGCAAAGCACGGGAAAGTCCCAAGTTGTTTGTGTAAGTTTCGATACCCTTTTCGAAACGTGCGGAAGAATCGGAACGCAATCCCAAACGTCTGCTGGTTTTGCGTATGTTGCCTCTTGCAAAACTTGCCGATTCAAACATTACGCATTTGGTTGTGTTTTTAATGCCGGAGTTTGCTCCGCCCATAATGCCTGCAAGTCCTACGGCACGGGTTTTGTCGGCAATGACGAGGTCTTCGCTTGTCAAAGTGTATTCTTTCCCGTCCAGCGGAATAATTTTTTCGCCGTTTTCCGCCCGTCTTACAATTATTGTGTGGTCGTTGATGTCGGCGTAGTCAAACGCATGCATGGGCTGACCGATTTCAAACAGTACGTAGTTTGTTATGTCCACGAGGTTGTTTATTCCGTGCAGTCCCACCTTGGCAAGACGTGATGTCATCCAAACGGGGGACGGTTTAATTTCCACGTCGGTAACGCCTTGCATAAAATAACCTGTGCAAAGGTCTTTTGCCGCAACGTCCACTGTTACCAGGTCGGATGTCTTTGCGCAAAATTCCGTGTAGGAAACGTCGGGTGATTTGCAGGTTTTTCCAAGCGCAACGGCTACTTCTCGGGCAAGGCCCAAAACACTGTTGCAGTCCTGGCGGTTGCTTGTGACGCTGATGTCAAGGATGTAGTCGTCGATACCGACTTCGCTGCGGATGTCTGCTCCCACTTGCGCTGTGGGCAACAACACCAACACTCCATCGGTGTCGGCACCTGGGTAGTAGTCCTTTGTTATGCCGAGTTCTTCCGCTCCGCAAAACATTCCCCACGACTCTTCTCCACGCATTTTGCCCTTTGTGATGTGCAATCCGTTTGCAAGATGCGCATTGTGTAACGCCACTGCCACCTTATCTCCCACCTTCACATGGTGGTCGTTTGTTACAATGGGGATAATTTCCCCGCCTATGTCCACTTTGCAACAAAGCAACCTTTCTGCGTTGGGGTGCTGATTTATTTCCGTAATTTGGCACACCTTGACGTTGGTGACGTTTTTGCCGAGGTAGTCTACCTCCTCGATTTCCAAGCCGATGTCCACCATTTTTTTGCAAAGCGTTTCTATATCTTCAGTTACGTCTACGTATTCTTTAATCCAGGAAAGAGGTACTTTCATGTTCTGTTTCTCCTATTTGCCAAACTGCTTCAAAAAGCGTATGTCGTTTTCGTAAAACAATCGTATGTCGGGAATTCCGTACTTAATCATAGCGATACGTTCCACGCCCCAACCGAAGGCGTAACCGGTGTACTTTTCACTGTCGATACCGCAAATTTCCAACACGGCAGGGTTTACCATTCCTGCGCCCAAAACCTCTATCCAACCTGTGCCTTTGCACAAAGAACATCCCTTTCCGCCGCAATTACTGCAAGTGAGGTCCACTTCCACGCTGGGTTCCGTAAAGGGGAAGTAGGAAGGACGGAAACGAACTTTTGTGTCCTTTCCGAACAGGTTTTTGGCAAGGTATTCCAAAGTACCTTTCAAATCTCTCAACGTAATGTTTTCATCCACCACCAACCCTTCTATTTGGTGAAACACCGGCGAGTGCGAAGAGTCGCTGTCCGAACGGAAGACCTTGCCAGGGCAAATCATCTTGATGGGAGGTTGTTTCTTTTCCATTAGTCTTGCCTGCATGGCGGAAGTCTGCGTGCGAAGCAAAATGTTGTCGGTAATGTAGAAAGTGTCCTGCATGTCCCTTGCAGGGTGGTCCTGCGGAATGTTCAACGCCTGAAAATTGTAGTAGTCCGTTTCAATTTCCGGTCCCGAAAGCACTTCAAAACCCATGGAAACAAGCAAATCGCTTATTTTGTTTTCCACAAGCGTGATGGGATGCAATGCTCCCCACGGTTGCATTGTGCAAACGCTGACGTCCACTTTTTCGTTTTGCAACTTGTCCTGCATTTCCTTTTGTTTGAGCGTTGCCGTAGTTTGGGCAAATGCGTCTTCCAGATAATTTCTGAGCCTGTTGACGTTTGCGCCGAAAGAAGGACGTTCCTCCGCAGGAAGATCCTTGATGCTTTTGAGAAGTACTGTAAGTTCGCCGCTTTTTCCAAGATACTTAACTTTGAGATCTTGCAATGCGGAAAGAGATGTGCATTTTGTCAGTTCTGCCACGCACAACTCCCGAATTTCCGTGATTTTATCCATAACAAACTCCTTGTAATTAAAAAACGCCCCTGCAAAGCATAGGACGAAAATTTCGTGGTACCACCTAATTTCAAAAAAGGCAAAGCCCTTTTTCTCTTGTGTCCGATAACGGGAACAAACCGCATGCGACTACTTTTCACCGCACAAACTCCAAAGGGAATATCTTTTTGCGCAGGGGCAGGACTCGCACCGTTTCCCGCTCGCTGAAACCCTGTTGTTCGCAAACTCTTGCACTTTATCATCGTTTTGTAACAGTATATCAAAATTTAACCTGTTTGACAACAGTTTTCAGGCACAAATTCTTTGTCCCTTGTCAGCGACAGACGTTGACGTAATGAAAAATATTTTGCAGGGAAAAGAGTGTCTGACGGTGGTAATTCCCGCAGAAATTGAAAAATGCTTGCGTTACACAGCCTGCTTACACGTTGCATGAAAATGCCTGATAAGATGCTCAGCAACATTTACGGAAAAAAGTCTGCACAATTAGTACAGACTTTTGCGGTACACAGGAAACTGCTTCAACTGAAACGCATTTTGTGCGTAGGTTTTCTCGAAGTTTGCAAACTGTTGGACGAAAAAACAACGGCAATTTTGCACAAACGTCAATTTTGCACCTTTTTTGTGCTTGACAGACGCAATTTGGCAAATTTGCCTGTAAACATTCGCCACAAAGGTGCAGATAAACGTCTCAACGACCAAGAAACGCCATAATAAAAAAGGCAAGTTGTCGGCATGAAGTCAATGCTACCGTTAAAAAAGGAGAAAGTTTGACAATTTCCTAGGTGCTGTTTGGAAAAAGAAAGATTTTCCGCATTGCTGACAGATTGTATTTGTGCATCTTTATTGACGTCAAGGTTACTTTACTGTTGTTGCGACTGTCCCAAAAGCAAACCTCCTTGCAAGAAAGTGTCGGGAACTTTGCCCACTATTACCGTTTCGCACACCAGAATGGGTGTTTCTATTTGCACCACCTGGTGTGAGGAAGGAATTATCACGTCCACGGTACTGCTCACGTTGAGGTAAATTCGGTGTAAGGTCTGATTTATTCCCGCCGTTTCAAAGTGAGAAACAAAGGAACATTGCACCGTTCCGACAGGGTCAATCACAATGTTGACGTCAGGTCCCAGTTGGCTCAGCAACGGAATTCCCGACAATGTACCCAAAGGAATGGAAATTGCCTGTTGAAAAAGCGTGTTTATTTTGCCTTGCGTAACAATGGATGCGTTGCGTGCAAGTTGATTCACCGAATTGCTGTTTGCGGTAATAAGCACAACTTCGTTTTGACTGTTTTTTTCGACGGTAACAAAATCGGCGTAATCCACCCCCTGCAATACGGAAAGCACCGCTTCGTTTACCGCCTGTGTCGTTTGCGCCTTCACCTGAACTTGCGCAATATCAAGTATTGTGGGCGTCATAGATTTCCAATACACCCACAAGGCTATCGCTAATGCAACAATCACCATTGCCGTGAAAATGGCGACGATTTTTTGCACGATTTTGCGCCGTCTTTTCAGTTTTGCCGCTTTGTCAACTACTATGTAACGCATAATATACCTTTTTGTCTAATTATATTCTCAAAAAGGCTCAAAGGTTACAATTTTTTGGCGTAAAGCAAGAGTTTTGCAAAAATTTCCCGAAAAGACATAAAAACGCCCCGAAAATGCGCTGCTTTATTTCGAACTTAAAAAGACATTCGCAGGCTTTTTTTAGAGTAATTGCTTTGCGGAACAGGTATACACAAGCCAAGGCAAATAGTACAATAGTACACGTAAGCCAAGGCAAAAACCTCTACTGCTTTTTTGTTTTGGGACGGAAAATAACTGCGACAATGTACCCCGAAACAATAGCCACGGAAACACCCATTGCACAGGCGGCAAGTCCGCCTTTAAGTGCGCCGAAAAAGCCCTCCTCTTTGGCAGTTTGCACCGCTCCTTTGACGAGAGCGCAACCAAAACCGGAAATGGGAACACTTGCGCCTGCGCCTGCAAATTCTATAAGTTTGCTGTACAGTCCGAATCCTTCCAAAACGGCACCGCTTATCAAAAACAACACAAGTATTTTCCCGTTGGTGAGGTGGGTGAAATTGATTATTATTTGCCCTAACATGCAAATTCCGCCCCCAACCAAAAAGGCTTTTATAAACATCAGAAAAGTGTCCATCAGATTGTTACCTCCACAAGATGCGTTACGGCAGGAATACTATCCCCCTGAAATGAAGTTGTAGGACTCATCAAAGCGCCCGTTCCTGCCAAAAGAATTTTTTTGAATTGTTTTTTGCGCAGTTTGCTGAGAATGTAACTGTTGAATACAATTGCCGAACATGCCGCACCGCTTGCCCCTTGGTAGGTTTTCTGCTCTTCGTAAAAAAGCGTTCCGCCGCAGTCCACAAGTTTTTCGGAAATGTCAAGTCCCCGTTGACGGGTGAGGTCAATCAGAATTTCACTGCCAAGTTTTCCCAAATCACCGGTGAAAATAGCGTCGTAATCGTCCACGTTTTTCATTGCATCTTCAAAAAAAGTAACGATAGTGTCGCATGCGGATGGCGCCATTGCCGCCCCCATATTGTTGGCGTCCATTATGCCGTAGTCCACCACTCTGCCTATTGTTGCCGACGTAATTTTTGCCGTGGCGTTTTGTTTGTCGGAAGTAAGCAAAGTTGCTCCCACACCCGTTGCCGTCCATTGCGTAACGGGGGAACGCAACACACCCAATTCCAGCGGATATCGGTACTGCCTTTCCGCCGTGGAAAAGTGGCTTCCCGCAACGCACACCACGTTGTCCAAACCTACGGACAACATTGCACTGCCCACTATCAGCGATTCCGCAAAGGTAGCGCATGCGTTGTACAATCCCAAAAAGCCGGCATGCTGTTTGCGTGCGGCAAAGGATGCCGAGGTAATCTGATTGAGCAAATCGCCGCCGATGACGGCGTCAACGTCGTTGTTGTTGAGGTTGCACTTGCCTATCACTCCGTCAATGGCGTGTTCAAACATTTTTCGTTCCGCACGTTCGAAGGTGTTTTGCCCGAATTTGTCATCCCGCAAGGCAAAATCGAAAAAATGGCCATACCTGCCGTCGTTTTCCTTGGGACCTACTATTGTGTAACCGTCCAAAACAAAGCAGTTTTTCAGGCTGACTGTGCGCTTTTTGTAGTACTGCAACTCAAATTCCTCCGAAAATCAGCGTTATGATTGCTACTATGACAGAAATAGTAACTCCGTTAACTATTACGGGGCCTGCAATCTGAAACATTTTTGCGCCAACGCCGTAGATGTAACCCTCGGCACGAAATTCCAGCGCAGGCGACACCACTGCGTTGGAAAAACCCGTTATCGGTATTGTAGACCCTGCGCCGGCAAAACGTCCTATGTTGTCGTAAACGCCGAAGCCTGTCAATAGTGCCGCAATGAAGACAAGCGTTGCCGATGCAAGCACGGAGGCGTCCTGTAATTCAAACCAGATTTTGTAAAATTCTATTAGCGCCTGCCCTATTGTGCATATGGTACCACCCACCACAAAAGCCCAAAACATATTTTTCCAGTGGGAACTTTTCGGCATTTTGTCAAATACATATTGTTTGTAGTTTTCTTTGGAAATTTCACTGTTGTAATTGACGGAATCTTTCTGTTTTTTCACCTTTTCACCTTTTCTTCCACGGGATTTTGCAACTTCTGCGGCACGCAACTTTCCCTTTCATCGGCATTAGCCCCGAATGCAGGCGGTTGTTTTGTTCTCATACCAATGTTATTGACATTTTTTTCGATAAATATGCCGTAACGCCCAAACTACCCGTCAATAAGACTGCACAACGCAGTGAAAAAGGACATCGTATTTGATATGTTGTTTTGATGTCAATTAACGCCGAAAGTCTGTTTTGTTTGAAAACCGCAACAGAAAAAACACCGCAAAAGCGTTTTTCTCTTGCGGTGTTTTGTGCAAATTTTATTTTAAAATGTGTTGTGTGCGCCTAGCGTTAGTCCGGACAAACAATCATGTTAACCTCGCATGTTGCGTTTGGAAGACAAATTGATGTAGACAACAACGGGTATTGCCAGTACGGCAATAAGCAACTTTTGCCAGATGTTCAGACTTTGAATGAAACTTACCGAAAACAATGTCAGCAACGTTGGCACCACTTGTTCGTTCAGGCTCTTTTTAAGCAGAAACACCGTGTCCCTTTCCACCTTGACTGCAGTGTTAAGTTGGAAAATTCCAAGTTTTTGTCTGATGTGAGCCGGTATTCCCACTGCGTAATTGACAGAGGTTGGCAAATTTGTGTTTTCAAAAGCATGCTCGTCGTCGATAGGCAACACTCTGCATTTGACAGCCTTGTTTTTGTAACGCAAAACAACTTTGTCCGTTTCCGTCAATCCAAGCAAATGCATATTGGATGCCGAAAGACGCACCACGTTTGCTCCCTCGTCGCTTTCGTACGGGCGACGACACAACAGCGACATTGACGCTCTTCCCACGTAAAAGTCCGCCAACACCCTCAGCCCCGTTGACTTTTTTTGACAGTAGGACTGCACAACTGCCGTCATAAGCAGACGTTTGGGACACGCCTTGTGAATGATTTCCTGTGCCTTCAATTTGTCGTGGTAGGAAACGTCGCTTTTCAAAATGAAGTGACTGCTGTCGTCAGTGTACATTTCCGCCAAAGTTTCCTTGTCTTTTTCCTCCACATTGGCGATGATTTCCTGCCAGTGTTGGGCAGGGATTGCCAGCCTGTTTTCCAATTCCAAAAAGGTGCGCTGTTTTTGATTTAGCAAAATCGTTCCTTGCTTCAATGCCTTGTCTACTTTGACATGATTGCATTTTAAGACAATGGATTCGTTTGTGTAGTAGTTGAAAAACTGAAAATACAAAAAGCCGTCGACGTCGACTTCTACCCCGTTGCCGTCCAAAGCGGAAACAACGACGCTGTCTTCCCGTATGTTTTCTATGCGTTGCGTGTCTATGTTGTTGAAAACATAGGCCTTGTTTTTAAGCAAAAGCAATTCTTCTTGCAATTTGAGTGAAAGTTTTTCTTTTGTGGCTTTTGTAACTGCAATGCCGTTATCCGACAATTCGGCGGATTTTTTCAACGTTACGTCAAAGAAACATTTGTTTTGTGGGTTGAACAAAATGGCTCGACAATTTCGAAAATCGTCAAAAACCTGTTCGGAAACCAAAATGATATTTCGGGCGGACAGTTTTTTTATTGCAGACAATCTGCATGCCGTTCCATATTGCACCTGATTGGCGTTGCTCTTCTTTCCGCAACACAGTGAAACGTGTTCGCCGTCAACCGTCAGAGTTACGTTTTTCATTTGTTCCTCCCAAATAATAGTTAAGTTTCAGTGCGCATTGTTTTAGTGCGCCAAAAACCCTCAACAAACTGCCGTCAGCACCCTCGTCAACCATAAGACGGGAATTTATTTCTATCTGAACAGTTTGAATTTTACAGTTGTTGTGAATGTACGATGCTACGGTGTAGGGCATTGCACCTTTGAAGGGCGAATCTACCAAAACATCGCCGACGTTTGCAAGACGGAACTCTTCCCAAAAAATTTTAAGACAATTTTCGTCGGAAAGGTTTTTCAAATCTGCCGTGCCCAAATTTACCGAAACTTTGCGCCCTGCCGAAAGTTGATGCAAATCTATTACTATTTTTACGCCTTTTTCCGTGACATATTGCGACAATGCCTGTTTGTAAGAAGATTGCATGTCAAAATTGGCGTCATCACCGCAATTTTTTGTTTTGTAAATTACGGGGCAACAAATTTGCTCGTGCAACATCTTGCAAATTACCCCCGTGTATCTCTCCGCAACCTTAATTTTTCCCATGCGGGTTTGTTCGACGCTGTGCGGAGCGGAAAACATTACAACACCGCTTCCGTCCAGCAGTTCAAAAGATGCGTCGTGTTTTTCACAAAAATATTGATAGTATTGATTGATAGAATAATTCACGCTTACTCCGAAAATTTTGCATGTATGGTCTGTCAGCAGTACGGCAAAACACCGCTGTTTTACTTATTGTAACAAATATACAGCCAAATTACCACTAAAAAAACGAATTTGAACAAAAAAACAAGTGCTTTACAGAGTAAAAAACAGTTGCGAAAAGCAAATATTGCCAATATCGCCACCGTAAACTTATTTTTGAATGCCAAATGAAAGAAAATACAAACAACTGTTGTAAAAAAGCGTCAAAACCTGCTGACACAAAACGGAAAATCAAAAGTTGCACTGTTCAAGTTGCACTGCTTGAAAAGCCCGAATAAAACAAAAACCCCATTCGCAATTTGCAAACAGGATTTTTTGGTGGGGAGAGATGGATTCGAACCATCGAAGTCATGGACGACAGATTTACAGTCTGTTCCCTTTGGCCGCTCGGGAATCTCCCCGTATATAAAAAATGGAGCTGGTGAACGGAATCGAACCATCAACCTATTGATTACAAATCAATTGCTCTGCCTGATTGAGCTACACCAGCACACATATATGAAAATTTCCCAATGAGTTGGTGCTTCGGGGCGGAATCGAACCACCGACACGGGGATTTTCAGTCCCCTGCTCTACCTACTGAGCTACCGAAGCAAAACATTGGCGACCCGGAAGGGGCTCGAACCCTCGACCTCCAGCGTGACAGGCTGGCGTACTAACCATCTGTACTACCGGGCCAGATATTTTGTTTTGCATTTGGTGGGCCTTCAGGGACTTGAACCCCGGACCGATCGGTTATGAGCCGACTGCTCTAACCACTGAGCTAAAGGCCCATAAAAGTCTTTGTGGTCGGGGTGGCGAGACTCGAACTCACGACATCTTGCTCCCAAAGCAAGCGCGCTACCAAACTGCGCTACACCCCGCTGCGTTTTACATCAGCCTTTGTATCTTACAATATTTTGACTTTGTTGTCAACAAATTTTTTGACAATTTTTCAAAAAAATTGCAAATATTTTTTTACCGCCAACGGCAAAAAACAGACGCAACTTCAATACATTTGCACCGATTGCACTGCACCGTCTTGAAAAATTTTCGCAGTGCGTTTTATGTGCGGCGTTTCGGGTGCAGGGCGTATCTGTTGCGCAAATGAAATGTTTTGAGCACGGCTTTTTTGCCTGATTCGACAATTTTGCCAACGTTTGTGCAAAAGTTTACATTTTGACTTGTGCGCCATTTTGTACCATTAAACGGGAGGCGAAAAATATGGAAGTTTCTTTTGAATTTGACAACCACCTTCTGATTGTCAAACTTGTGGGTGAACTCGACGAACATTCGGCGGAATTTGTCAGAAGAAAAATGGATGCTGTTTTGGAAGACAAAAACTACTCCGCCGTGGTATTGGATTTGTCGAGAATGTCTTTTATGGATTCGACGGGAATAGGCGTTGTAATAGGAAGGTACAAATTGTTGCGAAAACTCAACAAGGTGCTTTACGTAAAGAACCCCTCCCCGACGGTGGACAAAATTTTCAAAATGTCCGGTTTGTACGAAATTATTGAAAGAATTTAGGTTAGAGGTAACACAATGTCAAATTTGAACAGTATGGAACTTAAAATTGAGGCTAAATCGCAAAACGAAAAGTTCGCCCGCAGTGTTGTCGGGGCATTTTTTGCCCAACTCAACCCTACTTTGGAACAGTTGGAGGACGTGAAAACGGCAGTTTCGGAGGCGGTTACTAACTGTATTGTACACGCATACGGCGGTAAACAACAGGGGGAAATTCGCATACGCTGCAACCTTACTGCCGACACTCTTTTCGTGGAAGTTGTAGACTTCGGAAAAGGAATTGAGGATGTGGAAAAGGCAATGACGCCGTTTTTTACCACAGTGGACACGGGCGAACGCTCCGGAATGGGTTTTACCGTAATGCAGGCTTTTTGCGACAAGGTGGAGGTAACTTCCGCCAATGGGGAAACTTGTGTGAAACTTACCAAAAAAATTGCCTAGGGGTGAAAAATGATTGGGCATGAAGAAACGATGAGGCTTATTCGTCTTGCGCAGGAGGGCGACGAGGAAGCCTGCACCACACTTATTGTGGAAAACACCCCGTTGGTCAAAAGTATTGTCAAAAGATACCTTGGCAAACATGTCGAGTATGACGATTTGCTTCAGATTGCGCAAATTGGATTGCTGAAAGCCATCAAAAATTTTTCTACGGATTTTGACGTGCGTTTTTCTACCTACGCCGTACCGATGATTTTGGGCGAATTGAAAAGATACATGCGTGACGACGGTTACCTCAAAGTTTCCCGTTCGGTAAAAAGCCTTTCGGGAAAAATTTTGAAATACGTGGAACAACAGACGCAAAGCGGCGCTACCGAACCCACCGTGGAGGAACTTGCGGAAAAATTCGGCATGGATGTTGTGGACGTTGTTTTCACTTTGGACGCAACCAGACTGCCCGTCTCGCTGTACGAAACTACAAGCGACAAAGACGGCAAGGAAACGGAATTGATAGATAAACTTCCGACTGATGAAGACAAAAAAATGGTAAACAACCTGATTCTGAAAGACATGCTGTCCCGCCTTTCGCCGAGAGAACAAAAACTTGTAGTGCTACGCTATTTCAGAGATATGACGCAGGGAGAAATTGCTCAAAAGATGGGCGTTTCGCAAGTGCAGATTTCCCGCATGGAAAATAAAATATTGGAAAAACTCAAAGCACTTTACGAGGAAAAATAACAGACGATAAAAAAGTTGAAAAGCCAAGGCTTCCGCATGATTTCTCAAAGTTTCGGACACGAAAACAGCGAAAAGACATTTGGAAAACTTGCGTCAGCCTCAAAGTTTTGTCGTTTGTTATTTTTGAAGTTAAGTGCTTGGTTTGAAAAAAAACACTTACACACATGCAAATGTTTCGTTGAAAACGATATTTTATTCGTATTCGGCACGTTTTAACGCTGCTACTTCGGAAGATATTGTTTTTGAAGTGTCGTTTAATTGTGTTGTGTAGCGCCAAAACAAATGTGCGGTCAAAATCAAATGCGCAAACGAAATACAGATGTGCAGGTAAAATACAAATGCGTATAGATGTGTAGGCAAAAAAGTGTGTTTATACAAAAACGGAAATATGTATAAACAAGATAAATTTCAATGCAATAAATAAGTGCTGCACTTTTTTCTACAAGTATAATACGCACTGCACTGTTTTAGCAAGTAACAAGCGCAAACAGTTAGTGCTTAATTCAAACAAACAACTTGAAAAACGGCTTCGGTGTTTTTGATTTTTACGAAAAACCTTTTCCGACAAATGTTTTCAACAGTAATTTCTATGCTTAACGGGCGTTACTTTGGACTTCAACTTGGTATTAAATAATCTACTCAAACAATTAAAAAAGCCACTTTTAGGGTGGCTTTTTTAATGTTATGTCTGTAATACTATTTTATAAAATGGCAAATCCTGATATAATTTCATGTTTTTCAATAATTTTACAACAGAAGACAGATTACCCCGCCTCTGTTTTCGTTCACTATTTTGGAAACGGTACGTGTAAGTTTTTCTTTGACCTCGGTGGGCATCGCCACGCATTTGCCTTCCAATCCGTCTTTGGCAAGTCCTGACATTGTTTTGCCAAACATATTGGTGTTCCAAATTGCCTGTGGATTTTGCTTGTATTCCGAAAGCAGATACTGACTTTGCTGTTCTGTTCCCACCATGGGACTCACTTCCGTTGCCACATCCACACGTATTATGTGGTAACTGGGTGCAGTGGCTTTAAGCCTTACGCCGTAGATACTTCCCTGTCGCACCATTTCCGGTTCGTTCAACGTCATTTTGTCCATGTCGGGCATCACAATGCCGTACCCCAAACGGTCCGCCTGTTCCAAGGCGTCTTTCATTGCCTCGAAACATCGTTTTGCATAGGCGGAGTTGGTAACGTAACTCATAAGAGAAAACTCGTCGGCAATTTCCGTATCCGCTTCCTGCGACAGCACCTTGAAAAATAAGTCGGAATTGGGTGCAAGACGGCATGTCGCCACGCCTGTTCCCATGTCCATTTTCTCCATTGTGCAATTTTCCACGTACTCGCAACCGTCAAAGCCCTGCAAAAGTTTTGCGCAGTCCCTCATTTTTTCCACGTCGGCGCTTACCTTTTTTACTCTTTCAAGAATAGTGGCAATTACTTTGTTGTCTTTGTTGAGCGCACGCATCCAGTTGGGAAGATTTACGCAAATGCGTCGGACGGGGAATTCTTTAAGAATGTTTTGCAAAACTTCTTCCAGTTGCGATGCCGTTGCTTCTGCAACATTAAGAGGCATTACGCACACGCCGTACTTTTCACGCAAAGACGCACACAAACTTTGCACGCTTTCCGATTGCGGATTTTTGCAGTTTATCACCACTATGAAAGGCTTTCCTACGCTTTTAAGTTCTCTAACGGATTTCTCTTCCGCCGAAACGTAGTTACTGCGTGGAATGTCGCCTATGCTGCCGTCGGTTGATACCACCACCGCAACGGTCGAGTGTTCCGTTGCCACTTTTCTGGTGCCAATTTCCGCTGCCTTTTCAAAGGGCATCGGTTCCGATTGCCAAGGCGTGTTCACAAGCCGCATTTTGCCGTCTTCAGTGTGTCCCTCCGCACCTTCAATCAAAAAGCCCACACAGTCGATAAGGCGCACGTTTGCCGTAGATTTGTCGTCAAAAGTGAGTTTTACCGCCGTGTTAGGCACAAATTTGGGTTGAGTGGTCATTATCGTTTTGCCATCCGCCGATTGTGGCAACTCGTCCGTGGCCCGTTTCTTGTCGTTGGCGTCGGCAATCAGCGGCAACACAAGTTTTTCCATAAATTTAGTAACAAACGTCGATTTACCGCTTCTGACAGGTCCAACTACCCCGATGTAGATGTCGCCGTTTGTTCTCTCAAGAATTTCCTGATAGATATCCTTCATACCGTCCTCCACACTTATGCGTTTGATAGATTGTATGAAATGTTCTGCTACGATAGAACACTACCAACGAGGTTTTTTCCTGCAAAAGCGGCTTTGGGCAAAGCGTGTTGTCCCGTTTTTTGTAATATACCGATAAAACACACCAATTTTACTTTTTGGATGAAAGTACTTATATTTTGTAAACAGCCTGTTTGGGAAGGCAGGTGCAGATTCCGACGTCGCATTTGATTTTGTTGACCTACGCAAATTTTTTTTCGATATTCTACTCAAAAAAAGTCCAGAGTGTTCAGACTTTGCCACTGTCTTTCACAAAGTTGTTTACCGAAAAACCGTAAAAGTTGTCTTACTTTCGATATGTTGACCTGCTCGTCTATTGCACTTTGCCTGAAACAAACAAATTGAAAATAATGTTTATTGTTGACGACAATCAAATTCACAAACACATACAACCTATTTCATTGAAAGGTCAACAAAAAGAACAGTCTTTCACAACAAAAAAATTTCGGCAAATTGATCGGCATTTTCCATTCTATTACAAAGGGGACGAAAATTTCGTCCCCCAAAAATTCACACACAATCTTTATCACTTGTTGTTTGTGTTGCAACTGCCTTTCAGTAGTTTGTACAAAGTTTGCGAAAACCCGTATTTATCCATTAGGTTTTCTACGGATTTAGCATTTGCGCCTGCGCATCTGTTTGTTTTCTCACATCTTAACATCACGTTTTTTGGCGAATGAGCAAAGTCCACAAATTCCAGCATATCCACACGGTAACCGCAATCTTCCAATAAAGATGCACGAATGCAATCGGTCAGCAATGCAGAAAATCTTTCTTTTGCCAAGCCGTACTTCAACAGAATGTCGAACTCTCCGCCTTTTTTAACGGTAGCATTGACTTCATGCTGACAACAGGGTACGGTAAAAATGTATTTTGCATGCTTTTGAATGGCGTAGTACAAAGCATAATCCGTTGCCGTGTCGCAAGCGTGCAGGGAAATTACCATATCTATTTTTTCCTGATATAACACATCCTTGGAAACGTCCGCAACTACAAAATGCAAATTTTCGTAGCCGTACTTTTGCGCGATTTTGTTGCAATTTTCCACTACGTCGCTTTTCAGGTCGTAGCCGATGATTTTAACTTTTATTTTTTTGACGTTGGCAAAGTAATGATACAGAAAAAACGTAAGATAGGATTTGCCACATCCGAAATCCAAAACAGTCAATTCAGACAGAGAACTGTCGGCAAAAACGTCGTCGATAATTTCTATAAAACGGTTTATCTGCTTGAACTTGTCGTATTTGGACTGCACCACCTTAAAATCCTTGGTAAAAATGCCCAAGTCTACAAAAGCGGGAATATTTTCCCCTTCCTTAAAGATGTAGTTTTTTTGCCTGTCAAAGGAAAGTTGCTGTTGTGCGTTGGCTGTTTTATTGACAAGTCTTTTGCATTTTCCGTTTTTGGAAAACAGATAGGTTACTATGCAATCGGTGCAAAACAAAACTATCTGACGGTACAGTCCCACGACATTTTTTTGCAACCACCCTTCCGCTTCGGCAGTGGCAAAGTTTTCGTGGAAAGCCTTTGTTTCGGTGAGTTTTTTCCGCCTGAAAAAGACGTCTTCCGCCACTTTCGACGGGTCTTACGGTAATCTTGCGGTATTCGCACTGCTTAACGGCGTTACTGCACACCGCTTTTACCAAATTTGCCCTCAAAAAATCCGTCTGCAATGTCATTTGTCCTTCTCCGAATTTTGTTCTTCCTGCAGTCTTGCTTTTGCTTCACGCTTGTCTATTCGCAAAAGTTTTCGACGCAGACCCGTTTTAGGTTCTTTGCCTGTTACTATTCGCAAAATATTGCCTCTGTGAGCCAAAATTACCAACGCAAACATTACCGTTACAAACGTGCAAGCCACAACGCCGACAGATTCAGACAAAACAGCCCAGTGCCACACAATCATAAATGTTGCAAGCGTCAGCGACATCACCGACATTCTGTCCACAACGAACACCAGCAAAAACAGGGGAAGAACGCAATACAGCGAAAGCAAAGGTTGCACCACAAAGCAAACTCCGATGCTTGTTGCAACCCCCTTTCCTCCCCACCAGTTGTAGAAAACGGGGAAAATGTGCCCAATCACGGCAAAAAGCCCAGACCAATAAGCAAATGTCAGTGCCACGTCCGCATCGGCAAACAAAAATCGGCAGACAAGGGAAGGAATAACACCTTTAAGAGCGTCGCACAAAAACGTGAGAGCACCCATTCTCAGCCCGAACACACGAAACATATTTGTTGTGCCGGCATTTTTGCTGCCCAAACTTCGTATGTCCTCGTGCTTTATTGCCTTGGAAAACACCACTGCGTAATTTACGCAACCTATCAGATAGGATATTGCGGCAACCAAAATAAGTTGCCACCAATAGTCTTGGAAAAAATGTTTAAATGTCATTCGTCGTCCTTTTCTCCGCCACGGAAGACAAGTTTTATCGGTGTTCCGTCAAGAGAGAACGCTCGGCGAATGTAATTTTCCAGGTATCTGCGGTAGGAAAAATGCACCAATGAAGCGTCGTTGGTGAAAATTACAAATGTAGGCGGTTGTGTGGACGGTTGTGTTGCGTACTTGATTTTGAGCCTCTTTCCGCTCATCGAGGGCGGTTCCACAGCACGCACGGCGTCGGTAATGACATCGTTGAGCATACCCGTGGAAACACGGAAGGTCGATTTTGCGTAAACATAGTTTACTTCTTCCATAAGTTTCGGCACACGTTGTCCCGTAAGCGCAGAAACGGTAATGTAGCGAAAATAATCCATAAAAGCAAGGTCGCTGGTAAGTTGCTTTTTGAAAGTTTCCACTGTGTGAGTATCCTTCTCGATAAGGTCCCACTTGTTTATCACCACCACCGACGGCTTGCCCTCTTCATGTATAAAGCCGGCAATTTTTACGTCCTGTTCCGAAAGTCCCTCCTTTGCATCCATAACAATAAGGCACACATCGGCTCGCCGCACGGCATTGAGGGAACGCATTACGCTGTACTGCTCCACACTGTCATTCTCAATGGAACGTTTGCGACGCATGCCTGCCGTGTCGATTATCACGTATTTTTGCCCGTTGTATTCGAAGGGGGTGTCGATTGCATCCCTTGTTGTGCCCGAAATGCTGGAAACAATCGTGCGGTCGTATCCCAAAATTTTGTTGACCAGAGAAGATTTGCCTGCATTGGGTTTTCCCACTACGGCAATTTTTATTGCCTCGGCAAAGTCTTCCGTTTCCCCCTCGTCGGGGAAGTAGGACACAACTTCATCCAGCAAATCGCCTACGCCTTGTTTTTGCTCGGCGGCAATGGGAAACACGTCGCCCAATCCCAATGCGTAAAAATCCGAAAGGTCGCAATCGGCGTAATTGTCCACCTTGTTTACCACAAGCACCACAGGTTTGTTGGTTTTTCTCAACATGGTTGCCACGTCGTAATCTTCGGATGTAAGTCCCGTTTTGTAGTCGCAGAAAAACAAAATAACATCGGCAAGATCCAATGCAATTTTCGCCTGCTCACGAATGTGTCTGAACATTACGTCATCGCTTTTGAATTGAATTCCGCCGGTGTCTACAAGGGTAAATTTTTTGTCCAGCCACTGCGCATCGGCATAAATTCTGTCACGGGTGACGCCCGGCATGTTGGAAACTATGGAAATTCTGCCGCCACACACTTTGTTGAAAAAGGTAGATTTGCCGACATTGGGCTTTCCAACCACTGCGACAAGAGGTTTTGTCATATCAATCACACTCCATAAGCGCCTGACAAAATTCATATCCGTCAGCCACTACAATAATTTTTTTGCCTGTTGTTTCTTTTAATTGCTGCAAAGTCATTCCGTCAAGGAAAACGTCCTCTATTTCACGCAACATTACCCTTGGAAGCAACAATGTGTCCCCCACGTTTTGGGTATGTTGCAAAGTTTCGACAATGTCTGCCCCTACTACCAGCCCCGCCACCGTTACCGTTTCACCGAAAAATTTGTTTTTGACGGTGATGACGTTGGCTTCCAGATTTGGGAACTTTTCTTTTGCTTTTTGCAAAGTTTCCTGCATAAGAGGTGTGGCGGAAACGCCGGTAACTACGGAAAAACTTCCGTGTTTTGCCGATACGGCATCACGAAACGCCAAATTGAATTGGTAACGAAAATCCGCAATAAGACCGACGCCGTTTTCCAACTGTTCGAAATCGCCGTAACATTCAAAATCAGGCACATCCCTGTTGGCATAGAGGTACATTTCGTCGGAACAGTAAGTAAAGTGCTTGCCTGTTTTTGCAAAACAGTCTTTGTCGAATCGCTCGACAAAATCCACCGTTTCCGACGCCACCTTTTCATCGACAGGCGTGATATTGTACAAACAACTGCGATGTTTTGTAAGTCCGACAGGCACCACCGCAACATTTTTTACATAGGGGTACAAACCGAAAAGGTCTGTCAAAGTTTTTTGCAACTGCTTGCCGTCGTTGAGGTTGGGGCACATTACTATTTGAGTAAACATGTAAATGCCGTTTTCGGCAAAAGTTTTCAGAAGCGGCATTATCGGCCTTGCCTTAGGATTGCCAAGCAAAGTTTTTCGCAACTGTTCGTCGGTGGCATGCACGGAAATGTACAAAGGCGAAAACTTCTTTTCAACGATTCTTTGCACTTCTTCGTCGCTTACGTTTGTAAGCGTGACAAAGTTTCCCGACACAAAGGAAAGTCGCCAGTCGTCGTCCTTGACGTAAAGCGTTTTGCGCTGTCCTTTCGGAAGTTGATCGACAAAGCAAAATACACACTTGTTGGCGCACCAGCGTGGCTCTATGTAACATTCGTCGTAAAAATCCCAGCCCATAGGTTCGCCTGCATCCTTTTTGACGTGAAAGGACACTTCCTCTCCCGAACGGTTTACGGTAACGGAAAAATTTGCCTGCGAATCGAAGTAGGCAACATCCAGCATGTCTTTCGCCTGTTCGCCGTTGAAACGCACAATCTCGTCGTCTTTTTGCAGCCCGACGACCTTTGCCACGGAACCTTTTTCTACATTGGAAATTTTAAGCATAGCATCTCACCAAAAAAGCAACCGAACAGGTTGCCTTTGTCAAAGACTGCGGCAGAACACCAATATGCAATTAGATACTGCCCAAAGTTACTTTTTGTAATACTGAGTCAAATCGATGTTGAGAACAACGCTCTTTCCGTCAAGGTACTTCAAAGGACCTTGTGCAAAGTGGAATGTTACCTTCGTGCAGCACAACAACTGCGTTTTGACACGGTATTTGCGATTTATTTTGTTTATTCCGTACTTTCCGTCCCCTAAAATAGGCAAACGTACGTGCGCCAGATGAGCACGTATCTGGTGTGTACGTCCGGTAATAAGTTTCACTTCCAACAGAGAAAGTTCGCCAAGGTTTTTAAGCAATTTGTAATGCGTTTCAATAGGAACGTAGCCAGGCTTTTTGACGTCGCTTATGTACACCAAACTTTTTTTGGCGTCCTTGAACAAATACGCTTTAAGTTTCGCAACGGCAGGCTTTGGATTGCCCACAACGATACAGTTGTAAGTTTTGTCGATGTCTTTTTCTTTGAAAGACTCCAACAATTCCGTTTCCGCCGTTTTGTTGAGAGCAAAAACCACCAATCCCATTGTGTTTCTGTCCAGACGGTGCACGGGCATTGCCGTGGCGTCCACCAGAATATTGTTTATCCTTTCGGCGAGAGATTCCTCGCCCTGCACTTCTATGCCGGGCATTTTGTTTACCACCAGAATGTTGTCATCACGGTAGACAACTTCTATGCTGTCCTTTTCTCTGTCTGCCAAATAGACGTACACGATGTCGCCTGCGTTGACGTTCATGTCTACGCCCACACGAACACCGTTTATTTTTACGCTTCTTGTTTTGATTATTTTTTGAATTCCGTAATAACCCAGACCGGTATTTTCCAATATTGCGTCGGACAACAGTTGACGGGTTTTAACTTCTATTTCTTTAAGCATATATGTATTATATCAAACAATATAGGAAAATGCAAACACATTTTGCCTACAAAGTAATTTGCGTATTCTCGAGGAAAAACCCGAAATGTAAAAATTTGACAATACAAACGCTGTAATTTTGCCCGAACAGAGCAAGCATTAACAAATGAGCAAACCTGCAAAAAAGCCTACAACAGTTGAGGTAACAAAGCAGTTGTGCTAAATTCCCGTAATTACACCGTTTGGTCAACGGCAATTTTTACGCAACTCAATTTGTACCGACGAAAAGAAAACAATATTAAAGGACAGGAAACAGGAAAATTTATTATACAACACCTACTTCTATACCCTGAATATGCTTGACGCAGGCTTGTTGAAATAATGTAAAAAAAGCGAGGCAAAACGCCGTCGCTATTAAATTTCAATACTATGTCTGTAATAATATTCTATAAAATGCCGAATTCAGTTGTTATTCGATAAAATCGTCTTTGCAAACATCGCAATTTGTTGCTTTCTCGTTGACTCTGGTAACATTTGTAAGAGCATGCATATTGAGAGAAACAAGTATTACATCGTCGCCGATTTTGCTTATGTTGCACCACGGCACGAATATGTCCTCGGCATTTTTGAACAGTTTTCGGATTCCGGGAACAACAACTCCCAACACATTTTTGCCGTTACTGTCAAAAATCAAATCAACAATCTTTCCCATTTTTGCTCCGTTTTGCAGGTTGACGACTTCTTTGCAACGCAGTTCGTTGTAACTTATTTCCATATTGAACCCCACACAATACTGTAATACGTCAGTAATGCGTTTATGACGGCGGTTGGGAAATAGGGACAAGCGGAAAAGCCTTTCGTATCACAAAAATTCATTGCGCATATGCTGAATGGCATTTTTTTCCAGACGTGAAACCTGTGCCTGACTCAATCCGATTTCCTTGGATACTTCCACCTGTGTTTTGCCTTCAAAGTAGCGTTTGAGCAAAATGTTTTTTTCCTTATCCTCCAAAGAATTGAGTGCGTCAAAAAGAGAAACGTTTTCCGCCCATATGTTTTCCGAACAACTGTTGTCGGCAAGGTGATCCTGCAAAGAAAGGGAATCTTCCTCGTCGGAGTACACCGCCTCTGCCAAAGAAACAGGGTCGCTGATGGCGTCCAGACAGTAAATTACTCTGAAAACGGGCAAATCCAACTCGTGTGCAACTTGATCTATGGTAACTTCCGTTAGGCTTTCTTTTTCCAATCGGTCACGTGTTTGCAACGCCTTGTAGGCTACATCTCTGACGCCACGGCTGACACGCAAGGAATTGGATTCCCGCAAAAACCTCCGTATTTCCCCTTCTATCATAGGTACGGCATAGGTGGAAAAACAAACGCCGTAATCGGGATTGAAGTTGTCCACGGCTTTTATCAGTCCTACGCAACCTATCTGAAACATATCGTCGGGATTGCCGTTACGTGAAGAGTAACGTTGCACTATGGAAAGCACAAGACGCAGGTTAGCGTTGATAAATCTGTTTCTGGCGTCTGCGTCGCCTTTCTTGACAAGCGCAAACAATTCCGTAATTTGTTTGTTGTTGAGTTTTGGTAATGCAGATGTGTCCACACCGCAAATTTCTACCTTTTTTCGCATTTTTCCTCCAGATGCCTTTACAGTAGTTTGCACTGTGTAACCGCACTTTATACTGCCCGTTGCAACATTAAACGTCAGTGTTGCCGAAGTTTAACGGCAAAAATAATGCAGAGTATCGACAATTCAATACTCTGCAAAATGTACGTTGTACAACGTTCTTATGTCCATTTTTCAAAAATATGGTGTGTTTTGTAATATCAGAAAATGTATTAGAGCCTTCTTTCGGGAAAGGTGAATAAAGTTTATTTTCACAATACCCATTAAATAATGCAACGCTTTCCCGATGTGTAGCAAGCAAAGAAAACCGTTGCCTTTTACACCGTTAATTCCATTTTCAACCAAGGCACTTTTTGCTCGCAAAAGTTTGTTTGTGTGGCATGTTGTGCTGATTGTACGCACAGTTTACCGTAGTAATTGGTGAATTTGTGCGTGTAAGAAATTCACTTTTCCGCGTCAGCCCTTCTCTTTGCCCTTTTTCAATTCCTTTTGCCAGCACCAGTAGCACATGTTTTCGTAACTTTCATCTCCGCCGATAAGCACAACCGGTCCGTCGTCCACGCAGTGTCCGTCTACAAAGCGGGCATTTATGTTGGATTTACGTCCGCAACGGCACACCGATTTTATTTCCTGCAGGGAATCGGCAAGTTCCACAAGACGTTTGCTTCCTTCAAACAGTTTGCATTTGAAATCGGTGAGCAATCCGTAACAAAGCACGGGCACAAAACGTGTCAGTTGTTTCAGTTGATCCACCTGTTTTTCCGTGCAAAACTGTGCCTCATCCACTATTATGCAATCGTAAACGCCCTCTTTGCACTGCTTTCCAAAGAGTTTTTCAAAATCATCGTCAGGGGAAACAGTTTCGCATTCGCATTCCAACCCTATACGGGAACGCACCTTTGGTTTGTCGTTTTCATCGCCACGATTGTCTACGGAAGGTTTGACAAGCAATACTTTCATTCCTTTTTGTTCGTAATTGAACTTGCACATAAGGGCTTGCGCCGACTTGCTGCTTCCCATTGTGCCGTACTTGAAGTACAAACGTGATGCATTTTTTCTCAATTCACCCATTTTTCACCTCGCACTCAATACAGGCCGTCTATCTTGCCGTGAGCGTCAATTGTCATCTTTACGGCATTGGGCACCTTGGACAGCCCCGGCATAAGCAACATGTTGCCTGCCAACGCTACCAAAAAGCCTGCACCGCCACGATATTCAATATCTCTTATCTTTACGATAAATCCGGTAGGAGCACCCAGCAAAGTGGCGTCGTCGGAAAAACTGTATTGAGTTTTTGCAATAACTACGGGTAATTTTTCTACATGAAGAGAGTGCAGATGCTTCAGACTTTCCAACGCTTTGGGCAAAAATTCCACATCTGCTGCGCCGTAAATACGTGTTGCGACTTTGCGTATTTTTTCTTCCACGCTGTCATCGTCGTTGTAGGCAAAGGTAAAGGTACTGTTGTCGGCATGGTCGCACATTTCCTTTACGCAACGTGCAAGTTCGGTGGCGCCTTCGCCTCCCTTTCCCCACACATCGCAACACACCGCCTTTACTCCGAGTTTTTGCACGCTGCTTGCAATTTCTTCAATTTCCGCATCGGTGTCCGTTGTGAAACGGTTGATTGCCACGATTACCGGAAGTTTGTACACATCCTTTATGTTGCACACGTGACGTACAAGATTGCACATGCCTGCTTTCAGGGCAGACAAATTTTCCACAGAAAGTTTGTCTTTGTCGGCGCCGCCGTGCAGTTTCAATGCCCTTACAGTTGCAACTACCACCACTGCATTGGGAACAAGTCCCGATTTGCGGCACTTGACGTCCAAAAATTTTTCCGCACCCAAGTCTGCGCCAAAGCCTGCTTCGGTAACAGTGTAGTCGGCAAAAGTCATTGCCAGTTTGGTTGCCTGAACGCTGTTGCACCCGTGCGCTATATTGGCAAAGGGTCCGCAATGCACAAAGGCAGGCGTTCCGCCTATGGTTTGTACTATGTTGGGTTTCAAAGCGTCCTTCAACAAAATCGCCATTGCGTTTTCCGCTTTGAGATCACGTGCGAACACAGGCTTTCCTCGATAGGTGTAGGCAACAAGTATGTTTCCCAAGCGGCGTTTCAAATCGGTGATGTTTTCCGCCAAAGTAAGCACAGCCATAACTTCACAGGCGGCAGTTATGTTGAACTTTTCCTTCCTTTCTATGGCGTCTTTCACACCGCTGTTGACGACAACGCCACGCAAAGCACGGTCATTGACGTCCAAAGTGCGATTGAAAACAACGTTGTCGGGGTCGATGTTGAGCGGATTTCCCTGAAAAATGCTGTTGTCTATCATGGCGCACAACAAATTGTTTGCTGCAGTTATTGCATGAAAATCTCCCGTGAAGTGCAAATTTATGTCTTCCATTGGCAAAATTTGCGAATATCCGCCACCTGTAGCGCCCCCTTTGATTCCGAAAACGGGACCCAACGAAGGCTCTCGCAATGCCAGACATGTGTTTGCGCCCACAAGATTCAGACCGTCTGCCAGTCCTATGGAAACAGTTGTTTTTCCTTCTCCTGCCGAGGTCGGATTTATTGCCGTAACCAAAATCAGTTTGGCGTCTTTTTTAGGCGACGGTTTTGCAGAAACTTTTGCTTTGTAGTTTCCGTACAATTCCAACTGTCTTTTTTTGATGCCTATTTTTGCAGCAATATCTGTTATTTTTTTCAGTTTGCATTTTCTTGCAATTTCAATATCCGTCATGCATTTTCCTCCTGTGCTAATTAGATATATGATACTCCTTTTTGCACTTTTTTGCAATGGTAAACATAAAATATAATTGACGCAAAAGTCAAAAAAATTGCATTATCCGAAAACATATCCTACAAAACAAATATGTAAAAAGTTGCGGTAAAACCGTTGATTTTTTTTATTTGTTCTGTTACAATAGTTAGGCAGTTGGCACCATAGCCAAGTGGTAAGGCAGAGCTCTGCAAAAGCTTCACCCCCAGTCCGAATCTGGGTGGTGCCTCCAATAAGACTTGCTAAGGCAAGTCTTTTTTGCTGTTTTGAGTTTTTGAACTCTGCTCCATTTGAAGTTGAAAACAACTAACGTAATTGTACGCCGAAATTTCAGCGCCGTTGTAATTTTTACAACTGATGCACTATTAACGGCACCGAGTTTGTTGTCGTGCAACCTGAATGTTAATTAAACAGGACAAAGAGTAAAATTTGTACAACCGTTGACAGACGGTATGCAAAATGCTAAAATATTTCTGTTACGGTGGTTGAAGTTAGTTGTGAAACTTATCTTAAAACATACGTTTTTTAAAAAAGCGCTGCCTGCACCGTAGGCGGTTTCGTGTTTGCAACACTGTGCAACAGCCGAGAAACAACATTTTGTCGGTAAATTTAACAAAGCATAGTTTACCGCACGATAATTTGTACAAGTATTTTCCAAAATATTTGTACAAATATTTTCCAAAGTAAAATAATTTGAAAAATTTGCCGATGTGGCGGAATAGGCAGACGCAAGGGACTTAAAATCCCTCGACGTAACACTCGTACCGGTTCGAGCCCGGTCATCGGCACCAAACAACCGCTGAATTCGGCAGATTTCAATTATATCTGCAATATCCAGCGGTTTTTCTTTTGTTATTTTGTGATATTTTTCCTTTGATTTTTACAGACAAGCAGCGTTGTAATTTTTCGATTTGCACAAAACCCGGATAATTTAGATGAAAAACCGCCTAACGACGCTTTTATCGGTAAGTTTTGTTTGCACACATAAAACAGTTCCGTACTATCCTGATTTGTATGTGAACTTTGTTTATTTACAAATTTTACTGGCTACACGTCATTTTTCAACTATTTTTGTTAAACTTTCGTCGCTGGATGTTTTTAATGGAATTTTCAAAAAAAATTTGATATTAAAATAAATTTACACTCTTATTGCTAAAAAAGTAAATAATGAGCATTTGAAAAGTAACCATTGTTGCTCTCAGTAAATTTAGCAAATTGTGCGATAAATATTGTGCTTAGCCAAAGTCAGACTTTCAACAAATATAATTCGCAGTCAGAAACTCCTTTTATACAAAAGGTCTAATCACTTTCAAAAACCGAATATTTACTTATTTAACTTTCAAAACCAGATTTATTTATTTGCCGTTCTTTTATTGATTTTTCTTACATTCAATTTGTACTATGACAAAGCATCGGAAACAAAGAATAAACATACAAAACATAAGAAAAACGCAATTTTGCATGTAAAAACTTCACCAATGTATTGTTGACAATTTTTTTTGCATGTGTTACAGTGTTGTTGCCGAATTACGGGGACAGTTCGCAACCATCCTGTCGTTAAACAAAACTATGGAAAAGGATGGGCGCTTTTGCGCCTTTTTTGTTTGCGTTTTGCTTCGCTACGGCTGTATTTTGCGGAGGAAAATATGAAAGAAAAAATCAAACTGGAATTTACTCAATTCAAACTGCTTCTGAGAAGCGTGCCAGGGTGGCTTACCGCATTGTTTGTAATGTCGGTGTTTGCAATGAACATACTTGCAAACAAGAGCATTAGTCTGCCTGTATCGTGGTTGGCGTTGGACTGCGGAATTATCGTTTCATGGTTTGCCTTTTTAGCGATGGATACCGTTACACGCCGTTTCGGCCCCAAAGGCGCAACGCAACTTTCCATTGTTGCAATTTGTTTTAATCTGCTCTTTTGCCTCATCTTCTTTGTGGGTAGCAAAATTGGCGGAATTTGGGGAGAATCTGCCGTTGAGGGTAGCGAAAACATAATAAACAACGCACTTGACAACACCATCGGAGGCACTTGGTACGTTGTACTTGGCAGCACCGTTGCTTTTGTTGTGTCGGCAGTAATCAACAACTTCACAAACTGGGGCACAGGCAGACTTTTTCGCAAAAAGCCAGATGGCGCCGTCGCCTACATCGTTACGGCATACGTTTCTACCGCTGTCGCACAGTTTGCCGACAACCTCATTTTTGCCCTTATTGTAAGTCTCAATTTTTTCGGATGGACAATATTGCAGTGTGTCACTTGCGCATTAACGGGAATGATTGCCGAATTGTTGTTTGAAGTTGTGTTTTCCTTTTTAGGGTACAAAATTTGCCAAAAATGGAAAAAGGAAGGAGTTGGGAAAGAATATATCGACTTTGTGGCTTCCTCAAAAATTGCCAATGCGGAAATAAAGGCAACGGAATAAATTACAGGCACAATGCCGACATGAAGAAAAGGAGTTTTGCTGTATGAAAGTAGTTGTTACAGGCACAAGCCGTGGAATAGGTAAAGCCATTGCTGAGAAATTTTTGAGCGAAGGACACTGCGTCGTTGGCATAGACGTTTGCCCCGCTACAATTCAACAGGAAAATTACACGCACTTTGTTGCCGATATTTTCAGCGGAAATTTACCGGAAATTTCCGATTCGCAAATTTTAATCAACAATGCCGGCGTGCAGGATTCGCCGGACGACATCGACATAAACTTGAAGGGGACAATTCGTATCACGGAAAAATATGCCTTTCAAAAAAATATAAGAAGCGTGCTGTTTGTGGCATCAAGCAGCGCGCGCACGGGGGCAGAATTTCCACAATATGCCGCAAGCAAGGGCGGTATTGTTGCCTATATGAAAAATGTGGCGTTGCGTGTTGCAAAATACGGCGCAACATCCAACAGTATTTCCCCCGGCGGTGTGCTTACTTCTCTTAACGACAGGGTAATAACCAATCCCGACCTTTGGAACAAAATTATGCAGCAAACGCTTATTCCAAAATGGGCGACTGTGGAAGAAATTGCCGAGTGGGCGCATTTTGTAACGGTAATAAACAAATCTATGACGGCGCAGGACATACTGATTGACAACGGAGAGGATGCAAAAGCGGAATTTGTCTGGTAGTACTGCTACTTTGCCACTGCCGTTTGATATAACCAGCACAACAACGTATTGAAGAAACAACTTTCAAAGTTGCAAGATAGAAAGGTCTGCACCTCATTTGCAGGCCTTTTTTCTTAGCAAACAAAATAACAATAGCAACACTCTTCCTGTTTAACTGTAATAAGACAACAAACTAATTTGTAATTAGATTGTAGTTCAAAAGTCAAATATAATTTTTATACTAATTGTATCCAACGAGTAATTGTACAATGTAACTTCAAACTGTTATTGCAGGCTATCACAGGTTAGCACGTCTGCAAGATTAAAATTAAAGTAAAAACATAAGTATTTTTAGTAACTAAAATTTCAGACATGTGGTTTGACAAGCACCTTCAAATACTCATTGCAGAATACTGCCGATTAGCATGTATTCTACATTAAAATTCAAAATGAAAACAAATAATCTTTTAACTACTTTTATTTTAATATACGTTTTTACAAAGCCTTTTCAAGCAGTCTTTGCAGAATACAACAAATCATCACGTATGCAAATTAAAATTTCAGTAAAAAACATAAAAAATTTCGGTACTATTAGGCAAGGATAATTTCAGTTATTTTACATTAATAAACAACTTCAAATACAGATTGCAAATACACACAATCAGCACACGCACATTAAAATTCAAGGTGAATGAATAAAAGTAACTTTTTCGACACTTTGTTTTAGAACATTTTTTGACAAAGCGAAAAACAGTTGTTTGAAATAAGACAAACCAAGGAACCGCAATACAAAGCGCACCGCCACGTCATCAAATTAACGTGTGTGCAAGTAACGCAAAACATACATTAAATTGCGTGACACACAACTAAAATTTCCACGATATAACACATTTTATTTTTACTGCCGATGCATGCCTTATGACAAATTTTTGTTGTTTGGGAAAATACCTATTTTATTGTGTCAAAATACGCAATTATGACAGTCATAGTATTTTACGAATAAACCTTTTCTGACGTAATCTGCTTGATTTATGTAATAATTGCATTAAATTTAAGTAAGTAACATACAAAAAAAGTAACTCCCGATTTTCGGGAGTTACTTTTTATTTTATTGAACTCATCGGGTAGAGCATTGATTTTTGAAACTTAATCTTTGGCTTCCGTCTTGAAACGAAGAACCTTTTCCACCACTATTCCGCCACGCTTTCCCTTTGGCAATTTGCCTTTATTGTTTTTGTTTTCAACGGAAACATCGTTGACGTCTACAACATAGGTGTTTGCTCTGTCAAAAATAGCAATCTGGTAGTTTTGCCCGTTTACGTAACTTGCAAATACCACGCTTGAACCGTTTTGTCCAAACTCGATACCCTTTGCGCCTTTGCAATTGCGAGCGTGACGTGTTATCTCCGTCACGGGCAAACGTTTCATGAATCCCTTGTCGGTAACAAGCAACATTTCGCCACTGTCTTTTTTCACCTGTCCTGCAAATACAACGTATTCGCCGTCGGCAAGGTTTATGCAGTGTACGCCGCCGGCAATCCTGCCCTGCACGGGGATTTCCGACACATCGAAGCGTGTGCAACCGCCTCGGTTGGTAACATAGAAGATTTCCGTACCTTCCTGTACGACCTCCACTTTGAAAACTTCATCGCCCTCCTTGCCTTTGTAGCCTTGGAAGGAAGATTTCAATAGCTGATATTCGCTCCACGGAGAACGCTTTATCATGCCCTGTCGTGTGTAGGTGAGAACTTCACCGCTTGGCACGCCCTCATTGTCCAAAATGAACATCGCAACGGGAGTTTCTCCCATCACCGCTTCGGGGAAAATTTGCGAAAGCACAACGCCCTTGTCACGGAAGCGCACTTCGGGCAATTGACCTACATTTATTTTGAAACAGTTTCCGTAGTTTGAGAAAAACATCACTTTGGAATCCGTTTTGCATTCCGTTGCACTTGTGAGAATTTCTCCCGAGCCGCACGTTAGAACGTCTTTATTGGAAAGATTGAAGTTTTTGACGGGAATACGCTTGATAGTGTAGTCGGAAGCCAACGCCACCACCACGCTTTCCACCGGCTTTTCGTCGTCTTCGCTGGGAACGACAATGCTGTTTTCGTCTTTGGAAAGTTCCGACTTGCGTGCAAATTTGAAATTGCGTTTCAAAGAGGAAAGTTCCGTCTTGATCAGTTCCATTTGTTCACGCTTACTGTTGATTATCACGGTAAGGCGGTTGATTGTGCGTTCCAACTCCTGCAATTCCAGCACCAACTTGTTTACTTCCAACTTTGTGATGCGTGCAAGACGCAAGTCCAAAATCGCCTGCGCCTGCTTGTCGGAAAGGTCAAAGGCTTCACGCAACTTTGTTTTGGCGTCGGACGTTGAAGATGCGTTTTTAATTATCTTTATTACTTCGTCAATATTCTGTACGGCAATTACAAGACCCTTTAAAATGTGTTCCCTTTCCTTAGCCTCATTCAGTTCAAACTTGCTGCGACGCAAAATAACGTCTCGTTGGTAATTGACGTAGTAGGCAATTATGTCCAAAAGCCCCATTTGTTGCGGTTTGCCGTCGGCAATTGCCACCATGTTGATGCCGTAACTGACCTGCAACTGCGAGTATTTGAGCAAAGCGGCAATCATTTTTTTAACGTCGCAGTCTTTGCGCAATTTAATTACGGCACGCATTCCCTCTTTGTCGCTTTCGTCCACAATTTCCGATATGCCTTGGAACAGATCTTTTTTCTCGTCCTTCAAAGCGCCGATTTTTATCAGCATATCCGCTTTGTTTACGCCGTAGGGAATTTCCGTGATTACAATGTTTTTTCTGTCGCCGTTGGCAACCTCTATGTGCATTTTGGCACGCAAAATAATTTTTCCCTTGCCTGTTTCGTATGCCTGTTTCAGTCCCTCTCCGGGAATCACGTACCCTCCCGTGGGAAAATCCGGTCCCTTGATGATTTTCATCATATTGGAAAGGCTGATGTTTTTGTTTTCAATGAAGGCTATTGTGCCTTCGATAACTTCGCCGAAATTGTGAGGCGGAATGTTCGTGGCAAGCCCCACGGCAATGCCCGTTGCGCCGTTAACCAACAAATTGGGGAAGCGTCCCGGCAACATGTCCGGTTCTTTGGTTGTGTCGTCAAAGTTGCGTGACCAACGCACGGTGTCCTTGTCGATATCTCGCAACAACTCCAAAGCGGCAGGGGAAAGTTTCGCCTCGGTGTAGCGCATTGCTGCGGCGCTGTCGCCGTCGATATTGCCGAAATTTCCTTGCCCGATAATGAGAGGCGCGTTCATGGAAAAATCTTGCGCCATACGCACCATTGCGTCATAAATGGAGGAATCTCCGTGAGGGTGATAACGTCCCATACAATCACCGACAATGCGGGCGGATTTACGTGTGGGCTTGTCGGGCGTATTGCCCTGTTCGTACATAGAATACAAAATGCGCCTTTGCACAGGTTTTAATCCGTCTTCCACACGGGGCAAGGCACGGTCCAAAATTACATGTTCGGCGTAGGGCATCATGGATTCGTGCATGACAAGTTCCATCGGCTTGGTTATCAACTTGCTGCCGTCCTCCATTTTTTCCACTTCGCTGTGTTCCAAATCAAAAATATCCATTTGTTTCATTTGAATTCACTCCGTTTTACACGAGTTCGTCAAAGACGCTGTCTTTATCTTGGTTGAAATCGGCGTTTTCCGTGATGTACGCTTTACGTGCGTCAATCTGGTCGCCCATGAGAGTCGTTACCATGCGTTCCGCCTCGGAAACGTTTTCTATGGTAACACGCATAAGCGTGCGTGTGGCGGGATTCATAGTTGTTTCCCACAACTGTTCGGCGTTCATCTCGCCCAAACCTTTGTACCGCTGCAATTCGTACCCCCTTCCGAAATCCTGCACTATTTCCTGCAATTCGTAATCGTCGTAGGCGTAACGAACTTTGTCCTTTTTGGACAGTTTGTACAAAGGCGGCATGCCGATGTAGACGTGCCCTTCGGTAATAAGCGGTTTCATGTAGCGGAAGAAAAAGGTCAGCAAAATCGCTCTGATGTGAGCGCCGTCCTGGTCGGCATCTGACAAGATAATAATTTTGTCGTACTTCAGGTCGTTTATGTCGAAGTCTTCTTCGCCGATGCCGGTATCCAAAGCGGAAATCAGCGAACGAATTTCCTCGTTGGCAAGAACCTGATCGATACGCTTGCGTTCGGCGTTAAGCGGTTTGCCACGCAAAGGCAATATCGCCTGAAAACGACGGTTGCGAGCCTGCTTTGCCGAACCTCCTGCGGAATCGCCTTCTACAATGAAAAGTTCGTTTTTGGAAGCGTCTCTTCCCGTACAACTTGCAAGTTTTCCTATCAGAGTGGAGTTGAAAATACTGTTTTTCTGTCGGGTGACCTCTTTGGCTTTTTTTGCCGCTTCACGCACTTTTGCCGAGGCAATGGATTTTTTAATTATCACTTCCGCCGTTTTGGCGTTGGAATTCAACAGTTTTGTGAGGCCTTCCGTTGCCAACGCTTCGCAGGCAATACGTGCTTCCACATTGCCCAACTTGGTTTTTGTTTGTCCTTCAAACTGCACGTTTGCCATTTTGACGGACATTACAAGCGTTATTCCTTCTCGAAAATCTTCCCCCAAAAGATTGTCGTCTTTGGCTTTAAGAAATCCGTTGTTGCGAGCGTAGTCGTTGAAAACTTTTGTCATTGCGGTTTTTACGCCCGTTTCGTGCATACCGCCCTCGCCCGTAGGAATGTTGTTTACATATGAAATGAAATTTTCCGTGTAGTTGGATGTGTACTGAAAGGCGAATTCCAACTGCAACGTTTCGTTTTGCCCAGCCCAATACAGCGGACTGATGTGAAGAGGCGCTTTGTTTTCGTTGAGATACAACACAAAATCTTTCAGTCCCCCGTCGTAGCAAAAAGTTTCCTGAACGTTGTTGCCGTCCTCATCGTCGTTGCGCTCGTCGGTAAGCACAAAAGTGATGCCTTTGTTGAGAAACGCCAATTCCCTGATGCGCTCGCTGACGGTGCGGTAATCCATACGCACATTTTTGAACACTCTGCTGTCGGCAAGAAAAGTTATTTGAGAACCGTGTTTATCCGTCTTGCCCACTTCGTGCAAACTGTCTTTGGGAACACCGCTCAATATCTTTCCGTTTTCCGTTTCGGGACTGTGAAAATGTTGCTCGTAGATGGTGCCGTTTTTGCACACACGAACGGTAAGCCATTCCGAAAGTGCGTTTGTAACGCTGGCGCCTACTCCGTGAAGACCTCCCGAAAATGCGTAATTTTCATTGTTGAACTTTCCGCCTGCGTGAAGTTGCGTAAACACCACTTCGACGCCGGAAATTTTCAGTTGAGGATGGATATCCACGGGAATACCACGTCCGTTGTCGGTAACGGTGACGCTGTTGTCTTTGTGAAGAACAATTTCTATCCTGTCGGCATATCCGTTTGCTGCCTCGTCCACTGCATTGTCTACAATTTCCCACAGCAGATGATGCAATCCCTTTATACCCGTCGTACCGATGTACATTCCCGGACGCATACGGACGGCGTCGAGCCCTTCCAACACCTGTATGTCTTTTGCTTCGTATGTCTTACTCACTGGTTTTTCCTCCAAAGTATACTGAATCCTTCTGCACAGTAAAATACCCGACATCCGTTGCCCAAAACAAAGTGATTATGCCCACGGCATATCGGGTTTGACTTCTTTTGTTTCATTATACCATAATATATATTATAAATCAATAGTTTATTTTATATTTATTCACCTCTTTTACAGGTCAACGCCCGAAAAATTGTAAATGTATATTTTTTATGCATATACATTTGATTTTTTGCATAATTATACAGAATATGTGAAGTTATCGAAAAAAATGAAAAATAATTTGCAAAATAAATCGGGAAAACCCCTGCTTTCAACTGCAAAGTGCGATACATTCGTACACACTGCAAGGCAAACCGCACTTCGCAAGCGCTAACGACAGCGAGCGTTGAAGTCCGTAGCAAAAAATGTTTTGCAGCGAGTAGTTGTCGAACAGCGAGCATTGGAAAGCATTGAAAAAATGTTAGTAGTAAGTAGTTGTCTAAAAACAAAAAGTTTGAAATACGCAAAATTATACATGTAAAACCATGCGACTATGACAAGCCTTCAATGCTTTGATTGCAGGCATTCAAACGTGATTGCAATGCGTCTGCCTGCTTGAAGTACTACTTGCATAAATCCTATTTGCAAATGCGTTTTACGCTTGCACATTCCCGCATACCTGACAAGCAACATAAATTGTTTCTAATTAACCTAAACCTCAAATAAGTGTTGTAATTTGTTGAAACAAAACGTCTGTATTTTGCCGAATTCTATTGTAAACACCGCAAATCGATTTCTTGCTGGCATTTCAGACAAACTGTTACGTCGCAACGGAATCGCCGTCCTATTAGTATGGTAATTGTATTATTCACTGTGCGGTGGCAAATAAAAAATCGCCTGCCACGCAGACGATTTTTGCAAATACAAAGCCTTTGTTACAACGCCGTCATTTATTAACACAACTGTCCAACCATTGCAGTATGTCGGAAAACACCCTGTCCTTGCAAAGTTCTTTCAAAATCTCGTGTCTGGCGTTTTCGTAGAGGTGTTTAGTTACACTTTGCATACCGACAGTTTTGGCGTAAAATTTTTCCAGTTTGTTGACGCCTTTGGAATACTCACCGACGGGGTCTTCGGAGCCGGAAATTATCAGCAACGGCTTGGTTACGTCTATGCGAGAGTAATTTTCCTTTTTGTACAACACGGAAATGCCATTCATGAAGGAACGGTAGAAGTTAGCCGAACAAACGAATCCACACATAGGATCATCGTTGTATTTTTTTACTTCCGCTTCGTTGCGATTCAGCCATGAGTTCTTTCCGTGAAACTTCTTTTCATAACTTTTGAAGGAAAGGTCCACAATCAACTGTGCAGGATATCTGCCACCTTTATTGCGACACATACTGCCGGAAATAATCCTGCACGCCGTGTAAGAAAGCCCTTTCATGAAACTTGACCCGCACAGCACAAAAGCATCGGCGTCGGGGCGTTCTTCCATTACAGCCTGAGTAATGAAACTACCGTAACTGTGCCCCATCATTATCACGGGCAAAGAGTACTTCTCCTTGCAGTACTTGAGTAGCGCAACCTGATCCTGTACATTTTTTGTCCACATGTCGCCTTCTTCGTACCCGAGACTGTCCGCTTCCGCCGTAAGACCGTGTCCTCTGTGGTCGTTCATTACAACGATGTAATCGTTGCTGTTAAGAAACTGCGCAAATTCGTCGTATCTTGCAGAATGTTCCGCCATACCGTGCGCAATTTTAACAACGCCTTTGGACTTTTTCACTTCGTCCCAAGTGTACAGTGCTATTTCTTTTCCGTCGTGCGACGTGTAAACAGTATTTTTCATAGTGAGATTCCTCCCCGACTAGTATTGTACTATTGCTATATGAAAATGTCAATAGACGATTTTGTGCTGTTTACCAAAAACTTTTCTACACTTGTTCTCTCGCCCAAATAACTAAATTTGCACTGAATTCATTATTATGTCAGTAATAGTATTTTATTTAACGGTGAATTACGCAGTAATTTTCTGTTATTCGGCGTTTTGTCTTAGTTTTACAAAATTTAATTCTGCATTCCGTCAACCGACACAATACCTTTGTTTGGTGATAGTTTTCGACAAAGGCAATATACTAGAATTATGAAAATTGTTTTTTGTGGCGGGGGTACCGCCGGTCATATCATGCCCAATATTGCCTTGGCGGATAAACTTCGCAGTCATCAACTTTACTACGTCGGTACAAGCGGAATGGAAAAAAACATTGTTGCTCCTTTGGTTAAAAAAGGGGTATTTTGCGGTTTTTACACTATTTCCGCTGCCAAACTTCAACGTAAATTAACACTGAAAAATTTGATTTTGCCGATTTATCTGGCGCAGAGTGTAAGAAAGGCAAAAAGACATTTGAAGGAAATTTCCCCCGATGTTGTTTTCAGCAAAGGAGGTTACGTGGGATTACCTGTAGTCATTGCCGCAAAACTATTGAAAATCCCCACCATTATTCACGAAAGTGACATGACAATGGGACTTGCAAACAAAATATCGGCGTTGTTTTCCACGGAAGTTCTTTTTTCCTACCCATGCCACAAAAAGGCAAAAACAACAGGGGGCATCGTGCGTGAAGAAATTTTGCACGGTAACAAACAAAAAGGCTTGCAAACCATGAATTTTGACGGTAAAAAACCCGTTTTGCTTGTTATGGGGGGAAGTTTGGGCGCAAAATCTCTCAATGAAAGCGTGATAGCGCATGCCAAACAACTGAATTCCATTTACGACATTTTTTTGCTGTGTGGCAAGGGAAAGAAATCCAACTGCGAATTTTTGCACGAGCAGGAGTTTGTTTCGAACATTGCCGATGTCTACGCCGCATCCGATTTGTGCATAACAAGAGGTGGCAGCAATTCTCTTGCCGAACTTACTCTTGCACAACTACCCTTTTTGTGTGTTCCACTCACCAAATGTTCCCGTGGCGAACAGGTGAAAAATGCCAAATGGTTTGCTCAAAAAGGGTGCGGATTGTACGCAACGGAACAACAACTGCAACAACTACCCGTTTTGATACAGTCTCTTCAAGAAAAAAAAGACAACATAATTTCTTCACAGAAAAAAATGTCTTACCTGTACGGCACGGACACAGTTGTTAATGAAATATTGAAGTTTTGCCCACAACAACAATAGATAATGCACGTGAAAATACTGCCCCGCTTCCAGTGCAAACGGCATTTGCAGTTTACTTTTAAGAGGCGATAAAACGGTATTTTGTCTGCAACACGATTGCAATGAAATTTGTGTTTCGACGAACACAGAAAAAGCAAGAATCAATGGGAAAGGCAGTAAGGGGACATTTGCCCGCAACATACCACAATTGCTCTTAGGTCTAACAGACACAGAAAAGGAAAAAGCAAGGGAAAAACTCAGTAGGAAGCACATTGTTTCGATGACATTTGTATTTTGACGAACATAAACACACGAAAGCATCGAAAAGTCAGTAAATCTGTGATTTATCTGCAACACGATTAAATCGCAATTGCTTTCTGATGCACACAGAAAAAGCAAGAATCAACGGGAAAAGGCAGTAATGGGACATTTAGCCTGCAACATACCACAATTGCTCTTTGGTCTAACAGACACAGAAAGGGAAAAACTCAGTAAGAAGCACATTGTTTCGATGACATTTGTATTTTGACGATCATAAACACACGAAAGCATCGAAAAGTCAGTAAATCGGTATTTATCTGCAACACGATTGCAACGACATTTGTGTTTTGACAAACACAAAATAGTAAAAAACAAAGAAGATTTGTTTCACACCTACAACAAAACAGACGATTTTGTGATTAATTAAGTGTGAATAAAATTCAAGTTACTTAAAGCGTGCTGATTTGAATACTAAAAGCAAAAAATCTTAACAAAAAAACAAAGTTGCAGGAAAAGCCAATTTACTCTACCTGCAACTTTTAGTCAGTTTTCTTCGGAATTTTGACTGATTACCACATTGCAACGTTCCACCAATGCCTGACGCAGTTTGGCAGGTTTTTCCACCCTGACGCCGTCGCCTAAAGACAAAATTTTACTTATCAGCATTTCGTCGTAAGGAAGAGAAGCCTTTGCAATGTAACCGTCGCCCACCTTGGCGACACGACCCATGCCCAACCATTCTTCGCAGGCGGAAAGCGCCTTGTGCTCCAACGAAAGAATCACTTCGCAAATTTCCTTTCCACGAAGCACATCCGACTCGATAACGCTACTGTCCACCTCAAACTCCCTTGGTGTAAACCTTTCGCCAACGGTAAGTTTGACCATTCGGGAAACCTTGAAATATCTGTACCCCTTACGCAGACGGCAAAAACAATACACGTACCAACTGCCGTCTTTCAAAATAAGACAATACGGTTCCACGGTGCGTGAAGTTACCGCCCCTGCCTTGGAGTGATACTCTATGTTGCACATCAGACGTTGCGAAATGCAGTTGGACAAAATGCTGACGTAATCGCCCACGGACATGTCGGAACTGTCCACCACCAACTGGTCGGACTTCAACACCGTTGCGGATGCGTGCGAGCGTTTCAACCCCGAAAGTTTTTGAATGGCGTACTTTGTCGTGTCGTCCTGCAAGGAAAAACTTTGCAAGGCAAAAATCAGACGTTGGTACTCCTCCTCCGTGAAGTAGGTTGCTTTAAGTTTGTAGGTGTCTACAATTCCCCAACCTCCGCCACGCCCAAGACGTGATTCGATGGGAACGCCTCCTTCCGACAGCATTGCAACGTAACGGTACACGGAGCGTTTGCTGATTTCAAACTTTTGCGCCAACTCGTCGGCATTTACGGCACTGTCGGCAGCAAGCAAGGTAGACATTATTCCGATTAAAACAGGTATCTGCATATTTCACCTCTGTATCAATTATAAAATACTGACAAACTGTTGTCAAGGTTTAATAAAAAATAGTTAAAAAAAATAAAAATACTGACATACTGTTGGCAAAGCCTTTTGATACAATTTAGGCACAAACAAGCAAGAGGTGAAACAATATGAAGTACGATTGTGCCGAAGAATTTAACCTTGCAGTAATTTACAGCAAACTTAACGGAAACAGATGGGAAAAGACGGTAAAAGCAAGTTGTTTCTTTGCAGAGCGAGACGAACTTGGACTTTTGCAAGCCAAAATGTCAATGATGAACTTTACAAGCAAAAACAAACGTCTTTCCGAACAAAGGCGGTAGTCATCTCTTTGCAAAGTTTTGAAAAACACGCACCGCATCGGTGCGTGTTTTATTTTTTTTGGTGAATTATACTTTCAAGTGCAACACCTGAAGAAAAAAGAAAAAGTTCAT
>OEQY01000004.1_pt1 | contig 221282 bp, 187 predicted proteins | sample 1539871 | NCBI WGS metagenome assembly OEQY01 (sample SAMEA3891877, study PRJEB23780) | metagenome | biome: terrestrial biome; feature: animal house; material: Caecal content | place: Italy | collected 2015-05-05 | reverse complement strand
CCGAGAGCAGTCCGGCAAAAATCGTGGTCAACATGGCGAAAATATCATTTTCCACCCAGCGCAGCACCGCACCAACCACCGAAAATAGCCATGTAATGCCCGCTGCACGGAAAAATGCGGCGTCGTCCAGTTCGGTTTGCAGTTGCCGCTCAGAAGCGCGTACCGCAAGCCAAAAAGCCACCTCTACCGCAAAGGTTATGGTGTTGCTCAACGCCTGTATACCCACAGCCCCCCAACCGTCTGAAGGCAGGATTTGTTGAAACCTTGCACCAAAGAAAATAACAGAAAATAATCCCGCAAGTAAAGGAGCAAATCGAGCGCGATTGAAAGCGGGCAATTCCGTCATCAGCCCACGCATTCCCCACAATACGAACAAATAGCCCAGCCAGTCCGGCAACATCTCTGTGTTTGCAATATAAATGTCAAAATGCGCGCATAGTAATCCAGCAAAAATCCAATTCATCAAAACACCGCCTTATCTGTGTCAAAAAAGCAGGATTTCAAAAAAGAAAAGAGAACTCAGAAAGAGTTCTCTTTTTTGGAGCTGTTGAACAGATTCGAACTGTCGACCTCTTCCTTACCAAGGAAGTGCTCTGCCTGCTGAGCTACAACAGCATATCAAATTGAATGGTCGCACGAAAAAGAAAAAGTTGGCGACCCGGATGGGGCTCGAACCCACGACCTCTAGCGTGACAGGCTAGCGTTCTAACCAACTGAACTACCAGGCCATAAACAAAATAAATGGTGGGCACTACAGGGCTCGAACCTGTGACCCCCTGCTTGTAAGGCAGATGCTCTCCCAACTGAGCTAACTCCCCATGGTGACTCCTACGAGATTCGAACTCGTGTTACCGCCGTGAAAGGGCGATGTCTTAGGCCTCTTGACCAAGGAGCCGTGTTTTGGTAGCGGCGGTCGGATTCGAACCAACGACCTGCCGGGTATGAACCGGCCGCTATAACCATCTAAGCTACGCCGCCACATTGCTTTCCCGACATTGGTAGGCAAAAATCGCCCTGCTACTGTCAAAAGCCTACTTATTGTAGCAGATAAATTTTTCTTTGTCAACAAAAATTTCCTATTTTCACAACTATTTGAACAACGCTTTTGCCTGATTTTTTCAAAATGTTACCTTTGCAGGCAATTTGCCGTGAAAATTTTTGTTTGTTTAGGCAAATGTTTGCCGTTAAGTTTCTCTTTGGACAGCAGGCTCACGGCTTTTTTGGCTTTATTCCAAGTAGTGTTGGCGTACTGTGCCTTTTTTACAGATAGCAGAAAATTACGTTGAAAACGCCCGTCCTGTCGGCAATAGGGTTTGCCGTGAAACGTCCCGTTCCTCTCATAAACGCACACTTTTTTGCCGTTCAGTTTTCTCACAAGAATTTGTTTGGCGCAGTCGCTGTCAATTTGTGAGCGGTGATGACGTTTAACCTGAAATATTTTCTCTTTTTCCAACAATGCTGCAATTTTCAGACTTGCATTTTGTTTACTTGGTTTGTGGTGCTTTACCGTATATAGAACATTTTGTTCATTATCTCACAGATAGCGTAAAATTACGTTGAAAACGCCCGTCCTGTCGGCAATAGGGTTTACCGCGAAACGTCCCGTTCCTCTAACAAATGCGTATGTTTTCCACGTACTTTTCCTTGCCTGAAATATTGCTTTTCAAAGTCACGCTCTTGTTCCGTTTCTGCTGGTTTGTGTAGACAAAAACTTTGTACGGAAGTGTTTATCTAACCATGCTTGTTTTGCAATGCGTATGGAACTTTCAAGACAACAAACGTTGTTTCAGAGGAGTAATTTTCAATTCAAAATACTATCTCGAAAAACGCCGAACATTTGTTCAAAAGTAAAAAACGCTTGAAAACACTCGCAAAACATCAAAAAAATGTAAAAAAGTGTCGTAACAAGTAAAATATTTGTTCAAAAGTATTGCGTTACAAAAAAGTTTGTTATATAATGTTTGTGCAACAAAGGAGAATAGAAAATGAAAACGTTTACAGACTGGGAAGTTACAAAGGCGGTGGAATATGTCAAAAGTCATGACATCGAAAGCGTCGCTGAAATGCTGTTGTTCGTGTTGGGTTTCAAGTACAATTTGTGCGGAACAAAATATCTAAAGCAGGGTATTGTAATAAGATACGGCGAAGAAAACTCGCTGTGTAAAGATTTGTACAACAAAATTGCATTGCATTTTTGCACAACGGCGTGCCGAGTGGAGCGAAGCATCAGGCACAGCATTTGCGAGTGCTACAAGGCAGGTCATCTTGCGCAAATCAACAATCTTTTTCGTTGTCATGTGTTTGACGAAAACTACGCTCCTACAAACAGTCAGTTTATTTCGGCGGTTTGCACATGGATACATCTGGAAAAGTTGCGTGCGGAAGGGTAGTTGCTTAAAATGCGGTTGGTCAAAAGCAGTTGTGACGTTTTCGCTTTTGCAAGTTACACAAAGTCTTGCCAAAGTCGTTTTTTTGTGGTACAATCTGCAAAAACACAAAGGACATAAATATGAAAAACTTTTTCGGAGAATTCAAAAAATTTATTTCCCGTGGCAACGTTATGGACATGGCAGTCGGTACCATTATCGGGGCGGCATTCACTGCAATAGTAACGGCGTTGTCCAACGGCATTCTCAAACCAATCATAAACACCGTAATTTTTTACATTTGTGGCGGAGATACAGACGCTCTCAGCAAAATGTACACACCGCTTGTCAAAGTGTGGGAATTGGACGCAAACGGCAACGCTACTGCAACGTTGGACATGACAAAGTCCATTTTCATCGATTGGGGCGCATTTATCAGTGCAATAATCAACTTTTTGTTGGTAGCGATAGTGCTGTTTCTCATTGTGCGCATGTTCAACAAAATTAAGGACGCCAGCCATGAAGTGAAGGGCGCAGTCTACAAGCAATCGCCTTTTTCCAAACAGCAACTGAAAGAATTTCGCAAACAGGGCAAAACACGTCGGGAAATTCGTGCTTTGGAAGAACAACGCCGTGCGCAACTTCTTGAAGAGCAGCGTCTTGCCGAAGAACAAGCCAAGCAAAATGCGCCCAAAACGCAGGAACAACTGTTGCAGGAAATCGTCACTATTCTTTCGGAAAAGAAGTAACGGTTTGATGCAGATACGAAACGCAGGTTTTGCAGCCTGCGTTTTTTTTGTTGCGATTTTTTCGTACCGTTTGTAAAAATTTTGTACTTTACAGTGTTTTCACAGTGTAAAACAAAGTTTTTGCCGTTTTCTTGTTTTCAAAAGGTCAAAACCGCTTTTGCCTGCATGCGATACGTCTTTTGAAAATTACTTTCGCTATTTTTTCGCCGTTGCTTTTTTCAGTTTTTTGTTAGAACAATTTTTCTGGTTCAACACGCTTAGGGAAAATTTGGGGCAGCATCAAAAATGCGTAGGGTGCAATTTGTTGACATATTGCAACTTTTTGTTATAATTAACTTTCAAATTTACAAGAATATTAAATACAATTTGCAAAGGCAAACGTGAACTGTTGCACAAATGCGGGAAATCTACATAAATCAACCTGCTGATGCGTCGGTTTGTGTTTGCAATGTTTTTGTTTGCGTAATGTTTAGCTTATTTTAAGCAAGGCATGGTACAAATAAAGCACAAAACAAATTGTATTCGGAGAGTTATGAAACAAAACGTACAACTATCCAAAAAGAAAATTGCTCTTTGGTTTGTAGGCTTGCTTGTTGCCTACATGCTTATTGCCACTGCGCTGTATTTTCTTATGGGACAGCAACTGTATTATCGTCCTTCCGACGGCGAATTTTCCCTGGAACAGGAATTCAACTGCGTTCAAGCCCCCTACGAACAGAGGGATGTGCTTTACCAGCGTTTCACCACAACCGTTCAGCGTGTGCAAAAAATTTGTTTAGGGTGGAAAAGCGCACAACTTACGCAAACAGCCACCGTTACCATGACGCTTTCCCGTGCGGACAACGGGCAAGTACTTGCCCGACAACAGACAACGCTTGGTAACGGCAATTTCGTAAGTCAAATTGACTTTGACCAACCTTTGCAGGAAGCAAACACGCAACTGCTTCTCACCGTGCAATGCGACGGCTGGACGCCCCTCTTCCGTGTTGCTCCTCACGAAGGATTTTTCCTTTCCGACGGCGTAACGGAAACAAACGTTGCCCTCAACCTTTCCGTTCAGGGACAGGATTTCGTTTGGTTGGGCGCAAATTACTGGTGGATTGTGCTTGCAGGTTTTGCGGTAGTTGCCGCAGGGCTTGTCGTTGCCGTAGTGCGCTACCGCAGAAACGGCACAAATTTTGTTATGAATTGCTTTGCCGACATGACAAAGTACCGTTTTCTGATAAATCAACTTGTGGCACGAGATTTCAAAACCAAGTACAAGCGTTCCGTGTTGGGCGTTTTGTGGAGTTTTCTCAACCCGTTGCTTACCACCTTTGTGCTTTACTTTGTGTTTTCCAATGTATTTCGCAGTTGGGGGCAGATAGAAAATTACACCGCCTACCTTGTGATAGGCGTAACAATGTTCAACTACTTTACGGAGTGTTGCAACATGTGCCTCACGTCCATTGTAGGCAACTCTCACATGATAACGAAAGTGTTTGTGCCAAAGTACATCTATCCGCTGACACGCACGGTGTCTTCCTCCATCAACTTTGCTTTGGCGTTGATTCCGCTGTTTCTGATAGTGTTCATCAACGGACTTTTCCCCACCGTATCGTGGATTCTGATACTTTTCGCCTTTGTGTGCATGGCAATTTTTTGCTACGGTTTGGGACTGTTGCTGGCTTCGGCAATGGTGTTTTTCCGTGATACGCAGTTTTTGTGGGGAGTGGTGTGCATGCTGTGGATGTACATCACGCCGGTGTTTTATCCTGCGGATATCATTCCCGTGCAGTTTTCGTGGGTGCAAACGGCAAACCCCCTGTTTCACTTCATCGATTTTGTGCGCACCTGCATTATGCAGGGCGTTTCTCCCGACCCTTCACGGTTTGTTTGGTGTCTGGCAAGCGCAATAATAATGCTTCTTGTGGGCGGATTTGTGTTCCGCAAGACGCAAAACAATTTTGTAATGTACATCTGAGGTGCAAAAATGAATTCTCAACTTAAAGTAAACGCTTTCCCGAAGGTAAAAAAACACCTCGACGTACAGTTGTCTGCCGACCAAGCCATCAGGGTAGACAACGTTTCCATGAAGTTTCGGCTGATGGACAACCGTGCATTTTCCCTTAAGGAATTTGTAACTCGCAAGGTCAAGGGGGACATCAACTACAAGGAATTCTGGGCGTTGTCCGACGTGTCTTTTTCCGTCAAAAAGGGCGAAGTGCTGGGCATCGTGGGACGCAACGGTTCGGGGAAAAGCACTTTGTTGAAGGTCATTTCCGGCATACTTACCCCCACCAAGGGCGACGTGGTGTGCAACGGAACAATCGCCCCCATGCTGGAATTGGGGTCCGGTTTCGACAACGAACTGACTGGACGGGAAAATGTCTTTCTCAACGGCGCAATTTTGGGGTTTGACAAAAAGTTTTTGCAGGAAAAGTACGACGAGATAGTTAGTTTTGCCGAGTTGGAAAGGTTCATGAACGTGCCTGTGCGCAACTACTCGTCGGGAATGATGATGAGGCTGGCGTTTTCCGTGGCTACGCTTGTCAATCCCGACATACTGATTGTGGACGAAATTCTGGCTGTGGGGGACGCAAACTTTCAGGAAAAGTGCAAGCAGCGTATGCGCCAACTTATGGGCGGAGGAACAACGGTGCTGTTTGTGGCCCACTCCATGGAACAGATACGGGAAATGTGCAACCGTGTTTTGTGGTTGGACAACGGCAAGGTGAAAATGCTGGGCGACACGCAAACGGTGTGCGACGCCTACAATATCTGAGGTGAAAGGTGAAAAATTTTTTGCGTGTGGCGCAGGTTATCGGCAGTGCGCAGGGCGGCGTGATGAGTTGTGTGATGAACTACTACCGACACATCGACCGCACCAAGGTGCAGTTTGACTTTTTCACCTATGAGGCGGGACCTTACGATGAGGAAATAGCCTCTTTTGGGGGAAGAGTCTTTCACTTTCCCAACATTTTCAAGCCGAGCGCAGTCAAAACACTGGAAAAGTATTTCCGACAAAACAACTACGACATTGTGCATGCTCACATGACGACACGTTCGGTTTTTGCGTTGAAAGCGGCAAAACGTGCAGGCGTTGCAGTGAGGGTGTGCCACGCTCATTCCACAACGCATCCGCAGGAAGGGGTGGCTTTTGTGGCAAAAAGCATTTTGAAGCATTTCAGCACGCTGTACGCCACCAATCTTGCAGGTTGCAGTCAAAAAAGCATTCAATGGCTGTACGGAAAGCATGCCGAAAGTGCTTTTCTGCTCAAAAACGCCATCGACACGCAAAAATTCCGCTACGTCAAACGCCCCGGCAACAGTGTGCCAACGGTGGGATTTGTGGGAAGATTTGTCTTTCAGAAGAATTTGTTTTTTCTGCTGGACGTGTTCAAACAACTGCTTAAACGGCGCTGTGACGTGCAACTTGTGCTGGTGGGCGAGGGCAGGGACAAAAAGGCATTGCAAAAATATGCGCAAAAAATTGCCCCCGAAAAAATATTGTTTTTTCCCGAAAGGCAGGATGTGGAAAAGTGCTACGCCCATTTCGACGTGTTTGTGCTGACTTCACGCTTCGAAGGCTTGCCCCTTGTGGCGGTAGAGGCACAGTCCTGCGGAAATAAATGTCTGCTTGCCGACACGGTAACGCAGGAAGTGGACGTGGGCGGATACGTCAGATTTTTGCCTTTGGGCAACGCTTCTCTTTGGGCGGCGCAGTTGGATGAAATGTTGCGCCAACCTCAACCTGAACCTGCCGAAACGGCGTTGTACGGCTACGACATTGCGTTGGAAGCGCACAAATTGCAGGACTACTACTTTGAAATAACCGACAAGTAAACACCTTAAAACAAAAACAGCCCCGTGCCATTGCACGGAACCGTTGCTGTTTTTATTGATGTAAAGAATTTTGCACAAAGAAATCGTCGCTACCGTCAAAGTAGCATTGCAAGGCAAAACGCCCGTACTTTGGGCAGGGCAAAGAGTAATTTGCAAATGCAAAACATTTTTTCACGCCTTTGGGTGGCTAATCTCTTAAAGGTGCCGAACGTGGTCACGAACGTCAACGGCAAAAGCGGCAGGGCGTTGCTGTCAGTCATTGCTTGTTTTGAGTTGCTTTTGCATTTGTTGCCACTGCGCTCTGTTTACAATTTCCAACTTGTATCGGCAGTGGGAAACCTTTATTTCCGTTTTGCCTTCCACCGTGATTTTTTCGCCGTCCACGTTAAAGTCTGTCCTTTCCACATTCAACGGCACGTTTTTGACGGGGCAAAAAATGATGTTTTTGGAAAAGTGCGGTTTATTAAACCCTACAAAAAAGGTTCTAAACAGGGGAAAGAACAGTTGCACCGCACCTAAAAAACCGTTTTTGGACGGCGCTTTTATGGCAAGAAAGTGCAACAAACCGTCGTTCTGTCGGTACATTTTGTTAAACTTGAAGCCGAAACAGCGTTGGGAATCTATTGCCATCAGCAAAGCGTATTCCCCCTCGAAAGGTTTTCCGTCCAAGGAAAACTGCGCCTTTATGCGGTGGACACGGTATTCTTTCAGAATTTTGCTGAAATACGCCCACCTTTTGTAGCGTTTTTTCTTCTCCGGCGACACGGTGTACCCAAGAGGCGTGAAAATTCCCGCAGCACACACGTAGGAAAAGTAGCGTTTGCCTATTTTTCCCAATTCCGTCAGTCGGGGGGACTGTGTGGCATTGTGCTGACTTTCGTTGAATGTGCCGTAGGGCAGGTAAAACAACTGCGCCGAAGGGGAAAGTTTGCAGTTTATCACGGAATTGAGTGTGCCGTCGCCACCGCATGCCACTATTCTTTGGTAGGCGGAAAGGTCTTTCAGCACGGTGTCTTCCTTTATGTAGATGATGTCGGCGTCTTCTCCGAAAACTTCCGTCAAACCTTTCACATCCACCAGCATGCTGTTGCCGGAAAGGCTGTTGACGATGATTACACACTTCATTTTTCTGCACCCTGTGTTTAATGTGATGTAATTATACTAAATCAACTACCTTTTGCCAACCTTAAAGACAAAAAAGAGGCAATTTGACGGAAAAACGCTGTCGGTTTTTGTCGAATTTGACAAACTATTATCAAACCGTTTTATCCCGCACAAATTTTTGCCAAAATTTGTGCGAGGGGAGTCGTTTTAACACCTCCGTCAAATGCGGCAGCGGTAAAAACAGAGGAAACGCTCACGGGTAAAATGCAACGGTACGTAAAGGATAATAAGAATTTTTTGTACGGCGACGCCTTGGTTGCCGATACTTCGCAAGAAAGGCAAATACAGTGCTTTTCGTCGGCAACAGATGTCTGCAAACAAGCCGTTTGCCTCAATGTTTCCCCGTTGTCGGGCAACTTACAAAGGAAAAAACATGCCGAAAACGGCAGGGAGAAAAACATGGTTCAACAGGAAGAGATAGTGGTCAAGGGAGGAAAAGTCTACGCATTTTTCAAACGGTGTTTCGACATCGTGTCTTCCTTTGTGATGATAATTTTGCTTTCATGGCTGTTTGCCGTGCTGGCGTTGGCTGTGGCGTTTTCTTCCAAAGGCAAAGTGGTGTTTTGCGACAAACGTGTTGGGAAAAAAGGCAAAAGCATTTTTGTGTACAAATTTCGCACAATGGTTGCCGATGCCGAAAGCAACATCGACAAGTACCTCACACCACAGCAGAAACAGCGGTGGGAAAGGGAACGCAAGTTGGACAACGACCCACGAATAACCAAAGTGGGCAGATTTTTGCGGAAAACTTCCCTCGACGAATTGCCACAACTTTTCAACATACTTTTCGGCACATTGAGCGTAGTGGGACCCCGTCCGATAACGGAGGCGGAACTGGACAACTTCACCCCCTATCAACAGGAAAAATTGCTTTCGGTGAAACCCGGACTGACGGGCTACTGGCAGGTGTACGGCAGGAGCAACGCCACCTACGAAACGGGGGAAAGACAACGGCAGGAACTTGCCTACCTGTCCAAACGGGGATTTTTCTTCGACCTAAAATTGATTTTTCTTACAATACCGGCAGTTTTGCGCAGGGATGGCGCAAAGTGAAATTTCTTTGCGTCAAAATTCATCAGGTAGCAAAAACTTTGTTACGGTAGCGTATTTTTGCGACAAAGCAACGGAAAAACACCGTGTTTTCACTGCGTTGTCGCTTTTTTTCAAGTTGCCTGCGGAATATGCCGTACCTTTCCCGTGCGTCTTGTTTCGGGTTGTTGGTCTTGTTAAAGACACGTTGACGCTTTCAGATTTGCTCTATTTTTCAATTTGTTTTGTAAATCGGCGATTTTTCACATTTTTTTTGGCGAATCTGTTTGCCGTTGCAATACTTTCAGACACCCTGTGTTTTGTAAGAGCAGGCTACTTGCCACGGTACAGCAGAATTCTGTACGCAGAAAACCTTTTTGCAGATTCGGCAGGTAAAAAGGCGTTTTTGCGTCTTTTGCGGAAAAAAATTCCTTCGCCGTCGGCTGGTGTTGACAATTATCTTACAAGTGGGTATAATCTTACTATGAACAAGAAAGTTACAATAAAAGACATAGCCCGTGAAGCGGGGCTTTCCATCGCTACCGTTTCCTACGTGCTAAACAACCGTGACGACAAGCGTATAAGCGAGGCAACAAAGAAAAAGGTGTTGCAGGTAGTAAACATGTTCAACTACACATGCAATTTTTCCGCACGGCACATTGCAACGGGAAAAACCAACATTGTGGCGTTGTACGTCAACAACAACGATTTTGTGTTGAGCCTTGCCGACAAGTATATGTTTGTATCCCGCTTGTTGCAGGAGTTGACAAAACACGGCTACTCGTTGCGTATTGTAAGCGGCAGTTGCCTTGACAAGTTGGACAACGTGGACGCCATTTTATGCTACGACACCACCGAAGAACTTTTCCGTGCCGTGGGCAACAACAATTTCGTGCCGTTGTTGTCCTACAACAACGTGATAGGCGACAGTTTGTTTTATCAGGTAAACACCGACTACGACAAAGCCAAAAGTTGCGCCGACAATTATTTTCACCAAGAATACGCCGTTGCGTCGCTTGTGGTGGGCAATTTCGCCCGTCAGCAGGAGTTACTGAAAGTGTTTCCCGAAACGCAGTTTGTGGACAGTTTCGATTCCGCAATAGAGTTGGCAATGCAACACACCGACACGCCTTTGTTGGTGTTTGAAAATTCTTTGTACGAATTTTTGTCCTCGAAGTGCCAAAAGATATTCTTGTACGACCCCTGCGAGGAAAAAATTGCCACGTTGGTGGAAAAAATGAAACAAGTCATCGACCGTAGCGACGTTGTAAACTACGACCTGAAATTCTGACAAAAAAATGCAGGCTTTCCTGCTTTCTTCGGCGACAAAAGCGTTTTGTCGCCTGTATTGTAATGTAATGGAGAAGATATGAAAACTAAAATCGGAGGACAAGCCGTAATAGAAGGCGTCATGATGCGTGGCGAAAGCAGTATGGCTTTGTCCGTAAGGGACGAATCGGGACAAATCCGTGTGGAAACCAAACGTTTGTCCGCCAAAAAACCGTGGTACAGAAAGGTACCTTTTTTGCGTGGCGTCGTCAATCTGGTAATTTCCATGGTGGAAGGGTTCAGAATAATAGGCAAATCCGCCGAAGTAATGGCGGAGGAGGAAGTGGACACATCCGACGGTAAAATGGGAGGCATGATGGTGTTTTCCTTTCTGTTGGGATTGTTGCTGGCAATAGCGTTGTTCATTTTGCTTCCCACAGGCGTTACCACGGGTATTTTTGCCCTCACCAAGTTGGATGAAACGCAGTACGCCTGGCTAAAATCGCTCATCGAGGGCGTGTGCAAGATGGCTGTTCTCATCGCCTACATGGCTTCCATTTCCCGCATAAGGGAAATAAAACGTGTGTTTATGTACCACGGTGCCGAACACAAGACCATTGCCTGCTACGAAGCGGAAATGCCTCTGACCGTGGAAAACGTACAAAAGTGCAGCAGATACCACGACCGTTGTGGCACAAGTTTCATTGTGTTTGTGGTGGTGCTTTCGGTGGTGCTCATGATGGTGCTGGACGTGGTGTGCGTACTGTGCGGTTTCACCGCCTTTGTGGAAAAGGAAAACTGGTGGTTGCGTGCTTTGCTCAAAATTGCCCTTTTGCCCGTCACTGCAGGCGTCAGTTACGAAATGCTGATGTTGCTTGCACGGAGCAACTTTGTGCTTTTCCGTCCCCTCAAATGGTTGGGCAAACAGTTTCAGAAACTCACCACCCGTGAGCCCGACGACAGCATGTGCGAAGTGGCGATATGTTCTTTCAACAAGGTGCTGGAAATGGACGCCGACCCCACGATACCGGAAGTGCATTTTCCCGAGGCAATAACTTTGCAACAGTTTCGTGAACAACTGCAACAAAGCGGCATTGCTCAGAAAATGGAAAAATCCGACATGGACTGGTTGGTTTGTTCCGTACTCAACATCAAACGCAGCGACTTGCAAAAGGATTTGAAAATTCCCTTCGGCTGGACGATTCGCCTGCAAAAGTACGCACAGCGCATTGCCCAAGGCGAACCGTTGCAGTATGTTTTGGGCAACACGGAATTTTACGGACGGACTTTTGCCGTCAATCCCGACGTGCTTATTCCTCGTCCGGAAACGGAATTGGTAACGGAACAGGCAATCAAACTTGCCGCAAACAACAGCAAAGTGCTGGATATGTGTTGCGGAAGCGGCGCAATAGGCATCACCGTCGCTTTGGAAAAGGGGTGCAGCGTTACGCTTTCCGACGTAAGCCCTGCGGCTTTGAAGGTGGCAAAAGCCAACGCCAAAAATCTCAAAGCCAAGGTGGAACTTGTGCAGGGGGACATGTTTGAAAACATCGTCGGTAAATTTGACATTATCGTAAGCAATCCGCCCTATGTGGAAAGAAACGTTATTCCCACTTTGGAAAACAACGTCAAAAATCACGAACCGCACCTTGCGCTGGACGGCGGCGAGGACGGATTGGATTTCTACCGTGTTCTGGCAAAGGACGCCCCCGCACATCTCTGCAAGGGTGGCGCTATCGTGCTGGAAATAGGCTACAATCAGGCTCAGGAAGTAACGCAACTGCTTTCGGAGGCTTTTTGCAACATCAAAGTTATCAAGGATTACGGCAACTGCGACAGGATAGTTGTCGCCAACGTGAAATAACGAGGTAAAAAATGACGGAAAAACTGGAAAAAATCGTGGAGAGGTACAACTTTCTTACGGAAGAGATAGCCAAACCGGAGGTAATTGCCAACAACAACAGTTGGAAAAAACTCGTCAAGGAGCACAGTAGCCTTACACCCATTGTGGAGTGTTACGAGCAGTACAGGAAGGTGGAAAGCAATCTTTCGGAGGCATTGCAACTTGCCGAAACGGAAAATGACAAGGAAATGCTGGAAATGTTGCGTGAAGAAATATCTTCCGACAAAAAACGCCGTGAGGAGTTGCAGGAACAACTGAAAGTGTTGTTGCTTCCCAAGGACCCCAACGACGACAAAAACGTAATAGTGGAAATAAGGGCAGGCGCAGGCGGAGAAGAAGCGGCGTTGTTTGCCAACGAAATACGCCGCATGTACTACATGTTTGCGGAAAAAAACCACTGGAAGGTGGAAGAGATAAACATCGAAGAAAACGAACTTGGCGGGCTGAAAGAAGGTTCCTTCATGGTAGTGGGGGAAGGCGCATACAGCAAGTTTAAGTTTGAAAGCGGCGTACACCGTGTGCAGCGTGTGCCTGACACGGAAAGTCAGGGACGAATACACACCAGCACCATCACCGTTGCGGTGTTGCCCGAAGCCCCCGACGTGGACATTGAAATTGCCGACAAGGACGTCAAGGTGGACACCTACCGTTCTTCCGGCGCAGGCGGACAGCACGTCAACAAGACGGAAAGCGCAATAAGACTGACGCATCTCCCCACGGGAATAGTGGTAAACTGTCAGGACGAAAGAAGCCAAATCAAAAACAGAGAAAAGGCGTTTGCCATTCTCAAAAGCAAACTGTACGACTACTATCAGACGCAAGCCAATGCCGAATACGCCGCCGCCCGCAGAAGTCAGGTAGGCACGGGGGACAGAAGCGAACGTATACGCACCTACAACTTCCCGCAGGGACGTGTAACCGACCATCGCATAGGGCTGACGCTGTATTCCATCGACAGTTTCATGAACGGAAACATCGACGAAATGGTGGAGGCGTTGCGCCTTGCCGACCAAACGGCGAAATTGCAATCGGCGGAATGATTCTTGCCACTACCCTTGCATTGATGCGCTGACGTCGGGTAAAGGCAAAAAAAAGCCACTTTTTCACGGCGTATTTGTACAAAAAGCCTTGAAATTTGCAGGGATATGGTATAGAATAATAGAAACTCGAGAGTTTTCTCTTGTACTAAAACATTTTGGAGGACAAAACATTGATTCAGGTAATTTACGGCGAAAAAGGCACCGGCAAAACAAAGCAGATTGTGGATCTTGCCAACCGGACGGCACAAACGGCAAAGGGAGTTGTGGTGTATCTTGACAGAAGCAACAACCGTATTCACGACCTGGCAAGAAACATCCGTCTTGTGGACGCCTCACACTACGGACTGAACAGCCAAAAAGACATCGTTTCCTTCATTAAGGGAATGCTCGCCGCAAACTTCGACATAGAAAAAGTTTTCATAGACGGCATCACCAGACTGTTGGATTGCAACGTAAGCGAGTTGGGCGTTTTGTACGACGGTCTGGAACAAATAGGTAAAGAATTTGACGTGCAATTTGTCATCACGGCAAGTTCCTCCAAGGAAAATCTTCCTCCCTTCATTGCCAAGCACGTCAAGTAATTTTCGCAAAACGGCAGGCGACAGTTTTCTGTCGCCTTTTTCTTTTGTAAGTAACAAAAGAAAGCCTTTCCGAACACATAAGTGCGTTGGACTGTAGTGTCAACTTGATTTCACAAACGTCGCTGTTGTTGACAGGCAGTGGCGCAAGTGTTACAATAAAAATTAAGAAATTTGTTTTCAACAGAGGTAAATTTATGGAAGAACAGGCAAAAAAGACGGTATTCAGTGCCGTTCAACCAACAGGAAAAATAACATTAGGCAACTACTTGGGAACAATACGCAACTGGGAGCAACTGCAAAAGGATTACAACTGCATCTACTGCGTTGCCGATTTGCACTCTCTCACGGTAACGCAGGTGCCTGCGGAACTGCGCAAAAACACGCTGGATTTGCTTGCGCTGTATCTGGCTTGCGGCGTAGACGCACAAAAAAGCGTACTTTTCGTGCAGTCGCACGTTCACGAACATGCCGAACTTGCGTGGATTCTGGACACCATGTCCTACATAGGCGAACTCAACAGAATGACGCAGTTTAAGGAAAAATCAAGGAAACATGCCGATAATATAAATATGGGACTTATGAACTATCCCGTGCTTATGGCAAGCGACATTTTGCTGTATCAGACGGACTTTGTGCCCGTGGGCAAGGACCAGGTGCAGCATCTGGAACTGACACGCAACCTTGCCGAGCGTTTCAACGCAAGGTATTCGCCGACGTTCACCGTGCCGGAAGGACTTGTCCCCAAAAACGGCAGCAGTATCAAGAGTTTGCAGGACCCTACCGTCAAAATGTCCAAGTCCGACCCCAACGAAAACGCCTACATAACTTTGACGGACGACGCCGACACAATACGTCGCAAGTTGCGCCGTGCGGTAACGGATTGTGAAGGATGCGTGAAAATGCGTGCGGAACAACCGGCAATTTCCAACCTCATCACCATTTACAGTCTGTGCAGCGGCGAAAGCGTCGCCTCCTGCGAACAGCGTTTCGAAGGCAAGGGCTACGGCGAATTCAAGGACGCCGTTGCCGATGCGGTAATTGCGGCGTTACAACCCATTCAGCAACGTCATGCACAGTTGTTGAAAGACAAGGCGTACTTGGAGGAGATTTTGGCAAAGGGTGCCGCAACAGCGTCGCACATTGCTTCAAAAACTCTTTCCAAAGTGTATCGTAAGATAGGCTTGGTACCCAAAATTCAGTAAACGGTAGTACAAAAAACGTACCAAATGCGTTTGACGACATTGGAGAAAAATGTTTGGATATGTAAACATCAACAAGCAAATCGAGGACGGACAGCGTGGACTGTGGCAGGCATTCATGTGCGGACTGTGTCTTTCCACCAAAAAACTTTTCGGCGATTTGTCAAGGGTATTCATCACCAACGACATCAATTTTTTCAACGTGCTGTTTCACGGCGCATTGAATGAGGACGTCGTGTTGCAGGACATCAGGTGCGTTTCTCATCCGGTAACCAAACGCCCTTCGGTAACTCCCACGGAACTGACGGACAAAATGTCCGTTGCCAACGTCATTCTCAACTATTGGAACATCTACGACGACGTTTTGGACAACGGCAGACGCAAAACCGTACTTAAAGCCTACGGCAGGGCGTACAAGCGTGCACGCACAATGTGGCCTCAACTTGACGAAGCGGTGGCTGAAAACTATTGCGAGTTGCGCCGTATGGAAAAGGAAAACAGCGGCAATCCCGACATGGTGGCACATTCCTTTGCCTGTCTGTCGAGAGATTTCTGTTCCCTCGCTTTGGGGGAAAAGGCAACTGCGGATTTGACGGACCTTTGCTACAACATCGGCAAGTGGATTTATCTTGTGGACGCTTTGGACGATGCGGAAAAGGATTTGAAAAAAGGCAACTACAACGTTTTCGTCAGTTGTTACGGGGTGAAAAGCGTAGCGGAACTGATTCCTCATTTGCAGGAAATAACTTTTTTGATGTTTGCCGTGCTTAACCGTGCGGCACAGTGCTTCAACGACAGCAACATTACAAAATATTCCTGCGTACTCAAAAACGTAATTTATGACAGCCTGCGGGAAAAAACCAGGCAAATTTTGGCAAAAATAAAACAATCGGAGAAAAAAGGCTGATATGGACTACAACTACAATGCTTATGAAATTTTGGGATTAGACACCAACGCCACAAGGGAAGAGGTGGAACAGCGTTACAAACAACTGCGTGAAAAGTACCAGAAGGACAGATTTCTTCCCGGCGAAGCGGGAGAGGACGCATCGGAAAATTTGCAACGTATCGAAGTGGCGTACAGAGATATTCTGGCTTCCATGGAGGAATCCACTCAAACGGAGGATTTGCGTCAGGAAGACGATTACACGGAAATTCAGCAACTCATCAAGGAAAACAAACTGGATGAAGCGCAAACAAGTTTGGACAACCGAGTAAGCCGAGACGCCGAGTGGCACTACGTTCAGTCAATTTTGTTTTACAAACGCAACTGGTTTTTGGAAAGCAAAAAACAACTTGAACTTGCCTGCCAGATGGAGCCTGACAATCAAAGGTACCGTCAAAGTCTGGAAAAACTCACCAAAATTCTTGCTTCCAACACCATCAGTCCCGATCAGTTGCGCACAACGTCCCGTCCCGTGGACAACGGAGTCAACATGGGAGCAGGAAACGGTACTTGCACGGGTAGCGCATGTGCCGACTGTCTGCTTTGCAACGCTTGCTGCAACTGCGCAAGTTGTATGGGCGGTGATAGATAGTGAGTAAAGCCAAACGCATCGCAATAAGCGCAATGTGCTGCGCCGTTGCGTCGGTGTGTATGTTTTTGTCGGGGTTGCCCGGTTTGAAATGGATTGTGCTTGTTTTGGGCGTAGTTTCTTCCGTTGCCGTGGTAATCCCTCTTATGCTGGACGCCAAAAATTTGGTGTACACCCTGCTTACATACATCGTGTCTTCCATTTTAGGTGTGTTTTTGGGTTTGGCAAACATAGTGTACGTGCTTCCGATAGTTGTTTTTTGCATGCCTGTTGCCATTGTCAAGGTGTGTGGCGAAATGGTTAAAATAACAGCCACCGTCAAAGACACGCAGGTGATGGAAGACCCATTCGGCAACGGCGACGACAGAAAGGTGGTAAACCTCAACGTGGAGCGTAAACCACGGTTACCCAAAGTTGTAAAGTGGGTGCTGTACTACGTTTTGTTGGAAGTGGGCATTGCGCTTACTCTTCTTGCTTGCTACTTGTTCACGCCGGCAGTTTTCAACACCATTGTGCAGTCCAAGTGGTTTGCAATAGTTCTTGTTGCTGCGCAATTTGCCGTTGTGGCCTACGACTTTTTGTTGAGAGGTGCGCTAATTGCCGTGGCAAAAATTTTGCGTTTTGCGGTGAAACCGTGAAAGCACGGGAAAATGACAAAAACAGCCCAAAAGGGCGTTTGAAGTCTTTTGCAAAAAACTTTTGCGTGAAGTTTGCTGTTTTTTTTGACACAAAACTCTTGACAAAAGCACAAAATTGTAGTAAAGTAAAAAGGCTCACTTGAAGAGCACATATATCGCGGGGTAGAGCAGTCTGGTAGCTCATCGGGCTCATAACCCGAAGGTCGTATGGTTCAAATCCTGCCCCCGCAACCAATAAGGTACCTGTTTATGCAGGTACCTTTCTTTTTACCTTCGGGGTATGGAGTTGCCGAAGGCAACGGGGCGACAGCCCCAAGCCCGATGAAAGGGCTCCTCAGCGGAGCGAAGCGACAGCCACGAAGTATAACCCGAAGGTTTGAAAAAAAAGGTGCTGCCCCACGCGATTTGTGGAAAATCGCTGGGCTACGCACGCAACCATGTTATGCATCCAAAATAGATGCCACAGCAAAAATCCCAGATGCCATAAGGCTTCTGGGATTTTTTGTGCCTATTTTCAAAGTGCAATTTTAATAGATGCCAAACGCCAAAAATGCCGCGCAGAGGGGATTTGAACTTGAATAATTGATGATTTTTGGTGCGCAAGTGTTGCTTGACACGGTCAAGTACAATGTTCTTTGCAAAATTCGCTATTTGTGATATAATTGCGGTACATGAAAGGAGGGCTTTTTATGACCGTCGGTGAGAAAATACAATATTACAGAAAAAAGATCGGGCTATCTCAAGAAGAACTCGGTCAAAAAATGCTCGTTAGCCGTCAGACTGTCAGCCTTTGGGAAATGGATAAGACATTACCTACCGTTGATAATTTGATTCGACTCAAGGAAATTTTCACGGTTTCCATAGATGATATTTTGAGCGAAGCCGAGCCGATAGAGGAAAATAAGAACGAGCCAAAAGAGGCGTACGTTTTCAAATATGAAAAATCAGATTTGCAAGAGGTCTTCAAAAAAGCACGTTTTTCGCTTATAAAACGCGCGATTTTTTTTACGCTTGCTTGCATCGTCCTTTTTGTTTTCCTTGCCGCTGCAGGAGCAAACGATACGATTATAGGTTTACTGTTAGGCTATTTTCTGATCGGTGTGATTTCTCATATCAAAGGTTATCTTGCTTATAGCAAAGCGTGGAAAAGCAGCGAAAGTAGAATTTTGGAGAGCACCTATTCTTATAAGATATTTGATGAATATTTTATGTTGAACATTTCCAAAAATGAGGAAATCACAAAGACGCTTAAAATCTACTTTGAGGACATTGAAAAAATCCAATCTTTCGGGAATTATCTTGTCTTGCAGATCGCGGGGCAAAGTTATATTATTAAAAAGGCCGCTTTGATCCCCGAATCAGCTTTCATTACCTTTTGCAATAATACACCAAATAAGGTTGAAGCGAAAAAGCCCAAGGATAAATCAAAAATCATTTCCATTATTCTTTTCGTTCTTTCCATTTGTACTATATTGGGTGCATTGATTGGTGTTGCCATATTATCAGGAATCAATCAAGCAATGACGGAAAATATGTGGGTATTCTTTTTGTTCCTTCCTGTACCGATTGCCTCTGTTGTGTTCGGCTTCTACTTAAAGAAAAAAGGATACAAGTATAAAAAGAACGTAATCGTGGGCATTATCATGGCGGCACTACTCTGCATTTACGGATCGTTTACCTTCATTTTTTCTGATATCTATTCACACGGCGACGAGCCGATTGTCAATACGGAGCAAATGTTGAATATTGATATTCCGATGCATTCGCGTATCAACACGCAGGATTGGACAAAAGGAACGCAATCTGTTCCTCGCGGATATATTTATTCAACGAGCGATATTTACTTTGACGATACCGCTGTGGAGCAATTTGAGAAAAATATTTCAAATGACGCAAAGTGGATATCCGATATTCCCAATGATATGGTTGGTATCACCTCGTATTTCTGCGATATTCAAACCAGCGACTACTATATTATCTACAACAAGGACACGGGAGAATTCAACAAATTGCCGAGCGAAAGCGGAACGTATGTGTTTATCAATGTTCTTTACAATGCCGAAAGCAATACTATGAAATTGGTGGAATATCAAATAGAGTACACAAAATAAGTTGGCATCTATTAAGGATGCACATGAAATAGACCCAAACAGTCAAAATCCCTTGATTTTATTGACTTTTTCGCCGTGGCATCTATTTAGGCGGTACAACACAATAAGGTACCTGTTTATGCAGGTACCTTTCTTTTTGCCTTCGGGGTATGGAGTTGCCGAAGGCAACGGGGCGAAAGCCCCAAGCCCGATGAAAAAGTTGTCAATAAATTGTTTTTTTGTGCATAGACTTTTTTGTTTTGTCCTGCGGGTGCGGAAAGTTCGTCAAGTTGTTGTTTTGCAGGGTTGCCGTTGTGCAAACATGCCAAAGCGTAACGGAAAATTTTTCGCTTATTTCGGCACTACGCATATTCAGGCTTTGTTTTTGGACTGTTTTGAGGATGTTTTGTGTTTTCAAAACAAGTGCAAACGGCGGTCGTTTTTCCGACGTCAACAAACAAAAATTGTGAAACATACCATGTAAACAGTCAAGAAAAAAGTACCGTTGATGAAAAAATGATGTTCGTTTTTCAGCGAGTAAAGGAAAAAACATTATTGACATACACAAAACAACAAGGTATACTGTGTGTAGTATGCGGTGAAGTTTCAGCAGACTGATTCTTTTGCGGTTGTAATAAAAAATGTACAACGGTCGCACAAAGTTTGGCGATTGAAGTTGTTTTTTGAAGAAGGTTCGCTGCAAAACAGGAGGTTAACGTATGAAGTATCTGAATCCCGAAGTATTTTACGGCAGTGCGGCAAACAATGTGGACGCTGCTCGTGCCGAGTACAAAAACTATCTTGCGAAAATTGCCAAGAAAATTCCCAGTCAACTTGTCAAACTCATGTCCAACGACGGACTGCCTGTGGAAGACCTGTTTCAGGATTTTGTTATCAGCAATTTTGCCGTCAAGTTGAATTCTTTGCGTGGCAAAGCCACAAGGGATGTTTGCACACTGTCCGTCAAGAAGGCAAACGTAGTGTACACTCTCAGTTTCTACGACGTTTCGTCGGTGAAAATAGTGAAAACAGAAGTGGATTTGGTACCGGAATGGAGCAAATCGATGTTGGGCGAAGTGCTTTTGTGCGAAATAGGTGTGGAAGACGGCAACACCTTTGAAATTTTCACCTCACGCAACTACCTAATCGGTTTTACCTACGGCAAATTGCGTGTCAAAAAAACCGTTACAAAGTAATGTTTTTCAAAGTCCCGCTTTTGGAAGAGCGGGACTTTTTTGCAACCTTTTTGCTTTCAGCAGTACTTTTTTGCTTTGTTTGACATTTTCAGATAGAAACAGGTGAATTGTCAAACTAAGTGCAACACTCAATAAGAAAACAGTTGAACAAATCTGTCGGCTTTTGGTAGTTTAAGACTTTTTGGGGTCTGGCGTTGCACTTGAAAGTATAATTCACCAAACACTAAAACAAATTTTGTATATACTAAAATTTGTAAATACATTTCAAATACAGTTTTTTGTATGTAAATAACGTTTTTTTTGTAGGTGTAGACAAACACTGTTTCGTACGCTTAATGCAATATAACTTTTTTACAACCCAATTGCTTTCCGTCAAAAATTCTTGATTTTTTTGACAATTTGAAAAAATTATTGTTTTTTTGACAGTTTCTATTAAAACACTAAAACAAATTGTGTATATACTAAATCTCGTAAATGCGCTTCAATGCGCTTCAAACACACTTTTTGTAGGCAAATGCCGTTTTTGCAGGCAAAAACAGACGCTGTTTTTTTCGTATTCATAAATATAATGTAAATTTTCTTTGCAACGCAAATTCTTTAAGGTAGTAAATTCTACTTTATTTCTCAACTTTTCAGATAAACCGCCAAAAACAAAATGCAAACGGACAAAAAACTTCACTTTTTGTGTGCATAAATATAATTGTGTTTATTTTTGCAATAATTTTTTTCAAATGGGTATTGACAAGGCTTTTGCGGCGTTGTATACTAATTTTGAACATACGATATCAAGTTTTTGTAACCTCGCTGTGTTTTTGTCTTCAATGCGGTTTAAAAACTGCTTGCAACAGCCGAAATTGCAGTGTTTGTTCCAAAATGTCGGGGTAAAAATGCATCCGACAACTTTGTATTGTGCGCAATTTGAAATTACTTTGGTGAAAGTGACGCTTCGGCGTAAAATAAACACTTTAATAAGACAAACGAAAAAACGTATGTCGGGAAACAAGGGGGAAAATATGCTGACTTTGGCAATTTTTTTGGTAGTGGTTTGCGCCGCCTGCTTCATTGCGGTTTTGGCGATATTGTGTGACCGTGTGAAAAATCACGGTAAGAAAGAAGATGCTTGCGCTACATGCGAAGCACCTGTCGAGGAGCAACCTGCTCCTGCCGAAGAGGCGCCCGTTGCAACCGTTGCCGATGACGACGACAGAACAAGCTACGTACCGGTGGAAGGCGACGACGCCATTGTTTTTTCCGCAGCATCCAAAAACGAAACTATCGACGACAGATATGCCGAACTTTCCGACGAGGCAAAGAGTTACTTTGACGAGATAGTCAAATACGCACTCAGCAAGAGCGACGAAGTAAAGCGTGTCAAAAACGCCCGTTACGAAGAATACAAAATCCGTCAGGCACGTCTTGTAAGGTTGCTTATCAAGCGTGGCGTTGTCGTGTGCGAATTCGTGCTTATCAATGACGCATTCCGCAGTTATCTTTCGGAAAACAAGGTGAGCGTGAAACTTGCTCCCACGGTGTTGAGAGTTGTGGATGAGGAATCTTTGCAGGTTGCAAAAAACAGCATAGACATTGCCGCACAAACCGCCAAGGAAGATCAGGAAAGAAAGGCACAGTTGCGCCGTGAAAAACGCAAACTTGCCCGTGAAGCCAAAAAAGCGGAAGAGGCAGCAGCGGCAGCCGCAGCACAAGCGCAAGAGGAAGCACCTGCCGAAACCACGGAAGAATAAACCTGTCTTTTCAAGGTAAATATTTGAGGGAATGAACAACATTCCCACTGTTGTTACGCAAAAAAAACACGGTGTTGCTACAAGCAACGCCGTTTTTTTGTGGGTGAATTATGCTTTCAAGTGCAACGCCACACCAAAGAAAGTCTTGACTACCAAAAGCCGATACATTTATTCAACTGTTTTTTCTTAGTGTCGCACTTAGTTTGACAATTCATCTTGTGCAGGATCGTGTATCCGTAAAACTTCAACTGCAGTGAAAATTTGTTGATTTTTTCAACTTTTCAGGCAACAAGGTGCGTTGCGCAACGACACATTGTGGCAAGCCGTTGTCTTAAACAGCATTTTACAAAGCCGACGCTTGTCGGAAAAGTGCTGTTGCCAAGCGGTTTTGTGAATTTTCCACGAGTTTCCGCAAACAAACATTGCTTTACAAAATTTTGCACGAAATTTTTTGCAACCGTGCAAAGTTACTTTGTTGCCGAGTTTTTGCCTTTATTTTTTTTGTTACATAACAATGAAAGACAGTACAACGGGAAGGACAAGGTACACTGCAAACCAAATCCAACTTTTGTTTTTTACTGCCCGAAGCACTGTTTTCACGGCAACAAGTCCCGAAAAAAACGCCGCAAGCGTTCCCGTTGCCGTTGTCAGCCATGAAATTTGCATTCCTGTTTTCACGGCTTCCCAAATTTCCACCACGCCGCTTGCCAAAATTATCGGGATGGAAAGCAAAAAGGAAAATTCCGCAGCGTCGGAGGCGTTTACGCCGAAAAATTTCATCACGGAAATTGTGGCTCCGCTTCGGGAAAGACCGGGAAACACGGCAATTCCCTGCGCCACACCCGTTACAATGGAGGGAAGGACGCCGCATTGCGAAAGGCGAAGTTGCGGTTTGTACAGTTTCTGCGACAAAACAATCAGCACGATGGTCAGCGTAAACCCCACGGGAAGCAGTTTTTCCATCAGAGTTTCGGGAACAAACAACTTGACAAGCAACGCCAGCGCAAAAGTGGGCACGCTTGCCAGCACCAACAACAGCAGTTTATTGTCCGATACGGGATGACGGATTGTTTGCCACAGGCTTTTTCGCAGTGCAATCACCACGGCAAACAGCGTGCCTACGTGAAGCATTACGTCGAAAAAGAGATTTCCTTCAATGCCAAACAGTTTTTGCGCCAAAATGAGATGTCCGCTGCTGGAAACGGGCAAAAATTCCGTGAACCCCTGCAACAATCCCAAAAATATACTTTGCAGAACAGTCATATTTTTTCCTTTTTAATTTACATTTTGCAGATAATATAGTAAAATAATGCAAGAATACCGTACAGTTATTTGCTAAAAGTGTACGCAATTTTTTACCTTTTTAGACCGAGGTGTACAATGAAACTTGGAGTTGTAGGCTTGCCTAACGTAGGAAAAAGCACTCTGTTCAACGCCATTACGCAGGCGGGAGCGGAAATTGCCAACTATCCTTTTTGCACAATAGAACCAAACGTGGGCGTTGTGGCTGTGCCGGACGAAAGACTGGAAAAACTTGCCGCCCTGTACAACAGCAAAAAAATCACCCCCACCTACCTCAAATTCGTGGATATTGCCGGACTTGTCAAGGGGGCGTCCCACGGCGAAGGTTTGGGCAACAAATTTTTGTCGCACATAAGGGAAGTGGACGCAATAGTGCATGTGGTGCGCTGTTTCGAAGACAGCAACATCACTCATGTCAGCGACAAAATCGATCCCGTTTCCGACATAGAAACAATAAACATGGAACTTATCCTTGCCGACATAGAAACGGTCAACGCCCGTCTTGCCAAGGCAGTCAACATGCAAAAAACGGGAGATAAAAAGTACAAGGCGGAAGCGGAGTTGCTTTCCCGAGTGTTGCAACATCTTGAAAGCGAAAAGCCCGTGCGCACAATGCAGTTGGACGAAGAGGAACTTCCCGTTGTGGAAGAAATGTTTTTGCTGACGGCAAAACCGGTAATTTATGCCGCAAACATTTCCGAAGCCGACATAGGCAACCCCTCCAACAAATTTGTTGAAGCGGTGCAGAAAAAAGCGCAGGAAGAAAACGCCGAAACGCTTGTCATCTGCGCCAAGGTGGAAGAAGAACTTTCCGCTTTGGACGAAGAGGACAAGAAAATGTTTCTGGAAAGTTACGGAATCACGGAAAGCGGACTTTCCCGCCTGGTGAAAAAGTGCTACAAGTTGTTGCATCTTGTAAGTTACCTCACCGCAGGCGAAAAGGAAACACGTGCATGGACGGTTACGGAAGGAACAAAAGCGCCGCAGGCGGCAGGAAAAATACACTCCGACTTTGAAAAAGGTTTCATCCGTGCGGAAATAGTGCCCTACGAAACAATGCTGGAATACGGAGGCTACAATCAAGCCAAGGAACACGGCAAAGTGCGCAGCGAAGGCAAAGACTACGTCATCAAGGACGGCGACGTGGTGCTTTTCCGTTTCAATGTGTAACAAACAATGCTGAAAACACAAGGAGAGAGTATGAGCGGACAAAATTCGAAGGTTGCAACGGCAACAAAGGTAAAGTTGGGCAACAAGTTGGCTTTTGCATGCGCAGACATTTTCGGCGGCGGCAGTTTCAACATAATCAACTTTTTGTTCACCCCGTTCCTGACTTTGGTGGTGGGTATTCCCATGATCTACCTCACCCCCATTTTGCTTTTCACCAAAATCTGGGACGGCATCATCGACCCTTTCATCGGGCAGATTACCGACGGAAAAAAGCCGGGAAAGTTTGGCAAACGCCGTTACTTTATGCTTATTTGCGCACCGTTTGTGCTTATAGGACTGGTGTTGCTGTTTTTCCCGTGGAATCTGGTAACGCAAAGCGTTGCGCTTAAATGCGTGTTTGTGGTGCTTGTGTACATGTTGTATGCCACTGCGCAAAGTTTTGTGCTTATTCCCTACTACTCCCACGCAAGCGAAATGACGGACGACTTCAACGAACGCAACAACACAAATGCGGTGCGTCTGGCTTTCAGCATAATGTCCAGCACCGTCTGTGTGGCGGTCCCCGGCATGATTGCTTCGCCCACCAAGGGGGACAACGGCGTCAGTTACATTGTGATGGCTGCCATTTTCGGTTTCATTTTCATGGTGTCAATTCTGATAACTGCGCTGTTCAGCCGTGAACAGATTGTAACGCCCGCCGTAAAGGTGAAAATCCGCCTGCGTGAGTATGTGCGTCCTCTCAAAATGAAAACATACCGTCAGTACCTCGGCATGCAGATGTGTACTTCCATGGGCATGGCGGTAATGTCAAGTTTCTTTTTCACCTTTTGCGATTTCTACCTCAGGCGTCTTTCCTACGAGCAGGTAACCGTCAATTCGCAACTGTCCCGTTTCCCCATTGCCACGATAGCCGCCGCAATGATGTTTGTAGCGCAGATTTTCGCTCTTCCCTTCTACCTCAAACTCATTCGTATGCGTTCCAAACGTTTTGCCTACCTCACCGGCGCATTCATTTGGATAGGGGTTGCAGTGCTTATGCTGTTTTTGCCTGCCGAAACAGGCTACACTCTAAGCGGCAACTCCGTTGTTTCCACGCAAGGCACCCCTGATTGGCTTCTGATAGTGTTTGGGTTGGCATTGGGCTTCGGCATCGGCGGTACGGTATTTGTGCCGCACAGCACGTTCGGCGACGTGTGCGACGTGGGCGAACTGTACTTCGGTCAACGCACCGAAGGGGCGTTTTCCGGTTTGACAAACTTTCTTAACACCACGGCGCAGGCAATCGGACTTGCCATTCCTCCCCTCATCATCGGGCTTGCAGGCTATGTAGAAACACAGTACGTAACCACTGCGGAATTTCAGTCCATGCTGGGCATTTCGGCGGAAGAATTTGCCTCTTTGCCCGCCACGGGTATTTACGAAACATTCAAGTACACTGTGGGTAACGGCTCGGTACAGTTGTTGCCTCTGAAACAATCCGATTCCGCTCAACTTGCAATAAGACTTTCCTTCATTGTTCTGCCCATTGCAATAATGATTATCGGGGCAGTGATTGCTTTCCGCTACAAACTCACCAAAGATTTGCAAAGCAAGATTGTGGAAGCAAATTCCCGCACCGATAAGGAAAGCGAAGATTACGCCAATGTCAGGAAAGATTTGCTTTCTCGCCTGTAATTATTTTTTCAAAAGTATGGTAAAAATCCGCCTTCACGGCGGATTTTTTGTTGCACGGTTGTTTCCATTCAAGTGTTGCCGACGGTTTACACATTCTGCAATTTGCCTGTCGTCCCCTTGGCGCAGGAAACCGCAACACGCTGTTGCCGAGTTTTCTTGCCTTTTCGGGTTTTATCACGGTGAAAAGTCAACGGTGTGTTTTTCCGTTTGACAACATGCAAACTTTACGCTGCAATTCAAAAAGGCTTATTTCCTGTTTTTTTTCCTTTACAACAAAAAATTTCTACACAACGTCAGTCGTGTACGCAATTTGTGCAACCGTTGGGTGTTTTTGTGTCAATTTGGCAAAATTGCAATGCAGATGCACAAAAATTTTGTTTGCAATGTTTGCCGTGTAAGAGAGAAAAACCACAAATTTCACACAACGTCAGCCGTGTACACAATTTGTGCAACCGTTGGGTGTCTTTTGTGTCAATTTGGCAAAATTGCAATGCAGATGCGGAAAAATTTTGTTTGCAATGTTTGCCATGCAATAGAGAAAAACCACAAAATCCCCCTTTCATGGCGTTTATTTGCGTAAAATCAACACATTTGACGGTAAATATGGTATAATAATCGTTATGATAAAAATTATTCCGCTGTTTTCCGGCAGTAAGGGAAACAGCACATTGATACAAACGGAAAACACCTTGCTTTTGTTGGACGTGGGCTATTCCTACCGTGCCACTTTGGAAAAATTCAAAGCGTTGGGCATTTCCCCCAAGGACGTGGACGCCGTCGTGATAACGCACGAACATGCCGACCACGTGTGTGCTCTTCCCATGTGGACGAAAAATTTTCACACCAAGGTGTATGCGCCGCAGGCAACGGTAAACTACCTCATGCAACGCTGTTTTTACAGCGACATTGCAGCAGTTGAAGGACCTTTCGACGTCAAGGATATCCGTGCCGACGTGTTTCGCTGTTCGCACGACGCAAGGGAGTGCCTCGGCTACCGTTTTTCCGACGGAAAAGAAAGCGTGGCTTGCGTTACCGACACGGGAATTGCCACCTTGCGGTTGGTGGACTTTCTTGCCCCATGCAAATCCATCATGCTGGAAAGCAATCACGATTCGGAAATGTTGCAACACGGAGCCTATCCCTATCTGCTTAAACGGCGTATTGCTTCGGAGTTGGGACATCTTTCCAACAGACAGGCGTCCCTCGTTTTGGAAAAACTTATCGGTTCAAATGTCAGAAACGTGGTGCTGGCGCACCTTTCACAGCAAAACAACACCAAACAGTTGGCAATGGGTTGCGCCGTGGACATGTATTCCAAGCACAACGTACAGGTGGGCAAGGACGTGTTTGTGTACGTTGCCGACCAAAAGGAAAACGAGGTGGAAATATGAGAATTTCCTACGATAAAAACGATTTCGGCAAAAGTTTTGCCCTCGCCGTGGCGGTAATGCTGATAGCGTCGGTGGTGTGGGGAAGCGTTTTTGCCTTTTTCACCGATGCCGAAACGGGACAAATGCCCGATTGGGCTTATTGGACAATGCAGGCGTTGTATTCCGTAACAGTGGGATGCACGGCGCTTTTGTACGCATTTGTCACCAAAACACAGTTGCCCTCTGCAACGGGACTCAACAAAAAACCTCCCCTGACGCACATTTTGTGGGGATGTCTTTCGGCAGTGTTTCTTATTGCCCTTATGCTTCCCGTAAACGAATGGCTTTTGGACGCAATCGAGCAGGCGGGGTTAACACGTCCGTCGGTGGATTTGCCCTTGCAGTTTTTCCCTCTGCTTCTGGTGGGCACTCTGATTCCTTCCTTTACGGAAGAAATTGTCTTTCGTGGAACAGTGGCGCAAAGTCTTGCCGGACAGCGCACCTTGCCTGCCGTGCTGGCTTCCGGCGCATTGTTTTCGCTGTTTCATCTCAATGCGGCGCAAACATTGCATCAGTTTGTGTTGGGTGCGTTTTTGGCACTATTGATGTTGCGCAGCGGCAGCGTGTGGACGTGCGTTGCGGTGCATTTTTTCAATAATTTCGTGGCTGTGGTGCTGTCCTTTGTACCCATTGAAGAGCAGTTGTTCACGGCAATGTCCCCGTGGCTTGCGGCGGTGGGCGCAGTGGGCTTTAGCCTGTGCGTTTTCGGCTACCTGAAAACAACTTCCGACTGTCGCAAAGGCGCTGCCGCTGACGACGTCAACGACCTTCCGATGCAACGCAATTCCGTGTTTTATCTGTTTGTATCGGTGTTTGTGTGCGTCGGATTGTGGATAATGAATCTGCTTGCGTTATGATCAGGTACAAAATTGTTGCCGTCGGCAAAATAAAGGAAAACTATCTCAAAGAGGCGATTTCCGAGTACGCCAAACGCATTTCACGTTTTGCCTCAATGGAAATTGTCGAAGTGGAGGAAACTTTTTTCAACGGTGAACCGTCGGAAAAGGAAAAGGAAAAAATATTGCAGGAAGAGGGCAAACGAATTCTTGCCAAGGTTGAAGGTTGTGTTGTAGCGTTGGACATTGACGGCACGCAACTGACAAGCACGCAGTTGTCCCAACGATTGGAAGCCTTGCAACAAAACTTTTCCTGCCTGACGTTTGTTGTGGGCGGAAGTTACGGACTTTCCCAAGAGGTGAAAAACGCCGCACAACTGCGGTTGTCCTTCGGAAAGATAACTTTGCCTCACCAACTGTGCAGGGTGGTGCTTGCCGAGCAACTGTACCGAGCCTGCACAATACGCAACAATGTGCCTTATCACAAGTAACGGCGCATTGACAAAATTTTTTCTTGTGGTAAAATTGGTGTGTAAGCAAAACACCAACTGTGCAGTAACAGCATTTTTGCAGCAAATCAGGGTGAAATATGGAAAAAATACTCACATCAACAGCCTTATGGCAGGATTTTGACGCCACAGCCGAACCGCTGGACAGCAACTTGCTCACTTCGGTGGAGAAGGACGGGCTTGTCTTTCGCTCGCTGTATTTCACGGGGCGGAGCGTAGCCGACGGAAAAACACGTGTGTTTGCCAAGTTGTGCAACAAAGCGGGCAAAAACAGCAAAAAGGCGCTTCTGCTCATTGACGACTACACCAAAAGGATAGACGACGAGGAACTTGCTTTTTGGGCAAAAAACGATTTTTTGGTAATGGCAATCGACTTTGCAGGACGTCGTCCCAAAGGCCCTGCCACGCTGTATCCGGAATCTCTTTCCTACTGCAACTCCGAAAGTGCAATGGGGTACTTTGAAGTAGGCGAAACGGTGCGTGAAACCAAAATATACGAATACGCCCTCAACTGTATGCGTGCCGTAACCTACCTGTTGCAGGCGGAACGTGCAAAAAGCATTTCGGTGGTAACGGTGAAAAAAGGCGCACGTGTAGGCGTTGTGGTTTTGGGTACCGACGCCCGTGTTACAAACGGCACGGTGGTGTTCAACAGTTTCTACCGAGATTATCCTGCCTATCAGGGTAAGGCGGGGAAAAACGGCAAGTGGGACGGTTCGGCATTGCAAAAACGTCTTGACTACGAAGACACACGGCAAAAGTGGCTTTCGGGCATTGCTCCGCAATCTTACGCAATACAGGCAAAAATGCCGGTGTATCTCATTGTGTCCGCAAACAGTCCCTACGACGACGCTACCAATGCCAACAAAATGTTTTTGCGTCTTAACAAAAACAGCAAATTTTTGTTGCTTCCCATGGTGATGGATTGTTTGCCTGACGAATACGTGGACGGCATTGTGCGTTGGTGCAAGGGCAACTACGCCGACGAAGACATTGCTTTGCAACAATTTCCCACTGAACGTGGCGACAATTTCGTGAAGGTTACAACTTCCGTTGCGCCTTCCAAAGTTTCCGTGTGGTATTCTCGCAATGTAAACGGCTGCGCCCGCAACTGGGTGAAAGCACCCATAAAAAAGACGGAAGAGTGTTACGTTGCGCAGTTGGACGTGTACCAACAGCAATGCGACCTCATCGCCTTTGCACTTGTCAAAGGCACGGTAAGCGTGTCTTCCACCTTGTGCGAAGTAAAGGTTAAAAATCCGTCGTCCGTCAAAATCCCCACACGAATTTTGTACGTAGGTAAAAGCGACGGACATCTCATTCCCTTCACCAAGTCGGACAGGTGGCACAGTACACTCAATCAGGTGGAGTACTGCAAGGGCTACCTCAACATAGTGGGCGCAAAGGGCAAAGGTCTTGCCACATTTGCCATCAACGACCCCGGCGTGCGTCGCAACGAAATTTTCACAGTGAGTTTCGATATCAGCAGTAACGTCAAACAAAAACTCAATGTGTATGCTATGTCTAACATAGGTAAGTCCAACACCATGTTTGTGCAGTCGGTGCAACTGGTAGGGGACGGCAAATGGCAAAGGGTAACTGTGGACGGCGTCAACTTCCACATGGTAAAGGAAGGCTACCAGATGTCGGAAGACGAAAATGTGGAAATGTTGGCTTTCGAAGCGGAAAGCGATTTTATGATAAACAACATTTTTTTGGTATGATAAATTTTACTGTTGGCGACACTGTAACAACACGCAAAGCGCATGTTTGCGGTTGCAACACCTGGCAAATTGTGCGCACCGGCGCCGATTACAAACTGAAATGTTCAAAATGCGGACATATTGTTTTGATGTCGGCGGAAAAATTTCGCAAGGCGGTAAAGCAAAGTGAACAATGCAGATAACAGCGATTTTGCAAGCGAAGTAGAGCAGTTGTCGGAAAACACTTCTTCCGATGCGCAACAAAAGCAGGCTTTGCGGGCAAAACGGGACAAAATCCTCACACGGGCACTTGTTGCGATGATAGTTTTGCTTGTGCTTGTGGTGAGTTTGCGCATATTTGTCGTCAACGGAATTGTCGTTTCGGGCGAATCCATGATGCCAAACTTTACCGACGGCACGGTGGTGTGGGTAAACAAATGCGCCACCCCCAAACGTGGCGACGTTGTGGTGTTCTACCGCAACGACGTCAACAAGTTTCAGGCGGAATTTGCCATCGGCAACGACGACGACCGTTACGAAAAACTGATCAAACGTGTTGTGGCTTTGGAAGGGGACAAACTGTGGGTGGAAACCCGTGGCAACGACCTCATTTTGAAAATTCAAACGACGGACGGCGTCATTACGGAAAACTACTACACCGTAAAGGGGGAAAAAGCCTCTTTTTACGACGCAAACGGCAACATTACCGACATTCCTTATTTGGGGTTTGCAGGCAATCTCAAAGGCACTACGCAGGAAAATCCCTTTGTCGTTTCGGAAAATTGCTTCTATGCAATGGGCGACAACCGTCACAACAGCAACGATTCCCGTCTTTTGGGACAGTTTCCCCTCTCACGTTTGTACGGCGTGGTAATAGGAAATTGATTGTCCGCCTTTTTGTAACGGCACATCCGTTTAAGCATTTTTCGACTCAACTAAATTCACGGTATATTACAAAACTTCCCTTTGCGGGAAGTTTTTTTGTTGAAAACACAGTTAGCGTTTCAAAAATGCCCTTTTAACTTTACCCTAAAAGCCATTTTGAGTTTTTTACATTGAAAATTCATGTTTGGAAAAATATTTTTGTTTATCTGCATTGTAAACTTGCGAATATGATAGGCAAATTGTTGTTTTACGGCAAGTGTGTTCACGCCGATGTGTGAAAGTTACATTCTGCCTTTTGAGTTTGTTTACGCTGTAAGGTTATTTTGAAAGTAAATTTTTTTATCTGCCGAAAAATTTTGACGGGTAATATCGGCGGTGTGAAGTGCGACATTCTTCTTGTGCGTTGCGTTTTTTTGTAATTTTGTTTGTCCTTGGCAAACTGTCTTTTGTTTTGCAACTGTTTTGTTTTTTTTGTTGTTTTGCACACAAAACTTTGCACCGTTGTGGCAAATTGTGTACAAACGCACGGGTGTTCGGGTAGATTTTGCTTCAATTTGTCAAAGAAATCGGCTGTTTTTTGTATATTTTCCCTTGCAAAATGCAAAAATTTTCGTATGAAGTACCTACAAAAATTGCAAAAAATGTATTTTCGGCAAGACGACTATCTGGAAAGAAAGGTTTCCTGCGGAAAAACCGTGTATGTGGTCAGTCTTGACACCATGTGCGACGCCAACAAGGTGAGCGAGTTTGTTTTGAAACCTCTCACCTACCTCAAAGACGTTTCCTGTCTGGACGACATTTTGGTGAAACTCGTTTCCGGCGTAAATGTACGCAAAACGCCCAACTTTGAAGCACTTTTACAGGATTTTTCCAACGGTTACACCTTGCTTTTCGTAGATGGCGAGGAAGGCTGCATTGCGGTGGACACACGCACGGCGCTGGGGCGTTCCGTTGCCGAACCTCCCACTTCCATGGTTATGCGAGGTCCACGTGAAGGTTTTGTTGAGGACATCAAAGCCAACATCACGTTGCTTCGCAAGCGTCTGAAAACAAACTGTTTCAAAACAATCAATCTCAACGTGGGTAAGTACACAAACACGGCGGTGGCGGTGTGCTACATCGACGGCATTGCCGACATGGACATCGTCAACAGAATAGTTCAGCAGTTGCAAAGCGTCAACATCGACGGCGTGCTGGACAGCAGTTACCTTGCACGTTACCTGGACAAAGAACGCACATTTTTGTTCAGACGTATCGGCACTACGGAAAAACCCGACGTTGCCGTGGGCAAAATGTTGGAGGGGCGCATTGCAGTGGTTACCGACGGTTCGCCCATGGTACTCACCGTGCCCTATCTGTACATTGAAGAGTTGCAGTCGCCCGGCGACTACTACGAAAATTCCGTCGTAACAAGCGTCAACCGTGTGCTGAGGTTTGTCAGCGTGCTTGTTTCGGTGCTGTTGCCGTCGCTGTACGTGTGTTTGCAAATGTACAACTATCAGATAATACCGTTGAAGTTTCTCATCACCATTCTCAACGCCATCGACCCTATTCCCTTTTCGCCGTTGTCGGAAATGCTGTTGGTAATAATAATTTTCGACATATTGCGTGAAGCTAATTTGCGCATGCCTTCGGCGGTGGGAATCACCCTTTCCCTTGTAGGTGCGATAGTGCTGGGGGACGCCGCCGTCAAAGCGGGGCTTATCGGCGCTCCCGCCGTCATGATTGGCGCACTCAGCGGAATCGGACTTTTCACCATGCCCGACGACACCCTGATTTTGTCCATGCTTCGCATAGGCATAACGCTCATCGGCGGACTTATGGGAATAATGGGCGTAATGCTTTCGGTGTTGCTGATATTGTTGTATCTGACGTCGCTGGGACAGTACAAAACGCCCTTTCTTGCCCCCTTTGCGCCCGATGTGGACAACGACAGACAGGACGCCGTTTTGCAGAAACCTCTTCAAAAGCAGGTGCGCCGTCCGCAATCCATTTCGCACAAAAACGACAAAAGGAGGTAGTTTGCATTGTTGAAAAACAAAGTCAGCGTGTCGCAACTTGCGCTGTTAATTCTGCTTGTGATGATGGGGGGCAAATTTTTGACATTGCCTTCCATTTTGGCGGAGGACGTGGGGCACGACAGTTGGTTGGTGATTTGTTTCGCCTTTTTGTGGGACGCAATCTGCCTGGCATTTTTGCTGTGGGCGGTGAAAATAAACACAAGCAACCTTTCCTTTGACAGCGTGGTCAATCTCACTCTTTCCAAGTGGGCGTGCAAGCCGATACTGATAGTGTTTTTTGTGCTGTTTGTCAGCAAAATCATCGTATTGCTGGATTCCTGCTACAAAACTTTTGCCGTAACCTTCGACGTCAACACAAACTGGATTTTGTTTGTAATACCCATCATGGCGGTGGCGGGGTTTGCCATCTATCGGGGGTTCAACTCCATTGCAAAGGTAAGTCAGGTGCTTTTTGCGCTGATAATTTTGTCCATAATCGCCATTCTCATCTATCCGATAACAAAAACGCAGTTTGCTTCCCTCACGCCGATTGGAGAAGCAGGTTGGGGAAATATTGTAGGCACCGCCTTCAATCACAGTTTTTGGTTCAGCGACTACATCTTCATCTACTTCGTATTTGGCGACATCAAGCGTTCCAAAAAACTTTTTTCTCCCGTTTTTGTAAGTTTTTCCGTGGGGGTGGCAATGACGGTGTTGCTCAATGCAGTTTTTGTTGCGCTGTTCGGCAGTTTTGCACCCAACGTGGACATTGCAATGAGTAAAATAGGGCTGTTTGCACTTTCCACTTCCAGCGTGGGCAGGTGGGACTGGCTGACCTTCACGGTGTGGCTGACGTCTGTGATAATAAAGGTGATTGTGTACACCTTTTGCGCCTACCGTTGCATAGAAAAGTTGTTTGAAAGGTATTTCAGAGGCGTCAACCTCTTTGTGATGGGGGCATTGACGTTGTTGCTTATGTTGCCTATGTTTATTTCCGCAACAACCTTTGTTCAGACTTTTGTGCAGTGGTGTATCCTGCCTTTTGCCCTTGTTCAGTATCTGTTGCCTTTGTTGATGCCGCTGCTCACTGGGATAGCCACGAAAAAATCGCAAAAAGAGGTGGTAACCAATGAACAATCTTAAAAGAATAGCCATTGTGCTGGTGGCATTTTCCCTGCTTATCGTGATTTCCCTCAACTACACAGGCAACGACGTGCTGAAAAGAGCCATTGTGTTGGGGATAGGCGTGGATTTGGAGGGCAGACAGGTGCGTGTAACGGTGGAAATAGTAAGCCCCGGAAACGGAAGCGAACAGGTGGGAATGTACAGCAAAACGGTGTCCTCAACGGGCAAAACGGTTGCCGACGCTCTGCAAACGATTGCGGAAAAAAGCGGAAAGGAAACGTCCTTGGGGCAGTGCGTTTTGTTGGTGTACGGCGAAAGCCTTATTGACGTGGATTTTTCCAGCATAACCGACTACTTTGTCAAGTCGGACAGTTTCAAAAGCAGTGCCGTTGTGTGCTGTTGCGAGGGCAGTGCGGAGGATTTTCTCAACAAGGGCGACGCCTTGCTTAAAAGCGTGTCTTTGTCGGTAGCCGACAAGTTGAAATCGCAATCGGGCGACGTGGCGTTGCCTGTGGGCGATTTGCTTACCTTTGCACGCAGTCAGCAGGAACTGTACCGCACGGGATTTCTCAATTACGTGCAGTTTGAAGCCACGCCCAACACCGATTCGCAAAATCCCGATCAGGAACAGGGCTTTTTCCTGTGCAACAGGGTGGCGGTTTTTCGCAGTAACAAGTTGTTGTGCGTGCTTTCCGAAGAGGAAACTGAAGGATTTGCCCTTTTGGAAAGCAACGTTGCCGGCAACACCTTTTCGGTAACGGAGGATGACAAAGTCGTTACCTTGCGTGCCGGAAACAAAAAACTTGACATAAAACAGCAAAACAACGTGGTAACGATAGATTTGCAACTTTTTGTCAGGTTGGCAAGGGCGGACAGTTTTGGCGCAGGCGACAGTTTTTCCGCCAAAACGGACAGCGAAATTACCGAAAGTCAGAAACAGCAGGTGAAACAGCAGGCGGTGCAGTTGGCAACAGACTTTTTGCAAAAGCAGGCGGAGTGGGAATTTGACCTGATAGGCATACACGAACTGTTCCGCCGACAGTACGGCACTACGGAAGATGTCAACAACATTCCCATGAGTCAACTGCAATTTGACCTTTCCGTATCCGTAAGCGAAAAGTAGCGTTTTGCACCGACAACAGTGTTTTGAAAAAGTTTCTGTTTCAAAACGGCGACGGTAAAGGCGATTCATTTTCCCTTTCCGTCAAAACACGACGTGCAAAAGGGGCGTCCGTCAGGCAAAGTTTTGTCGGTTGGAAGCAATTTCAAAAAATTACACCGTTTCACCAAACGGTGTTTTTTTTGTGCATTGACTTATCGGGGGTATTGTGGTACAATTTTCCCGTTAAAGTCAGAAGTTTTTTCGGAGGCGGCAATGGACATTTTTACCTTTCTCAACGAAAGTTACACGGCGTATCACGCTGTGAAAAACATTTGCGATTTACTGACAAAAAACGGCTTTGAAAGGCTGGATGTGGGGGAAAAATGGTCCCTCAAAGAAGGCGGACGGTACTTCACCACGCAAAACGGCAGTTCCGTTGTGGCTTTCAAAGTGGGCAAAAACAGGGTTTTCAACATTTGCGAAAGTCACACCGACAGTCCCTGCCTGAAAATAAAGGGGGACAAGGTAGCCGACGGCGACATAAAACGGCTCAACACGGAAAAGTACGGCTCTGCCCTGCTGTATTCCTTTTTTGACCGTCCATTGAAGGTGGCAGGCAGGCTTTTCGTGCAGGATGACGGAGTAAAAGAGCAACTTGTTGCAAGCAGTTACAACGTGGTTATTCCTTCCCTTGCAATACACCACAATCCCACGGCAAACGACGGTTTTGCCGTAAATGCCCAACGTGATTTGCCGATATTTTCCCAAAGCGAAAAAAGCGTGTATCAAACGCTCACACGGCAAAAAGTGCTGGACGGCGACCTCTACGTCGTGCCGGACAGCAAAGCGTTTGTTGCCGGCGCAAAGGGAGAATTTTTGTGTTCGCCACGGCTGGACAATCTTCTGAGCGTCTATTGCTGCATAAATGCGCTTTTGCAATGTCAAACGGACAACATTGCCCTTGCTGCCTGTCTGGACAACGAGGAAACGGGCAGCGGCACACGTCAGGGAAGTCCGATATTTTTGCAGACGGTTGTGGAAAAAGTGCAACATTCTCTGCAAATGGATTGCGATGAAGTCAGCCGTTCGCAAAGGGACGGAATGGTGCTTTCGGTGGACAACGGACATGCCAATCACCCCTCCTATGCGGAAAAAAGCGATGTGGCAAACGTAGTGAAACTCAACGGCGGAGTGGTGATAAAGCACAATCCCAACTACGCAACCGACGGTCTGACGTCGGCGTTGGTGAAAAATGTTCTCACAAAAGGCAACGTTCCTTTTCAGGATTACTACAACCGAAGCGACGTAAGGTGCGGTTCCACCTTGGGACTTGCAACCTCACGAACGTTGCAAATGAAAACCTGCGATATAGGGTGCGCTCAACTTGCCATGCATTCCGCATGCGAAACAGTGGGCGTTGAAGACGTCGAAAACATGCAAAAGTGCATCACTTTGTTTTTGCAGGCAGATTTTTCCTCCAAAACATTGCAGGACGGCGAAAAATGAAAGGTTGGCTTGTGGTAAACGGTTTTCTCAAAAGTGCAAAATTTGAGGAAATCTACAATTTTCTTTCGGAAAGCGCCCAAAAACTCAACATACAGTTACGCAGGGTTTATTCGCACCAACTGCTTTTTACCGGCAGTTTTCTTTCTCAAATGGACAAACCCGATTTTGTGCTGTTTTGGGACAAGGACGTGGCGCTTGCCAAACGCTTGGAAAACGCCGGTTTCCGCCTTTTCAACAGTGCCGACGGTGTGGCAATCTGCGACAACAAAATTCTCACTACGCTGGCTTTGGAAAATACCGTCGCCATGCCCAAAACGTTGTTTTCACCCAAAACCTTCCCCGGCGTCGGCTACGACGATTTGTCCTTTGTCAGTCAGGCGGTAAGTCAACTGGGGTTGCCTCTTGTAATAAAGGAAGCGTGCGGCTCCTTCGGTCAGCAGGTGTACCTTGTCGAAACTTTGCAACAGGCGCAGGAAACAGTGTTGTCCTTGCAGGGCAAAGATTTTTTGTTTCAGCAGTTTGTTGCCGAAAGCCGTGGCAAGGACGTGCGTGTAAACGTTGTGGGAGGCAAGGCGGTAAACGCCATTTTGCGTCAGTCGGAAAGGGACTTTCGTTCCAACCTTACCTTGGGCGGAAAAATGCAACGGCACACGCTTTCCGATGCTGAAGCGGAAATTGCCGAAACGGCGTGCAGAAAAATAGGGCTGGATTTTGCCGGCGTGGATGTGCTTTTTGGCAAAGACGGTCCCGTTTTGTGCGAGGTCAATTCCAATCCGCACTTCAAAACCACCCTTGTTTGCACGGGATTGGATTTGAGCAGAAACATTTTGCAACACATCAAAGACTGTTTGAACTAGGCTGTAATCGGTGAGGCGAAAATTCACCGTAAAGGAGATATCTATGGCAGATTACAAACAACAATATCAACTGTGGCTGGAAAAGGCAGTGGAAGAAAGCGTCCGTGAAAGCCTTTTGAAAATGCAGGACAACGACGAAAATATGCAGGACGCATTCTACAAGGACATAGAATTCGGCACTGCAGGCATGCGTGGAATAATGGAAGCAGGCACAAACCGCATCAACGTGTACACGCTGTTTCGTGCCACCACGGGTGTGGCATTGTACATGAAAAGGTACAACATGACCTCTTGCGCCATCACCTACGATTCACGCAACAATTCCCGTATGTTTTCGCAGGTGGTATCGGCAACGTTGGCATCTCACGGAATAAAGGTGTACTTCACAAGAGAGTGTATGCCCACGCCCTACCTTTCTTTCATGGTGCGCAACTACCACACCGACATGGGCATCAACATCACGGCAAGCCACAACGCATCCCCCTACAACGGTTACAAGGTGTACGACAGCGAAGGCTGCCAACTCACCGACGACGCCGCCAACGAACTGACGGCGGTAATTGAAGGCGTTGACCCCTTCCAAAGTCCCATTCCACGTTTTGCCGACTACGAAAACGGACTTATTGTGTATTCCGACGAGGAAATGGAAGAAAGGTACAAACAAAGCGTCATTGCACAGGGGCTGAACTCCGCCGAAGGAATAAAGGCGGTGTATTCGCCTTTGAACGGCGCAGGATACAGGGTGGTGCCGGAAGTTCTGAAACGTGTCGGCTTGGACTGTTTGACGGTGGTGCCGGAACAGGCATATCCCGACGGCAACTTCCCCACATGTCCCTATCCCAACCCGGAAAAGAAAGAGGCACTGACTTTGGCTCTCAATCTGGCAAACAGTCATGTTGCCGACGTCGTTTTTGCCAACGACCCGGATTGCGACAGATTGGGCGTTGCAGTGTACGACGGCGAAAAGTACGTCATTCTGACGGGTAACGAAGTGGGCGTGCTTTTGTGCGACTACATTCTCACTTCCATGAAACAGCAAGGCAAGTTGCCGCAAGACCCCGTAGTGGTAAAGACCATCGTAACAACCCTTATGATAGACGCTTTGTGCAGCAAACGTGGCGCACAGGTCATAGACGTGCTGACGGGATTCAAGTACATCGGCAACACCATCAAAAAATTGGAAGACAAGGGCGAGGAAAACAGGTTTGTGTTTGGATTTGAGGAAAGTTGCGGCTACCTCAAAGGCAGTTACGTTCGGGACAAGGACGGCGTCGTTGCGGCAATGCTGTTGTGTCAGTGCGTGGCTTACTACAAAAAACAGGGCAAAACCCTTGTGCAGCGTTTGCAGGAACTGCGTGAGGAATTGGGCAATTTCGTACAGCAAACGGTAAGTTACACTTTCAGCGGCGTGGAAGGCGCACAGCGCAAGGAACAACTGTTTGTGCAGTTGCGCAAAACGCCTTTGGAAAGTGTCGGTAACGGCAAAGTGGTGGCTTGTTGCGACTTCCTGACGCAAACACAGTACGATTTGCCCAAATCCAATGTGTTGCGGTACAACAGCGACGACGGCAGTCAACTCATTTTGCGTCCCAGCGGAACGGAACCTCTCATCAAATGTTACATTTCCGTGCGTGGAACGGACAGCGAAGTTTCGGAAAAACTTGCCGCAATCAAAAAACAGTTGGACGATATTTTCGGTGAGTAGATTGAAAAACAAAACATTCACAACGCTCAACACGGTAACCACGGCAATGCTTGCGGCTTTTGCCGTGGTTCTTTCCGGCGTTTTTCACAACCTTGTGGCGGATTTTGCCACGCTGTTTTCCCCCATGCACCTGCCCGTATTTTTGGCAGGTATTTTGTGCGGACAATGGCTGGGACTTATTTGCGGATTTGTAACGCCGATACTGTCCTTTTTGTCCACGGGCAGACCTCCATTTCCCAACGGTATCATTCCCATGGTGTTCGAACTTGCCTGCTACGGTTTTCTTTCGGGACTTTTTCGCAATCTGTTTGTCAAAAATCCCAAAACGAAAAAACTTTCCTCTTTGTTTGCCGTGGCGTTGGCTATGATTGCGGGACGTGCCGTCAATGCCGTGGCGGGTGCAGTGTTGCTTGCAGTGAACAACGCTCCCTTTTTTCCTTCGCTTGTAACAAAATTTCTGGGAAACTTCACTTCCACATGGGCAGGAATTGTTTTGCAACTTGTGCTGGTGCCTTCGCTGGTGTTTGCCTTGCAAAAAAGCGGCGTGTTGGCTCGCTACCTGCCTCCCCAAGAAAAGAGTGCGGATATTTCCCAAAGCGAAAGTGAAGGACAAAACGGTTTTCCCGACGCTACGCATCAACAAAACACCGACGGCTGAAAACAGAGATTAAAACCTGTACTCGCACTACAACACAGCCTTTTCGACACCCGACAAATTTTGTGCAGTTTTTGTAGCAAGGTATTTTCCCAAAAGTCGTAGCAGTAGTGTGCAGAAGTGGAATATACGGTAAAACACCTCAAATATTTTTGCAAAGGATATTGTGAATAGCGTGCGTGTGGAAACTCTTGTTTCCAAGCGTGCGTTGTCAAAAAACAATACGTATCGAAAAAATGCGTACAAAAAAGTATTTCATCCTATTGTCGTGGCGGTAGTGTGCAGAAGTGGAATATACGGTAAAACACCTCAAACATTTTTGCAACGGATATTGTGAATAGCGTAGGTGCGGAAACTCTTGTTTCCAAGCGTGCGTTATCAAAAAAACAATACGTATTGAAAAATGCGTACAAAAAAAGTCTTTCATACGAAAGACTTTTTTGTTTTTGCAAAATTTTCTTGTTACGTGTCGCACAAAACTTTCACTTTTGGCAACGGCAACTGTTACGGCAATGGCGGTTTGCTTGCGTCGTTGCACAAGGCTGAATTGCTTGCCGACGTTGCAGGCAAAATTTTCTTGAAACTCACTTCAAATCCGCCTTGTGAAAGGGGAAGTAACTTGCGCAGAAAATTGCCGAAGAAAACACAACGTAGTAGGCAATAATCATCAGTACGTTTGCCGTGGAAAATTTGGTTGCGGCAAGCAATGTCGTGTTGTAGAAAGGTACGTATTGCAAACTGTACACGTCAATGTAACCATTGGCAATAATGTCTTTGACAGAAACGGTTTCTACAATAGTTGCAATAATGCCGGGGCCCAAAATGCAAATTATCAACGGAATGACGATTGTCAGCACACGGCTGCGTGTGTTGAACAGAAATGCACACACCAAAGTTTGCACAAAGACGATGGCAAGCAACCCCAACAAAAAGCAGTACAAAAGTTCTGTTACCATGTTGCCGGTTGCGTTTTCAAACCTGAAAACAAGCCCCATGGAAACAAAAGCCGACAAAAAGTACACTACAAAAATGCCAAATCCGCCAATCAACGCCACAAGGTAGTAGGACAGGTACAACTGCGAACGGCTTTTTCCTGCAATTATTGCGTTGCGAACGGTGCCCGATTTGAATTCCGCCGACAAAAAAACCGAAGCGAAAATTATGGAAAGAATCATCGGGTTGGATGATATGCTAGTAAAACCGGACATCAAACCGGACAAACCTCCGTATTGGGCAAGCATTTGGTTCATCAGTTGTTCTATCGGTTCGTTCAACGCTTCACCCATTTTCAGAGATAAATAAATGAGTAATGCGCCAAACACAGGCAACAAAAGGGCAATTGCAAGCAAAATCCAAAAATAGGTGGTTTTTTTCAAACGAAACAACAGTGTTTTGATTATTTCCGTCATTTGTTTTCCCCCACAAGTTTAATAAAGAATTCTTCCAGGCTGTCGCCGACGTTGACAATGGAGGCTACGTTCACGTTTGCCTGTGCCAACGCCATCACCACCTCGGTGCTGGGCGTTTCGCCGGTAAATTCCAGCGTGTTGATGGCCGTCGGACGCACCTCTCCCATTTGAGAAAGCACGCTTTTGGCTACTTCTACGTTGTCGACAACGATGCGCAGGTGCTTTCCGCACAGTTTTTCCACCTCTTCGGGAGAAGAGCGGGCAACGACTTTGCCGTTGTTCATGAAAACATATTCTTTAACAAATTTACTCAATTCCGTGAGAATATGGCTGGAAACGATAATGGTGGTGCCGTATTCTTCGTTCAGTTTCACCAAAAATTCCCGTATGTCGTGAATACCCTGCGGGTCAAGTCCGTTGGTTGGTTCGTCCATTATCAGTATTTCCGGTTTTCCCACGACGGCCATTGCTATGGCAAGACGCTGTTTCATTCCCAAGGAAAATTCCTTAACTTTAAGACGGGACTCCGGCGCAAGAGAAACCAATTTCAACGTCTCTTTGAGGTACGTTTCGTCTGCGGGAATACCCAACAGTTTGCATTGCATACGCAGATTGTCTATCGCTCTGAAGTTGGTGTACAGTGCGGGTTTTTCCACAATGGCGGAAACGGTGGTGGGTTTTCTTTCCGTCAAAAGTTGAACGCTTCCTGCCGTAGGGGTTATTATGCCTGTCAGCAAGCGTATCAGCGTAGTTTTTCCTGCGCCGTTTTTGCCCACAAGCCCTACCAAAGCGCCTTTTTCTATTTCCAAACTCACGTTGTTCACTGCAAACAGCGAACCGTATGTTTTTGTGAGATTGTTTGTCAGCAAAATGGGTTGAGACATATTTTTCCTCCTTGCGCTGTGTAAAAACATTGTACCACATCAAAAAATATCTGTCAACAGTATTTTAATGAGCCGTATAAAATACGGGTGTAAACTACATGAAAACGTCCATTACTGCGCCTGAAGCCTTTGCAAAAGTTTTTCAAAAAGGAAAGGGCAAAACTGCTGCGTCAACTGCGCAACTCAGGCAGGACTTACCGCAAGGTCAGTGGCGGAAAAACAACTTTTTGCGGCGTGTAAAAAGTAACACGTTTGCAATTTGAATATCTAATTGAAAAGTCAGAAACAAACGCCCCGAAAAAACTTGCGTTTCAAGAGGCGTAAATTTTTGTGTATCAAAATTTCACATACGTTGCAAAAAAACCTTGCCAATCGGCAAGGCTTTTACTCAATGTTTTTTGCGAGAAAGGTTCTTTTTCAACTTTTGCCAGAAAGTTTTTCTGTCAAACAGCAGGAAAAACATTGCCCGTTTCCATTTGGGAAAACGTGAAATGTAGTATTCCACCGAGGAACATTGCACGGGTTGTTGTCCCTTTCCTGCGTGGTTGATGTCGTCAATGTGCCACGACCAAATGTCACAAATGCTCTTTTGTTGGTAGCCGCTGTAAATGTCGTCCTCTTCCAACGCCGTGTCAAACACTTCTCTGTCCAGGTAGGGAGCGTTGAGCAGGTAGTTTTCAAAGGGTAAGGAAGCGTCCAGGTTGCGCAGAGGCATGGACGTCGCTTCGGGAAACGCTTTCAGAAAGTCTTTGCAAAAATCCAATGCGCCCTGCTGAAACCGTTCGATTGCGTAAGTTTCGTCGTAGGCAAAAGTTCTGTCTTCAAAAATTGGTTTGAGGGTGTCACCAACCTCGTAACCTATGCAGGCAGGTTGCTTTTTGGATATGAAAAATTCCCTTATTATTGCGGAAATTGTGGGTGTAAAGTCGTAGAAGCAGTGCGTTTCAAACAGGTTTTGTGCCACTTCCTGTGTGGTGTAGCCGTTGGAGTGCAGGTAAAACACGTCCACCTTTCTGTCGGCAAGTTTGCAAATTATTTTTTGCAGTTTTCCGCTGTAACCTATGTCGAAAGTGGCGCAGTTTTCCGTGAAATGTTGCTGAAACAGTCTTCTCATTTGCGTTCTTGCTTTGTTGCATGTTTCAATGTCGAAGGAATGTTTGGCTACCGCCCTCATAAAGGACATAAATTGCGCTTTGTCGGTAATGTATTCGTCAATGTCCACGCCGTCCTGCTTGTAGTCGGCTGCGAGTTTGTCCGTCAACGGCAAAAGCACGGGGGAAAGCAGTTGCAGAATTTTTCTTCCCGTGAGAACCTTTTCGTTGAGATTGAAGTACCCGTAGGTGAAAAACAAGTCCTGCGCCTTTTCCACGCTGTATGGCAAAAGCGCCTTGCGTGAAGCAAAGAAGTATTCCGTTTCTATTTGTACGCCCGTACTTTGCGCAACAAGGTCAAAAACCTGTTTGGCAAGCAGTCCGTCCCGTGCAAGAAACACTATCTTCTTGTAGCCTTTTTGCTGCGCCGTGTGCAACATCCACTTTGCAAGGGCAAACATGTGCATTCCCAATGTGGCGTAACCCGTGTGGTAGGCGTCGGCATTGTACTGCGATTGTTCGTTGAAAGGCACAAAGGGGTTGTCAAACAGTTTGTTTGCCACAACTCCCAACATGCATCTTACGGAAAGGTCTTTTGTCAGTTGCGTTTGTTCTGCAAGGGTGTTGTTTCTTGACAGATAGAAGGAAAGGCTGTTTCCCGTAAAGATATTTGCAAATTTGTTTTCCATTGTCATGGTTGCTTTGGGCAAGTGGAAGGTGCTTATTCCTTTTTGTTTTGCCGCAACTATGTCGCTTTCCCAGTTGTCCCCTATGTGCACGATTTTCCAAGCAGGCACGCCCATTTGCTTTATCATCACGTCAAACAAACTGCCCGTGCGTTTCAGTTTGCGTTGTTCGCTGGAAAGAAACAGCCTTTCGTAGCCGTCGTAACCGTTGCTTACAAGCAAATTTTCCACCGTGTCCCTTTCCAGATACATGTCGGAAGTTACCACAATACGTTTGTTGAGATGTTTTGCCAGTTGGAAAAGTTGTTTGGCTGTGTTGCGTGGGTAGCAAAAGCGTTTTTCCACCTCTATTTCCGCCTGCATTATACTTTGCGCCGTCTGAAAGTCAATGTCGGCAATTTTTTCCAGACATTTGTACGTTTCCGCAAGCGTAATGTCTTCAAAACGCAATCTTTCGCCGGCAATTTCCCTTGCTTTTGCGTCGGCAAGCATGCGCATGTCCACAAAAGTTTCTTCCGTCATGGAAGGTACAAGCGTTGCGGCAAATTTACCAACGAATTTGTACAAATCCACGGGACTGTACAGCGGGCGTAGCAACAGGGTGTCGAAAATATCGAAACTGACGACTTCGGTGTCGGGCAGTGCAATCAGTTGTTTTGCCCTTTCCAACTCGCCCGACCATTCGGTGCTGTGTTCGTAAAAATAAAATTCGTGCAAATGCGGTTTTTCCACTTTTCTGCTTCCGAAAGCCTGTTCCAACGTGTTCAACGCTTCATTGTCGTGCGTTTTTCCGTAGGAAACAACCACTCCCGACCAAATGCGGCGGTACTTTTCCAGAAAGTTGACGTAGTGGCGTTGGTTTTCCAAAAATATTTTGGGTTTTATTTGCAGAAAAAACGTTTTGAAAAAACGAAATGCGTTGCCTGCGTCGGCAATATTGCGCAATATTCTTTCAAAGGGCAAGGTGGTGCTTGTGGACGCCTGCGAATGGCGCAGGTAGAAGTAGGCGTCGGCATAGGCAAAAGACATGCTTTTCGCCTGTGCGTACACAACAGACGAAAACAACACGTCCTCGCACATTATCAGGTGAAAATCTATTTGCGAAAAGTAGGGCAGGCATCTGTCCAAAAGCGACCTGCGGTACAGTTTGTTCCACACCGTATGCCACAAAAAGCAACTTCCTTCCTGTTGCAAAAAGGCTTGCGCAACTTCGTCGTCCTGCAATTTTTCTCGGGCAACGTTGAAACTGCGATAGTTGTTGAAGTAGGTGTAGCGCATGTTTTCGTCCACGTTGACGGTGTTGCCCACAACCATTTCGCTGTTCTCTTGGGTGATTTTTTGGTGCAAAAGGCGAAACCAATCCACACCGACAAAGTCGTCGGCGTCCACAAATGCCACAAATTCGCCCTTTGCCACCTTCAAGCCTTCCACACGTGCACGGAAAAGCCCCAGATTCTGTGCGTTTTTCACCACGACGATTCTGTCGTCGTGTTGCTGAATGTTGCGTATCAGTTGCACCGAGTTGTCGGGCGAACCGTCGTCCACGCAAATTATCTGAAGGTTTTTGTAGGAGGAATTGCAAATGCTTTCCAAGCATTTTTCAATGAATTTCTCCATTTTGTACACGGGAATAATTACGCTTATCAAATCTTTCACTGGTTTTCTCCGTTTGGTACTTTTCCGTTTTTTATGCGTGCAAACGCACGGAAAAACACGCTTTTTCGTATTTTGTCAAAGTGAAGCAACTGCCACCTGTCCAAAGGGGAAAGGGTGTACAGTTTGTTTCTTTCATGTTGTTGTCTTTTTGTCATCGAAGGAAAAAATTGCACGCAAAACTGTTTGCAAATTGCCAATTTGCGGGAAATCTTTTCCACATCCTCTTTGCTGTAACCGCCCCTGTGCCTTGCACATTTTTTGTAAAAACCCACAAGGTCAAACATTTGTTTTTCCACGGTGGGAAGCAACTCTTCAAGGTTGTTGTTGCGGTAAAATTGCGCTCTTTCCAACAGTGCTTGTACGTCGTCGAAGTGGCGCAAAAAGTTTGACGACGTGCTTATGTTGTCCCCTCTGTTGGTGTGGTAGTACATGGCTTTGTCCGTAAAGGCGATTTTTTTCGCTTTGTACGCCAACAGGTGAATGACCGCCTGGTCTTCGTGAATTCTTCCGACAGGAAATCGCACCCCGTCAAACAGTCGTGCGTCAAAAAGTTTGTTCCACATTACAACGTTTTTGTACCCGTCTTTTTCCGCAAGACTTTTCAAAAACTGTACGTTTGATTGCGTTGCGTTGCCTGCAGAAACTTTCGTTTTGCTTGTTCCGTTACATTCCCAAAAGGAACAGCAGGCAATTTCCGCATTTTCACTTTTGCTCAGTTGGTAAAGGGTGGCAAAAATATCCTTTTCCACAAAGTCGTCGCTGTCCACAAACGCCACGTAACTGCCCTTCATTCGGTCCAATGCAAAGTTGCGTGCGTCGGAAAGTCCGCCGTTGGGCTTGTGAAACACGGTAAGCCCGTAGCGTGAGGCGTAATCGTCGCATATTTCCCCGCTTTTGTCGGTGGAACCGTCGTCTACAAGCAAAATTTCGCATTGTAACGTCAGGTTTGCCACGACGCTGTCCAAACAGCGTGCAAGCAAATTTTCTACATTGTACACGGGTATTATGATGCTTATCAAAGGTTTCATTTGCGTTTTTCCTTCAAGTTGACTAACTATCTTACCACAAGTGTTACAACTTTGTCAACAAATGTGCCGAAACACAACTGTTTGTTGCAATGTTTGCAAATTGCGTATGCTGTTTTGGAAAATTTTTCCGTAGTTCTGAAAACTTTGCGTTGCGTTTTGCCGTAATGCAAAAAAACATTTGCTGTGGACCGCAACAACAAGAAGCACTTTCAAGTAACGCCGTTTGCGACAGAGTTTTTGCTCGTCTGCCCGCTCAGGTGCAAGCAAAGTTATGCCCTTTCAGGTTGCCTGTAAGTTTGGCGAAAGGGTGCGAAACGGCACACAAACAGTTGATGTAAGTTTCAGTTTACCCCGACAAGGTTTAAGTTTACTGAAAAAGTGCAACGTTCAGACATCGGTCAGCAAAAGTTTTCAAGGCTTTTGATTGAGGTTTTCCGTTGCAAAGTTTTGCGTTTGTGGCAGTTTGTACGAAACAATAGCCTTTGGGTAGACGAATTTTATCGTTATGTAACGGAAATCGTACTTTCCGCCTCAAAGTGCTTTGCAACGTCGAAAACACCGCCGTTAAAGAAACAACTTCTTGTGCGTAAAGAGACATAGGTCAGCAAAAGGTTTCAAGGCTTTTGATTGAGGTTTTTCGCTGCAAAGTTTTGCGTTTGTGGCAGTTTGTACAAAACAATCGCCTTTGGGCAGATGAAATTTACCGTTATGTAACGGAAATCGTGCTTCCCGTTTCAAAGTGCTTTTCGATGTCGAAAACACCGCCGTTAAACGACAAACAACTTCTTGTGCGTAAAGAGTATCGACAGGCGCAACTGTGGTTGCGGTTTCTCAAACAGCGTAAGCAATTTTGCATTTTGCACACAAAGCCATTGCGTTGGGCAAAAGCGTCAGTGCATAGTGCATTTTCTTTAATAATTATTATGACATACTGTGGCAATAAATATTCTTGTTTCACGCCATTAGTCTTGCAATGAAACTTTCACGTCTTTTGCATATAATGGAATTTTTGCGCAAAACGTTGCAAACGGATTTCAGCGTTTTTGCAGTGCCGAAAATGTTTGTAAACCAAAGACTACTTACAGGCAAAGGCGCGCAAGGATATATAAGAACAGGCAAGGACAGTCAAAAGACGGTAACTAACATGCAAAAAACATGTAAATACAGGAAAACAACGAAAAGACGGGCAACAACACAGAAAAAACAGGCAAAATTTGCGTAAGGTGTAACTGTTCAGGCAATCAATAAAAATAATTGTGTAATTACCGTTTATTTTTCCAACAGGTTATTTTCAGCCTTCACCGTTAATTTGGTGTGTGCTACAAAAGCATCGCTGTTTTTACACAAGCAAAAGGCGTCAGGAATTTTACAAATTTTGTGTGTTTTTGTACCAAAGAGGGAAAACTTCACAACGAAAGGAATTTTCCCTTTGTTGTGTCTGCAAATTGGCATTGCAATGGCGTTTTGGAGAGGCGGATGGTTAAGCTTTCGGTAATAATTTGCGTCTACAACACCGACTCGGACATGCTGGAACAGTGTCTGAAAAGCGTTCGGGGCGGGTTGATGGACACGGAAATAATAGTGGTGGACGACGGTTCTGCCGTAAGTTACGCACAGTTGGTGCAATCCTTCGGTGCAAAGTACGTCAGGACGGAAAACTGCGGAACGCTTCACGCTCGGCTGCTGGGCGTCAGTTTGGCACAGGGACAGTACGTTGCGTTTGTCGATGCCGACGACGAGGTGTCCTTTTGCTATCACAGCGCTTTGTGCGCCGTTGCCGAAAGGGAAAATGCCGACATAGTCCTTGGCGATTGGGCGTTTCTCACCCCAAAAACAGCCTACGTGTGTCAAAACGACAGCACGATAAAGGAAACTTTTGTTACTTCCGACTGCTTGCAACGCTACTTCCAACATGCGGGGCAGGAACACAGTTGGTACGTGTTGTGGAACAAGGTTTTTCGTCGCACGCTTTTGCAGCAGGCGTGTCAACAGGTGCAGATGCACCCCATTGGTCGTCAGGTTTTTGCCGAAGACGTACTCATCACGTTTTTTGCCTTCTTGTACGCATCAAGGGTGGCAAACGTGCATCTCGGCTACTACTTTTACCGTTTGCATGCCTCGCAACAGACGAATGTAAATTCCTTTGAAAGATTTTCGGCTCACGTTTCGCAGTCGGCTTTTGTGTTTGACGTGATGCGAAGCGAGTTGGAAAAACTGCCTCAAAACGACATTTTGCTTGACAAACTTGACGAGTGGAAAAACTTTTCCGCACGGTCGCTGTATTCATCGGGAAAAGGGGCGGGTTTCCACGACGTAAAGCAATTTGTGCAACGTGCTTTTGGTCTTAAAGAAGTCAAAAAAGCGACGTTCTCCGCCGACAAAGCCTACCGCAGGCACATGTTGCTTCCGCAAAACACTGCCGAAATCGACGACGTTTTGAAACAACTTTGCCTCAAAAAGCAGGAAGCGGAAATATTTGCGCAGGGCGTCTATTCCCGAAAAACCGTTTTGGCACTTTCCGACACTTTGCATCTGCCTTTTCGTCTTTGCGACAAACATTCGGCAAAGGTGGTGTTGCCTCGTGAAAAATATTCGGCATGGCAAAAAATACTTCACGGAAGTTTTGCCTTTTTTGTGGCTACGGCGCTTTTCCCCAAGGGAAGCCGTTTGCGCCGACTACTTAAACAAAAATTGTGATATGTACACAATTTTTGCATACGTTTGTGCTTTTTCGGTACATGGAAACAGTCAATTTTGAAAAAACGACAGTTTTGTGTACATTTTGTCTCCCCCATAAAAACAAAAAGCGTCCCCGGAAGGGACGCTTTTTGTTTTGCTACAAGAATTTTGCCACAAGCGTTTTTCGTACAAGCGGTTTGCTACAAGTGTTTTTCGTACAAGTGTTTTGCTACAAGTGTTTTTGCAGGCAAAAGTTTTGCTACAAGTGTTTTTGCAGGCAAAAGTTTTGCTACAAGTGTGGTTATACAGTTGTTTTACATACAAGAGTTTTGAAAAGTACCAAGCAAGCAAAAAACTGTTTTTGCAACGTCGGTGTTTTCACACACGGCAAGTTTTATCTGTTGCAAGGCGCACGTTTCGAGTTTTAATGCCATGCAACAATATCAGCCGAAAAGTAGTCGGCAACGGGTTTCTTTGTGCAAAGGGCGTATTGGGTTTGACAGAAAGTGCGAAACACCTTTGTAAGGCAAGTGTTACGTTGTTGCTCAACTTTGTTTTTCTTTATGGTTGCATTACAAATTTGTACGTTTATTGCGACGCTTTGTCATTGACAAAACAGTTTGTTTTTTTATAAAATAAGTGTGCTTAATGTAATTATTTTGGAGGCACAACATGAAAAGAAAAATTTCTGCTCTTTTGGCAGTAGTTTTTGCGTTGGTTTTGGTGCTTACGGCATGCACTCCCACGGTGTACACCGTAACATTCGATGCGCAAAACGGCTCTGCGCCGACAACTGTCAAATTCGACGGCAGTTTCCAACTGCCTGCAACTCCTCAAAACGGTAACAAAGTGTTTGGCGGATGGTACACCGACGCACAATGCACAACCCCGTGGACTGTACCGCAAACGCTGACGGGAAACATCACCGTCTACGCCAAATGGACGGAACCTTCCGTAACAACGGGCTACAACGTGGTGTTTGACGCACAAAACGGTACAAGTCCGATAATTGTTCCTTTTGACAGCAATTTCCAACTGCCTGCAACTCCGCAAAACGGCGACAAGGTGTTTGGCGGATGGTACACCGATGCACAATGCACGACCCCGTGGACTGTACCCGAAACACTCACAGGCAACATTGTGGTTTACGCCAAATGGACGGAACCTTCGGGAGGCGGTCAGGGCGGTGGTAGCCAAGGCGGTGGCAGTGGCGAAGCAACTCAACTCACGTCGGTGTTCCTCGACCAGTATCTCACCGTTGCAAACGGTTGCTTGCAGTACACGACGGGTTCCACTGCACACGGGTTTGACGACAACCGTGGCGTGCAATTTTTGCAAAACGGCGGTGCGGTAACCATTGTGTCTTCCTCCAACGTGGAAGGCGTAACCGTGGTCAGCGTAACGGTTGCCACAAATTGTCCCACAGGAATGCAGGTACAAGTTTCCGTTGGCACGACGCCTCTCAAATGCGAAGGGGAAACGTTGGTAACTGTTGCCCAACAATCGCATTACACCCAACTTACAACATTGAATTTTGTAGCCGATGAGGCTGTCAGCGGTGCAATCACCGTCATTCTCACCCCCACGACAGCAAGCAAATCCATGTACATATCTTCCATAGCCGTCAACGGCGAAGTAGGCGGCGGTCAGGGTGGCGACGGTGGCAGTCAAGGAGGCGTTTCCGGCAACGTAATGCCTCAACAGACTTACGACGCCAACACCTTTGACAGCGACAATTTGCAAGACAAATTGCTTGCCTACGACGGATCCATCGGTCTTCCTTCCACAGGCAACATCGATTGTCTGGTTGTTCCCGTGCAGTTTCCCGACACTCAGGCGATAACTTCCGCCGACCTTGAAAAACTCAACAAGGCATTCAACGGCACGGCTGCCGACACGGGTTGGCAAAGCGTAAGTTCCTACTATGCGTTGTCTTCCTACAACAAACTCAACCTCAACTACGACATTTGGGGCGTCAACATCGGCACAAGCGGCAACGTGTTTACCGCTTCGCACGACTCTGCCTATTACAACAACTACAACCAAACGGTGGACGTCGGCGACTACACCTACACGCAGTACGGCGACGAAGTAATTTTGCTGGAAGTGTTGGAGTGGCTGGAAGGGCAAATCGACCTCACCAAGTACGACACCAACAATGACGGTTGCATCGACGCAGTATACCTCATCTATTCCGCCGACGTGGACTACCAGTCGGACAGTTCCATCTATTGGGCGTACGTAACGTGGTACTCCGGAAACAGACAGTTTGACGGCAAGGATGCCTACTACTACCTGTTTGCTGGATTCGACTTCATGGACGAAGACGCCGACAGAGCAGACGGAACTGAATACTCCGGCACAATCGAAGGACTCAACATAAACGCTTCCACCTACATTCACGAAACGGGACACCTCATGGGGTTGGACGACTACTACGACTACGACATGACCGTCGGTAGCGGAGAAGGTCTGGGCGGTGCCGACATGATGGACTACACTGTGGGCGACCACGGCGTGTATTCCAAAATAATGTTGGGTTGGATTACCCCCACCGTTGTTACGGAAAGCAAAACTTTCACCATCGAGCCTTCCACAACAAGCGGCGACTGCCTGCTTGTAATGCTGGACTTCGACAATTCCTACTTCTCGGAATATCTGCTGATCGACCTGTATTCCGCAACGGGACTCAATGCGTTGCACGCATCGCAAGCCAACAGTTACCTGTACGACGGTGCTTCCTACGGAGTGAGAATCTACCACGTTTCCTCTTCCGTCAACAACCCGTACAGCGACGAATACGGTTCTTTCACCGACAACAACAACACCTATTCTTCCATTCCTCTCATCAAACTTGTGGAAGCGGACGGTGAAAATAAGTTTGCCGGCACTCGTGGGTACGCTTCGGAAAGCGACCTGTGGCAGACGGGGGACGTGTTCAGCCGTGTGTTCCCCATGTACACACGTAACGACGGCAAACTGGTAAATTTCGACATCACCGTGGACAGCGTTTCGCAGACTTCCGCAACGGTAACGATAACCTTCCAAGCGGAATAGTTGCGGTAAGGTCAGTCAGACAAAGTTTTGAAAGACGCAACAGGTTTTACAACTTGTTTTCGACAAAGTTGTGAGTAAAGCCTTGTGCGGTTTTACCGCAAAGTAAAGGTATTACTGTTCGAGATTTTCACGGTAACCTGCAAAGGCGTGTTTACAAAACAGACACTGAAAAATTTAAAAAAAGCCTTTCTTCGGAGAGGCTTTTTGTTTCTCTCGACAACAGCAACATTGCGTTACAATGTTTGACAATGAATATTTGTAATGTTATAATAAGCAACAGCGAGAAAGTTTTTGCAAACACCTTTGCAAACTTCAAAAAAAGAGGAATTTTATGAAACACACCGATATCATACAAATCGTAGCACAACCTCAAAAGTACTTTGACGCCGACGTAACGGTGTGCGGTTGGATACGCAGTTTCCGTGACAGCAAAAACATGGCGTTTCTTGCCCTCAACGACGGCACAACGCTGGGTCATCTGCAAATAGTAATAGACAAAAACACTTGTCAAGCGGATACTTCCGCTTTGCGTGTGGGCGTTTCCGTGGCAGTGGAAGGAAAGGCGGTAAAATCTTTCAACGCCAACCAGACGGTAGAGGTAAACGCAGGCAAAATAACCGTTTTGGGAGATTGCCCGTTGGACTATCCCATCCAGAAAACAAAAACGTCTTTGGACTTTTTGCGCACATTGCCTCATCTTCGTGTGCGCACAAACACCTTCAACGCAGTTTTCCGTGTGAGAAGCAAGTTGTCGGCGGCAATTCACCGTTTCTTTCAGGAAAGAAATTTCATGTACGTACACACCCCGATAATCACCGGCAGCGACTGCGAGGGTGCGGGAGAAATTTTCCAGGTAACCACCGTCGGGTTTGACCCCACCGTCAAAACTCCCGAAGAGTACTACGCCAAGGACTTTTTCGGACAGCGTGCGGGGCTCACCGTTTCCGGTCAGTTGGAAGGTGAGGTAATGGCAATGGCATTCGGCAAAATTTACACCTTCGGCCCCACATTCCGTGCGGAAAACAGCAACACTACACGCCACGCAGCGGAATTTTGGCAGATAGAACCGGAAGTTGCCTTTGCGGAACTGCCCGACATAATAGAAATTGCCACCGAATTTATCAAATACATCATCAACGACATTTTGCACACCTGCAAGGAAGAACTTGCCTTTCTGGAAAAGTTTTACGAAAAGGGTTTGCGTGAAAAACTGCAAAAGGTGGTGGACGACGAATTTGTGCAGGTGGAGTACACGCAGGCAATTGAAATTCTTAAAAACAGCGGAAAAGAATTTCAGTACCCCGTGGAGTGGGGACGTGATTTGCAAACGGAACACGAAAGATACCTCACCGACGTGGTGTACAACAAGCCGGTGTTTGTCGTCAACTACCCCAAAGACATCAAGTCTTTCTACATGAAGCAAAACCCCGACGGAAAAACGGTGGCGGCAACGGACCTGCTTGTCCCCGGGGTCGGCGAAATTATCGGGTGCAGCGAGCGTGAGGCGGATTACGACAAATTGTTGCAGGCAATTACCGACAGACACATGAAGTTGGAAGACTACGCCAACTATCTGGATTTGCGCAAGTACGGCAGCGTACCTCACAGCGGATTCGGCCTCGGTTTGGAGCGTATCCTTATGTACGCAACAGGCATGACCAACATCCGTGATACCATTGCCTTCCCACGCACCAAAAACGAACTTCGTTGAATTACCTTTTTACAGGGAGAAAAATATGAAAAGAACTTACATCAAAGACCTTACGGAAGGTCAGTGCAAAATCAAAGGCATGGTGGAAACCATACGTGACAAAAAAATTATGTTCATCGTAATACGTGACGTAACGGGCGCCGTGCAGGTAACCATCGAAAAGGACAAATGCCCCGAGGTGTATGCCGAGGCAAAAAAACTCACTCCGCACAGTTTCGTGTCGGTGGAGGGCGAGTGCGTCTTTTCCACCTACGTTCGCAACGGCGGAAAGGAAATTTACCCCACGGCGTTGGAAATAATGAGCATTGCCGACGTTTTGCCCATTCAGGCGGACAGCGGACAAGACCTGCGCATGGACTACCGTTGGATAGATTTGCGTGACGAAAAGAAACTGTTTATGTTCAAAATTCAAACGGCTTTTGAAAAGTACGCAGTGGAATTTTTCAACAAAAACAACTTCATCGAAATTCACACGCCCAAAATCACAGCGTTGTCCAGTGAAGGCGGAAGCGAAGTGTTCGAACTTAAAGACTACTTCGGACAAAAAGCCTGCCTTACGCAAAGTCCGCAACTGTACAAACAAATGAGCATGATGGCAGGTTTCGACAAAACCTTTGAAATCGGCGAATACTTCCGTGCAAACCCCAGTTTCACCAGCCGTCACGACACGGAATTCACCGGTATCGACGTGGAAATTTCCTACATCGAATCTCACCACGAAGTAATGGACGTGGAAGAAGCGTTGCTTTCCTACATCATCAAGGGAATAAAAAACGAGTTCAACGACGAATACAAAAAGTACTTCGGCAAGGACGTGTTGGACATGGACGTCAAAATCCCCCGTATTCCCCTTTATGAAGTGTACAGAATACTGAAAGAGGAAAAGAACTACGAAGTACCCCGTGCGTTGAAGGGCGACCTCGACCCCGACGGCGAAAAACTGATTTGTCAGTACGTCAAGGAAAAGTACAACAGCGATTTTGTGTTCATCGTGGACTTTCCTGCCAAGGCAAGAGCCTTTTATTCCATGAAGCACGAAGACAACCCCGAACTGACCAAAACCTACGACTTGCTTTTCCGTGGAATAGAAATCACCAGCGGCGCACAGCGTGAACACCGTTACGAGCAACTGAAACAAAACATTGCCGAACAGGGCATCGACCCCGAAAGCATGCACGAGTATCTGGAATTTTTCCGTTACGGTGCGCCTACTCACGGCGGATTCGGTCTCGGACTTACACGCACGTTGGTGCGTCTGTTTGAGTTGCCCAGCGTAAAGGACGTAACATTCCTGTTCCGTGGTCCCAACCGCCTCAAACCGTAAAAATTTGCGTGTAAGGATGCTGTCGCAATGGCAACGGCTACCGTCAAAGGCGAAAGGGAAAAAGGTGACTGTTTTGCTCCGACGCTTTCAACTTGCGCTTGTTTTACGGCACAAAAAACTGTGGTTGCAAAAACTTGCAAACGATATGTCAAAAATTGGTCAAAAACTGTTGCTTTGAGGCAATGTCGTTTTCGGCATTTATTCCGAAAAGGAAAGCGTCGTCATCACTTTCACAACCTGATGAAAATGGTGCTGACATGCTGTGTACAACGACTGCAAAATCGTCGGCTTGCATTTATGTGCTGTTATTGGATTGTAAAATCAGGCGGACACCGTTTGCAGAAATTCACGTAAAGGTCAGACTTCTTGCAAGATAAAAGGACTGTCTAACGCCGATTTTTTTGAAAATACAATTTTGCTTGTATGTAGTCAGGACAGTAAAAAAGCGACTTCGTTGCAAGTCGCTTTTTTTTCAACTATTCTTTTTCATCGGTCAAACAGGTGGGTAATTGTGTCGCAAACAACCGTTCGCATATTCTGATAGTCTATGTAGGCATGTTTATCGAATACGTATTCGTGTGCGAAAGACTGAACTATATTCATTGCAAGATGCACTTTTTCCTTAATATACAGCGTCGTTACGCCGCATTCCGTCAACAGTCGGGAAAGATTTTCCGTCAGATTATCTTCCAATTGCAAAAAAGCACCGTTTACGGAGGTGTCCGTTGCCGTCAATGCATGAAGAGCGTTGTGTAAGTGGGCATTTTGCTGGTGCATTTCAATTGTTTTGTCTACAATTTTACAGACAGTCTGTTCAAAATTAAACGGTGGTGTTATTTCCGTGACAATATCCATTATCGGACGGCTGGTTTCTTCAATGTAGCGGTGCAACACGCTTATCATTATGTCCCGTTTGTCTTTGAAGTAGCCGTAAACTATACCTGTAGAAACTCCGGCCCTTTTTGCTATTTCTGCAGTATTGGTATTGTGATAGCCTACTTCGGAAAAAAGTTGCCATCCTGCCTGAATTATTTTGTTTTTCTTTTCGATGGAACGTTCCTGTTTAGGTTGTCTTACACTGTTTTTCATAAATCGATTATACTATTTTTCTTTGAAAATTGCAAGCATGAGTTAAATGACAGATGCAATTTGAAATACTCGCCCTGATTCACTGTGAGCATGAGTACCTCTTTCCCATCAATTTTTGGCGGAAATGTTGCAAAAACATGGTTGTTTGCAGTTTTCAGGTTGTGTCAGAAATTACGCTTTTTGCCTTTTTGATAAATTTTCGGAAGTTTCGCCTGTATCGTGTAGCACTTTAAAATTTTTGTTTGTGCAAATTTGTAAAACTACCTGCCCTTTCACTAAAAAAGGCTTAATACTTACGCTTGATGTATTTTTTCACAAGACAATTTGCAGATATCCGACAAAATTTATTTGTTTTTTGAAAAAATGTGAAAAAAGTTTCACATTTTGTTTGACATTACGACGAAAACACAGTAATATGGCAGTAGAAATATGAATAAAATTTCACATTATGGAGGAAATAAAATGCCTTTGATGCTTGCACCTACACAATCCAACCTTAAAGTTGTAAGTATTGTCACCGACGAAAAAACAAAAAAGCGATTGGAAAGCATGGGTATTTTTGTCGGAAGTGAAGTGGTCCTCTATTTGTCTGCAGGCGGAAACGTCGTTTGTCGAGTAAAGGACGGAAAAATTGCTTTGGACAGAGTGCTTTCTTCAAAAATATTTGTTACGCCGTGTTGAAAGATATTGCATCTGCATGTTTTGTGTGACAGTAAATGGAATAAATGGTCGTTTATGAACAAAAAAAAGGAGGAAAAAATGAAAACATTGGACAAATTTGCCACGGGAGAAAGTGGCAAAGTGGTTTCTGTGATTGGCGAAGGGAAAATAAGACAGCGCTTGTTTGATATGGGTATCACGCCGGGAGCGGAAATACTTTTGCGTAAAAGGGCACCGCTTAATGACCCGTTGGAAATAACGGTTCGAGGATACGAACTGACTTTGCGCAAAACGGAAGCAATGAATGTAAACATGGAGGAGAAAAATGATTAAATTTGCTTTGGTGGGCAATCCCAACAGCGGAAAAACAACGTTGTTCAACGGACTTACCGGTTCTACTGCACATGTTGGTAATTGGCCGGGCGTTACGGTAGACAAAAGAGAAGGTATTTACAAAAAATGCTCCCAACCCATCACTATTGTTGATTTACCCGGTATCTACTCTCTTTCCCCCTACACGCAGGAGGAGGTGATTGCTCGCAATTTTATTTTGCAAGAGAAACCGCAATGTATAATAAATATTGTTGACGCTACAAATTTGGAACGCAATCTATATCTGACCACGCAACTGTTGGAAACGGACATACCTGTTGTTGTTGCGTTGAACATGATTGACGTTGTGCGAAAAAACGGTAACAGTATCAATGGCAATCAATTGCAAGAGCAATTGGGAGTGCCTGTTGTGGAAATTTCCGCACTGCGTGGAGAGGGGTTGGCGAAACTTATGGATTGTGCCTACAAGAACAGTACGCAGTTGCGCCGTGGCAAAACCGTGTTGGAAATAACGTCGCTTTATCCTTTAATATGTGACATAACTGCCGCTTTACGACAAGAGAAAGTGGAAAATGCTCTTTTTCAAGCCGTTAAACTTGTGGAAAAAGACCAAACTGAATCAAACTTGCCGTCTGTTTCGCCACTGATTCAACAATTTCAGAAAGAGCATCCCGATATTGCTGAAAGCGATTTTCCTGCCATTGTGGCAGACGGAAGGTACAAATTCATCACAGAAAAATGTTCCTCCGCAGTGATACGAAAATCTTCACAAAAGTTTCAACTTACTGCTTCGGACAAAGCCGACAAAGTACTTACGCACAAAATTTGGGGAATTCCCATCTTTCTCGTAATACTGTTTGCCGTGTTTCACCTTACGTTCAGTGAAAATTTTCTGTTTTTGTCTTCCTTTTTTCACTTGCCGTCTTTGCAGGAATTGGGATTGCTCACCCCCGAAGGCGAACCGATAAGTTACGGTGTAAGGTGGCTTGCCTGCATTTATGACGGAGCGGTGTATTCGCCCGGCGTGGTACTGAACAACATTTGGAACGACATGTTGGTGGGAGAATTGTTGGGACGAATTCAGGTGTCTGTGGAAAATTCAGGAATGCAGTCTTGGGCAATAGGACTAGTCAACAGTGGCATAATTGACGGACTTGGAGCCGTTCTTTCCTTCCTTCCTCCCATTTTGGTGCTGTTTTTGTTTTTTTCCATTTTGGAAGACAGCGGTTACATGGCACGCATTGCCTTTATTCTTGACAGAGTTTTCCGTCGTTTCGGACTGTCAGGCAGGGCATTTATGCCTATGATAATGGGCTTCGGTTGTTCTGTACCCGCCATGATAAACACTCGCACTCTTGCCGACAGCAAAGAACGTATTGCCACAATAAGGGTGATTCCGTTTTTTTCCTGCGGTGCAAAACTGCCGATATTGACAGCCGTTGCCGGCGGAATAGTGTCCTATTTCGGTGTAGGAAACGCCGACATTATTACATATGCAATGTATCTTTTGGGCATTGTTACCGCAATACTGAGCGTTTTGCTTTTGCGAAGCACAACATTGAAAGGAGAAACGCCTCCTTTCATAATGGAATTGCCCTCCTATCACCTTCCGCAACTTAAAAATCTTTTGCTACACCTGTGGGACAAAACAAAGCATTTCATAAAAAAAGCCTTCACTATTATTCTTGCTTCCACAATAGTAATTTGGGCGCTGACACACTTCACTTTTGATTGGCAATTGTTGGACGATTCGGACATCGACAAGAGTGTTTTGGCAGGGTTAAGTCAAATGATACAACCGCTGTTTACTCCGTTGGGGTTTGGCAGTCAGTTGGGCAAATACGGTTGGGTGTTTGGTGTTGCCGTGGTTTCGGGACTTATTGCAAAAGAAAATGTAATTGCAACTTTTTCCACATTGGCGGTGTGTCTCGCCAAAGTGGCGAATATCGAATTTGGAGGACTGGATGTTACTGCAGGTGACGGAATTGACGCCGTTCAGGCAATGATTATGGCTACGGGAATTACAATGCCCGCACTCATTTCCTTCATTGCTTTCAACATGACGACAATACCGTGTTTTGCGGCTGTAGGTACGGCAAAAGGCGAATTGCCTGACGGTAAAAGTTACCGAGGAACAATTTTGTTTTGGCTGGCGACGAGTTACACTGTTTCCGCAATAATATATACTGTGGGTTCGTTTTGGTGGACGTCGTTTGTGTGGATTGCGTTTGCAGCGATTGTTGCTTCAATAATTATTGTCAGAAACAAAAAGAAAAAAAAGGTGATTTAGCATGGGATTTTGGGAAATTTTTTTGATAGTTGTTTGTGTTTGTATCGTGTCGGGAACAGTCGTTGCATACGTTTTGCGTAAAAAAAAGGGAAAGCATTGTTGTTGCGACTGTTGTTGTAGCGAATGTTCGCACTGTAAAAATGTAAAAGTCCGAAAGTAAAGAAAAAATCAGAAAAGCGACTTCTCTGGAAGTCGCTTTTCTGTCCATTTATTGCGAAACGGCGCACAAGATATATAAAAATGGACTTTTTGTTTAGTAGTAAAACATTGCGCTTGAAGACAACCGAAACAGAGAGTTTAATTCCCAAAAGAGTAGTGAAAGTACGCAACACGAGTAACGCTTTTTTCAAATTACGGATTTGGACGGCAATTTCGCACAGATATCGTTCGGCGTGAGTTTTTCGGACTGTTGAAATCAACGTTGCGTTTGTTTCGAAAACTCGTTGTTTTTGTGCCGACAAGTCCTTCAAAAACTCGAAAACAAAAGTCCGTGTGTTTTTTTCAGGCAAACTTTTTCAGAAACACTCCACAGTAATGCAAACGGAGTCGGGGTGATGATAATTTGCACAATTTGCGGAAAACACACAATTTTTTCCATTTTGCTGTTTTTATTTTCAAGTTATGATATAATATAGCGTGCTATGCAAAAGGAGAATAAGATGTATCTTGAAAAAATAAATTCCCCAAAAGATTTGAAAAAAATTGCAATGCGCAATCTGCCTGCGGTGTGCGACGAAGTGCGCAATGTGTTGCTCACCAAACTCAGCAATCACGGCGGACACATAGGTTCCAATCTGGGAGTGGTGGAACTCACCGTGGCGTTGCACTATGTTTTCAATTCCCCCGTGGACAAAATTGTGTTTGACGTTTCCCATCAGTGCTACGTGCACAAGATGCTGACGGGCAGAAAAGACGCTTTTCTTTTCCCCGAACGCTACGATGACGTCAACGGTTTCACCAACCCCGAGGAAAGCGTTCACGACCTTTTCACGGTTGGGCACACATCCACATCCCTTTCCCTTGCCTGCGGTCTTGCCAAAGCGAGAGATTTGTTGGGGCAAACACACAGCGTGGTTGCCGTGATAGGCGACGGTTCCCTTTCGGGAGGCGAAGCGTACGAGGGACTCAACAACATTGCCGAGCAGGCAACGCCGCTTGTAATTGTGGTGAACGACAACGAAATGTCCATTGCGGAAAATCACGGCGGATACATCGGAAATCTTGCAAAACTGCGTGCCACCAACGGCAAAAGCAAAAACAATATGTTTACGGCGCTGGGATTGCAGTACATGTACGTGGAAGAGGGCAATGACGTTTTGCAGGTGGTAAAGGCGTTGAAAAGGGCGCAAAAGGTGGCAAAACCCATTGTGGTGCATGTTCACACGCAAAAGGGCAAGGGGTTTGCGCCTGCCGAGCAAAACCGAGAACTGTTTCACGCAGGAGGCCCCTTTTCTTTGCAGACGGGGGCTTTCCTCAAAGCAAACTGCGGCGAAAATTACAGTGAAATCACCTACCGTTATCTGTCGGAAAAAATAGTTACCGACAAAAGCGTGGTGGCGGTGTCTTCTGCAACGCCTGCCGTGCTTGCCATGGACGCCGTGCGAAGGCAAAATTTCGGCGCCCGTTTCGTAGACGTCGGTATTTGCGAAGAACATGCCGTGGCTTTTGTTTCGGGAATTGCCCGTGGCGGTGCAAAACCCGTCTACGCAGTCAGCGGAACTTTTCTGCAACGCAGTTTCGACCAACTTCACCAGGACCTTGCTTTGGACAGCAATCCTGCAACGCTGTTGGTGTTTCTTACGGGCGTTGCACGGGGAGGCGGTGCAACGCACAACGGACTTTTTGACATTGCGGAACTTTCCAACATTCCCAACCTGGTGTACCTTGCCCCCGTGTGTGTGGAAGAGTACCTGGCAATGCTGGATTGGGCAACTGAACAAAACAAACTTTCCGTGGCAATCCGTGTGCCTGCGACTGTCGTTCACGGCGACGCACCGAAAATGGACTACTCGCAACTCAACAAGTCGCAGGTGGTGCAACAAGGTAGCGACATGGCAATTTTCGCCGTGGGAAACATGTTTACTCTCGGCAAAAAAGTTGCGGAACAACTTGCAACCCAAGGGGTTACGGCAACGCTTGTCAATCCCGTGTATCTTTCCGGTTTGGACAAAGACCTGTTGCAATCGATTTCGCAAAACCACAGTCTTGTGGTAACCGTGGAAGACGGGATTCTCGACGGCGGTTACGGTCAGAAAGTGGCGTCCTACTTTGGCGACAGCAACGTCAAAGTGAAAAACTTTGGCATCGAAAAGCAACACTTCGGCGATTTTGACACGCAACGGCTGATGCAACAAAACGGACTTACCGTGGACGCTGTTTTTGAATACGTACTCGACTTTTTGCAACAAAAAGCGTAGAATGTCTTACAAAACAATTTGTTTTTGCAAGGGTAACGGGTTTTCAGACGGGGCAGTTTGCGTTGTTTTGCAGGCGGCTGCAATCTGATTTCAAAAAGACGCATTGCAACACAACAAATCCGAGTGCTTTCAGGCAAGATGCAGAGGGCACAAACGCCGTTTACCGTGTAACTTCGCCCAAAGGGGCAAAAGACTGTTGTAGCGACACGCATTGCTTTTACGCAATAGTCATCCAAGGCGGACAAGGTAAACTGCCTTGTAAAGCATTGCTTTTTCCCTTTTCAGAGCAGCGGGCGTTTGTATTGTTGCGTAAAAGACATCGCTTGTAAATCTGCAAGAAAATACCAATCTGTGAACAATATCAACGAAAGCAAAAAAGCCTTTGAATATGGGTGTACCCACAAACAAAGGCTTTTTTTCGTAATGTTTCAACTGTATGTTCAAAATTTTTGTTTTGCGTGGCAATTGCGTTTGACGTATTTGTAAATTTTGCCCTTTTTCAGTCGTTGTCGGCGTCAACGGTATCGGTGCCGTCGGTGTGTTCCGTCGACTTTTCGTTTGGCTGAGCAACTTGCTTTGCCTGCTTTTTGCGTGTAAAACTCATATTTTCCGGCAACACCCACGAAAGCACGAAGGCAATGACAAACATGTTAAGTACGTTGTTGGAAAGCAGGTCGCTTAAATTTTGCAGTCCAGCACTTTGCAAATAGGAAAAGAAATCTTTTGCCAACGTCAGACCGAACCCAAGACACAGCGACAGCGAAAGAATCAGAATGTTTTTGTCGGAAAATCCCGCTTTACTGCACATTTTTATGCCCACAACGGCAATGGAACCAAACAGTATCACCATTGTGCCACCCAACACGCAATCGGGAATGGTGCACAAAAAGTTTGCCACAACGGGGAAAAACGATGTCAGCACCAAAAAGCAAGCACCTACAAACACGGTAAAACGGTTGGTAACCTTTGTTTGCGTTACGATTCCCACATTTTGTGCAAAGGTGGTCAGTGGCAATGCGCCGAAGAAACAGCACAAAAAGGAATTGAATCCGTCAAATACCACCGTGCCTGTAATTTCTCTTGTTGTAGGTTGACGTCCCAGCACGTCGGTGCAAAGGGCGGTAGCATCTCCCAAGCCTTCCACAACGGACATCAAAAAGTACACCGTGGTAAGCACAATGGGCAAAAGTTCAAAGCGCAGTTTGGACAAATCCACAATGTGCGGATAGGTGATGACGTCTTCAATGTTTTGCACTTTCAACAGTGAAAAGTCAATCATTCCCGGCACGCACAGACAAATGACGTATCCCACTATAATGCCGAAAACAATGTTGAGGTTTTTCCACACGCCTTTGGCAAAAATCTGCCACAAAACAGCGCTTAACAGCGTTGCCGTTGCCACCAATATGTAGGCGAAGTAGGGCACTTCCGTTTCGTTTTGCGCAATTTGCTGAAGCACGGCGGAGCCTCCCACAAATTGCGTGGCACCGCTTTGCAAAAGGCTCAGTCCTATTGCGAAAACCACCACGCAGGGCACAATGGGTTTCAGAATTTTTCCCCACCAGCGTATGAACAAACACAAAAATGCCGAAATCAGTCCTCCCACCAAAACAGAGCCCAAAATGGTGTAGTATCCCGCTTCTCCGCCCCCTGCCGAAAGTCCTATTGTGGAAAACACCCCCACGAAAGTGAAAGAAGTGCCAATCACTATGGGAAGACGGGCGCCTATCAGCAGTTGAATTATTGTTCCTGCCCCTGCCATGAACAATGCTCCCAGCATTGCCTGCGTTGCAATGGGGCTGTCGGAAAGTCCCAACACGCCGAGAACAATCAAAAGGGGCGTTATGTTTGCCATAAACATCGCCAAAATGTGTTGTATTCCGAAAGGTACGGCTCTTTTGAGAGGCGGTCTTCCGTCCAATGCAAACAAATTTTCCTCTTTGGCAGGACCTTTGAACACGGAAACAATACCGTTTTTAAGGTCGGCAAAAAATTCTTTCATAAAACCTCTTTTCGTGCAGTTGTTGCGTTGTGGTAAAATTGTACACAACCTACGCAAGGTTATTATAATACATCACGCTGTTTTTGTAAACACGCAAAACTGCTTGCAGGGCAGAGGTCGTGAGGTTTTGACCTGTCGCATGGACACGCAAACCTTTGCGGGGGGCTTTTCGCTGTTTTTATACCGAACGTCAATGTGTTTTGTTTCGACAAGGTAATGTTTATCTTTACTGCGCAAAATCACCTGTGTTTTCAAAATTTTGCGGTTGCCCGTTTAACGGCGAATTTTCCTTGTTGCAAAGCAACTGAAAAAGTGGAAAGTTTGTTGAAAAAACCCTTTGTCGGAAAACAAAGTACGTGTTACATTAGTATTGACACAAACGGTTTTGTTTGGTAAAGTAATGGCAAAGGAGTGTGACGCCATGGCAAATTTTGACGAGCGTTATTTCAATTCCGGGTCGCAACAGGAGTACGACACCTCTCTTGTGGGAGAATGCGAACAAATTTTGTGGCAGGGAAAACCCAACCGAAAAGCCTTCATTCTGGCGCAGGCGGTGAAAATGTTGCCATTTGCCATTTTGTGGCTTGCAGTGGACGGCGGAATAATTGCTACCATTGTCAGCACTGCTAAGGACCTTCCGCCGTGGACAGTGGTGTTTTTTGTGGCGTTTTTCCTCATTCACCTTTTGCCTGTGTGGGTCTGGGCTTCCAACTTGCTTACGGCAGGCAAACGGCAAAAAAACACCAATTACATTTTCACCGACAAACGGATAATTATCAAAAGCGGATTCATCGGAATAGACATAGTCAACATCTATTACACCGACGTTTTCGGCGTAAATCTCAAAGTGGGGCTCACCGACAAAATGTTTCATGTGGGGGCATTTACATTTCCGGCAAGGGTAAAGCGCAGGTGCTGTGGGACATCGACGACCCATACAATGTAGTTTCCAAACTGCAAAAAATCGTCAACGACATAAAAACGGACACAATGTTTCCCAACAATCTGCGTCCCGACGAAAACGACGGTTACAACACACGTTACAACGGTGGACAATAAAACCCTTACCGTGTACACAAATTCTGAACAAAAAAAACACCGCTCCTCATCAGGTGCGGTTTTTTTGTGCCACACTGCAACGGCACGGACATTGCAAAAGTTTTTCAAATAAAAAAGCGTTTTCGGCACTTGTCCCGACGTTTTTGCAAAGCACAAACGGTTACATGTCGGGTGTTTCGGCGATTGCACACTGCGACGAAATTGTTTTTTGAAGGTCGGGTTTGGAAAAGTTCAAAGTTTTCATTTTTCTTTCCAACTGTGCCGGAAGGTTTATGCAACGCAGGAAAAAGACAAGGTATCCTGCCAACCAAACAAAAATCAAAATTTCCGAAAGAACACAGCACAGTATTTTTAACGCTACGTGCATTTTCTTCCACAAAGACGCTTCCTGACGAATCTCTCCCGAAAGTGTTTTTCCGTCAAGTTTTGCTACGTAAACGTAGGAGCCGTACACTCTGCTGGAAACAAGCAAAATTTTCACGTTGCCTTGCCCGTCCGTTGCAACAGTTTGTGTGCCTTCCCCCACAAAGACGTTGCTTTCCCTTCCCACAAGGCTTATTTTGGGTGCAAAGAAAACGTACAGTGCACTGAGTGCGATAAACAATCCCACGGCTATTCCGGAAAAGGCATTGTAAATGTCGGTGTTTTTGGTTTCCGTGAAGTCTAACAAAGACATTTGCGTGGTCAGAATGGCAATCAAAGCCATGCCCATGTTGGCAATTTTTATGTTGCGGTAGTACAGCCCTTTGCGTTTGGTGCGAATCATTCCCGCAACGGCAAAACCCAATTCGGCAAAGGCAATAAACGCCAGCAGTACCACGTAGTTCAAGGTGTACGTTGACGGCGTTCGCTGCACAAAAAACAGCCTTGCCATAAAGGCGATGTACACAATGCTGGATGTCAGCAACGAAAGCGCAACTATTGTGTTGCGCTTTCGTGCGTTTGTGTTTTCCTTTATGCCAATCAGACATTGCAGTTTTGCAAAAAGCATTGCAAAGGTGTACATTGCGACTATGCACAGGTCAAAATCGTTGAAAATTCCCAAAAACAATTTTCCCGTTGCCAGCAGGGCGGAAAAGCAAAGTCCGACAGTGGTGTTAAAAACTATCTTCTTTTCGGCGGACATGCCCGTGTATTTGTCAATAAGTTTTTTCATTTTTACCTGTGTTTTGCAAAAGTATAGGCGTTTTTGTCGCTTGTGTGTCAGACGATGTGCCTTTTGCGTTGCAACGTTCCGTTGTTTCTACAATAGTTTGTTTTTCAGATAATATCTCGGCTCAGCAAGTCGTTGCCCTTTTCCAGCACCGAAGCAAGTTTTTCCTCGTTTTCGTCAATTATCGGAAGCAATTGCTTTGTCTTTTTTGCTACGGCGTTTTTGTAGATGAGGTAGTTTATTCCGCAAAGGGCAAAGCCTGCAATTCCCAACACCGACCCGCCAATGACGGAAGGCAGATTGTTGGTGTTCAAAAGCACAAGACTCATTCCGCCGCCAAGCACCAAAGTGGAAAAAATGCCGAAAATGAATGCGAAAATGCTTGCCCCACGTGTTTTTGCACTTTGCAGACTGTTTATCGTGTCAAACAGGTTTTCCGCCTGCTGTTCGAGTTTTGTCAATTCCTGTTTGTGCCGTTGCTTTCTGTCCCTTTTCAGCGAAAGGGTAATTCCGTCAATGGCAGTAGGCGTGGTGGCGGTAACTTCCCACCCGAAAGATTCGTACATATCCATTGCTTTGAATTGGTTTGCCGTCGAAACCGTCTTTGTCCTGTATTCGTAGGTTACAAAATCTTTTTCTTTCATGGTGATTCCTCCGTGATGTTTTTCTACGAGAATTTTACCGTTGACTTTCTCGTGAGACACGTGTATCATAAGAAAAAGACCAAAAAAAATCAACAGTCTGAAAGGGCAAAAAGACACATTGTGCCGATGTGTCACGCCAAATGAGACACAAAAGGAGGTTTTGTATGGCAGATTACTCTCCCGAGGAATACACACGTCACTACATTGTGCAGGCGCTTTTCAAATTGATGCAGGAATATTCCTACGAAAAAATAAACGTAACGGACATTGTACAAAAGGCAGGCGTTGGCAGGGCAACCTTTTACCGTTACTTCAAAAGTAAAGAAGACGTGATAACCTTCTATTTCGACCACAACCGCAACAACTACGTTTTTCAAAAACGTTTCTATCCCCGTTGCAAGGAAGACTACGTCAAAGTGGTGGTGGATGTGCTCAACTTGTTTTTGCAAAACAAGCAACCCTTCAAACTGTTGCGAAAGGCAAGGCTGGAGTACCTGTATCTTGACTACCTCAACAAAAATTTTGTTACGGCGTTTGGCAAAGACTACCCCGAAAAATCGCCCTACATGCCCTATCTGTATTCGGGAATGTTGTTCAACGTGTCTATGAAGTGGCTGGACAACGACTGTGCGGAAGACGTCAACGCTTTGGCGGAAACAATAGTAAACGCCATTTTCTAGTTTCAATTTTGCAAAACAAAGTGCCGTTTTGTTGAAAAGTTGTCGCTTAAACGGCTGTCGTAAATGCGACAGTGGCGTTTTTTCAGAAGAAAATGCAAAATACCGCAGGCGTTAAAAATTTGCCCGATTGCGTGTGATTTGCACAGCCCGTCAAATTGTGTTTTTGTACGTGTGCTTTGTATTTCATTTGCAAAAAAGCGGTGCAACATTCAGCGACGGTGTATTGCGTAAAAATTCAGAAAAAGCAACCTCTGTTGCAAAAAAAAGTGCGGGATTACCGCACTTTTTTGTTAAAAATTCATTATCGAACACCTGACACGTCGGTACTATTTTAGCGTGAGATGTATCCAGCCGCCGTCTTTTTCAAAAGTCAGTTGGTTGACGGCGTACTCTGCCCCGTCCGCTTCGCCGTCAAATTCTACCGTGGGATAGGCAGGCTGAGTTGACATGTAGTAGTGGAAACTCACCGAGTAACTGTGTCCTTTTGCGTAGATGAACTGCACCGTTACCTTGCCGTCAACAATTTGCAAGTCTTCTATGTCAAACATCTGACTGGGACGCAGATACATTGTTTGCTCGTAGTCAAGGTCTTCCAGCACAAAAGCCATCTTTTGGGTGTTTTCGTCATTTTGTATTGCGGAAATGTCAAACACAATGGTAGCCGTCCATGTTTCCACCCTTTCCAAAGGCTCAGGTTCCGTTACCGTTACGGTGCAGGCAAGCACTGCCTTATCTCCGAATTTGTGTCCGTTTTCCACAACAAGCACAATTTTTGCGCTACCTGCGCTAACCTTGGTGCGGTCTATGCGAAGGACAAACTGATTTGCCTGGTTGCCGTCACGGTACAACGCTTCCACCTTTATGGCGTCATCGGGAACAACGTCGCCGTTAAGCGAAAAGGCATTTTCCGTGTGAGAGGTAAGGGCGAAATTTGCGGGGGACTGCGACGGTTGAGAAGTTATTGTTGCAGTAAGCAAAAAATCGTCGGCAAAGTCCAGATATTCATCCCCTTCAAATGCGGCTTGCCATTTTTCAACGGTAGTAACGTTGTCGCTGTCCCAAGAAAGGAAGTTGTCGGAGTCGTTGTCGGGGTAGTAACTTGCATCCACCGTTACCGAAACGGGTTCGCTCGGCATGCTGAAAGTGTAGTTGCCGTCGGCAGACGCTTTCAGTTGCAAATTTGTGTTTGTCCCCTTCACGGTAACGTTGTTCAATATGGTGTCGTCGGGGTGCGTAAGTACTATTTTGAATGATACTGTTGCGCCTTTTGTGGCACTTTGGGGAAGCCCCGTCACGGAATAAACTTCCGATTGCGCAGGCGCCTGTATGGAATAGGTGGTGTTTTCCTCTTGCGGATCTTTGGGCTTGCAGGCAAACAATGAAAACGTGAGGGTAAACAGCAAAATTGCCGTTACAAGTTTCAACATAAACTTTTTCATATCAAAACCTCCTTCTATTCCTTTCCTTTTGATGTAATCATTATAGTTTTGCTTTTACCGTCTGTCAATGATTTGATTTCTACAAACTATGCGGGAAAATTTATGATTTGTGTTCATTTTACGTGGCTGTTTGGGTTAGGGGGCAAGCCTTTTGCGTGTATGCCTCCGAAGCCATGCCCAAAAACGCTCTTTGCCAAATGTTTTCAAAACTGCTTTGCGTCTTTCACGTGGCAAAACTGCACGCATTTGATTCTTAAATTTGAAACAATGCATCTGCAAACTCTATTGAAGTATTTTGATATTCCCTGTGTTTTTGCACATTTGCGTGGAAATAATTTTGAAAAAAAAAGGACTGCCCGTTTGTAGCAGTCCAAAGAAAGACACAAAACGAAGCAAGCGCGCTTGACGCCACGCAGTGGAGCGGTGCACCAAAAAAAGGACTGCCCATTTGTAGCAGTCCTTTTTTTGGCGCGCCGTGTTGAACCTTATTCGAATACAGCACAGCATATCTTGAAAACTGTAATAGACACTATTACCAAAAGGTTGATTTGTCTAAATTTTTGTTTGATATAGATATTACTTTGTTTTCGACAAAAACAACTTTAATTCCACGAGTAACCGTTCCGCCATTTTGAATTCCTTTCCATTGGCTTTTTTCCCAAATAAGTATTGTTTTGTTTTCATCTTGTTCTGTTGTAGTAGGGCTACCCATTATACTCAAAACTTCTTCTTTGGTCATTCCAACTTTAATACTTTCAGCATCGTTAATAAATTCCTTATGCCTTCCGCTCCATTTTGCAATAAATATGAAAACGATAATAAGAGTAATTATTCCAACGATAATGGGCAAAATAATATATTCCATTTGTTATGTCTCCAAAATTTTTAATACATACTTGTTATTGAATAGACTCACTTCAATTTGGATACAAAATGTAGGTCTTATGTCAAGGAGAGTATTTTTATAGTGAATGTGGCAATACTATACCCGCCCGAATAAGTCTTTTGGAAAGTTTCTCCCGCAGGAACTGTTACTACATCTTTTTCAGAAGCCGAATTATTATAAGTTAAAGTGATTTCAATTTCGGCAACTTTATTTAATACATTAGTAAAACGAATTGTGTTATCAATATAATGAACAGCAACCAATTTGTAAGAAGTTTGAATTGTATTTTCAATTTGTTTTTGCTCTTGAACAAAACCTTTATTTGCGGGGCAACCAGCAAATGCTAACAAAGATACTGTTAGAACGACTATTAAACTTAAACTTATTATTTTCTTCATAATTCTCTCCTATTTTTTAGAATCCTGTATTAACTTGGCAATATCATTTTTTGTGAATAAGACTACTCCACTTTTTTGTGCTAAATTTATTGCTGCTTGAGTAAAACTGTTTGCAGAAGTGACAACCCAGCCAATGCTGCAATCGTAATATCGCATTCCTGCTATCACTTCCTGTATAGCTTTGACACCAACGGGCTTATGAAACTTTTTCACCTGAATACCAATTTTGATATATTCTTTTTCGGCAATAACATCAATGCCGTAATCACCCGAATACTTTGTTGCATAGGCATTGTAGCCTTTGGCTCGCATAAGTCTTGCAACCCATTCTTCAAATTCGTAAGGTGTCAAATTGTCTATTGAAGATATTCCATCTCGCAATAATTGTTCTTGCAAAATTTTATCATTGTTTTCAATTTGGACATCTTTAACGGCTCGAACAATTAGTATTATTATGCCGATAACACTTACGGCAATGCCCATATATTGAAAGCCCAATTCGGGCACAAGAGCAAAACCAAAAACGACAAAAAAGAGTCCAAAGATAAGCAGTAATAACCCCGCAAATCGCATTTCTGCTGGCGTATTTTTTCTCATAGGCTACCTTATAAAAAAAGTGTGTCCCATTGAGAGACACACTGCAAAATGCATCTCTCAATATTGCTACATATTTTCACCTAACCAAAGGCGAGAGAATACATTTTTGCCAATAGTATTCCCTTTGGAAAGGTTTATGAAAATATGTAGCATATTCATTATACAACAGAATGGGTTTTTACGCAATATATTTAACCGAATATCATTTTGGCATTTAGGCGTGTGCTTGTCTTGAACAAGTGGCGGCACGCAGTGCCGCCAGACAAGCACACTCAACAAACAAAAAACGGCAGGGTTAAACGAAAGCAACGGCGGTTGGCGAAGTTCGCCGCTGAACCGCTTGGCGAATCTTCGCCCATGCACCGTCCGTGCTTGCTTTTCGTTTTTAACATGCTTGCATTTTTTATGTTTTTGTTTCAAGTGTTTGCTTGGCAACTGTCGGCAACTCACAACTACACATATTCCATTTTTTAGTCAAACAGCAATGTTTGGCTTTTTTATTGTTAGTCTATGTTTAGTTTTGTTTAGGTTTTGTTTGGAAATTGGTAGTTTTTGTACGGGTTTAGTTCCTTGTATTTCAGTATTTTGCGTGCTACCATATTTACGCAAACTACAAAGGGGGTTGGTGCTACGCCAAAAATTGCATATTTCAAAGCACAGTTTTTGCCTTTTTGCATATATTTTGCGAAATGGCAATTTTTTTGCGAAAAAGGGGGTGTATTTTTGCCGTTTTCACTCCTTATATATTGGGGGTAAAAAATATTTCAACTTTTTTCAAAATAAAATCCCCCACCCTGCCGCCTTTTTAGGTTTTATATGGGGACTATAAAAAATTTGCAAAAATGGGGTACGAATTGTCGTTTTTTTCACCTTTTATATGGGGAGTAAAAATTTTTACAGGTAATTTTCAAAGGTGCAAAATCTTTGCAAGTTTGAAATATATGCTAACAAAAGCCCCCAAAAGCCGTTTCGCACTCCTTATAAGTAGGCAACGAAAATCTTTTAGTTTTTGCCTTTTTCCTGTGTTATAGGTGGAAGCCTTTTACAAAGGGTTAATTTTAGCCATTTTGTATCGGTGTTAATTGGGAGCAAAATTTTTTTGAGAAAATTTCAGCTAAATGCTTATAAATACCCCTTTCTCGTGCCTATATATTGGGAGCCTTTTCAAAAGTTTAGGCAAGTGTGGAATAAATAGGCGTTTTTCAAGCCTTAAATATGTAGGCAAGACAAAATCAAATTTTTTGCAAAAACACCCCGTACTTTTGCAATTTTCAAACCTACCTTATAGGGACTATAAAAAATTGACAGATACACCCTTGTATTTTTCAATTTTCGTGCCTATATATTGGGAACCATTAAACGCAAACACAACAACAAATATATTTTTATTGCCAAAGGGGGTACGATTTTGCCCTTTCTTATCGGTTATAGGTGAACGGCAAAACAAAACTGTATATTCACAGGCAGGATTCCAACCTTTCCTGCTTGCAAATATAAATATTTTAACAAGGAGGTATAAACAATGAAAAACCAAAATCTTACTGTAACGCCTGTCGGCAATGTAGATATTGGCAGCTTGACGGAAAGCCAACAAAAGACTTTTTACATAACTTTGCTTGCCAATGTTTTGAAATTGTACCGACAGCAAAAGGACGGTGATGGCAATGGAACTCAATAGAGCAAAGATTTACTCTGACGGAAGTAACTACATTGCTATTCCGCAATCACCCAAACTGCAACAACGCAAACACTTGACGGAAGAAGAAATACGGTGGAAGCAGTTGGCAAATTCGCCACCGAGCCAAACGGAAACGAAACCGCCAACCAATAAGCCAAAAACCGAAAGCACCAAAGCAATGTGTGAACGGCTGCTGCAAGAACACTCAAAACTACCCAAAGCCGAAAGGCAACAAAAGGTAATTGACGAACTGTTACCACGATGCAACAACGATTATGCCAAAGCCAAAACCTATGTAGCGGAAACGGTAGATAGACTAACCCGAAACCGCATAAGCCGTATGGTACGACTGAAACGCAAATTGTATTTGCAGGAGTGGACGCACTTTGTAACTTTTACCTATGACGACAGCAAACATACGGAAGAAACATTTAGAAAACAACTACTTACTTGTTTACGCCACTTGGCACATAGAAAAGGTTGGAAGTATGTAGGAGTTTTTGAACGGTCTCCCGAAAACAAAAGACTGCACTTTCACGCAATAATGTATGTGCCTGAAATGATTGGCAGTATTGTAGAAACAAAAGACTACAACACCAAAGAACACAAAATGCAAACGGCTTACCAAAACACGCACTTTCTTAAACGATTTGGGCGAAACGACTTTCAACCGTTAGATAAACACGACTTGCCTTTCGCAATGCGGTATTTGGTAAAGTACATTAACAAAACAGGGGAGAAAATTATATACTCCCGCAATTTACCCACATACTTTGTGGCAGATGTCAAAGAAGAAGATATTTTATGTACTTTTGGAATTGACGACAGGAAATATTTATTATTTCAAAATTTCACTTGTTGGTACAACGGGGAATGCGTGGGAAAGGTCAGCCCCGAAACCATTTCAAAGTTGCCTAAACGCAACAACTAAAAAGGAAAATTTAATATGAAAAGAAAAGTAAAAACCGTGAATAAAAAAGCGGTAGCAGCATTGACGGTAAGTTTTGAACGGCTGCTCAACAAAGAATATTCAAAACGCCCTACTGTAAGCAGTAGATACAATATGGGCGGTTGACCATAGATAATATGAAACTCCGTTTCTAACTTATTTTGGTCTTTCGTCCGGCAGAGCGTAAACGAAAACGCACTTTTTTGCAAGGGTAAAATGCACAACTGCGTTGCCCTTGCGAAAAAGGAATATGTAGCAAAAATACAACAATGGCTACTGTGTTTCCGTTTACTCCTGCCCCTTGGTCGAAAGACCAAAAACAAAATAAGTTAAAAAGGAGTAAAAAAAATGAAAACAGCAGTAATCTATGCAAGGTACTCTTGCGACAACCAAAGTGAACAGTCTATCGAAGGGCAAATGACTGTTTGTAACAAATATGCCCAAGACAATGGTTTGGTTATTGTAGATACCTACATTGACCGAGCAACAACAGGAACAAACGACAACCGCGCCGCTTTCCAACAAATGTTAGCAGACAGCAAAAAAGCAAGTTGGGAAGTTGTAATTGTTTATGCTATTGACCGCTTTGGGCGTAATTCCGTAGAAGTGGCATTGAATAAACAAAAATTGAAACTCAACAGCAAAATACTTGTATCTGCAACACAGCGGACTTCAGAGAATATTGACGGCACAAAAAACCTTGACGGTATCATACTTGAAGGACTTTATATAACCCTTGCAGAATACTACTCCGAAGAACTTTCTCAAAAGGTAAAGCGTGGTATGAAAGAAACCCGAAGTAAAGGCTATTTTCAAGGCGGTCAACTACTCTATGGCTACAAACTTGACGGTAGAAAAATTGTAATTGACGAAAGCGAAGCCGAAACGGTAAGATACCTATTCACTCAATATTCAAAAGGTGTAAGTGTGAGAGTAATCATTGAACAATTACACGCAATGGGAATCTACTGTAAAGGCAAAAGATTTTTATCAAACAGCGTTTACAATATGCTTAAAAACGAAAAGTATTCGGGCGTTTACAAACACGGTGAAGAAGTAATTGACAATATGTACCCACAAATTGTATCAACCGACTTGTTCCAAAGCGTACAAGCAATAATTCAATCAAACAAATACGGCAAAGGAAGTGTTACGGCAGAATACTTACTCAAACACAAACTTACTTGTGGCTGTTGCGGTCAAGCAATGCACGGCGAAAGTGGCACAACCAAAAACGGAACAAAACGCTACTACTACAAATGCAACGGACGGAAAAAGAGATTGAACGATTGCAAAAAGTCCGCAGTTAGAAAAGAAGTGTTGGAACAACTTGTGATAAGCAACATACTTGAACAACTAAATCAACCCGAAACAATAAAGAAAGCCGCCGAATATTTGGTGGAATTGCAAAAGAAACAAATTGCAGGTAGCGATAAACTGCAAATGCTACTCAACGAAAAGAAACAGGCAGAAATATCTTTGAACAATATTTTGGCTGCAATAGAACGGGGTATCATTTCACAAACAACCAACAAACGCCTGCACGATTTAGAAGTAAACATTGGCGACTTGGAACAGCAAATTGCAATAGAAAAAGCCAAAACCGAAATAATTGTAAACGAAGAAGAAATTATCGAATACTACACGGAAGCGGTAAAACTTGAACCGCAAATGTTAATCAACTACCTTGTCAAAGAAATCAAGGTGTATGATGACGAAGTAAAAATTATCTACAATAACCCCACAGCGATTAGTCCTGACGAAAGTCAGGGCTTTTCTTTTTACACAAAAACAGTAGAAATGCTATTCAACTTTTATTGCAATCAATACTGTGATGCCTTTGAGCCGAAAAGACAAAAGGTAAAAATTCAAATATGCGTATAATAAACATACGGCTATTTATTCCACGGTGCTGTTGACAGCAGATACTGCGGAACGCAATAATAGGCAAATACAGGGCCAACCGTAGCAACCCACCAACAACGGCAGTTGGTGGGTTTTCGTTTGCCCTTTGGCGAAAAGCCTACCGCGTTCCTTTCTACTGTCAACAGCCTTTCGCGGCATAAACCGCCGTACAGCAAAACAGCAACCTTGTAAGCCCAAACTTTTGCCTTTTCTCAAAAGAAAAGCCCTTTGCAAGCAAACACTCACAAAGGGAAACAATTTGGCTGTAAGGCGTGTTTTGGGGCTTAAAACAGCAACAAACTTGGGGCTTGGAAATAAAAACAACCTTACCCGACCACTTTTGAAAGTGGGATTCGAATAAGGTTGATAGTGGCGCGCCATAAGGAGCTCGAATCCCTAACCTTTGGTTCCGTAGACCAACGCTCTATCCAATTGAGCTAATGGCGCATATTCAAACGCTCACCTATTATAGCGCACTGTTTGAAAAAAGTCAACAAATTGAACAAATTTTTGCGAAATTGAAAAGCGCAAAAAATACGCTTGCAAGCGGTGCGCCGTGTGTGGTACAATACACAAATGAAAGTTTTTGACTTTGACGAAACAATACTGCACGGCAACAGCGTGCGCAGATTTTTCGGCTACTGCCTTGTGCGGTTGCCCTATCTTGTGCTGTATTTGCCTGTGCAACTTGTGGCATGCTTGCTGTACGCAGTAAAGATACTGAACAAGGACAGGTTTTTGTCCGTGCTGGAATCGTTTGTACTGTTTGTGCCCTGCAAAAAGAAGTTTATTGTCCGCTTTTGGGACAAAAATTTCAAGCACATTAAAAGTTGGTATTTGTCGCAACGCAGCGACAAAGATGTGGTAATTTCCGCCTCGCCTTTGTACCTTGTGGAAGAAGCGTGCCGCCGTCTGGGGGTAACTTGTTTTGCCACCAACTACAGTCCTGAAACCTTTTTGAGCAAAAGTCCCCACTGTTGGGGTAGTGTAAAGGTGGACGTCTATCGCCAAAATTTCGGCGACACCCCGATAGAAAAATTCTACACCGATTCCATGAGCGACCTTCCTTTGTTGGAAATGGCACACGAAGGATACTTTGTTAAAGGAAACTCCGTCAGTCTGCTGTACCTGAACGGTCAAAAAGTGCAGCAGCCTTAAAGGACGGTTTTGTAAAAGTACCGAAACAAAGGATTGCAAAATCAAAGAAATGTGTCGGCAAATTGAAAGGTGACAGTCTTAATAAATAAAGAAAAACGGAGCATTTCTCCGTTTTTCTTTTGCAAATTTTACCTTTTACGACAGTTTTGTTTTTTGGTGAAGAAACAGGGTTTGTTGTTTTCTTTTGTAACAAAAACAAACACCCGTATTGAAAATTGTTGTCAATTTGGCAGTTTCACCCGTTCGCACCACGGCAAAAAACAGCCGTCAAACACGTTGTCGCAATCGGTAACGACAATTTCTTTTCCTGTTTCGGGGTGAACAAACCGTATTTCCGCACAGTGCAGCATAATTCGTGCCGACGGTTTCGCCCCGTACAGCACGTCCCCAACAATGGGGTGTCCGACGTGTGCAAGGTGCGCCCGTATCTGGTGTGTGCGGCCTGTTTTCGGCGTTACGCACAGCAATGTTTTGCCGTCGAAATGCGCAACAGCCTGCCACAGCGTGAGCGCAGGTTTCCCGTTTGGGGAAACTTCCGTTTTGTTTTCCAATCTTATGAGAGGCAAAGGGCATTGCCCGTCAGACAAATCACCTTCGGCAACGGCAAGATAGCGTTTTTCAATGCCGTGATGCAGTTGAAGCGTGTTGAGTTTGTTTGCCGTCAACCAGTCCAACGCCCCCAGCACAAGTCCGCTGGTAGTTTTGTCCAGACGTGTTACCACACGCAGGCGAAAATCTTTGCCGAAAGTTGTCGCCAGCCTGTTGCCCAACGTGTCGCCGTTGTAGGCTCTGTCGGGGTGGGTGGCAATGCCGTAGGGCTTTTTTGCTACATAAAGGTAGTTGTCGCAAAACAGCAGTTGCGCCTTTTGAGAGGAAAAAGTCGGCGTGTTCAGCAGTTCCGTTCCTTCAAAGCACAACACATCCCCCAGTTTCAGCACTTTTCGCACGGTAACGGGTTGTCCGTTTACTGTAATGTAACCGTCGAATTTAACGTTTTTAATTTGTCTGGTGGAATAGCCCTGCGACAAAAAATATTCCTTTACCGTTTTCCCCGCAAGGTTTTTGTCTACCGTCAGTTGTTTCATTTGTCGCTGTTGTCGTCCTGCGTTTGAGCGGAAGTTTGCCCGTCGTTATTTTGCGTTGCGGTTGCCCTGTCAGTTGCAATTTGTTTGGCAGGCGTTGCAGGCGTGCTTTTGAAAAAGTACAGGATAAACGGAATGTTGATTAGCGCAGTTATTACGTCGGAAACGGGTTGCGCCAGTTGCAAACCTGTAATCTGCCAAAGGGACGTCAGCAAAAACAAAACGGGAATAAACACCAACCCCGAGCGAAGCAACGCCAAAACAGATGCGATACCTGCCTTGCGTATGCTTTGGTACAGTATATTGATGGGGATGAATATCGGCATAAACATTATTCCTATCATTGCGTAGCGCATTGCAGGTACGGCAATCTGCACCGTATTTTCACCTTTTTGGAACAAAACAACAATGTCTTGTGTAAAAATGCACACGGGAAGCGCAATAACCGCCGCGCAGGCGAAAGCAACAAGCATTGTAAACTTGTAGGCTTTTTTCACTCTGTCGTATTCCTTGGCTTGGTAGTTGAAGGACGCCACCGGTTGCAAACCTTGGCTTATTCCCATTCCCACGCACATTGCGAAGTTGGAAACTTTGTTTACCACGCCCATTGCGTTGATTGCGGCGTCGGCTTTGCCTGCAAGTTCGCCGTAGAATCCCGCAAGGTGGTTGAGCGTGCCACTGGAAACGGAATTCAGACACTGCCTTATGAAGGAAGGCAATCCGTTGTGGAAAATTTCCAGGTACATTTTGATTTTTTTGCTGACGTATCGGAAAGCAATTTTGCTTTGCGCCGTTTTTATGTACAGTACCAGCAAAATGAAGAAACTTATTGTCTGGGAAATTGCCGTTGCCATTCCTGCGCCGAAAACGCCGAGATGACAGATACTCACAAAAATGTAGTCCATTCCTATGTTGAGTATTGCGCCCACGCTCAAACCAATCATGGCGTAAAAGGCTTTGCCCTCGTAACGCAGGTTGTTGTTAAGCACCAGCGAACAAATCATAAAGGGGCAGGAGACAAGCACCCACAGTCCGTAATCACGGGCGTAGGGCAAGATAGTTTCGGTAGAACCCAACAAACGCATGAAGGGGGACAAAAAAGCCAGTCCCAGCAGGGCGAAAACAACGCCGATAACACCGCCGAAGAAAAACGCCGACGAAACGTAGGCGCTTGCTTTGTCGGTGTCCTTGTTGGCAAGTTCCTTTGCGACAAATGTTCCGGAACCGTGTCCAAGCATGAATGCCACAGCCTGAATTATCGATTGTAAAGTGAAAAGTATGCTTATTGCTCCTTGCGGACTTTCGCCGAGGCTTCCCACGAAGTAGGTGTCTACCATGTTGTACACGCTGGTAATAAGCATGGACACGGTGGTGGGAATACCCAGCAAAACCACAAGTTTCACAACAGGCGTTTCCGTCATTTTTTTGTAATGTTGTTCCGCAGTAGTAGTCAAAATCTTACCTCAAAATAAAAAAAGCCAAAAAGAGTTACACTTCATTATATTACACTTTCGATTTTTTGTAAAGTCGCCCCTTTGCGGCGAAAAACCGTTGTGCCGAACGTTGATTTCAACAGAATGATTAAACCGTTGCCGCTTTGTCAAATTGTTGAAAAGGACAAATTGCCTGTTTAAAGTTGCTTTTTGCAAAGTCTGCCTGTTTTTGTGGTGGTCGTACAGACTTTCTGCACAAGCGGTCGTTTACCGATAAATGCTTGTTTTTTTCAAAAAGCGTCCAACGGAAATCGCCGAAGTATTTTCAGGTCAAGCCCGTTTTGACTTTCTGGTTTATCAATAAAAATTGCCACAAAAGCATCTTATTCATTCGGAAAAATGTGCAATTTCTTGCTGTTGCCTGCAAAAGGGACATTTTCTCAAAGACGTGGCGTTTGTATTGCTCACGGCATATCAAACTGCAAAGTCGACGGCAGTTGCGAATAAATTACAACAAAAACAACAAAAAATAATATTTTTGTAAAGGTATTGACAAGTAGTGTGCAGTGTCATATAATATTACTGTAAAATACAGAAACAGGGAGGTGCAGTATGCTTGCTTATTACGAAAGTCAACAGTACAGGTCAAAAGTTCAGTTGACGATAAGCATTATTCAAGCGGTGTTGATGCTTCTTGCTGTAACATTTATGGCTTTGTTTGTGGGTACGCCTGCTCCGTCAACGAGAAACTTTTCCGTTGTTGCAATTGTCTTCTCGCTGTTGTGGGGTGCGTATTACTTTGCGCAGATAATTTTTGCCGCCGTAACCTACGGTAAAACAGCCATTAAGGGTAAATACGACGTGATGTTTTTGGTGGGAAGCGTCGCTTATTTTCCCGTTGCGTGCGCTTTGTACGCAATTTCGTTGCTGTTCATCTAAAAAAGTACTTCAAAATTTGATTTGTTCGGGTAAATTTTGCTCGGACAAGGCTTTGTGCGGTGTTTACAAGGGACTTTGCTTTTTGCAAAGTCCTTTTTTCGTGTTGTTAAAAATTGTTTTGCGGTGTTTTCACGTTTTGCAGTGTTATCACGGTTTTGTGCGGTTGTATCCGTTTGCGTGCAGACAGTGTTTTTTGACAATAAACAAGAAATGCCGTTGTGTCCTTGCCCTTTGTTGCAAAGTTTCTTTGTCAAAACAATTTTTCTTTGGACGTGGTGGGCGTATTTGCACAATAGCAAAAATTAACACTATTGACTTTCACTTATTTGATAAGTATAATAGCAATATAAAACGGTGTTCATTTTACCGTTGAAAAGGTCAACAGAAGTTTTGCACTGAAAACAAAAGTTATCGGGCAGTTGCCCTCTGAGATAAAGTGAGGCAAAGCATGAACGTTAAAAAAATTTGCAACAAAGTGTGGAAAAAGTACGGCGTCAAGGTGCAGGTCAGCCAGGACGAGCGCAGTACTTTTTTGCGTGGAAATTGCCGTGATTGGCAAACGGTGGTGAAAATCGGCAAAATGTTTGTGGACAAAAGCGGTCGACGCCACGTCGTCAACGACATTGTTCCCCCCAACTTCACCAAAGAGTGCTACCTTCCCGACATTACCGACAAAAAAATCGACGGTACAAGTTGGGACGTCGTCATCGTCGGAGGGGGTATTTCGGGGTGCTGTGTGGCAAGGGAACTTTCCCGATACAACCTCAGAATTTTGCTGTGCGAAAAACACAGCGACGTTGCCCACGGAGCCAGCGGAGCAAACGACGGAATGGTGCATGCAGGCATCGACCTCAAAAAACCCTGCAAAAAACTGCATTATGTTGTAAAGGGCAACGCAATGTACGGTGATTTGTGCCGTGATTTGGGCGTGGACTTCGTGCGTGAAGGTCAGTACGTTGTGTTTGCATCCAAACTTATCAAACTTTTGGCACGCAGTTACTTGCACCGTGCAAAAAAACACAATATTGCAAACGTAAGCATCATAGGCAGAAAGGAAATTTGCAGCATCGAACCCACCGTCAGCGATTTTGCCGTGGGAGCGTTGAAAATAGAAACCACGGGGGCTGTTTCCCCCTACAAACTCACCATTGCATGTGCGGAAAACGCCTGCCGAAACGGCGTGGTGTTTTCGTTGGACACTGCCGTGCTTGACATGGACGTGCAACGTGGTAAAATTGTTACCGTAACCACAAATCGTGGTACCGTATCGGCAAAATGCGTCATCAACTGTGCAGGAGTGTTTGCCGATGCCGTTGCAGATATGGCGGGGGACAGGTATTTTTCCATACATCCCCGCAAAGGCACCGACCTGCTTTTGGACAAGGACGCACAGGGCGTGCCGAAACACGCAATAAGCCTTGCGCCCACACTCAAAACGCTTAAAGAAAACAAAAACACCAAAGGCGGTGGCATAATCAAAACGGTGGACGGCAACATTCTGCTCGGTCCCGACGCCATCGAAACGCCCTTTTGCGAAGACACTTCCACAACGGCGGAAAGCGTCAACAATGTGTTTGAAAAACAGCAAAAATGCTGTCCGTCAATGAAAAAAAGCGACATTATCGCCTACTTTTCCGGCGTAAGGGCAGCCACCTACGAAGAGGACTTCATTATCGAGCGCAGCGAAAAGGTGGAAAACCTCATTCACGTTGCGGGGATACAGTCGCCCGGGATTACGGCAGCGCCTGCATTCAGCAAGGACGTTGCAACGCTTGCCGTGGACTACCTCAAAGCCATCGGCGAACATGTGGAAGAAAACGTCAACTTTGACGGTACGAGGCAAAAGCCCGTTTGCACAAAAACCCTTTCCGACGGACAGCGCAATCAACTCATTTTGCAAAATCCCGATTTCGGAAAGATAATCTGCCGCTGCGAAGAGGTCAGTTTGGGAGAGATTAAACAGGCAATACACAATCCGCTGGGCGTCGCCACGGTAGACAGCGTCAAACGCCGTGTGCGTGCAGGAATGGGACGTTGTCAGGGCGGTTTTTGCATGCCTTTGGTGGTAAAGACCATAGCCGAAGAAACGGGTGTGCCGTACAGCGACGTTCTGAAGGGGGATGTCGGCAGTTACATTGCCACTGGAAACCTCAAAAACACGGAGGACTGACTTATGTTTTACAACGTAGTGGTGATAGGCGGCGGTCCTGCGGGGCTTGCGGCGGCAATAAAAGCGTCGGAAAACGCCGACGTGTTGCTCATCGAACGTGAAGCACGTTTGGGAGGCATTCTCAAACAGTGCATACACGACGGTTTCGGCGTGGTGCGTTTCGGAGAAAAGTTGAGTGGACCGGAGTACGCCGACAGATTTGTGCGTCAACTGAAAAAGACGTCGGTGAAAACTTCCCTTTTCAGTTTCGTTACCGACGTGAAACGCAACGGGCAGGGGTTTGACATTACCTACGTCAGCAAAGAGGGCGTGCAAAAGGTGCAATGCGACAAAATAGTGCTGGCAACGGGTTGCCGAGAACGCACCGCAAACGGCATTTTCATTCAGGGCGACAGATGTTCCGGCGTGTTTACGGCGGGAGCGGCGCAAAACCTTGTCAACATTCTGGGAGTATTGCCGGGTAAACGTGCGGTGATTTTGGGAAGCGGCGACATAGGACTTATTATGGCACGCCGACTGACGCTGGAAGGAACCAAAGTTTTGGGCGTGTACGAAGCCAAGTCCACACCCAGCGGACTTACCCGCAACATACATCAGTGTCTGCACGATTTTGACATACCGTTGCATCTTTCCCGCACGGTAACGAGAGTTTTCGGCAAAACACGTCTTGAAGGGGTGGAAATTTCCCAAGTGGACGAAAACATGCGTCCCATACCCGGTACTGCGGAAAGAATACAGTGCGACACGCTTGTGCTTGCCGTGGGTTTGATACCGGAAAACGAAGTGGCAAAAGCGTTGTCCGTACCCATGGACAAACGCACCAAGGGGGCTGCGGTGGACCAGACATGTCAGACTGTTGCCGACGGCATTTATTCCTGCGGAAACGCTCTTCACGTCAACGACCTTGTGGATTATGTTTCGGAAAGCGGCGAAACTGCAGGAGAAAACGCCGCAAAGTCCGCATCCGTGCGCAATCTTGTACCCATAAACTACAACGGCAATTTTCTTTACGGAGTACCGCAAATGCTGGACGTCAATGCCGATTTGTCCCGAGTGATAGTGTATTTCCGTGCGTCAAAGCCGTTAACCAATCAAAAACTCACCGTAAAGGTGGGGGGCAACGTGGTGTTTTCCAAAAATTACGCCCGATTGCTTCCGCCGGAAATGGAACGTGTCTGCGCGGATTTTTCTCAATGTGAAAACATCAAAGACGTGGAAATTGTGTTGGAGGACAGGTAATGGAACTCGTGTGCATAGTGTGTCCTAACAGTTGCAGGCTGACGGTAACAAAAAGGGATGGCGAAGTGGAAGTTTCGGGAGCCAAGTGCAAACGTGGCGTCAACTTTGCCAAGGAGGAACTCACCTGTCCGATGCGGACGGTAACATCGTCTGTCAGAACCACCGTCAAAGGCTACCCTGTGGTGTCCGTCAAGACGGACGGAGAGGTGGAAAAAAGCAAAATTCCTCAACTTATGAAAATACTTGCCGAAGTCAAGGTGCAAAAGCCTTTGCCGTTGGGAAGCGTTGTTGTGGAAAAACTTTTCGGCACGGACGTAAACGTCGTTACTACTACTGACATGGAGGAGATAAATGAGTAACGTACTGATTGTTGACGTAGGCACGCAAAGCATGCGTGGCATTGTTTTCGACGACAGCGGAAATCTGCTCATCAAGGAACAGGTGAAATACAAGCCCTATCTTTGCAAGGAAAACGGCTACATGGAGCAGTCCGCCGATATGTATTGGCAGGTGCTGTGTCAGATTACCCGCACGATTGCCCAAAAACGTCCCGACCTCATGCAAAACCTTTTGGCAATGTCGGTGGACACCTTCCGAGACACTGCGGTGCTTTTGGACGAAAACAACCAAGTGCTTCGCAACTGCATTTTGTGGAGCGACCAACGTGTCGCCGACACATCGCAAAAACTTCCGTTGAAGCAGCGTGTACTTTTCAAACTTGTGGGAATGGACCGTCCCATTGACGCAATACGTCAAAAGGTGAAAACACGTTGGGTGCAGCAAAACGAACCGCAACTGTGGGAAAAGGTGAAAAAGGTGGTGCACATTTCCGCCTACCTCAACTACAAACTGACGGGAAACCTTGTGGACAGTTACGCATCGACGATAGGGCATTTCCCCTTTGACAGTAAGGGCAAAAAATGGCTTACGGAAAAATCGCTGCTGTATCCCGTTTTCGATTTGCCTTTGGAAATGATGGTTCCGTTGGTGAGTCCCGGCGACGTAATGGGGCAAATCACCGAGGAAACGTCCAAATTGACGGCAATTCCGCAAGGATTGAAGGTGTACGCCAGCGGTTCGGACAAGGGATGCGAAACTTTGGGCGTCGGCTGCGTGGACAGAAACGTCGCCAGCATCTCCTTCGGCACAAGCAGCACCGTGCAGTTTTCCACCAAAAAGTACTTCGAGCCGGAACAGTTCATGCCTGCCTATCCGTCGGTGCTCAAAGATTACTACAACCCCGAAGTGCAAATTTTCCGAGGGTATTGGATGATAAGTTGGTTTAAGCAAAACTTTTCCCAACACCTGGAAAAGGTTTCCGCCGAAACGGGCAGAAGCGTGGAAGAGATAATGAACGACGAAATGGCTGCAATCCCCGCCGGTAGCGACGGGCTTGTGTTGCAACCTTTCTGGCAGGCAGGGCTCACCACGCCGGAAGCAAAGGGGGCAATCATCGGTTTTTCCGACTTTCACAAAAGAGCGCACGTCTACCGTGCAATAATCGAGGGCATCGATTTCGCCCTGCGTGAAGGGTTGGAACGCATGGAAAAGCGAGGCAAACAACCCATTGACTTCATTGCCGTAGCGGGGGGAGGTTCGCAAAGCAACCTCATTTGTCAGATAGCGGCGGACGTATTCAACAAACCCGTCAAACGTGTGCAGACCTACGAAACAAGCGGTTTGGGGGCGGCAATGGTAACATTTATGGCGTGCGGAGTTTTCGCCGACGAAAACGAGGCGGTAAAAGCCATGGTACACTACACCGACGTGTTTTTCCCCAACCCCAAAAACGTCAGAATTTACGACAACATCTACAAAAACATCTATCTCAAACTGTACAACAAACTTCAAAGTTTCTATCTCGAACTTTACAAGGAGGGAATATGAGCAAGCCGTACAAAGACTTTGAACCCAAATGGTACCTGGAAACACCGCCCAAACGCAGTTACCGTTCCATTTTCAAATGGGGCGACCCCGACTTCAACAAGGTGCCCAAGGAAAACCTCTACAAAATGATGAAGGAAATTTTCCACCTCACCGACGACGATTTCCGACAGTACGCCGAACCGTTGGGGTTGGAAGAAGTCAAATTGGACAAACCCTGTTCCCTTTCGGAAAAGCAGTTGCAGGCTTTGCGTGAAATAGTGGGGGCGCACAACCTTTCCACCGACGACTACGACAGGCTTTCCGTTGCCTACGGCAAAACCATGTTCGACGTGCTGCGTTTGCGCAAACACATTTGCGACAACGTTCCCGACGTGGTGCTGTACCCCGAAAACAAACAACAAATCGAACGTATCGTGGAATTTTGCTCGCAGGAAAAAATCCCTCTCTACGTGTACGGCGGAGGTTCTTCCGTTACCCGTGGCGTGGAGCCGATAAAGGGAGGCATTTCGCTGGACATGCGTCGCAACTTCAACAAGGTGGTGGATTTCAACGAAGTGGACCAGACCATCACGGTGGAAGCAGGAATGAGCGGTCCTCACCTCGAAGAAACGCTGCGCAACGCCCAAAAACTGTTTGGGGCAAAGCGTGCCTACACCTGCGGACACTTTCCGCAATCCTTCGAGTACAGTTCGGTGGGTGGCTGGACGGTAACCCGTGGAGCGGGACAAAATTCCACCTACTACGGAAAAATAGAAGACATAGTAATTGCTCAGGAGTACGCTACCCCCACAGGCACGGTGAAAACGGAAGTTTTCCCAGCAAAGGCAACGGGACCCGACGTCAATCAGATAATGATGGGAAGCGAAGGCACCTTCGGCGTGCTTACTCACGTTACGCTGCGCATTTTCCGTTGGATGCCGGAAAATCACTACAAGTTCAGTTACATGTTCAAGGATTGGAAGTCGGCAATGGACGCCGCCCGTGAAATTATGCAATGCGAGTGTGGCAGACCCAGCGTTTTCCGTTTGTCCGACCCGGAGGAAACGGACTGCATGATGCGTTTGTACGGCGTGGACGAAAGTCCGCTTGCAGGTCTTCTCAGCGGTTTGGGCTACAAGCCTCACCAACGTTGTCTGTTTTTGGGCTTCACCGACGGCGAAAAGGGATTTTGCAAAAACATTGCCAAAAACGTCAGGCGTGTGTGCAAAAAGTACCACGCAATGAGCCTCACCGGCGCAGTAACTTCCGCATGGGAAAAGGGCAGATTCAACGACCCCTATCTCAGAGATACCATGCAGGATTTCGGCATAATGACGGATACTTTGGAATGTTCCGTAAGGTGGAGTCAGATGGAAGAAGTGCATCAGATGGTGCGTGAGTACTGCCACAGCCGTCCCAACACCATTTGCATGACGCACATGTCCCACTGCTACCCGCAGGGCGCAAATCTGTACTTTATTTTCATTGCACGCATGACGGAGTTGGATGACTTTGTAAACTATTGGAGCGGTATTCTGGACCACATCCAAAAGAGCGGTGCGGCAATTTCTCACCATCACGGCATCGGAAAGTTTTTCGCCCCGTGGTTGGAAGGACAAATAGGCACACGCCAGATGGAAATTTTCAAAACCCTCAAACATCATTTTGACCCCGACAACCTCATGAATCCGGGCGGCACGTTGGGATTGGACCTCACGGAGGAGCAAAAGCGTTTCATCCGTCCCAAATGGTAGAAACGTCAAAATTGTTGCGAATTTTGAAACACGGTAACGGAAAACTTGTACATCGGCACGCACAGTTGCGTCTGCAATTTCCTTTGGTGTTTGGCGTACAAGTACGAATTTGACAAGCCAAGAGTACAAAAACTTCTCAAAAATATGCAAAAAAAACGGCACGCAGATGCCGTTTTTTTGTTTTCAAACGTGTGGTATTTTGTTGCTTTGCAACGGTTTTTCAACAGGCAACATTTCTGACGGCAATTTTTGTTGCGCAAAACTTGCCGTCTGCAACTTTGTCAAGGGCTTTTCTTGCGTTGGGAACAGACATGCAATTTGACTGTGCCTGTTTTGTCTTTTTCGGGCAGGCGTGTTTTGTCGTGTTGGTGCAGGCTTTGCGTTGTTTTTTGCAACGCCATTGTCGCTTGGCAGGTTGTGCAATGGCATGTTTTATGTAAAACTTTCGCAGGCACAGCGTCCTTTTATTAGTTTTCACGTATTTTCAGGCAGACGGTGTACGTTTTTTTGTGTGCAGGTGGGTTGCCGTCCGTGTTGGAGCAGGCTTTGCGTTGTTTTTCGCAACGCCATTGCCGTTTGGGCAGGTTGGGCAACTGCATGTTTTCCGTCAAAAGTTTGCAGGCACAGCGTGGTTTTCTTTGTTTGCGGTGTTTTCAGTCGAAAAATGTGTTGCAATCGGTTTTTGTTGATGCGTTTTCGTACAACCTTATTGGCTTTGTTCCACGTTTGAAAGCAGTTTAACGTTGCTTTTTTTAAACGTTGATGTTTCAGTCGACAAAAGGGCGTGTTTCCTGCAAGTTGTGTTGTGTAAAAGGGTTTTGCAATGCACAGCCTATTGTAAAACGCAAGGTGATGAAAAACCCTTTTCACAACGTTGTGTGTGTGATATAATGTTTTTTGAAGTTATTACCATTCACACAGGAAAAATGAGGTAACCTTTGAAAAGTAAACAGTGTTCTGCCATAGAAACCTTGTTGCGCCGTTCAAAATCGTTGCGCACGCACGGCAATCTTCAACAGGAACTCAACAAAAAACGCAAGCAAAACGCCCAGGAGTACAAACTTCCCACTGTGGTGCAAATGATAGTGCGACCGGAAAAAATAATTGTGGAAAAGACGGTTTGCTACAAGTTGGGCATGGGCGAAACCTGCGTGCTGTATCTGCACGGAGGGTCGTATGTCGATCCGCCGCTCGTTTTTCATTGGCGTTTTTTGCAACAACTTTCACGGGAAACGGACGTAACGGTGTATTTGCCATTGTACGGCAGGGCGCCGCAACATCACTGTTACTCAACAGTTACGCACATGAAACAGGTGTACATGCACCTTGTCAACCTGTACGGAGCGCAAAACATCGTTGTGATGGGCGATTCCGCAGGGGGCGGTCTGGCGTTGGCGTTGTGCGAGTATCTTGCCGTGAAAGGCTGTCCGCAACCACGACAGATGATCTTGTTTTCCCCTTGGGTGGACGTGGATCTCACGGGGGACTATTCCGAAAGTCAAAAGACGGATTTTGTGCTGAACATAGACGAACTGCGTTTCTTCGGCGCATGCTACCGCCACAAACTGCCCGTGGGGCATTACATGGCGTCGCCTCTTTTCGGGCTTACCGACAAACTCGCCCCGATGCACGTTTTCGTCGGCGGAGCGGAACTGTTTTACCCCGACTGCAAAAAATTGCAGGAATATGCCCTTCAAAAGGGCGTGGATTTCACCCTCTACGACTATCCCGAAATGCAGCACGTCTTTTTGCTGTATCCCATTCCGGAGGCAAAGACGGCACGCAAGCAGGTGGAAGAACTTTTGGAACAACCGATAATTGCATTGTACGACGACTGAATTTTAATCAATGACATTTTGGCACAACGTCAGGTGCACCAACGTGCGAAAGTCGGCATGTATGAAGCATTACACCGTTGCGTGCAAGTTTTTGCAAGTGGCAACCAATACGATTGAACAGTTAGCCATGCAACAAAAATGTTTCGGCAGGGCAGAAATACTTTGCAAGGTGCCGTTTGTAAAATGCATGCAGGTAGCGGAAAATGGCAAAAAAAATGCGCCGTCAAGTTTACAAAATTCAAACGTCGCTTTGACAGGCAAGACTTTTGGTAACACAAACAAAGGCGGTAGCGTGTCAAAACAAGGCTTTGTGAAAAGGCATTTTATTGTCTGAACAAGTTGATTTTATTTGTTGTTGAGGTTTTCCCTTCGGCAACAAATACAGCAAGTCAACGGCAATTTTGCACAAAAACAGCGTCGGTAATGTATTTTTTGTGCATTATAAGTGTTGTTTTGTGCAGTTATTTATTGCGTGTGCTGTTTTGCGTGTCTTGAAGAAGTGGTTTTTCGGCGGTGGCAGGGCAGTACAAAAACAGTATTCAAAAAACAAAGAGGTCAAAATGAAAGCGGTTATTCAGCGTGTGGGAGGCGCAACGCTGTCGGTGGACGGCGAACTGATTTCCCAAATAGGCAAGGGACTCGTGGTGTACTTTTGTGTGGAAAAGGGCGACAGTGAAAAACTGTGCGGTACTTTTGCCAACAAACTTGTTAAGTTGCGTATTTTCGAGGACGGCAACGGCAAGATGAATCTTTCCGTCAAAGACGTGCAAGGGGAAGTGCTGTTTGTTTCGCAGTTTACTTTGGCTGCGGATTTGTCGGCAGGCAACCGCCCCAGTTTCATCAATGCGGAAAATCCCCAACGAGCCGACGAATTGTACCGCAATACCGCCCGACTTATTGCCGATTTGGGCGTACCTACAAAAATCGGCGTTTTCGGCGCAGACATGACAATTCAACAGCAAAACCGTGGTCCCGTTACCATCATTTGGGAGGGAAAATGAAAAGTTTACGTCATTTGTACAAAAAGGGCATCGGTCCGTCCAGTTCCCACACTATGGGCCCTGCAAAGGCGGCGGAAAGGTTTTTGAAAACCGTCCATGCGCCACGTTACAAAGCGGTGTTGTACGGTTCTTTGGCACTCACAGGCGAAGGACACGGCACCGACAGGGCAATAAAAAGCGTATTCGGCGACAGAAACATTGAAATTGTTTTTGACAAACAGTCCAAGTGTGTTCACCCAAACACAATGGATTTTGTTGCCTACGACAACGAGGGCAAAGAAATTGCCCGTCAGCAGTATTTCAGCATAGGCGGCGGAGAAATTGTGCGTGCAGGGGAAAAGTTGCAGGAGCAGGCGGAAGTGTATCCGCACAACAGTTTTGCCGAGATAAAACAGTTTTGTCTTCAAAACAAAATGGATTTGTGCGATTACGCAATGCATTTTGAGGGAGCGGACATTCTGAATTTCGCCAAAGACATTTGGTCGACAATGAAAGAGGTAATAGCCAAAGGACTGAATGCCGAAGGAATTTTGCCCGGCGGACTGGGCGTTGTACGCCGTGCAAAGCAACTGTACTACGACCCGCAAAAGAGGGAAACGGCACAATCCCATCAGGACAGAGTAGTTGCAGCCTACGCATTTGCCGTAGGCGAACAAAACGCTTCCGGCGGAGAAACGGTAACGGCGCCCACATGTGGAGCGTCGGGGGTGTTGCCTGCGGTGTTTCTGTTCACTCAGCAGGAAAAAAACTGTTCCGACGAGGACATTGCAAAGGCGTTGCTGGTGGCAGGCATTGTGGGTAATCTCGTAAAGACAAACGCTTCCATTTCGGGGGCGGAGTGCGGCTGTCAGGCGGAGGTAGGCACTGCGTGCGCCATGGCTGCTGCGGGGCTTGCCTATCTCAACAAAATGACGATAGAAGAAACGGAGTACAGTGCCGAAGTGGCGTTGGAGCATCACCTGGGGCTGACTTGCGACCCTGTGTGCGGTTTGGTGCAGATTCCCTGTATCGAACGCAACGCAGTGGGGGCAATGCGTGCAATAAACGCCGTAAGTCTTGCAAGTTTTTTGACAGACAGCAGAAAAATTTCTTTGGATGAGGTAATTTCCGTCATGTACGAAACAGGCAAGGACCTTGCGGAAAACTACCGTGAAACGGCTCGTGGCGGACTTGCCAAACTACACAGGATGCAATGAAACAATACAAAAAAGCCGTCGTTTTCGATTTGGACGGCACATTGGTCAATTCAATACAGGATTTGGCAAAGAGCGTAAACTTTGCCATGAAACAACTGAACGCACCCCTTCACACAGTGGAAGAAGTGCGCCAAATGGTGGGCAACGGCGTTGCCGTGCTTATGAAACGTGCGCTACCTTCAGACATGCAAAACAAGGCACCCGAAGCGTTGGCGTTGCAGCGTTCCTTCTATTCGCAACACGGCTTCGACAACACAAAACCCTACGACGGTGTGGAAAATTTGTTGCAATATCTGCATTCTCAGGGCATTTTGGTAGTAGTGCACACCAATAAAGACGAAAATGTGGCAAAACCGCTGTGTCAAAAACTTTTCGGGAGTTTGGTGGATTGCGTGTGTGGCACCGTTTCCGACAATCAGATTAAACCTTCTGCAAAAAGGCTGTTGCAATTACTTGCAACAAAGGGCAATCCCGTTGCCGTCTATTGCGGCGACAGCGACGTCGACATTGCAACGGCAAAAAATGCGGGAATTGCCTGTGTTTCGGTAACTTGGGGATTTCGCACCAAGGAATTTTTGTTGCAACACGGAGCAACGCATCTTGCCGATGATGTTTTGCAGGCACAGCAACTGCTTTTGTCCCTTCTGCAAGCGTAAAGTTTTGCCTTGCTACCCCGTGTTTATTGTAGTGGTAGTTGTTGCCTTTGACGGAATTTTTCCATACGGTACGGCTTTTTTGTGTCAATTTGAAACGTGCGACGTGAATATCGGCAGGCAAACGGATTTTCGCTAACGGATTATTTGCGTTGCGTAAGGGGCTGACGGCAGTTTGTGCGTTTTTTGACTTTTACCGTATCAGGCAAGGTGCCAGTGTAAATTTGCACAAAAAATGTTTTACGTGATGCTACGCAGTCAAAACATTCTGAATACAGGGCGGAGGTTAACTTTTGCAAGGTTATTTTGTATACTAGTTACGGCTTTGTGCAACCGTCCTGAATTTGCATTGCACGTAATCAGGCAATAAAAAAACGCCACAATTACTTGTGGCGTCATCAAGGCAACCGAGGAGATTAAACATAAACACAAAAGAGGGTTTTACATATTGTCGCCTTGATTGTGCCAAGTATAACAGCCGATTCTTGAATAAGCCTTAAAAAAACAACTTTTTGCAAATTTTATGAGAAACTTTTCCTTTGATTTTCCGTGCAACTGTTGCATTGTCGTCGAATTTTTTTGCAGGCACGGTTTTGCAAAGTGAAAGGTGAAACGTTCGGCAACGGCTGTTAGTTTCATCGGATATCGTTGCAGATACATTCAGTCATGTTTAAGTGAAATACATTATATTGTCGTTAGACAGGGTGTGTTATCTGCGGTACGGTGCAACGTGCCTCAAAAATGTAGCACGAAAAACAGTAAAATGCGAGCGGTTGAGTATTGCTCAACACAAGCGATACTGCAAAATACGCAAGCGATACGGGGAAAATTTTTTGTGGGTAATTTTTACGCATTTGCCCTCAACACAACAATTCGTAAAACAAGTTTATTTTTTACAGTGCAACGTGTTTTTAATAGTGCAACGTGCCTCAAAAATGTAGTACGGAAAACGGCAAAATGCGAGCGGTTGAGTATTACTCAACACAAGCGATACTGCAAAATACGCAAGCGATACGGGGGAAATTTTTTGTGGGTAATTTTTACGCATTTGCCCTAAACATGGAAATCACAGAAAAAATTCAACTTTTTCACAACGTTTTAAGGAGAAAATATGAAAGTACTTGTAGTTGACGATGAAGTAAAGTTGGCGGACGTCGTGGGAGAACTGTTGCGCCGCAACAAATTTGTTGTGGACGTGGTGTACAACGGTGACGACGGTTTTTTCTATGCAAAAAACGGCGACTACGACGTGGTGGTGCTGGATGTAATGATGCCGCACACCGACGGTTTTCAGGTGGTGCAAAAGTTGCGTCAGGCAAAGTGTAACGTACCTGTGCTTATGCTTACGGCAAAAGACGAGGTTGCCAGCCGTGTCAAGGGGTTGGATTGCGGTGCCGACGACTACCTCACCAAGCCTTTTGCCAGCGAAGAATTGCTTGCCAGGGTGCGTGCGCTTGCCCGCAGACAATCGGAAATAGTCTACGACCGCCTCACCTACTGCGACACCACCCTCAACACCTCCAACTACACCCTGTCCTGCGGCGACAAGAGTGTGTCTTTGGGTGCAAAGGAATACGAAATAATGCGTCTTCTTTTTTCCAATCCCACTCAGGTAATAAGCAAAGACAGCATAATATCCAAAGTGTGGGGGTTGGATTCCGACATAACCGACAACAACGTGGAAGCGTACATGTCTTTTCTCAGGAAAAAACTGTACTTTATCGGCAGTAAACTGACCATTTCCACCAAACGTTTGTTGGGATACTATCTGGAGATACAACAGTGATACAACGGCTTCGCAAAAGAATAGTTGCCATCAACATCATCACGGCAAGTCTGATACTTTTTTGCGCCCTCATTGTAACCTTTGTCGTCGGCTACGGCAGAATAAACATGGAAAGGGAAAGCCGTATGCACATTGCGTTGGACTACGACCCCGCAGTGGACGACGTAACCTTCGACAGACAAAAACTCTTTGAAGACGTGGCGTTGGTGGTGTACAATCAGCGCACACAGCAGGTTGAGGCGTGGTATTTCGGAAGAAACGTCGAACTCACCAAAAGTTATCTTTCTCGCTACCTTCAGCCCATTGTGGACGAAGAAGCGGACAACGGTTGGATAAACCTGAAAATCCGCTACATCAAAAAGACGGATGGCGACATCGTAAAAATAGCCTTCAACAATTTGGGGGCATCTTCCAACAACCTCACAACCTTTGTCGTTTCCACATTAAGCGCTTTGACGGTGGGTATTTTGGGATACTTTTTCGTCAGTTTTATGTTGGCACGCATTGCGCTTAAACCTGTTGAAGAAAGTTGGATAAAGCAAAAACAGTTTGTCGCCGACGCTTCTCACGAACTGAAAACGCCTCTTTCGGTGATACTTGCCAACACGGAAATTATTGCCTCTCACCAAGAGGAAACGGTGGCAAGTCAGATGAAGTGGGTGGAAAACACACGTGCGGAAGCACAGCGCATGGCGGGACTTGTTGCCGATTTGCTGTTTCTTGCCAAAAACGACGACGGTCTGAAGGTGCAAATGGAAGACGTCAACCTCAGCGACTGCGTCGGTACAATAGTACTGGGCTACGACGCCATTTTTTACGAAAACAAAAAGGACTTTGCCTATCAGGTGGACAAAGACGTGTACATTGTGGGCAATGTCGGACAACTCAAACAACTGACCACAATTTTGCTGGACAACGCCAACAAGTATTCCAAGGGGAGCGGCAACATTACCCTTTCTCTCACGGCAAACGGCAAGCACGCACACCTCACTGTGGAAAACGACAGCGAGCAACTCACCGAAGAACAGTTGAAGCACCTTTTCGACAGGTTCTACACAGTCGACCCTTCCCGCAACAAAAACAACGGCGGAAACGGTCTGGGACTCAACATAGCGCAGGTAATTTGTCAGACGCACGGAGGTTCCATACGTGTCGAATGCGAAAACGGACGCACACGTTTTGTTGCGACATTCCCCGTCAAAAAACCTCGCAAGGAACAGTAACGTTGGCGTTTGTGCGTAATTTTTCAATACGTACAAAAGTTTTTGTTACTTTTTGCTGAAACTGCATTGCATGGGCCGTTGCAAATTTGCAACGGCCTGTTGACTTTTTTGCTTTTCTTTTACTTGTGCAACGCACGATTTTTTGCTACAATACAACTATGCAAGAAAAGGAAAACGGTAAAACTCCCAAATACACCGAAGTGGTTGCGGCTTTGATCGTCAAAGACGGAAGGTATCTCATTTGTCGTCGACCCTACGGCAAGGCTCGTGGCGGACTGTGGGAATTTGTCGGAGGCAAGGTGGAAAAGGGAGAAACAAAACAACAGGCACTGAAACGTGAGTGTATGGAAGAACTTGCCGCACAAATAGATGTGGGTGAGGAATTCTGTTCCGTTACGCATGTCTATCCCGATCTGACGGTGCATCTCACGGTGTTTTATGCCACGCTGTTGCAGCAACCGCACATGTTGGAACACATGGATATGAAGTGGATTTTGCGCAGTCAGACGGACGACTTTGTTTTCTGTCCCGCCGACAAAGTAATTTTGGAAAAAATCAAAGAGGAAAAATGGTAAATTTGGGGGAAAGGCAATTTTCCCCTTTTTATTTGCAAATCTTCCCTGCGTACGTCCGTTGTAAAATCTTGTAAAATTTGTTTTTTTGATGAACACAAAACCACCGTTATTTCCCGAAAAAGTACTTCACTCAAATTGCTGGATATTTCATATTTTGTTTTAAGATGTATTTTGATGAATTTTCCGCAACTTATTGACACGTTTTTTTGCTGTGATATAATTAAACTTACAGCATTGCGTTTGATCAGCAAAAGTGTGAAAATTTTGTTGTTTCAAGGCTGATTTGGCGGAACGGTAAGTTGTGTAAATCCGTTTTATTCTGCGAAAATAAAGGTTTTTTGCGACATACAAACGCCTTACATCACAAGGAGAGAAAAATGCAAAAGGTAAGATTGAAAATCGTACTGTCAATGTTGCTTGTCGTGGCATTGTGCTTGGGCTTTTTGCCCCTTTTGCCAAATGTGCAACAGCAAACGGCATTGGCGGAAACAACGTGGGAAAACACCTACACGGGCAGTTACTACGACAACCTCAACACCGATTTGGAGGGTAGTGCATTCCGTGCGGAACTTGCGGAACTCATCACCGACACCCACACCAAGTACACAAGTTGGGATGGTTTGGCAAACGCATTCAAAGTTGCCGATGCCGACCCCGACAACAACGGCAACGTCATTTGGTTCTACACGGGAACGTCGGTGCCTTTCAGCGCTTTCGGCGGTAATCCAGGCTCCACCAACCGTGAACACGTGTGGCCCAAGGATGGAGGCGACGCCTTCCCCGAAAAATCCGGTCCTGGCAGCGATGCTCACCATCTTCGCCCCACGGAAACGCAACTCAACTCCACCCGTGGAAGCAAAAACTTTGACGAAGTGGCGCAAACATCGGCAAACATCGTCAAGGAAAACGGAAGTTCCGGTTACGGCAACTCCGCCTACGGCGCAGACGCACTGTGCTACTCGTCGGGAAGTTTCTTCTACCCTGCAAAGGGCTACCGTGGAGCAACGGCGAGAATTTTGTTTTACATGCAAACACGTTGGGGCGACCACAATCTTGAATTTGTGGACGGAGCCGGCAGCAGCAAAACAATAGGTAAAATTTCCACTTTGCTCAAATGGCACCTAGAAGAACCCCCCACCGAAGAGGAAATACGCCGTAACGAAGCGGTGTTCGGTTTGCAGGGCAACCGCAACCCCTTCATCGACCATCCCGAATATGCCGCACAAATCTATTGCTACGACGGCGAAAGTTACAACAACGCTTTGCAACAGGTACTTGCCGAAAGCGACGACCCCTACGGCAATCTTAACACCGCCGTGTTGGAATCGCTTGCAATCAGTCCCTCAACGGTAACTATTTCCGTAGGCGACACCTACGCATTGACGGCGGTACCCACACCCTCCAACGCAAGAGCCAACGTAAGTTGGACTTCTTCCGACAACACGGTTGCTACCGTTTCCGACAGCGGTGTGGTTACGGCAAAATCTCAGGGTACCGTTACAATAACGGCACGCAACAAGGATGACGCTTCCATCTATGCCACCGCTCGTGTAACAGTCAAACAGGTAACCGACATTACCATTTCCGGTGCGCCTGTCAAAACCGCCTATTTCGAGGGCGACACCTTCGACCCGACAGGGCTTACGATTCTTGCAACGTTCAGCGACGGCACTTCGGAAAACCTTCCGCCAAACACTTGCACATGGTTGGACGGCACCACGCTTTCTGCCACCCTCACGGCAGGCACTACGTCGGTGGTGTGCAAGTACGGCAACATTACAAAAACGGTAACGGGCATTACGGTAACAGTCGATTACGGCGACGCAATACCTGTTGACATGAACAATTTGCAGGAAAACGTTGCCTACAAGTTGGTAATTGACCAGGAAGGTTTGGGCAAGACGCTGTACATCCAAAACAAGGTGGCAAGTAGTTACTACATGGCTTCCACCGAGGATATCGATTCTGCCGACGACGTGTATGTGGAAAAAGTAACGGGCGGATTCCGTCTGTACTTCAAAAACGGCAGTTCCAAAAACTACCTCAATGCCGAAGTTAGCGGCACACACGTCAATCTTGTTTCAAAAACTACTGCAACAACGGTGTGGACGTATGACTCGGCAAACAAATGCATCAAAACTACCGTTACGGTAAGCGGAAGCAATGTTGAGTACTACATAGGTACCTACGGCACCTACAATACTTTCAGTACAAGCGCCATCAAACATGTAAGCAATTCCTACCCTGCCTATTTGGCAACTAAAAACAACGGCGGAGGCACGGTTACGCCACCCGTTACCGACAGCGTAACGTTGGACAAAACAAGTCTTACTCTCAATGTCGGCGACACGGCAACGCTGGTTGCAACGGCTACAGGCACGGTAACATGGACTACATCCGACAATTCAGTGGTAACGGTTGTAAACGGCAAACTGACGGCAGTAGGTGCAGGCACGGCAACGGTAACCGCAACATGCGGCACGGCAAAAGCCACCTGCACGGTAACTGTAACGGAAGTTGTTCAGCAAGCAACGGCAGAGCAGTTCATTGCGGCAGTGGACGCAGTTTCTGCGTCGACAACGCAACAAACAAAATTCAATGCTATCAAAAACGCTTTGGAAGTGTACGAACAACTTTCCTCGGACGTGAAAACGGAAGTGGCAAATTACAACATGATTTTGCAAACTGCAATAAGCGACTACAACACTTCGGTAGGAAGTCAAAACAGCGAAATGCTGTCGGCTTTGAAAACATTGGCAACACTCACGGCGGCAATGTCTTTTGCGGTAATGGCGGCAGTAGTGTTGTTCAAACGCAACTTGTTGTAAGGAGGTAACGAAAATGAAAAAACGCATTTTGATTTTAATTGCCCTTTTGACGGTTGCGGTGTTGGTGCTCGGCGGTTGCATGAAGTTTGATTACACGCAACTGAACGAAATGTTCTCGCAAAACTATTCTTCGGTGAATGTAACGGTAGCAACCACAATGAATGGCGAAACGCTTACAAGCACATTTGACGTTACAAACAGCGGTTCGTCAGCCACCGTCAACTACTCTATTCAAAGTTTTTCGCAGTTCGACGGTGAAATTCCCGACAGTTACATCACCACGCAAAGCGGTACGGTTACGGGGACGGTTTCAAACGGAGTATTTATGGCAACAGGCTCCGATTTGCCTTTCACAAGCCTCAACATGAAGTTTCGTCTTGACGAAGCGTATTTCACCGATGCGGTAGTAACTTCTTCGCAGTTTTCCGCCAAGGTGTCCCGCCCGCAGTCTTTCACGGGCAACGGCGACCTCGATTGCAACGATATGCAGGTAAAAATTACCTTTGGCGAGGCGATACAGACAGTGGAAATTTCCTACACGTCGGCAAACGGCGCATCCGTAAGCATGGAGTACACCTACACCAAGTAGTGCGCATCCAAACACTGCGGTAACGTGGCAGCAGACGTTACCTACGCCACGTAACTGCAAAAAGTGCAACATTCGGTTTTATTGGTAAACTTATGCGTTGTGCCTGAAACCAAAAGTAAGTAGTGCTACGCAAAAAGCATTCTACAAACAAACGCAAAAAACGAAAAGCCCCTTTGAGGGGCTTTTTTGCGATTGTGTGAAAAATTTTTCAATGTTTCTATGTCGGACAGATAAATTTTGGGTTGTTCTGTATTGGACAAAACTAAAATAGAGATTATTTGTAACCGTTATGTGTTTTTCATGTAAAATTGTTAGTTTGTATGCAACAAACGCACGCAGGGCGCAGTTGTTTTGTATTGCAATAAAACCCATGGTTTGTGTTTGTTGTATTTCAAGTAAATTGATGTTTTGTATTTGCAGTGTCGCAATCAACCCGATGTTTTGTGCCTTCTGCTTTTAATCCCGATACAAACTTTTTAATGTCGAAGTACAGTCTTTTCTGTACCGTTATGTGTTTTTTGTGCAAAACTTTGCGTTTGTATGCAAACAAACGCACGCAGGGTGCAGTTGTCTTGTATTACAATGAACCCATGGTTTGTTTTTTATTGCAATAATCTGACATTTTGCGTTTATTGTGTCACAAGTAACCTGATATTTTGTGTGTTTGGATTTTTATTTCAAGACACAGTTTTTATTATCAAAGACAGAATTCTCTGCACCGTTATGTCTTTTTTGTGCAAGAATGAGAATACAACCATAAAAAGCGTGTACGGTGCAAAAGCATTACCGTCTGTTCAGTTTGGGGGTTTTTTCTTTTCAAAAACTTATTTGCCGACGCAAATTTGTTAGATTGACGGTACACAAGCAGGCCTTCCTTTCTGTAAACGTCAGCGAATTTTTTGTTTGTCGAAAGCACTTTTGTTAGTACCTGTCAACAATAAGATTTGAAAGTTTTTTGTCGGCAAGGTAAAATGTCGCAAGCGATATTCTGTTGAGATTCAAAATAAAAAAGTTGACGCTATGTTCTTCAAAGAGCGGCGCCAAATTAAAAACAAAACTTTGAAAATGTTTGAAAACAAAACGTTGTGTAAATTATTTATAAGAAAAAACTTCTAAAAAAGTTTGTGGGGAAAGTGTAAAAAAAACTTTACTAAACATTGCATTTGTGTTAAAATACATAAGCAACTTAAAACAGGCATTGCAAACCGGATTTGGAGAAATACCCAAGAGGCCGAAGGGGCGCCCCTGCTAAGGGTGTAGTACGGGATACCGTAGCGAGGGTTCAAATCCCTCTTTCTCCGCCAAGCGGTACCCAACTGAACCCGTAAAAAGGTTTGGTTGGGTTTTTATTTGCTCCGCCAAGGGCGGGCTTGTTGCAAGTTGCTTGCAAAAGGAAAGGCAAAACGCCTTTCCTTTTTTTGTTACTTACTTAAATTTCTGATATTTTCAAAATCAAAATTTTAACAACGTAACAAAAATTTTGGTGTTGTTTGCGAAGTAAGTTGTTTTTGTTTGCAAAATCACAATCAAATCAGCCAACAAGTTTTTAAGGCGTGCGAACCTAGTTTTATTTGCAAGGTATCTGACGCTGTGGTATAATAGTTGTACTGTGTTGACGAATTTTTATCGGCACAGCAAGTTTTTGCTTGCAATCAAAAGAAAACTATGACGGCTTGGCATTTCAACAATCTATTAAAACGCCTGTCTTCGGGCGATATGTCGGCATTGGAGCAGTTATTCAACGAGTACTACCCCAAGGCTTATGCCGTTGCACGCCTGAAATTGAAAAGCGGTGCAGATGCCCACGACATAGCGTCGGATGTAATTGTCAAACTGTGCGGTTTGGCAGGCACGACCGTAAAAAACCCCGACGCATACGTCTACACGATGACGGTGAATCTTGTCAGAGATTTTCAAAAGCGGTCTAAACCGTTGTATGTTGCCGATTTGCAGACGTTGGACAGCGCCGTGCTTACAAACGATGTTTCAAGCCACGACGTGATGGATTTGTTGTCAAATCTTGCGGAAACGGACAAGGAAATTTTCTGTCAGCATGTGTTTTACGAACTTACTTTTGCGGAAATTGCCAAAAATCTCAACTTGTCTGTGGCAACTGTCAAACGACATTATGCCAAAAGTTGCAAGCAGTTGCAAAGCGAAATTAACGATTGCGGAAAATAATTCTGCAATTTTTTTATTTTGTGATACTTTCCCACTTTTTCAATCGTCAATATGTTAGGGGATAATCTTATGAAAAAAATTATTTGTGTTGCATTGTCAATTTTATTTGCTCTGTCAATTTGCGTTTTTGCCAAACCTGCGGAAAAAACCTATGCCGACGGTTTCAACGGCTCAACGTTTTTGTACACTCAAAACGAAAATGTAAGTTACTACCGCAAGGTTGAAAGCGAAACGGTTATACCAAGCGATATTCCAAAATATTACAGCATTTCCGCAAATGATTGCGCACCCGTTGCGGGAACTATTGTTTTGGGGTATTTCGACAGGTATTTCGACGAACTTATCCCTAATTTCACGGCAGGAATTACAATTCGCGATATCTACATTTACAATCCTCAAAATGCTTCCGTGTCAGAAGTGATAAACAGTTTGTTCGATCTTATGGAAACCAATTCTTCCGGAAGCGGAACGACCATAAGTCAGTTTCAAAACGGTTTGCAACAATACGTGCAGTCCAAAAACAGAACAATCGAGTTCGAAAGCGTCAAAAACGGAAGTTTTTCGGTAGGAGAAACAACGGCGGCAATCAGCGAACAAATTCCCGTTGTAATTTTCGTGTCGGGATATGCGTTGGTTGACCAAGACGGAATAACGTCCGGCGGCAATACCGATGTTTATGTTAAAAAAATATACGGCGGTGCTCACACAATGGTGGTAAGCGGCATAAAAACCATTACCTACTACAATCAGTACAATGTTGTTGTCAGTCAAAAAATCTTGCTGAGAGTTTCCGACGGTTTCTCTTCCGGTTCCACCAAATATGTGATGGTGTACGGGTTCGGAAATATCGATAACGCCTATTCTGTCAATATATATTAAGGGACAACATGAAAAATATTAAAAATATTAAAAAAGAAATAAAACAAATTGCCGAAAAAGAAACGCCGCAATTTCAATCGTGGTTGCAACAAAACAATCAGCGTGTCAACGACCAATTAAACAGTGCGCCCTTTCGCAGCCAAACCGTTACAAAGCCCAATCGTCTTGCAAAATGGGCAATCGCCTGCGCCTGCATGCTGATTTTTGTTGTAGTTTCTCTTCCTTTTGTGCTGAAAACTACGCAAACGCCCGATTCTCCTACATATGAGAATTCGGAAGTGTGGGGACTTTTAATAGATGATGAAAAGTCCTACGAGTATTTGCACAGCATCGGCTGTAACTTAACATTAACGTACCTCAATGGACGCGAATCGTATACAAGCGATAATAAACTTGTATTTGCAACTATTAGCGGACATTATGAGGTGCTTGATGGCGATTATTATCTTTTAACGTTTCTGTTCCATCTTGACAAAAACTATGAATTCGTCGGTAAGGAAATTTACGAAAGTCTTACAGAAAAGGTTGTTGTCGGCGATTACACGATTTATTACGGCGAAGGAAAAGCTAGTTTGCTGAAAGCAGCCTACCTTTTGAAAATTCAGTACAAAGGCAATGTATGTTACCTGCATGTGGATTGTTTCGAGCACAGTTTGGAAAGCCTGATTGCCTTGCTTACAAATACTCAAAACTGAAAGGAGGGGAAATGATGAAAAGAATTTTGGCAATTTTATGCAGTGTAATTCTTGTCGTTACCTGTTGTGCAACGTTGATGTGCATTGGCGGAAAGTTCGATATGCAACCGTGCGTCAGTTACACAAATTCTATCCCTCAACAATATCAAAAGGTGTTGTTGCAGTAACCTGTCGGCACAGATGAGGACTTGATTTTGTACGACGAAAAGTAAAAAGTCAGCAACGCTTTTTGATTTGATTCAGATGAACGGTGTGTCTTGCGGGTGGGGGTAGGCAAAAGGACTATTGCGAAAAAATTGAAGTGCGGTAGTCCCAATAATTTTCGAGAATGATTGCAATATCATGCATGATCTCGGTCGGAAAAACAATTCGGTCGGGACAAGTTGAACAAAATCGGTATTATTCCGTATTGTTCAAATAATACGCGCTCCAAAATGGTGTTGCAACTTATTCAAAGCAGCCGCTGCAAGTTGTTTGCAGCGGCTGTTGATTTGTCAGACCGTTATTTTTTGTTGCTGACTTCCTTTTCTCAAACCGAACATTGCCTTGGCGTACAATCTTTACAATATGGGCGATATTTGTATTAAATAAGATAATTTATTGCAAATAAAATTTTGCTATTCGTCAAAGTTTTTCACGTATTTTCTGCAACGTAATTGCGCTTTACAATGTGGGCAACGTCGGTATTAAATAAGGTAATTTATTGCGAATAAAAATTTTGCTATTCGTTAAAGTTTTTTCACGTATTTTCTTTCGCTTATCTGTGCATTGGTACTTACAGCCTTTGAAATGCTTGACAAATTTTACGGAAAGTAGTATTTTTGTACTTAGTCTTTTGAAATAACGGAGAATTTATATATGGTAAAAAAGCATCTTTCGTTAATTATCACCTGCGTGGTGCTCGCAGTGGCGTTTGTTTTGGGCGGATGCATTCTCATCACGCCTGCTCCCTCGGCAGACACACAGGGATTCAGTGCACAAAACGCTCTTTCTTACTTGCAGGAAATTGCCAAACAACCGCATTCCGTGTTTGACACAGAGGCTCACGAAAATGTCCGTCTGTACATAAAGCAGACGCTGACAGACATGGGGCTTAATGTGGAAGAACACAACTGGGCCAAGGAAGACCTCGACTACATGGGTGCCCTCAACTCGGACAACACTCTCGACAAAACAAAGCCCATCACCTACGACATCAAAAATCTGTGGGTAACAATACCGGGCAAAAGTCAAACGGGCGTTTTGCTGATGGCTCACTACGATTCCCGTGGACACAGCGCCCGTGCAGGCGAACTCGGCAATTCCTACGGGGCTGCGGACGACGGTTTCGGCGTAGTAACGTTGCTGGAAATTGCCCGTCTTTACTCGCAGGTGCCTTCCAATCAATTGGAAACAAGCATCTACATTTGTTTCACCGATGCCGAAGAAACGGGCATGTACGGTTCCTTGCAGGAATCTCTCACAAACGAGATTGTCAAGAACAACGTGAATTTTGTAATAAACGTTGAGGCTCGTGGCGTTGCAGGCCCTGCGTACATGTTTGAAACAAGCAAAAACAACATAAAAGTAGTGGATTTGTACGCCAAAGCCAACCTTCCCATGACCTATTCCGTGGCAACTGCGGTGTACTCGGTAATGACCAACTTCACCGACTTCACTTCCATGCTGGATATCGGCAAACAGGGCATCAACTTTTCCACTTTGGACAACATCAACTACTATCATGTGCCGTCGGACAACCTTTCCAACATCAGCACAAGCAGCATGCAGCATTACGGCTCGCAAATAATGCCCATTTTGAAGGAATACACGTCCAACGCCAAGTATGCCGACGTCAACTACTTCGATGCCACGCAGGACGCAGTGTTTTTCAACGTTTTGCCCGGTGTTTTGGCACGCTATTCCGAAACGGCGGCGATTGTGTTCACTCTGTTGGGCATTGCGGTGTTCGCCGTGGCGCTTGTTTTCATGATTATCAGGAGAAAAATAAGCGCAAAACGCTTTGGCGTTGCAATGGCAGTTGTGCTTGCTTCTGTGGTGGGTGCCGCCCTTGTGGGATTTGTCATTTCCTACCTTACGGCGCTAATCGTGGGCAATCCGTGGAATCTCACCTACCTGCGTGTTAACGGTGCAGGTGTACCCTTTGCCCTCACTTTCATTTTGGTGCTTGCAGGCGAATTGCTGTTCTGCTTCAAAAAAATCGGAAAATCGCAAACTTCCGCAACGGAATATCTGACGGCGGGCGTTGCGTGGAATCTTCTGTTTGCAACCGTTACCACGTTTGCACTTGCAGGGGCGTCTTTCCTGTTTTTCTGGCCTGCGTTGCTGGGCGCAGTGGTGTTGCTTGTGAGAGCGTTTACGGAAAACGGCATTGCAAGCCATGTGCTTTGCTCGGTAACAAACGCAATTGCGTTGCTCATTTTCGTTCCGTTGCTGTATTCGTTGTTTATTGCAGTAACTGCGGGCGGATTGCTGGCTTTGGCGTTGCTGTTTGCCTTTGCACTTTCGGTGGTGTTGCCTGCGTCCTTCTTGCAGTCCAACATTGTTTTGCCTTTCAAAGAGCACAAAACTGCCGAGGCAAACGCCTGAAAACATGCCCGTCAGGCAATGGTTCAAAGGTCATTTGCACAACGCAAAACACAGGCAAGACTAATTAAACTTAAAAACAAGTCTTTTCACAAAAAAACCGCACAGCAAGTTGCGGTTTTTTTGTTGTAAGCGGTCTGACGTAAATAAACGGTACGGTCGGAAAGTTTTATTCGGTGTTGTCTTGAAAGAAACAACGGAATGGACACAACAGCAGGTTTTAACGGCAGAACAATCACTTGCGAATACATTTTTCGTCCCAAAATACTTACAAAACACATTTACCTGAACACGACACGGCAAATAAGGGCAGGTATTATCGAAAAATAATAAAGTACATCAGCGCAAGCATGTTAACGGCAGTTTTTGTAAAATGTTTGTCCGACTTTTGAGCAATGTTTGTCTTTTGCAGAGGTGCGTTCGGTAAACAAAACGTGTATTCACATTCCTTTTTTGCAGACTGTTGACAAATTCGGGGAAAAGCAATATAATGTAGGCACAATAAAATTTTAAGGAGTGTTACCATGAAAAGAATTGTCACATTGAACACCCGTAACCTCGAAGAAAGCAAACAAAACGGCGGTTGCGGAGAATGCCAGACTTCCTGCCAATCCGCTTGCAAAACCTCTTGCGGTGTTGCTAACCAAAAGTGCGAAAAAACGGATAAATAACGTAATTTTTCATTTGGAGTAAGCCACTCGGGAGTTTCCCGAGTGGTATTTAACTGTTATGGTACATACATTTACACAATGCGGCTACAACATTGCCGTGGATACAGCCAGCGGTTCCGTTCACGTTGTGGACGAAATTGCTTTGGACGTAATAAACAATTTTGAACATATCAACGAAGCCAAAACCGTTTCGGAAATTGCCCAAAGACACGGAGTAACGGAAAAGGACATTGAAGAGTGCATTGCCGACGTGCAAACTCTTGTTGAGGAAGGCACTCTTTTTTCCGAGGACAAATTCCGCCCCGACGTGGACAAACTTGCCAAACGTTCCACCGTGGTGAAGGCGTTGTGTCTGCATGTGGCGCACACCTGCAACCTCAACTGCGAGTACTGTTTTGCGGCGCAGGGCAAGTACCACGGCGAAAGGGAACTGATGTCCTTTGACGTGGGCAAACGTGCGTTGGATTTTCTGGTGGAAAATTCCGGCACAAGGCACAATCTTGAAGTGGACTTTTTCGGCGGAGAACCGCTGATGAGCTGGCAGGTGGTAAAAGACCTTGTTGCCTATGCCCGAAGCATAGAAAAACAGCACAACAAACACTTCCGATTTACCCTTACCACCAACGGAATGTTGGTAAACGACGAAGTAATCGACTTTTGCAACAAAGAGATGGACAACGTGGTGTTGAGCCTTGACGGACGCAAGGAGGTCAACGACCGTTTCCGCAAGACGGTGTCGGGAGTGGGCAGTTTCGATGTTATTGTGCCAAAGTTTGTCAAATTTGCAAAAGCCAGGGGCAACAGGGAATACTACATGCGAGGCACTTTCACCCATTTCAACCCCGACTTTATGAAGGATATCGACGTAATGCTCGACCTGGGTTTTGACAGACTCAGCATGGAACCGGTGGTGTGCGAACCAAATTCCCCCTATGCACTGACGGAGGAAGACAAAAAAATTGTCTGCCGTCAGTACGAATTGCTTGCCGAAAAGATGATTGCTCGTCGCAAAGAGGGCAAACCCTTTGTTTTCTACCACTATATGCTGGATTTGCAACACGGTCCCTGTATTTACAAGCGCATTTCGGGGTGCGGTTCCGGCACGGAATACATGGCGGTAACGCCCAAAGGCGATTTCTACCCCTGCCACCAATTTGTAGGGGATGAAAAGTACCTCATGGGAAACGTGTACGACGGAGTTACCAACACGGCAGTGAGGGACAACTTCAAAAAATGCAACGTGTATTCCCGCAAGGAATGCGACGACTGTTGGGCAAGGTTGTACTGTTCCGGCGGCTGTGCAGCCAATTCCTACCATGCTACAGGAAACATAAACGGCGTTTATGCCTACGGTTGCGACCTTTTCCGCAAACGTATGGAATGTGCTTTGGCAGTTGCCGCTTCCCAAGCGTTGGACAAATAAGTTTTGCAAAAACTCTTCCCGTTTTAGCGGAAGAGTTTTTTTGTTGTAAAAGATTTTTGCTACCGTATCACAAAAATTGCTACAAAAGCAGTGTGTTGCGAGGCAAAAACACCGTTACGTAAACAGATTTTTAAAGGCATGATTCCTTTTGCGCAAACGTCGTGAAAACCGCCCGTGGGTGAGAGTTATTCGGGGTGCTTCCAATTTGCCGAAAACAGGCAGTTGTTTCGTCCGTGCGTGCTTTCCGCCTGAAACGGCATTTTGCACAAAGAAAAGCAGGGCAAACGGCAGTGCAAACACGTTTTTTGCGTTGCATTTGGCTGTTTGGCGGAAAAATCTTGGGCAACGGTAAAACTGACGTCTTCGGGCAACATTCTCAGCAATGCAAAAGTTTCATTTTGTTTTTGTCCAAATGGTGTTTTGCCCGAGTGTTTTTCTTCCCGTTTCCTTTTAGGCGTAACGCTTGTTTTTTGACGTAAATTACATTATAATATTAAACAAAGTTTGCAATTACACTGCACAATGAAAAAAGCAGGGCGGAGGATACGGTGAAAAAGGGACTTTTGCAAATGTTGGAAGAATTTTCCAAACAGGACGTGCTGGCAATGCACATGCCGGGACACAAAAGGAAAACGGAAAAATTTACCTATCTTGCCGAGTTGGCGGGAGCGTTGGACATCACGGAAATTGAGGGGTTCGACAATTTGCACGATGCGCACGGGGCTATCAAGGACATTTGCGACAGAGCGTCGGCTTTGTGGCAAAGCAAACGCACCTTTTTGTCGGTAAACGGCAGTACGGGGGCGCTTTTTGCCGCTCTTTTGTGTTGCACCAAACCCAACGACAAAATCCTTGTGGCACGCAACGCCCACAAATCGCTGTGCAACGCCATCGAATTGTTGCGTTTGCAGGCTACGTGGCTGTACCCGTCGACGGAAAAGGACTTTGGAATTTGCCTTCACGTTGACGTTTCCGACGTGGAAAAAGCCTTTCAAAGTGAAAAGTACCGTGCCGTGGTGTTGACTTCCCCCACCTACGAGGGGGTAATCAGCGACGTTGAAAGCATTTCCCGCATTGCCCATGCCAACGGCGCCGTGGTGATAGTGGACGGAGCGCACGGGGCGCATCTCGATTTGTCCCCGTGTTTTCCGCCAAGCGGAACAATAAACAATGCCGACCTTGCCGTGTGCGGATTGCACAAAACACTGCCTGCGCTTACGCAAACGGCTGTGCTGCATCTGTACGGCGAGCAAATACCTGCGGAGGACGTAGCCCGTGCCATGTCGGTGTTTGTAACCAGCAGTCCGTCCTACATTCTCATGAGTTCCGTGGACGGCATGACGAAATATCTGCAAACCGAAGGCAAGCAGGCGTTTGAAGAGTTTTGTTTTCATCTCAACAACTTTCGCCACCAGGCGCAACGCTTTCGCCACCTGAAACTGTACAACGGACAAAATGCCTTTGCCTACGATTTTTCCAAAATTTATGTCGACTGTTCCCACACGGACAAAAGCGGTTTTCAAATCAAAACAATTTTACGCAAACGCTACGCAATAGAAGCGGAGTACGCTTCGGCAAAGGGCGTGCTGTTCATTGCCACTCTTGCCGACGGCAAGAAGGAATTTGACAGACTGTTGCACGCACTTAACCAGATTGATAAGCAGTGTAACGCCTCTCAAAGCCCTTTCGTGGGAGATTGTCCGCCGTGCGAGTGTGTGTGCCTGCCGTGGGAATTGTCGCCAAACACGCAAATTTTGCCCTTTGGCGAGGCTGTCGGTACAACTTGCGCACAAACGGTGTGGGTGTATCCGCCGGCAGTACCGCTGCTGTTGAAGGGCGAACGCATTTCCCGACAGTGTGCGGATTTTGTGGCGGAAACGTTGCGTTGCGGAGGCACCGTAAGCGCCGACGGCGACATTGCGCAAGGGTTTGTCAAAGTCGTTGCAGACTGACGTATTTTATTGTTTCGGCAAGCAGTAGTGTGTCAGAAACGCCGCTGTCGTAATTGTGTTTACGAACAAATTTTCCTTCGTCATAAAATTAAACAACGTAGCAAAAGGGGGGCTTTCAAAGCCGCCCTTTTTTCTGTCGTTTTTTTGTTTTGCGGAAAGGTTTTTTCTTCACGGTGTAAAGAAAACGGAACGTTGCAAAGGTTTCCGATGCGTTTCGATGTGTGTGTCTTGGCAAGTCCAATAAGCATTTGTTTGTGTTCGGTAATGTAAATTTGTGCAAATGCAAGCGTGATTTGTGTGGCGGAAAATGATAGCGCAAAAAAAGAGCAGGTACTCTTTCGAATACCTGCCCTTAATGCAAGTGAGATTATGCTCCGTAGAACCAACCTACCGTGCCACCGCTCAAAGAGGTGTTTGCGCAAGCGATGAAGGTCATGATCATTGCGTTTACAAGACCTGCAAGCCAAGCGTTTCCTGTGCGGGTGTACATTCTTCTTGCAACAACCGTAGCAACGGCAACGCAAGGAATGATGGGGTAGCAAGCGATGAAGAACAGTTTGTTAGCACTGTCGATCATAGCGCCTGTGTTGATGAAGTAGGAGTTCTGAATCCAGAACAGCAACATAATGCCGATAACATTGAAGAACACGTTGATAGCGATTGTAGCCCATTCGGGAAGGTCTTTCACACGGTAGTTCTGGCTGAATGCAGCGGACACCATGTAGAAGATGAAGAACAAGGGAACGTACTTCATGTAAGATACAATACGTACGAAACTGAATGTTCTGATGTCGAATGTCCAGATACGGAAGTCAACAACTGCAATTGCCCACAGGAAGTTAACAACGCCGTAGAACATAGCCACGAGGATAACTGCCAACAGGATGGTCTTCAAAACGTTTTGCCAACTTCTGATTTGGAAGCCTGCAAACGGATGTTCGTCGTGCAAAGCGGCTTCGTCGCCGTACACGAACACGTTGATGCAGTGGTTGATAATCCAAATTACAGCCGTTACGGCAACTGCAAATGCAGCGCAGCAGATACCCCAGAAGGCGATAGGTCCTATGTTAGCGTAGATGAAACCTTCGCTGCCTTGGAACAGAGAATTGAATCCGGTGCGGGCCATCCAGCGGTCGCCTGCACTTACGTTTTGCAAACTGTATGCGCCGAACCAAGCGGTAAGAATTCCGCCAATCCAGTAGGAAACGTGCTTACGGGGCTTTTTAAGAAGCAACGGAGCCTCTGCAACTTCGCCCTTCAAGGATGCGAACGCCTTTGTCTTCAAAAGCATATCCGTTACGGGGAAGAGCAATCCGAACAAACCGAGGAAGCCGAGAAGAGCGAAACCTTCTTTCATCCACCATGTCTGGTTTGTGGGAGCCTTGTAGTTGTAGCCTTCAACATTGCCGAATGCATTGTAGAAGAAGTCGATTACGTGAGCGGCAGTAAGCACGGAGAAGTGGTTCATGGGGTGAGTTTCACGTGCTTCGTAAACAACACGGATGCTGTTTGTAGCGGAAGCAAGTTGTTGTCCCTTCGTTGCAACGCTTGCAAGTTTTCCTTTCGCGTCGGGTTGAGCGATAAGTTTGCCGTTTGCGTAAACACCGCCGTTAACCGTTGTCCAATCTTCATCTGCTGTGGGGGCAACGCCTCTCGTGAAGGTGAATGCCTGGCTGGATTGCAGGTAGAAGGTGGAGTTTCCACGTGTGGTGTAGTTGTAGTATTGGGTGCTGGGACGGAATTTGTCTTCAGCGGTAACCTTTACATATTCATCACCCTTCTTCACGTAGTAGTTGGTGTAGTTGAGTTCCGTTACGCTGTCTTTGTTAACTGCAACGTAGGCGGGTTCCTTCAATGTGGACGAATAGAAGAATTCGTCGGAGGAAGCCTTTACGTTACCGACTGCAATTACGTTACTTCCGATGTAGGATGCGGAAGGAGCGTTGTTGGCTTGCGTCAATGCTGCGGAGATGATACCCATGTGGTATCCTGCTTTGTAGGAAGCGTCTGTTCCTGCTTCGTAACGTGTTCCGCCTGCGCTGAAAGCAGCATTGTCGATACCGTCTATCTGCAGTGCGCCGTTTGTTGCAGAACCGCCCATGGAGTGACCGGAAACTGCAATCTTGCCTTTGTCAACGCCGGGCAGGTTGTACAGGTATTTTGCAGCCTGCAACATGGGAAGTCCGTAGGGACTGTCGGAAGCGTTGGTGTTGTGTCCGTGAGCGGCACGGTCGATAACCAACACGAAGTATCCACGTCTTACCATTTCGATGGCGTTTTGAAGTTGCATTTCACGGTTGTTGTACAAGCCGTGTGTAAACACAACTGCGGGAGCGGGGTTTTCCGCCGATGCCTTTTTGGGGGTGAACAGAATACCGGAAGTAACAACGCCGGAAACGGTGTAGGTAGTTTCAACTCCGGTATCGGTGGGGGTCAACGTAATTGTGCCGCTGTTTCTGGCATTACGAAGATCTTCCACTTTGGCGGAAAAACCGCCGGTCTGGATAAGGGCGCCGAAAAACGTAGCGATAATAATAAGTACAAGGCAGATAGCCAGCATTATTACCGGACGTTTATTGGAATCCTTGCCAAACAAGTTTTGCAGTTTGGATTTGTCCATATGTAGTCCTCCTTAAATTTTTTGTCGCAAACGCTTCTACGGCGATTGCGTAACTGCCGAAAAATTTTTACTGCGCAACGGTAAATTGTTTTTCAATTCCGTCATACGCTTTTTTATTCAAACTTAAAGGAAACTTAATAAATTACTGTCAGTATATCAATTTGCAAATACCAATGTCAATATCAAAAGTAAAATATTTTTTGTTTTTTGTAGTTTTTTTTTGCTTTTTGCAACCTCTTGTAAACACAATGCAAGCCTACGCCTCTGGTTTGTTATATGTTTGCCCCTCGCCAATAATGAAAGACGCAGAAAAAAAACAACGGTCATCGAAAATATTTCCGTTAAATCGCCTTTTTGCGACAAAATTTATTTGTTTCGTACCAACCTTTCGGCACACAAAAAACGCTTTGATGGCACAAAAAAACGCCTTCCGTTGCGGAAGACGTTGTGTGCCCTGTTTGTTTGCGTTACTTTTTTTCGTTTACCGGCGAATCGCAGTAGGGGCAGCGTGGCGAAGATTTTGTGTACAAAAATTTTGCTCCGCAGTGGGGACATTCCGCTGCGTACTGTTTTTGCCCCAACGGGTCGTTTTCATTGAGAATAAGGGTGTCGCCGTCACGTTTTATGCCCACAAAGTACCCTTTTTTGAAACACACGTCAAGTTTGTCCCTTACTTCCTTTTCCGAAAGGGAAAATTGCGAAGCAAGTTCGTTCACCGTGTGCAAATTTTCATTCACAACTGCGCTGACAAGCCGTTCCAGCGTCTTTGTGTTGCCGTATCCGACCCATGCAATGGGCATTCCGTAAAAACCTGCCGCCGTAAAGGCAATGCCGATTGCCATCACAACCCAGATTTCGTTACTTGCACCAAGCACAATGGACGGAATCCCCACCACAAACATTATGGTAAGAGTGATGGAAACAATAAATTTTTTGCGAAGATCCTTGTTTATGGCATCCATGAAAAAACACCTCCGTTAAAAGTATAAGCAAACGGCACGGTTTTGTCAACACGTGAAAATTGTTTTGAGCAGTATTGCCGTTGATATGAAAAATTTTTAAGTTATTATTTCAAATTGTCCCTTTCGATTTTGTCTGACACTGTTTTATCGAACTTGCAATTTGCGACAGAAAAACAAATAAGTATTGTCTATTACACAATAAAAAACAAAACAATAAGATTGACTTTGCAGGCGTAGTGCGGTTGCAGCGTAATGCGGTCGCAGGAGTCATTCGTTCAGGAAAAATAAATAGGTATTATCTGCTAGACAATATAAAATAAATAATTATGATTTCAGTGCAGGCGTGCTACTCAGGAACAAACAGATTTTTTTGCTACACGATAAAAAACAAAACAATATGATTGATTTTGCAGGCTAATGCGTAAATAAGAGAAATTGATCTTTCATTTGCGAATTTTGTCCCCAAGGTAATAACAAAATTTTACAAGTAATGTCTGAAAGCTGGCTGTGCTGTACAAAAATTGCAATATGCCAATGCAGTAAATGTCAATTAAACATAAGTTCTCTTCAAGGTAATCAAAATATTCAGGGGGTTGTACCGAAAAGCAAATTATGATGCTTCAACATTTATTTGTCCAACTACGTCAGACAGGCAGTGTTAAGCACAATTTTATTTAGTTTTTTTGCATATTCGTAGGCAATCTGAGTACCGCTTTTTATCTGTCGTGAAAATATGTTTGTTGAGGTCTGTTGATAAACTAAGGTATCGCAGTAATAAAAAATGCAAATGTCGGACTTCTCAATCATGTGGCGGTTGCGTTTAACGTAAGACGCTTTTCCTGCATTAAGCAAATTTTGTGGCATATAAGTAGCGTCGTAGACGGTTAAAAGATACTTTTCGTATTCCGTGCTGATATTCGGGTATTCTGCCCTTACATAGATTCGTTGTATGTCATTCTTAGTTCGTTTTATTTCCGTCACAGCCTGCAAACACAAATCGTTGAAGTTGCTTTTGCTACCAAAAAGAAAAGTGTCCACATTCATGTCGTTTGCAATACAAAAAAATAAATTTTTTCAATCTGCAAAAGAATTCCTGACTTGCTTGAATTTTTCTGTGCCCGATAAAAGTTGCTATCAATTTTCACTCCTAAATACGACGTTGTAACTTCCTATATTATAGACTGTCTTTTGCAAAAAATCAATCTTTACGGCGGTATAAATCCGTATTTTTAACGCCCTATATTGATAAACTATCTGTAAAAAGGAGCATTACATTGACAGTTTGTCAGGCAGTTGCCAAACGTGTAAACAGGTTGCTGACGGAGCGCAAAATGAGTCAGTATCGTTTGGAGCAAAATTCCGGTATTCAGCACGGCACAATGAACAGCATAATGAGCGCAAGAAACAAAGGCGTCGAACTAAACACGGTAATGATGATTGCCAAGGGGTTCAACATGACAGTCATCGAATTTTTGGACGACCCCGTTTTTACATCGGACGATTTGGAAGTAGAGTAAATCAGTTGCTTTGTTTTAATCGTTTCAAAAAGGGTGCGGTTTTTGTTGTCAAATGCATTGTTTGCGGTGTTTTGTCAGGAAAAATACAAAAATGCAAAAAATGTCGGTGCCCAAGTGTCGTGTGCAAAAGAATTTTTTGTGTGTCGTTATTTTTTGCGTTTTCGGCTGGGCAGTATCTGTTTTGAATATCGTCAAGATACTCTTCAAACTCAACTAACGCGGTACATATATTTTTGACGGTAGGCATGGCGTCGGAGTTTCTCAAAAACCTCAACAAGGCACGGCAGATTTTGCCGTGCCTTGTTGTTGGCGGAAGCGGGATTCGTAAGGAGCAACGCAGTTGCGACGGAATAGGGATTGTGCAACAATCCCGTCACATTATTTCGTCATCCCTTCGCTGTAGCGTTAAAAAAGGCACGGCTGTTGCCGTGCCTTTCGTTGGGTTTAGTGGATAAAAATTCTGCCTTTATTTTTCATTGGCGACTAATGACCTTCATAAACGCTTCCATCGCAAAAACACCTATTGCTGTCCAAAACTGGGGTTTAGATTTCAATAATTGTTTCTAAATATTATTATGTCATCTTTTTGTTTATTTCTTCAAGCAACAAAAAAATACAACTTCCACCAACTTGGTCGTCTGGTTTGATGCCACACTTTATTGCATTTTCATGCTTTTTCTTGAAATATTTGATAGCTTGTTTCTCATCCCCAAATTTATTTAAGATAGTGTAAATACTATCATCATTTTTACTATAATTGAGCCCGGTTTTATTCTTATATAATTCAGAAAAGTTACTACAACATGTCACCGAATCGATACAATGCATCTTTCCAAAATATCCGGAAAACCAAATTTCAATGCAAGGATTTGACCAAGCTACCTGAATCCCCTTTTGATTAGCATTTTCAATAATCTGATTAAAGTTTTCATTTTTATCCTTATCAAAAATTATCCAAGCTGAACTATACTGCGGATTTCTTTTTTGATATTGCAAACAAGCTTCTATCAAATTTATTGTTTCATCTTTCTTAATTTGAATTTCGATCTTTTCTTGAAACTCAATCGGCAAAGATTTATAATATCCATTAATATAATTTCTTTCCGTTTTTTTTGTATCTGTGTAAATTATATAATACCCCAATTTTTCAGATCGGTTTTCAAACGCTCTTGGTTTGCGCTTTCCCATCCTTTGTGCTTTTGACATATCAGCTTCACCCTTTCAGCTTTAATTTTGTTAATCGAGGAATTGCCCCATAATTGCCAAGCAAATAATTCTTTTCATAACTCTCATCTTTTCTAATCTTTACACCACTAGCATTCTTAAAATCGGACAAAGAGTAAAGAGATGAACATCCATTTTCATCCTTTTCTGTAAACCACACTTCATCCCTTCTTAAAATATCAGTAGAAAGTTGCCATGTATCATGAGTTGTAAAGATTAATTGTGCATCATTAGGATTTGTTTCCTTGTTCGCAAATAAAAGAATAATATTTCTAACCAACAACGGATGAAGTCTCGCATTTAATTCATCCACAAAAAGAATACTACCATTTTCTATTACGGAAAGCAAAAAAGGATACAATGAAAACATTTTCAACGTCCCTGCTGATTCATCGCCAAAAGATATTTTTCCTTTTTTCGATGCATCAAGCATTTTATGCAAAGATTCTATACTATAAGTTTTCTCTTCTTTTTCATCGGTTTTCTGATTTTCCTCTATTTCAAAGCCCAAAATACTTTTATCAAAAGAAGAAATATATCTTACTACATTATCTTGAACTATTTTATCAGTTGCAAAATCTTGTGGCATATTTCTATACAAATAAATATTTTCTGTTAATGATGCATAGTTCAATGTCTCATTCTGAACAAACCAACCGCGTACATCTTGAAATATTTCTATTCTCAATTTTGCGCCCAAAGAAACAACCAATCCCTGCTTGCTTAAAGCACTTTCAATAAATTCTGTTTGTTTTGCGGTTAATGTATGAAAATCAATTTTTTGGTCTTCTCTATAAAAAATTTTTTTATATTCACGCGCAGACGCACTTTTTACATTCAACCATTCTTCACACACCTTGTTCGCATCAACACTAAAGCCATAGTTATAAAACTTTACCTTTCCATTTTTGTCAGTAGCAGAAAAATAAACTTCAAATTCCGACGGCATTTTTTTTGTTTCTTCCGAAAAATTAAAAGGAATAGGCGGTACTTGTTCTTTTTCTCGGGTATTCTTTTCATCATCAAAAGAAAAGGATTGCATAACGTAATATGACATATATTCAAAGGCATCATAAACACCCGACTTACCACTTGCATTTGCGCCATAAATTGCTGCCAACTTCAAAACCTTTTCATTTCCTATCTTTACAACGTTTTCTACATTTTCCGTTATTTTGGTAGACGATAAATCCAAAATCGCCTCATCTTTAAATGATTTGTAATTCTTAAATCTAAATTGTATTAGCATAATACCACCTCTTTATTTACATTATATATCTTTTTTATAAAAAGTAAACAGTTAAACGAGAGTTTTTCTCAATTATTTGTATTTTTTTTGTTTTTTTTCAAATTTTACCACTCATTTTATATTTGTCAAGTGAATACTGACTACTTTTCACAATATATTATAATCGTTTTACTAAATACCTTATAAGAAAAATTATAATCTAAAAAAACTTATTGGAGTCAAATTGCGCCCCTGCAAAAATTTTATACCTGGAATAATCTCTTTTAATGAATCGATAAAAGCTATATTGTGCAATGTATAGATTTAAACATAAGAAAAAGAAGGCGATAGATAAACATCTTTCTTTTTACAACATAAAACTATTTCCCTTCAAAAAAAATAAGACCCTATGGCAAAGGAACATGAATACTATTTCGAGATATAGGGGGTTCAGATCATTGTATTTTGATGATTTCTTGATCTAAATGAAAGGTTTTGCTGATTTTCAGTCCAAATACAATTTTTAATTGCATCAGCTAAAATTGCTAAAAAACGCTCAATTGTAGCATTTTTATCGCAGAAAATAAAAAAAATACCTATTGCTATCCAACCACGGGGTTTCAAATTGCAATAGGTGTATCACATGGCGGAAGCGGGATTCGTCCCGAGTGAAACGAGGGGGAGCGGAACGCAGTGGAGCGATACATTATTTCGTCATCCCTTCGCTGTAGCGTTAAAAAAGGCACGGCTGTTGCCGTGCCTTTCGCTTGGCGGAAGCGAAGGGATTCGAACCCTTGTACCGATTGCTCGGTAACCGCATTTCGAGTGCGGGCCGTTGTGACCACTTCGATACGCTTCCACGGTGCTTTTGAGCCTTTCCATTATACCAACTAAACACGTCATTGTCAATTATACGCATATTTTTTCGCAACAAAAAATTGCTCGTGCATGTGGGCGACAAGGGAAGTTTTTTGCTGTTGTACGCCAGTTCAACTTTGCGGTGGTAGTTTTTCACTGTCGCTCAAACGCCGTTTGCCAAATTTTGACTTTTTTTTGCAACTACATCAACTTTTTACAATTTTTACGTTTTCGTCAGGTGTACAGCAGTGAAATTGTAATCCCGTTACTTTGAAATGTTGTTACCGCATCTGAAAAATTAATACAAATGTCCGCAAAAATGTTTCGTCCGTTGCAAAAGGACTGCTTGTGCAGGCTTTGGGCAACCCCCAAGGCAATTTCACTTGCAAGTTCAGGTTTTTGCCTGAATGTAAGTCGCAAACACAAACAAGGCGCAACGGCTTGCTTTTATTGCGGACAACAATTATAATAAGAACAAGTACGGCGAAAGCCTGAAAAGTTATTTGGAGAAAACAATGAAAAAACGCATTTTATTACTGCTTTTGGCGGTTATGGCGGTGGTGTGCATTGCATTGTCCGCTTGCATTACCGACCATGTGCACAATTTCGGCAAGGATTGTAAAGCCGACGGCGAAAACCACTGGCACGAATGTTCCTGCGGTGAAAAGTCTTCCGTGGGCAAACACGAATTTGCCAACTGGGTGGTGGACGTAGAGGCAACGGAAACGCAGTCGGGGTCTAAACACGCCGATTGCAACGTGTGCGGCTACCGTCTGACGGTGGAAATTCCCCCCGTTTCTTCCCAACACACGCACCAATATCTGTCAAATTGGTTCAGTAACGAGCAAAGACATTGGCACGAGTGTTCCTGCGGTGAAAAGGCAGACGAAGGGGCGCACGTCCAATCGGACTGGATTGTGGATGTGCCTGCCACAACTTCGCAAGAGGGGCAAAAGCACACGGAATGTACCGTTTGCGGAAGAGTTTTGCAAACGCAAACCATCGAAAAACTCACCTCTGCAACACGCACAGTAGATTTCTACGCCATCAACGACTTCCACGGCGAAGTGGACAAAATTTCTACCGTTGCAGGCTTTTTGACACAGGCGAAGAACCAAAATCCCAACACCGTATTGATAAATTCCGGCGATATGTTTCAAGGTTCGTTGCAGTCCAACTACAACTACGGCAAACTTCTAACCGACTGCATGGACGACGTCGGATTTGACTGCCTCACTTTGGGCAATCACGAGTTCGATTGGGGGTTGGAAAAACTTTCGCAACTTATGCAAAGCAGCGACACGGCGTTTTTGGGCGCAAACATCTATCATTGGGACGCCGCCACAAAAACGTGGGGAACATTTGCCTCGGAAATTGCCCAACCTTTCGTTGTAAAAACGTTGGACAACGGTTTGAAAGTGGGCATCATCGGCGTGATAGGCGACAGGCAGATAACATCCATATCTTCCCAACTCGTGCAGACGATAGGGTTCAAAAATCCTGCCGAAGTGATACCTTCCCTGGCGGAACAACTGCGCAACGAGGAAAATTGCGACGTGGTGGTGGTCAGTGCGCACACCGACGCCGATTCCCTTTTGGAAATTGACGGTTTCGACATCACCGAGTACGCCGACGCCGTATTTTGCGCTCACACGCATTACCGTGAGGACAGCGAAGTCAACGGGGTGCCGTTCATACAGGGCGGTTCCTACGGCAACTACGTTTCGCACATTCAACTGTCGGTGGATGAAAAGGGAAACGTCGACAGCCAAAAGGTGGAAAACATATCCTACGACTACACTTGGCCCAACAAACTGACGGTGGAGCAACTTGTGGACAATTCCAACAGCCTTGTGGAAGAAGAAGCCAACAGGGTGCTTGCCACCTTTGACGGTTCGCTGGATTCCCAAACGGCTGTTCCCCGTCTTGCCAGTCACGCCATTGCCGTCTACGCCGAGGAAACGTACGGAGCGATAGACCTTGCCATGGTCAACAGCGGACGTTCGGGCATATCTTACGCCGTTACCTATTCCGATTTGTACCAGGCGTTGCCCTTCGACAACCAGGTGTACATTGCCAAAGTCAAGGGAAGCGACATACTGTACGAAAGCAACTACAACGAAATCTGGCGTGTCAGCGGCAGGGCGATACAGTACAACGAGTACTACACCGTTGCGTTGATAGACTATCTGCTTTTCCATCAAAACGCCAACAGAGATTACGACTACTTCCCCTCCGCTTTCACCAGCGGATTTGACCCCGTCCCCCTCACCAAGGAAGGCGAAGACATCTACAACTACCGTTTGATTACCCGTGATTTCCTGTTGGAAAACGACAACCTTTCTTTGGCGGATTACGTCGTTACAAACAACCGCACCGATGTCAACCTTCTTACGTCGGAGGTACAATTTTCCGATGACGGTACAACGGATATTGTACATCAAGGCACTGCCGACGACCCCTACACCGTCAGCGAAGCCATTTTGGCGGCACAGGGAAAAACTTCCGCCACGGCAGTTTCCGCCTACGTAAGCGCAACGGTGGAGGATGTGAGCAATGCTATTCTCGGCTCGGCGTCGGGCGATTTGGGAAACATCTATCTTACCGACGGCACAAACACACTTTACGTGTACTACATTTCCAAATTTGACGGCGCAACCAAAACGGACAACTGGTCGTCGGCACAGCAGTTGAAAAGCGGCGACACGGTGCTGATACACGTCAGATTGTACACGTACGGCGGAAGAGCGCAGGTGGGTAGCGGCTATTGCGTAACAATCAACGGCGTCGACGCACAACTCTACGGCTCGCCGACAGCAAACGTTACATGTAACTTTGCATACATTTTCGCCTGATACAGTAAAAACCTCACGCAACCTGCGTGCATTAAGTTGTCGCTGGATATTGCACAAGCGTGTAGCAAGTTTTTTCGTTTGAAGTTGCCAACCTCACAACTGCCTGAATACGTTACAAACACGTCAGTTTTGTTACGCACGGCATGTTCAACAAATTACTCACGGCGTATATTTTCGCATTAAATAAACAAAAAAAAGACGGCTTAAAAGTCGTCTTTTTTTGTCAGAATTTGTTTTGTTAAAGCAACGGCGCAGTGCCGTTTCCCTAGAAAAGCACCGAGGGCGTTTTGCTTCTTTGTGCCGGTTTTGTGCATACGGTAGCAATATTTGGGTGCAAAACTTTGAAAATATTGCCACAAAACGATGCATTGTCGCAAAAATGAATGTTGCTACTTGGTAGTGGAACCCAACCCGCCGTTACGTTTTTCCGTCGTGTCGTCGTCTTCGGTGAGAAGGTAGTGCAAAAACACGCCCTGCGCAAATGCCGTGCCTTTGGCTATAAACAGCGTTTTGTCGCTTTCGTTGGTCATGCGCACGAAAATGTGCCCCTCGTTTTCCGATTGAGCGTAGTCGGCGTCGATAATTCCCACAGTGTTGTTGAGTTTCAAACGGTACTTAAACCCCAATCCGCTGCGGGGGAAAATCATCAGACACCAGTCCGCAGGCATTACCGCCCTGATACCGGTGGCTACGGTAACCGTTTGACCAGGTTGTAAACTTATGTCCTGCGTGGCAAAAAAGTCGTAGCCTGCGCTTTGCGTAGTCGCTCTTTTGGGCATACGTATGCTTTCGTATGTTTCTTCGTCGCCGTAGGGCAAAAACTGTTGCAACGAAACTTTGAAAAACTTTGCTTTCATTTCTTTCACATCCTTTTCTACATGATAACACACATCACGTATCTTTTCAACAGTTTGACTGTTGTCTGTTTGCCTTGGCGTGGAATTTGACTCTTTCGGCAAAACGTCGCCTGTGTACAAGAAAAAACTGCCGTGCAACTTTTTGTTACATCAAAGCAGCGCAATCAATTTTCGTTTTTGTTTTTTTACGTGGCGTACAAGGTAACTTGCAACCTTTTGCACACCGCCCAACTACAAGGCGCAAAATGTACAACGGTGCAAGCAGATAACGGTACAAGCAGTTTTTTGACGTGGCGGTAGCAACGGAATTATTCTGTTTGACGCAACTACCAAAAACAGAATTGCCATGGGCAAATTGACTCTTGTAAAGTAAAACAAGATTTACAGAAAAAACAGAGGCGTTTTTCGCCTCTGTTTTTTTTGTTGCAATAAGTTTGCCGTAAATTCGGCATTGGTTATGCCTTTTGCAACTTTGGAAATTTGTGTTGCACAAGTCGGTAGTTTCGTTGCATTTTGCAGGCTGTTTGTAAATTTATGTTGCGACACGGCGTATTTTAACGCACAAGGCTTTTTTTGCACTGTGTCGAAAGTTTTTGCAGAAGACAGGTAAACACTCACAAGATTTTGTGCTCCCTTTACAGGCGTTGTATTCCTTTCAAACGGAAAGGACAAGTTGCAAATGTTTTGTTTGTTGTTACGTTTTCTGCTTGCAGGCGCCGTCGGTACGCACGGCATTGCAAATTGGTGCAAGTGTCGTTGTTACGCATGAATGAAATGGTAAAAAATGATATGGCAAAACCCCTCAAAACGTTTTGAAAACAAATGCATTACGGCCAAATGACATTAAAAAAGATTTAAGGCAACAGACAAAAAACTTTTGTGTCTTCCGCACACAAAATGTCTGTTTACAGTGGAATTTTTTTGTGTTACAATTAAAAAATAAGGAGTAAAACCATGGCATTACGCAATTTGACAACGCCCTGGACGGATACCGTCGGAGAACAGCCTCTTCCCGAGTATCCCCGTCCGCAATTCCGTCGCAAAAGTTACTTGAATCTCAACGGCAAGTGGAAGTACGCCATAACTAAAAACGATGTTACACCGTCGGTGTACGACGGCGACATTCTGGTGCCTTTTTCACCCGAAAGCATGCTTTCAGGGGTAAATCGCAGGCTCAAACCCAAGCAATTTCTTTGGTACAACCGTACATTTACGTTGCCTGTCGGTTTCAACAAAGGCATTGTGCTGTTGCACTTCGGCGCAGTGGATCAGATTTGCGATGTTTACGTCAACGGCGAATTTGCCTGCCATCACGAAGGCGGGTACAACAGTTTCAGCGTAAACATAACCGCCTTTCTCAAAGAGGAAAACACCCTCACCGTGCGTGTGCGGGATTTCACCGACACTTCCCATTACACCAACGGAAAACAGTCTTCCCACCGCAAGGGGATGTGGTACACGCCGCAAAGCGGCATTTGGCAAACGGTGTGGCTGGAAAGCGTCCCCACTCAGTACATCAAGTCCGTTCGCATCACCCCCAACTTCGACAGGGCAAGCGTAACGGTGGAAGCGGATTGCAACTTTGACGAACCGATAACGGTAATCGTGTGCAAAAACGGCGAGGAATTGTGCAAAGCCGACGGCAAAAAGTTTGTTACAGTGCAATTTCCCGATGCGAGGTTTCACGCTTGGTCGCCGGAAGACCCCTATTTGTACGACCTGAAAATCGTTTCACGCAGGGACATGGTGGAAAGTTACTTCGGTATGCGCAAGTTTTCCGTCAAAAACGTCGACGGAGTGTTGCGTCTTATGCTTAACAACAAGCCCTATTTTCACAACGGATTGTTGGATCAAGGCTATTGGAGCGACGGTTTGTACACCGCCCCCACCGACGAAGCCATGATTTTCGACATTACTCAAATGAAAAAGTTGGGTTTCAACATGTTGCGCAAGCACATAAAGGTGGAACCTATGCGTTGGTACTACCATTGCGACCGATTGGGAATGTTGGTTTGGCAGGATATGCCCAGCGGAGGTACCCGTCAACACAAGTTGATAACAATGGTGTTGCCTTTTTTGGGGGTCAACAAGATAAAGGACGACAGTTATCGGCTGTTTTCACGGCAAAGCGACGAAAGTCGCAACATGTACATCAAAGAGTACGGCGAAATGCTCAATCAACTGTACAACTGCACCTGCATTTCCACGTGGGTTCCTTTCAACGAAGGTTGGGGACAGTTTGAAGCAAACAAAGTGGCGGAACTGACCCGACAGTTTGACTCTACACGCCACATCGACCACGCCAGCGGTTGGCACGACCAAGGCGGTGGAGATTTTCAGAGTTTGCACGTCTATTTCAAAAAGGTGCTTTTCAAAAACGACGGCAAACGTGTAACTGCGCTTACTGAATTTGGCGGATACACCTACAAGGATATGGAACACAGTTTCAATCCCGACCACACCTACAGTTACAAAATTTTTCACGACAGGCAGGCTTTTAACGACGGACTCAAACAGTTGTACGAAGAGGATGTAATTGCCAACATTCCAAAGGGGCTTTCGGCATGCGTGTACACGCAGGTTTCCGACGTGGAGGACGAGGTAAACGGACTTCTGACCTACGACCGCCGTGTGCAAAAGGTTGACGAAACAATGATTAAGGAAATAAACGGCAAGGTTAAGATATGATGCAGGAAAAATTTATGAAAGCGGCATTGCGTCAGGCGGAAATTTCCCGAAAGCACGACGAAGTGCCGATAGGCGCAGTGGTGGTAAAGGATGGCAAAATTATTGCCCGTGCCCACAATACACGCAACGCCTCCAAAAACGCCACCGAGCATGCCGAACTTGTGGCAATATCCCGTGCATGCAGGAAGTTGGACGATTGGCGTCTGTCGGGATGCGACCTTTACGTAACGCTGGAACCTTGCGTGATGTGTTTGGGGGCGTGTTTCAATGCCCGAATAAGCAATTTGTATTTTGGCGCGTACGACGTGGAAGGCAAAGGATGCGTTGCCGTGGCGGAAATGGTGGGAAAGACATTAAATCACGAATTGTTTTTGCAGGGGGGCATTTTGCAAAAACAGTGTTCCGACATTCTTTCCGATTATTTCCGTGATAAGCGCAATGCAAAGTGTAACGGGTGACGGTGTAAACAGGCAAGTTGCAACACAGTTTGCAAACGCACACCTTTTCACGGAACAGCAAAGGGATGAAACCGCTTGATAAAAAAACGGCAGGTGAAAACACGTTACAACACTGCAAATAAAAAGTATCGAAAACAAAAAACTGCAAAATGGCAAAATGTGTCGGCAATTGCAAACGGAATCGCCAAAACTTTGTTTTAGCAATTTTCTTTACGCAACTTTGCAAAAACATCTGTGCCTGCAAAGATTTGACACCGAAGACTTGCCCTTTTGCGTAAAATGCAACAAAAAAAACGGACACATTGTGCCCGTTTTTTTTGACCGTATCAAAATTATTGTACCAAATCGTCCTCTTTTTCTTCCGTCTGCTGTGCAGGTTGGGTAGTTTCTTCCTCAGTAGCAGGTGCAGGCGTTTCGACAGGTTCTGCCTCTTGGACGGGTTGGGTGTTTTCTTCAACATCGCTTGCTACCGTCGCGGCGTCTGTTTCCGTTGCAGGTTTTTCCAAAGGTTTGCTGTAACTTTCTTCCGCCGCCTTTTGGCTTTCTTGCAATTTTTCTGCAGATTTTTCCGCCTCTTTCACGTTGGGAGCGTACTTTCCGTTGAGTTTTTCAATGTTGAAATTGATGGTGTTGAACACCAATCCCAATGTGTTTTTGAAACTGTCTGCAAGCAGGCAACGCAGTTTGTTGATGGCGGGAGCAACGTTTTCGGCGGAAACTTTCACCGAAACAATGGCTACAAAACCGCCCTTTTCGTCGGAACGCACCCTAACTTTGCGTACAACCACGCCTTCCACTTCTTTGGTGCAGCCTTTCACAATGTTGTTTATCACTTTAATGTTGGTGCGAGTTGCACTTTCGTTGTCGCAAAACAGCAAAATGTCCTTGATGTTTTCCCTTTCGGAGAAGTTCATGTACAAAATGTACGCCGACAACGCCACGTACACTCCTGCAAGCACACACATAAGCACAATAACAACGCTGTTGTTTCCCTGTGCGATTCCGATAACGCCGGTAATGTACAGTATGGAAATAAGCACAAAAATAAGTGTAATGCAAATTTGCGCCACAATGGCAACTTTTTCTGCTATCTTTCTCATAATTCCTCCGTTGGTAATAGTATTACCTTAAAAACTTTTTCAATACCAAAAAAACTTTTCTGTCCACCTTTTGCAGTAAAACCGCAAAAATTTTTGCGAAATTTGCCTCAAATGTCAGGGTAACAAAAAACTTTCATTGCTTCCATTTGTGCAGGCGAAAATTTCCCCTTTGTCTGTACGCTAATTATACAAAATACCGTGTTTATTGTCAACGGTGTTTGGGCAACACGACATTGAAAATTTCAATGCGTTGCAAAATTTTTGCTCTTTCAACGCAACCGTTGCACTCTGCAAAAATCAGGCGGTAAAATTGTGCCGTCAAGGTGCGTGTAATTTGCTTCAAAGTCGAAAAAACAAATTTGTACAGGCTTTTTTACCTCAAACGATTGACTTTTGCAGGCAAAATTGGTATCATTGAAAGGCTCAAACGTGGTGCGATGCGGACTCTACCGCACGTAGCCCTCAATATTTTGCTGATATGGCTCAGGAGGTAGAGCACGTCCTTGGTAAGGACGAGGTCACCAGTTCGAATCTGGTTATCAGCTCCAGAAAAAAGCACTCCCAACAAAGAGGAGTGCTTTTTTCTTCCGCTGTGTTTCATCTCCCTCAAAAACATTCCTTACAACGAGGGACGTTTTTTTGAGCTGGGGGGCATCTCCGTCAAAAACATCCCTTACAACGAGGGACGTTTTTTTGGGAGCCGGGGCATCTCCGTCAAAAAGCACTCCCAACAAAGAGGAGTGCTTTTTTCTTTCGCTGTGAGTAATATCAAAAAAAGCACTCCTTAAAGTAGCGACTTTTTCGTGGTAGTGAGAAAAACACGTCCAAAAACTTGGACTTAAATTATCTTCCGTCGGGCTTGTTCTCAAAAACCCCTGTCCTTCGGAGTGTTTTTTTTGTAAAGTTTTATGTTTGCCGTTGATGTGTTCTCAAAAACGTCCCACAGTGAGAAACAGGGCGTTTTTGTTTTTCGCCATTTGTTTTCAACGTTTTGCACGGCGTTTTGGCTAAGACTTTTGTTTCAGAGTTTGCTTTCAAGTTTTTAAATGGCAAACTTTTTCCAAAGCATATTGACAGTAGGGTCATGTCGTATTACAATCATTTTGTAACTATGCATAAACACGTTGCCAGCAAATAAAGGCGACTGACAACGAAGCATCTAAATTGCTTTCGATGTCGTAAAACGCAAAAAATACGGGAGTTTGACATGAAAAAAGGATTTCAACCAATTCTGGATTATGTGGAAGGGCGAATGTCCATTGCAGAGTTTCAGTTTTTGTTCGAAACAGACAAATCGTTGCAAAGGATGTTGAAATTATCATTGGATAAAACTCGTATATGCTATAAGCCCTATAATTATAATCTGTTTGAGGTTTTTAAAGAAGATTATGAATTTAAGAATAAAAGTTGGGATACTATATCAAAAAGATCGGGTGTGCAAAGGTTATTAGTGGGTTTCCTTAATTTTTACAACATAAGCTATAATCTTTATACAAAATATCAAGAGGATTACGACTTTTTATTAGATATTCAACCCGATTACATAGACTGCCAACCCGACAGCATATTGCAACCGATAATAGATTCAATTCCCAAAGACCTTTCCAAAACCAAACGCATAGCAATGGGTAAGGAAAAGGTAAAAGCGTTGTTCAAGTACGACAAAACCTATCCCCGCTTCCTGTACCCAGCGGGGATAGGAAGCGGAGTGGCCGATAGTCAACGGCAAACCGCTTGTTTTCAGTCATCAGCAAAAAGCCAAAGGCGGAGACATACGAACCTATTACTATTTCTACGACCCTGACACCAAAGAGCAAACGGTAGTAGAACAGTTCGACTAACCCCAACAACATCCGATAAAATTTTGAAAGGGATTCAACGCCGACGGTGCCGTTAAACTTACACTAACCACACGCCCAAACAATCCTGCATCGATTGCAAAAGGAATAAAACAATTAAAGGGATACAACAAAGGATTAGGCGGCGGTTACAAATTAGTACTTGTATTGTATTAGGAGGCGAACATGGATAAGAAGGAAATTCAAGACGTCACGAGAGCATACTTCAAGAGTATCGGTTTTCAAGTGCTGAAAAAGACAAGGTTTTTTTACGATAACGATGAATTAACTTTGCAAGTACTGATGGATCACTCACATTTTGCCGACCTATATACTTTCTACTATTATTTCAGGATCAAGTCACTGCATCCCGAAATAAAGTCAATGCTCAACGACGAGGTTTGGGATACCTTTGGCGGAGTTTTGACCTATACCTACAAAAAGGGATTTAGGGTCGAATATGCCTTGTGGACAAAAGAGAAGTTTCTGAAAGAACTGGATTTTCTGGTAAAAAAGAACCTAATGCCGATCATTACGGAAGGAATTCCTTACATAAAGAAGTTAGCGAAAGATGATAGGGCATTAGATGCATATATCGATTTTAACGACAAAATGCGAGAACGAATATTGTCATTGAAATAAGCGGAAAAAGAGTTTTCGTAATACTCTTATTTCGCAGCATTATACAATAATACAGCCAAGAAAAGATCCCGAAAGCGAGGACAATAAAGACGGCATGAAGATACGGAAGTATCTCTGTGCCGTCTTTTATTTTAAAAAAATTAAAAAAGGAGAAACGATTATGGAATTCAAAAACAGACAAGCAACCAATCCGGGAAGAGTTACATTGAAAAATGTATCTACGGGCGCAACAACAACCTACGACCTAACCATGGCAGACGAACGGAGCAAGGTCGCTTAACAAGGCAACAATGGACGCTCTCAAAGAGGATATTCTCAATGAAGTACAGTCAAAATCGGACGGAACGTTTGTGCCGTGTTGCACAACTGTGGCGGTTGAGTAGTTCAACGCCGACGGTGTGCCTGTGCGTGTGTCGCTCTCAAAAACTTCTTCGCACATTTAACGCCCATTGACCAAACGGCATGTGGACTACGCAAATTTTAAGAAGTGGCAAGTTGCTTGCCACACTTTTAATGTCCGTTTTCAGTTTTTGTTTGGACAATTTGTTCTTACTTTCAAACGGCAACGCCGTCATTAGCGAACGAACACGGAAAATATTTATTTTATGTTTTATATATTGACTTTGTTGTAATATGCTATTACACTTAAGTTACTTAACGGTTAAGTAAAACCGTAAAAAACCAAAAAACAAAAGGAGGAACTTATGAAGCGCAAATTCCTGGCAGTGGCAATAGTGTTGTGCATGACGCTTGTTTTGGCGATGACGGCTTGTACGCCTACCTACACGCTTACACTGTACGATCAAGACGGAAAAACTGTGCTTGGCACGGTAGAGGCAAAGGAGGGCAGCGCACCTGTAAAACCTTCCGATCCGAAAAAGGACGGCTTTGTGTTTGACGGATGGTACGTAACGCCCACCAGCACAAAGCCATACGACTTCACAGCGCCTTTGACGGAAGACGCAGCGGCGTATGCACATTGGAAGACGGAAGGTTACGAAGACAGCAGAAACTGGGTAATTGTCGGCTCGGGAATCGGCTGGACGGCTGAAGACGCAATATCTTTCCAAAAAGTGGAAGGCAGCGGCAACGTCTTTGAAGTTACCGTAGACGTAAATTTGGGCGATGAACTCAAATGCACGGTTTTGAACCCCGACGGCGTTTTGGATTACAACAATGCCGACGGCGCCAATGTCGGTTTCGACCTGTTGACCGACCCCGACGGAAACTTCGATGAAGGCAGCGGCTTGGGCGATGCACCCAAAAACATTATCTGCGCCAACGCAGGCAACTACACCTTCACGTTGACGACGGATCCCGTCAACAGCAACAACTCTCTTTCCGCAGTGCGCAACGGCGACGTTGTGGGTGGCAACGAACCCACCGGTGTGGTAATGACCTACTACATCAAGGGCGACAAAATCACCAACTGGAAAGACTTTATCAATGCAGGAACAACCCTTAAAGAAACAACGACGGAAGGCGTGTACACAATTTCCGTGTACATGGTAGAAGGCGACTCCTTCATGTTTGCATCTTTGCAAACTGAAGACGGCGTAACAACGGCGGGCACGGTGTACATAAAGTACGTCAACCTCGACGAAGATTCCAAAGCGTTGTTTGAAGACAGCGGCGGAAACATGATAACCAAGGCGGCAGGAATGTACTCCTTCACCTACAATGTGGAAACTGCTGTTTTGTCTGCAACTGTAGATACTACCTACACGCCGGAACCTGCCGACTACTACATTGACGGAACCTTTGTAGAAGGTATGTCGTGGGAAGGTTACTGCTTCAACGAAGATTACAAACTCGTTCAGGATGCGGAAAATCCCCACGTGTACACTTTGGAACACGTTCACCTTCCCGAAGGCAGCGAACTTATAATTCAGGCGTTTAAGGAAGGCGCAACGGAACGTGGCGAATGGGGCACCGATACCTACACGGGACTTGGAAACTATCAGTACGCAAACCTCTTCAACGGCGGTGAAAATTTCAGTGCAGTCAGTGCTACAAACAACAACATCAAGGTACTTAAAACCAGCGATTACAAAATCACCTTCAACAGTCATTCCAAGATGATTACCATCGAAGACGAAAACATCCCCGACGATGCTTACGTTTACGGTACAATGACGGGTACAGGCTGGGCAGTTGATCCTGCTTGGAAGATGACCTACGACGCCGATGCAAAGACCTACACTCTCACAAAGGAATTCACCGAAGGCGACCGATTCGGCATCAGAATTTGTGTCGGCAACACCACCGACCAACGCAGTTGGGCAAACGCTTCCAACGTCAGCGGAAGCCCCGCAGGATTTGACATTTCCGGAAGCGACATCAGTTGCACCGTCACGGGAACATACACCGTGGTAGTGGATATGTCCGGCGAAACGCCCGTTGTAACCATTACGGCGGCAACAGCGGCAGAGTAACAAGTTTTCAATACCGTACAAAAAAACTCCGTCACTTTTGTGGCGGAGTGTACGGTTTTTGGGAGATGTAAGCAGGTCAGACAAGTATGCTGTGTTCGATACTGTCTTTACGATTGAAGGCAATGTCAAAACATTCAAACAGTTTTTCCAGTTTTTCCGAAGAACAAAAATCTATTGTAAGCACGTCTTTTGCAATACGTTTGCAGTATTCGCCCAGCATTTCTCCAAGCGCAAGCACATTTTTACCCTTCAAAGAGTCGAGATTTTCAAAATCGTCGGCAAAAACAACGTTGGCGAAAGTGTCGGATATTTGCTGACATGTTTCGGCACTGTTAAGACGGTAACTCACCACACAGTAGTCCTCATTTCCGAAAATTTGCTTTGCAATGCGTTTTACATTGACAAAGTCGGTGTTTACCTGATAAAACAGTAGTGGATTGTGCACACCGGAGTTCAACGCCAACAACGGGCAGTAGTTGTTTTCCGCCACATTGCGGAAAAGTTCAATGTCGGTGTCGCAACACACAATACCGTCGCAGTAGTCCAGACGGGAAACGTCCTTGTTTGGAAAAATGCTCAACGAGTAGCCTTTTTTTGCAAGAAAACGGCAAAATTTGTCCACCGTCAGCAAATGTTCCGCCTTGTGCAGTGCAAAACGATGTTTTCCAAGGCACATTGCAATGATGTTTGTTTTACCGCTGGAAATGCATTTTGCCGGAAAGTTGAGTTTGTAACCGTACAGGTTGGCAATTTGCAACACTTTCTTGCGTGTGGCTTCGCTGATGCTTTGGTCGTCACGGTTGTTAAGTACGTAACTTGCCGTAGCAACGGAAACGTTGGCTTCTTTTGCGATATCTCTCAAAGTAACTTTGTTTTTCATAATACAGAAATTATAACGTTTGACAAACAGTTTGTCAATACGCTGAAAGGTGTAACAATGAATATTCACGCAATCTATCACAGACCGGAAAGCAACTACTGTTTTGCCCTGGACGACAAAACGGTGGTGCTTAAAATCCGCTTCGCCAAGGGAGAAAAACTGCAAAGCGTATCCGTTTTGTACAACACAAAGTATTCCATTGCGCAAAAACGGTACGAAAGCAAAATGACGCTTATCGGAAGCGACGCTCTTTACAGTTACTATTCCACACGGCTCAATCTCAAAGATTCCCGCCTTGCCTACGTGTTCAAGGTGTGCTACGACGGAAAGACTTGCTACTTTTGCGAAGACGGACTGCTTCCCGACTATGATTTCGATTTTGCCTACTTCAACAGTTTCCAGTTCGCCTTCATCAACAAAAACGATGTGGTGGAAAATGTTTCATGGCTCAACAACGCCGTATTTTATCAGGTGTTTGTGGACAGATTTTACAAAGCGTCGCAAAAAAACGAAAAGTATATAAACGCACAGTGGGGACAGTTGCCCACGCCCAAATCTTTCTACGGGGGCGACCTTGACGGCATTTGTCAGAAGTTGGATTACATCACCTCAATGAACGTCAACGCATTGTACCTTACGCCTGTTTTTTGCAGCGACACCAACCACAAGTACGACATTTACGACTACTTCCACGTGGACGCCATGTTCGGCGGAAACGACGCCTTGAAAAGGCTTGTGTCGGAGTGTCACAAGCGTGGCGTAAAGGTGGTGCTGGACGCAGTTTTCAACCACGTAAGCGACAAATTCGCACCTTTTTGCGATGTCCTGAAGCACGGCAAACATTCGCCGTACTTCAATTGGTTTATTGTGGAAGGGGATTACGTCAACAAATCACACACCAACTACTGCTGTTTTGCCGAGTGCAGATACATGCCGAAACTCAACACGGCAAACAGGGAATTGCAACGCTACCTCATTGATGTGGCAACCTATTGGATAAAAAACTTTGACATAGACGGTTGGCGTCTGGACGTTTCCGACGAAGTTTCCCACGGGTTCTGGCGTGAATTGCGAAAAGCGGTAAAGCAACTGAAGCCCGACGCCGTATTGATAGGGGAAAACTGGCACAACAGCGAAAGTTTTTTGCAAGGCGATCAGTTCGACAGCATAATGAACTACGCCTTCACCAAACAAATGATGGACTTTTTGGTGCAGAAAAGCACCGACGAAAAAACTCTTGCGGAAAAACTCATAGGTTTGCTTATGAGGTACACCGACACGACAAACAACATGATGTTCAACTTGTTGGACTGCCACGACACACACAGATTTTATTCCCTCACGGGGTGTGACAAAGAGCGGTTTTTGTGCGCTTTGGCAATTTGTGTGTTTATGCCCGGCAGTTGCAACCTGTACTACGGTGACGAAATACTCACCGAGGGAGGCTACGACCCCGACAACAGACGCACTTTCGATTGGGACAAACTGTCCGACGGCGAAACGATGCGTTTTCGTGAGGAAGTTGCCTCGTTGCTTGCCCTCAAACGTCAGCCTGCGCTTTGCGGCGACGTGTCCATATCCTGTAAGGGAAACACCTTTGTGTTGCAGCGCACCGCACCGCAGCAAACGCTCACGCTTTTGGTAAACACAAAAGAAGATTTCCACGGGGTAGAAGAGGAAAACGTAGTTACAAAAAAATATTTTGCAGTTCAGGGGAGGCTTTTATGAAAAAAATTTTGGCAATACTATTGGCTGTTTTACTGACGGTGGGCGTACTGTTTGCCCTTGCCGCCTGTGAAAAAGACAAAGAAATTATCATACGTGTGTTGGAAAACGACACGGCAAAAAAGGAAGGCTACTTGGACTACCTGCTCAACGCCTTCAATGAAAAGTACGCAGGGCAAAACGTTAAGGCTGTGGACGCCAACATGGACGAATATTCCAACTTGGAACTTGACGGTCCCTACGGACACGGTCCCGACGTGCTTTATCAGGCAAACGACGTACTTATGAAGTATGTGGACGGACACCACGTAATGCCCATCGACGTGCAATCGCTGGATTGCTACGATGAGATTCCGCAAAACGCATGGAACGCCTACAAAGCGGACAACAACGGGCAGACGGTGTACTGCGGAATACCCGTCAACGTGCAGCAGCCGTTGCTGTTCTACCGCAAGGACATGTTGCCGGAAAACTGGCAGACGGAGTGGGACGACAACCGAAACGGCGTGCCCGACATGGTGGAATTCTGGAACGAAATGTATGCTTACAGCGTGCAGATACGCAACAGCGACAGCCTTAAATTCGGTTTCGTTTTGCAACTCAACAACGAGTACTTCAACTCGGGATTCCTGTTCACCTACGGCGGATACGTCTTCGGAGACAACAACACCGACGACACCGACATCGGCCTTGCCAACGCCAACGCCAAGTTGGGCGGAAAAATCATTTGGGATCTTGCGGGAATAATGGACGAAAAGTGTCTTGACGACAGTTTCACCGTGGGACGTGAAACCATGCTTGCCAACGGAACCATTTTCGCCACAATCTGCACTCCCGACATGACCAGCAGTTTTGTCAATCAACTTGTGTTGCAGTACCAAAATCAGGGCATGACGGAAGAGGAAGCCAAGGCTGCAACGGAAGAAAACCTTGTAATAACGGGTTTGCCCAAACTGCCTGCCGACGGCGACATTACCGTACGCAAGGACGTCAACGACGATTCGTTGTGGGTAGCGCACAAGACAATGGGCGGCGTAAACGGCTACGGCATTTCCAGTTACACCAAAAACAGAGAATGGTCGTTGAAGTTTGTGGAATTTGCCACAAGTCTGGAAATGGTAACGAAGCGTGCGGAAATGCTGGGCGTAGTGCCTGCAAGAGCCGACGCTTTGCAGGGAATAACGGACGAGGCTTCAAGAGTTACCTTTGAAAATCTGGACAACGGCACGCTTGTGGTAATGCCTTCGATATCCGCAGTGGGACAAATCTGGCTTCCGATATCGTCGGGCTTCAAAAAGATTGCCACCGACGGCTGCGGCGACAGAACATACACTCTCGACGACATTCAGTCCATTCTGGAAGACATCTCAGACGACATTTACAAGGCAATTCACACATTTTCCTGATAGGGTACGCCTATGAAAAACAAATTTTTCCAACGTGTGGGCAATTACTTCAAAAACATCCCCGCACGGTTCAAAAACTTTTTCGGTAACAGCGGAAGGGAAACATACGCTTCCATGTGCCTTATGGGTACGGGACAAATGCTCAACGGTCAGTACGTCAAGGGGCTTTTGTACCTGCTTGCCGAAGTGGCATTTGTGGCGTATTTCGCCGTTCGTGGTGTCGGGGACATAATAGGCTTTTTCACCCTCGGCACCCAAAAAGCCGACGCCTGGCTGGGCATTGAGGGGGACAACTCGGTAATAATGCTGTTGTGGGGCATTTTTGCATGGTTTGCCTTGGTTGTACTTGTGGCGTTGTGGGTGTCCAACATCAAAGACGCCCAAAAGTACGCCGATATGCGTCCTTTCAAAACCCTTCCCACCTTCAAAGACGACCTGTCTTCTTTGCTAAACAAAAATTTCTGCAAGTTCATTCTGGTGCTTCCCCTTGTGGGCGTGGGCATTTTCAACGTGTTGCCCATCGTGTTTATGATTCTCATCGCTTTCACCAACTACGGCGGCGACATTGTTCCTCCCGAACTGGTGGATTGGAGTCTGGACAGTTTCAAAAAACTTGTGGCGTTGGGCGAACTTTCTCAATCCTTTGTTAAAATTTTGGGTTGGAACCTGCTGTGGGCTTTTGCTTCCACCTTTGCCAACTACTTCATGGGATTGGGCTTGGCGTTGCTTTTCAACAAAAAATGCGTCAAAGGCAAAGCCATTTGGCGAGCATTTCCCGTGTTGGCTTACGCAATGCCAGGTTTCATAACTCTTTTGGCGTTCAAATTCATGTTCAGCAACGGCGGACCCATCAACAACATGATTGTTGCCGACGGCGGAAAGATAATTGACTTCTTCGGTATCAATTCCACATGGATGTCGAGAGGAATAGGTTTCTTCGTTAATGCATGGCTTTCCGTTCCCTCGATAATGTTGCTTGCAACGGGCATTTTGTCCAACATCAACGCCGATTTGTACGAAGCGGCAAAAATTGACGGTGCGTCAAGTTGGGTGCAGTTCAAAAAAATCACCCTGCCCTTTGTGATATTTTCCACAACGCCCGTACTCATCAGTCAGTTCATCGGTAATTTCAACAACTTCGGAGTGTTTTTCTTCCTTCGAAGCAACGTTACAAGCGAGGGGTACTTCCTTGCCAGCGACACCGATTTGCTCATCAACTGGCTGTACCGTATGTCCATCGACAAAAACTATTACAGCATAGGTGCGGCAATAAGCCTGGTGATTTTCATTATCACGTCGGTACTCAGCCTCATCGTGTACGTGCGTTCGGCATCTTACAAAAAGGAGGATACATTCAGATGAAAAAACCGGGAGTTCGTTCCAAACGTATTGCCGACGCTTTCCTCACCTACGCCATTTTGTTGGTGGTGTCGGTAGTGTTCCTCTTTCCATGTTTGTGGTTGGTGCTAAGTTGCTTTTCCGAAAGCGGCAGTATCTACTCTTTCAACGGATTTTTCCCCACCAAGTACTCATTCAACAGTTTCGTGTCCCTTTTCACCAACACCTACTACGACTACATGAGTTGGTTTGGAAACACCCTGTTGGTTGCCGTGATAAGCAGTCTTTTGGGAACGTTTCTGGTGATTGTAACAGCCTATACCATTTCTTCATTCGAGTTTAAGGGCAGACGCACCCTGATGAAAGGGGCGTTGGTGCTGGGAATGTTTCCCTCTTTCATGGGAATGACGGCTGTGTACCTTCTTATGACGCAGTTCAACTTCATCAACAGTCACATCGGTTTGGCATTGATTTATGCCGGCGGCGCACCTATGGGGTACCTGGTGCAAAAGGGCTTTTTCGATACCATTCCAAAAACCATCTACGAAGCGGCACGCATCGACGGCGCAAGCAATATGCGCATTTTCTGGACGATAACGGTACCGTTGTCCAAACCTATTTTGGTGTACACGTTGCTGACGCAGTTTGCATGGCCGTGGAGCGATTTCATTTTGCCAAAACTTTTGTTGAAAAACAGAGATTTGTGGACGGTGGCAGTGGGACTCATGTCGTTGCCGGAAACGGAATTTGCCCGTTTTGCCGCAGGCGCAGTGTTCATTGCGGTACCCATCGTCATTTTGTACTTCTGTCTGACTAAGTACATGATAAACGGTTTGTCGGCAGGCGCAGTCAAAGAATAATCATTTTTTCTCCTGGATTATTTAATTTCCGTTTCAAATCAAACCTGCCATAAACACCCCGCCCTTTTCGGGCGGGTTTTTTGTAGCAAATTTTTCTTACCGTATGCAAAAAAAATGTTACTTGCGGTGCACTTGCGTGTTTTGCACCGTTTGTCCACACCCTTGTCGTTCAACAATGTACCGTGTATCAAAGGAAATTCGATTTTACAAAACGCAGGCACAAAACACGTACAGCGTAGCAAAAACAAAGTCAATCTACAAAAGCTGTATTTTCATTGCACAAAATGCAAAGTGTATGCAGACAACGTATGACGTAATTGCCTGTTTTACAATGTATTTCGAGGTTTGTTTGGAAAAACGCAGGCACAAAACACGTACAGCGTAGCAGAAACAAAGTCAATTTACAAAACACAGTATTTTGACTGTACAAAAAACAAAGAAAATACAGGCAACGTATATATCAAATACCTGCTTTACAATGTGGTTCGAGGGTAGTTGTGCAAAACGCAGGAACAAAACACGTACAGCGTAGCAAAAACAAAGTTAATTTACAAAATGTAATATTTTACTCTATAAAACGCAAAGTAAATGCTGGCGACGGATGAAGTCATTGCCTGTTTTGCAATGTATTTCGAGGGTAGTTTTGCAAAATACAGGCAAATTTCACATACGGCGTATCAAAAACAAAGTCAATTTGAAAAACGCATGCACAAACCACATGATTTTTTGTTTGGAAAACAAAGCAAATTTTTGTGCCTCACAAGGGGTTGCGTGTTGACTTTTTCACGTAAAAAACGTATAATAAACACAAAAAGACGTCGTTTTGTTTTTTGAAACAACAATAAACGTCGGTAAAAAAGAGGTGCAAGTCTATGAAAAACCGCATCATTACAATAAGCCGTGAATTTGGAAGCGCAGGGCGTACAATCGGCAAAAAAGTGGCAGAAAAGTTGGGTATTCCCTGCTACGACCAGGAAATAATCGAAAAGGTGGCGGAAGAAAGCGGATTTGCCCATGACTACATTTCCGAACACGGCGAGTACGCCACTCAATCCAGTTGGATAGGCAACATTTTTTCCATGCGTGCCAACAACACCATGTCCAACCAGGACATTTTGTGGGTGGCACAAAGCAACACCGTCAAGGAACTTGCGCAAAAAGGAGCCTGCGTGATAGTGGGACGTTGTGCCGACTACATTTTGCGGGACGACTTTCCTCTTCTCAAAGTTTTTGTGCATGCCGACATGTCTGTGCGTGCCGACAGAATAGTACGTCTGTACGGCGAGCGTGCCGACAGTCCGGAAAAACGTTTGAAGGAAAAGGACAAACAGCGTAGCGCCTATTACCGCTACTACACCGATATGGAATGGGGCAAGGCGCAAAACTATCATTTGTCGTTGGACAGCGGCGTTCTTGGCATAGACAACTGCGTGGACACGGTAGTGCGTCTGTACAAGGCTTTGGACTGATTGCAACACCGTGGTTGCACATTTTCGCAAAACCTGAAAGGCGGTCTGCGTGCAGAAGATTTGTTTTCACCTTTTCTGAGGGGAAGCACACGTTGTTTTTAGGCAATAACGTCGCATGCAAAACGCCATGCAAAACTGCGCAAAAAAAGTACAAATAAAAAAGGGAAGCGTCAAACGCTTCCCTTTTTTGTCGGAAAATTTTGCCGTACTGTTACGCTTTTTGTCGAACGGTTGTGGCGATAAGGTGCAACGGCAGATTCAGTCGACTTTCACCAAAACTTTCGTCACAAGCCGTGTGACGGCCTCAGACGGTGCGGTACAGCCAGTTGAGAGCCTGTCCCGAGGCGAAATCGTTAAATTGTTTTTGTACGTTGAAGGAACTTGCGGAATTGTACAGCATGAAGCGGAAATCTTCCTGTCCCGCCGTGTAATAGATAAGACGTGCATTGCCCTGTGCAATGAAGTAGGTTACCGGCACCGTGTAATTTGCCAGAGAATGAAATTCTCCGCTCACTTCCAATGTGTCCACGTAACTGTAATTTTTGCCTCCTCCGTAGAAGGCTATTGCGCCGTTGACGTACTTTTGCCCGTTGTAGTCCTGCATAAGTTTTTCCGACTGTTGCAGTTGTGCGTCGTAGTTGCCGATAAGTTCCGAAAAATCCAGGTTGAGCCCGATCCGTTGGGCGACTTCCGTGTCGCTTCCTTCCAGCAAGGTGTCGCTGTTTACCGAGTCCACCTGTTTCCAGTCGTAGAAACGCACGTCGCCTTTCAAGTGCAGTGCCGCAGGGTAACTTGCGCCTGCAATTCCGCCCCAATTCAGTTTGGAACAGAAAGCGTAGTTGTCGCTGTAATCGTAGCGGTGCAGACACAACCCGCCAAACATACTTTCCAATCCCACGGAAAACAGCCCCGCATTGCGGAAGGCGCAGTCTTCAAGCGTTACGTCCGTCAAAACGTAATTGTTGTTGAAGTAGTCGTCGGTGGCATTGGCTGCGTCCTTTGGCAGGTAGTTTTCTCCGTTCGCTTTGGTGAAGAAGGGGCTTGCCTCGTCGTACACTGCCTGCGAAAGGTTGCCGGCAGTGTTCAGGTAGGTTATGCCGAAATCGGTGTAGTTGCTCGGGGAAACACGGTTAATCTGGTTGGTACCCATTTTCAATATGAATTCCCGTGCGTATCCCAACAAACAGTTGTTCACGGTAACTTCCGCTTTGAAAGATTGAGGATTGCTTTGCACGTCGGCAAGACTAGCCGAGGCTTTGCCGAAAATGCGCAACACCGTTCTTCCGTTGTTAAGACGGCTGTAACTGACCGTTACGTTGTCGCTTGCCACTTCCAGCACCGTTCCGCAGTAGTCAAGTTTGCCAAGGTCGGTGTAGGACGTGCCGTTTTCGTTTTGCGCAACAAGAGAGGCGTCGGAGCATCCTTTCAGTTCCACGTTGCAAATTGCCACGTTGTCCGTTTTTACAAGGAACACTGCGTTGTCCTGCGATTTGACGGCGATTTTTTCCGTGTTGTTGCCCCAACTCACCAAATCGGTGGGGCCTGTAAACACTCTGTTGCCCGAGCGACTGAAAAGTTTTTGCGTTAGGTTGTCGGCGTCGATGAAATAGCCGTTGCCGTACACGTTTGCGGAAAATTCCACTGCGTACTTTATCGTAGATTTTCCCCCTTTGTTTTCGTAGTATTTGTCGTCTGCCGTGGCGTCTGTCGTTTTAACGCAACTGTTGGCGTATGCGAGGAAGGGGAAGTTTCCGTCGGCAGTGTTTTGGGCAATTTCCGGCGCCAGCATAATGTTGTTCTGAAGCACCGTTTCGTACTGTTTGCCCTGTGTAACCGCCATCAGTTGGTCGTAGTCGTACACGTTTACGCCGTTGGCACGGCAGTGTATCGTTACTTGCGCCGACGCCGTCGAACCGTACTCGATGTTTGTTACTGTAATGGTAACGTAGCCGCTTTGACTGCCAAGAGAAATCTGTCCAAGATTGTTTACCGTGGCAATTTTTTCGTTGCTGCTTTCAAACTTTACTTTGGAAAAGTCCGGCGTTGTTTCGCCCTTCACGGTGTAAGCCTTCACCGCAAGCGTAAGGGCGTTTTCTCCGCTTACGGGAGTCAAAATGTTGTTGCCTTCGGAAACGTCAATGTTGTACCTTCCCAAAACGTATTCCCGTTGCAATCCGTAATTTGTGGGGTTCAGTTCAAACAGCAGTTGCGTGTAGGGGTTGTGTACGGTGAATTGCATTTCCGTTTTTGCAAGCACTTTGCCGTTGCTTCTGTCCGTAACGGTGGCGTAAACGGTTACCGTACCTTCGGCAAGAGGCGTGGCAATGCATCTGTTGTCCTGACTTTGCACTCGCAAAATTTGTGCGTCCGACGAAGAGTAGGTAACGTTGTACCTTTGGGCACGCTGTCCCGTCTGAAAGTCGTAGCCGTACATCTCCTCGGCGTTTGTAAGCACTGTGAATTCCACAAAGGTGTTGTTGTTTTTGCTTACAACAAGGTCGGTACTTTGGGGAATCATCTCCGCAGTTGTAAGCAATGCGTACACCATAGTGAATGTAGCAAGCCGTTCGCCGTCTTTTTCCAATACTATCACGGCGCTTTCTCCGTACGCCATACTGTCGGAGAATGCCGCTTTCAGCGTTGCCACGCTGTAATTTTGCTGAGAAAGCGTTTGCGTTTGAGCAGTAATTTCCACCAACGAAAATTTTTCGCTGTCGTAATGCAGATTTATGTCTTCCGTGGACAATTTTTCCGAATCGTACAGGAAGGAAAAAGTTTGCGGATTGTTTTTGTCGGAAGTGTTAAGCGGAAAGGTGCCTTCGCTTGCGCCGTTTATGCTGACGCCCGTTTCCGGCATATCCACGGTTACCGTAACGTCGAAACGCATTGAGAAGGTTTGCGGGGAAACATTGCCGTTGCCGTCTGTTTTTATTCCGTCAAAAGTAACGTTGACGGCGGTGTTTCCTGCCGAATGAGCGGTAATTCTGCCGTTGCTGACGGAGGCAATATCGGTGTTTTCGCTTTCCCACACGGCATTGGTAACGGAAGCGTCGTCGGGGGAAATTGCGTAGTCCACGCCGCTACGTATTTGCGTGCTGCCGCCTACAGCCAGGTTAACTTCAGTAAGGTACTGATAAACGCCCATGGGAAGAGAAGAGTAAAACGCCACGGTAATACTGTCGCTTTTGCCGTCGGCGTATGCCACAATGTTTACCGTGCCTGCGGTAAGGGGTTTCACCGTGCCGTCATCGGAAATTATCACTTCGGCTTTTTGCTGACCTTCCACCGCCTCGGCGCTGTAAGTAACTTTGGCGTTGGTGGCGTTGGCGGGCAAAACTTCCGTTTCTATTTTCAGCGTTCCCTCTTCGGCAATATCTATGCGCCTGTTTCTTTCCCCCAAAATGGTAACGGACGTAACGGGTACATCCACCAACAATTCCGTGGCTTGCACAACGGAGCCTGTCGTGAAAATCAGCAACAGGGGTATTACAAGCACAAGCGCAATAACTTTTGTTTTCATGTTTTTCATATTTTACACCTCAGTCTTCCGCTTTGTAGAAGTTGTCTTCCAAATCCCTGAAAAGGTACACAAGCGAAAGAATAAACACAAGTATCACGGCAATAAACACAAATGTCATGGTAACCGTAAGCGCCAGAGTGTTTGTGTACAGCAGTGAGAGAATAAGCGACATCGCCAGTGCGCCGCCTCCCAGAAATACGGCACACACAAGCCCCAGCAGGGTAACGGCGGAAACGTTGTTGTTGTCTTCGGTAACTTCGTCACGGTCGTTTTGCGGAAGGTGCGGTTTGGCAAGGTCCCGTTTGGTGGCAAAGGCAATTTCCGCAATGTCCAGCAGCGACGCCACGGCAAAAATAACAAGTGCCTGCCACCAGTTGAGGTAGGATACGCACAGCAGCACTATGCAACTCACCAATACCGACGCTACCGACACCACCGAGCAAAACAGCAGTTTCGCCTTTACCACAAGGTGTCCGTCCACCGGCATGGTTTTCAGCATGGAAAACATTTTGCCGTCACGGGATATGTTGGAAGTGCAAAACGTGTTTGTCAGTACGGAAAACATTGCAATGACGAAAATTGCAATTTCAAAATCGCAGTTTATCAGGGCAACGTTGGGAAGCGTCGCCACCATGGAACGCATAAGGTTTGCGCACACGTACACCATGAAAGGTAGCGTAAAAGTGGTGGCAAAGTAGGCAAAAGCGTAGGTGGGGGTGCGCAGAATTATCAAAAATTCCTTTTTTACCAACGCCGCCAAGGGCGAATGTATTTTTGCAACGCTCTTCTTTTTGCGGAAAATTTTTATGTCCCCTTCCAATTTTTGTTGCAACACCTTGAAATACATTGCACGTATCACAAAGTAGGTAACTACGCCTGCAACGGCGCAAATGCCCAACACCGACAGCAAACTTACCGCCACATTTTGCCCGAAAAGCATATTGCTGAAAAACTTTACGGGGTAAAACTTTGCGGCAACTGCGGCAACGGCGTTAACGGTGGAGGAATCCAGCACGTACAGCAGTTCGCCCGTCTGAATGAGGTCCGTAAGCACCGACAAAAACATTCCGTACAGCCAAAATCCCAACGCCAGAACAATTACATACAGTATCAGGTGAAGCACGAATTTGCGTTGCACGAAACGCATAATGCCGTTGAAAGGCACGGTGAAAAGGGCTGCAATGGCGCATCCCAGCAATGGGCACAGCAACAGATGAAACACCACCGTCAGGTAGTACCAAAATCCTCCCACGGAAGCGGAAAGCACGTCAATTACAATTGCGGAGGGCAACAGTACCAGTAACGTGGAAACTATTTGTCCGATGTAGATTTTTATCAGTTTGTACAAAAACAGATGCTGTTGCGATATGGGTTGGTAAATAAGCACGTCGCAATCGTTGCTGCTTACCAATGCGGAATAGATTTGTTTTACGCCCACAAAAATGTTGATAAGCAACATTGCTGCGTACACAAATGTGGTCAATTCAAAGGCACGAGCCCTTTCGGCACCTTGCACTTCAAACGTTGCGGACATGTAAAACCTTGCAAAGTGGTAAAACACGTAGATAAACGTGCCGTACAGCAATGCAAGCAAAATAATTGTGGAAAGCGCACCGAATACGTCGTGGCGTCGTTTTCCGTTGAAGTTTTCCGAAAGGAAAATCTGTCTGTCCTTTTTCAGCAAAAGCAGTACGGTTTTCATCAGTCCTCCTCAAAGTACTCGATAAAAGCGTCTTCCAGACTTTTTTCGGGATTTTTCTTTTTGAATTTGGCAATATCGATACTGCTGACAAGTTTTCCGTTGTTGATGATGTATGCTCTGTCGCAGGTCTTTTCCACTGCGTCAAGGTTGTGCGACGAGTACAGCACGGCATTGCCCTGTTGCTTGTACACCTGCATGTATTCCCTCAACGCTTTGGATGTTTGCGGGTCAAGTCCCGTCAACGGTTCGTCCAGCAGCCACAGTTTGGGACGGTGAACGAGGGACGCCATTATGCATATTTTCTGCCTCATTCCGTGCGAATAGGAAGCAATCAGTTCGTCTATCTTTTCGCCGAGATGAAAAACTTTTTGCATTTCCGCTATCCTTTCTTCACGTTGCTTCAAGGGAGTGCGGTGCAAATCCGCCACAAAATTGACGTATTCCGTCCCCGTCATTTTGTCGAACATTGCACGGGTGTCGGAAACGTATCCCAGATTTTGCTTTGCGGCAACGCCCTCTGTTCGGATGTCGTGTCCGCAAATTTTTATTTCGCCGCTGTCAAAAGGAAAGTATCCTGTAAGACACTTGATGGTGGTGGACTTGCCTGCTCCGTTTTTGCCCAGCAGCCCGACAATTTCCCCTGCACGGCATTCCATATTGATGTTTGTTATGGCAAATTTGTCCGCACCTTTGTACTTTTTGCACAGGTCGGTTATCTGCACGATAACGTCTGTTTGTTGTTTTTGCTTTTTCATAATTTTTCCTTGTGTAAATGTTGGATATATCAACGTGATTGCCACGGTAATGTCTGATTTGACGGGCAAAGATTTTTTTGCCCGTACGCACACTGTGCGGTTTTTTCCATGAACCGAGAAAATTTTTCCGAAATATTCATGGGCAAAGGCTTTTGCCTTGTGCACGCCTTTTTTCAGACGTGCGCTCCGCTTTTGAGGCGGTTTCAATCAGGCGCTTGGGGTGTGTTGCCCCAAGCGCATTGTTCCTAGTAGGCGTAGGTAGCCGTAAAGGTAACGGTGGTTGCCGTATCCAGTTTGTAGGTTATTTGCAAACTTGCAAGTTTGTCGTTTTCAACGCACACGGTAACTTGAATATCGGATATGCGTTGCGCTTCCTCTGTGGTTACGCCAAACATTTTTTCCGCCGAAGATGCGGTAAATGTCAGCGTGGATTGTGTTTTTTCCGTGGAAAGCGTGTATTGTCCCTTCAGAAAATTGCCCTTGGAAATTTTAGATACGTCAAAGAAAACTTCCTTGGCTTCATCCGCCGTAAGGTCGGAAGTTTGTGTGCTTTCCAAGTACGTTTCCCCTTCCACGGGATTTTCGTTCAGTTTTCTGACGGTGGTTTGCACCGTTGCGGAACCGTTTTCGGCAAAGGTGTAGTTTGCCGAGGTTTCCGCAAGCAGTGTTTCGCCGATAGCCGTGGTGCGTTTTGTCTGCAACGTGCCTGCCTGATAGCCCGTTTGCAGTTTTTCCACAAAAGCGTTGAAAAGTTTTTCATCGGTGTTGCAGGCGGTAACAGTTACCGCAGAAAGCACCAATATCAACACCGTTGCAATAATAAACAGTTTCTTTTTCATGTCAGTACCTCCTTTCAGCAACTGAGCCATTTTTTAATTACTACGCCTGCGGCAAGCAACATTGCCGTTACCGTTGCAACAACGGTAAGCAGTCCGTCGTAGGTCTTTTCGGCAAGTTCCACCTTTTCCGTTGCCTGTTGTACAAATTGCGTCCACGCCTGTTTGTATTCTTCGTAAGCCGTTTTGAATGTCGGCGTGTTTTCTATCTGCAACAGTTCGTCTTGGGTGAAGCCCTGCGCAATGCCTCGCAATTCCACAATAAGTTGTGCCTGCGCCTGTGTGAAGGTGCCGTCAAGTTTGTCTACCTTTTGCACAAAGTCGTTCAACTTTGCGTAGGCGTCGGCAATAGCCGTGAAGGAGCGTTGTTTGCTTCCCGTGTAGTTGACGTCATTCACCACGGCAGTTGCGGTGTAGTCGCCGGCAACGCTTACCGATTCCACTTCCGTTTCGCCACGTTTGAGCGTTACGTCAATTGCCACGTCGTAGCCGTCGGCTGTTGCGCTTACAAACACTTCGTTGGTGATGATGAGTACGTCTTCTATTCCCACAAAGGAAATGCTGTCGGAAATGTCCTTCTTGGCAACGTGAATGTCAAATTCCGTCTGCGCTTCATCGGCAAATTGGTAGGCGCTTGTGTGTACGATGGACACTACCATTACGTAATCGCCAGCGTTTACAATCTGCAAAGGATTTTCTCTGTTCACGTCGTCGGCAGCGTAGTAGGTGGCTTTGAAGGAGTACTCGTCTGCGCTGGGAAGTTTTCCGCTGATGTTGGTGTCCCAATGGAAGGGTACGATTGCGCTTCCGCTGTAAACGTACTGAGTTTGTACGTCAACAACCGTAACCCTGGGCAACGTCACGGAAAGCGCTCCGTTTTGCAGCGAGATGTTGTAATTGTCGTTGTCGAAACGTGCCGTAAGCGTGTGCGTACCGCCACAGAATGTCGCTCTGAAATTGTCGGCGGTAATTTCCGTTCCGCCAATCACCAGGTACACTTCCACGTTGAGGTCGTCGCCGTCTACGATGTTGCCTTGGCTGACAGTCCAACGGAATTTTTGCGTCAATGCTTCAAAGGTTACCGTGTTGTCCGTTTCCACGTCCGTTACCGTAACGGTAATGTCACGTTTGGTAATTGTGTAGGTACCGTTTGTGAAGGTAACGGTGTAGTTGTCGTTTACGCATTCGCCTGTGATGTCGTACGTTCCGACCGTTGCACCCTCATCCTTTGTGAGTGCAACTATTGTTGCTATTCCGTCGGCATTTGCCACGCCGTCCGTTGTAGTTGCGGTGAGTGTTTCAAGGTTGTTGCCGTACACGCTTGTTTTGTCGTCAATTACAACGGTAATTGCACGTTTTGTAACTGTGTAACTGCCCTTTGTGTTGGCAAAGGTGATAGAGTAGTTGTCGTTTGTGCAGGTGCCCGTGATGTCGTAACTACCCACGTTGCTTGCGCTTGTTGCGGTTGTGGACAGGGTGTACACGGTGCCGTCGCCTGCAAACACGCTACCCGAGGTAACCTTGCCTGTCAGCGTTGCTATTTCGTCGCCGTACACGCTTGTTTTGCCGTCTACCGTTACGGTAATCTTGCGTTCGGTAATTGTGTAGGTGCCGTTTGTAAAGGTAATGTCATAGTTGCCGTCGGTGTAACTTCCCGTAATGGCGTAGGTGCCTGCATCGGTGCCTTGAGCCTTGGTGAGCGTTACTACCTGCGTCAATGTCTGACCGTCCACAAGTTGCAACGAGCCTTCGGCGTAGCGCATCGTGAGAGAAACAAGGTTTTCGCCGTACACGCTTGTTTTGTCGTCGATAACTACCGCCACGGGACGTTGCGTTATTGCGTATGCGTCTGCGGTATTGACAAAGGTTACTTGGTAGTTGTCGTTTGTGCAGGTACCTGTGATGTCGTAACTACCGACGTTGCTTGCGCTTGTTGCAGTTGTGGACAAAGTGTAAACAGTGCCGTCTGCTTCAAGTACGCTACCTTTGGTAACCGTTGCGGTAAGGCTTGCAATGTCATTGCCGTAAAGGCTGCTTGCAGAGTTTACCGTTACCGTAACTTCACGTTTGGTAATTGTGTAGGTGCCGTTTGTGAAGTTTACTGTGTAGTTGCCGTTTGTGCAGGTACCCGTTATTGCGTAGGTGCCTGCCGCCGTTCCGTCCTGTTTGGCAAGAGAAACAATGTTTTCAAGTCCTTCGGCGTTTGCCACGCTGTCCGTTGTCGTTGCGGTGAGCGTTTCAAGGGTTTCGCCGTACACGCTTGTTTTGTTTTCTACGGTTACGTCTATTTCGCGTTTGGTAACGGTGTAGGAAGCGGTGTAAACAACGCCATCCACGTCCACAAGTATTTCGTAGTTGCCTACGTCGCAAACAGAGTAAACCGTTTCGCCGTTTTTCTTCAAGGTAACGGTGAATGTTTCAACGTTTTCCTGAGTGTCGGCAACTTTTACCGTAACGTTAAGGTTGAGTGCCGTGCCGTCGTAAACCTTGGTAGCCGTCTGGAAGCCGAAATCTACTGTGTAGTACATGTTTTCTTCCACAACGCTGAATGTGCCTTCTACAAAGGTCATGTCAAAGTTGTTGTCGGAATATTCCGCCACAACGGTGTATTCGCCTGCGGCAAGTTGTTGACCTTCCGCCACAGAAACGTCGCCGTTGGCGGCAACTGTTGCAACAAGCACGCCGTCTTTCAAAATGCGGAATGTTGCACCGCTAAGCGTTGCTTTGTCGTACTGTCTGATTGCCGTAAACACTATGTTGTCCGTCTTGGAAATCATCACGTCGGAGTGTTCCGCAACGGTAACTTCCGTCGCACGTTTGGTAACGGTGTAGGTACCGTTTTGAGCGTCGCCGCTTTCGTTGGTGAATGTTACGGTGTAGTTGCCGCTTACGCATTCGCCTGTGATTGCGTACGTTCCTGCGTTTGTTCCGATGGCTTTTTCGAGAGTAACGATTTTGTCAAGTCCGTCGGCGTTTGCCACGCTGTCCGTTGTAGTTGCCGTGAGCGTTTCAAGTTTGTCGCCGTACACGCTTGTTTGGTCTTCAATTACAACGGTAATTGCACGTTTGGTAACGGTGTACGTTCCCTTTGTTGCAACAAGGTTGTAGAAGTATTGGTAGTCGCCTTTCAGCGACGCAGTAATGTCGTGCGTGCCTGCATTGTTTGTGCCTGCTTTTGTAAGAACAAGTACATTTTCTTGCGTGTCGCCGTTGACAAGTCCGCTAACCTGTGCCGTCAACTTTTCAAGTGCATCGCCGTACACGCTTTCTTTGTTGTCAACGGAAACGGTCAAGGTAACTTTTGCTACGTTTTGAGTTTCTGCGGAAAGGGTGTACGCTACTTCTTGGTAGTTGCCTTCCCATTGGAAGGTTGCTACGACTGCGCCGTTTTGCACTGTGTATGCCGGTTTGTTCACGGTGGTTTCCGCAGTTGTGCCGTCAATGTAGGTAACATTTGCCGTTGCCGTTCCGTCGCCGTAGTTTACCTGTCCGACAATTGCAAGGGACTTGGCAACTTTGAAGTATCCTTCGTAGGAAGCAAGGTATTCTTCCAAAAATTCCAGTTCCTCGTTTTGTCTGCCGTCACGCAAAGCGGTGTAGGCTTCGTATGCTTCCGTAGCCTTTGTTACAAGTTGACTTCCCTCCGCAGTTGCCAAAGCGTTTACTTCTTCAATGTAGGTTGCAATTGCGGTGCTTGTCTGTTTCACCGTAACGGTGCTGTCAAGCACGGGGTAGGTAGCGTTTGCAAAGGTTACGTTTGCCACAAGTTTGCCGTCGGCAATGTCGCCTGTCAGTGCAAAGGATTCCGATTTACCACCGCCGTAGTAGGTGATGTAGGCTTTGACGTCGAGGTCTTTTGTTATGCCGTTGGTGTCGAATTCACGCAGATAGTTGTTGTTTTCGTCAAGTTCGCCACCCTTAATCACCTGCGTAAGCGTTACAAACGCCTCTTCCGTGCCGTACACGCCTTCAAAGGTATTTGTCTGTTTGCCCACGGTGTAGTAACCGAACTTGCCGTCGGTGTCAATCACAAGATAGGCGTTGTAAATTTTGCCGTTTTCATCGGTGGTGTATTTCCTTCCGCTGATGTTGACGGTTACGCCTGCGACGTTTTCGCCGATGTGCACGTCGCCGTACACACCGTAAAGTCCATCGCCTTCGTCAACAAGGAAGATACCTTGCATCTGTTGGTTGATGGTTTCGCTTGTGTGGTCCATTCTGGCTGCGCTGTCCACCGAGAAACTTTCCAGCACAAACTGCTTTCCGCTGTACGCCTTGTAGGTTTTACCTGCTTCCAGCGTTGTCAGTGTGTTGTGAGTAAGCCCGAACACTCTTGCCGAAATGGTAAGCATCGTTTTGTCGTTGGTGTAGCCGTATTCACTTCCCTCTTTGATTGTGTCGGCAAGTTTGGCGCCTTGTGCAATTTCAATTGTGCCGCTTGTTCCCGTTGTCTGCACAATGCCAGCAAAGGTTGCGCCTGCGCCAACTTTCAGTGTTCCGTCCACAACAAGGTTACCGCTTGCACTGAAACCGTAATTGGTAAGCGTGGTGCTGTTGGGGTATTGTTTACCGCTCTTATCCGCCTGAATCAGTCCGTCGTACACGTACAGCCTGCCCAGTACGTCCAGCGTTGCGCCGCTTTCCACGGTAACTTTTGCACCCGGCATAATTTTGTATGCTCTGTCCGCAGGAACGGTGAGCGTGCCTTCCTTCACCACTATGTTGTAGGTGTAGGGCAGGGCAAGAATCATGTCGAATGAACCGTAGCCGATAAGACTGAATTCGCCGAGAGTTACGTTTCCGTAGATGTCAAGCGTGGTAAGTCCGCTGTCGCCCAGGTGAACTTTGTTGGTTGTCCCGTGCAGTTCGTTCACGCATTTCGTTCCGTCGTAGGTAACTTCAATGCGGCTTCCCTGTTGCATCCACAGAAGCGAACCTTCGCCGCTTGTTTCTTTGTTCTCGATGGCATCCATAAGCACAACGTCCTGCGTTGTGATGGACGAGAAGAAGAACAGCGACGTTGAGCCGGAAACTTTTGCACCGTAGTTGATGATTTGTTTACATTCGATGTTAACCGTTGCAAACTGCACGAAGGGGAAATGCCCGTCTTCGTAGTAGTTGAGGGTGTTTGTGCCTCCTGCGTAGTTGTTTACAAGGAATGGTTGTTTAAGCGTGGCTGCGCTGTTTACCGTAAGAACGCCGTTGCCCGTCACTCTGCCGATAACGTTCATGTCGCCGTTCAACACAATGTTGCCGTTGTTGACAATCTGACTGTAATCGCCGGAAGTGTGTCCCTGAGCCGTCTGGCTGAGGTGGTGCTGTACACCGCCAAGGGTAAGTTGTCCGTCAACTGTAAGCGTTACGCCGCTGTTTACGGTAACGGTGATGTAGGGGTCAACGCCCACGTTCCAGGAAACTCTGTCTTTATTTCCGCCTTCTTTGTATCCCGTCGTGTCCGTTGCGGAGTAGGGAACAATCAGGTGAATTCCCTCGGGAATTGTCGAGTCCTTATCGAAGGTAACGTCTTTGTACAGTATCAAGTCGCCCGTTACACCCTCGTTAGCGGCAGTCAAAGCCTCTTCCAAAGTTTGGTAGAAGTTGCCGTTGATTCTTGCCGTGTAGGTGCCGTTCGGTTCGATGATAGCCGTGTAGGAAACGTTGGACGTAACCGTTGCAACGTAGGTTTTGTTGATGGAAACAAGTTTTCCGCTAACGCTGTCCGCCCAACCGTAGAAGGTGTAACCGTCGTTTACCGTTGCCGTCAGCGTGTAGTTTCCTCCGCTGTACGTAAGTCCGTCTGCTGGTATTTCGGGGTCGGATGTTACGCTTCCGCCTTGTTCGTTGCTCACGCCTGCGGAAATGGTGTATTGCTGACTTACAAAACGCACGTTTGCAATGGCAAATGTGTCTTCGTAGGTTTCGCTGTTATCAAGGGAACCTCTCGAATAGCCGATGTAAATGTCGTTCACGTCGCTTCTCGTAACGTCGGTATTGATGGGAATTTGCCAACTCACCCAGCCCAGGTCGCCGGCTGCTTTGTCGTCAAGTCGTCCGCCTTCGGCTGTTTTGTTTTGGTAGTTACCTTCCACCAATTCGGCGCCGAGGTATCCCATGTAGGGGTTGTTTCCCGCAATGCTTACGTAGGTAGTTCCCGTCATTCCCGTGAAGGGCAAAAGGTTGTTGTCATACAAAAAATTGTCGTCCTGGTCCAATTTCAGCGTTTCGTTGTTGATGGCAAACACGCCGAAATCGCCGTACACACTGTCGTCTTCACTGCTGATGTAGTAGTCGAAGAACAGTACGCCGTTGCCATGCACGGTAAATTTAATTGCGGACGCCGAGTCATGCACGCCGCTGTTGCCTGCGCTGTAAGCAGCCCTGTCGGCGCTGGACAAACCAAGATCGTAGGTGAAGGGATACAGTGCGTCGTTTTCCCAAGAGATTTCCAACGATTCGTCGGAAATCAAACTTCCTTCCATGGGTTGTTCAAATTGGATAAAGAAGGTGAACGTAACGTCGCTGCTGCCTTCCTTGCTGTACACAATGTCAACTTTGGCGTTGTCGTCAATGTTGTACACCAAGCCGTAGAAGGTTTCCTGCTCTTCCTGCATGGTCAACACAAATTCGTTGTTGATGTACAGTTTCGCCGTTTCCCCGATGTTGAGGTAGGGCGCCGTCAACAACAGACTGTTGTCCGAAGGGTAGGCTTCCACGGTGTAGTTGGTGTAAAATTTTGCCTGTTCGGAAATCACGTTGTCGCCTTGGGTAAATTCGAAGGTGAAATCCGCAAGTTTTTCGTCGGGAATTACAATTTCCGGTTGGAAAACGAGTTCTATCGACATTGCTTCGTAGATGTAGTAAATGTCGCCGTTGGAAGCGATGAGATCTCCGCCGTTAAGTTTGTAACCGACGTATTTGTAGCCGTCTTTTGCCACAGCCCACGGCTGAATAGCCGAGCCGTAGTTGACCGTCGTTCCGATTGCGCTGTCGGCAAACTCAAAAATATTCGTCACGTCGCCGTATTCGCCGTTGTAGATTACGGTAACGTCAATTGCCTGATTGTGGTCGCCTGCGTGGATGTTGTTGATCCAACAGGTATTGTCGTTGTCGGTGTATTTGCGGTAATAGGTGATTCTCCAAACGTAGTCGCCCAATGTTTCGTAGGTTTTGGAAAGGGTAATGTAATCCGTTTCGCCAACCGATTGTCCAACAAGGGAAACGGGGCTGTCTGCATTGGTGATATCGTCAATGTAGAAGTATCCGCCAGAGTCGTATTTGTAGATGGACAGTTTGTAGTCCAACGTGACGTAGTTCACGTTGTAGAAGTACAGCGTAAGCACTATGGTGTCTGCATCGCCGTCGCCGTTGTAGCCTGCAAACTGACCGTCGGAAAGCGTCCAAGTGTTTTCGGCAGTTGTTCCACTCGTAACGGTGTAGTACACGTTGTCCGAATATTTTTCCGCATTTGAGGGAAGATTTTCCGGTACAACGGAAGTCATCTTGGCAGGCAACTGTCTGTTTGCAGTTGTCACAGCGCCGGAGGTATCGGCAGAAGAGGGTGTCGATACATTAAGCGTAACAACCGATTGCTTGTTTGGGCTCAGCAACTTCATGTACACGGAAACAACATGCGATTCACCGCTCGCCGTCAACTCAAAAGTATTTGACCACGGAACGGTATTGTTGTTAGCTCCTTGGTTTACGGTGTGGTATTCTGCAGGTTCGCCGTCCACGAGGATTTGGAATGTGTTAGGGTTGTCTGCGCCTACAGAACCGTATGTCCAACTGATGTTGTAGTCAAAAGTTACGCTTTCTGCACCTGTCACAAAAAAGTCGACTTGAGTTACGGTGTAACCGGAATATTCGTGTTTGAACTGTCCGTTTTCAAATGTCCAGTACGTCCAATCATCGTTAGGGTCGGCAATTACGTTGCGGTAGTAAACGGAATCGTTGCCTGGTATAATTTCGTTCCAGACAAGAATATTGTAGTTGCCTAGTTCGTAAATTTTTTCGGACGAAGCCAACGTTATCTCGATAGGTACAGTCGGGATTTCGGCAAATGTAATGCGATTGCTTTCGTCTGCCTGTTGTCCGTTTGCCATATAAACGTATCCTTCCGGAGCGGGAGCGTTGAATTGAATGGCAAAATTCGCTGCGTTTTCCGTAATGTGCAAAGTGTTACCTTCTACCTTAAGAAGATAAGGGCTGTCGTTAATTGCAACATTATCCATCAAAAAGCCAAAAGACATGTCGCCTGACGTGAGTGCATATCTCGCCACTAATATGCCGTCGGTGTAGATGTTCACTACGCTTTCCTTGAAACCGTCGCCAACGGCAAATTCCACGATTTTTCCGTCGGGGTTGGTGTCTTCCACGGTAACGCCGCCAACGGTAACAACTGCGTCGACTTCAACGTCAAATTCTATTTTGACGTTTTGCACGTTTTCTGCGACGCTAAGCGAACCTTTGTTGGCGTAGATGTTGGAAAGTTTGTCAACGCCGTCCACAAGGAAGGATTTTTCCAACAAAATTCCGTCGTAAGAGGTGTCGCCCGTGAAGTAACTGGAACCGCCGAAAAGCCTTGAGGTGTAGATTTTTGCATAGGCGTCGTACAAAGGATAGTTGTCCAAAGCAGAAACAACCTGCTGTGAAAGTCCAACTTGTGAAAGGTCGTATTTGCCGTTGTAGAAGGAACCTGCCGTGTAATTTATCATGTTGGTGTGGAAGTTTTCCACCGTTACTGCATTACCTTCGCCGCAAATCAATCCGTAGTTTGTGCCTGATTCGGGATTTCGGTAACTGAGAAGGTAGGTGTTCCACATATTGCAGTTTCTCACGACGCTGTCGTATTCGGAAGCGGTGTTTCCCCCAAGAATACCGCCAAAGCGGTAGCCCGTTGACGATGCTTCGTACAACGTGCTGTTTGCAATGGTGCAGCCGTCAATGAGTATTGCCGCCTTGCTTCTGCCCACCAGCAAACCGTTTTTGCCGGAATCGGGATAGCCTGCGGTTTGAAATTTCAGCGCACTGTCGATAACGTCGCAGTTGATGATTCTTGTTCCGCTAGCGGTGTTTTCGCCGAGAAGCAGTCCCACGCTTTTGCTGTTGAGTTGTTCTTTTGAAACTTTGGAACTGAAATTTTTCAGCGTAAGGTTTTTGATGGTGACGATTTTGTCAACGGTACCGAAAAAGCCCACGTTGGCGGAACCGACAATGTTTAGCACGCCGTTGCTTACGGTGTGTCCGTTGCCGTCAAAAATGCCTGCAAAGTTTTCTATGGGGTACCAGTCATGTCCGCCAAGGTCGATGTCGGTTTCCAGTTGGACGGTAAGCCCCTCAAAGGTAAAGCCGTTTCCCGCCAACGTCTGCAATCCCTTTAATTGGTTTGGGGTGTAGATGTGCAGTGTGTTGGAAGAAAAGGTGTAAAAGGAAGTATCGCTACTCACTCCGTCCCACGCATTGGGGTTGGTGGATGTCGGCGTTTGAGAATCGGCGTTTGCAAAAAAGTCGATTCTGTCTGCAAATACTCCCAAAAGCACGCTTGCCACAAAAATTATTGCAAGCAAAGGCAGTGCAATTGCCTTAAGTATTTTGCATTTTGAAGTTGTCATGGTTAAACTCCTTTCCCACAAACAGCGTTTGTGGCGTATTTTCAGTATGTTAAAAACGTTAAAAAACGTGTATGCCCCAAAAAAGGCTTTTCGGTGTGTCTTTGTTACAAACTGTTTTCCGCAGGGTATTACTTTCGGGCACGTTTTCCCGTCGTTTTGTGCAAAAGTGTTTTTCACTGTATTTGTTGTTGAAATACACTTTTTTTGCAGTGCAAGAAGCCTTACACACGCAAAAAACGACGTGTGCTTTTTATGCACGGCAAAAACGACGACAGGAACTGTCGTTTTCAAAAGTTGCGGATTTTGTTGAAATTAGGGAAAAAACAAAAAACAAAAAAAATCAGTTAAGCAAACGTTCCAGTAACAAATACAGTTTGTTACACACCGGATTTTGATAGTTGAAAACAACTTTTTTCACCGCAAGGCTTTCGCTTGTTTGTTGTTTGCGAATTTTGTACCAACGGGAATAAAAGCAAAGAATTGCCGTTGCCAGCGATGACCCTACAAACAGCAGCAACAGGTAGCCTAAAAGCAACTTCGCTGCGACGAATACCGATTGCGTACCAAGTGTAAGTTGCAGCAAAGCACGGCAGAAATCCTGAAATTCCTGCGTAAGGCTGTTTTTAAGAACAAAACTGATTTCCGCAAAGTTAGCCAAAAACAGCGTGGCAAAAGCACTTAGGGGCGCAAATGCCACAAGTGCGTACATGAAGCAATATTTAAGCAAGTCCACCGGAGTTTTGACGGAAGTCGTGCCTCTGATGTACCTTACCAAGCTGAATTCTATTGCAATCAATGCTGCCGCTGTCAGCACAACGAAAATTTGCTGGTTCAATTTGTCCTCCGTAAAAACGGCTCAATACAACGCAGATTTTGTCGAATTTGTTGTATTTGTAGTGTATTTTAACACATTCAATAATGAAAATCAACCTATAGTAATAAATTTTATCAAATTATATGAATAAAACATAACAAAATTGAGTAAAAAACAAATTTTTTTGAGTGAAAAATGCCTTTTTGTTGTAAAACTTGTGGTGGTAAATGTTTTTTACGCTTAAATTTGGGTTGAATAACGTGCAGGAAAAACAAATACGTGCAATAAACCGATTGACGTCGGCAACGCCTTTGGGGTAAAGCATTTGATATAGGCAAAAGGCTGCTTTTGCAAATTCTCGCTGCGGCGTCTGATGCGCACAGGCTGCGTGTCGAAAAAAAACAAATTGAAGTTGTAAGAGGCATTGTTGCAAGGTACAGCGGTTCAAACCTGCTTTTCACTTCGTTTGACGACAAAAAACAAAAAAGACTTGCCCGCAAGGACAAGCCTTTTTTGTTTTGCTGTATTGTACCAAAAAACTTGATACGTATTGGAAAAAGCGGTACATTTTCCCTGCTTTCTCGCTACAATTCAACCTGCATTACTTCACTTTTACGGTAAAATCGCCGTTTTCCACATCCACGACAAGGGTGTCGTTTGCATGCAAATCTTTGGCAATTATCGTCTTTGCAATGAGCGTTTCCACTTTGCTTTGCAAGTACCGTTTAAGCGGTCTTGCGCCGTAAACGGGGTCGTAGCCGTTTTCGATAATCAAATCTTTTGCTTTGTCGGTAATTTGCAAATTGAGTTGTTTTTCCTTCATACGTTGGGCAAGGTCTTTTATCAGCAAGTCGATAATCTTGGAGATATTGTCCTTTGTCAACGGTTTGTAGTACACAATTTCGTCCAGACGGTTAAGAAATTCCGGTCTGAAACTCTGTTTGAGCAGTGCCGACACACGGTCTTTTGCCTCCTGCGAAATTTCCCCGTTGGGTTCGATTCCTTCCAAAAGGTAACCGGAACCGAGGTTGGAGGTGAGAATTATTATGGTGTTTTTGAAGTCCACCGTTCTGCCCTGCGAATCGGTAATTCTGCCGTCGTCAAGTACCTGCAACAAAATATTGAACACATCGGGGTGCGCCTTTTCTATTTCGTCAAACAACACAACGGAATAGGGCTTTCTTCTTACCGCTTCGGTAAGTTGACCGCCTTCGTCGTAACCGACGTATCCCGGGGGCGCACCGATAAGACGTGAAACGGAAAACTTTTCCATGTATTCCGTCATGTCGATACGCACAAGGTTGTGCTCGTCGTCAAACAGACTTTCCGCAAGCGCTTTGGCAAGTTCCGTCTTGCCCACGCCTGTGGGGCCAAGGAACAAAAACGAACCTATCGGGCGGTTGGGGTCGGCTATGCCCGCACGGGAACGGATGATTGCTTCGGTAACTTTGGTAACGGCCTCATCCTGACCGACAACACGTTTGTGCAGTATGTCGTCAAGGTGCAGTATCTTTTCCCTTTCACCCTGCATAAGTTTGGTGAGGGGAATACCTGTCCAGCGGGAAACGACCTTTGCAATTTCCTCTTCGGTAACGGTGTCACGCAACAAAGTATTTTGCTTTTTGTCGCCGTTTTTCTGCGCTTCGGCAAGTTGTTTTTGCAAAGCGGGCAGACGGCTGTACTTCAATTCCGCCGCCTTTGCGTAGTCGTAGTTGCGCTGTGCCGCCTCGATTTGGGCGTTTACCTTTTCAATTTCCGATTTTATGTCGGAAACGGAATGTATGCTTTGTTTTTCCTTTTGCCATTGCGCCTTCATTGCGTTGAATTTCTCACGCAAATCGGCAAGTTCCTTCTGAATGTCGGCAAGACGCTGTTGCGAAAGGGTATCCGTTTCCTTTTTCAGTGCCATCTCTTCAATTTCCAACTGCATTATCTTGCGGGATATGTCGTCCATTTCCGCAGGCATGGAGTCAATTTCCGTACGGATTGTGGCGCAAGCCTCGTCCACCAGGTCAATGGCTTTGTCGGGCAGGAATCTGTCGGTAATGTACCTGTTGGAAAGCGTAGCCGCCGCAACAAGCGCCTGGTCGTGAATTTGTACTCCGTGAAACACTTCGTACCTTTCTTTAAGACCACGCAAAATGGAAATGGTGTCCATGACCGACGGTTCGTCCACCATGACGGGTTGGAAACGTCTTTCCAAAGCGGCGTCCTTTTCGATGTACTTGCGGTACTCGTCCAGCGTAGTTGCGCCTATGCAGTGCAATTCGCCACGGGCAAGCATGGGTTTCAGCAAGTTGCCTGCGTCCATTGCGCCGTCGCTCTTTCCTGCGCCCACAATGGTGTGCAGTTCGTCGATAAACAGCAAAATTCTGCCGTCGCTTTTCTTTATTTCGTTTAGAACGGCTTTCAGCCTTTCCTCAAATTCGCCACGGAACTTCGCCCCTGCAATGAGGGCGCCCATGTCCAGTGCGAAAATGGTTTTGTTTTTCAATCCTTCGGGTACGTCGCCACGCACGATACGTTGCGCAATACCTTCGGCAATGGCGGTTTTACCAACGCCCGGTTCGCCGATAAGCACGGGGTTGTTTTTGGATTTACGTGACAAAATTCGTATTACGTTTCGTATTTCGTTGTCACGTCCGATGACGGGGTCGAGTTTTTGCGCTTTTGCCCTTTCCACCAGGTCAAATCCGTACTTGTTGAGGGCGTCGTAGGTGCTTTCGGGATCGTCGCCCGTAACGGGGGAACTTTTCACCTTCTTTAATTCCTGCAAAAATTTGTCTTTCGTCATCTGGAAGGTGCGGAAAATTTCCCTTATGTTTTCCGGTGCGTTGTCGAAAAGCGCCAGCATTATGTGTTCGACGGAAACGTACTCGTCTTTTGAAGACATGGCGTTTTTCTCCGCCTGCGAAAGAATTTTGTCGGTAATGGGGGAGATGTAGATTTTATCCGGTTCTCTTCCGTTGCCGCTGACGCCGGGGATTTTTTCAATTTCCCTGTCCACGGCGGCAAGCAGACTGTCGCAGTCCACACCCTGCTTTTTAAGCAGTTGCGGAACAAGTCCTCCTTCCTGATCTACCAAAGCGTACAACAAATGCTCCGGCATTATTTGCATATTTTGATTTTCCAAAGCCATGTTCTGTGCGGCAGATATGGCTTCAAGACTTTTTTTAGTGAGTTTTTGAGCGTCCATGTTTTTCACCTCCTTGTTAAATCAGTTGCGCTCCGCCGTTGAGGTAGGCAAGATATCTGCTTTCCATCTCTTCCAGCGATGTGTATTTGCCGTCAAGATAGGTTTTCAGCATTTCGTCAAATGTGGCAATGTAGTTGCCTATGGCGTTGCCGATGTCCTTTTCCGAGTAGTCGAAGTGGTTTGGTACGGCAAAGGTACGTGTGAACTTTCCGTTTTCCAAACCGTAGGAAATTGCGTCTTTGTCAAAAAGATTGCTGATGTACAACTCTTCCAGACGCATCCATATTTTGAAAAACCTCGTCAGTTCCACAAGCAGTTCCGGCGATTGCGTGCGGTACAGTATTTTCAACTGTCCTATCGTTTCCTTTGGCATGCGGTACATTTCCACTTCGTACCTTATTGTGGGGCGGTAGTGGTATTTCAGCGAACTTTTGATGGACATTGTCAAATCGTTGGGTTGACTGTAAAACAAAAAGTTGCTTTTTTGACCGAACATCTGTTCCACCACGTCGAAAATGTTTTTGACGTGTTTTTCCGGCGTAATGAGGGAAACGTATTCCGCAAGAATCTGGTTGACCAAATTGGAACGGTTGGTGTTTTGTTTGTCTGCCAAAATGTCTATCTCCCGCACGACGTCGGGGGACAGCATCAGGCTGTACATGCATTTCTTCATTTGGTTTTCCTCCTTTCCTGTTTTTCACCTATATTATATGCAAAAACACAAATTTGTCAACGAATTTATGTAAATTATTGCACAAAAATATAAAAATTTTTGCAAAAATTGCAAAATATTGTCACAATTATTCTTTTTTTGACGTATGTTCGTAGGGATACAGATTTTGTTTTTGCAAAACATGTGTAGTCAGTCAATCTTTTTAAAAAGCCGTTGCGTTAATGCGGCTTCGCCGAGAATCGCCGTTCATAACAGAAAAGTCTGTTTGGCAAAGTCTTATCGGTGCGTTGCAAAAGCAGGTAACAAAAACTCTCTCCGTACAAAGCGTGTTTTGCAGTTTCCTTTGCCGACGGCAGTGCGTTTTGTTGTTGAGATACTTTTGCGGTACTTAAACTTGAACCGTCGAAAACGTCATTACAAACAAAACAGGTTTTCTGCAATGTTTGTATTGTCAGGCAACAGGTTTTCGGCAATGGTTGTATTGTCAGGCAACAGGTTTTCGGCAATGGTTGTATTGTCAGGCAAAAAGCACCTTTTGGTCGTTAGTTGCATTTTGTACACACCTATTTATTTTGTAGTACGCCTCTTTGTAACTACTATGTAATAAATACACGGTAAATAAACCTTAATATTGCGTCCGGATATTGCGTCCGGTCTTTTACTGTGAGATGAGCCTGTCAGCCGCCATTGTTGCCGTGCGGTTGAAATCAGATGTACAGTTTTTCCACCAAAAAGTTTACTGTACGCAACGGAAGCAACTTTACCAAAAGGGCAATGGCTTTGCTGTCTGCGCCCACCGAAACTCTCAGCGGGGGATTTTTACGTATTGCAAGCGCAACTGCAACTTTTGCCACAGTGTCGGGACTTTTGCCACTCCTTTCCGCCTTTTCCATTTTGGCTATACTGTGATTTTCAGCGTCGGTATTGGCGGAAGTTTTCACACGTGCGTCGGTAAAGCCTGTGCGGATATCCCCCGGCATAATGGTGCAGACGGCAATTTTGCGTGGTTTAAGTTCCGTGCGAATGGCACGTGCAAAGTTTTCTATTGCCGCTTTGCTTGCCGAGTAACACGCCTGGTAGGGCAGGGGAATGATGGAGGCAAGCGAACCGGTGAAGAAAATCTTTCCGCCGTTGTTTATCAGCGGTAGCATTTGCACCGTCATTTTTACGTGCGACACCAAATTTACGGCAAACAGTTTTTCAATGTCGCCAAGGCGGGTGTTTTCCATGCTTCCGCCTATTCCGAAGCCTGCGTTACAAAACAAAAAGTCAATTTTGCCACAGTCACGCTGCAATTCCGTTACGATTTTTGCAACGGCGTTGTTGTCGGTGATGTCGGCGGCGTAATTTTTGAAGTAACTTCCGTCCGTTTTCAGTGATATGTCCACAATTTTCGCCCCTTCTTTTTGCAGGGCTGTTGCAATGGCTTTACCTATGCCGGAGGACGCTCCGGAAATTACGGCGATTTTGCCGTCGAGTTTGTTTTTCATTGTTGCTCCTTTGCCGTTGTACGGCGAAAACAAAGCCGTGTCCGCCTTTCGGTGACACGGCTGTAAATGTTATTTTGCAAGACGCTTGTCATTTCCTTTCAGCATTGCCACAAAGGTGATTTTTTGGTCCATAAGACGGGAAAAAATCCTCGGGTCGTAAATTTCCTGCAATTTGGCAAGGGAAAGGTTGGTGCTGATAAAGGTTTGTTTGCCACGGGCAATTCTTTCGTTAATCAATGCAAACAGGTACTGACCGGTAACGTTTTTGTACACGTTTTCGGTACCTAAATCGTCAATTACCAGCACGTCTACGTCTGTGAGATTGTCCATTATTGTCTTTTGCGTTTCCAAGTCGCTCAAATGGCATTCCAAAAACAGCGAACTGAGGTTGTAAGCGGTAACGCACAGCACGCTTTTTCCAAGTTGTGCGCACAGGTTGGCGCAAGCGGTAAGCAGGTAGGTTTTCCCCGAGCCTGTGCCTCCCGTAAGCAAAATGTTGGTGTGTACGGAATTTTCGCATACGTTGCGTGCTTTTGATGCCACTTTCAGGTTGTGCTCGTCTGTTTCGGAAGAGTTTTCAAAGGTGAAGTTCGCGTTTTGCACGTTGCTTTGGCTGACAAGCAGTTTGCGAATTTCCCTTTGAAGGCAACTGCACGCTTTGCCGTTCACAAATCCCGTGTCGGAGCATTTCCTGCAACGGAAGCGGGGCGAAAGGTCTTTTTCCGTGAGATGATACTTCTGCAAAAGTGCGTTGCGCTTTTGCGTGTACTTTTCTATGTTGGCTTTTTCCTGCGTTTTGTTGTACAGAGCAAATGCCACCTGCGCATTTTTCAGCGCCTTTTCGCAACTGTTCCAGTCGTCATGACTGCGCAAAAACGCCATGGTGGCGTCGTAGCCGTCTAATGCCTTCTGACGGTGGCTTTGCACATTTCTCTTTGCAAGAAACACAAGTTGTTGTTTGTTCATCACTCCTCCCTGTCGTCAAGCGCAGTAAACAGTGCGTTGAGTTGCTCGTCGGTGTACTGCGTGCGGGCAATTTCCCCGCCCACGGTAACTTGTTTCGGTTCGGACGACTTGGCTGTTGCTGTTGCTGCCGCCTTGTCAAAGGCTTCCGCCTGACCTACGGTAACAACGCCCGCCTGCTTGTAGGTTGACAAAATTCTGTTGACGTATGCCATGGGGTTGTTTGCGCCTACTGCCTTTTCCGCAACAAACTTTATCATGTCTTCCGACATGTTCCATCTGTCCGTCCAGGTGCGGTAAAGTGTTCTGTCGTTGTTGGTAACGTTGCGTTCGATGCCGCATTTTTCCAATACGTATTTGATTTTTTGGTCTTTTTTTGCCGTTTCCGCCAGGTAATTGTCCAATGCGGCAACGGTGGTGATACCGTTTTTGTACAGTTTTTCCACAATGGAGGCAAGCCCCTGCAACGTGCGTATGCCGCTTCGGAAACAGTATTTTGCCACCGCCAAAAGCGTTTCGTCGTCGTAACCTTTGTGAATCCACCCGACAATGTACTCGTCCACGACGGAATCGACGCTTTGGTAGTACACGCCGACGGTGCGGTTTATTTCCCGTGCAAGGGCGACGAGATGTTCCTTTTCCTTTTGGTAAGTTTCAATTTCCTGAACGGAAAGTGCGCCCTTTTTGTAGTATTCGGTGAGCATTGCGTCCAGTTTGCCCATTCCTCCGCTTTTGCAGGTTTTGGCAACGGCAACTATTACTTCGCCTGTGAAACCGTAGTCCTTTGTCCACTTTTCGTACATTTCCCTGTCGGAGTGTTCGAACTTGCCCGTCTTGCCCAAGGCTTTGAAAACCACCTTCAGATCTTCGTCGTACTTTTGTCGGCTGTCCAGGCTGTCCTGAACGACGGCAAGTGTAGTTGCGCCACGTTGCAACAGATTGCGTGCAACGGTAAGTATGTAACGGTAGTTGATTTCCGTACCCTTCAACGCCACGCAGTACTTTGCAACGGCAATGAGCGCTTCCGGCTGAAAGGTGGTGTTTTCCAAAAAGGTGTAGTACTCGTTAAATTCGTTGGCGGTAATCATTCTGCCCTGAATTACGTTTTGCATTTCACGGGTAAATTTGGCGTACTTGGAGGGTTTCACCTTTTTGAGGGAGGAAACGGAATCTCTCACGCTCAGGTACACAACATGAGGGGGATTGTCCGACGTTATGTGCACAAGGCCGAGTTCTTCCCAATACAGGTATGCCGCCATCACCTCTTGCGTGGAAAGTTCCAATTTGTCGGCAAGCGTTTCGCAGGAATTGTCCGTGCCGTTGCTTTGCGACAGCGTCAACCCCAACAGATACACCGCCACGCACTTGTCGGGGGCGTCGGGAAGGTAGTTGAGTATAAACTTGTTGTCGACAGGTGTAATTCCTCCGTCAATAAGTTGTTTTTCCTTGTCGCAGAAAGCCATAATTTACCTCATTTTTACCCAAAACCTTGATTATTTCACAGTTATAGAGTATAATTATTAAAACACAAGGGCTGTTTAACGTCCGATATGTCGGAAAATATTTTACCACAATTTTGCGGCGTTATCAACAGTTTGCCAATAACTTGTACAAATCGGGAGAGCAGCATGCGAATAATCAAAGTTATCGCCACAGATCCTCAAACCAAAAAGAAACAGACCTTTTCTTTCGGCACCGCAAGCCAAGGCAAAGAGATTGTCACCGTGAAAGGGGGCAGGCTCAATGCCTACATGGATTTTTGTTTCAGCGAAGAAACGGAAAACGTCAGGGACGTGGAAGTCGTTTTTGATTTGGACGGAACGGAATACTCTCTTTCCAAACTGCACGGCGACGACAAAACACGCCTTGTGCTGAAAAAGAATGCCGAGGGACGTTGGCAGGTGGTGGCACGCAACAAAAACGCCCTCAATTACATAGAGCAGATTCTTCACGACAGTTTGCAAGACGTGTTGCGCCTTGCGTACGTCAACAATCTTTCCGTGGAAAATTTTCACGGCGATTTGTCGCAGTTTGAAGAAATAAAGATGTTGACGGAAGTGAAGGAAGAAATAGAAGAGTCTTCCCTCAAAGCCCGTCGGCAGCGGGAGGACGTGTACAGTCGTGTGCGTCAGTACGCCTCTCTTCCAGCCGAAAGCGTAACGGCGGAGCAACTAGACAAAACCGACGAGCAGTTGTCTGCCCTTTCGCAGGAAATTGCCGCAGTAACGGCGCAACTTGTCGAAATGAAGGCAGGGCAGTCGGTGGGAGGCATACGCAGAGAAATCGCCGCCAAGTTGGAAGAGGCGCAAAAGAGTTATCAGAACCTCACCGCACACAAGGAAGAAATAGAGCAGGCTCGGCGCATTGTTGCGCTTCAGGACGAAATTGCCGTGCTTGTGCCCAAGGTGAAGACTTTGCAAACGTTGGCAAAGCAGCGTGACGAGCAGGAAAAACGCCGTTACGCCCTCACCACCGAGTTGGAGTGGCAGGAAAACGAGTTGGCAAACGTCAACAGGCAGTTGGAGGAAAAACAGCGTCAGTTTGCTTTGACGCAGGACAAACGCAACCGCATAGAGGCAATCAACACGGAACTTGCCTACATTGCCACGCTTTACGCCGACAACAAAAAACTCAACGAACTGCTGTTGGAACTCAACGACAAAAAACAGCATCTCACAAGCGAGCGTGTGCTGTACGTCAACAAACTTGACGCCGTGGAAAAATCCCTTTCTGAGGTAAAGGACAGTCTGGACGCATTTGAAGTGCCGGCAAAATCGGTGGGCGAACTTTTGGAAACGGTGCGTGTGGACGTAAAAATCGACGAAGTAAAGTCGCAGATGGAAAAACTGCAAAACGAAATTACCGTCAAAGAAAGCCGCATAGCCGAAAAGGAAAGCAATCTTGTTCTTCAGATGAAACGTTTCCGTTCCGTTGCGGAATTGGACGTTGCGGTAACGCCCATCAAAGCCAAGGACACCATTTTGCAGGTGCTGGACGCCAAGTATTCCAAGTTGGAAGCCATCAACATGTCCTTGCAGGAAAAGCAGCGCAACTTTGAAAGAGCGTTGGAAGACTATCGCTACCGCATTTTGCAGTTGGAAAACTCCCGTAGCAAACTTGAAGGGGAAAAGAACAAAGCGTTGCTTCGCAAGCAGGAAGAATTCAAACGGGAAGTGTTTCTCAACAGTCAAAAGGTTTTCAACGACGACGCTTCCAGCGTGTTTGCCGTAAACGCCAACTTCCACGACGGCGAAATTGAGGCGTTGGAACAGGAAATATCTTCACGCAACCTGGACAGGGACCAACTTGTGGAACTTGCCTCGCAGTTGGAAGGCGCAATAAAGGAAATAAAACGCCATGTGGAAATCAATGCAGCCGAAATGGACACTTTGCGTGGCGAAAAACAAAATATAAACAACCGTTACAAAGAAATTGTTGCACAAAACTCTTCGGAAACGGTTTTCAACTACCTGAAAGCACTCAACAACGACAACGGGACAAAGTATCTTTTGGACGTGCAGCAGGACGCCGTGCGCAGTGAAGTGGAACTTGCCGACCTCAAACGTCAGACGGAATCGTTAAGGGCAAAGGTGAGCGCACTTAAATCCCGTTTGAAGTATCTCACCGACACGCAGTTGCAGTTGCAGGGGACAAAAGACACGGTGGACACACTTGTTTCCACCAACGACAAAGTAAAGGAAACCCTTTCCGACATAAGCACTCGCCTTTCCTCCGGATACGAACAGTACCTTTCGGCGTACCGTCAGTTGGAAAAGGTCAATTCCAAACTTGACGACATCAACGCCGCCATAGTGGAAACGCAAAAAACCGTGAAAGTAAACGAAACGCAGATACGTCAGTCCACGGAAAAGGCTAAAAAGCAGGCGGGAAGCGACGACATCGAACAGGCTGTGGCGAATTTCCGTTACGACCTGGGGGACGTGGAAAGCGAGCGCAACATGCTTGCGGAATCCAAGCAGGCCGTGGAAAAGGAAGTTTTCAAAAAACGTCTGGAATTGGAAAAGGCGCAGTGGTTGTACGAAAGCAAAAGCAGAGAGTACGACCAACTGTACGGCGAATTGCAAATGGAATTTGACCTGAAAGGGTTGGACGTGGAAAAGGTAACTTCCGCCGACTTTGAAAAAAACATAAGTCAACTTCGCACGCAGATTGCGCAGTACGACGCATTGAAAACAAACCTGACGGAAAAGATAGAAAACTACTACGGCATACTGAAAGACAGCCGTTACAGCGAAATTCCGCAAGGGGAAATAGACCAAAAACAGCAGCAACTTGACAAACTTGTGCAACGTAGCAACGATTTGCAACAACTTCGACGGGAACAGTTGGAAAAGTACGTTTCCGCAAGTACCGCAAAAATGAAGGTAACTGCTGCGGCTGCGGAGGCAAAAACTTTTGCCATGCTGGAACAGACCCTCAATCACAATCAAATTGTGGGGTTGCTTGTCGCCGACAAGGTAAAGTCCATTTTGAAGGGGGCATCGCAGTACTACAACGCTTTCACTCAAAGCAACGCTTCCGTTGTGGAAAAGGACGGCAAGGCGTGTCTTGCTGTTGACGGCGTTTCCCGTGAGTACGACAGTTTGACAACTGCGGAAAAAACCGCATTGTACGTCAGTTTGCTTTTGTCAATACCCAACACCGACGTTACCGACGGCAGATGGCTTATTTTTGAGGAACGCATCAACCTCGACAGAAAGGCACTTTCGGCAATAGGGAAAAAGGCTTCTAACATCAGTTTCGTGGTGGACTACAGGGAGGAACAGCCTGCCGTTTTGCAACCAAAAGCGACAGTTCCCGAGGTGCAGACAGACGTTTCAAAGCAAGACGTTGCCTTGACCGACAATGATACGCCCAATCTTCCAAAGGAAAACGAGGCGTTGCCGTCGCAAGAGCAAGACCAAGTCGACGTAGGCGCACAAGATGACACCTGCGAAGTTGCACAGCCGTCGGAAAGGGCAGAGCAACAGCCTGTTGACGTTCCTTTGTCGGAAGCATTGCCTCAAGAGGACACTCAAAGTCAAAAAATCGAGGAAACCGACGCCGAAGTAATGGCGCAAGGGGAGGCTTTGCACCAAGAGGTGCAACCCGACGACCTCACCGACGCCGCAAATTTGCAAAAAGAGGATACAACGGAACAACATTCAAACAGTTCGGAAACTCAATCGGAAACGCAACAGCAAACAGAGCAACAAACAGTTACGGAAGGAGGTAACAAATGATTTATCAACAGTTGAAAGACGCCAATATTGCGGCGCTGAAAAATCACGATGTAAACGCAAGGTCGGTTTTGTCCGTTTTGCTCAACAAAATCAAGTTGGCGGAGATTGAAAAACGCACGCAAAATGCGCCTCTCACCGATGCCGACGTGGTGGCGGTACTGCAAAAGACGCTCAAAGAACTTGCCGAGGAAAAGGAGGCTTTTCAAAAAGCCAACCGTGCGGAAAACGTGCGTGTGTTGGAGGAACAAATTGCATTTTTGTCCGCCTATCTGCCCAAGATGATGACTGCGGAGGAGATAAAGGCGGAAATACTCACGCTGGACGACAAGTCGGTTCCCTCTGTCATGAAACACTTCAAGGCAAATTTTGCCGGCAAATGCGATATGCGTGAAGTGCAGGCGGTTTTGAAATCTCTGTAACCGTCAAAGAAAACAAAAACTAACACCGTATGCAAAAATCCTGTCCTCTCGGGCAGGATTTTTTTGCACAGAATGTAAAATTATTAAACTGCGATAGTGTGCTTTGCCTGTGCCGTGTGTTTTTGCAATGCCCAACGCTTACGTGAAGTAAAACGTTGACAAGTCCAATGCCGACGGTTTTTTGCTGTAAACGACTTATTGTCGCTAAATCAAACAAAGGCAAAACAACCGTGTAAAACACTTTACCTTGCAGGACGTACGCAATATAAATGCGGTTTTTTTGTGTCGTGTGCTTGTGCAATGCCCAACGCTTACGTGAAGTAAAGGCGTTGTTAAATCCAATGCCGACAGTTTTTTGCTGTAAACGACTTATTGTTGCTAAATCAAACAAAGAAAAACAACCGTGCAAAACACTTTACCTTGCAGGACGTACGCAGGCACAACGAAAAAACGTCGTTTGTACTTTGATTTCGTGGAAAAGGCAAAAGGGCAAGCCTTGTTGCAACGTTGATGCAAATTGTCCGAAAAAGCAAAAACCGCAACAAAAGTTGCGGTTTCGGGTGTTGTCCGTTTGGTTGGTGTCTTTTTTGTACAATGCAATGCTTTCACCCCTAGGAAATTGTCCTTGCATCAACAACAAAATTACAAACAATACAAAGGCGGAACAGATATTTTTCCGTTTTTGCCATTGTACCGTATTTTTTAATACGTGTATTGAATTTTGCGACAACGGCGTCAGTTTTCCGCCAGAATTACACGGTACAGTTCCTTGTAGGTGGGGGTGTTTGCGTTCAGAATGCTTTGGTACAGTACAATTTCCGTTGCGTAAAATTGCTTGTTGAATACGTCCACGCTTTTTGTAACTTCGGAAAAAGGCAAACTGAAACGGTATTTTCGGATAATCGTAATGTGCGGACGGTAGGCACGGTGTTCCACGTCAAAGCCGTTTTCCTCCAACAAATCGCCCAGTTTGTCGTGAAGTTGCGTAAGACTGCCGTCCTGGCGTATGCGTGCGCACACAACGTCGCCGCCACGCAACACGGTAAATTGCTGAAGTGCTATCAACGGTGCTTTTTCATTGCGTATTCCGTCCATGGCGCTCTGCACGTAAATCAGGTCCGGTTCGGCAACCTCTCCCAAAAAGTGCAGCGTGATGTGGTAGTTTTGCATGGGCACAAAGTTGCCTTTTTCGGCAAAGTGTTTCATTTGCTCTGCCGACCTTGCCAAATTTTCCTTTGTTTTTTGCGGAAGTTCTGCCGCTACGAAAATTCTCATCTGCCTCACCTCGCTGTTTTGTACCTACATTGTACCACTTTTGAGACGTTTTTTCAATACTTTGCATCCCTTTGCAAAAATATTGTGTTTGTAGGGCTTGTTGAAAAACTTGCCGTTGTATGCCGAAAGTTTTCAGACGTTCGCCCTTGTGAAGGGTAAGACATTTGTTTTTTTTTGCGGTTTATGTTCTTTTTTACTGTGTGATTGTTTGTTTACAAACCCTTGCAGCAGGCGGTTTCGCCGTCAATTTCATGCAATAAGGTGCCCTGTTGGAAATCCGCTTTTGCGTTTACTGCGTGCGACGACATTTTGCTGTGTGTCCTGACTTTGCTTGCGTGGCGGTGGAACAGTTTTTTTACAACGTACAGCGTTTTTGTGTCCTTTTGGCTGTTTTTCGCAACAAAAAGGGCGTTTGCCCTTTTGGGTCGCAAACGCCGTCATGCATTTGTTTGTTTTCAGTCGGTAACCTTTCCCACAATTTCCTTTCCTTCTGCGTAGTTGGAAAAAATCGTCGACAGTTCTGCTCCGCCCGTTTTGGAAAAGCAGTCGCTCATTTGTGCGGGTGTGGCAATTTGGAAAGCGTAATGCTTGTAGTAGTCGCCCAGTGCTTTGAAAAACTTGCTTTCCCCCATTGTTTCGTACAGCGTGTTGAACATCAAACTGCCCTTAATGTATGTCATTATCACGTATTCGTTGTCGTTTTTGTATTTGTCCAGACTGCGGTAGGTAATGTCCACGTTGTCGTAGTAGTTGTTGAGTACGTCCACGTAGGTGGTGTACGTCTTTATGTTTGCCAAAATGTTTTGCGAAAGGGGCGTGTCGTCGCAGTTGTCAAGGTACAGGTAGGTGAGAAATTCCGCCAGACCTTCATCCATCCAGGCGTCTTCAATCTGATTGTTGCCTACAGTTGCGTAAAACCACTGATGCGCCGTTTCGTGTACGATTGCTTCACGGTAGGACTTTGAACCGGACGTTATCATCACCAACGAGGGGTATTCCATTCCGCCGTAGCAAAAGTCAGTTTCGCACACGGAAAGTTGCTTGTAGGGGTAGTCGCCTATCTTTTGGCAAAAGTACTCGAAAGCACGCACGGCGGTGTCCAGCGAAGCCTCGCTGTCGGTGTCGTTGTAGTAGTAGTAATTTATGGTAGTGTCATCCACGGTTTGCGAAAGTTTTTTGTAACGGTTGCTCAAAACAAGTGCAAAATCTCTTACTGCGTCGGCAGTGTAGTTGTAGTTTACAAACCCGTTTTCCGCATTGGCTTCCGTCAGGTTTCCCGTGCTTGCCACCATGTAACTTTCATCTACTTTGATTGTTACGTTGTAGTTTGCCACTTCGCTGACAAAGGGATCGCCCACGTTGTAGTAGGGGGACGTGCTGTAGTTGTCGTTTTCTATGTGGCACAGTACGGGGTAAAAATTGCCGAGGTTGACGCTGTTTTCCGTCCAGCCGAGGCGGTGTTTGATGTTGGCAAGAGAAACGGTGTAGGTAATTTCCACGGTAATTTTCTCGTCGGGAAACCATTCCTCCACAGGCACGGACAAAATGTCGCAGTCTTCCCCCTCGACGGTGTAGGCAACGGGGTTTCCTTCCGCCTTCACGCCGTCCACTGTAATTTCTCCCCAACTTTCGCCGTTAGGGTAGGCAATGCCCTTGTAGGTGGCGGAAACGACGGCGTTTTTGGCGTCTTCCCTGTAAGCGTTGGGGTACAGGTGAAACTTCACCGCTTTGAAACTGTTTGACGAACGGTTGGTCATTTCCACCGTCTGTACGGCGGAAAGGATGTGATTTTCCCCGTCGTAGGCACACACAATGGTGTAGTTGTCGGCGTTTTTGACGGCATTTTTCATGGAGTTGTCGTCGCATGCCGTCAACAATACCAAGGTAGTCAGCAAAAACACCGCAATAAGCACACAGGCAAGTTTTTTCATTCAATATCTCCAAACACTGTTTTTGGCTTAATATATGATTGTTTTTTGCGTTATATGATGTCGCCGTTCATTTTGCCTTGTCGGACTTTTTTGTAGTTTTTTTTGCTGTTACTTTGAGATTTCCTTCTTGCGTACGCCGTCAACGGGGCAAAAATGAAATTTTTCGGCTTTTGTTGCATCGGTGCGTGAAAGCGTTATTCGTAAAGGGAAAAACTGTCAGTTGCAGGTAAATTGCGCACAAAGGTTTTCTCACGCATGCGTGCGTACACGTGCGTGCGATACGTGCGTACACGTGCGTGCGCGTATATTTATTATGGTTGCAATCCGCATGTTTGCAATCCGCTTCTGTTTTGCAAAAGTTGCCTGAAATTTGTTTGTCCGTCGAAAAAAACTTGCTTAAACGTTTTAGCGACGGCTTTTGCGGCATAAAATGGCAACATAAATTTTGTTTTGTGGCAAAATTTCTTTGCAAAGCGTGTTGCATGACGTTGTAAAAGGCGTTTTTTGAGCGATAAAAGACGAAAAAAAGCCAGCAAAACACCTCCAAACGCCCAGTTGCAGGGTAAAAAAACAGGCAAAAACACGTTTTTCGGGCAAAAAATCGTGTAAATTTCTTAAAAATTGGTCAAATACAGTTGACGGTGCTGTGCGTATATGATAAAATTTACGCATTATCAACAGAGAATAGTTATCTCGCCAGAACGTTGAAGTTAGGGCTCCGAAGGTTCTCCAAGTTGTATCGATTAGCCACGAACTTAATATTGTGCGTTTTTTGGTAAGCTCGGAATTGCTTAAGGCGAGAGGTATACTATTTTCATTTTGATGATGTAGTATATTTGCTTTGTTGCGGTTTCGGGCATTTTTGATTTTTGCGGGAAAGGCAGTGAACCTTTCGCAAAATCGCCCAATAAACAAGGGTTAGCCACCCAAAAGGCTGAATAAGTATTGTACCGAATTTTTTCGGAGCAATAAATTAAGTTGAAAATTTTTATGGAGGAACTACAATGAAAAAGACAATGAAACTTGTTTCCGTAATCCTTGTCTTGCTGTTTGTGGCGACATTCGCTTTGACAGCGTGCCAAAAGCACGAATGTCAACACGTTTGTCCTATTTGCGGCAAGTGCACAAGCGATTGTACGGACCCGGTGTGTGCGGATAAGTGCCCCGGTCACGATACCTATCCCACTGACGGAAGCGTTTACAACGACTTTGAAATCGGCGGTACGGTAATTCTGGGCAGCACCACTCAGCTGGGCGGCGACTTCCGTTTCACCGGATTGGGACAAAGCTCCGCAAACGCTTCCGACCAGGACGTTAAGGGACTCACCACCGGATATTCCACGATGGAACTTGACCAGAACGGCTCCTACGTGTGGAACGAAACGGTAGTGGAATCTCACGAAGAGGAAGTTATCGACGTGTCCGACGGAGTGCAGAACCTCAAGATCACCATCAAGATCAACGAAGGGCTCAAAATGAGCGGCGGCACGGAAGTTACCGCAGCCAACTATCTGGCGTACATACTGGCGTTCAGCTCTCCCGTAGGCACTGCAGGACTTCAATACAACCGTGCAGGTCAGTCGTTTGTAGGCTACGATGCATTTGCCGCCTACGATGGCACCAATGAAGGCGTGGAAGGCGCAACCAAGGTATTTTCCGGTCTCAGGCTGATAGACGAATACACCTTCTCTATCGAAATTGCCGGTCCCGACTACTATCCCTACTACTATGCCGACAGCAGCGGTGCGGTTTCCCCCTACGACCTCGGCCTTGTGCTGGGCGAAGGCGTGGAAGTGAAGGACGACGGACAGGGCGCATATCTTACCGACGCGTGGTATGCCAAGACGGGCGAAACCTATGACAAGGCAGCTCATCTCAAATCCGCTAGGTTCGATATCGACACCTACGAATACACCGGTCCCTACACCATAAGCAACTGGAACGAAAACTCCGCAGAGGCGAGGCTTAAAATCAACACCAACTTTGCCGGCAACTTCGAAGGGCAAAAGCCTCACATCGACACGATAGTGTACCGTCTTGCTCAAACGGAAACGCAGTTTGCACAGCTGCAAAACGACGAGCTGGACGTTCTGGCGGGACTTTCCGGCGCGGATGACGTAAGGCAGGCGCTTTCCATAGTTTCCAAAGGCGGCTTCAAAGAAACGCACTACGACAGAGCGGGCTACGGCAAATTGCAGTTCAACTGCGACTTCAGCCCCACAATGTTCACCGAAGTGCGTCAGGCAATAGCCTACTCGCTTAACAGAGAAGAATTTGCCAACACCTTCACCGGCGGCTACGGCTCGGTGACGCACGGCCCGTACAGCGTCAACTTCGACGCTTACCTCGACAACGAGGACAAGCTGGAAGCTAACCTCAACACCTATGCCGTAAGTGCAACGAAGGCTAGACAGGTTTTGGAAGAAGGCGGTTGGATTTATAATTCCGACGGATCTACTCCTTATGATCCCGCAAAGGGCAACGGAATCCGTTACAAGAAACTTTCTGCAAGCGAATACGGTCCCGACAACGTTAACTTGACTTACAAAGCCGTTAGCGTAACGGACGGTAAGACCTATCAGACGGAAAAGATCGGCGGCGAATACTATATGCCTCTGGCTGTAAACTGGCTGTCCAGCGAAGACAACCCCGTTTCCGACCTGCTTACCACCATGCTGCTCGAGGGCACCGCGCTTAAGGAAATAGGCATGCTGCTTACCAAGACGACGGTAGACTTCGTAAAACTTCAGGGTGAGCTTTCCCGTATCCCCAGTTACGGCTATGACGGCACTCCCGTTTACGGCATGTACAACCTTGCAACCGGCTGGAATACGGCACAGTACGACTACTCCTACAACTGGATCGGCAACGACAACCCCGAAATGTACGAAGCGTGGTTCTCCTACAGCAGTAACTACCTGTCCGACCCGCTTGACGCCACCTTCTCGTGGTGGAATACCGAAAACCAAGGTCTTTCCTTCGACGAAGCGGCTGCAAAAGCCGGCGGCGCCGACAAGCTGGGCATGAACTATCTGTCCTTCGCTATGGTCTACAGCGTAGAACCCGGCGACGTGGAAGAATACAACAAGTGGTTCTATCAGTACATGATTCGTTGGAACGAATTGTTGCCCGATATCCCCTTGTACAGCAACATCTACTACGACGTGTACAACGCCGATATCCTCAACTTCAAGACCTCTCCCTTCTTCGGACCGGCAGACGCTATCCTGTATTGCGGCTCCGCTTCCGCTCAGGGCTGAAAGTAACTGAAAATTTGGTGCGTAAGGGACAAATTTTTGTCCCTTACTGCAACAAAAAAGACATTGTGACAATGTCTTTTTTGTTGCAGTAAGCAGCACTTAAGGAGACACTATGGGAAGATATATAGTTAAAAGATTGTTTTACATCTTGGTAGTATTTCTGATACTGTCATTTTTGATGTATTGCATTTACGATCTTATTCCCTTCGACAGGGCAAGAACCCTTGCCGACGCCCAGAAGGAAGCCTTCAAAAACGATCCCGAAGGGCTGGAAAGGCTTTATCAGAGCTATCGCCTGCAGCTGGGCTACGTTGACGAAAACGGCAACGAGATAAACATAGTCAGGCGGTGGTCCAACTGGCTGGGAATAACCAAACTCAACGGCAAATTTCAGGGTATGCTGCAAGGCAACTTCGGCGTAAGCTACACCAGCGTGCAGCGTCCCGTAATGGACGTGTTGCGCGAACCCATGAAAAACACGCTGTTCATCAACATTCTGGCAACCATTCTGGCGCTGGGCATAACCATTCCGCTGGGCATTTTCTGCGCCGTGCGCAAAGGCTCCAAGCGGGATACCGCCGTGCAGGTGGGCAGCATCATCGGTTACAGCATGCCTACGTTCATCACGGCAATTCTGTTCATATTCCTGTTTGCCATCGTTCTGAAATGGTTCCCCGTTTCCGGACAGGAAACGCCGGGCAGCACCCTTACGGGCTGGGCAAGGTTTTGGGACAGGATGTACTACATGACGCTGCCCCTCATCGTTATGACATTCTGCTCGCTGGGCGGCATGACCAGATACGTCCGCGCTTCCATGATAGAGGCGCTGTCTATGGACTGCATACGCACGGCGCGCGCCAAGGGCGTAAAGGAAAAGGTAGTCATCTACTCCCACGCGTGGAGAAACGCTCTTATACCCATCGTCACCCTTGTGGTAGGCTGGTTTTTGGGCATTTTCTCCGGCTCGATAATGATAGAAAACATTTTCGGGCTGAACGGTATGGGCAAAATTTACATCAATTCTCTTAACAACAAGGACTACGACGTGGTGCTGACGTTGCAGATGTTCTACGTGCTGGTAGGTCTGTTGGGCAATCTTATCATCGACTTGCTGTACGGCGTGATCGATCCGCGTATCAGAGTTTCCAAATAAGGAGGTGGCGACAAATGAAGAAAAAAGATATTGGTAACAATCCCGTTGGCGCCGCCGAAATAAAGGAGGCAACGCAGGAGGCGACGCAGCAGCAGGCTGAGCAAAAAGAGCAGCAGACGCAGGAGGCGCAGCCCAAAAAAGGCTTTTTCGCCGCAGTGGGCGCAGCCTTTGCCAAGGCGGGCAAAACGGTGTGGCGTTGGACAAAGCGCACCTTTATGGGCGCAAGCAAGGAGCTTGCCCTTTCCATGGAGGACGCCATGAGCGTCGAGGCGATAGAAAGCCCCTTCAAGCAGACGGTAAAAAGCTTTTTCCGCAAGCCTCTTGCGGTAACGGCGCTGGTGATAGTGGTGCTTATGTTCATCGTTTCCTTCATCGGGCCGCTTATGCTGCCCATGGACTTGTCCTATTCCGAAAGCTACCACGCCAACCTCAGCCCCGGCTACAGGTTTATGAAGGTGCCCAAGGCGCTGGCAAACAACGTCAAAAGCATTTCCAGCTACTCCTTCTTTTCCGTAGGGGTGGATAACGACGACAACCTGTACGTGTGGGGCAACACCAACATGCTGAACTCGGCAAACAACGTGGACTTTTCGCAGCTGCCGCAGGAATTGCAGGGCAAGAAAGTGGCGTTTGCCTCGGCGGGCTACGACCACGCCATAGCCATCACCACCGAAGGAAAGGTGGTGGGCTGGGGCGAATACGACTGCGCGCAGTACGGCACGGGAGGTTCTCTGTCCGGCACGTCGCAGGTAATAGATATGCCCGACGAGCTTATCAACGGCACCATAGACGTAGACGACGTGGCGCAGCTGGTGTGCGGCTATCAGGTTACGGCGATAGTCATGAAGGACGGCTCCGTCTACGTATGGGGCAACTACAAGGCGGGCGCCAGCAACATTCGTCAGCTGCGCAACAGGACGGACGTGGCGCAGGTGGAATTCACCGGCACCAAGGTCATTGCTCGTCTTACCGACGGCACTCTGTGGCTGGGCAACGCCGCCGACAGCTTCGGCACTTTGGAAATTGACAACGGCGACGGCACTCACAGCTTCGTCGCGATAGAAGACTACATCGGAAACAGAAAGGTGGTGGACATTGCCACCACCAAAAGCGGCATTGCCGTGCTGCTGGAGGACGGCGAGCTGGTGGTGAGCGGCAACGTCACCACCAGCAACACGCGTGTGGAGCGCCCCGTGCTGGCGGAGGAGGAAAAAATTCTGCAGATTGCCGGCGGAGCAAAGCACCTGTCCATTCTGACAAGCGCGGGCAGGGTGTACAGCTTCGGCGACAACGCTCTGAAACAGTCCAACGCCCCCACAAAGCAGGTGGATACCGACGGCAAGCTGTTTGCCGGCGCATTCCAGAGCTATATGGTGGGCTCCGACAACAGCATACAGCAAAAATGGGGCTGCAAGGGCTACCTTATGGGCACGGACGAATTGGGCAGAGATATCTTTACCCGCATAGTGCACGGCGGCAAAAAGACCATGACCATCGGCGCCGTAGCCGTCATAATTTCTGCGGTGATAGCCATCATCGTCGGCTGTCTGTCCGGCTACTTCGGCGGCTGGGTGGATATGCTGCTCATGCGCGTCACCGAGGTGTTCGGCGCTATCCCCTTCCTGCCTTTCGCCCTCATACTTTCGGCGATACTTGCAGGCACGAATATATCGGAAGACACACGTATCTTCATGATAATGGTGATACTTGGCTTGCTGTCGTGGACAGGTCTTGCCCGCATGATACGCGGTCAGGTCTTGGCGGAACGTGAAAAAGAGTTTGTAATCGCCGCAAAGGCAATGGGTATAAAGGAAAACCGCATAGCATTCAGGCACATTCTGCCAAACGTCATATCTGTAATTCTGGTCAGTCTGACATTGGATTTTGCAGGCTGTATGCTTACCGAATCAAGCCTGTCCTACTTGGGATTCGGCGTAAAACTGCCTCAGCCCACGTGGGGTAATATGCTTAACGGTTGCAACAACGAATTGGTAATAGGCAGTTTCTGGTGGAGATGGCTTTTCCCGGCACTGTTCCTGTTGATAACTACAATTTGTATCAATATCGTGGGCGATTCGCTGCGCGACGTGTTGGATCCCAAGTCCAATGCGGAAAGGTAGGAGGTAAAATTATTATGTCATTACTTGAAGTTAAAAACCTTCACACCTATTTCAAGACGCGCAAAGGCATCGTCAAGGCGGTAAACGACGTCAGCTATTCCGTCGAGGCGGGCAGGACGCTGGGCATAGTGGGCGAAAGCGGCAGCGGCAAATCCGTTTCGGCAATGAGCATATTGCAGCTTTTGGACACCAACGGCTATATCGACAGCGGCGAAATTCTGTTTGAAGGGGAGGACCTGACCAAGAAATCGTTGCAGGATATGTATCAGATTAGAGGAAACAAAATATCTGTAATATTCCAAGAACCGATGACCAGTCTGAATCCTGTTTTCAGCGTTGCCAAGCAACTCAGCGAACCATTCATAATACACCAGAAAATGCACAAAAAGGAAGCGTTGCAAAAGGCAATAGAAATGCTTTACGCAGTGCAGATTCCCAATCCGGAAGCAGTTGCCAAACAGTATCCTCACCAACTTTCCGGCGGTATGCGTCAACGTGTGATGATTGCAATGGCATTGGCATGTAAGCCTAAAATTCTTATTGCCGACGAACCGACAACGGCGTTGGACGTAACGATACAGGCGCAGATTCTTAAATTGATGAACGACCTGCAAAAGGAAAGGGGAACATCCATTTTGTTCATCACTCACGATTTGGGCGTAATAAACGAAATGGCGGATGACGTGGTAGTAATGTACTGCGGACAAGTGGTGGAAAAGGCAAGCGCCAAAATTATTTTTGCGGACGGAAAAGTCAGTCACCCTTACACCGAAGGATTGATGTACAGCATTCCCAGAATAGACAACATAACGCACAAGTTGGAGCCTATTCCGGGGGCAGTGCCACACCCGCTTGCTTTGCCCAAAGGATGCAAATTCGCACCTCGTTGTAAGTACTGCACAAAAAAGTGTTTGGAGGAGGAACCGGAATTAACGGAAGTTACTCCCGGTCAACTGGTAAGATGCTTCTATCCCAACAAGGAGGAAAGACAAAAAAATGTCAAATGAAAGGAAAAAATTGCTTTCCGTCACTAATCTGAAAAAATATTTCCCCATTGCAAAAAACAGTATCTTCCAGAAAGAACAACTTTATGTCCGTGCAAACGAAGATATCACCTTTGACGTGTACGAAGGGGAAACAATAGGAATAGTGGGGGAAAGCGGATGCGGAAAATCCACGTTGGGCAGAGTTATTTTGCAGTTGTACGATCAGACTGCGGGAACTACAATGTACTACGGCAAAAGCCGTTCGGAAGTGGCGCCTCATTACGTATGGGATACGCTCAACAACGTGGACAGATATATTGAGAAGTATCGCAAAGCACAGCACAAAGCAAATGTCGCTGCCGAGGAATGTTCCGCAGCGGGAGAAAAGGCGACATTTTTCCAGCATCAGCGCAAAAATCTCGCCGAAGCCAATGCTCAAACGGCATTGACGGACGTTGCAAGCATCATAGGCGGGTTTGTCGCCGTGCCTAACAATCACGAAGGCATTGCGCTGCTTAAAAAGAGGCACGCAAACCATGTGGACATTACTCGCACTAAATCTTTGATAAGAGATATCGAAAATAAAATTTCTTTAATAACGGAGAAATTGCAAAAGAGCGAGAATGCCAAGCAGAAGCAATCTTTGCAAAAACGCCGTGACGCACTCAATCAGAAAATAGAAATTTTGCAAGGTGAACTTGCGAAAAAAAATGAGTTGCGCAAGACGTTGCGTGAAAAACTTATTGCCGAAAAACAACGCTTTGCCGACAACGAAGAATTTCAAAAGTATGAAAAATTGTTGGATTCCGGCATAGACCTTTCTCGCTTGCGCTACAACGAAATGCGCCACCTGCGCCGTGATTTGCAAATAATTTTCCAAGACCCGTACTCTTCATTGAACCCTCGAATGACCGTCGGTCAGATAATAGAAGAAGGTTTAGTTACTCACAAAATGTTCACACACGGCACCGATGCCATGAAACAGTACATTTTGAAAATAATGGACGAGTGCGGATTGCAGGACTATATGTTGCACAGATATCCGCACCAATTCAGCGGCGGACAACGTCAGCGTATTTGCATAGCACGTGCTTTGGCGGTTCAGCCCAAATTCGTTGTCTGCGACGAATGCGTTTCCGCTTTGGACGTTTCCATTCAGTCGCAGATAATCAATCTGTTGCAGGATTTGAAGGAAAAGGAACATCTCACCTACCTGTTTATTTCTCATGACTTGTCTGTAGTGCGTTTCATCTCCGACAAAATCATAGTAATGTATTTGGGCAACATTGTGGAATATGCCTCTGCAGAGGAACTTTTCAACGATCCGCGTCATCCATACACATTGGCGTTGCTGTCCAGTATTCCTACTACCGACCCGAACAGTTTGGACAAAGAACGCATTTTGCTTGAAGGGAATATTCCCAGCCCGATACGTCCGCCTGACGGGTGCAAGTTCCACACACGCTGTTACATGGCTTGTGAGAAATGCAAACGTGTACCGCCGCCGTTGGTAGAGGTTAAGCCGGGGCACTTTGTGGCTTGTCACAGACTTGAAAAGAAAGTGGAAAACGGAAAGTACCTGTTTGAAGTTACTACCGAAAAGAGACTTAACCGTGTCGAGCAACCGGAAAAGGACAACTCAAAGAATAATTCACAGTCTGCTTCTTCCGAGAAGTGACGTGTTAAGGAGTGCAAGACCGAATGAAATTTTTCAAGATAGTCAAAAAACCCGATCCTGAAAAAGAAAAGGAATTCAAGGAAAACATGCAGTCGGAAAATCTCGAAAAACACGACAGGCTTGCAATGTTTGTTTCGGCGTTTTTGGTAATCATTTTGCCTTGCCTGCTTATTTTGTGCGGTATCTGCTTTGTTGCAATGCTTTTGTTCGGAGCAATTTGATACAGCATGGGAAATTTGTTCATATCGGGAAAAAATTCAAAAAATCATCAAAATACCTCAAAAAAGGGTGTCAAATTGTTTGACACCCCCTTGTTTTTTGTGGTAAAATCTTTACGCTGCGAAAAAAGGGGATTGAAGCGCAAGGTTACTGAGACAACAGAAAACTTGCTGCCGACCCACACAAAACCTCGAGTTTTGTGGCCGAATTGTTGCTTCAGGCGTCAAGTGGCATCAACAGCCAAACTACCGTCGATGCGTAATCAAGCAAATGAAAATTTGCTTTATTAAAAGTCGCAGTGTGAAACACACGGAAGTGTTGTCGGCACACGCAATTCGGTGAATAAAACAATATTAAAGGAGTAAAACACAATGGCAAACCAAAGAATCAGAATCAGACTCAAAGCCTACGACCACAACCTTGTGGATGTCGCTTGCAACAAGATAGTGGAAGCGGCAAAGAAAATGGGCAGTAAAGTGTCCGGTCCCATTCCTCTTCCCACCGAAAAGGAAATAGTGACGGTGTTGCGTGCTACGCACAAGTACAAGGACGCTCGTGAACAATTCGAACTTCGCACTTACAAACGTTTGATTGACATTTACAGTCCCAATTCCAAGACCATCGACAGTCTTACAAAACTGGATCTGCCCAGCGGAATCGACGTCAAAATCAAACTGTAACATTATAGAAATACTCGGAGGTGAACTTTATCAATGAATAAAGCAATCATAGGTAAGAAATTGGGAATGACGCAGGTGTTCCTTGCAGACGGAACAATGGTTCCCGTAACGGTTATTCAGGCAGGTCCCTGCACCGTTACACAAAAGAAAACGGAAGAGCGTGACGGCTACAGCGCATTGCAATTCGGCTTTGACGACGTTGCGGAAAAGAAACTCAACAAGCCTCAACTCGGACATCTCAAAAAAGCGTCGGTAACGGTGAAACATCTTCACGAATTCCGTCTGGAAAACAGCGACCTCGAAGTGGGTGCGAAAGTGCTTTGCGACGTATTTGCCGAAGGCGACGTCGTGGACGTTACCGGAACAACCAAAGGTCACGGATACACAGGCGTTATCAAACGTTGGAATCAGCACAGACTGAAGGAAACCCACGGTGTGGGTCCCGTTCACAGAGAAGTGGGTTCCATGGGCGCAAACAGCAGCCCGTCCAGAGTAATGCCCGGCAAGCACCTTGCAGGACAATACGGTGTGGAACAGGTAACCATTTTGAATCTTACAGTAGTAAAAGTCGACAAAGAAAAGGGCGTTATCCTTGTTAAGGGTGCGGTTCCCGGTGCCAAAAACAGCATCGTGTACCTTCGCAACGCCGTTAAGAAATAGGATGAAAGGAGTTATTGAAAATGCAAGTTAAAGTTTACAATACATCGGCTGCCGAAGTCGGCAAAATGAAGCTTGACGACGCAGTGTTCGGCTGTGAATACAACGAGGCTCTTATTCATCAGGCAGTCGTGGCGTATCAGGCAAACCAAAGACAGGGAACAAAATCGGCGCTTACCCGCACTGAAGTCAGAGGGGGTGGCATTAAGCCGTGGCGCCAGAAGGGCACCGGAAGAGCACGTCAAGGCTCCATCCGTGCTCCGCAATGGATAAAGGGCGGCGTGGTGTTCGCACCCAAGCCGAGAGATTTCTCCAAGAAAATCAACAAGAAGATGAAGGCGCAGGCTTTCCGCAGCGCAATCAGTTACAAGGTTGCCAACAACGAACTTGTTGTGGTGGACGAAATCAAATTGGCTGCACCCAAGACAAAACTCGTGGCTGAAATACTCAAAAACTTCAACTACGACAAAAAGACGCTTCTCATCGTTGCCGGCGAAAGCGACGACGTGGTGAGAGCGGGCGCCAACATCGAAAAGTTGACGGTTACCGATGCTTCGTTGGCAAACATCTATCAGTTGGTGTCCAACGTTGCGGTCATCGTAACCAAAGACGCTATCAAGCAAATTGAGGAGGCTTATTCACTATGAATTCCTACGATATCATCAGGCGTCCTGTATTGACGGAAAAGAGTTACGCAGGAATCCCCGCAAAAGTTTACACCTTTGAAGTTGCCACAAGCGCCAACAAAGTGGAAATCAAAAAGGCGGTGGAAGAAATTTTCGGCGTAAAAGTAGAAAAAGTAACCACAGCTACCGTAAACGGTAAGTTGAAAAGACAAGGCAGAACACAAGGTCACACGCCCGATTGGAAAAAGGCCACGGTCAAACTCACATCGGACAGCAAGGCAATCGAGTTCTTCGAAAGCTTGTCCTAATAACGGAGGTTAAGGAAAATGGCTATTAAAAAGTATAAACCGACCTCTCCGGCACGTCGTTTCATGTCGGTGTCCACTTATGAGGAAATCACCACGACCAAACCGGAAAAGAGTCTTTTGGCGGTAAACAAGAAAACGGGCGGAAGAAACGCCAGCGGTAAAATCACCGTTCGCCACATCGGCGGCGGAAACCGCACCAAATACAGAATAATCGACTTCAAGCGTGACAAGCAAGTGCCCGCAAAGGTTGCAACCATCGAGTACGACCCCAACCGCACGGCAAACATTGCGTTGCTTCACTACGCCGACGGCGAAAAGAGATACATTCTTGCTCCCGTTGGTCTCAACGTAGGCGACACCGTCGTTTCCGGCGCAGACGCCGACATCAAAGTGGGCAACAACCTTCCTTTGGAAAACATCCCCGTGGGTACAATCGTGCACAACATCGAAATGAACCCCGGCAAGGGCGGACAAATCGCACGTTCGGCAGGCATCTTTGCTCAACTTATGGCAAAGGAAGGCAAGTACGCAACGTTGCGTATGCCCAGCGGCGAAATGAGACTCATTCTGTTGAAGTGCCGTGCCACAATCGGACAGGTAGGCAACCTCGACCATGAAATCGTTTCCATCGGTAAGGCAGGCAAAAAACGTCACATGGGCGTTAAACCCACTGTGCGTGGTAGCGTAATGAACCCCTGCGATCACCCTCACGGCGGTGGTGAAGGTAAATCTCCCGTCGGCCGTCCCGGTCCCGTTACGCCTTGGGGTAAACCTGCTTTGGGTTACAAGACAAGAAAAAAGAAAAAGGCTTCTTCGAAATTTATCGTAAAGCGTGTTAACTAATGCGGAGGAAAGAAAATGAGCAGATCAATCAAAAAAGGACCTTATGTTCAACCTGTACTTTTGAAAAGAGTTCAAGAAATGAACGCCAAAGGTGAAAAGAAAGTTTTGAAAACGTGGTCGAGAAGTTCTACAATCTTCCCCGATTTTGTAGGACACACGATTGCGGTACATGATGGCAGAAAGCACGTTCCCGTTTACATCACGGAAGAAATGGTGGGCTTGAAGTTGGGCGAATTCGCTCCTACAAGAACATTCAAGGGACACGCCGGCAGCAAAACGACAGGTGCCAAATAGGAGGAAAAGAGATGGCTACAAGAAGTAAAGCAAAAGCCCTTGTGCGTGCAGAAAACAAAGACAAGCGCCCCAAGGCAATAGCAAAGTACATCCGCATTGCTCCTTCCAAAGTTCACGTTGTTTTGGATCTCATCCGTGGTGTGGACTACAAGGACGCAGTTGCTATTTTGAAAACAACCACAAAAGCGGCGGCAGAACCCGTTCTCAAATGTCTGAACAGTGCCGCGGCAAATGCAGAAGTGAATCTCGGTATGAACAAAGATACTCTTTATGTTGCAGAATGTTTCGCCGATCAGGGACCCACCCTGAAGCGTATGCAACCGGTTTCTCGTGGTAGAGGCTACCGTATCTTGAAGAGAACAAGTCACATCACGGTGATTTTGGACGAGAGAGCGTAAAGGAGAGTTAGAATTATGGGACAAAAAGTTAATCCACACGGACTCAGAGTAGGCGTTATTCAGGGTTGGGACGCAAAATGGATTGCGGACAAAAAGGATTTCGCCAAATATATCAAGGAAGACGACACCATCAGAACTACTTTGAAAAAGAAGTACTTCGGCGCAGGCATCAGCAAGATTGTTGTTGAAAGAGCCGAAGGCAAGGTGATTGTCGACATTCACACGGGACGTCCCGGCACGCTCATCGGTAAGGCCGGCGCAGGTGCGGAAGAAATAAAGGCAATTGTTTCCAAAATCGCCAAGGACAAGCAGGTTACCGTCAACATCGTTGAAGTAAAGCAACCGGATATGGACGCTCAACTCGTTGCAGAGGCTATCGCCGCTCAACTGGAAAAGCGTGTGTCCTTCCGCAGAGCAATGCGTCAATGCATGGGCAAGGCGACACGTTCCGGCGCAAAGGGAATCAAAACAATGGTTTCCGGACGTCTGGACGGTGCCGAAATCGCAAGATGCGAACAGTACCACGAAGGAAGCATTCCTCTTCACACTTTGAGAGCGGACATCGACTACGGTTTCGCAAGAGCGCTCACCACATTCGGCGTCATCGGCGTGAAGGTTTGGATTTACAGGGGCGAAATTCTGCCCAAAAAGAAACAGACCGTCAAAAAGGAGGTAACTGAATAATGTTAATGCCTAAAAGAGTTAAAAGGCGTCGTCAGTTCCGTGGAAGAATGAAGGGCGAAGCGCACAAGGGCAACAAGATTGCTTACGGCGAATACGGTCTTCAGGCTTTGGAATGCGCTTGGGTTACCTCCAACCAGATTGAGGCGGCCCGTGTCGCAATGACACGTTTTGTAAAGCGTGGCGGTAAAGTTTGGGTGGACATCTTCCCCCACAAACCCGTCACAAAGAAACCCGCAGAAACCAGAATGGGTTCCGGTAAAGGTTCTCCCGAATATTGGGTAGCCGTTGTAAAACCCGGCAGAGTAATGTTTGAAATGGCAGGTATCCCCGAGGATGTCGCCCGTGAAGCATTGCGTCTTGCCAGCCACAAACTTCCCGTCAAGTGCAAGTTTGTGAAGAAAGAAGATGAGGTGAGTGCAGATGAAAGCAAGTAAAGTGCGTGAACTTAATAATGAAGAATTGGTAGCCAAACTTGCCGATTTGAAGAAGGAATTGTTCAACTTGCGTCTTTCTCACGCAACCGGACAATTGACCAACCCTCTTGCGCTTGCTAATGTCAAGAAGGATATCGCAAGAATCAAGACCGTTTTGCATGAAAGAGAAACGGCTACAAAGGCGTAAGGCGGAGGTAAGTTAAAATGGCTATCGAAAGAAACAGCAGAAAAGAGAGAGTCGGCATCGTTGTGTCCGATAAGATGGACAAGACAATCGTTGTCGCAATAGTCAATAAATACAAACACCCTCTTTACAAAAAGACGGTGTCCACAACAAAGAAGTACAAAGTACACGATGAAAACAACGAATGCGGAGTAGGCGACACCGTAAGAATTGCCGAAACGAGAAAATTGTCCAAGGACAAGAACTGGCGTTTGTTGGAAATCGTAGAAAAGGCTAAATAGCAGGAGGAAAAGTACAGTGATACAACCACAAACAAGACTTAAAGCCGCCGACAACAGCGGTGCAAAAGAACTTATGTGCATCAAGGTACTTGGCGGTTCCTTCCGTAAGTTCGGCAACATCGGCGACATCATTGTTGCCAGCGTAAAAAGTGCAAACCCCGGCGGAGTTGTCAAAAAGGGCGACGTTGTGAAAGCGGTCATCGTAAGAAGCGCTTCCGGCGTCAACAGAAAGGACGGAACACACATCCGTTTCGACGACAATGCCGCAGTCATCATCGACAATCAAAAGCAACCCAGAGGAACCCGTATTTTTGGGCCTGTGGCAAGAGAACTTCGTGAAAAAGACTACATGAAAATTGTGTCTTTGGCACCCGAAGTACTGTAATTGGGAGGATTTCTAACATGGCTAGTATGAACATCAGATCCGGTGATACGGTAGAAATTCTTGTCGGCGGTATCGAAAACCGTGGCAAGCGTGGCAAGGTCACCGTGGCTGACCCCGAAAAGGGCAGAGTTGTTGTGGAAAACCTCAACATGGTTACAAAGCACAAGAAACCCCGTACCGCACAGGAAAAGGGCGGAAAGGTGCAGCAGCCCCGTGCAATCGACGTAAGCAACGTGGCTTTGGTTTGCCCGAAATGCGGAAAGACCACAAGAGTGGCGCATGTTTTGGGAGAAAACGGCAAGTATCTCAGAAGTTGCAAGAAGTGCGGCGCCGTTATCGACACCAAAGAAGAAAAGAAACAAACGAAGACAGCAACAAAAACTGCAAAGAAAACTGCCAAGAAGGCAGAAAAAGCCGATAAGTAAGGAGGAACAAAATGGCTACAAAGAAAACCGCTGCAACAAGCGTTAAACCGGTTGAATGTAGATTGAAGAAACTGTACACAGAAACGGTTGTTCCTCAACTCATCAAAGAATTCGGTTACAAAAACATCAACGAAGTACCCAAACTTGAAAAAATCGTTTTGAACTCTGGTTTGGGCGACGTAAAAGACAACTCCAAGTCCTTCCAACTTGCAGTGGAGGAATTGAAGGCAATTTCCGGTCAGAAACCCCTTGTTACCAACAGCAAACTGTCTGTTGCAAACTTCAAAGTGAGAAAGGGCATGGCCGTTGGCGCAAAGGTTACTCTCCGTGGAGAACGTATGTACTCTTTCTTCGACAAACTCGTCAGCATTGCATTGCCCAGAGTCCGTGACTTCCGTGGCGTAAACACCAATCTCGACGGTCGTGGAAACTACACATTGGGTATCCGTGAACAACTTATTTTCCCCGAAATCGTGTACGACCAGGTGGAAAAGACAAGAGGCTTTGACGTTACATTCGTTACAACGGCAAAGACCGACGCAGAAGGCAAAGCATTGCTCAAGTACTTGGGAATGCCCTTCAGAGCATAGTTGAGGAGCGTAATTATGGCAAAGAAATCAATGATAAACAAACAACAGAGAACACCCAAGTATTCCACCCGTGGATACACACGTTGTTCTATCTGCGGCCGTCCGCATTCCGTTTTGAGAAAGTACGGCATTTGCAGAATTTGCTTTAGAGAAAAAGCCTACAAGGGAGAAATTCCCGGCGTTAAGAAGGCAAGTTGGTAAGGAGGAAAATACAAATGGTTGTTACAGATCCTATTGCTGATATGCTGACACGTATCAGAAACGCTATCACAGCGAAACACGCCGATGTAGAAATTCCTGCTTCCAAAACAAAGAAGGCAATGCTGGACATTCTTGTTGAAGAAGGATACATCGCCGGCTACGAAGAAATTGAAAAAGAACTGCAAAACTCTTTGAAGGTAACGTTGAAGTACGGTGAAAAGGGCGAAAGAGTAATCACCGGTTTGAAGCGTATTTCCAAACCCGGTCTGAGAGTTTATGCAAAAAGCGAAGAACTTCCCAAAGTTTTGAACGGTTTGGGAATTGCCATTGTGTCCACAAGCAAGGGCATAATGACGGACAAGAAGGCTCGCAACCAGAATCTTGGCGGCGAAGTACTTGCTTTTGTTTGGTAAGGAGGGGCGGATATGTCAAGAATCGGTAAGAAACCCATCGTACTGCCCGCCGGCGTAACGGCTACCTACAACAACGGTACCGTAACGGTAACGGGAAGCAAAGGCACACTCACCCGCACAATCGACACGGTAATCGGTTGCCACGTTGAAGGAAACGAAATCACCTTCTCCTGCCCCGAAAAGGCAGACGGAAGCGTGCAGGCGAAACACGGTTTGTACCGTGCGCTTGTAGCCAACATGGTCAAGGGCGTTTCCGAAGGTTTTTCCAGAAACCTCATCATCAACGGCGTAGGTTACAAGGCTGCCGTGCAGGGCGACAAACTTGTTCTCAACATCGGATATTCTCACCCCGTGGAAGTAGTGGCACCTGCCGGAATCAAGTTCGAATGTCCTTCTCAGACGGAAATCGTTGTTTCCGGTTTCGACAAGGAACTCGTTGGACAAACGGCTGCCAACATCAAGGCTAAACGTCCCGTCGAACCCTATCACGCTTACGGCGTCCGTTACAAGGAAGAAGTCGTAGTGCTGAAGGAAGGCAAGAAGGCAGGTAAGTAAGGAGTGCAGATATGATAAATAAAATGAACAAAAACGCAGACAGAAGAATTCGTCATGCGAGAGTAAGAAAAAAGGTTTTCGGCACCAGCGTTAAACCCCGTCTGTGCGTTTACCGTTCCACAAATTACATCTATGCACAGGTGATTGACGACGTGAACGGAAAGACGCTTTGCTCGGCATCCAGCAAGGCTTTGGCCAAGGAATGCGAAGGCAAGACCAAGGTGGAGGCAGCCAAGTTGGTGGGAGAAGCCATCGCCAAAAAGGCTTTGGAACTCAAACTCGAAGAAGTTGTGTTTGACCGTGGCGGTTACATCTACACAGGCAGAGTTGCCGCTTTGGCAGACGGCGCAAGAGAAGCCGGACTTAAATTCTAATCGGAGGCAGAAAAATGGAAAACGTAAAAGAAGTTGAAGTTGTTGCAGTTGATGCAACGGAAACGGCGGCTGCTCAGACAACGGAGCAACCCAGACGTAATTTCCGTGAAGGACGCCCCGACAGAAAAGGCGGCAGACGCAACAACCGTGAAAGAGACAACAGAGAAGACGACGGTCTCATCAAAAAACTCGTCAAAGTAAACCGTGTTACCAAGGTTGTAAAGGGCGGACGCACAATGCGTTTCTCCGCACTTTGCGTGGTAGGCGACGGTAAGGGAAGCGTGGGAATCGGAATGGCAAAGGCGGCAGAAGTTCCCCAAGCCATCGAAAAGGCAAATCTGAGGGCTAAAAAAGCCATGGTTAAAATTGCCGTTTTGGACACCACAATTCCTCACGAAGTAATCGGAACGTTCGGACGTGGCAAGGTGTTGCTCATGCCCGCTCAACCCGGTACCGGCGTTATTGCAGGCGGCCCCGTGAGAAACGTTTTGGAAGCAGTGGGAATCAAGGACATCAGAACAAAGTCCTACGGTTCCAACAACGCCATCAACTGCGTTAAGGCAACTTTCAACGGGTTGAAGGAACTGCGTTCCCGTGAACATATCGCCGCTCTTCGTGGAAAGAACGTTGACGAAATTTAAGGAGGCACACAATGGCAGAAGCAAAGAAAACAACTAAGAAAAAGGTTGCTGCTCCTCTTTACGTCAACGGAAGATACGTTGTTGAAAAACAACTTCCCGAAAAACCCAAAAAGGGAGCAAAGCCTTATGCAAAAGCAAAGGGAAGCCTGAAAGTAACTCTTGTAAAGAGCACGGCAGGCAGCCTTAAAGAACATCAGGCAACGGTTGCGGCTTTGGGCTTGACAAAAGTTCGCACCACAAACATTGTGCCGGACAACGCCGCAATGCGTGGAATGATTTTCAAGGTTAAGCACCTTGTAACCGTTGAAGAAGTTAAGTAGGAGGCTAACAATGAGAATACACACAATTCAACCCGCAGTGGGGGCAACAACGTCCTCCAAGAGATTGGGTAGAGGTATCGGAAGCGGCCTCGGAAAAACAAGCGGCAAAGGGCACAAAGGACAATGGGCCCGCAGTGGCGGCGGAGTGCGTCCCGGCTTCGAAGGCGGACAAACTCCTCTCGCAAGACGTTTGCCCAAACGTGGTTTCAACAACAAGTTTGCTGTAAACTACGACATCGTAAACGTTGCATCCCTCAATGTCTTTGATGAAGGAACGGTAGTAACGCCGGAACTTCTTGCCGAAAAAGGAATTGTTACCGTTAAGTGCAACGGTGGCGTAAAAGTACTCGGCAACGGACAACTTACAAAAAAACTTACTGTAAAAGCAGATAAGTTCTCCGCTTCCGCCAAACAGGCAATCGAAGCGGCAGGTGGCGTTGCAGAGGTAATTGAATAATGTTTGAGACAATAAGAAATGCCTTTAAGATAAAGGAAGTACGCAGAAAAATTTTCCTGACAATTCTCTTTGTCATCATTTACAGGTTGGGCTGTATGATTACAGTTCCCGGATTGAGCGCAATTGAAATTGAGAACGAACAAGGAATCTTGGGATTGTTGGACTCCATCACAGGTAGTGCATTGAGTCAAGGTACCCTGTTTTCGCTCGGCATTTCTCCCTACATCAATGCCTCCATCATCGTGCAGTTGCTGACGGTGGCTATCCCCTCCTGGACGAGAATGTCCAAGGAAGGCGAAGAAGGTAGGGAAAAACTCAACAAAATTACCCGTTGGGTAACATTTGGTCTTGCTATTCTCAGCGCAGTAGGCATCGTGCTTACGCTGGAAAACCAAGGCGGTTACATCAACTACGCATGGCTGGGTGGCGACGGTATCGTCATCAACGGCGTTGGCTTGGCAACTTTCTTCGAGACAAACAACTGGATTATGTACATCTACATCACCATTGTGCTTGTCGGCGGAAGCATGCTCACCATGTGGATTGGCGAACGTATCACGGAATACGGCGTATCCAACGGTATCTCGCTGCTCATCTTCGTAGGTATCGTGTCCACGGCAGTGCATCAGTTGCGTATCTCCTTTACGGGAGTGTTCCAAGGCAACACCGAAAACCTCATCGTCATCGGTCTGTTCTTGGTAACTTTGATTTTGGTCTTCGCTTTCATCGTTTGGGTGGACGGCGCCGAAAGAAAAATCAAGGTTCAGTACGCAAAACAAATCAAGGGAAACAAAATGTACGGCGGACAATCCTCCTTCATTCCCATCAAAGTAAACGCCAACGGCGTAATGCCTTTGATTTTCGCTTACGCTTTGATGAGTTTCCCTCAACTCATTCTCACCTCTGTTGCCAGCGGTTCCGAAGCGGAAAAATGGTACACAGAGTGGCTCACCGCCAACGGTAACGGCGTGGGTATTGCAGTGTACAACGTTGTGCTTGCAATCCTCATCTTCGGATTTGCCTACTTCTATTCGCAAATTCAGTTTGACCCCTCGGAAATTGCCAGAAACATTCAGAACAACGGCGGTTTCGTAACGGGTATCCGTCCGGGACGTGAAACGGCGCAGTACCTCGACAAGGTGGTAAAACGCATCACTTTGTGGGGAGCAATCTTCCTCACAATCATCAACCTTATTCCTTCCGTACTGTTTACACTGTTGCCACAATTGCTCAACCTGAGTGTGGACACACTGTTGGTAAGCAGTTTCAGCGCAACGGGAATGCTGATTGTCGTCAACGTGGCTTTGGAATTCAACAAAGCGTTGGAAAATCAGATTCTCATGCGTCACTATAAAGGATTTTTGAAGTAATATGAAGTTGATACTTTTGGGCGCGCCGGGCAGCGGCAAAGGCACCATGGCGCAAAAACTTACAACAACACTCAACATCCCGCAAATTTCCACAGGGGACATCTTCCGCAAAAACCTCAAGGAAGAAACCCCTCTGGGCTTGCAGGTTAAAAGCATTATGGCAAGGGGTGCGTTGGTTCCCGACGAAATCACAATTGAAATCGTCAAAAACCGCCTTGCCGAAGAAGACTGTGCAAACGGTTACATTCTGGACGGGTTTCCCCGTTCGCTGGCGCAAGCCGCCGCTTTGGAAACCTTCCAGGACATCGACTTTGCCGTCAACCTCGACGTCGACAAAGAAACTGTGGTCAAGCGTTTGTCGGGACGCCGTTTCTGCCCCGATTGCAACGGTACCTACCACATTTCCACGTTGGAACAGGAAACGGTTTGCCCCCATTGCGGAGGTAAACTGATTATCCGTGCCGACGATGCCGAAGAAACCGTCAGGGAAAGACAAAGAGTGTACGAAACCACAACTTTGCCTTTGTTGGAATTTTACAAAGACAGGGGAAAGTTGATAACGGTGGACGGTGACGGCACTGTGGACGAAGTGTACGACAGAATTCTGTCCGTATTGAAAAAATGATTCTAATCAAGTCAAATTCGCAAATAGCGGAAATGCGCAAAGCAAACATCATCGTAAGGGACACGCTCGAACTTTTGCGTGAACACACAAAAGAGGGCGTTTCCACCTACGAGTTGAACAGGCTTGCGCACGAATACATCACAAAACAGGGTGCAAAACCCAGTTTTCTCAATTACAGCGGTTATCCCGCAAGCATCTGCGTTTCCATCGACTGCGAAGTAGTGCACGGAATACCTTCCAAAAAGAAAATTTTGCAGGAAGGGCAGATTGTCAGTTACGACGTGGGAGCGGTGCTCAACGGCTGGCACGGCGATGCGGCAAGAACCGTCGGCGTGGGACTTATCAGCCCTGAATGTCAGAAATTGATAGACGTTACGGAACAGTGCTTTTTCGAGGGCGTCAAAATCATCAAGGCAGGCACGACACGTCTTGGCGACTTGGGACACGCAATTCAAAGTTACGCCGAAAGTTTTGGCTACGGCGTTGTGAGAGAACTTGTGGGGCACGGTATCGGGCATCAGATGCACGAAGAGCCGGACGTCCCCAACTACGGCATTCCCGGACACGGTATGAGATTGTCCTCCGGCATGACGATAGCCGTCGAGCCCATGATAACAATGGGTACGGAAAAGGTGGACTTCATGTCAGACGGTTGGACGGTTAAAACCCGTGACAGAAAACCCGCCTCTCACTACGAAAACACAATAGCTATTCTGGATGACGGAATAGAAATACTCAGTTTGTAAGGTGTATATGAAGGAATGTGAAATAGCCGTTGGCAGCGTGGTGCTGTCCAAACAAGGCAGGGACAAGGGCAACTACTTCGTGGTGGTTGCAACGGGTAAAGACGTCGTGTTCGTCGCCGACGGCGGTGCACGTAAACTTGCCTCCCCCAAAAAGAAAAACATCAAACACGTTTCTTACAGTGGCATCACTCTGGAAGGGATAGCAACCAAACTCTCGGAAGGACAAAAGGTGTTCGACAGCGAAGTAAAAAGTGCTTTAAGGCAACTAAAACAGTAACAGGAGATACAGTATGTCAAAAGACGATGTAATTGAGGTAGAAGGCGTAGTTGTTGAAGCGTTGCGCAATGCGGAATTCCGCGTAAGGCTCACCAACAATCACGAAATTACCGCCTATGTTTCGGGTAAATTGAGGATACACTCAATCCGCATTTTGCCGGGTGACGCAGTCAAACTGGAAATGAGTCCGTACGACCTCACCAAAGGCAGAATTGTCTGGCGCTCGAAGGGCGTTCAGCAATAACAAACACAAACACACAACAAAAGCAATTCAAGGAGGTCAACAAAATGAAAGTTAAACCGTCGGTTAAACCCATGTGCGACAAATGCAAGGTTATCAAGCGTAACGGCAAAGTTATGGTAATTTGTTCCAAATATCCCAAACACAAGCAAAGACAAGGCTGATTGCTTTGGCAAGTTCGTTGCCCTTGGCAGCGACAACTTCGGATACAATCACGAAAAAATCTGTGCAACATCATTCCACTTGGCTTGCACGGTTTTTTGCGTGTCAAGATAGATGCAAAAAAATTCAGTATTATAAAATCATTTTAAGGAGAAAGACAAATGGCTCGTATTTCCGGTGTAGATTTACCCAGAGAAAAGCGTATTGAAATCGGCTTGACCTACATTTACGGAATCGGACGCACCACGGCGAAGAACATTCTTGCCGAAACAGGCGTCAATCCCGACACACGTGTCAAAGATTTGACAGAAGACGACGTGTCCAAAATCCGTGACTGTATTGAAAAGAACATTCACGTCGAAGGCGACCTTCGTCGTGAAGTTTCCATGAACATAAAAAGACAAATTGAAATCGGATCCTATCGTGGTATCCGTCACAGAAAGGGCTTGCCCGTGAGAGGACAGTCCACAAAGCAAAATGCCCGCACAAGAAAAGGACCCAAACGTACCGTTTCTCGTGGCAAGAAAGCGACTAAGTAAGGAGGACGTGTACAATGGCAGTAAAAAAAGTTGTCAAGAAAAAACGTGATATAAGAAAAGTTGACAAAGGACAAGTGCACATTCACGCTTCCTTCAACAACACGATTGTTACCTTCACCGACATGAACGGCAATGCGCTGTCCTGGTGCAGTTCCGGCAGTCTTGGTTTCCGTGGTTCCCGTAAGAGTACGGCATTTGCCGCTCAGCAGGCAGCGGAAGTTGCGGCAAAGGGCGCAAAGGAATACGGAATCCGTTCCGTTGAAGTTTACGTAAAAGGCCCCGGACAAGGACGTGAGTCGGCAATTCGTGCTTTGCAAACGGCGGAAATCGACGTTACGCTCATCCGTGACGTGTCCCCCATTGCGCACAACGGATGCCGTCCCCCCAAACGCAGAAGAGTTTAGTTAAAGGAGATTATCGAAATGGCAAGAAATACAGGTGCAGATTGCCGTCAGTGCAGACGTGAAAAATGCAAATTGTTTCTTAAAGGCGATAGATGCTATTCGGAAAAGTGCGCTTTGACAAGACGTGCAAAAATTCCCGGAGTGCATGCCGACAGCAGAAAGAAGACCACCGAGTACGGTCTTCAGTTGAGAGAAAAACAAAAGACAAAGAGAATCTACGGTCTTCAGGAAAAGCAATTCCACAAGTACTACGAAGAAGCGGAACGTCAGAAGGGCGTTACCGGTGCCAACATGCTTGTGCTGTTGGAAGAAAGACTTGACAACGTGGTGTACCGCATGGGTTTGGGCGTCTCCCGCAGTCAGGCAAGACAATTCGTAAACCACGGACTCATCACCGTCAACGGAAAGAGAGTAACTATTCCCAGTTACCAAATCAAAGTTGGCGACGTTGTTTCCGTCAAGGAAAACAAGCAGGAACAACCTGCATTTGTGGCATTGAAGCAATCCAAGAAGGCTGCAAACCTTCCCAAATGGTTGGACTTCGACCCCGCAACGCTCACAGGAAAAGTGTTGGCTAAGCCCACACGTGAAGACATCGACATGAGCATTCAGGAACACATGATCGTCGAATTGTACTCCAAGTAATAACAACTCGCATTGCAAAAAGTTTGTCCGTGCATTGTGCATTGCTTTGCACGTGGCAAACAAGGATGTTCAAAAAATCATATAAAAGGAGATTGTTGTCCAATGATGGAAATAGAAAAACCGGTAATGACAGTTGAAGAAAGCGGACAAAACGCCAGCATCATCAAAATCGTTGCTGAACCATTGGAAAGAGGCTACGGCATCACCCTCGGAAACGCATTGCGCAGGGTACTGCTTGCCGCTTTGCCCGGCGTGGCAGTGGTTGGTTTGAGAATTGACGGCGTTCAGCACGAGTTTTCCACCATTCCCGGAGTCAAAGAAGACGTTACAGACATCATCCTGAACATTAAGTGTCTTGCGTTGAAATCGGATAACGAAGACAACGATTTCAGAAAGACCATTACAATAAACAAAGCAGGTCCCTGCGAAGTACATGCAGGCGACATCATTACCGACAGCGAAGTGGAAGTTTTGAACCCCGACTTGTACATCTGCACTTTGGAAGAGGGCTACACCCTCAACATGGAACTGTACGTTGCACGTGGATGCGGCTACTACTCCATCGAAAAGAACAAGGAACGCAACAGGGAACTTAAACTCAACTATCCCATCGGTTACATCCCCATCGATTCCATTTTCGGGCCCGTCAAAAAGGCAAGTTACAACGTGGAAAGCGCACGTGTGGGACAAGACATCACACGTGACAAACTGACGTTGGAAGTGGAAACGAACGGTGCGTTTTCCGGAAGAGAAATTGTTTCGTTGGCAGCGAAAATCATTGAAGACCACATCAAAATGTTCGTGGATCTTTCCGAAAACTTCAACAGGGACATTTTGATTCCCCGTGAAAGCGACAATCACAAAAAAGTGTTGGAAATGAACATTGACGATATGGACTTGTCCGTACGTTCGTACAACTGCTTGAAGCGTGCCGGAATACAAACCGTGGAAGACCTCACCAAAAAGAGCGAAGACGACATGCTCAAAGTGAGAAATCTCGGCAGAAAATCGCTGGACGAAGTAATCGCAAAGTTGGAAAGTTACGGTCTGTCTTTGAGAAATAAGGATGAATAGGAGAATTGCAATATGGCAGCACAAAGAAAATTAGGAAAAGCAACAGATCAAAGACTGGCGCTGTTGAAAAACCAAGTTTCGCAACTTTTGTGGAACGGTAAGTTGGAAACAACCGAAGCCCGTGCAAAAGAAGTGCAAAAACTTGCCGAAAAATACATTACCCTTGCTGTAAACACCTACAACGACACAGTTGAAGTGGAAAAGACCAAGATTGTCAACGGAAAGGAAACCACCGTGAAGGTTGTCTACGATGGCGCAAACAAACTTGCCGCAAGACGTACCCTCATGGCTAACCTTGCCGACCTCAAGGAAGCACGTCTTCCCAAGGAAAAGGGTTTGGAATACAAAGTCCGTACCAAGACGGTAAGACACCCCCTCATCGAAAAGTTGTTCAACGTTTACGCTCCCAAATTCGCCAAAATTGCCGAAGAAAAGGGACAAAAGGGCGGTTACACAGCCATCTACAAGATGAATGCACGCCGTGGCGACGCAGCGGAAATGGCTTTGATCGTTGTTCTGTAAGTTTAACAATTACAAAAAGCATCTGCATTGTTTTGCAGGTGTTTTTTGTTGCTTTTTGTGCGTTTGTCGGCACGCACAAGGTATTTTTTTGTAAAAAAGCGAAATATTGCAGAAAAATTTCAACATTTTTATTGCGCAACGCAACCTTTTGCTTTGTTTTGCCGTTTTGAGGGCGTGGACGCCCTTCGGAGCGATATTTACGTATTTTTCTAACCTGCGCACACACAACAAACACAAACCGCTTTCAGGCGTCAATGTTTGTCCGAAAGCGTTTGGCGTGTTTCGTCAAAGTATTGTAGGCAGGCATTGCTTCAAAACTGTTTTGCGTGATGCTTTCCGCTGTTTTTGTGCGTGTTTTCGTTACCCTGTTGAGGGCGAAAATGCACGGAAAAATTGAGCGGTAGTTTTGCCATTTTGAGGGCGTGGACGCCCTTTGGAGCGATATTTATGTGTTTTCCTAACCTGCGCACACACAACAAACACAAACCGCTTTCAGACGTCAATGTTTGTCCGAAAGCGTTTGGCGTGTTCCGTCAAAGTATTGTCGAAAAGTTTTGTCTTGCAAAAATATTTTGCGTGATGCTTTCCGCTGTTTTTTTGCGTTTCCTTGTTGTTTCCCGATTGAGAGGAAGAACACAGTTAAAAATTGTGCGTTTGTCTTGCGTTAAGCATGGCAAAACGCCTTAATATGTCAAATTCGTACAAGCGTCGGGCAGGTACGTAAACGTTGCAAAACGGGATAGTTTGTGTTTTGCATTAAAAAATCACGGACAATGTAAATTTGGTGCGAAATTTCGGCGGGTAGGGCAGTTTTTTGCGCAGTCAATACCGTTTGACAATTTGTGTAAGCAGTTGAACAATTTTTTATTTTGAAAAAGGTGGTGCAGAGCAGTTGCTTTGCATGCAGAAACACGGAAAAATCGTGTTAACGGCGTGGCAAAATTATCTTTTGACATTTGCCTTTAATGTCAATAATAATAGACAACAAAGGCAAATTGTGAGATAATAAGTCAGAAATAATCACTTTGGAGAATTGGTATGAAAGTAACCGAAGACATAAGATATGTGGGCGTAAACGACCACAACCTGGATATGTTTGAAAGCATGTACAAAGTGCCAAAGGGCATGGCGTACAATTCCTATGTAATAATTGATGAAAAAATTGCCGTGATGGACTCTGTCGAGGAAGATTTCGGCAACGAATGGCTGGAAAATCTGCGCAGAGAGTTGAAGGGACGCACGCCCGACTACCTGGTGGTACAGCACATGGAACCGGACCATTCGGCAAACATTGTTAACTTTCTGGAAGCGTTCCCCAACGCCACGGTGGTGTCCAACAGCAAGGCGTTTGCCATGCTCAACAACTACTTCGGCTGTTTGTGTTTCAACAGGCAGGAAGTAAAGGACAACGAGGTGTTGTGCCTGGGCAAACACAACCTGCAATTTTTGTTTGCGCCCATGGTACATTGGCCGGAAGTGATGGTAACCTACGACAGCACCGACAAAGTGCTGTTTTCCGCCGACGCTTTCGGAAAATTCGGCGCATTGGATTGCAACGAGTCTTGGGACGACGAGGCTCGTCGCTACTACATCGGCATTGTGGGAAAGTACGGCGTACAGGTGCAGGCGTTGCTGAAAAAAATTTCGCAACTGCCCGTTGAGGCAATATGTCCGTTGCACGGGCCTGTTTTGACGGACAACATTGCCCATTGTCTGAAAATGTACGACGTGTGGTCGGGCTACGGCGTGGAAAGCGACGGTGTGCTGATAGCGTACACTTCTGTGTACGGACACACGGCAAAGGCGGCTTTGTTTGCCAAAGAATTGTTGGAAAAATGCGGTCAGAAGGTGGTAGTGCACGATTTGGCACGTTGCGACCTTTCGCAAGCTGTTGCCGACGCATTCCGCTACGGCAAAATTCTGCTTGCCACAACCACCTACAACATGCAGGTGTTTCCGCCTATGCGCAATTTCGTGCTTTCTCTCACCGACAGAAACTTTCAAAACCGCACTCTTGCGATAATAGAAAACGGTTCCTGGGCGCCCATGGCTGCAAAGGTGTTGGAAACGATGTTTGCCAACAGCAAAAACGTCAACACGGTGGGGACGGTAACGATACGCTCTTCCATGACGGAGGAAAACAAACAGCAGATTGAGCAACTTGTCGAAAAACTTTGTCGCTAAGGCTTTATCTGTCAAAACACGCAGAAAAAGACGCTTATCTTTGCGGTAAGCGTCTTTTTTACACCCTTTTGAAGTGTGTGTTTGTCGATATATTTTTGTGTTGTTGCACGGCGTTTTCCGGCGGTCTTTATCAGACGGCAAAATGCAAATTGCAACAAAAAATGCGCTGTGCAAAAATGCAGGCGCATTGTTTTTGTCAGTCGGGGAAATTTGGCAAACAATTTGTTTTTGCACGTTTTTTTCACACCGTTGCAATGTTTTTTGTACTTTTGGGGTGCGTCGGCAGTCATTTTTCCGCAGTTCAGCAAGCGGACGCTTTGACGTTGTGTTTTTGCATCACAATGTCTATGTCCGTGCCTTCAACAAATTGCAGTAATGCATCGGCGGCGTTGTCCAACGCTACGTCGGCAATTTTTTTGTCCTCTTCCGTCAGTTGCGACAGTACGAAATCCACAAGTGCAAGTTGCGTTTGCTTGCCTGTGCCTATTCTCACACGAGGAAAATCGGTGGTGGAAATCATTTTTATTATGTTGCGCATGCCGTTGTGCGTGCCTGCGGAACCTTCTTTGCGTATGCGTACGCTTCCCAAGGGTATGTCTATGTCGTCATATGCAACTATGAGATGCCCCTTTTTCACCTTGTATTTGTGCACTAGTTCGCTTACCGCTTCGCCGGAAAGATTCATGTAGGTGAGTGGCTTTGCCACAATCACCTTTTCGCCGTTGACACGGGCGTGTGCCGTTACGCAGCGACATTCCGCCTTGTCGAAAGATACTTCAAGTTTTTTTGCCAACCTGTCCACGCACATAAAACCCATGTTGTGCCAGGTGTTGAGATATTTTTTTTCGGGATTGCCGAGTCCCACAACAAGATACATTTTTTACCGCCTGAGTTTGCATTATTTGGCGTTTTGCCTTGCAAATCATTATATCACAAAAGCGTTGCGGTGTAAATGTCTTAACCGCAGTTTACAAGAGCGTGTTTTTGTGGTATAATTAACTAACGTTTTTATCGGTAAAGACGTTTTGAAGGCGTAAAATGTACTTTTTCGACAGACTTACAAATACGCATGCGTACAAAAATTTGCTGGCAGATACCCGTGATAAAAATTTTATCACGGCTTTTGGCGTGCAACCGAGCGAAAAACCCTTCATTGCGGCAAACGTTTTGGGGTTTTCGCTGTACGTTACTTCCGACTACGTCGAGGCGCAACGGGTATTGCGCACGGTGGGCGCTCTGTCGGAAAACACCGTGTTTATTCCCGTCAAGGACGACGTGTTGCTGTACAAAAAAAGCAATTCCAAAAATTCCGTGTATCAGCGCAACGCCGCTTTGTACTCTTTGTTGCACGGTGCGGAATGCGCCGTTACCACAGTGGAAGCGTTGATGCAGTTTCTGCCCGTCAAAGAGCAGTTTCTAAACGACTGTTTCACATTGAAGTGCGGCGGACACTACGACACTGCGCAGGTTGTGAAAAAACTTGTGCGTTGCGGTTTCCGTCGTGTCGAGGGCATCTCCGCCGAGGGCGAATTTGTGTTGCGTGGCGACATTCTGGAAATAATGATGCCTTTCGGCAAGCGTTTCCGTGTGGACTTTTTCGACGATTTGGCGGAAAGTATCAAATCGGTGGGCGAAACGGTAGCCGACGTGCAGTCGGTGGAAGTGTATCCGTTGTACGACACAAGCGGTTTTCCCGTCAAGAAACTTTCCGACGTGCAAAAACTTGTCAACAGGCTCAAAGTTTCGCCCGACGCCAAAACACGTTTGCAGTCAATTCTGGACGACATTGCTCTTTCCTCCGACGAGGTTGCCGACACCGTTTGGCTGACGCCCTTTTTGCAGTCCTCACGCCTTGCCGACTACCTTCCCTGTGACACGGTGGTGTTTTGGGACGAGCCCAAACTGCTCAACAACCGTGTGGACTTTTTGTACAACGAGCACAACCAGCGTGTGGCAAATCTCACCCGTGCGGGGGAAATACTTCCCGCCCACTTTGCTTCACTTGCCGACAGAAACACGCTGTTTCAACTGGATTTTCCGCAAATATCTTTGCAGACGTTGCCCTACGACACGCCCTTTTTCCGTCCGCAGGCAATACACAATTTCAAAACGGGCGCCGTTGCCAACTACGCTTCTTCGGAAGATGCCCTTGCAAGGGACATCAAAAATTGGCGTCAGATAGGGTACGAAGTGGTAATTTTTGCCGGCAGCGACGGCGTACGCCCCGTTTCCGACAAGTTGGCGCAACAAGGCGTCTACGTCAAACAGGCGGAAAAATTGACGCCCAACCTTGCCGACGGACTCATTTTACCCATAGGTGTGGAAAAGGGTTTTGTGTCGCACACCAACAAACTTGCGGTAATAGGCACAAGGGATATAGGCAGGGGGCTTTCCCGTCAGACGCTGCACAAAGCCAAAAAACAGGCGTTTTTGTCGGTGGAAAAGGGCGACTACGTCGTGCACGACATTCACGGAATAGGCTTGTGCGAGGGAATTCAGAAAATAACTTCCCCCACGGGCGAGGTGAAGGACTACATTGTGGTAATGTATCGCCACGGCGACAGGTTGTACGTACCCGTAGACGCTTCCGACATGCTGTCCCGTTACAGCGGGGGAGAAAATCCGTCCCTTTCCAAAATCGGCGGTGAAGATTTTGCCAAAGTTAAAAACAAGGTAAAATCCGGCATCAAAGAAATGTCCGTCAACCTTCTCAAACTGTATGCCGAAAGGGAAAAGGCACGGGGATTCCGCTACCACATTGACAGTTACCTTGAAGAGGAATTTCAGCAGTACTTTCCCTACAAGGCGACGGAAGATCAACTGCGCTGTCAGCAGGAAATAACCAAAGACCTCACCTCCGACAGAATTATGGACAGAGTGCTTGTGGGGGACGTCGGCTACGGAAAAACGGAAGTGGCAATGCGTGCCGCCTTTGACGTGGTGTCCAACGGCTATCAGGTGGCGGTGCTGGTACCCACCACAATACTTGCCGAACAGCACTACAAAACATTTTTGCAACGCATGAAGCCCTTTGACATACGTGTGGAATGTCTGAACCGTTTCCGCACGGCGGAGCAACAAAAAGCCATCGTCAAGGCTGTTGCCGACGGAAAGGTGGACATCGTCATCGGCACTCACCGTCTGCTTTCCAAAGACGTGGATTTTTACAGGCTGGGATTGCTTGTTCTGGACGAGGAACAGCGTTTCGGCGTGGAACACAAGGAAAAAATCAAAGCGCTCAAAACGTCGGTGGACGTGCTTACGCTTTCGGCAACGCCGATACCTCGCACATTGCACATGGCGCTTTCCGGCATAAGGGACATTTCCACCATAACAACTCCTCCCGTGGAAAGAATGGCGGTGGAAACATTCGTGGTGGAGGAAAACGACGCTTTGATTTGCGACGTAATTACTCGTGAACTTGCCCGTGGCGGACAGGTTTACTGCGTGTACAACAGGGTGCAGTCCATCGATTCCTTTGCACACAGGCTGTCGCAACTTGTGCCGCAAGCCAAAATAATCGTTGCGCACGGTCAGATGGAAGAAAACGTGTTGGAAGACGCCGTTTTTGCCTTTTCCGAGGGTAAGGGCAATGTGCTTGTCTGCACGACAATCATCGAAAACGGCATCGACATTCCCAATGCCAACACGCTTATCGTGTGCGACGCCGACAGGTTGGGATTGTCGCAACTGTACCAACTTCGTGGACGTGTGGGGCGAAGCAACAGGCTTGCCTACGCCTACTTTATGTACAGGCAGGACAAAATTCTCAATGACGACGCCTACAAGCGTCTGTCTTCCATCACGGAATACAGCGAGTTGGGCAGCGGCTTCAAAATTGCCATGAAAGATTTGGAAATTCGTGGCGCAGGCAACATTCTCGGCAGGGAACAGCACGGCCACATGATGAAAGTGGGCTACGAAATGTACGCACGTCTGCTCAAAGAAGCGGTGGCGGAATTGCGTGGCGAAAAACAGGAAAGAACATTCACCACCGATTTGGAAATAGATATCGAAGCCTACGCCCCCGACGATTACATAAGCGTTCAGTCGGAAAGGATGGATTTCTACCAGCAACTTGCCTCTTGCAAAGCGGTGGAAGACGTGGAAAAAACACGCTCGCAGTTGCAGGAAATTTACGGTGCCATTCCACGCCAGGTGGACAACCTTCTGAAAATTGCCAAACTCAAATTGCTTGCACACAACGCCAAGGTGTGCAAAGTTTCGGTAAAACCGGGACGTGGCGAAATAACCTTTGTGGAAAGAGATGCCATGTTCAACAAAAAGGTGTTTGACGCCCTTGCCGAAAGCGGCGACAGGGTTTCCGCCTCCTCTTCGGGGTACAGCATAGTGTTCGCTTCCACCGACTATCTGCAAAAATCCCGTCTTTTGCAGGCGATAGAAGATTTCCTCGTGAAATTGCAGTAGTCTTTTAGGCAAATTTGACGCCACACGGACAAAACCGAAAAATCAAAATCTTTGTAAGAGCAGCGGCACTTTACGGCAGGCTTTGCAACAAAGTGCATGCAAAGGACATTTCCGTTTTTGCCGTCAGCCGTTTGTTTGATTGCCAAAATGACTGTTTGGTAACTTTGCCTATGGGCGTTTTTGCTTTTTCAAACGCCTCTTCAGAGTGCCGTCAAGGGCGAAAAGGCGTCCGCAGGGCTGCAAATTACCTTTCAAAGAGAAAAATTTTGTAGCGTCAGGCATTTTGAAATTTGCCTTTACACACGTCAAGTCAATAATACTTGCACAAATAATCGCAAATTGCTTGCCATTTATCACAGATAAATGTATAATATTCGAGTATGAGTGTTCGTGTACCCAAATGCGAACACAATTTTATCAGGAGTATAAGATGAAGAAAGTCAGCAAAGTACTGGTTTTACTGTTGGTGGCGGTAATGGTACTCAGCATCTTTTCCGGATGCGGCGTGTTCAGCAGAAACAACGAGAAGTACCGTGCCACGGCAGCATTACAGGTAGGAAACGAAACAATAACTATCGGTAAAATTATCGACACCTTCAACAATTACTACAACAGCTATTACAGTTACATCAGCCAAGGTTACGTCACTGTGGACGATGTGTTCGACATCGCAATGACTTCGCTGTACACTCAGTACATGAAGTTGGACGCCTACAAGACCACGCCCAACGTGCCCACCTACACGCATGCAGGCACCGATTTTGCCAATCAGCAGTACATTGACGACGAGGAATACGCATTCTCCGTTAAATATGTCAAGCACATTGTGTTCACGGGGCTGGATTCCGTTGTGGAAGGCTACATCAAAAACGACTACGAACTCAACGACAAGGAAGAGGAAGACACTTCAAGAGATTTCATCGAATATGACGACCTCAGCGGTTGCGACACCTATTCCGAATATGTGTACCGTCAAAACTTTGTCGACGAAGACATGGACGAGTACTTTGCCGATTACTACAACGGCATTGCAACCTTTGACAACGTTTCCGTTGACGAATACGTCTATCAGTCGGAAAGCGATGCACAGGCAATGCTGGACCAAATCAACGACCGCATCGAAGGCGAGGAAAAAATCACCTTCACGCAGTACAAGCAGTGGCAGCAGGACGCTTTGAAGCAGTATCGTGACAACGTTCAAAACAGTTACGAATACTCTTTGGAAACGCTCATCGAAAGACAAATCGAAGACTTCATTGTGTCGGTAATCACCACCAAGTACGATTACAGCGTGTACCAGGCAATCGACGGAGCAGATTTGCAGGAAACGATAAGCCAACTTACAAGCACCTACGAACATTTGAAAGCCAACCAGACGGCAAGTTTCAACATCAACAGCAATTTTGTAAGTTTCATCGAAGGGCTCACCGATTCCAGTTACATCTACACCGTACCCGAGGGATACAACTACATCTTTGTGAAGAACATTCTCATCCCATTCACTTCCGAGCAAAAGACGGTTTTGTCCAACTTGCAAAAGCAGTTGGGTAGCGACACCGACCCCCGTTACATTGCAAAACGTACGGAGTTTGCCGCAGAAGTTGTTGCCGAGGACTTCCTGCATCAGGACGGAGAGGGCGAAAACGTCAAGGTGGAAAACCTCTTCACAACCGACGACCAAGGCAACGTAGTTGTAAATGCCGACGGCGCTTTGGGAAGTTACTTCGGTTCCGACGGAAAAGTGATACCCATGCAGGGTAAAACTGCCGACGAAACGGTGATTGAACTTATGAAACAGTACAACACCGACACGGCACAGCATTCCAAGGTGTACGACTACGTAGTGCGTGTTGGTGAAGTGCCCGACAGTTACACATCCAGTTGGGTGCAGGAATTTGTAGACGCTGCAAACGTGGCTTACGACCTTGCAACAGCAGCAGGCGCAACGGGCGGCTACTACGGAGTGGCTGTTTCCACCTACGGCGTACACATTGTGTATTACAGCGCCAAGGTAGAGGCTCAGACTTTCGACTTTGAAACCAACCTTCTCAACAGCACAACGCCGGAATACAGAACATTCAAGACCTACTTTGAAACAAAGTCTTCCGATATGCTGGAAGATGCGCTGGATGCGTTGAAAGAGGCCTACTATCCCACAAAGATAGTCAAGTCAAACGAGTTTGACAAGTTCCTCAAAGAAAACAAACTCACCTACGACCTGCAATCGGCTTTGGACCTCAGTAAAGAGGAAGAAGCGGAATAAATCTCTACAAAACAACCCCGAGTTTTTCGGGGTTTTTGTTTTTGAAATGTCAAAAGAAAAAACGTCTGCAAATGCTTTGCAAGCCTTGCGGGCGTTTTTTTTGCAGACGTGAAGTTTGATGGACGGACAGTCATCAAAGCGTAACTGTCGCAACATTTTACGCATTGCATGCAAACGCAGTAAATTAAAAAAATTGCTTGCAAGATGGCAAGTTTGATTGGGTGCGGAAATTTTTGTACCGTATGGCACAAAATGAAGCAAAACCGTGCAGTTTTCGGCGTTTTGCGTTACATAATTTTGTTTATCAGGCAGTTTAATAAATAAAACACATTTGCGTTGCAAATTTTTGCTCAAAGGGCGAAAAATTTTGTTGGGTGCTGTTTTTAGGTTTGGCGTTGTAAAAGCGGTGCAGAACGTCAAATTTTCCGCCATGTCAAAATGCCCGTTTACAACGCTTTTGACGTGTGGTACAATGTTTGTGCAAGTGTAAAGGGCGGTTTTTCAGTGCACAAGTAAAAATTGCCGATATGAACAAATGCGCACATTTGCAGAGGTGGCAAAAATGATACTTTCTCTGTTGAAAAAAGCAGTACCCGTGCCCAAAATAGAGGCATTGGACAGTTTTCTGTTTGTAGGTCCGCACCCCGACGACATAGAGGTGGCGTGCGGAGGCACCGTGGCGAAACTTGCCTCTTCGGGTAAGAAAATCACCTTTCTGATTGTTACCAACGGTTGCGTGGGAAGCGTGGACGAAAATTTGCAGGGGGAAGAACTGGTGCGTGTGCGCCGTGAAGAGGCGTTGCAATCGGCAAAAAAGCTCAACGTTTCCGACGTGCGTTTTTTGCCCTACAACGACGGCAACGACTACGATTTTTCCAAGGTAATGCACGACGTGGTAAAGGTAATGTTGGAAGTGCGTCCGCAAATGGTGTTTTGTCCCGATTACACCGTCCCCAGCGAGTGTCATCCCGATCATCTCAACGTCGGCAAAATAGTAACGGAAAGCGTTTTCCGTGCGGGGTGGAAACAATTAACGGCACGCCTTGGGCTGATAGGCAACCTTTCCAACGTCAACATTGCCTACTACTACACGCACAAACCCAACTGTTACGTTGGCGTAAGAAAAACGTCGGCATTGCATCTTGAAGCCATTGCCTGCCACAAGTCGCAATTCACAAAAAACGACCTCAAATCTTTCAAACTGTATTTCACTTTGCGAGAAATACGTTTCGGATTGCGTTGTTGCAAGGGGCGTGCGGAAGGTTTCCGTGTGCTTTCCCCCACCCAACAGCATTGTTTCCCCGAGGCTTCGGAGTTTTGAAAAGTCTTGTTGCCTGTAAATTTGCTCTGTAACTGCAACAAACGGCAGATTTTCTTTCTTTTGCGGACAAAGCGCAGGAAATGTCTGGAAACAACAACTTGCAAAAAGGTTTGCGCCTCACAAAGCCAAAGGGTGTGCAATTGTTTTCGGCAATCGTCCCGAAGGTTTTTTCAAAGTCGGATGTTTGCCGAGCAACTTGTTTTTATCTGCGCAACAGTTTCAAAGCGACAGTCGTTTCAACGGAAATTTCCGTCAAATTGTTTTTTTGCCCTGCATGTCGCAGGGCTTTTTTGTTGAAGTCTTGCAGGGCGAAGTTGTTTACTTTTGGGGTAATTTTGCAACTTAATTTACAAAAAGTAAACAAATGTTTAATAATTTATTGAAAATTGCGTAAAAAAGTGGTACAATGTAAAAAAGTTCACAAAAGAGGGTAAAAACGTGAAAAAAAACGACAAATGAAATTGTACGCACGCTGAAAATTAAAAAGCCCAATTTTTTGGTGCAAAAGTTTTTCGGCGCTCTTGCAAGAATGTTGTACTACAAAAAGTGCGGCGTGGAAATTTTCCGACACATCGATGTGAAAAAGTACGCCAATCAGCCTGTGATAGTGGTGGCAAACCACGCTTCACGCATGGACTACGATTTTGTTAATTACGCAATGAAGGGCAGAAAAATCAACTTCGTGGCGGCGGAAAACGAATTTCACCGCAGTCATCTCAAAACGGTGTTTCGTCTTGCGCACGTCATTCCCAAGAAAAATTTTGTACCCGACCTGACCACCATCAAAGGCATGGCAAAAATTCTCAAAAGGGAGAAAAACGGCTGCGTGTGCATTTTCCCTTGCGGAATGAGCACCGCATCGGGTGCACAGCAACCCAGCGCAAACGGCAGCGGAAAAATGCTGAAACATTTTGGCGTCACGGTGTTGCGTGTGCTTATTCACGGAGGTTACTTTGTAAGTCCCAAATTTGACGTAAAGGAAAGATACGGCAAGGTGGAAGTGGAGTTGGACGAACTGTTCACGCCGCAACAGTTGCGCAACATGTCGGAGCAGGAAATTCAACTGCAACTGGACAAAGCGCTTTTCACCGACGACTACGAGTGGAACAAAACTCGTCAGCACAGTTACAAATGCAACTGGGGGTACGCCAACAATCTGGAACAGTTGATGTACAAATGTCCCAAATGCGGAGCGGAAATGCAAATGAAGGGGGAAGGGTGCGAAATCAAGTGTCTCAAATGCGGCAACGGCGGCACTTTGGACAGCAGGTACAACCTCGTTCCATTTGAAGGAAGCGTTTTGCCGGAAAATTTGCGTGTGTGGTTTGACGACCAACGCCGTGCCGTGCGAAAAGAAGTGTTGCAAAGCGATTTTTGCATGCAGGAACATGTAAAGATAGGCACTATGCCAAAGTACGGCTACATTCCCAACAAGGCGATAGGCTACATTGTGGGAGAGGGTACACTTCGCCTCGACAAAAGCGGACTTTCCTTTGAAGGAACCCGAGACGGCAAACCTTTCAGTGTGTTTGTTTCCGGCAACCTTGTGGACACCCTGCTTTTCCCCGTGGATGCAAGTTTCTTCTACACCTACGCCAGCGGAGAATTTTTGTACTTTGTGCCCGACACTTTGAGTTGCACCAAGTGGCACTTGGCAGTGGAAGAGGTGTACCGCACCAACGGCGGTAAGTGGCAAAACTATCCCTGGTTCAACTACGAAGAGGACACCCCGTTGGAAGGTTATCCGCTTGCAAAGCAATAGGCAGGCAACGTCTGCGCCTGTTTCATTGCGTGCAAAAAACAGATTTTTCACCACCGTATCGACTTTTTGTGGCAAAAGTTGCACAATTTGACGGTGTTGCCTTATGGTTTCCCATTCGTCGCAGGTTTTTGCAATTACGCTTTTTGCCTGTTTTTCGGCATTTGCCTCAACGACAAATACAGGCGCTTGAAGTGCCGTGGCGGTGCGTTTTGCACGCAAAAATGTGATTGTTTGACGTATTGTTTTTTGTAAAAATTCAGGCTGTGAATTCTCACAGCCTTTTTTGCAGTTTGTTTTTGTTTCCCCGTTTAAGGGCGGTAACTTCCTTGCTGCGCCGACTTTTTTTTGCAGTTGTGTTCCTGTCGGTAGGTCGTCAAAACGGTGCATTTTGGCTTTGCAGGCTTGTTGCCGTGTGGCGTGTTTTGTTTTGCGAGTTTATTTTTTAGTTGTTTTTTTGTAATCTGTCTTTTGTCAATTCCACCGTTTAAGGACGGTAACTTTTCTTTGCAACGATGTTTCCGTTTGTTTGTGTTGTTCAATGGGTAAATGCCTCAATTACCCTCAAACCGTGTTTAAGTGAGGCAATCGGCTGCGTGTATGGCATTTTCTCTATCGTGGTTCTTTTTTACTGTGCCGTTACGTGTGTTTTCCGTGGCGGTATTTTTTGCACTCCGACGCTTTGTTTTACGCCAACACCACAAAAAAGCCTTTTGTCCGCAACGTTTTGACAGGTTTGCCGTCCCCTTTTGCCCTCTTTTTCACGCCGACGTTTGTGCGTGATATTTTTTCACCCTGCAAAACATAATATAACTAGTATGAAAAAGGAAAATTTTTTATCGGGAGCGTTGGTGCTTTCTTTGGGAGGGCTGCTTGCCAAAATTTTGGGAGCGTTGTACCGTATTCCTCTCACCAACATCATTGGCAGCTACGGAATGGGCTTGTACCAGTTGGTTTTTCCGCCGTACATTTTGTTTTTGACGGTGGCGCAGGCAGGCGTACCCACAGCCGTTTCCAAACTTATTGCCGAAAACAACCAAATCGGAAACTTTCAGCAGGGGCGAAAGGTGTTTCGTTTTGCCATGTTGCTTTTGGGACTTTTGGGGGCGTTGTGCGCCGTGGCAATGGCTGCGCTTTCCAACGTCATTGCACGGTCGCAAGGCAATGCCGAAACGGCAAAAGCGTTTTTGATTGTTGCCCCCGCTCTTGTGTTTGTGCCGGTAACAAACGTGCTGAAAGCCTACTTTCAGGGCAACATGAACATGGTGCCGTCGGGTGCAACCACCGTTGTGGAACAGGTGGTGAAACTGTGCGTCGGTTTGCTGTGCGCGCTCAAATTTATGCCCGACGTCAACAAAGCGGTGATGGGTGCAGTGCTTGCGATTACCGTCAGCGAGTTTTCTTCCCTTGCGATAATGAGCGTTGTGTATTTGGTGCACAGGAAGAAAAACCCCGTCGATTTGCCGATAAAACTGCACAAACAGGACGTCAAGGGTCTGAGCGTCGGCATCTTTTCTCTTGCAATTCCCGTGGCGTTGGGCGGTTTTGCCATGCAGATGTCGCAGGTGGTGGATTCCGTGATGGTGGTAAATTTGCTTACCGTGCCAAACGCCACGGGCATGTACGGATTGTGGACGGGGCCCGTCAACTCTATGCTGGGGCTTCCCATTGCCCTTTCGGGTGGCGTTGCCGTGTCCGCCTTGCCGTCGATAACAAAAACCTACTACGCCAACGACAGTCGGAAACTGCAACAGAGTTTCAACTCGGCAATGAAACTCACCCTTGTAATTTCCCTGCCTTGCGCCTTTGGAATGATTGCCCTTTCCAAACCTATTTTGCAACTGTTGTACGGCAGTTTGCCTCAGGAGGAGATTTACATTGCGTCGGTGCTTCTTTCCCTTTCGGGGCTTTCCATTGTGTTTCTTGCCGTGGTGCAAACATGCGTTTCGGTGTGTCAGGCTGTGGGTAAACCCTACGCCACGGTAGTGTTTGTGTCCCTTGCGATAGTGGTCAAAGCCGTCATCAACCTGCTTTTGTTGCCCAACGACAAATTAAATATCTACGGGGCGGCAATTTCCGAAACAATGTGCTATCTTTTTGCGACGTTGTGTGTTATAATTTATCTCAGAGTAAAGGTGGGATTGAAAATGGACGTAACCACCTGTCTGGTAAAGCCGTTGGCGGCGGGTATGTTCATGACGTTGCTCATTACCGTGGCTGTGGTGTTTGCGCAACAGGTGTTTTCCTCAACGCTTGGCACGTTGCTTCTGATAGCCATTGCCGGAGTGGTGTACTTTTCATTGCTGTCCCTTTTCAAGGTGTTCAGCAAAGAGGAAATGTCCATGCTTCCCGCCAAACAAAAATAGATTCGGGCGGTGAAAAAATGATTACTGTTGTGGGAATGGGCAGAAAGTGCGGCGACCTTACGGCAGACGGTGCGGAAACGATACGCAACGCCGACGTGGTAGTGGTCAAATCGCAACTTACCCATGTGGCGGAGGCAGTGCAGACACTGCGCAACGACGCCGTTTATTGCGACGACCTGTACTGTCGTGCGCAGGATTTTGACCAACTCAACAACCTTATTTTGCAACGTTTGCAATCTTTCGGAAAAAGAAAGGTTGCTTTTTGCGTTGTCGGCGACGGCAGGGACGACACAACGGCGCAACTTTTGACAGACGCCAAGCACGTTGACGGCGTCGGTTTGCAAACCGCCCTGCTTACGGATTGCGTCGGCGTTCGCATGTACACGGCGCAGGAATTTTGCGCAGAAAAGTACGTTTTGCCTTTGCCCACCGTGGTAAAAAGCGTCGACGACAAATTCGTGGCAAGTCAGGTGCAGTTAAAATTGTTGCAGGCATTCGACCACGACACGGAAGTGCTGTTTTCCTGCGGAAAAACGCTCAAAAAAATACCGTTGGAAAGTCTTTGCAAGCAGCGTTTCAACTACGCCACCACAATTTACATTTCCCCAAAACCGCTAACCGACAGGCAGGTTTTCGGCTACTACGACGCAGTGGACGTGCTGTCCGTGTTGCGTGGCGAAAACGGTTGCCCGTGGGATAGGGCGCAAACGCACCTTTCAATAAGCAAAAATGCCATCGAGGAAGCCTACGAGTTGGTAAACGCCATGCAAAAGGAGGACAACGACAACGTTGTGGAAGAATTGGGCGATTTGCTCATGCAGGTGCTTTTCCACATAGAAATTGCCGAGGACGACGGCGAGTTCGAACCTTCTGCCGTGTACACGGCGCTTTGTCGCAAACTGATAGACAGGCATCCGCATGTTTTCGGAAGCGTACAAGCCCAAACGGCGGAAGAATCGTTGGACGTCTGGAACAGTCAGAAACTCAAAGAACACAAAATCAAAAACACTGCGCAAAACGTGTTGGACGTGCCTTTCGGAATGTCGGCGTTGCTGCGTTGTCAAAAGGTGCAGTCCCGTGCCTCAAAAGGCGGGTACGATTTTGAAAATATCAGTCAGGCAGTGGACAAGGTTGCCGAAGAAACACGTGAGTTTTTGCAGGCTTCCCCCGCCGAAAGGGAAATGGAAGGGGGCGATTTGCTGTTTGCCGTTGTCAATTTGTTGCGCCTTTGTGAAGTGGACAGCGAAACGGCGTTGCTTGTTTCCACTCAAAAATTCTGCGACCGTGTTGCCGAGTGCGAGAAGTTGTTGGCACAAAGAAACTGCACTTTGAAAGACCTTTCGGCTAGTCAGTTTGACGAAATTTGGCAAGAGGCGAAACACAATGTCCGTTAAAGATTTGTTCCGTTCCGCTTCCGCCAACACAATTCTTGCCCCGATGGCGGGGTACACCGATGCGCCTTTCCGCAGTTTCTGCGCCGATTTCGGTGCAGGGTTGACGGTTACGGAAATGGTAAGCGCAAAAGCGTTGGTAATGAACAACCAACTCACGCACACGTTGCTGAAAACCTTTCCTTCAAAAAGTCCCTGCTTTGTACAGATTTTCGGACACGAACCGCAGGTGATGGCGCAGTGCGTACAACTGCCGGAAATGCAAAAGTTCGACGGGGTGGACATCAACATGGGATGCCCCGTCAAAAAGATAGTTTCCAACGGCGACGGTTCGGCGCTTATGGAAGACGTGAAGTTGGCTTCGCAATGTATTGCCGCCGTTAAAAAAGCGGTGGGAAACAAACCTCTTTCGGTAAAATTCCGTCTGGGCGTGCAAGACGGCAACGGCGTTGCCGATTTTGCCAAAATGTGCGCCGACAGCGGTGCGGATTTTGTAACGGTGCATTTTCGCACACGCAAGCAGATGTATTCAGGGCAGGCGGACTATTCCTTTTTGCCGCAGGTTGTCAAATGCGGTATTCCAGTGTTTGCCAACGGCGACGTGTCGCAACGCAGTCAGTATTTGCAACTGACTTCGGAAGGGGCATTCGGCGTGGCTGTGGGGCGTGCCGGCCTTGGGCGACCCTACGTTTTTTCGCAAATTGCCGATATTCCCTACACAATGGACGTGTGGCAGACCATTCAGAAACACATTGCCATGCTGTTGCAGTACATGCCGGAAAGGGTGGTCAACAACGAAATGAAAAAACACGTCGCTTTCTATCTGAAAGGCATGCGCAACGCCAAACAGACGGTAATAGCGGTGGCGCAATCGGCAAGTCTTGCCTTTACGGAAGAGGCGGTCAACAAATTTTTTATTGAAAACAGCAGTTACAGGACGGTTACCGATGATTAACATAGTATTGGTGGAACCGGAAATCCCTCAAAACACCGGAAATATTGTGCGCACAGCCGCCGCCACGGGAAGCGTGGTGCATCTTGTGCGTCCCCTCGGGTTTGACACAAGCGACAAAATGTTGAAGCGTGCAGGGCTGGACTACTGGAAGGACTGTGAAATTCACTATTGGGACAGTTTTTCCCAGTTGCAGCAGGCGCATCCCGACGGAAACTACTTCTATTTTTCCACAAAAGCGCAAAAGTGTCATTGTCAGGTAACCTACGGCGACAATGCTTATCTTGTCTTCGGACGGGAAAGCAGGGGCTTGCCCGAACAACTTGTGCATGACAACTACGATAAGGCGGTGCGCATCCCCATGATTGCCGACACCCGCTCCCTCAATTTGTCCAACTCCGTTGCAATAGCGGTGTACGAGGTGTTGCGTCAACACAACTTTGAAGGGATGAATTTTATCGGGCATCTGCGGGAATTTGACGACTGAATAAACGTCTGCAGATATGCGCAGTTGCGAATATGTACACAAGTTACGGTAAAAGCCGTGCACGGGCGTTTGCTGTCGGCGTAAGTTGTGTCTTGCAAGCGGTAGTGCAAAATCTTGCTGTACGAAGCAAAAGCAATTTTTGATTGACGCAGTTTTTTGTTACCGTATGCAAACATTTTGTACTTTTTACTTTGTCATGTGAAATTTTGCCTGTACGGTAAGTCTTTTGCAGAAAGTGCCTGCCTTGCAAAAACGTTCAAACTCAACGCAGGTTACCACACGGTTTTGTTCGGGCGTTTTTTCAACGCAACGGCATGCCGACAAAAAATTTATTTTACGTGTCGGATATTGCGCTTGTTGCAAAAACCTTCGCCGTTGCGAAACTTGCCGAAAAGTACAAAAATCTTGTCGGTGCGCAGTTCCGTCTGCAAATTTGTCGGCGTTTGTTGGGGTGAGCCGAGCAATACGTTTTTTTGCAATGTTTGTCGGATATTTTCACGGAATTTTGCTTGACGAATGTCGTTTTGTTTGTAGTTAAGTTGCTTATTTTGCAGTAGCGGTACGGTTTTCGACACAACGGTGGACAAAAACGTGTCAACGGCGGACGCAGGCATTGTCTGCGTCAAAACTTATGATATCATCAGTTGCAGTGCGACAGTCTTGTCGCATGCAAAGATTCAAGGAGAAAATATGTCACAAATTCAAACATTCAATGTCAACATCACCACGTTAAACCGTGAACGTAAGGTTTGGGTGTATCTGCCCGACGGTTACAGCGAAAAGGGCACCCCCTATCCCGTCATATATATGCACGACGGACAAAACTTGTTTTACGACAGTTGCGCATCCTACGGAGCGTCATGGAAGGTGGGGGAAACAATGGACGAACTGTGCCAAAAGGGATTTCCCGCAATAGTGGTTGGGGTGGAATGCGATTCTGCCCTGCGTTTGACGGAGTACAGTCCGTGGAAAATCAACTTTTTTGCTTTCCGTGCAAAAAGGACGGACGCTCGCCGTCCCAACAACGGCGGACTGGGCGCACTCTATGCCGAGTACTTTGCCACCTCCCTCAAACAGTTGATAGATTCTTCCTACAACACCGACAAGGCACGCCAAGCCACGGCAGTAGCGGGCAGCAGCATGGGGGGACTAATCAGTTGCTACCTCGGCTTGAAGTATCAGGAAACGTACGAAACAATGGGACTTTTCTCCACCTACACCGAATTCAACCAGGTGCGTTTCGACGCTTTTGTAAGAAGTACCAAACAACGTCTGCCGCAACACGCTTTTGTGTATTGCGGAGGAAAGGAGTGGGATCATCTGACTACCGACAAGCGTATGCTCAGAAATTCCCTTTCGCTGTACAACACGCTGTCCAAAAGAAAAATCCACAGTAAGTTGGTGTTCGACTCGCAAATGAAACATTTTGAAACGGCTTGGAGCGTGTACTTCAAACAGTTTGCCACCGATTTTTTACAACGGTACTACAACGGCGAAAAAACGGAATGAACTGCGTTGCGGTTACGTTGCAATGCTCTTTTCGAGGTAAACTCGTTGCCCCTGAAACGCACGTTTCATGCGGGCGGAAAAATGACGGTAAAAATTGCCGTTCGCTGTATTTTGCAAGCATAAAGAAACAAACGGCTTATTTGAAATTGACGCAATACACAATAGGTAACGGGCGTCTGAAACATTGTAGCCACAGGCAAATGTATCTTGCAAAACAGGTAGACAATGTGTCTTTACAAAAGATTATTGTTGTTGTATAATAGTTAAATGAAGATAATTCTTGCAAGCAATTCGCCACGCCGAAAGGTGCTGATGAAAAAAATTACGCCGGATTTTGTCGTGATACCGGCAACTTCCCCCGAACACAGCGATGCTGTTGACGCCTGTCGGTACGCAACGGAACTTGCCACGCACAAGGCAACGGAAGTTTCCTCAACACACGCCGACGCAGTTGTCATCGGGTGCGACACCGTGGTGGATTTGGACGGCAAGGTTTTGGGAAAACCCAAAGACGCTTTCGACGCAATACGTATGCTTCATCAACTTTCCGACAAAACGCACTGCGTTCACACGGGAGTGTGCATTGTTTACGGCGACAAAAAGGTTGCGTTTTGCCAAACAACCAAGGTAACCTTCCGCAAACTGTCCGACCAAGACATCCGACGCTACGTGGACAGCGGTTTACCGCTTGACAAGGCGGGCGCCTACGGAATACAGGAATGCGATTTCGTGAAAAGTTACGACGGCAGTTACGACAACATTGTGGGATTTCCCACCGAAAGAGTTCAGCAGGAACTGACTAAATTTTACAAAGGGTGAAAATATGGCAAACTACGAATTGGTTTTCGATCTCGGCTCGCAATACATCTCCGCAGGTTTGAAAGAAGACGGTTTCATTGACAAAATTCCCTCCGTCGTGGCGTACGGTAGCGACTCCAAACAGATAGTCGCCGTCGGGCTGGAAGCGTTGAGCCTTGCCAAGTCAAAGGGGAACGTCAAAATTTCCCATCCCGTTTTGGAAGGGGCGGCAATCGAACCGGAGGGTGTAAAGGCGCTGGTGTCCTACCTTATCAAAAGACTCATTTCCCAACGCATCAACGTGTTCAACAGGTTTTTGGCTACCTGCGTTGTGCCTTGCGGAATGATTTCCGGCGACAAAAAGAACATCGAAAGCATTTTCCTTGCGCTTGGCGCAAGACAGGTAACTTTCGTGGAAACTCCCATTGCCGACAGCGTCAAACTTTTTGCCGAATTCCGTACACGCAACGGCATTGTTGTGGACATGGGGCACGAATGTACCGACCTTGCAGTGGTGTATGGCGACGGTATCGTGGCAGGTTGCACGCTGTACTACGGCGGAAAGCAACTCACGGAAAACATCGAAAGGCGGTTGAGTTCCAAGTACATGTCCAAGGTTCCCACCGATCAGGCGGAATATCTCAAAACAAACTGCGCAAGTTTGTATTCCAACGATACAACCGTAGTTGCGGTAACAAGCCAAAACACGCAAAACGGCGCAACGGAAACGCTCAACGTTACCTCCAAAGAGTTGTACGACACCATTGTGGAATTTGTAACACAGTACGTAAAGGTAATAGAAAGTTTGCTTTCCAGCATACCGCAGGATTTGCAGGCAGCCGTCAAAAGCGAAGGCGTTTTTGTGTGCGGAGGCGGAGCAAAACTTCCCGGTTTGGATATGTTTTTGCAAAACGAGTTGGGCATTCCCGTCCGCATTGCCTCAAGGCCGGAATACGTTTCCATCGAAGGCGCAATGGCGTGGGTAAAATAAAAATAACTAGTAAAAATTATTATTTATTAAAAACAGTTGACAAATATCTGAAAACATCTTACAATACTTTTGTAAGATGTTTTTTTTACAAAACTTTCATTTACAGGAGGTAACGGAAATGAATCTTAAAGGAAGCAAAACGGAGCAAAACCTCATGGCTGCATTTGCGGGAGAAAGTCAGGCACGCAACAAGTACGACTACTACGCATCCAAAGCCAAAAAGGACGGTTACGAGCAAATTGCCGCTATTTTCCAGGAAACGGCCAACAACGAAAAGGAACACGCCAAACTTTGGTTCAAACTGTTCCACGGCATCAACGACACGTTGGACAATTTGCTGGATGCCGCCGCAGGTGAAAACTACGAATGGACGGAAATGTACAAAGGCTTTGCCGAAGTGGCAGACGAGGAAGGTTTCCACGACATTGCGGAAAAATTCCGTGGAGTTGCCGCAATCGAAAAAACACACGAAGAGCGCTACAACAAACTTGCAACTGCGGTAAAGGGCGGCGAAGTTTTCGTCAAACTTACGGAAAGCGTTTGGGTTTGCAGAAACTGCGGACACATTCACGTAGGCAAGGAAGCGCCCAAAGTTTGCCCCGTGTGCGCACATCCTCAGGCGTACTTTGAACTGCGTTGCGAAAACTATTGAGTTTGCAGTCAACCTGACGGTGGAAAAGTGCTTCTTTTACCGAAACTTTCATTAAAACCGTTTTGTAAAAGCGGCGCACCCATTTTGCACAAAAAAACAGCCCTCAATGTGAGGGCTGTTTTTTTGTTGCAATTTTCCGTTATTCTGCGGTAACGGTAACGTTTCCGTCGGAGCAAGCAACCGTTGTAACGGCGCTGGACTTATTCCAGTTGACGCTTGCGGAAGCAATTTCGTTCCATTGCTGCGTTGTACCTTCGAAAGTAACGGTTGTAAAGGTACAATTTTCAAATACGTTGGAAGCAAGTTTTGTCAATGTTTCCGGAATGACTATTGTTTCAAGTTTTGAACAACCTGCAAAGGATCTGTATCCCAGTTCTGTAACGGCAGAGGGAAGGTTGACGTCTGTCAAACTTGTGCATCCGTAAAAAAGACTCCCGCCAACAGCCGTCATCGAATCGGACAAAGTTGCCGTTGTAAGTGCGGTGCAGCCGTTGAAGGCGCTTGTGCCTATGGAAGTTACGCTGTCGGGAACTACAATACTCTTAAGTGCCGTGCATTTGGCAAACGCTTCCGAACCGATAGAAACTATGCTTGTAGGCATGGGCATTCCGGTAAGTGCGGTGCAACCGTAGAAGGTTTTGTCAGCAATGGCGGTAAGTCCTACGGGCAATGTTACGGAAACAAGAGAGGTGCAGTTTTCAAAAGCGGCGTTACCGATAGAAGTTACGTTAGAGGGAACGTTCAGGCTGATAAGTGCCGAGCAACCGGAAAAAGTCTGGTCGCCGATAGAAGTTATGCCCTGCGGCAAAGTTAACTGTGTTATCTTTGAACAATTCTGGAATGCAGTAGCGCCGATAGAGGTTACGTTTGCAGGAATTGTCAATGACGTAAGTTCCGAGCATCCTGAAAATGCGCCTGCTCCTATTGAAGTTACGCTTTCGGGAATGGTTACGGATTCAAGCAATTTGCAACCGGAAAACATTCCTTCGCCGATGGATTTCAAGTTTTGGGGCAAAGTAACGCTTGTAAGGGAAGAGCAGGACGCAAACACTCTGGAACCGATAGAAGTAACGGAATCGGGAATGACTATGGACGTAAGCGAACTGCAATTGTTGAAGGCGTTGGAGCCGATTGAAGTTACGGAAGATGGTATGGAAATTTCCGTAACGTTTCGGCAACCTATGAAAGCGCCGTCGGCAATAGTGGTGATTCCTTCGGGAATGATAATTTTGCAAGCGTAGGTGACAAGTATCTTTTTTACAGAAGTTACGGGTTTACCCCTATATTCAGACGGAAGCACGAGTTCGTCCTTGCTGAACCAACCGCCACGAAAAGTGTTTTTGATATCGGTAATTTCATAGGTGTCGTCACTTTTAAGTTGGTAAGTGAACCTGTTTGCGTCTTTTGTGGCAGCGGTAATAACTATTGTCAAAAGCAAAACCACAACAACTACTGCGCAAACAACGGCAATGGCAATTTTGCCTTGTTTTGTTAGGTTTCTAAACATACATACCTCCGAATTTATGCATATTACTGCAATGCAATTATACATTATAAGGTAAATTAAGTCAATACAAAGTTGTCAAATACTTGCGTGGGGGAAAGGTGAATTTTCCGCTCTTTCAAGCGCATGATGTTTCTGTTGCGACAATATTTTCAAAAAATAATACTTCTTGTTTCAAAACAGTTGCCAAAGAAACAAAGTAGCGGTACAATAGGGGGCGTTCCGCAAAAGGGTTTGGGTGTTTTTGCCTGAATTCTGACGGAACTGCACCGTGAATTTGCGTTGGCGCAGATGCAACTTGCTTGCTCATCTCAAAAGCGACAAAATGGCAAATAAATTGAAAAATATTGAAAAATATTTGAAAAATTGCTTGACACAAATTGTGCGGTGTAGTATTATAAATAGGCTGTATCAAAGAGGTACGGCGAGAAGCTTGACAACAGAATAGTAAGAAAGAATTGAAACACAGTCAATTTTAAGGATTTTAGCCAGCGGTTGAGGTAAGACTCGACCAAAAGTTAACATAGTCAGATTAAACTAAAGAGTTTGATCCTGGCTCAGGACGAACGCTGGCGGCGTGCTTAACACATGCAAGTCGAACGGACCCCGGCAACGGGGTTAGTGGCGGACGGGTGAGTAACACGTGAGCAACCTGCCCTGTACAACGGGATAACACAGAGAAATTTGTGCTAATACGGTATAAGACCACACGGAGGCATCTCTGAGGGGTAAAAGCTGAGGCGGTACAGGAGGGGCTCGCGGCCCATTAGATAGTTGGTGAGGTAACGGCCCACCAAGTCGACGATGGGTAGCCGACCTGAGAGGGTGATCGGCCACATTGGAACTGAGATACGGTCCAAACTCCTACGGGAGGCAGCAGTGGGGAATATTGGGCAATGGAGGCAACTCTGACCCAGCAACGCCGCGTGAATGAAGAAGGCCTTCGGGTTGTAAAGTTCTTTAATGGGGAACGAAGAAAGTGACGGTACCCCAAGAATAAGCCACGGCTAACTACGTGCCAGCAGCCGCGGTAATACGTAGGTGGCAAGCGTTGTCCGGAATGACTGGGCGTAAAGGGAGCGTAGGCGGCGCAACAAGTTAGGAGTGAAATCCCGGGGCTTAACTCCGGAACTGCTTTTAAAACTGTTGTGCTTGAGTGATGGAGAGGAAAGCGGAATTCCTAGTGTAGCGGTGGAATGCGTAGATATTAGGAGGAACACCAGAGGCGAAGGCGGCTTTCTGGACATTAACTGACGCTGAGGCTCGAAAGCGTGGGGAGCAAACAGGATTAGATACCCTGGTAGTCCACGCC